>Ga0209915_1000083_pt1 | contig 380262 bp, 307 predicted proteins | sample ThiBiot_750_plan_FD_183952 | JGI IMG/M metagenome (GOLD analysis project Ga0209915, IMG submission 183952) | Wastewater bioreactor microbial communities from Cape Town, South Africa - Thiocy_cont_750_plan (SPAdes) | ecosystem: Engineered > Bioreactor > Thiocyanate-remediating >...
GCCAGCCGGCTGGGCAACCCGGCCCAGCCCTGTGCCGAATACCAGTTCCTGGGCGAATTCCTGCACTCCTACCTGGACACCTTCAGCCACCGGGACAAGGACAACCGGCCGTTCGATGCCATCAGCGTGAAGCTGGGCATAGGGCATGGGTTTGCGGGGTCCGAGCCGGATTACACCTATGACGAGGACATGCCAATACTGGGGAATATGCCTGACCCAGAGGTGCCTTATTGGGACAAGCGGGAGTATCGATCGCTGCAAGGAGAGAAGGCGGTTTATGAGTTTCTGACGCGGTATGGGAGCAAGCCGTCGGTCAGTTTTAAAGAGATAGAAAAAGTGCTGGAGAGATTCAATGCAATTCGCGAAAGTGGTGGCAACTCACCAGCTAAAATTGGCATGCTTCAAGAGACGATTAATAAATATATCCAAGATGGAAAAATAAAACCTGAAAAAGACAAAAGCGTTTCTACTGATGCCAAGATAAATTTCTCTGAAAAGTACCTAGATCAATATAACGAAGAAACCGCCAAGAAGAACAGGGAGAAATATCTTGGCGGACTCGCTGGTCAAGAGAAAAATTATCCTGGAGTATGTTTGCCAAGAAGTCCTATATGCAAGTCCGTTTAACCATGGTCTCTTTTTTATTGGTACTGCAACCTCATGCATATGCAGTAGACACTTTGGGCACTCACGAATCAGGTAATGGAACGAAAATCCAAAATGCAAAAAATATCAGAGAAACACCCTTGCCTTCAGGCTGCAAAGCAGTGAGATACACAGGTGGATATATATCAATCAAGGAGGCATTTGAAGGCTCGGGTCGCCATTGCGTAGTGCATAATTTTACTCAAAGAAAAGTTAGAGATTTAATAGATTGGAGTATTCGAGGATCTCCCACCGATGAAATTGGCAGAGGAAGTGTTTTAACTTTTTACAAAAACACAAATGCCGACTTGGATTTGCAAGGCCATGAAATTTCAGGAGCACCTTTTGAGAATACTCGCGGAGTTGGTCTCCTTGGGAAAAATCTAGCATTCCTACGTGTGCATCATGGAAAAATAGAAACCCCTGGACCAAGGGGTTTGGGTGTGGATATGGCACCCAATATTTCTGCGTGGAAAAGAATAAAAGAATTGACTGAGGATTTTCCAGTCACGCAAACAACCGACTGGAATATCAAAATCAAGGAGTTCAACGAAATCCCCTGGAACTACACCCCACCCACCTTCTACACAGCAGAAAACCTCCAAATCAAAGCCGGCGGCCGCGCCATCATCATGGCGGGCTCCGACAACGTGGTGCGCAACAACACCATCGAGGTCGATGGCCGCACCGCCGTCTATCTGTACGGCCCGCGCTCGCTGGTGGAGGGCAATACCTTCATCGTGCACATGGACCCGCGCGACAAGGCGCCGCTGCCCGCCATCCTCAAGCTGCGCGATGCCGATGGTTCCATCATCCGCAACAACCGCTTCATCGTGAAGCGCAGCGGGCTGTTCAGGAAGAAGGAAGAGGAACCCCAGGCCGGCATCAACCTGCTGGAGTCCAAAGGCGTTGTGATCGAAGGCAATGTGTTTGAAGAGATCACATTGCCGGTGCGCAAGGATGCAGCCAGTACCACAACGGAGAGTGGAAACATTTCAAAAGGCAGCCCCTGATGGAATGGAGGTATTCGACGGCCATATGCGGCAACCCACTCAACCGGATCGATCCCACCGGGCTGTACTAGGAGGACATGCACTACTAAATGGTCTTCTTCCTGGCCCTGGCGCCGGCTTGGACTACGAGCGGGGGCGCGCATCACGGCGCTGGCTTCGCAGTACGTGGATGACAAACCCATCACCAAGCCGCTGGACGATGCCAACACCCTCACCACGGTGGGCTCGATCTTCAAGAACCACCGGCAACTGCTGTGGTACCACTTCACGCTGTCCGACGACAAGGGCACCATGCTGCCCCAGTACACCAACGACAACGTCAACAGCGTGGTGGGCAACCTGAGCCCGCAACTGAACAACCTGCTCAACGCCAGCCGGCTGGGCAACCTGGCCCAGCCCTGTGCCGAATACCAGTTCCTGGGCGAATTCCTGCACTCCTACCTGGACACCTTCAGCCACCGGGACAAGGACAACCGGCCGTTCGATGCCATCAGCGTGAAGCTGGGCATAGGGCATGGGCTTGCGGGGTCCGAGCCGGATTACACCTATGACGAGAACATGCCAATACTGGGGAATATGCCTGATCCAGAGTTGCCTTATTGGGACAAGCGTGAGTATCGATCGCTGCAAGGAGAGAAGGCGGTTTATGAGTTTTTGACGGCGTATGGAACTAGGCCTGCGCTGGGGTTTGAGGAGATCAGGAATGTGCTCGAGAGATTCAATGCAATTAGAGAGGAAGGGAAAGAATTTCCAGAGAAGATCGATTTCCTGCAAAAATCCGTTAATAGATTCATTGCCAATGGTAAATTAAATCCGAAAGGAAAGAATGACAAAGAAAATAAAGAAATAAATTTTCTTGATAAGATGAGCGAAAAATATGATAAAGATCAGGCGCAAATCAATAGAGAGATTTTTCTAGGAGATCTTATCGGACAGGAAGAAAAATACCCAGGGGTTTGCCTTCCGGGGAGCAGCGTATGCAAAGAGGTATGATCACTCTATTCTTGATGCTTAATTCCGTACTATTGATTGAATGTCATTCAAATCAAAAAAAACAGCTAACAACAGAAGAATGGGCGGAGCGTCGTCACCCACCTAGCGATACTTCCCCCCTACCGGAAGGGTGCAAAGCGATTAAATATCTCGGAGGCTATTATCCCATAGCAGCGGCTATTGGAGGCAATGGCCGTTATTGTGTAATTCATGATTTTATACAGCGAAAGGCCATTGATTGGATAGAGGGTGGAATAGAGCATGGTTCACCCACGGATAGTCAAGGTGATGGTAGCGTACTGACTTTTTACAAAAACAGTCTATCTGAATTAGATTTGAGAGAACATCTAATCTCCGGTAGACCATTTAAGAATGTAAATGGAATAGGAATATTGGGTAATGATCAAGTTTTTTTAAAAGTTCATAACGGAAAAATAGAGACTCCTGGGGGTTTTGGCATAGGTGTTGAGATGGCGCCAAATATTATGATAAATAAAAGAATGAAAATGCTGACAGAAGACACTGCTGTTACAAAAGAATCCAACTGGAACCCGGAAACCGAGGCTTTTAACAAAATCCCTTGGGATTATTTCCCACCCACCTTCTACACAGCAGAAAACCTCCAAATCAAATCCGGCGGCCGCGCCATCATCATGGCGGGCTCCGACAACGTGGTGCGCAACAACACCATCGAGGTCGATGGCCGCACCGCTGTCTACCTGTACGGCCCGCGCTCGCTGGTGGAGGGCAATACCTTCATCGTGCACATGGACCCGCGCGACAAGGCGCCGCTGCCCGCCATCCTCAAGCTGCGCGATGCCGATGGTTCCATCATCCGCAACAACCGCTTCATCGTGAAGCGCAGCGGGCTGTTCAGGAAGAAGAAAGAGGAACCCCAGGCCGGCATCAACCTGCTGGAGTCCAAAGGCGTTGTGATCGAGGGCAATGTGTTCGAGCAGGTCGCATTGCCGGTGCGCAAGGATGCGGCCAGTACCACGGCTGAGAGCGGCAACACCTCGCAGGGCGGCAGGTGATGGGTGCTGGGTCGGCATCACCGTGGCAACGCAGCGCAGGCCAACCGTTAGAATGCAAATGAGAATTGATCTCATATTTCGGGCCAGCCGCCCACGCATTCCTCCTCCGCGCCATGCCTGCCGCCGAAACCTCCCTTCACCGCGAAGTCGCCACGCTCTACACCGACCACCACGGCTGGCTGCAGGGCTGGCTGCGCAAGAAGCTGGGCGATGTGCACCAGGCGGCCGATCTGGCGCACGACACCTTTGTGCGCCTGCTGGCGCGCGACGAGCCTGTGCAGGCGCGTGAGCCGCGCGCCTTCCTGACCACGGTGGCGCAGCGCGTGCTGGCCAACCACTACCGGCGCCAGCAACTGGAGCGCGCGTATCTGGAGGCGCTGGCCCAGGCGCCGCAGTCCTTTGCCATCTCGCCCGAGGAGCGCGCGCTGCTGCTGGAGGCGCTGGACGAGATCGACCGCATGCTCGACGGCCTGCCCGCTCCCGTGCGGCGGGCCTTTCTGATGGCCCAGCTGGACGGCATGAAGCAGGCCGACATTGCGCGCGAGCTGGGCCTGTCGCTGACCACCATCAAGCGCTACCTGGTGCAGGCCGGCATGCACTGCTATTTCGCGGTGGGTGCATGACGGCGCCGGGAGCCGGCCTGCCGCCCGAGGTAGCGCGCAGCGCCATCGAGTGGTGGCTGAAGCACCAGGAGGGCGGCCTGTCCGATGAGTTGGCCCGCGAATGGCAAGCCTGGCAGGCCTGGCGCGCGGCCGATCCGCTGCACGAGCAGGCTTGGCAGCGCATCACTGCAGTCAACCAGCGGCTGGCTGGGCTGGTGGCGCCGCCGCAATCACCGATAGCCCGGGCTGCGCTGGCTCCGCGTGGTTCCGCTCGCCGGCGCGTGATCCGGTCCCTGGCCGTTGCGGCCTTTGGTGCCGGCATTGCCTGGCAGATGGAGCAGCGCCTGCCCTGGCAGGGCTGGGTGGCCGATGCACGCACGGCGCGGGGCGAGCGTCGGCAGATGGCGTTGCCGGACGGCACGCAGATCGTGCTCAACGGCGCCAGCGCGCTGGACATCGAATACGGTCCCCGGCACCGCCGTCTGCGCCTGCTGCAGGGCGAGGTGCTGGTCACCACGGCCAAGGACACCGAGCAGCCCGCCCGGCCCTTTGCCGTGCAGACCACTGCGGGCGAGGCGCTGGCCCTGGGGACACGGTTTTCCGTGCGTGCGCTCGCGGATGGTGATTTCCAGGTGGGTGTGTTCGAGGGTGCCGTGCGCCTGACCCCCCGGCTGGCCGGCCAGGGTGTGCTGGTGGTCAGTGCGGGCGAGCAGGCCACGCTGCGGGCCGATGGCGTCTCGCCAGCCACCGCCGTGCATGAGGACAGCACCGCCTGGACCGAGGGCATGCTGGTGGCGCGCGGCATGCCGCTGGCCCGGATGCTGGAGGCGCTGCAGCCGTACAGCGATGCGGCCCTGGCCTGCGAGCCCGAAGTGGCCGACCTGCGCATCTCAGGCACCTATCCGCTGGCCGAGGTGCCGCGCGTGCTGGCCGTGATCGGTGCGCTGCCGGGACTGGAGCTGCGCTCCATGACGCGCTGGTGGGGCCGGCGCGAGGTGGTGGTGGGCAAGAAGGCGGCAGGGGCTTGAAGGGGTCTGCGCAGTTTTTTGAAGAAATCTGCGCCCGGGGTGGTCTGTTTCGAGAACTCGCGGGACATGGAGGAAGAGGGTGGCTTGCCATGCCGGGCCCGCCCATCGATTCGTCCATTCATCCGTTTGTCTTTTCCTTCCAGGCCCAGTCCTTCGCACACCATGGCATATCCCGCAGCGCCCCGGCGCTTTCCCTGCGCCTTGCGCCCCTCTGTCGTCCCGTCCCGTGGCCTGTTGCTGGCTTTGGCCTGCGCGGGGCTGGGCAGCAACCTGTGGGCGCAGGCGCCTTCGCCGTCCGTCAACACCACGGCCGCCACAGCACCTACACGCAGCTACCAGATTCCGGCGGGCACGCTGGAGGACGCGCTCAACCGCTTCGGGCGCGACTCGGGTTTGCTGCTGTCCTTCACCCAGGACCAGGTCCAGGGCCTGCGCAGCCCGGGGCTGCAGGGCAGCCACACCGCGCAGGCCGGCCTGGCCGCGCTGCTGCAGGGCACGGGGCTGGAGGCGGCGGTGCAGCCGCAAGGCGGCTATGTGCTGCGCCAGCGCGCCGTGCCCGATGCCCGGGCGCCAGACGTTGCCCCGCGCGCGGTGTCGCTGGCCGAGGTGCGCGTGGCCGCGCGCCGCGCCGGTGACGGCACGACCGAAGGCACGGGCTCCTACACCAGCCGCGTGACCAGCATTGCCTCCAAGACGGACCAGTCGTTCCGCGAGATTGCGCAGTCGGTATCGGTGGTCACACGCGAACAGCTCGACGACCAGCGCGTGACCGATGTGACCGAGGCCCTCAAGCTCACGCCCGGCGTGGTCGTGGCCAATACCGTGGGCGACTTCTATTCGCGGGGCTTTCAGATCACCAGCATGCAGATCGACGGCGGCGCGCCGCTGGCTTTGGGCGCCTACACCTATTCGCCGCAGCAGGACATGGCCTTCTACGACCGCGTCGAAGTCATGCGCGGCGCCTCGGGCCTGCTGGGCGGCGTGGGCGATCCGGGCGGCATCATCAACCTGGTGCGCAAGAAGCCGCTGGCCCAGCGGCAGTTCAAGGCCGCGCTGTCGGCCGGCTCCTGGAGCCGGCGCGGCGTGGAGCTCGATGCCAGCGCGCCGCTGGCCGACGACGGCCGCGTGCGCGGCCGCGCCGTGCTGTCCTACCACAAGGGCGACTCCTACATGGACCTGCGCAGCAGCGAAAAGCCCTCGCTCTATGGCGTGCTGGAGGCCGACCTCACGCCAGACACCCTGCTGACCGTGGGCGGCAGCTACGGAAAGACCCATGAGAACGGCGACTATGCCGGCCTGCCGCGCTTTGCCGATGGCAGCAGCCTGGGCCTGCCGCGCCACACCAACTTCACCCAGCCCTGGGCCTATTACGACTACGAGACCAAGGAGCTGTTCGCCCAGCTCGAGCACAAGTTCGACAACCGCTGGAAGGCCAAGCTCAACGTCTCGCGCGTGGAGACCGAGCTGGACCGCTTCTGGGTCTACATGGGCGGCGCCATCAACCCGCAGACCCTGGCGGGGGCGGTCTGGCGCGGCGGCCACATCCAGTCCGGCAATACGCAGGAGGTGGTGGACCTGAGCCTGGGCGGTCCCTTCCAGCTCATGGGCCGCACGCATGAATTGCTGCTGGGCGCTGACTGGCAGCGCGTGGAAAGCTTCTGGCAAAGCGCCAATTTCACGGGCAGCGGCACCGTGGCCAGCAATCCGTTTGCTCCCAGCATCTGGACGCCTCCCACGGAAACCTACTTCAACACCCGCTACGGCCCCTGGGGCCAAAAGCAGATGGGCGGCTATGGCGTGCTGCGCCTGCATCCCACGGACAGGCTGCACCTCATCCTGGGTGCGCGCGCCAGCCGCTACGACTTCCAGCAGTCGATCTGGAACCTGGATGCGCAGGGCAACCGCACGCCCTGGTCGAACACGCCGTTCAAGGAACCCACCAAGATCACGCCCTATGGCGGGGTGATCTATGACCTGAACAGCCAGTGGTCGGCCTATGCCAGCTATTCGTCCATCTTCAAGCCGCAGGCGCTGAGCATGGCCGGCCCGGCGCCGGGCACCTCGCTGCCGCCGGTCAAGGGCGCCAGCTACGAGGCCGGCCTCAAGGGCGAGCTGATGGACGGGCGGCTGAACGCCACCTTCAGCCTCTTCAATGTGGAGCGCACGGGCACGGCCGTGGTGGACCCGCGCTACGAGACCAGCAACAGCCGCTGGAGCGGCAACTGCTGCTACCTGGCACAGGGCAAGGTCACCAGCCGGGGCTTCGACATGGAACTGGGCGGCGAGCTGCAGCCCGGCTGGCAACTGGCAGCGGGCTACACCTTCAACAACACCCGCGACCGCAGCACCGAAAAGACCTACAGCAGCATCACGCCGCGCCACCTGTTCAAGCTGTCCACGGCCTATACGCTGCCGGGCGAGCTGTCGCGCTGGAAAGTGGGCGGCAGCGCCCAGATCCAGAGCACGCACTACGTCAGCGGCACGGCACTGTCGGCGGCGGGCACGTCCGTGCCCTTTGACTTCACGCAGGGCGGCTACGCGCTGTGGAATGCCATGGTGCAGTACCGCATCGACCCGCGCTGGACGGTCACGCTGAACATCAACAACCTGCTCGACAAGACCTACTACCAGACCCTGGGCACAACGTTCAGCAACAACCTGTATGGCGCACCGCGCCACGCCATGCTCACGCTGCGCGGCAGCTTCTGAGGACGGCGGCGCAGGCGTTCGGGCCGCCGTTGTGCAGCCAGCGGCCTTGCGGGGGATCACACCACGCGCCGGGCCTCCACCTTCACATGGCCGGCCAGCAGGTCGGCGCTGTCGCGGATGGCGCGCAGCGCATGGGCCAGGGCCTGCTGGCTGTGGTGCTCCTGCGGTGCATGCACTGCCGCCAGGGCCAGTTGCGCCAGGGCCGAGATCTCGGTGCAGTTTTCCTGCACGCTGCCGTGGATCTCGGTGATGGCGCTGGTCAACTGGTGCAGGCTGGGGGGCTGTGTCCTGGTGGTGCCCTTGTCCTTCTCCTTGTCCATGGCCATGCCTCAGCCCTGCGGGCGCACCGGCTCATGGGTGCGGCAGTCGAGCAGTTGCGCCATGGCTTTGGCAGCTGCCTCGGCCGCTTCGGCGCGGCGCATCTCGGCCGCGTCTTCGAATCCGCAGCCCATGGCCTGGGCCTCGGTGCCGGCGTAGTCGGCCAGCGTCTCGGCGCTGTCGCGGATGCATTGCAGGGCGCGGGCCACCACGTCCATGTGGCGATGGCCCTTGGGCGTCTCCAGCCATGCAAGGGCCAGCTGGGCGATGGAGGAGATCTCTGCACAGCCTTGCTGCACGAGATGGTCCACCTGGGTGAGGGCATTGGACAGCTGCCGGGTGCTGTGGCTGTCCGTGGCGGATTTGGGCTGGGCGGGGGTCATGCCTGGGCCCTCCGTGTGGAAAGGGCGACGCCAAAAGAGGGCGTGCAGGCGAGTGCGAGAGAAACGGCGTTCATGGTTCCGTACTCCTGTGTGAGATTTGAAACCGCCAATTCCGCGTTTTGAAGCACGGAAAAGGTGGACGGGATGTTCAAAACACGCACACAGACGTGCGGGCAGCCTTGCGGACAGCCCCATCCCGCCCGTAACCGTTGGGACGAGCGGGTGGGAGCCCACTTGCCAGGTGTTCAGACGTGACGAGGCCTTCTTTCGGGAAGGCTCAGCCGCTGTGTGGTGAAGGTGTTTTGAAGCACCGGCCCCGTGACAGGGGGCCGGTGCGGATGATAGCGCGTGCGGCGTGCGCTAAGTCGCTTCGCGGCCCGTTGCACCTTGCCATCGCGCCCTTTCAGGGATGGCCCAGGAACCGCTGAAAGAGCCCGGCATGCATTGCTTTTATTGAGAATGATTCTTCTTTGCGCGGTTATGATCCAGCCCCATGGATTTGTCCGCCTCCTTCACCCGCGCTCTGCTTTCCGGCTTTGACCGGGCCTATGCCGACCTGGTGCGTGCCGCCACGCGCAGCACAGGCAGCCGCGAGGAGGCGGGCGACCTGGTGCACGACACCTGGCTGCGGCTGGCGGAACACGCGCGCAGCGCCCCGGCCGAGGCCGCAGACCTGGCCGGGGCCGCGAATCCGGCCCAGATGCCGCGCGACGCCACGGCCTATCTGGCCGTGATGGCCCAGCACATGGCGCTGGATGCGCACCGCCGCCGCAAGCGCCATGCCCGCTACCTGGGCGAGGCGGCAGTCCATGAACAACTGGCGCCCAGCCATGCGCCCGATGTGGCCGACTCCGTCATGTACCGCCAGGCGCTGGCCGTGCTGGAGTCCGCCTTGCACAGCCTGCCCGAGCGCTGCCGGGCCGTCTTCATCGCCCACCGCGTGCAGGGCGAGGGCCAGCCCGAGATTGCCGAGCGCCTGGGCGTCAGCCTCAACACCGTGGAGCGCGACCTGATCCAGGCCAGTGCCTGCATAGAGGATGCGCTGCACCGCTGGCGCGGTACGCGGCCTGGCAGCGCCGTTGCGCGACATGCGGGTCGGCGGCGCAGCCTGGCCGCGCTGCTGGGCGTGGCCGGTTTCGGCCTGGGCGGCAGCCTGGGCTGGCAGCAATGGCGGCACTACCGCGACACGCATGTGCAGTGGCAGGCCGGCTGGTCCAGCCTGCGCGGCCAGCAGGTGCGCCATGGCCTGCCCGATGGCTCCAGCCTGCTGCTGGACGCGCTCAGCAGCGCGCAGGTGGAGTATTTCGCCACGCGGCGCGTGGTGCAGCTGACGCAGGGCGCAGCTTTCTTCGAGGTGGAGCGGGACGAGGACCGGCCCTTCACCGTGCAGGCCGGCGGCGTGCGCGTCACCGTGCTGGGCACGCGCTTCGGCGTTGAACTGGCCACGGGCGCCCAGGGGCAGGAGCGGGTCACGGTGCAGGTGGAGTCGGGGCGTGTGCGCGTGCAATCCGATGCGGATGGCGGGCGCTTCTATGAATTGTCTGCAGGGCAGGGCCTGCGCATGGAAGGCACGGTGGCCACGCAGACCCGGGGTGATGCCGGGCAGGCGGCCTCCTGGCGGCATGGCGAGCTGGTGTTTGCCGACGCCACGCTGGGCGAGGCCCTGGCGCGGCTGTCACGCTATGCGCCGTTCGACCTGCAGGCCACGCCCGAGGCCGCGCGCCTGCCGCTGAGCGGGCGCGTGCGCATCGCCACGGCCCATGCCTGGGTGCGGGCGCTGCCCCATGCGCTGCCGGTGCAGGTGCGCAGGCAGGCCGATGGCGGCCTGCTGGTGGCCACGGCGGGCTGAGGCGTGATGGTGGCAAGAGCAACTGCATGCGCACGGCAGCGGGGCGCACATTATTTTTCAGGAGTTTTCCTGGCCAGTCGTCATGGCAGTGATCCCTGTGGGTCCCTTCCATCACTGCCAAGGACGATTTCCATGCATCCGCTTTTCCCTTCTTCGGGCGCCTGCCGCGCCGCCCTCCATCCGCTGGCCCATGCCGTGCTCTGCCTGGGCCTGGCCATGCCGCTGCAGGCGGCGCTGGCCCAGCCGGCCGCACAGACGCTGCGCTTCGACATAGCGGCGCAGCCGCTGGCCAGCGCGCTGGACCAGTTCGCGCGGCAGGCCGGACTGCAGCTGGTGTTCACGCCCTCGCTGGCCGCCCAGCGGCAGGCGCCGGCGGTACGGGGCGAGCTGCCGCTGCGCCAGGCGCTGGATGATTTGCTGGCCGGCAGCGGCCTGCAGGGCCATGTGCAAGAGGGCACGCTGACCGTGCAGCCCGTCGCCGCCATCGAAAAGACGCTGGCCGAAGTGCGGGTGAGCGCGCGCCGGGCCATCGACGGCACGACCGAGGGCACGGGCTCGTACACCAGCCGCGTGACCAGCATCGCCTCCAAGACGGACCAGTCGTTCCGCGAGATCCCGCAATCGGTGTCGGTGATCACGCGCCAGCAGCTCGACGACCGCCGCATGACCGACATCCGCGACGCGCTGGCCGCCACGCCCGGCATCACCACCAGCCAGATCAATTTCGACTCCACCTATTTCTATTCGCGCGGCTTCCAGATCGACAGCATGCAGATCGACGGCGGCGCGCCGCTGAACATCGCCCAGTACACCTACAGCGTCAACCAGAGCATGGACTTCTACGACCGCGTGGAGGTGATGCGCGGCGCCTCGGGCCTGCTGGGCGGCGTGGGCGATCCGGGCGGCATCATCAACATCGTGCGCAAGAAGCCGCTGGCCGAGCCGCGCTTCGTGGTGCAGCAGTCCATCGGCAGCTGGAACAACTACCAGACCATGGTGGATGCCACGGGGCCGCTGGCCCTCGATGGCCGGGTGCGCGGCCGGGCCGTGCTGTCCTACCAGGACACGGACCAGTTCGTGGACATCAAGCACACGCGCGCTCCCCAGTTCTACGGCGTGGTCGAGGCGGACCTGACGCCAGACACCCTGCTGACCGTGGGCATGAGCCGCAGCAAGATCCGCACGCGCGGCGATGGCGGCGGCGACGTGCCGCGCTACAGCGACGGCAGCGATATCGGCCTGCCGCGCCACACCAGCTTCACCCAGCCCTGGGCCACGGGCCGCAAGGACAACAGCGAGCTGTTCGGCGCGCTGGAACACCGTTTTTCCGCGCGCTGGAAGGGCAAGCTCAACCTGACCCGCAGCAAGTCCAGCTATGACGGCTCCACGGTGTTCGGCTACGGCGCGCTGGACCCCGCAACCGGCCTGGGCGTGAACTGGAACGGCGGCGGCCACTACCTGTACGAGAACCGGCAGACCGTGCTGGACGCCAGCCTGGCCGGCAGCTTCGACCTGGGCGGGCGCACGCACGAGATCCTGCTGGGCATGGACCGGCAGAAGGTGGAGAGCTTCTGGAACGTGGGCTATTCCACCGATGCCACGGGCGTGGAGCCCATCGATGTCCACAACCCCGGCGCCTGGCGCCCGGCGCCGGCCGGCGAGATCTCGCGCCGCTACAACCCCTGGGGCCAGGACCAGTCGGGCGGCTATGGCGTGCTGCGCCTGCATCCGACGGACCGCCTGCATGTGATCGTGGGCGCGCGCTATGCCAAGTACCGCTTCAACCAGGTCTATGAGTCGCTGAATGCGGCGGGCCAGTGGGAATTGGCATCGGGCAGCCGCTTTTCCGAGCCGGCCAAGTTCACGCCGTATGGCGGGGTGATCTATGACCTGAACAACCAATGGTCGGCGTATCTGAGCTATTCCTCGATTCTCAAGCCGCAGGCGCTGTCCAAGTCGGGGCCTCCTCCGGGCAATTCGCTGGACCCGGTCAAGGGCAAGAGCTATGAGGCCGGTTTCAAGGGCGAATTGGCCGATGGCCGGCTCAATGCCACATTCAGCCTTTTCAACGTGGTGCGCACGGGCGCGGCGGTGACGGATACGCGCTATCCGAGCAATCACGAGGAATGGTCGGGCAATTGCTGCTTTCTGCCGCAGGGCAAGGTGACCAGCCGCGGCTTTGACGCCGAGATCGGCGGCGAGCTGCGCCCCGGCTGGCAGATCGCGGCCGGCTACACCTACACCACCACGCGCGACAAGACCGAGGATGCGCCCTACAGCAGCATCACGCCGCGCCATCTGCTCAAGCTGTCCACGGCCTATGTGCTGCCGGGCGAGCTGTCGCGCTGGAAGATTGGCGGCAGCGCCCATATCCAGAGCAAGCACCATGTGCGCGATACGCTGTATGACGCCGACTGGAATGAAGTCGGCCGCTACAACTTCACCCAGGGCGGCTATTCGGTCATCAATGCGATGGTGCAGTACCGGATCGATCCGCGCTGGACGGTTTCCCTGAATCTCAACAATATCTTTGACAAGACGTACTACCAGACCGTGGGCTATGCGAGCGGCGGCAATTTCTATGGAAAGCCGCGCAATGCGGTGCTGACGCTGCGCGGCACCTTCTGAGGGCCGGGGCGGGGTCCAGGAGGGCCCGCCCCAGTCCGACCCAGGCCACTGGCCGCAATGGCGAAAACCATTGCGGCTGGCCTTTTTTTCGATCTCGTTTGTCATGTATGAGGAGGGCCTTGAAGGCCGCCGCATCACGGCATCCGTTTTGGCCCCTTGTTTGCACGCATTCGTGCGTTCCTGTGCTTATCCGAATACCCATTACATGCCCCAATCCCAACCCGCTGATCGTGCAGATATCACCCAGGCCGACAGGCCCGTCCATCCGGGCCTGCTTGTCCTGTCCCGCCTGCTGGCCGCCGTCTTCGGCGGCTATGCGCTGGCCAGTGCGCTGGCGGCCTTCCTGGCCGCTGCGTTGCCCGGCGCGCGTGTCGATGCCGTGATCGCCGGCATGCAGTGGAGCTTTGCGCTGCACGCGCTGGCGGTGATCTGGGCGTTCTCGCCGGTTTCGGCGGGCCGGGTCTGGCTGGGGTTGCTGGTGCCTGCGGCCCTGATGGGCGGCGCCGCGCTGCTGCTGGCGCGCAATGGCGCGGGAGGCTGAGATGGCCAAGGAGCAGATCAGCAAGGTCCCCGGCAGCGGCGCTGCCACGGGCGGTTTCCGCCAGGCCCAGGCCTGGCTGCATACCTGGTGCGGGCTGTGGTTTTCGTGGCTGCTGTTCGCGGTGTTCCTCACCGGTTCGCTGGCCGTTTTCCAGGAAGCCATCACGCACTGGATGACGCCCGAGCACCATGCCGAGGAGGCGGCCGAGGCGGCAGCGCGCGCCGCCGCGCCGGCCGGGCAGGGTGCGGACCTGGGCCAGCGCCTGGCCTGGGGCGCGGCCTACATGCAAAAGCACCACCAGGGCGCGCAGATGTGGGAGATCTGGCCGTCCGACGACAAGGGCGGCGGTGACCTGCGTGTCTACTGGTTCGACGCCAACCGCCAGTACGCCGATGCCGAGCTGGACACCGCCACGGGCGAGGAAATGGGGGCCGGCCACGGCCATGGCCACGGTGCCACGCGCGCCACCATGGGCGGCAACCATTTCGTGGACTTCCACTATGAACTGCATGCAGGGCAGGTGGGACTGTGGGTGATCGGCATTGCCGCCATGGCCATGCTGGTGGCCCTGGTCAGCGGCGTGATCACGCACAAGCGCATCTTCAAGGACTTCTTCACCTTTCGCGCACGCAAGGGCCAGCGCAGCTGGCTGGACGCGCACAACGCCGTGGCGGTGCTGACGCTGCCCTTCCAGTTCATGATTGCCTATACCGGCATCGCCATCTCCAGCCTGAGCTTCATGCCCGTTGGCGTCTGGACGGTCTATGGCACGGACCAGGCCGCCCGCACGGCCTTCATCGCCGACATGAACGAGGCCGGGCCGCCCGCGCTGTCCGGCAAGCCCCTGGCGGTGCCCGATCTGGAGCCCTTTGCACGGCGTGGCCAGGAGCTGATGGGCCAGGCGGTGCGCGCGGTGGTCATCGACCATCCCGGCGATGCCTCGGCACGCATCGGCGTCTACGGCTGGAACAGCGATGACCGTGCGCATCAGCGCCTGAGCCCCAATTCGGGCATGGCCATGTTCTCGGCCGCCACGGGCGAGGTGCTGCAGGTACGCCTGCCCGGCGGCGCCGACGGCGGCACCCCCTCGCTGGCCCAGGCGGTCATGGGCGGCCTGCACATGGTCAAGTTCGGCGGGCTGGCCATGAAGTGGCTGTACTTTCTGTGCGGCCTGGCGGGCGCGGCCATGATGGCCACGGGCGCCATCCTCTTCATGGTCAAGCGCCGCAGCCGCCACCAGGGCGAGTTCGGCAGCGCCACGGCGCGCGTGTACCGGCTGATCGAGGGCCTGAACGTGGCGGCCATCGCCGGGCTGGGCCTGGGCTGCATCGGCTACCTGTGGGCCAACCGCCTGGTGCCCGTGGGCCTGGCGCACCGCGCTGACTGGGAGCTGGCCGTGTTCTTCGGGCTGTGGGGCCTGGCGCTGGTGCATGCGCTGGCCTGCGCGCCAGCCACGGCCTGGCGCCAGCAGATGGGCCTGCTGGCCATGCTGTGCCTGCTGCTGCCGCTGCTCAACTGGATCACCGTGGGCGAGCCGCTGTCGGCCCACATGCTGGAGGGCGACTGGGAAAGCGCCGGGGTGGAGCTGTTCTGCCTGGCCACGGGGCTGACGGCCGCCTGGGCCTGGCGCTGGCTGGCGCGGCGCGGCGCGGGTGCCGCCGCCAAGGCAAGGACGGCCAAGGGGCAGGCCGCCGTGGCCGGCCCCTCGGAGGTGCAGGCATGAGCACGTTGCACGCATCCCTGGCCGCACTGGCCCTGGCCTTTGCAGGCATGGCGGCCCTGGCCTTTGCCATGGACCGCCACTACGAACAATTGACCGGCGCGCGCGAGCTGCCGGCCCGCCGTGGCCCGCAGTTGCGCGGCCTGGGCACGGCGCTGCTGGCGCTGGCCCTTGTGCCCGTTCTTTCGGGCTGGGGCGCCACGGTGGGCTCGGTGGCCTGGCTGGGCTTTGTGTCCGCCGGCGCGCTGATGGCCGTGGCCCTGATCAGCGCCCATGCGCGCTGGGCGGCGCGGCTGGCCTGGTTGGCTGGCGTGCTTGCCGTGGCGGATTTGGCGTGGATTGTTTTCAGTTTCGGTACTACGGGGTTTTTCAGATGAGTTTCCTGCTTTCGTTCCAGTTCGGGGTGTGTGTGGTCGGGAGGCAAGCATGACGCGCACGCAGCAACGCTGGAAAGCCATCGCCGTGGCGGTGGTCCTGTTGGCGGCGGCCGGGGGCGCGGCCGCCTGGTGGTCCAGCCGGCCTGCAGTGGCCTACCAGACCGAGACCGTGGCGCGCACCGATATCGAGTCCACCGTCACGGCCATCGGCACGCTGCAGCCGCGCCGCTATGTGGACGTGGGCGCCCAGGTGTCGGGCCAGGTCACCCGGCTGCGCGTGGAGCCCGGCGCCCAGGTGGAGAAGGGCGCACTGCTGGTGGAGATCGACCCCAGCGTGCAGCGCGCCACGGTGGATGCGGGGCGTGCCTCGCTGGCGGGCCTGCGAGCCCAGCTGGCCGAGCAGCAGGCGCTGCGCAAGCTGGCCGAGCAGCAGCTCACGCGCCAGCGCCAGCTGGCCCGCGACGGGGCCACGCGCGAGGAAGACCTGCAGACCGCAGAAGCCAACCTGGCCGCCGCCGGTGCCCGCATGGAGCATCTGAAGGCCCAGATCGACCAGACCCAGGCCACGCTCAAGGCCGACGAGGCGCGCCTGGGCTATACGCGCATCTACGCGCCCATGGCGGGCACCGTGGTGTCGGTGGAGGCGCGCGAGGGCCAGACGCTGAACGCCACCTACCAGACGCCCAACATCCTGCGCATTGCCGACCTGTCGGCCATGACGGTGTGGACCGAAGTGTCCGAGGCCGACGTGCGCCGCGTGCGCGACGACATGCCGGTGTACTTCACCACGCTGGGCGGCGCCGACCAGGCCAGGCCCCGGCGCTGGTCCAGCAAGGTGCGCCAGGTGCTGCCCTCGCCCTCTACCAGCCAGACGCCGGCCGGCGGCAATGCGGGCCAGGCGCCTGCGCCCGCCACCAAGGCCGTGGCCTATACCGTGCTGTTCGATGTGGACAACGAGGACGCCGAGCTGATGCCCCAGATGACGGCCCAGGTGGTCTTCGTCACCGGCCAGGCCGCGCAGGCACTCACCGTGCCGTTGATGGCCGTGACTGACAAGGGCGGCAGCGCGCACACGGCCCGCGTGCTGGACGCCAAGGGCCAGCCCGAGCAGCGCACCGTGCTCCTGGGCGTGCGCAGCCGCCACCAGGCCGAGGTGCTGGAGGGCCTGCAGGAAGGCGAGCGCGTCATCGTCGGCGAGACGCCTCTGGACCGTGGCCCGCGGTGGCTGCAATGGTGATGGCGCAGGGCATGCAGGCCGGCGCGCCGCTGACCGCACCGCTGATCGCACCGCTGATCCAGCTGCGCGGCATCACCAAGCACTACGGCGGCGGCGACAGCGGCCAGCCCGCCGTCACCGTGCTGCACGGCATCGACCTGGAGATACGCGCGGGCGAGTTCGTGGCCGTGGTGGGCAGCTCGGGCTCGGGCAAGTCCACGCTGATGAACATCCTGGGCTGCCTGGACCGGCCCAGCGAGGGCAGCTACCACTTCCAGGGCCAGGACGTGGCCACGCTGGACTCGGATGCGCTGGCCTGGCTGCGGCGCGAGGCCTTCGGCTTCGTCTTCCAGGGCTACCACCTGATAGCGAGCGAAAGCGCCAGCGAGAACGTGGAAATGCCCGCCATCTACGCCGGCCTGCCCAAGGAAGAGCGCGTGCGGCGCGCCCGTGCGCTGCTCGAGCGCCTGGGCCTGGGCTCGCGCCTGGGCAACCGGCCCAACCAGCTGTCGGGCGGGCAGCAGCAGCGCGTGTCGATTGCGCGCGCGCTGATGAACGGCGGCCAGATCATCCTGGCCGACGAACCCACGGGCGCGCTGGACTCGCACAGCGGCGCCGAGGTCATGGCCCTGCTGCGCGAGCTGGCCGATGCGGGCCACACCATCATCCTCATCACCCACGACCGCACTGTGGCCGCCCAGGCGCGCCGCGTGATCGAGATCAGCGACGGCCGCATCACCAGCGACAGCCGGCGCGACGATGCCGCCAACGCGGTGAATGCGGCAAATGCGGCGAATGCGGGCGCCGCTGCCCTGCCGCTCACGCCGCAGCGCGGCAGCGCCGGCGCGCCCTGGCTGGCCGAGCTGTTCGAGGCCGCGCGCAGCGCCTGGCGCGGCATGCGCATGAACCGCGTGCGCACCAGCCTGACCTTGCTGGGCATCGTCATCGGCGTGGCCTCGGTGATTGTGATGCTGGCCATTGGCGAGGGCGCGCGGCGCAAGGTGGTCGAGCAGATGGGGACCATGGGCACGGCCATCCTCTACATGGGCAGCAAGCCGCCGGCCACGGGCGGGCCGGCCGGGCAGATGACCGAGGAAGACCTGGCCGCCGTGCGCGAACTGCCCGAGATACGGCGCGTCATGCCCGTGATCGGCGACCCCATCACCGTGCGCTACGGCAAGGCCGACAAGCAGATCTACGTGTTCGCGGCCAGCGAGGAGATGCCCCTGGTGCACCACTGGAAGGTGGCCCAGGGCCGCTACTACACCGAGGCCGAGGACCGCGACCTGGCGCCCCTGGTGGTCCTGGGCCACAAGGCGCACCAGCACTTCTTCCCCGACACGCCCAACCCGCTGGGCCGCCAGCTGATCATCGGCACGTCGGCCTTCGAGGTCATCGGCGTGATGAGCGAGCGCGGCGCGGACTCGGGCGCGCAGAACTATGACGACATGGTCTTCATTCCCTACCGCTCGGGCCGGGCGCGCGTCTACCAGTCGCAGACCCAGCCCGACTATGTGGTGATCGAGGCCATGTCCTCCGACGTGGTGCACGAGGCGGAGGAGGCCATGCGCAAGCTGCTGCTGGCGCGCCACGGCGGGCGCGAGGACTTCGGCATCGGCAACGCGGCCGCGCGCATCCAGGCCGAGGCGGCCACGCGCCAGAGCATGGCGGTGATGCTGGGCCTGATTGCCGCCGTCTCCCTGGTGGTGGGCGGCATCGGCGTGATGAACGTGATGCTGATGACGGTGCGCGAGCGCACGCGCGAGATCGGCATCCGCATGGCCACGGGCGCGCGCCAGCGCGACATCCTGCGCCAGTTCCTGACCGAGGCCAGCCTGGTCACCTTCGTGGGCGGCACGGTGGGCCTGCTGGCCGGGCTGGCCGTGGGCGTGGTGCTCATCGTGGCGGGCGTGCCCGTGGTGTTTTCGGTGCGCGCCATGCTGGGCGCCTTTGCCTGCGCCGTGGTGACGGGCCTGGTGTTCGGCTACATGCCTGCCAAGACGGCGGCGCGGCTGGACCCGGTGCGTGCGCTGGCGGGAGAGTGAGATGAAAGACATGAACGACAAGACGCTGGGAAATGCGAGCCTGGGCTGCATCGCTCTCGCGCTGCTTGCCCTGGGCGGCTGCGCCGCGCAGCAGACGGTGCCGGACAGGACAGCGCCTGCGCTGGCCGCTTCGTGGAAGCAGCAGGGCGAAGCCGTCCCTGCCTCCGTCTCACCCCAGTGGTGGCAGGCCTTTGGCAGTGCGGAGCTGGGCGGCATGGTGCAGGCCGCCCAGGACCAGAGCCTGGACATGGCTGCCGCCATGGCCCGCGTGCGCCAGGCCGAGGCGGCCACGCGCCAGGCAGGCGCGGCGCTGCTGCCGTCGCTCAATGGCGAGCTGCGCGCCCAACGCATGAACCATGCACAGGTGGCGGGCGGGCAGGCCAGCGTCTACGGCGCTGCGCTGACGGCCTCGTATGAGGTGGACTTCTGGGGCCGCAACCGCGCCACGCGCGATGCGGCGGCGGCGGCCTGGCAGGCCAGCCGGTTTGACCAGGACACGGTGCGCCTCACGGTCACCGCCCAGGTGGCCCATGGCTGGCTGCAGGCCGTGGCGCTGCGCGAGCGCCAGGCCATTGCGGCGCGCAACGTGGCCAATGCCGAGCGGCTGCTGGGCCTGGTGGAGTCCCGCGCGCGCGCAGGCGCCGCCACCCAGCTGGAGCTGGCCCAGCAGCGCGGCCTGGTGGCCAGCCAGCGCCAGGCCCTGGCCACGCTGCGTCGCCAGGGCGAGGATGCCGATGCCACGCTGGCCGTGCTGCTGGGCCAGGCCCGCCGCCCCGGGCTGGCCACGGACTCGCTGCAGGCCCTGCAGCTGCCCGAGATCGGCGCAGGCCTGCCCACGCAGCTGCTGCAGCGCCGGCCTGACATTGCCAGTGCTGAGGCGCAACTGACCGCCGCCAGCGCCAACCTGCAGGCCGCCCGCGCAGCGCTGTGGCCCCGGCTGACCCTCACGGGCAGCGCGGGCACCAGCGCGGGCCGCGCCAGCGACTGGCTGCGCGAGCCCGTGTATTCGCTGCTGGCCGGACTGGCCGGCCCCATCTTCGACGGCGGCCGTCTGGCGGCCGAGCGCGATGGCGCCCAGGCCCGGCGCGAGGAGCTGCTGGCCGGCTATTACAAGTCCATCGTCGCGGCCTATGGCGATGTGGACCTGGCGCTCAACGCCGTGTACGGCCTGAAGGCCCAGGCCGAGGCCCAGGCCGAGGTGCTGGCCCAGGCCCGCCAGGCCGTGTCGCTGGCCGAGCTGCGCTACAAGGCCGGGGCGGAAAGCCTGCTGTCCCTGCTGCAGGCCCAGACCACGCTGTACGCGGCGCAGGACGATGCCGTGCTGCAGCGCCTGCTGCAGCTGCAGGCGCGCGTGGCGCTGTACCGGGCGCTGGGCGGGGGATGGGAGGCGCCTGCCATGGGCGCTGAAATGCCGGAAAGGCAGGCGCAAAAAAGCCAGGAGGCATTGCCACCTGGCTGAGAGGGGAGGGGCAAGGCCGCCACCCGGTCCTGCCGGGTGTGCGGCCTGAGGCCTCAGGCTTGAAGCCTGCTCAGCTGCCGCGCGTGATGGGCACGCCGGCATCCTTGCCGTAGGCGCCGTACTTGCCCAGCTCCCACTTGGCGATGGCGTTGCGGTGCACTTCGTCCGGGCCGTCGGCAAAGCGCAGCGTGCGCGCGTGGGCGTAGGCGCTGGCCAGCGGGAAGTCGTCGCTCATGCCGCCGCCGCCGTGCACCTGCATGGCCCAGTCGATGACCTGGCAGGCCATGCTGGGGGCCACGACCTTGATCATGGCGATCTCGCTGCGCGCCACCTTGTTGCCGGCGATGTCCATCAGCCAGGCGGCCTTGAGCGTGAGCAGGCGCGCCATGTCGATGCGGCAGCGCGCCTCGGCGATGCGTTCCTGCGTCACGGTCTGCTGGGCCACGCTCTTGCCGAAGGCGATGCGCGAGCTGGCGCGCTTGCACATCAGCTCCAGCGCGCGCTCGGCCAGGCCGATCAGGCGCATGCAGTGGTGGATGCGGCCGGGGCCAAGGCGGCCCTGGGCGATCTCGAAGCCACGGCCCTCGCCCAGCAGGATGTTGCCCACGGGCACGCGCACGTTCTCGAAGTACATCTCCATGTGGCCGTGCGGCGCATCGTCATAGCCCATGACGTTGAGCGGACGCACGATGCGGATGCCGGGCGCGTCGCCGGGCACGATGATCATGCTTTGCTGCGAGTGCTTGGGCGCATCGGGGTCGGTCTTGCCCATGGTGATGAAGACCTGGCAGCGCGGATCGCCGGCACCCGAGATCCACCACTTGTGGCCGTTGATCACGTACTCGTCGCCCTGGCGCTCGATGCGGGTGCAGATGTTGGTGGCGTCGGAGGAGGCCACCTCGGGCTCGGTCATGGCGAAGGCCGAGCGGATCTTGCCGTCCAGCAGCGGCTTGAGCCAGCGCTCCTTGAGTTCGGTGCTGCCGTAGCGCGCAATGGTCTCCATGTTGCCGGTGTCGGGCGCAGAGCAGTTGAACACCTCGCTGGACCATGGCACGCGGCCCATGATCTCGGCCAGCGGCGCGTATTCCTGGTTGGTCAGGCCACCGCCCTTGTAGCCTGCGGCCTCGGCGCTGTCCACGGGCAGGAACAGGTTCCACAGGCCTTGCTCCCGGGCCTTGACCTTGAGCTTTTCGATGGTCTGCAGCGGCGTCCAGCGCTTGCCTGCGGCGGTGTTGGCTTCCATCTCGGCGGCATAGTCCTTTTCGCCGGGATAGATGTGCTCGTCCATGAACTTCAGCAGGCGTTCCTGCAGGTCCTTGGTCTTGGGCGAATATTCAAAGTCCATGGATGCGCTCCTTCTCTTGGCTTGTCGCTTGTGGTGGAAACGGGGTGATCGGTGAGTGATGGGGGCGGCCTGGATGGCTCAGCTGCGCTGGGCAAAGGACCAGGCCAGTTCGGCCATGGGCCGGGCCGTGTCGCCCGAGGCCTTGGCCTGGGCGCTGGAGGCCGTGCCGGCCTCCACGCGCTTGGCAATGCCCTGCAGGATGGCCGCGATGCGGAACATGTTGTAGGCCATGTAGAAGTTCCAGTCGGCGCGCAGCGTGTCCACGTCCTTGAGGCCCGTGCGCTCGCAGTAGCGGCGGATGTATTCCTCTTCGCCGGGAATGCCCAGGGCCGCCAGGTCCTTGCCTGCGATGCCCCGGCCCAGCGTGGCCGGGATGTGCCAGCTCATGCAGTGGTAGCTGAAGTCGGCCAGCGGGTGGCCCAGGGTGGACAGCTCCCAGTCCAGCACGGCGATGACGCGCGGCTCGGTGGGGTGGAACATCAGGTTGTCCAGGCGGAAGTCGCCGTGCACGATGGACACGCGCGAGGCATCCAGCGCGCTGGCCGGCATGTGGGCGGGCAGCCACTGCATGAGCTGGTCCATCTCGGGGATGGGCTGGGTGACCGAGGCCACGTACTGCTTGCTCCAGCGGCCGATCTGGCGCTCGAAGTAGTTGCCGCTCTTGCCGTAGTCGGCCAGGCCCTGGGCCGCGAAGTCCACGGTGTGCAGGGCCGAGATCACGCGGTTCATCTCGTCGTAGATGGCGGCGCGCTGGGCCGGCTCCATGCCGGGCAAGGACTGGTCCCAGAGCACGCGGCCTTCCATGCACTCCATGATGTAGAAGGCGCGGCCGATGATGGACTCGTCCTCGCACAGCGCATACATGTGGGGCACGGGCACGTCGGTGCCGGCCAGGCCCTTCATCACGCGGAACTCGCGCTCGATGGCATGGGCCGAGGGCAGCAGCTTGGCCACGGGGCCGGGCTTGGAGCGCATCACGTAGCTGCGGCCCGGGGTGATCAGCTTGTAGGTGGGGTTGGACTGGCCGCCCTTGAACATCTCCACCTGCAGCGGGCCGGCAAAGCCCTGCACATGGCCCTGCATCCAGGCGGTGAGCGCGGGCACGTCGAATGCGTGCTGGTCGGAGACGGGGCGCGTGCCTACGAAATGGTCGAAAGTGCTCATGGGGCAGTCAGTCCTGTGATCGGTTCGGAAACCGGTTCTAGAAAGGGGTGCGGCCGCGCGGCACGGGCGCGGCAAGGCACCGGCCGGCGCGAACGTCCGGTCGGTGGAAGGGATGTGGCAGGGAAAAGGGCGCGGCGCGGGCCGCGCAGGTTCAGGCGTCGGGCGCGGCGATGCGCAGCAGCGTGTCGCGGTCGCAGACCACCAGGCCGCCCGGCTCGATGCGGATGGCGTTCTCGCGCTCCATGGCCTTGAGTTCCTGGTTCACGCGCTGGCGCGAGGCGCCCAGCAACTGGGCCAGTTCCTCCTGCGCCAGGTGCAGGCCGATGCGGATCTCGCTGCCATCCGACAGGCTGGTCACGCCGTAGCTGCGCACCAGGTGCAGCAGCTGCTTGGCCAGGCGCGCGCGCAGCGGCAGGGTGTTGAGGTCCTCGACCAGGCCGTAGAGCTGGCGGATGCGCCGCGCATGCAGGCGCAGCATGGCTTCCGAGAACTCCACATGCATGGACAGGATTTTCTTGAAGTCGGTCTTGGACACGCACAGCAGCGTGGTCTCGCCGTGCGCATAGGCATCGTGCGTGCGCTTGTCCCCGTCCAGGATGGCCACGTCGCCGAACCAGATGCCCGGCTCCACGTAGTCCAGCGTGATCTGCTTGCCCGTGATCGAGGTGGAGCTCACGCGCACCGCACCCCGGGCGCAGGCGATCCATTCCTCGGGCGGTTCTCCGCGTGCGCAGATGAGCGTGCCATCTTTGAACCGTTTGACGTAAGCGCATCGAAGAATGTCGTGCCGAAGCGATGGAGAAAGTGATGAAAACCAGCGACCGGAATTGATCGCTTCACGTTCTTCGATGGTAAGAATCGGGTCGTCCATGGCCTGTCTTTTGCGTGACTGATGACGGTCACATTGTCGCGTGTGGGACCGCCGCGGCGCAGCATGCCGCCGGCGAGCCTGTCACTTCGGTGTCTGGGCCTGCCGAAAACGGGGCAGGGCGGCGAAAAAAAGGCGACCCGTCGTGCGTCGGGTCGCCGGCTTTGCAGGGCTTATGGCTCCTCGTGCGTGAGGCTCAGCCCCAGCGCGCCACGGCGGCGCAGCCAGGGGCTGGGGCGGTAGCGCGGGTCGCCGTAGACGGTCTGCAGGTTGAACAGGACCTCCAGCATGTTGGTGGGGCCCCAGCGGTCGCCCATGGCCAGCGGGCCCATGGGATAGCCCAGGCCCAGGGTCACGGCCTTTTCCAGGTCGGCCGGGCTGCCGATGCCCTGCTGGCAGATGTCGCTGGCGATGTTGACGATGGAGCCCACCACGCGCTGCGTGACGAAGCCGCCGCTGTCGCGGATCACGCTCACGGCCTTGCCGTCGCTGGCAAAAAGCGCATGGGCGGCGTCGCGCATGTCGGTGCGCGTGGCCGGCGTGGTGGCCAGCACGCGGCGGCGCGTGTCGGCGTCGGCGATCAGCATGTCGATGCCCATGGTGCGCGTGCAGTCCAGCCGCTCCACGGCAGCCACCGTGGTCACGTCCAGGCCCAGCGGCGCCACCAGGATCAAGGCCTGCTCGGTCGGTGCCTGCGCGGTTTCAATGCGCGCGCCCAGGCTCTTGAGCAACTGGTAGATCTCGTTGCGCCGGGCCGCGCGTGCCGACACCCAGACCGGTGGCAGCGTCTGCACCTGCGGCACGGCAGGCTCGGCAGGCTGCTCGGCGCGGCCTTCGGCATAGCGGTAAAAGCCCTGGCCGGTCTTGCGGCCCAGCAGGCCGGCCGCCACGCGCTGCGCGGCAATGGGGCTGGGGCGGTAGCGCGGCTCCTGGTAGTACTGGTGGTAGATGTGCTCCATCACGGCATGGGTGACATCCAGGCCGGTGAGATCCATCAGCTCGAACGGGCCGAGCTTGAAGCCCACCTGCTCGCGCAGGATGCGGTCGATGGTGGCGAAGTCGGCAACGCCTTCCTGCACGATGCGCAGCGCCTCGGTCACATAGCCGCGGCCCAGGTGGTTGACCAGGAAGCCCGGCGTGTCCTGCGCACGCACGGGCGTGTGGCCGAAGCTGCGCGCGAACTGCGCCAGCGTGGCGCAGGTGGCCTCGTCCGTGGCCAGGCCGCGCACGATCTCCACCACCGTCATCAGCGGCGCCGGGTTGAAGAAGTGAAAGCCGGCAAAGCGCTGCGGGTGCTCGAGCGCCGTGGCCAGCGTGGTGATGGACAGGGCCGAGGTATTGCTGGCGATGAGGGTCCCGGGCGCAACGATGGCCTCCAGCTCGCGCAGCAGCGCCTGCTTGGCATCCATGCGCTCGACGATGGCCTCGATCACCAGGTCGCAGTTCCTGAACGCATCGAGACCGTCCGCCACCGTCACCCGGGCCTTGCAATCTGCGGCCTGCTCACTTGTTATTTTTTGTTTCTTCTCAAGCAGGTCCCACAGCGCAAACAGCTGTTGCTGCGCTTGCGCGGCAGCGCCCGGGCGAGCGTCCTGCAGCAGCACGCCGGCGCCTGCCTGGGCGGCCAGCTGGGCAATGCCTTGCCCCATGATGCCTGCGCCTATCAATCCGACGTTCCTGATAGGAGAAATGTTGTTTTGGATCATGTACATAGAGGAGGTGTCCTACAGGTGTCTATGCAAAAATGCAAGCGTTCAAAGAAAGGCTGATGTGAGAATTTGTAGCACCATTCTCGGCGTCGCCCTGTCCTCCATGGCCTGGAACGCGTCCGCATTGTCGTTGGGCAGTCCCCGGGGCAACGTGGTGCTGGGCGCTCCGTTCGACCTGGTGGTGGGCTTGCAGCCCGATAGCGGAAATGACGCCGGCAGCTCCTGCGTGCGCGCCGAGCTGCTGGCCGGTGACAGGCCCATCGAATCCTCCCGTGTGCGCGTCAGCCCGACCACATCGGGCAAGGCCGTTCGTGTGCAGGCCAGCTACACGGTGGACGAGCCCGTGGTGACGCTCAAGCTCTGGGCCGGCTGCGAAGGCGGCGGCATCAGCCGCAGCTACACGCTGTTGGCGCAGCTGCCCGAGTCGGTGGATGCCACGGGCAATCAGCCCATCAATGTGCGGGAGCTGGCGGCAGCCCAGCCGGCGCTGGCGGCCGCGGGCTCCGGTGCTGCAGGTGCAGCGGGGGCAGCGGGTGCTGCTTCCGACCCATCTTCGACTTCCTCCCGCCCGGCCGCTGGCCGCAGCGCCCGGGCCGATTCCAGGTCCGCAGCGGTGCCCGTTGCCAAGGAACCGAAACCCCAGTCCAAGCCAAAGACACAGCCAAGGCCCCAGGCCAAACCCAAGGCGGCGGCCGAGAAATCCAGGCCGCCCGTGGGCGTGACCGCCCAGGCCCAGGCCGGGCAGTTGCAGGCGGGCCTGCGCATAGAACCGCGCCTGCGCATGGAGCCGGTGGAGGAATGGCTGGGCACGGGCGGCACCCCGGGCGCCGCTGGCGCAGCCGGAACACCCGGGACACCCGAGGGCGCCGCCGCATCTGCGGCTCCCATGTTCGATGCGGGCAGCGAGCAGCTGGCCGAGGCCAACAAGCGCGTGCAGGCGCTGGAGGCCGAAATGGCGGCCTTCAAGAAGCGCGACACCGCCGACCGTGGGCAACTGGCCCAGCTACGGGCCGAACTGGAGGCCATGCGCCAGGAGTCGGGCGGCTCGTCGTGGCTGTTCAATGCGCTGCTGCTGGCGCTGATCGCCGCCGTGGCCGTGATCGCATGGATGGCCTGGAAAATGCGCTCGGGCGCCTCGCTGTTCTCGCGCGAGCCGGATGCCTGGCGGGAATCGGTGGAGCGTTCGTCGCAGGACCCCGTGCCGTCGAGCCCGCCGCATTCGCACGATGACGGGATCAACACTCTGCCGCATTCCCTGGACCCCCATCGGCCCACGCGGCCCATGGCACCCAGCCTGCGTGAACACCGGCCTGCGCCGTCGCCCGATGATCGCCGTGGCCCGGATACCCTGGCCTCGCCTTATGTGCAGCGCGGCGCGCAGATGCGCCCTGGCGTGACGTACGAGCTGCATGAGGACGTGGACCCCGGCGACTTCGGCCCGGCCACCATTCCCGTGCCTGTGTCCGTGCAGGCCGAGCTGCCCGAGCCGGAGGGCGATAAGACCGCAGCGCGCTCGCCTGCGCCCGAGGCCATCAAGGCCCGGCGCATGGTGCAGCCCGGCGAAATGTTCGACGTGCAGCAGCAGGCGGAATTCTTCATCTCGGTGGGCGAGCACCAGCAGGCCATCGAGCTGCTGCGCTCGCACATCGCCACGCATGAGGATTCCTCGCCGCTGGCCTATCTGGAGCTGCTGCACCTGTACTACACGCTGAGCCGCCGAGACGACTTCGACCAGCTGCGCGCCCGCTTTGCCAAGCATTTCAACGCCCGCGTGCCGGCCATGCCGGGCTTCACCGACAAGGGCAGCAGCCTGCTGCAGGGCTATCCCGAGCAACTGGCACGCATTGAGGCGCTGTGGCCTGTGGACGAGGTCGAGGACTGCCTGGCGCACTACCTGTTCAAGCAGGACGGTGCACCCGACCCCGATGCGCCAGCCCCCTTCGACCTGGCCGCTTTCGATGACCTGCTGCTGCTGCTGTCCATCGCGCGCACCTCGCCCGCCGGAACGCGCGGCGAGCCCGGCCCGCGCGAGCGCACCACGCCGCGCATGGTGGCGGGCACGGCCGCAGCCGGCGCAGCCACGGCCGGCGCAGCCGTCCTCGCATCGGCCGCGGAACCCGCTCCCGCACCGGCCGCCGCTGCCGCCTTCATGGATGTGGATTGGATGGCCGAGCTGCAACCGTCTCCGGTAGAGGCCGCACCGCAGCAGGCTGCCTCTTCCCTGTCGCCGCAGGATCCGGGCCTGGAGTTCACGCCCATGGACACGCAGGCGCTGTCCACGGTCTCCGGTACAGCCGGTGAGAAGGCTGCCGACAGCCGCGCGCCGGACTCCCTGTCCGCGCCGCTGCAGTTTGAAATGCAGCCGCTGGACTTCGACCTGGATCAGGCAGGCCAGCTGCCTGCCGGCCAGGTGCGTGCCGTTCCGCTGAGCGAGACGCCGTCCTTCATCCACGATGCGGCGGCACCGCTGCTGGACATAGACCTCACCGCGCTGGGCGAGGATGAACTGCCCACGGTGGACGTGCCTTCGCGCTTTCCGCCCGTGGTGCTGTCGGCGCCCGGCTCAGGCCCCGTGGGCTTCAGCGAGCACAATCTCAAGGCGCCGCTGAGCATGGATCTGGCGCTGGAGAACTGGGAACTGCAACCGCCCGAAACCCTTCGCGATCACCGCGGCCTGGACGAGCCCTTGAGCCGCTCGGTGGACATGCTGCTGTCGCGCGAGACCGACCCGGCCTTTCGGACCACGCCACAGGCTCCGTCGCCGCAGGGTGAAGGCAAGGAGCCGTCCAAGGACTGAGCCAGGTGCACATGCAAAAAAGGGAGCAGATGCTCCCTTTTTTGATGTGTGGTCCCGCAAAGGCTCAGTTCGCAGCCTGCATGCTGGCAAGCAACTGCTGCGCCGCCGCTTCCGGGTCCTCGGCATTGACCAGTGCCCGCACCACGGCCACCGAGCCCACGCCCGTGGCGCGCACGGCCGGGAACTGGTCGGCCGAGATGCCGCCGATGGCCACCAGCGCATAGCGCTGCATCAGGCGCACATAGGCGCCCAGGCGCGCCAGGCCCTGCGGAGCCGTGGCCATTTTCTTGAGCGTGGTGGGAAAGACGGCGCCCAGCGCGATGTAGCTGGGCTGCACGGCATGGGCGCGCACCATTTCGGCGTAGCCATGCGTGCTCACGCCCAGGCGCAGGCCCGAGGCGTGGATGGCCTGCAGGTCGGCGCCGGCCAGCGCGTCCAGGTCCTCCTGGCCCACATGCACGCCATAGGCGCCGGCATCGATGGCCTCGCGCCAGTGGTCGTTGATGAAGAGCAGGGCGCCCGTGCCTTCCACGGCGGCCACGGCGGCGCGCACTTCGCGCGCGATGGCGTCGCGGTCCTCGGACTTGAAGCGCAGCTGCACGGTGGGCACACCGGCGCGGGCCATGCGGCCCACCCATTGCGCGTCGGGCAGCACGCCGTACAGGCCCAGGGACCTTGGGCACTCCGGGAAGGCCAGTGCGGGATCGGCGCCCTCCAGGCCGAAGTCGCGCGGATCGTCGGGCCATAGCGTGGCCTCGAAGCGGCCCCTGCGCAGCGTCTGCGCTTGCCAGGCGCAGGCCAGCGTCTCGGCGTCGATGGCGATGAAGCCCAGCGCGCTGCAGGCCTGCAGCGCCGCAAGATAGGCCGGCTCCTGGCGCTTTGCCTGCGGCACGGGCTGCGAGGGCAGGGCGGAGCCTTCAGGGGCGAAGGTGGCGCCGTGCAGGCGCACGATGGCATCTGCCCAGGATTGGATGGAGTCGTTGCTCATGGCCGGTCTCCTCAGCCGTGGTGCCAGAACGGCGTGCCCAGCACGGGCGTGCTGGGCTGGGCGGCAGATTGCTCGGCCATGGCGCCGGCGCGGTGGGCGGCGTGGCCGGCATTCACGGCATCGGCAAATGCGCCGGCCATGGCGACGGGATCTTCGGACAAGGCCACGGCCGTGTTCAGCAGCACGGCGTCATAGCCCCATTCCATGACCTGGCAGGCGTGCGAGGGGCGGCCCAGGCCCGCATCCACGATCAGCGGCACCTTCAGGCGCTCGCGCAGTGTCTGCATGGCATAGGGGTTGACGGGGCCGCGGCCCGTGCCGATGGGCGCTGCCCAGGGCATGACGGCCTGGCAGCCCACATCCACCAGGCGCTGGCACAGCACCAGGTCCTCGGTGGTGTAGGGCAGGACCTGGAAGCCGTCCTTGATGAGGATGGAGGCGGCCTCGACCAGGTTCAGCGTGTCGGGTTGCAGGGTGTAGTCGTCGCCGATCAGCTCCAGCTTGATCCAGGGGGTCTCGAAGACTTCGCGTGCCATCTGGGCCGTGGTCACGGCTTCCTGCACGGTCATGCAGCCGGCCGTGTTGGGCAGCACGGGCACGGCCAGCTTCTTGAGCAATTCCCAGAAGCTGGCACCGGTCTCGGCGGCATTGCTGCCCTGGCGGCGCAGCGAGGCCGTGACCATGGCGGGGCGGGCACGCTGCACGGCAGCTTCCAGCACGGCGGGCGAGGGGTAGCGGGAGGTGCCCAGCAGCAGGCGGCTGTCAAAGCGCTGGCCGTACAGGACCAGGCTGTCGTCGGAGGAAGGGGCGGAAGTCGTCATGGCGTGAGGCAATGGGAGAGTCGGATGGGGCATCAGCCGCCGGTCACCGGCGAGATCACTTCGAGGCGGTCGCCGTCGTTCAGCGCCTGTTCGGCATAGCGGGCCTTGGGCACGAAGACGGTGTTGATGGCCACGGCAAAGGGCGGGCGCGGCGCAAGCTGGGCCAGCGCGTCGGCCACGGTGGCTCCGTCGCTCAGTTCGGTCGCTTGCTGGTTGATGGTGATGTTCATGGCGGCTGAGGGGAAACGAAAGGCGGGTACGGGGGCTTGTTCGATCTTAGGCAGGGCCGGTCTTGTCGGCCCTGCATGCATGTCCGGTCTGTTGTGCGTGAAAGTGCCGTGCGTGCCGTTCAGGCGGCTGCCTTGTGCTGCGATGGCGCATGCTCGACGGCAACATCGAAGCGGCGGGCCAGTTCGGAATCACCGCTGTCGAGCAGCTCCAGCACCACGTCCAGCATGGCCGGCGCGATCATGAAGCCATGGCGGTACAGGCCGTTGACCTCCATCACGCGCGGCGCGCTCCAGCGCACGGCCGGCAGATTGTCGGGCAGGGTGGGGCGGCACTGGGTGGCGATCTCGACGATGCGGCCCTCGGCAAAACCCGGATGCACGGTGTAGGCGGCACTCAGCAGCTCCAGCGTGGAGCGCACGCTGGCCGGCGACATGTCGTCGGACTCGATCTCGGTAGCGCCGATGACGAAGAGGTGGTCCTCCTTGGGCGCAATGTAGATCGGGTAGCGCGGATGGATCAGGCGCGTGGGCCGCTGCAGCGTGACCTCGGGCGCGTGGATGCGCACCACCTCGCCGCGCACGCCGCGCAGCGCGGGCCACTGGCCGCGTGCGCCCAGGCCCCGGCAGTCCAGCACCCAGTCGGGCTGGCCCGGCGTGCCGGGACGGAAGTCGGCCAGCTCGCGCGGCTGGTTCCAGTGCTGCTCCACGCCCAGGCGGGTCAGCGTGGCGTGGAGCGCGGCCAGCAGCTGGCGGTTGTCGAGCTGGCCTTCGCCCTGCAGGTACATGGCCTGGGCAAATCGCCGCTCAAGCGCGGGCTCGCAGTCGTGCAGGGCCTGGTCGGCCAGCGGCTGCAGCGCGGGAAGGCTGGGGTTGATGCGGCGGTTTTTCTCCAGCAGGCCGAAAAAGCGCTGGGCATCGCCCGCGTCCTGGCGGTGCCAGAGGATGAGGGTGCCGTTTTGCTGGAAGAACACGGGCGCATCGAGCTGGGCCAGCAGTTCGGGCCAGCGCGTCAGGCCGTGCTGGCCCATGCGCACCACGCCGGGCTCGGTGATGGCCGATTCGGCCAGGGGCGCGAGCATGGCGGCGGCCACGCGGGCCGCTGCGCCATCGCCTTCGAGGCCGTGGGCGTCGTACACGGCGATGCCGTGGCCGCGACGGGCCAGTGCCAATGCCAGCAGCCGGCCCATGAGGCCGCCGCCCAGAATGGCGATGCGGGAAGAAGCTTGTAGAACGGACATGTGCATCTGGTGGTCAAGTGCGCCCATGCCCGTGGGACTGCCGGCCGGCTGTCCGCGCACAGGGCATGTGCTGGACAAAACGCGGCGTACCACCCCGATTGATTGAAACTCCCCACGCCAGCATGACCTGGATCGGGTGCAGGGGCGCTGCGCGGCAAGGTGCCTGTGGTGCAGGCTTGTGCGGCAGGGGGCTGGTCGCCCCGGGGCCCCAGGGTGTTTCTCAGTCACGCATCGGCGAGGCGGGCCAGGCCCTGTATCACCGACGGGACACCCCTGTTTCGTCCGTCAGCAGGCATTACAGCACATCCCGCAGCTGCCGGTATTGACCATGCGCATGGGTGATAATTTTCGCCCATGACTGCCGACCACTCCCCTTCGACCGCCGCATCCCCCGAACCGGCTCCCGCCGCGCGCAAGCGCTATGCACGCGTGCTCATCATCGCGGGCTCCGACAGCGGCGGCGGCGCCGGCATACAGGCCGACCTCAAGACCTGCAGCGCCCTGGGCTGCTACGGCATGACGGCCATCACGGCCATCACCGTGCAGAACACGCTGGGCGTCAGCGGCATCCACGGCATTCCCGTGGACATACTGCGCGGTCAGATCGATGCGGTGGTCGAGGACATCGGCGCCGACGCCGTCAAGATCGGCATGCTGGCCACGCCCGAGGTGGTGCAGGTGGTGGCCGATGCCATCCGCCGCCACCAGCTGCGCAACGTGGTGCTCGACCCCGTGATGGTGGCCACCAGCGGCGACCGGCTGATCGCGCCGGAAACCGCCTCCGTGCTGGTGCGCGAACTGTTCCCCCTGGCCACCGTGGTCACGCCCAATCTGGACGAGGCGGCGCTGCTGCTGGGCCACTCCATTGATGGCATAGACGCACTGGACGGCGCCGTGCAGGAACTCCTGGCGCTGGGCGCGCCGGCCGCATTGCTCAAGGGCGGGCATCTGTCCGGCGATCTGGTGGTAGACCTGCTGGGCCATGGCAACGGCCAGCGGCTGCGCCTGCAGTCGCAGCGCATTGCCACGCACAACGGGCACGGCACGGGCTGCACGCTGTCTTCGGCGATTGCCTCGCACCTGGCGCTGGGCCTGCCGCTGGAGACGGCCGTGGCCCAGGCGCGCGAGTACATCCTGGGCGCGATTGCGGCCGGTGCCGATGTGTTCACGGGCGCCGGCCACGGTCCGCTGAACCACGGCTATGCGCCGCGCGCGCAGGTCGTGGTCAACGGCTGAACGTTCGACGCAGCGCCTGGTTCACCAGCCCCAGGTCAGGCTGCGCGCCACCCAGCCCTTTTGGCCGTTGTCGCGCTGGACATGGGCCCAGGAGCCCTGCTTCTTGAGCGTGCGCACCACCTCCAGCTCAGCCAGCTTGCCCACCACGCGGTGTTTCTGGCCCGGGCCTGCGCGCAGATTGGCGGTGCGCCCGGTCACCACCATGTGCGGGGTCTTGCCGGTCAGCGGCGCATGCACCCAGCCCAGCGTGCTCTCGTTGTCCCTGACGCGCAGCCACTGGCCCTTGCGCTGCACCACCTGCAGCGGATAGCCCTTGCCCAGTTCCCACAGCGTGGCCGAGCGCGTGGTGGGCTGCTGCCGCACATTGACGCTGGCGCCCTTGACGCTGACGAACTCGCGCGCATGGGCGGCGGCCGGGGCCAGGGTGGTGGTGAGGACGGCGAGGGCGGTGGCGGCTGTGGCCAGCCAGCGGGCGGCACGGCTTTTGTTGCAAGACACGGGAACAGGTCTCCTTTCGTTTGAGAAAGGCTGGCGCGCGGAGACTTTCCGGCGCGAGCCCGGGGAAAGCGCGTGGGATCAGGCGATGTAGCTATAGTTCCTGAATGAAACTGACGTGCGACGCCCCGGCTTCATGCGCAACCGGGCAAGCTTGCCTTACGCTTGCCGCACAACCGTGTTTTCCAGGAGGGCTTGTATGCACCATGCTGTTTCCCGATCCGGCGCCCATGTCCGGCACGCTGCAATCCTGACGGCCTGTCTTGCCGCGGGACTGGCGGATGCGCAGGGACCAGAGACGCAGGCGCAGGAGGCGCAGGCTGTGGCCACAGCCGCCGAGGGCCGCAATGCGGCCAGGGCGCAGGAGGGTGCGGTGAATCGCCCGGAATTCGGTCCCGCGCTGCTGGCGGCCGCCCAGGCCGGCGAAGCGCTGCAGGTACGCGACTGGCTCAAGCGCGGCGCACCTGTCGATGTGCGTGACCGGCAGGGCAATACGCCGCTGCTGCTGGCCGTGCGCGGCAACCATGTGGAAGTCGCGCGCTCGCTGCTGGTCCATGGGGCCAACCCCAATCTCAAGAATGACCTGCAGGACAGTGCCTATCTGCTGGCCGGTGCCCTGGGCCGCCTGGAGATACTGCGCATGACGCTGTCGTACGGCGCCGATCTGCAAAGCACCAACCGCTACGGCGGCACGGCGCTGATCCCGGCCTGCGAGCGCGGCCATGTCGATACCGTGCAGGCCCTGCTGGCCGCCGGTGTACGGGCCGACCATGTGAACCGGCTGGGCTGGACCTGCCTGCTCGAAGCCGTTTTGCTGGGCGACGGAGGCCCGCGCTACCAGGACATCGTCCGCCAGCTGATCGCGGCCAGGGCCGATCTCAATCTGCCCGACAAGGATGGCGTGACCGCCGTCGTCCACGCCCGCCAGCGCAGCCAGCATGAGGTGGAGCGCCTGTTGCAGGAGGCTGGAGCGCGCTGATCGGCGCAAGTGAAAACGCCTGAAACCAGGGGTGATGCGCCAGTTTCAGACGGGTCTGATTGCTTTGGAAAGGCTGCGTTGCAAATGATTCCCATTTTCAACGTGGATCTTTGCCATGCGCACAGCACATTTGCTATCTCGACCCTTCGTCTCCGGCCCCCAGTCGTGCCTTTTTTCGGTGTTCGCTGCGGCGCTGGTCACGCCCGCTTATGCGCAGGACGCCACTGCCGATGAGCGTCAGGTGCAGTTGGCGCCCTTGACCGTCTCCGGGCAGCGCTCCACCGGCTCGCGCACCGAGGCATCCGACTCGGTCAAGTACGCCAAGCCGCTGCTGGATGTGCCGCAGACCATCACCGTGGTGCCCGGGCAGGTGCTGCAGGAGCAAAACGCCCTGAGCCTGCAGCAGGCGCTGTCCAATGTATCCGGCATCACCTTCAATGCGGGCGAGGGCGGTGCAGGCTCGGGCGACAGCATCAACATCCGCGGCTTCAGCGCCAATGCCAACCTGCAGATCGACGGGCTGCGCGACAGCGGGCAGAAGAGCCGAAGCGATCTCTTCAACACGCAATCCGTCGAGGTCATCAAGGGACCCAACTCGGTCTTCGGCGGCGCGGGCACCTCGGGCGGCAGCATCAACATGATCAGCAAGCAGCCCAAGGCCCATGACTTCACCGAGGCCGACGCAGGCCTGGGCACGGCCAGCTACCGGCGCGTCACGCTCGACGCCAACAGGGTGCTGGCTGGCGGCAAGGCTGCCATGCGCCTGAACCTCATGGGCCATGACAGCAACGTGGCGGGGCGCAATGCCATCTTCAAGCGGCGCTGGGGCGTGGCGCCCTCGCTGGCCCTGGGGCTGAATTCGCCCACGCGCCTGACCCTCGGCTTCTTCCATCAGAGCGATGACAATCTTCCCGACTATGGCGTGCCGGCCTTTCGCGGCAAGATGCTCGAAGGCGTCTCGCGCAATGCCTATTTCGGCTGGCGCAACCTTGACCGCGAAAAGATCGGCCAGGATGCCCTGACCGCGAAGATCGAGCATGACTTCGCCTCGGGCGCCAAGCTGCAGAACCTCTCGCGCTACTCGCGGCTGAGCCGCGATACCGTGATCTCGGCCTCGCATGTCGATCTCCGGGGTATGCAGCCTGGCTACTACCGGCCCGCAGGGCCCCAGGCCTATGGCCGCGATGCGGCCACCACCCTGTGGATCAACCAGACCAACCTGACCCAGCGCTTCGACACAGGCGTGCTGGGGCATACGCTGGTCACGGGCTTCGAGATCGCACGCGAGACCTATGACCGCACCACCTCTTCCTACAACATCAACCGGCAGTTCCCGGCCGGCGGCTATCCGCTGGCCCGCCCGCCCGGATACTGGACGGGCACCACGGACTTGCAAAACAGCGGAAGGAACGAGACCAGCCTGGACACCCGCGCGCTGTATGCCACCGACTCCATTGCGCTGGGTCCGCGCTGGGATCTGAACCTGGGCCTGCGCTATGACTGGATCGACGGGCGCTCCAACGCCACAACGGCCGCTGGCGTGCGCACCTCGGTGGACAGTTCCGACGGCCGGCTCAGCGGCCGCACCGCCCTGAGCTTCAAGCCCGCCGACAACGGCCGCATCTACCTGGCCTATGGCACGGCTTTCAACCCCTCCGCGGAATTCCTGGTCTCCAATGGTTTCGGCCTGGATGCGGCCACGGCCTCGCTGGCGCCCGAGAAGAACACCAGCCTGGAGCTGGGAACCAAGTGGGATGTGCGAGACCGCCAGCTGGCGCTGACAGCCGCGCTGTTCCAGGTGGACAAGACCAATGCCCGAGAGCAGATGGCCGATGGCAGCTATCTGCTGGCCGGTGAGCAGCGCGTGCGGGGGCTGGAACTCGGGGCTGCAGGCAAGGTGACTCCGCAATGGGACCTCTTCGCCAACTACACCTTCATGGCCAGCAAGACCCTCAAGTCATTGAACGAGCCTGCGCGTGTGGGCCAGGCGCTGGGCAATACGCCGCGCCATTCGCTGAACCTGTGGACTACCTATGCGCTGCCGCAGGGCTGGACGGTGGGCTATGGTGCGCGCTTCGTGGGCACGCGCAATGTCACCTCGGCCGGCGACGGCAAGCTGTCCGCTTACTGGGTGCACAGCGCCATGGTCGGCTATGAACTCAACCGCCAATGGAAGCTCCGGCTCAATCTCGACAACATCGGCAACAAGGCCTATGTGGCCGGCGTGCGCCAGCGCCTGGGCGAGCAGTCGCGTTCTTCGGCCGTGGAGTACGGAGAGGGTCGCACGGTCAGATTGACCGCGCTCTACCAGTTCTGAGAAGCACGATGGCCTGGTCTCCGGTGCCGTGGGCGCCGGGACGCCGGGACAGGATGAATCAGGCTTGAATCGGGCTGCCCCCAGGGGCAGCTCTTTTCTTTGGCGGCCACCTTGCCTGGGGCAAAAAAAGAGCCCGCACAAGGCGGGCTGGTGATGGTCAGGCCGACGGCAAAAACCGCCGACACGCAAGCATCTTACTGGATCTTGGCCTTTTCGCGCAGCGATTCCTGGAATTGCGCCAGCTTTTGCTGTTGCAGCTGCTGCACGATCTGGGGCTTGACTTCCTCGAACTTGGGCAGTTCGGCCTGGCGCACGTCGTCCTGGCGGATGATGTGGTAGCCGAACTGGCTCTTGACCGGCTCCTGGGTCATGCCGCCCTTTTCGAGCTTGATCAGGGCTTCGGAGAACTCGGGCACGTAGTTGCCGGGGTTGGCCCAGTCGAGGTCACCGCCACGGGCACCGGATCCGGGGTCCTTGGACTCCTTCTTGGCGATGTCTTCGAACTTCTTGCCGGCCTTGATCTCGGCAATGATGGCCTTGGCGCGGTCTTCCGACTCGACCAGGATGTGGCTGGCCTTGTATTCCTTGCCGCTGTTGGCAGCGACGGCCTTGTCGTACTCGGCCTTGGCTTCGGCGTCGGTCACGGGGTTCTTCTTCTGGAAGTCTTCGAACAGCGAGCGGATCAGGATGGTCTGGCGGGCCAGTTCCAACTGCTGCTTGTAGGCTTCGCTGTTGGCCAGGCCGCGCTTGTTGGCTTCCTGCATGAAGATCTCGCGGGCGATGACTTCTTCCTTGATCTGCCCTTCCATCTCGGGCGTGACGGGGCGGCCGCTTTGCTCGATCTGCTGCTTGAGCACTTCGGCGCGTGCCTTGGGCACAGCCTTGCCGTTGACGACGGCGATGTTCTGGGCCGAGGCGGACAGGGCTGCGGTGCTCAGCACGGCGGCAGTCACCAGGCTGGTCAGAAGCTGTTTTTTCATGCGAATTCCAGAGATGAAGGAAAAATTGATTCTATAGCGTGGATACGCAACAGGCTCCGAATCTTCGGAGCCTGTAAAAGTTCAAAGAACCTCGATGGCGATGGCGTGAGCGCCCTGGTCAATGAATTCTTGCAGCGCATCATACACAAGGCGGTGGCGTGCCACGCGCGGCTTGCCTTGAAACAAAGGTGACGCAATGCGCACGCGGAAATGCGTGCCGAAGCCGGTGCCGTTGGCTCCCACATGGCCGGCGTGCTGGTGGCTTTCGTCGATCACTTCCAGGTGATCGGGGGCGAGGCGCTCGCGCAGCACGGCCTGCATGGCTTCGGCGGTGATGGGCAGTGGATGGGCGGGTGCGCTCATGGCTGCTTGTCCTGTTGCACGCCGGACGGGGGCAGGGCGTCGGGCGTGGCGGCGGCTGCCTCGCCCTTGTCTTCCTGCATGAAGCGGCTCATGTAGATGGCCTGTCCGATCACGAAGACCAGCATCAGCCCCATGCCGCCGAACAGCTTGAAGTTGACCCAGGTGTCGGTGTCGAAGCGGTAGGCGATGACCAGGTTGAGCGCGCCCATCACCGCGAAGAAGGCTGCCCAGCTCCAGTTCATGGTGCGCCAGGCGTTGTCCGGCAGTTGCAGTTGCGCGCCCATGACGGAGCGCAGCAGGTTCTTGCGAAATACCAGCTGGCCAATCACCAGGGCGCCGCCCATGAGCCAGTACAGCACCGTGGGCTTCCACTTGATGAAGGTGTCGTTGTGGGCGAGCAAGGTGGCGCCGCCGAACAGCACGATCACGCCCAGGCTGACCCATTGCATGGGCTCGACCTTGCCATGGCGCACGCGCAGGTAGGCGATCTGCGCGATGGTGGCGACGATGGCCACGGCCGTGGCCGTGTAGATGCCCCAGACCTTGAAGGCGACGAAGAACAGGATGATGGGGAAAAAGTCGATCAGTAACTTCATTGGAAGATTTCGATGGGCTTGGAGTCAGGCATGGTGCCTGAGCGCTTGGCAGGCGCATTGTGGCGCAGCCGGCGCGGCCCGGCATCGGTGCAGGGCCGCGCCGGCTGGGGTTTTTGCGGGCCTGGGGCCTAGGCCTTGGGTGGCTCGAATTCCAGCGACGCGGAATTCATGCAGTAGCGCAGCCCTGTGTCGGAGGGACCATCGGGGAACACATGGCCGAGGTGGGCGCCGCACTGGCTGCAGACAGTCTCGGTGCGCACCATGCCATGGCTGCGGTCCACGATTTCGGTGATGGCGCCTGGGATGGCGCGGTCGAAGCTGGGCCAGCCGCAGCCGGCGTCGAACTTGGTATCGGAGTCGAACAGCTTGGCACCGCAGCAGATGCAGTGGTAGCTGCCATCGGCCCAGAACTGCTCATAGCGGCCTGTGAAGGGGCGCTCGGTGGCCGCGTGGCGCGTCACCTGGAAGGCGGCGGGCTCGGCGCCCTTGGCCTGCAGCTCGGCCTGCCATTCCTGCTCGGTCTTGTGGATGGGAAAGCTCATGATGAACAGCTGATCTCGATGGAGGAAGCCCAGTCGGGCGGGAAGCCTGCCCATTCGGCATGCTCGGCGTGGGGTGCGAACGGGGTCTGCAGCACGGCCAGCAGCTGGCGCACCGCGGTGAAGTCGCCCGCCTTGGCTGCGCGGATGGTGATTTCTCCCAGGTGGTTGCGCAGCACGAAGCGCGGATTCGATTCTTGCATCAGCGCGGCCGCTGCCGTGCCATCCACGGTCGCAAGCTGCCGTACGTAGCCTGCCGCCCAGGCGTCGAAGGCGGGCCGGTCCAGCACCAGGTCGCGCACGGGCGCCAGGTCGGGCTCGGTGCCGCCGGCTGTGGCCACGGCATCGGTCAGGCGGCTGAAGAAGATGGTGTAGTCCACGGCGTTGTCGGCCATGAGCTGCAGCAGCGGGTTCACCAGGGCGGCAAAGCGCGCCTCGGCAGGCGGCGTGCCGGGAGCATCTTCGGGCAGGCCCAGCTTGCGCAGCATGAGAGAGCCATAGGCCTGCGGAAACACCTGCTTGTACGACTCCAGCGCCGCAATGGTCAGCTCCTCTTCGCCGATCAGCGGCAGCAGGGCCTGGCCCAGGCAGTACAGGTTCCAGTACGCGACCTGGGGCTGGCGGTTGAAGGCGTAGCGGCCCTGGGTGTCGCTGTGGTTGCAGATATGGCCGGGGTCGAAGGCGTCGAGGAACTGGAAGGGACCGTAGTCGATGGTCAGTCCCAGGATGCTCATGTTGTCCGTGTTCATCACGCCATGGCAAAAGCCCACGGCCTGCCAGTGCGCCAGCAGCCGCGCCGTGCGCTCGCTCACGGCCTGCAGGAAGTTGGCGTAGGCGTTGCCGGCCAGTGCCTCGGCCGTGCGGCATTCGGGGTAGTAGCGGTCGATCACGTAGTCGGCCAGCTGGCGCAGCGGCGCCATCTGGTCGCGCGCCGCAAAGTGCTCGAAGTGGCCAAAGCGTATGAAGCTGGGCGCCACGCGCGCCACCACGGCGGCGGTCTCGATCTCTTCGCGGCGAATGGGGGCGGGCGATCCGGTCACGCTCAGCGCGCGCGTGGTGGGAATGCCCAGGGCGTGCATGGCCTCGCTGCACAGGAACTCGCGGATGGAAGAGCGCAGCACGGCGCGCCCGTCGCCCATGCGCGAGTAGGGCGTGCGGCCCGCGCCCTTGAGCTGAATCTCGTGGCCCGAGGCAGTTTCGCCCAGCAAGATGGCACGGCCGTCGCCAAGCTGGCCGGCCCAGACACCGAACTGGTGGCCGCTGTAGACGCTGGCCAGCGGATGGCTGCCGGGCAGCACGGCATTGCCGGTGAGCGCCTGCAGGGCCTCATCGGAGGCCAGCCACTGCGGGTCCAGGCCCAGCAGCTTGGCAGTGCCGGTGCTGGTGGCGATCCAGTGCGGCTCGGGTAGCGGCGTGGGGCGCAGATGGGTGAAGAAGTCGGGGCCCAGGGCGGCAAAGCCATCCTGCCAGGAGATGGGAAGGCGCGGGGAGGTCGCCGGAGCCCGGCCTTCGGCGGCAGCGTGCAGGTTCATGCGGGAATTGTCCCCCAGCGCCTATGCCCCGTGGGACGCAAGGTTCATGCGCGCATTCACCGCATGCATTCACGCACGCAGTTGCTGCCGGTACTGGCCCGGCGGCATGCCGAACCATCGGCGGCAGGCGCGAAAGAGGTTGCTCTGGTCCACGAAGCCCAGCAGGTCGGCCACCTCGGCCAGGCTGTGGCGCGGCTCGCCCAGGTACTGCCGGGCCAGCTCGCGGCGGGTGTCATCCAGCAATTGCTGGTAGCTGGTGCTCTCGGCCTGCAGGCGGCGCTGCAAGGTACGGTCGGTCAGGCCCAGCACTGCGGCCACTTCCTCGCGGCGCGGCTCGCCCTGGGGCAGCAGGCGCGCAATCTCATGGCGCACGCGGGCGCCCACGCCGGCCTGGCCCAGCTGGTCCAGCTCGGACTCGACCAGTTTTTCGTGCAGGGCCAGCAGTTCGGGGTTGTGCGTCGGGATGGGCGCGAGCAGGTCGTCTTGCGACAGCAGGAAGCGGTTGGCGCGCTCGCCAAAGCGCGGCAGCAGGCCGAAGGCCTGTCGGTAGCGGGCCTCGTGCAGAGGCGAGGGCGCCTGGGCCATGAATTCCACGGCCAGCGGCTGGACTTCGCGCCGCGTCAGCCAGCTGCACAGCACCAGCAGCGTGAGCACGGCGAACTCCACGCGCTGGCGCGGCACGGCGCGCGTGGCGCCGATGTGGTGTATGGACAGCCAGTGGCCGCGCGCATCGCGCTCCAGCGTGAAGGCGGTGGCGTCCGAGATCACGGCCATGTGGCGCTCCAGGTCACGAAAGCCCGCCAGCAGGTGCGGGCTCGAAGCCAGCGAGTAGCCCACCAGGTCGATGTTGCCGTGGCGCGCGGCCAGCTGCCGGTCCAGGCCCAGCGTGGGATTGGCCGACTGCGCCACTGCCAGCTCCCACAGCCGGCTCACGCGGTCCACATCGATGCGGGTCTGCGAATGCTGCAGTGCGGCAAGGTCGATGTTGGCCTCCTCACTCAGCCTTTCCACGGCCAGCCCCTCGGCGGCCATCATGTCCAGGATGCCCCGCACCCATGCGGCGGAGCTGCTGCGCTGCGTTGTCATGGCCGGGTTTTCCTGGGCCGTCCGGGGCGCCTTTTGCGTTCTGAAGTCACTTTTTTGGCTTGGTTGCGATAGCGGCGTGCGGGCGCGCTGTTCCTAGAATTTTTGCAGCGCGGCGAACGACTGCGCAGTGTGGCCCAAGGGCCGGGCACGGCCCATACGGGAAACCCCAAAATCATAGGAGACAAGCATGTGCACAGGACAGCGGTGGATGGCTGGCGGCATACGCCTGGCCGTGGCTTCAATGGCTTTGTGGCTCGCGGCCTGCGGCGGCTCGGGCGGCGGCGGCCCCGAGTTGCGCGAGACGGCCTACGGCCCCTTGCGTGGCGTGGACGACGGCGCCGCCACGGGCACCTATTACTGGAAGGGCGTGCCCTTTGCCCAGGCGCCCGTGGGCGCGCTGCGCTGGCAGCCGCCGGCCGAGCCCAAGGCCTGGGAGGGCGTGCGCGAGGCGCGCCAGTTCGGCAACGCCTGCCTGCAGATCGGGCGCATGTACGGCCCGGGCGCCAACAACCGCTTCGACGACACCATTGCCTCCACCCTGGGCCAGCCCGTGGGCAGCGAGGACTGCCTGACGCTCAACATCTGGCGCCCGGCCAGCGGTGCCGAGAAGCTGCCGGTGCTGGTGTTCATCCACGGCGGCAGCGCCATCTCGGGCTATACGGCCGATCCGCTGTATGACGGCGCCGCCCTGGCACGCGCTGCCAATGCCGTGGTGGTGACGGCCAACTACCGGCTGGACATCCTGGGCTACATGCACATGCCGCAGATGCAGGCCGGCGCGCCGGCCACGGGCAACTTCGCGCTGCTGGACAACCTGCAGGCCCTGCGCTTTGTGCAGCGCAATATCGCGGGCTTTGGCGGCGATCCGGGCAATGTCACGCTCATGGGCCAGTCGGCGGGGGCCACCAATGTGCTGGCGCTGCTGGCGGCCGATTCGGCGCGCGGCCTGTTCCACAGGCTGATGCCCATCAGCGGCGGGCTGTCGCTGCCGTCCAACCTGCCGGCCGGCGTGCTGGCCACGCTCAAGCCGGCTTCGGCCTACGCCACCCAGTCCGCGCTGCTGCTGGCCCATCTGATGGTGGCCGATGGGCTGGCTGCCGATGTGGCGGCTGCGGCCACGGTGGCTGCCGGCTGGACACCGGCGCAGATCGCGGCCTACCTGCGCGGCAAGGACGCCCGCGTGCTGCTGCAGACCCTGGTGGCCAAGGGCCTGACGGGCGCGGGGCCGATTCCCGACGGCCTGCTGCTGCCCACCGATCCCATGGCCGCGCTGGCTGCGGGCCAATACAACCGCATGCCCGTGATGGCCGGCTACACGGCCGAGGAGGGCAAGCTGTTCGCGCCCCTGCTGGCTGCGCTGGGCGGCAAGCCGGGCTTCAGGATCGATGATGCGGCGCGCTTTCGCATGATGCAGTCCTTCGATGCGCAGTCGCCCAATGCGCCGGGCCTGGCCGACATCATCGATGCTGCCTACCTGCCCGTCGATACGCCGGTCACCGGCTACAACGCCCGCATGGCGCAGCTGACCCATCTGTTCGCCGATCCCAGCCGCGACCAGTTGCTCAATACGCTGCGCACCCGGCAGGCCGAGGTCTGGAGCTACCGCTTCGACTGGGCGCGCCAGCCCGCGCCCTGGAACACGGTCTACGGTGCGGCCCATGCGTTCGATCTGCCGTTTCTCTTCGGCAACTTCGGGCCATCCGTGTTCTCCCGCGTGACCAACAGCACGGCCAATGCACCGGGGCGGCTGGCGCTGTCGAACGCCATGATGGCCAGCCTCAAGGCCTTCATGCAGACGGGCGACCCGCAGAACGCGGCCCTGGGCCAGACATGGAAGCCCTGGCCGTCCAGCCTGGTCTTCGACGCCGAGCTGGGCGCGACCAGCATCCGGCTGCAGTGAGCGAGCAGATGAGCGAGTAGATGAGCGAGCAGGGGCTTGCCGCGGCAAGCCCCGAGAGATAGCCAACAACAACGAAGGAGACAGGTACCCATGACAGCCAAGACCGTTTTCACACAGGCCTGGCGCTGGCCGCTGGCGGGGGCCATTGCGGCCGCAGCCTTGGGCCTGGCCGCCTGCGGAGGGGGATCGTCGGGCATGCCCGCGCCCATGGGGCCGGGCCAGCAATCGGGCTACATCACCCTGCCGGACGGCAGCAGGATGCGCTACTCGCTGCTGCTGCCCGAGGGACAGGGTCCGTTCCCGCTGCTGGTCGAGTACGACGGCTATATCTCGGGCTCGTACCCCAACATCAGCAGTCCCTGGACCAAGGAAGGCTATGCGGTCATGGGGCTGAACGTGCCGGGCACGGGCTGCTCCACGGGGGAAGACCGGGTGTTTGACGCCAGCGTAGGTGCGGCCGGGGCCTTCGCCATCGAGTGGGCCGGGCGGCAGGCCTGGTCCAACGGCCGCATCGGCATGATCGGCTACTCGTACTCGGGCTACAACCAGCTGTGGGTGGCGGCGCACCGGCCCAAGGGGCTGCTGGCGATCACGCCCAGCAAGAATGTGGGCGATCCCTACCGCGACGTGGGCTATCCGGGCGGCATTGCCAACATCGGTTTTCCGGCGCAGTGGTGGAACGGCTTCCCGCGCATCTGGCGCACGGCCGCCGACCTGGCGGTGAAGAACGGCGGCGACACGGAATGCGCCAAGACGGTGGCCGACAACATCGAGAAGATCAAGCGGCCCGAGCTGGATCTGATCAAGTGGCTGGACAACCCCTATGCCGATGGCCTGTACCTGGAGCGCAGCGCCATGCTGCAAAGCGGCAAGATCAATATCCCCACGCTGGGCACGCAGTCCTGGCAGGACGAGCAGATCGGCCCGCGCTCGGGCTACTACGAGGACACCATTGCGCCCGACAGGATGTGGCTGGTCAGCTCCAACGGCGACCACCACACGAACATCACCTCGGACCATATCGACCAGACGCTGAAGCACTTCCTGGCGCGCTTCGTCAAGGGCGAGGACAACGGCTTCGACAAGGAGCCGCGCGTGCGCCTGCTGCAGGAGATGCAGACCACGGACGCCAAGGCCCCCAATGGCGGCGCCAAGCTCATGCCCACGGGCGAGGCACGGTTTGACCGGCTGCCTGTCCAGGTCAAGCCCCTGCGCCTGTGGATGCAGCCGGGCCAGGCGCTGGGCGACAGTGCACCCACCTCAGGCACGGCTTCGTCCAGCTACCGCTATCCGGCCCTGAGTCCGCAGGTGAACAACCCGGCGGCCGAAGGCTGGCCCGCCGTGCCCGCGTCGGAAAAGGATGGCCAGCTGGTCTTCACCACGGCGGCCCTGCCGCAGGACCTGAGTTTTTATGGCGAAGGCTCGGCCGACCTGTGGCTCAGCGCCACGGCAGCCAACACCGACATCCAGGTCACCGTGTCCGAGGTGCGGCCGGACGGGCAGGAGATGTTCGTGCAGCGTGGCTGGCTGCGTGCGTCCAAGCGTGCCCTGGACACGGCGCGCTCCACGACGCTGAGGCCGTGGGGCGCGTTCACGCGGGACAAGGACGTGCCCATGGTGTCGGGCAAGCCCGAACTGCTGCGCGTAGAGATCCAGAAATTCGCGCATGTGTTCCGCGCCGGCTCAAGCATTCGCGTGACAGTGGATTCGCCATCGCAGACCGGATACTGGATCTTCGGCAACGACAAGACGCCGTCCACGAACACGCTGTGGCATGACGCGGCGCATGCCTCCAGCATCGTCCTAGGGTATATCCCATACGAGCATGCGAAGACGCTGCCGAGTTGCGACAAGACAATGCGTCAACCATGCCGGAAAAACGATGCGCCTGTCCCTGCGGGGATCGGACCCAGGGCGCCGGCCTGAGCCACCCTCCATGCGGGCAGCGGCATCGCGCACCAGGGCCTTGGCCTTGCGCGAATCCGCGGTCCGCAGTTCACGACGTTCACGAAGTTCAATCACCTTAGGAGCCTATAGATGCTGGGTCTGATGCAAAGCCAACCACTGTTGATCTCGTCGCTGATCGATTTCGCCGACCGCCACCATGGCGATGCGCAGATCGTCTCGCGCAGGGTGGAGGGCGATATCCATCGCTACACGTACCGCGACCTGGCACGGCGCTCGCGCCAGCTGGCGAACACGCTGGACGGCCTGGGCCTGCAGCCTGGCGACCGCGTGGCGTCGCTGGCCTGGAACGGCTACCGCCACATGGAGATGTACTTCGGCGTCAGCGGCTCGGGCCGCGTGCTGCACACGGTCAATCCTCGCCTGCACCCCGACCAGGTGGCGTGGATCATCAACCACGCGGAAGACCGCGTCATGTGCTTTGACCTGACCTTCCTGCCCATCATCCAGGCCGTGCATGCCAAGTGCCCCACGGTGCTCCAGTGGGTGGCGCTGTGCGATGCGGACCGCCTGCCTGCCGACAGCGGCGTTCCGGGCCTGGTCAGCTACGAGGCCTGGATTGCCGGCCAGTCCGACCAGTACCAGTGGCCCGAATTCGACGAGAACACGGCCTCCAGCATGTGCTACACCAGCGGCACCACGGGTAACCCGAAGGCGGTGCTCTACAGCCACCGCTCCACCACGCTACACGCCTACGCGGCCGCGCTGCCCGATGTGATGTGCATATCGGCGCGCGACTCGGTGCTGCCCGTCGTGCCCATGTTCCACGTCAACGCCTGGGGCATTCCCTACTCGGCCGCGCTCACGGGCTGCAAGCTGGTGTTCCCCGGCCCGGCGCTGGACGGCAAGTCGCTGTACGAGCTGATCGAGGCCGAGGGCGTCACCTACGCGGCCGGCGTGCCCACGGTCTGGCAGATGCTGCTGGGCCACATCAGGCCGGGCGGCCTGCGGTTTTCCACGCTCAAGCGCACGGTCATCGGCGGCTCGGCCTGCCCGCCGGCCATGATCACGGCCTTCCAGGACGAGTTTGGCGTGGAGGTGCTGCATGCCTGGGGCATGACCGAGATGAGCCCGCTGGGCACGCTGTGCACGCTCAAGAACAAGCAGCTGCAGCTGCCCAAGGACGAGCAGATGAAGATCCTGCAAAAGCAGGGCCGCGCCATCTACGGCGTGGACATGCGCATCGTGGGCAGCGATGGAACGGACCAGCCCTGGGACGGCAAGAGCTACGGCGACCTGCTGGTGCGCGGCCCCTGGATCGTGGACAGCTACTTCAAGGGCGAAAGCCCGCTCATCAAGGACGCGCAGGGCCGTGGCTGGTTCCCCACGGGTGACGTGGCCACCATCGACCCGGACGGCTTCATGCAGATCACCGACCGCAGCAAGGACGTGATCAAGTCCGGCGGCGAATGGATCAGCTCCATCGACATCGAGAACATCGCCATGGCCCATCCGGCCGTGGCCATGGCCGCCTGCATCGGCATGCCACATCCCAAGTGGGACGAGCGCCCCATCGTCGCCGTGGCGAAGAGGCCCGGTGCCGAGGTCACGCGCGAGGAACTGCTCAAGTTCTACGAGGGCAAGACCGCCAAGTGGCAGATCCCCGACGACGTGGTCTTCGTCGATGCCATTCCGCTGGGCGCCACCGGAAAAATGCTCAAGACCCGGCTGCGCGAGCAACTGGCCGGCTACCGGCTGCCGGGGCTGTGAGCCGCTGCGGGCCAGCCGCCGTGCCAGGGCATGCGGGGGCATGTGCTGATAGGGGCGGCCGGTCCGAGTCTCGTCGGCGATAGCCGCTAGGGGCAATCACCGATCGGTGCGGGGCAAGGGGACCATTACTCTGAGCCTCGCCCAGAAACCACCACAAGAGGAGACGCTTCATGAAGTTTGCGATCAAGGCATTGACGGCATCCCTGGCCCTGGCTTGCGCCACGGGCGCCATGGCCCAGAAGGGCGAGACGGTGAAGGTTGCGTGGATCGACCCGCTGTCCGGCCTCATGGCCGCGCTGGGTTCCAACCAGCTCAAGAGCCTGCAGTACATCGCCGAGGAGCTCAACAAGGGCACGGCCTCGGGCGTGAAGTTCGAGATCATCGGCATCGACAACAAGCTCAGCCCGCAGGAAACCACGGCGGCCCTGCGCTCGGCCATGGACCAGGGCGTGCGCTACGTCTTCCAGGGCAATGGCTCGGGCCCGGCCCTGGCCATCATGGACGCACTGGAAAAGCACAACGCGCGCAACAAGGGCAAGGAAGTCGTCTACCTGAACTATGCGGCGGTGGACCCGGACCTGACCAACAGCAAGTGCAGCTACTGGCACTTCCGCCTGGATGCGGACACCTCCATGAAGATGGAGGCCCTGACCACGTACATGAAGGACGTGCCCGAGGTCAAGAAGGTCTACCTGATCAACCAGAACTACTCGCATGGCCAGCAGGTCTCCAAATACGCCAAGGAGATGCTCAAGCGCAAGCGCCCCGATGTGGAGATCGTGGGCGACGACTTCTCGCCGCTGGCCCAGGTGCGCGACTTCGCCCCCTACATCGCCAAGATCAAGCAATCGGGCGCCGACTCGGTGATCACGGGCAACTGGGGCTCGGACCTGGCGCTGCTGATCAAGGCCGCCAGCGACGCGGGCCTGAACAACGTCAAGTTCTATACCTACTACGCCATTGCCACGGGCGCGCCCACGGCCATGGGCGCGGCCGCCGCCGACAAGGTCTACATGGTGGGCTACGGCCACCTGAACCTGCCCGGCCCGCTGGACCGCATCACCAAGGGCTACAAGGCCAAGTTCAACGACGACATGTACACGGGCTCGCTGTACTCGGGCCTGACCATGCTGGACCAGGCCTTCCTGCGCGCCAAGACCACGGACCCGGCCAAGGTGGCGGCCACCATGGAGGGCATGAAGTTCAACAGCCTCAACGGCGAAGTGGAGATGCGCAAGACCGACCACCAGCTGCAGCAGGGCCTGTTCATCTCGCGCTGGGAAAAGGCCGGCGGCAAGTACCCGATGGACTCGGAGAACACCGGCTACACCTTTGTGCCCGTGAAATATTACGAGCCCTATGTGGCCAGTACCCCCACCTCATGCCAGATGAAGCGTCCTTCATGACGCCCAGGCAGGCAGGCTGACTTCGCAAGGGGCGCGAGGCGCCCCTTTCTTTTGTCTGAAATCGGTCAAAACACGGGTTCATGGGCTGATCGATGACGATCTGTCGCCAATGTGTCCCGGACTGCGGCGAAGTCGCATGCGCGATAGTTTCTAAGGCATTCCCCGAAGGGAAATTGTCATTCAGGCGTTAGTCTGGCGCCAATACAGATATCCGAATCAACCGGAAAAAGGAGACAGAAAAATGAAGTGGATCGTGCATTCGGTGGCCGCCTCGGCCATGCTGGCCTGTGCCTCGGGCGCCTGGGCGCAAAAGGGCGAGACGGTGAAGATCGGCTGGATCGACCCGCTGTCGGGCCTGATGGCCGCCGTGGGCACGAACCAGCTCAAGACCTTCCAGCTGATGGCCGAGGAGTTCAACAAGAAAAATGCCTCGGGCGTGAAGTTCGAGATCATCCCGCTGGACAACAAGCTCAGCCCGCAGGAGACCACGGCCGTGCTGCGCTCGGCCATGGACCAGGGCGCACGCTACGTGGTGCAGGGCAACGGCTCGGGCCCGGCCCTGGCCATCATGGATGCGCTGGAAAAGCACAACACGCGCAACAAGGGCAAGGAAGTCGTCTACCTGAACTATGCGGCCGTGGACCCGGACCTGACCAACAGCAAGTGCAGCTACTGGCACTTCCGCCTGGATGCGGACACCTCCATGAAGATGGAAGCGCTGACGACCTATATGAAGGACGTGCCCGAGGTCAAGAAGGTCTACCTGATCAACCAGAACTACTCGCACGGCCAGCAGGTCTCCAAGTACGCCAAGGAAATGCTCAAGGCCAAGCGGCCCGACGTGCAGGTGGTGGGCGATGACTTCGCGCCGCTGGCCCAGGTGCGCGACTTCGCACCCTACATCGCCAAGATCAAGCAATCGGGCGCCGACACGGTGATCACGGGCAACTGGGGCTCTGACCTGTCGCTGCTGCTCAAGGCGGCCAATGACGCGGGCCTGAACAACGTCAAGTTCTACACCTACTACGCCTTCGGCTCGGGCTCGCCCACGGCCATGGGCGCGGCGTCCGACGGCAAGGTCTACACCGTGGGCTACGGCCACTACAACATGGGGGGGGCCATCCAGCCGCTGATGGCCGAGTTCAAGAAGAAGATGAACGACGACCTCACGCAAAGCTCGATCTACCACGTGTTCGCGCTGCTGGATGCGGCCTTTGCCAAGACCGGCGGCACCGACCCCGTCAAGGTGGCGGCCGCGCTGGAGGGCATGAAGCTCAAGAGCTTCAACGGCGAAGTGGAGATGCGCAAGACCGACCACCAGCTGCAGCAGGGCCTGTACATCACGCGCTGGGAAAAGGCCGGCGGCAAGAACCCCTATGACGCCGAGAACACGGGCTACACCTTCGCCCCGGTGAAGTACTACGAGCCCTACGTGGCCAGCACGCCCACGTCCTGCCAGATGAAGCGCCCGTCCTGAGACCGGCACGCACCGCTTCCTGTCCCCAACGCACCGAAACCAAGGCCTTTCGATGACGCTTGAGTTCTTCACCATATCGCTGCTCAACGGCGTGAGCTATGGACTGCTGCTGTTCATGCTCAGCTCGGGGCTGACGCTGATCTTCAGCATGATGGGCGTGCTCAACTTCGCCCACACCAGCTTCTACATGCTGGGCGCGTACTTCGGATACACGCTCAGCGGCATCATCGGCTTCTGGGGCGCGCTGTTCGTCGCGCCCCTGCTGGTGGGCGTGCTGGGCGCCATGTTCGAGCGCTACAGCCTGCGCCGCGTGCACAAGTACGGCCATGTGCCAGAACTGCTCGTGACCTTCGGCCTGTCCTACCTCATCCTCGAGGTGGTGCAGCTGGTCTGGGGCCGGGGCACCGTGCCCTACGGCCTGCCGCCCGCGCTGCAGGGCCCGCTGTTCACGCTGTACGGCACGCAGTTCCCGCGCTCGCGCTCCTTCGTGATGCTGGTGGCAATGCTGATGCTGGTGGCCGTCTGGCTGCTGCTGACGCGCACGCGCATCGGCCTGGTCATCCAGGCCGCGCTCAAGAACCCCGAGATGGTGGAGGCGCTGGGCCACAACGTGCCGCGCGTGTTCATGATGGTGTTCGGCGGCGGCTGCGCGCTGGCGGGGCTGGCCGGCGTCATCGGCGGCAACACGTATGTGACCGAGCCGGCCATGGCCATGTCGGTCGGCTCCATCATCTTCGTGGTGGTGGTGGTCGGCGGCATGGGCTCGCTGGCGGGGGCCTTCGTGGCCTCGCTGCTGATCGGCGTCGTGCAGACCTTTGCCGTGGCCATCGACTGGTCGCTGGCCAGCCTGCTGACCTCGCTGGGCAGCCCGGTCGGCGAGCAGACCTTCGGCTGGCCGCTGCTCAAGCTCACCATTTCCCAGGTCGCGCCCATCCTGCCCTACCTGTTCCTGGTGCTGATCCTCATCTTCCGGCCCAAGGGCCTCCTGGGCACGCGGGGAGATTGACACCATGTCCTCGATCACCAAAACGACCATGACATCCACTGCCGCAAAAGGCGCTTCGGGCGCTTCAGGGGCTGCGGGCGCGGGGCGCCACTACAGCTTCCAGCCGCTCAACATCGGCCGCATCCTGATCTGGGGCGCCTTCGCCCTGGCGCTGATCGTCGCGCCGCTGGTGTTCACCAGCAGCCTGGCGCTGACCATGCTCAGCCAGATCGGCTATCTCATCATCATCTGCCTGTCCTACAACATCCTGCTGGGGCAGGGCGGCATGCTGAGCTTCGGCCATGCGGTCTACACGGGGCTGGGCTCGTTCATCGCCATCCATGCGATGAACCGGGCCAGCTCCGGCGACTGGGGCATTCCGCTGGTGCTGATTCCCGTCATCGGCGGCCTGGGCGGCATGTTCTTCGCGGCCCTGCTGGGCTATGTGACCACCAAGAAGTCGGGCACCACCTTCGCCATGATCACCATGGGCATCGGCGAGCTGGTGGCGTCCATGGCGCTGATGTTCCCCGAGTTCTTCGGGGGCGAGGGCGGCATCACCACCGACCGCGTCTACGGCAAGCCCTTCTTCGGGCTGACCTTCGGCTCGGGCATGGAGGTGTACTACCTGATCGCCGCCTACTGCTTCGTCTGCACGGCCGCCATGTTCGCCTTCACGGGCACGCCGCTGGGGCGCATGCTCAACGCCGTGCGCGACAACCCCGAGCGCGTGGAGTTCGTGGGCTACAACACGCAGCGCGTGCGCTACTTCGCCTTCATCATCGCGGGCTTCTTCGCGGGCGTGGGCGGGGGGCTTGCGGCCATCAACTTCGAGATCATCACGGCCATGGACAGCGTGAGCGTCATGCGCTCGGGCTCGTACCTGCTGTTCACATTCCTGGGCGGCGCCACCTTCTTCTTCGGGCCCATCATCGGCGCCGTGCTGCTGGTGCTGGCCTCGGTGCTGCTGTCGGAGCTGACCAAGGCCTGGCTGCTGTACCTGGGCCTGGTGTTCCTGCTGATGGTCATGTATGCGCCCGGTGGCGTTGCCAGCCTGATCATGATGAACCTGCGCGTGGCGCGGTTCGGCAAATGGCGCCGGCTGGCTCAGCCCTACCTGGCTATCGCCGCCAGCGCCCTGGTCATGATCGTGGGCGGCGCCGCCATCGTCGAGATGATCTACCACCTGCAGCTCAATGCGGCCCTGGGTTCCCAGGTCTCGTTCATGGGCGTGCAGCTCGATACCAGCTCGGCCTCCACCTGGACCGTGGCCGTTGCCGTCTTCGTCGTGGGCCTGGGCCTGCTGGAAGTGGCCCGGCGCTGGTGCCTGCGGCGCTGGGAGCGTATCCAGGAAGAGATCGAAGAAGCCATCAAGCGCGGGGAGGGCTGAACCATGTCCAGCATTGCAATCGAACGACCAGGCACTGCCGCCGCTGCCGCGACCGGCGAGGCCACCTACGCGCTGGAGCTGCGCGACCTGTACAAGCGCTTCGGCAAGGCCGAGATCATCCGCGGCGCCCAACTGGCCGTGAAGCCCGGCGAGCGCGTGGCCATCATCGGCCCCAACGGCGCGGGCAAGAGCACGCTGTTCAACCTGATCAGCGGCCGCTTCGAGCCCACCAGCGGCCAGGTGCTGCTCAACGGCCAGCGCATCGACGGCAAGAAACCCTATGAAATCAACCGCATGGGGCTGTCGCGCAGTTTCCAGATCACCAACATCTTTCCCAAGCTCAGCGTGTTCGAGAACCTGCGCTGCAGCGTGCTGTGGAGCCTGGGCTACCGCTACAGCTGCTGGCGCTTCCTGTCCAAGCTGCGCGATGCCAACGCCCGCGCCGATGAGCTGATGGAGATGATCGGCCTGCACAGAAAGCGCGACACGCTGGCGGTGAACCTCACCTATGCCGAGCAGCGTGCGCTGGAAATCGGCATCACCATCGGCGGCGGCGCCGGCGTCATCCTGCTGGACGAGCCCACGGCCGGCATGAGCAACAGCGAGACGGCCCACTTCATCCAGCTGATCAAGAAGGTCACCGAAGGCAAGACGCTGCTGACCGTGGAGCACGACATGGGCGTGGTCTTCGGCCTGGCCGACAAGATCGCCGTCGTGGTCTACGGCGAAGTCATCGCCTACGACACGCCCGAGGCCGTGCGTGCCAATCCGCGCGTGCAGGAGGCCTATCTGGGCTCGTCCGTGGCGGATCAACAAGCTGGTGCACATTGAGGAAGCGCGGATGCTGAACATCAACAACCTGCATGCCTACTACGGCAAAAGCCATGTGCTGCATGGCGTGGAATTTTCCGTACAGCCCGGCGAGATCGTCGCGCTGCTGGGGCGCAATGGCTCGGGCCGCTCCACCACGGCCAAGGCCATCATGGGACTGGTGCACTGGGAGGGCGCGCTGGAGTGGAAGGGCCAGAGCCTGACTGGCAGAAAGGCCTACGAGATCGCTCACCTGGGCCTGGGCTACGTGCCCGAGAGCCGCGACGTGTTCCCCAATCTCACCGTGCACCAGAACCTGCTGCTGGGACAGAAGGGAAAGGGCCGGGACAGCCGCTGGGGCTTCGACGACATGTACGCCATGTTCCCGCGCCTGAAGGAGCGCCAGCACACCGAGGCCGGCGTGATGTCGGGCGGCGAGCAGCAGATGCTGACCCTGTGTCGCACGCTGATGGGCGACCCGGACCTGATCATCATCGACGAGCCCACCGAGGGCCTGGCTCCCAAGATCGTCGAGCTGGTGGGCGAGTACCTGCAAAAGATCAAGCAGCGCGGCGTGTCCGTTCTGCTGATCGAGCAAAAGCTCACCATTGCCATGAGCATCTCGGACCGAGCCCTGGTCATGGGTCATGGGCGCATCGTCTTCGACGGCACGCCCGACGGGCTGCGCGCCGATCAGAAGGTGCGCAAGGAGTGGCTGGAGGTCTGATGCCGTACAAGGCTGGGCCTGCTGCCCGGCAGGCGGCCCGGGCCACGGCGCTTGTCCCGCTTGGGACAAACCGCAGTGGCGCCGGCCCGCGTTTTTTTTACAATCAAAATCGCACGATCGTTCTTTTTCTATCGCATAGGGGACAACAGCATGACTGCTGAATACAAAGTGGACGGTGCCATCGCCGTCATCACCTTGAACAATCCGCCGGTCAACGGCCTGGGACTATCCACGCGGCGGGGCATCGTCGAGGGGCTGGACAAGGCCTATTCCGACCCGGCCGTCAAGGCCATCGTCATCACGGGTGCCGGCAAGGCTTTTTCGGGCGGTGCCGATATCAACGAGTTCGGCAAGGAAGAGGCGTATCGCGAGCCGCACCTGGTCTCGCTGATCAACTCCCTGGACCAGGGCAGCAAGCCCGTGGTGGCCGCCATCCATACCGTCTGCATGGGCGGCGGGCTGGAGCTGGCGCTGGGCTGCAACTACCGCGTGGCCGCTCCCGGCACCCTGGTGGCCCTGCCTGAAGTCAAGCTGGGCCTGCTGCCCGGTGCAGGCGGCACGCAGCGCCTGCCGCGCGTGCTGGGCGTGGAGACCGCGCTGAACATGATCGTCAGCGGCGAACCCGTCAAGAGCGAGCTGCTGGCCTCCATCCCCGGCCAGAAGCTGTTCGACAAGATGGCCGCCTCGCCCGAGTCCCTGCTGGACGAGGCCAAGGCCTTTGCGTTGGAAGTGGCCGACAAGCACGCGGCGGGTGCCCAGCTGCCGCGCGTGCGCGACCTGCCCTGCAAGCATCCCCAGGGCGATGCCTACTTCCAGTTCGCACGCAACATGGTCAAGGGCATGGCCAAGAACTACCCGGCCCCGGCCCGCTGCGTGGACACGGTGGAGAACGCCGCGCGCAAGAAGTTCGACGAGGGCATGGCCCTGGAGCGCGAAGCCTTCATGCAACTGATGTGGTCGCCCGAGTCGCGCGCACTGCGCCACCTGTTCATGGCCGAGCGCGCGGCCTCCAAGATCGCCGACGTGCCCTCGGACACGCCAGTGCGCGAGATCAAGACCGTGGGCGTCATCGGTGCCGGCACCATGGGCGGCGGCATCTCCATGAACTTCCTGAACGCGGGCATCCCCGTGACCATCCTGGAGACCAAGCAGGAAGCGCTGGACCATGGCGTGGCCACCATCCGCAAGAACTACGAAGCCCAGGTCAAGAAGGGCAAGCTCACCCAGGAAAAGTACGACCAGCGCATGGCCCTGCTGAGCACCACGCTGTCGTATGACGCGCTCAAGAACGCCGACCTCATCATCGAGGCGGTGTTCGAGGAACTGGGCGTCAAGGAAACCGTGTTCAAGCAGCTGGACGAGGTTGCCAAGCCCGGCGCCATCCTGGCCTCCAACACCTCCACGCTGGACGTGGACAAGATCGCCGCCTTCACCAAGCGCCCGCAGGACGTGGTGGGCATGCACTTCTTCAGCCCCGCCAACGTGATGAAGCTGCTGGAAGTGGTGCGCGGCAAGCACACCGCCAAGGACGTGCTGGCCACCGTGATGAAGCTGGCCAAGAAGATCAAGAAGACCGCCGTGGTCTCGGGCGTGTGCGACGGCTTCATCGGCAACCGCATGATCGAGCAATACTCGCGCCAGGCCGGATTCCTGCTGGACGAAGGCGCCACGCCCGCCCAGGTGGACAAGGCCATCGAGAAGTTCGGCTTCGCCATGGGCCCGTTCCGCATGGGCGATCTGGCCGGCAACGACATCGGCTGGGCCATCCGCAAGCGCCGCGCCGTCGAGCGTGCCGACATGAAGTACAGCCGCACGGCCGACAAGCTGTGCGAGCTGGGCCGCTTCGGCCAGAAGACCGGTGCGGGCTGGTACGACTACCAGGCGGGCAAGCGCGACGCCATCCCGTCCGAGCTGGTCAACCAGATGATCGAGTCGCATCGCAAGGAGCTGGGCATCACCCCGCGCAAGATCTCCGATGAGGAAATCGTCCAGCGCCTGGTCTTCGCCCTGGTCAACGAAGGCGCCCACATCCTGGAAGACGGCATCGCCGGCAAGTCGGGCGATATCGACATGGTCTACCTGACCGGCTATGGCTTCCCCATCTGGCGCGGCGGCCCCATGCACTACGCGGGCGAGGTCGGGCTGTTCAACGTGGTCCAGGCCATGAACCGCTTCGCCAGGAACCCCAACGACGACGCCGATTTCTGGCAGCCGGCCCCGCTGCTGGCGAAGCTGGCGGCCGAAGGCAAGCAATTCAGCTGAGACGTGCGGCGCACGAACTCCTTGCGAACCACCGCAAACCCGCCATACAAGGAATATCCATGACATCCGCCGTGATCGTTTCCACCGCCCGCACCCCCCTGGCCAAGAGCTGGAAGGGTGCCTTCAACATGACCCATGGCGCCACGCTGGGCGGCCATGCCGTGCAGCACGCCGTGCAGCGCGCAGGCGTTGACCCCGCCGCCGTTGATGACGTGATCATGGGCTGCGCCAACCCCGAAGGCGCCACCGGCATGAACATCGCGCGCCAGATCGCGCTCAAGGCCGGCCTGCCCATCACCGCGTCGGGCATGACCATCAACCGCTTCTGCTCCTCGGGCCTGCAGACCATTGCCACCGCATCGCAGCGCATCATCGCGGGCGAGGGCGATGTTTACGTGGCCGGCGGCGTGGAGTCCATCTCCTGCGTGCAGCAGGAAATGAACCTGCACATGATCCAGGACCTGGCCCTGGCCAAGCAAAAGCCCGAGATCTACTGGAGCATGCTGCAGACCGCCGAACAGGTCGCCAAGCGCTACGGCATCGGCCGTGACGCCATGGACGAATACGGCGCCGCCAGCCAGCAAAAGGCCTGCGCGGCCCAGGCCGCCGGCCTGCTGGATGCCGAGATCGCCCCCATCACCGTGACCATGGGCGTGGCCGACAAGGTGCGCGGCCTGATCACCAAGGAAGTGACCTGCAGCAAGGACGAGGGCGTGCGCGAGGGCACGACCAAGGAAGGCATCTCGGGCATCCGTCCCGCGCTGCCGGGCGGTGTGATCTCGGCCGGCAATGCCAGCCAGTTCTCCGACGGCGCAGGCGCCTGCGTGGTGGTGAGCGAGGACTATGCATCGCGCAACAACCTCAAGCCCATCGGCCGCTTCCTGGGCTTTGCCGTCGCCGGCTGCGAGCCTGACGAAATGGGCATCGGCCCCGTCTTCGCCGTGCCCAAGGTGCTCAAGAAGCTGGGCCTGACGGTGCAGGACATCGACCTGTGGGAGCTCAATGAAGCCTTTGCCGTGCAGGTGCTGTACTGCCGGGACAAGCTGGGCATCCCCAACGATCGCCTCAATGTCAACGGCGGCGCCATTGCCCTGGGCCATCCCTATGGCGTGTCGGGTCAGCGCCTGACGGGCCATGCCCTGATCGAAGGCAAGCGCCGCGGTGCCAAGCGTGTCTGCGTGACCATGTGCATCGGCGGCGGCATGGGTGCCGCCGGCGTGTTCGAAGTGCTGTAAGTACAGGTGGCGGCTGCGGCCGCCACCGCCTGTTCCCGTTACTCCTGTTGGCCGCACGCGCTCCCTCTGGCGGCGCCTGCGGCTTCTTTTTTGATTCCGGACCCCACCATGCGCCTGCGTTCCACCATCGATTTCCTGCTCTATGAATGGCTGCGCGCCGATGCGCTGGGCGAGCGCGAGCGCTTTGCCGACCATTCGCGCGACACCTTCGATGCCGTGCTCGACACCTGCGAGCGCATCGCCCGCGAGAAATACGCCCCCTTCAACCGCACCGTGGACACGCAGGAGCCGCAGTTCGATGGCGAGAAAGTCATCCTGCCCCGGTGCACCCACGATGCGCGCCAGGCCTATGCCGACTCGGGCATGCTCAGCGCCTCCCAGGACTACGACATCGGCGGCATGCAGCTGCCCTATACCGTGGAGGCGGCCGCCAACAGCTTCTTCGCGGCGGCCTCCATCAGCATCGGCTCCAACATGCTGACCTCGGGCAATGCCAACGCCATCATGGCCCACGGCACGGACATGCAAAAACAGGTCTTCGCCGCCAACGAATTCAACGGCCGCTGGGCCGGCACCATGTGCCTGTCCGAGCCCCAGGCCGGTTCCTCGCTGAGCGATATCGCCACCCGCGCCGAGCCCGATGGCGCCGACTTCGAGAGCGATGCGCTGGGCCCGCGCTACCGCCTCAAGGGCAACAAGATGTGGATCAGCGCGGGCGATCATGAGCTGACCGAGAACATCGTCCACCTCGTGCTGGCCAAGATCCCGGGGCCGGACGGCAAGCCCGTGCCCGGCGTCAAGGGCATCTCGCTGTTCATCGTGCCCAAGAAGCTCGTGGACACCGAAGGCCAGCTGACCGGCGAGCGCAACGACGTGGCCCTGGCCGGCCTCAACCACAAGCTGGGCTGGCGCGGCACCACCAACACGCTGCTGAACTTCGGGGAAGGGCGCTTTCCCGTGCGCGGCGGCGCCGGGGCCGTGGGCTACCTGGTCGGCAAGCCCGGCGAGGGCCTCAAATGCATGTTCCACATGATGAACGAGGCCCGCATCTCCATCGGCATGGCCGCCACCATGCTGGGCATGGCGGGCTACCACGCCAGCCTGGACTACGCGCAGAACCGCCCGCAGGGCCGGCCGATCAAGGGGGCGCCGGGTGCAGCCGGCAAGGATGCCACGCGGCCCCAGTCGCGCATCATCGAGCACGCCGACGTCAAGCGCATGCTGCTGGCGCAGAAGTCCTATTGCGAAGGCGCGCTGGCGCTGAACCTGTTCTGCGCGCGCCTGGTCGATGAGCAGCACACCGGCACGCCCGAATCCGTGGCCGAGGCCCGGCTGCTGCTGGAAGTGCTGACCCCCATCTCCAAGAGCTGGCCCAGCGAGTTCTGCCTGGAGGCCAACTCCCTGGCCATCCAGATCCACGGCGGCTACGGCTATACGCGCGACTTCCCCGTGGAGCAATACTGGCGCGACAACCGCCTGAACATGATCCACGAAGGCACGCACGGCATCCAGGCCATGGACCTGCTGGGCCGCAAGGTGCTCATGGAAGGCGGCAAGGGCCTGCAGCTGCTGGCCACGCGCATCAACGACACCATCCAGCGCGCCATGGCCCGGCCCGAACTGGCCGGGCATGCCAATGAACTGGCCAAGGCGCTGCAGGAAGTCGGCGCCACCACCAAGGCCGCATGGGCGACCGATGACCCGCAGCAGGCCCTGGCCAATGCCGTGCCGTATATGCAGGCTTTTGGCCACACGGTGCTGGCCTGGACCTGGCTGGACGTGTCCCTGGCCGTGCTGGACAAAGACCCGGGCCTGACCGCCCCCGCCAACGCTGGCCGCATGGCCGCCATGCGCTACTTCTTCGGCTACGAACTGCCGAAGATCGGCGCCTGGCTCAAAGTCGTGCGTGAGCGCGACATGACTTGCGCGCAGATGAGTGAAGAGGCGTTCTGAGGGAGTTGGCAGCACGGCTGCCGGAGGATGCAAAAAAGCGCGGACCATGTGGTCTGCGTTTTTTTATTTCAGGGATTTTCAGGACCGCTGGCGAGCCTGGCTTGCTCCATGACCCACTCCCTGGATTTTCCGCGAACGCACCATTCGGGCTTTTTGACCCAGTCTGTGAAATATATGGTGGGATGCCCTTCCAGAATATTGCAACGTGTATAGCCCAGCTTAGGCATCGCATAGTACTGCAGCGGAGTAATAAATATCAAAGAAACCAGTGCTGAAGAAATTCCAAGGGTGAAAATTATTGATAGTGCTTTATCGAATTTTCGTAGAATACTGTCGTTGCAGGGGATGGAATTCAGCACCGATACCAGTGCTAACGTAATAAAAATGAAAGGAGTCATGAAGATTGTTGGTGCGCCCGGCATGATTCTTATGGTTGGCGCGAGAGCATTTATGTCTTTCAGCATCGGGATTGTTTCCGCAAAGGAAAACCATAAACATCCGACGGATAGTAGAATGCTGATGGGTATTCCAAATATTGCAGATTTCCGAATATTTTTTACATCTCTCATATTTATTTTAAGGAACTGATTTTCTTTTGATTTGTCGCGAAGTATCTTGTGAAGTTGATTTTTTGGTTGGATCGTGATCCTTGGGTGATGCTTGCGTGCTGATAGATGGTAGCTGCCTTTATTGAATTGGGTTTTGATCTAGCTTATATATGCCTGGTGCTTTTTCATTGTTTACAGACTTTAGGGCTGTAATAACGTTTTGTTTTATTTTCCATCGCTGATCTGTGTAGTTGAGAAGTGCTCCAGTGGCAAATATGGCTAACGCCATCGCTCCTAGCGGAAAAATGACCAAAGTAGTAACGCTTGCAGTTAAGGCTCCCGCGCTTATTGCAATCATCGTCGCCAATCCCGCCTTGACCGCCTCCACTCCAATCCCACCCACAAGATCATGCATGGTCTTCTCGTCATTGAAGATGAAGTCCAGTGTCTCTATTCCGGTGCCCACCACCAGGCTCAGAAGGAACCCGCCCTTGGCCACATTCTGCAGACCGCGAATACCCAGGCCCATCTGGACCATGCGTGGATTGGCGGCAAGGAATCGCGTGCCTTGCAGCAACTGGCGGCGAAGTCCCGCGTAGCCCGTGATGATGATATAGGTGCCTGTGGCGGTTGTCTTGATATAGGAGCGGGCACCGGCCAGGCCCAATGCAATCAGTGTTTTGGTGATCAGGTACGCGTCGCTGACCATCAGGGAGGCGGGAGCGACCCAGGGTTTGCCTGCATTGGGGCTGGCGGTGTGTGTCCAGTATCGCCCAAGCGCACTGTGGGCCAGCATGGCATGCAGCGTGGCCGCCAGGCGAGGATTGTTGCGCGCCTTGTCGCTCAGTATGTCTGCGTATTCCTGTGGCGTGAGCACAATGGCATCGATCTGTTTCTGCTCCATTTGGCGAGCAAGCATGTCGGCATAGCCGATCTGATAGAAGGTGGCGGCAATGGAGGCTGGCATGGTGTATGGAGACGCTGGATCAGAAGCGGAATCGATGATTCCAGCCAATGCGCCTTGATCAATAAAGGCAATTTGACGGAAATGAGTGGTTGCAAGCAGGCGAATAATCCGCTGTCAGTGTCCAAGCGGGTTTCTGATGTTTGCTGTGCCAAGAGTCCTCATTTGATTTCATGGCCTGCACGAGGTCAATCAAAGAAGTCGCCCGCAGATCATTTTCAGAATTTTCCTTAGGACAATTCCTAAAATCAGGTTTGAAATGCCAGGTGAATAGAGATGCTGCCAATGAGCGTTGGGTCTCAGGCAGCGCCATTCGCCATGGGCGGTATTCACGGGGCACAAGCGCAGGCTGCCCGGCTCGGCCACGGGCATTTGCGGTGAAGGATGCGGGAGAGGTGGTCCGTACCGCCGCCGCTGCGCTTGCGGGCAGGCTGTTGGACCGGGGTCTGGGCTAAGGTCTTATCGTGCCGAATGCTTGCAGACGAGGACTCAGGGACCGGGTGTCAGCGCATCGGAAGCCTTGCAGGCGCTGAAGGCCGCCTGCCGGAGGGCGCCTGCCTCAAAGATCCAGTCCGAGATAACGCGTGCCCGGCACGGGATTGAAGCTCACCGGTTCCGCATCCACAAAACCCAGGGACTCATACAGCCGCTGCGCAGCCTGGAACTCGGGCAGCACGTCCAGGCAGATGCGGGTGTAGCCCGCATGCCGTGCGGCGTCCAGGATGCCTTCCACCAGGCGGCGCCCCAGGTTCTCGCCGCGTACCGTGGGGCGCACGTAGACACGCTTCATTTCGCCTGTCTGCGCATCCACCTGGCGCAGGGCGGCGCAGCCCACGGGCTGGCCGTCTTTCCAGGCCAGCAGCACGCAGCCCTCGGGTGCGGCGTACTTGCCGGGCAGGGCGGCGAACTCGGTCTTGAAGTCCTGGAAGTCCAGGCTCACGGTGGGGCTGGCCACGTATTCCCGGAAGATGCGGGCCACGGCGTCGAGGTCTTCGGGGAAGCGGGCGGGGCGGATATCGGTCATGGGTGGCAATCGGGTCTGGGCCCTGGCGCAGGGCGCCGTTCAGGTGGAATGAAAACGCATGAGGATAGGGCAAGACATCCGGACCAAGCCCTATCCGGCACAGCCCACTCCTAAACAGAAGGCGTCGCTGCGGGTCAGGGCAGCGCCTTTGACCTTCCTGCCCACACGCCTACGAGCCCGACAAGGACGGCTCCTCACAACCCCAGATGCAAAGCCTCCCCCATCCCCTGCGCAGGCACGGCGCAGCAGATCAGGGCCTCGCCCGCTGGCACGGCGAAGGAGGGTGGCGAGGCATAGGTCACCCAGCCCTGCAGCACACGCGTGCGGCAGTCGCCGCAGCTGCCCCCTCGGCAACCGAAGGCGGGCTCCAGGCCTCGCGCCTCGGCCACTTCGAGCAGGCTGCCGTCGCCGGGCTTCCAGCGCGCTTCCTTGGCCGAGCCGGCAAAGATGATGCGGACAGGCTGTGTGGCGGGTGCCGGCAGTTCGGCGGCGGGGGCTGCACCGGCCATGGATCGCTTCAGGGCCGAGGGACCGAAGGCTTCTGCGTGGATGCGCTCGTCGGGCACATTGCGTTCGCGCAGGCCGTCATAGGTGGCCTGCATGAAGGCGTCCGGGCCGCAGAGGTAGAAGTCGTAGTCGTCCCAGGGCAGGGTGGCTTTCAGCAGGGTCATGTCGATGTGGCCCTCATGGTCGTAGTCGCGGCCGGCCTTTGCCGTGCCGGGCTGGCTGAGCGTTCGCACCCAGTGCACCTCGGCATTGCCGGCCTTCACCAGTTCGGCAATCTCCGTGTCAAAGGCCCGTTCGCTGCGCGTGCGAGCCGCCTGGAACAGCCAGGTGGGCCGCAGGCTGCGGGTGCGCCGGCCTTCGTGGACGATGTGGCGCAGCATGGCCAGCAAGGGCGTGATGCCTATGCCCGCGGCCAGCAGCACGGCGGGGCGGCGCAGGGCCGCATCGGCGGTGAAGCTGCCAGCGGGCGGGCGGGCCTCGACCAGATCGCCGGGCTTCAGGCCATGCAGATGGCTGGATGCGCGGCCTTGCCTCTTGACGCTGATGCGCAAGCGCCCGTCCGAAGGCGCCAGCGACAGCGTATAGGTGCGCTGCAGATGGCTGCCGTCCGCCAGCGTGAGGCGCAGCGGCAGGTGCTGGCCGGCCAGGGGAGCCACCGTGGCCATGCCATCGGCCGGCTCCAGGTAGAGCGAGCGGATGGTGGAACTCTCATCCACGGCCTGCGCCACCCGGAACGGCCGCCACTGCCGCCCCAGCCGGGCGGCGGCCAGGCGCTGGCTGGCATCGGCCCAGCTTCCGGTCATCTGCAGGTGGGGCGACCAGCCGTCGGCCGCCATGCTCCAGCGCAGCGGCAGGGCGTCGGGCCGGCGCACGATGCGGCGGGGCTTGAAGGTCCACAGGCGCTCGGCGCCCTCGAAGGCGGCGATTTCCGGGGAGTCAAGGATGACGCTGGCCTCGCCCGTCATCTGCAGCATTTCCCCGGTTTCGGAGTCGATGAACAGCAGGCCCGCCTTGGGATTGACCAGGAAGTTGCCCAGGGTCATGAAGAACAGGTTGCCCGAGAAGTCGGGGATGGTCAGCGTTCCATCGGCGTTGATCCGCACAAAGCCCGGCTTGCCGCCACGGTGGGAGACATCGACCTGGCGCAGGCCATCATCCCCAACAACGTAGGACGCCACGTAGAACGTATCCGCCTGCGTAATCAGGGCCTGTGCGCGCGGGTCCAGCGATGCCAGTTCGACCGCCGGCACCTGCGTAGGCTCCCCGGCAGGCCGGACAAACCGGACGCTGCGGTTCTGGATATAGCGCGGGCAGTTGCCGAAGCTCTGGACCACGCCGATGTCGAAGGCGCCCGCCCCATCAACGCCCGCCTTGCGCCGCACCGTGCCGTTGAGTCGGTTGCGCCGGCGCGTCATGGGGTCCATGCCCAGCAGGCCCACGGCATGGCCGTCGCCCAGGCCCGGCTCGGCCGGGTCGGCCGCATCACGGCCCGCCGCCACATGCAGGGTCGATGGATCGGGAGAGTGCAGGAAGCCCGGCTCGCCGGCCCGTACCGTGGCCCAGGCATCGCCTTGCGCATCCACGCTGCCCAGCACCACGAAATGCAGCAGAGGATAGAACTCGCGGTGCTGGTCCAGCAGGAAGGGGCGCAGGAACTTGCGGCCCGGCATGTCCATGCGGCCCACGACGCCAACGCTTTGCTGGATCGCCAGTTCGCCCGCATGCCATGGCGAGGCGGGGTTTTGCAGGGGTTGCGGGTGCATGGTGCGCTCCTTTGCCGGGGGTTCAGGGGAGGTGTGGCTCAGGCACTCAGGCCCGCAGGCCGGCCGGTGTCTGGGCGAATGCCACGAAGCCCGGCAGCGCCTCGATGCGGCCGAGCCAGGCGCGCACTTCGCGGTAGGGTTGCAGGTCCACATTGCCCTCGGGCGCGCTGGCGATGTAGCTGTACAGGGCCACGTCGGCAATCGTGGGCGCGCTGCCGGTGAGAAAGGGGCGAGTGGTCAATTGCGCCTCGATCTTGCCGAGGATGGCGTGGGCGCGGGCTATCACTTCCGCGGCCTGGAAGGAGGCCTTGAACACCGTGACCAGCCGGGCCGCCGCCGGGCCGAAGGCAATGGGGCCGGCGGCGATGCTCAGCCATTTCTGGATCTCGGCCTCGGCCCGGGCGCCCAGGGGCATCCAGTCCTGGCGGTCCAGCTTGCGCGCCAGGTAGACCAGGATGGCGTTGGAGTCGGCAATCACCGTACCGTTGTCATCCAGCACCGGCACCTGGCCCAGCGGGTTCAGCGCCAGGAACTCGGGCTTCTTCTGCGCGCCGTTGGCCAGATCCACGTGGACCAACTCATGCTCCACGCCCAGCAGGCCGAGGAAGAGGCGGGCGCGGTGGGCGTGGCCGGACAGGGGAAAGTGGTAGAGCTTCATTGCGGTTCCTTGGGGTTGGTGAAGGCGCCGGTTGTCGGCGCCACGGGACGTATCCTCCTTCTCCGCCCGCATCTTTAGAATCCCTGGCGGCGGCAAGTCACTCTTGCGGGAACGCGAACAAAGCGCCGGCGCAAACCTGGGCAGTCCTGCGCGGGCCGCTCGCAGCCGGGCAGACATACGACACAGACAAGGCAGGCACAGATGGATCGCTTCCAGTCCATGACGGCATTTCTCGCAGTGGTGGACACGGGCGGCTTCGCCTCGGCCGCACGTCGGCTCAAGGTCTCGCCTTCGGTGGTGACGCGCGCGGTTTCCGACCTGGAGGAGCGCCTGGGCGTGCGCTTGCTCACGCGCACCACACGCTTCGTGCGCGTGACCGAGGCCGGCACGGCCTACGCCGACAGCTGCCGCCGCATCCTGGCCGAGCTGGAAGAGGCCGACGAGCATGCCGCCAGCGCCCACGCCGCACCGCGTGGCCGGCTCACGCTCACGGCGCCCGTGAACTTCGGGCGCATGCACGTGCTGCCCGTGGTGCACGACTACCTGGGCCGGTTTCCCGAGGTGGACGTCAACTGCTGGTTTGTGGACCGCGTGGTCAGCCTGGTGGACGAGGGCGTGGACGTGGCCGTGCGCATCGGCGATCTGCCCGATTCCTCGCTGCAGGCCATCCGCGTGGGCAGCGTGCGGCAGGTGCTGTGCGCTTCGCCCGCATACCTGGCCAGCCACGGCTTGCCCCAGCGGCCCCAGGAGCTTGCGCAGCACACCACCATCACCGCATCCGGCCTCACCTCCACGCCCGAATGGCGGTTTCTTGAAGGCGACAAGGCCCTGGCCGTGCGCCTTCAGCCGCGCCTCATGTCCATGACCAACGAGGCTGCGGCAGACTGCGCCCTGGCCGGGCAAGGCATCACGCGCCTGCCGCTCTACCAGATCGCCAAGCCCGTGCAGGACGGCGCACTGCGCCTGGTGCTGGAGCCCTTCGAGCGGCCGCCGCTACCGATTCATGTGGTGCACCGGGAAGGGCGCCATGCCGCGCACCGCGTGAGGGCGTTCATCGACATGGCGGTGGATGCGCTGCGGGTGGCGGCGTTGAAGTGGTAGCGGGGCCAGGCTGGGTTGTCCTCGGCACACTGCCGGCAAGTCTGCCTATTGAAGTCACTGCATAATCCGGACGGCTAGTCATCTTTCTACAGGCAGGCACTTTCATTCAATGAGTATTGATGAGTGGGCGGTAAGAGCCGGTGCAATTTTTTGATAGATCCATGAAATCCCTTGTTGCTTTTGTTTTAGTGGCGGGCAGCGCATGCCTTGTTCGTGCTGAACCGGTTTTGGACTGGAATGTTCTCGGATTCGATGCCCAGGGCAATCCCACCAAGAATTCTCGTCACTCATCTCACAGTAATGCTCAGAGAAAACTGAACCTGCTATGCGGCGATGAAGCGGCAAACGGGTCTCCTCTGCCTGAAACCGTAAGCGTGCGCATTGAAGTGAGGCCCTTCTCCAGCGGTGGTCCGCAGGGAAAGCGCATCTTCCGCAGCGCTGAAATCACCTGCAATGAAGTCCGGCGCGAAAAAGATGCCTTGTCTAAACATATTCCGGTTCCCAGGGCGCGAAAGGCCGAGACCCTGCACGTTCCCAGTGTCTGGGACTGATTAATACTCGTGCCCGTAGCTTTCTCCACCTGATGCGGTGAAATCGCTCGGTCTTCTATGCCGGTACCCTCAAAACTGCGCCGTCACGCCCAAATACAAGCGCCGTCCATCCAGCGTCTTGCCGTAGTCGGCGAGGTTCACCGTCTTGTCCAGCAGGTTGTACAGGCCTGTGAACAGCTGGATGTTGGCCGTTGCCTGGTAGCTGGCGCCTATGTCCACCAGGGTGTAGGCGGGTAGCTGGGCCGTGCCACCGTCGATGCTCCTGCTTTTGTAACGGGCCTTGCCCCAGAGCTTGATCTGGCCTGTGATGTTCCAGTCCGCGCCCAGATTGAGCATGTGGCGGGGCAGGTTGTTGAGAGGCCTGCCGGCATCCGGTCCGCTGGCCACGTCGCTGGAGGTGAAGGTGTACGAGGTGTTGAACCGACCTCGGCCCAGCGGCAGGGCGATGGGCATGCCGTAGGCCAGCTCCAGTCCCTTGATGGTGGCCGAGCTGACATTGACGTACTGGTTGATGCGCGAGCGCACTTCGCCGTTGTATTCGCAGGCGGGGGCGGAGGTGGGGCTGGTGCAGATGGTCTGCGTGCTGATCTTGTCCTTGAAGTCGGTTTGGTAGGCGGTGATGCTGGCGTTCACGTCCTGCGCGGGCGTCCAGTTCAGGCCGATTTCGTAGTTGGTGCTTTTCTCGGGCTTGAGGTTTTTGTTGCCCATGTCCCAGGCCGCTCCACGCGCTGCGATTTCCACGATGTTGTCGTCGGCCTGCTTGAGGGTGGGTGCCTTGTAGCCGCCGCTGATGCCGCCCTTGAGGGTCAGTGCATTGCTCATTCGGTAGATGCCGTACAGGCGCGGAATCCATTCGCTGCCGTAGTGCTGGTTGCGGTCGTAGCGTATGCCGCCCACGACGGAGAAGCGGTCGGTCAGGAAGTATTCGTCCTCGGCAAACAGGGCCATCTGCCAGCGTTCGAGGTTGATGTTGCGCGATCCCGGAAAGCGGCTGCCGTCATGCGCAGTCTCTTCGTTCTTGTACTCGGCACCGAACGAGACCATGTGCCGGTCCAGCGGCACGACGGTCTTGGACTGCAGGTAGGTGGCCCGGTATTCGGACTGGTAGGCGCCATTGGTGATCTGCACGTTCTCCCGCGTGATGAAGGAGCTGGTGCGGATGCGCGAGCCCCATTCGATGTCATGCGTCAGCGCGTAGTAGTTGCGTTCGTTCTGCACCGAGCCTGCGGCGCCCGTGCGGGCCGTGCGCTCGTTGTCCCCGGTGCCGCGCGTGGCCTGCAGGCCCAGGGTCTGGTTGCCGGTGAGTTTCCAGGCCAGCTTGGCGGTGATGTCGCGGTTCTCGCGGGCGGCGTAGCCGCCGGTGAACCGGTCCTCATGACGCTTGAAGCGCGAGCCGTACAGTGTCAGGCCCAGCCGGTCCTGTACCAGCGGGCCGCTGAGGTAGAAGCGCTGCTGGCCCTCGCTGCCGGCCTGTGGGTTTTCCTGCATCGTTCCGTCCACGGTGACGCTGCCGGTCCATTGCGTGGACACCTTCTTGGTGATGATGTTGATCACCCCGCCCAGCGCGCTGGATCCGTACAGCGACGACATGGGGCCGCGAATGACCTCGATGCGTTCGATGGCCGACATGGGTGGCAGCCAACTTGTCTGCTGCGCGCCGCCAAAGCCGTTGTAGTAGGCCTGGGAGGAGCTGCCCAGGGGCCTGCCGTCCACCAGGAACAGGGTGTAGTCCTCGCCCAGGCCGCGGATATAGATCTGCGTGGATTCGATCTTGCCGCCCGCACCTCCCTCGATGGTGACGCCTGGAATGTCGAGCAGGGCATCGGTCACGTCGCGGTAGCGCTTGCCTTCCAGCTCCTTGGCTGTCACCACGGTGATGGAGGCAGGCGCGTCGGCCAGCGATTGCTCGAAGCCTGTGGCGGTCACCACCACTTCGGACAGCTTGCCTTCGCCGGCCGCCTGCTGTGCATGGGCCAGCAGCACGGTGCTGCCGGTCAGCAGACAGGCTAGGCCTTTGCCGATGAGGGTGAGCGGGTGTGCAGGGGTGCAGGCCCTGGCCGGCTGCAGGAAAGAGTCGATCACTGGTTGGCTCCGGTCGCTATTGAAAATGGGGTTGTCCGTACACGACGGCACGCGCCGCCGGGCAGGCGGTGCGGGTGATGGGTTGGGGTGGGGTGGGGCGCTCGCCCGGGCAACGGTCAAGCGGGGGCTGCGCTGCAGGCGGCTGGCTAAGCCGGCTCAGGGCTTGCGGGGGGCGCAGGTTCTGGATCTTGCGGTGTCATGGCGCTGGCCTTGCAGCTTTCAAATTTAAAATACGTCTGATTCGTATTTGTATCTAACATTCCTGATCAACGTCTGACCGATGAAGCTGCTCGTTGTTGAAGACCACCAAGATTTGCGAGCGCTGTTGCAGGCCCATCTGGAGCGCATGGGATTCGCGGTGGATGTGGCCGCCACCGGACGGCAGGCGCTGGACGCGCTTGCCGTCACCGACTATGAGGCCCTGATCCTGGACCTGGGGCTGCCTGACATGGATGGCATGCAGGTGCTGGCCCGCTGTGATGACCGCCGCCGCAGAACCCCCTGCATCATCCTCACGGCACGCGACGCGCTGGAAAGCCGTCTGGCCGGGCTCAATTGCGGCGCCGATGACTATGTGCTCAAGCCCTTTGACATCTCCGAGCTGCAAGCGCGCGTACGCGCCGTGCTGCGCCGTGCCCAGGGCGGCCGCGAGCCTCGGCTGAGCCTGGGCAATCTGGCCTTTGAAACCGATTCCCGCCATGCGACCGTGGATGGCAGGCACATCGATCTGCTCCGGCGCGAGGCCATGCTGCTGGAGGAGATGCTGCGCGTGTGGCCCCGCATCGTGGTCAAGGAACGCATGGAAGAGCACCTGTACGCCTCGCGCGAGAGCGTGACCCTGAATGCCGTGGAGGCGCTGATCTCGCGCCTGCGCCGCAAGCTGCGCGACGGCGGCGCCAATGTGCTGATAGATACCGTGCGTGGCGTGGGCTATCGCATGGTCTTGCCCGCTGCCGCGCATGAAGAGCACCAGTCTTGAGCGGCGCGTGCTGTTGGGGCTGGCGCTGGCCTTTGCGGCTGGCGCCGGAGCACTGTCGCTGTCGCTGTACGACACGCGCGACCAGCTGCGCCGCGTGGCGATGGTGATCCAGGCGCGGGAGATCGCCGAAGGCTTCACCATGCAAAGCGATCCGGCCCGGCTGCCCAAAAGCCATGCGGGCGGCGAGCTGTCGTACACGCTGTATTCGCCCGAGGGGAGGGTGCTCTGGTTCTCCGACAACCTCCAATCCCCGCGCCGCCTGCGCCTGCCGCCCGACGGTGCGCGGGCGCCGCTGTTGCGGCTGCCCATCTACAGCGGCCAGGTTGTCAACGTGGCCGCACCGCTGGCCGATGGAGCCACCCTGATGGTGGCCAAGCGCGATGTGCTGGAGCGCCAGGCCATTGGTGATCTGCTGCACGCCAAGCTGCTGCAAAGCCTGGTCATGCTGGTGCCTGTAGGCCTGCTGGCACTGCTGCTCATCTACTGGATGATGCGCTGGACGCTCAGGCCCGTGCAGCAGGCCGCACGTTTTGTGCAGGGCATGAAGCCAGGTCAGGTCCAGCCCATTCCGACCGCCCGGCTGCCGCGCGAACTGCTGCCGCTGGCCGAAGCCGTCAACCGCGCACTGGAGAATCTGGCGCAGTCGCTGGCCAACGAAAAGCGCCTGGTCGCCGACGCGGCGCATGAACTGCGCACGCCCCTGACCGTGCTGGACCTGCGCCTGCAGAAGGCGCGCACGGACCCCAGCCCCGATTGGCAGGCCGTGGACGGCGACGTGCGCTACCTGCGCCGCGTGGCCGAGCAGCTGTTGCTGCTGGCACGCCAGGAGCAGGACCTGGGCGCAGGCGAGGCTGCTCCCGCAGCAGCATCCACGCATCTCACGCGGCTGGTGAGGGAGGCCATCGCCGCAATCCTGCCGTTGTTCGAGGCCGGCTCGCGCAGCATGCAGGTGGACCTCATCGATGGCGTGCACTGCCAGGGCGACGCAAGCCTGCTGCACACCGCCATCTACAACGTGCTCGAGAACGCCTTTCAACATGGCCAGGGAGATGTCTTGGTGGCCATGACGGCGGTTGAAGGTGACGTGATCCGCCTGACGGTGGCCGACCAGGGGCCTGGCGTTCCGCCCGACCGGCAGGAAGCCATGTTCACCCGCTTCAGCAAGGCGCGGCCCGGCAGCAGGGGCGCTGGCCTGGGACTGGCCATCACCCGCAAGATATTGCGCAATGCAGGCGGGGAGATCCGCTTTCTGGGCAGTCCCCATTGCGAGCTGGAACTGTGCTTCAGGAGTGCATCGCATGGGGCTGTTGCGCCAGGGGCCATTGGCAAACAAAACTAGAATGATAGTCATTATCGTTATCGATTCATCACCTCTCCCCGGCCATGCCCACCCCTTCCGCTTCTTGGACCGCTGCGCGCTGGCACCAGCTTTTCTGTGCCTGCCAGCAGCAACTGGTGTCCTATCTGGCCGGCAAGACCGGCAGCCGTGATGAGGCGCAGGAGCTGGCCCAGGAAACCTGGCTGCGCCTGGCCGATGCGCCGCCGCAGCTGCCCGATGGCAGCTCGCCCACGCTCGAAGCCGCGCGGGCCTACCTGTTTGCCACGGCCAAGCACCTGGCGATAGACAGGCTGCGCCAGCGCGGTGCGCAGCAGCGCTGCATGGACGACTGGGCGCAATTGCAGCCCGAGGCCGAAGGCGATGTGGCCGACCGCGCCATGTACCGGCAGGCACTGGCCGTGGTGGAGCGCACGATTGCAGACCTGCCCGAGCGCATGCAGGCCGCCTTGCTGGCCCACCGCCTGCATGGCGAGCGGCAGGCCGACATCGCCCGGCGTCTGCAGGTCTCCCTGAACACCGTGGAGCGTGACCTGATGCAGGCCGATGCCTGCCTGGAAGCCGCCTTGCTGCGCTGGCGCGGCGGGGTGGAGGCGGGCTTGCAGGCCTCTTCCAGAAAGCGGCGGCGTGCCCTTGGCGCACTGCTGGGCGTGGCCGGCATGGCCTGCGCGGCCTGGCCTGCCTGGCAGATGTGGAGCCGCCGCGTGCTGTGGCAAGGTGAACTGGCCAGCGCCACGGGCGTGCAGCGCAGCCTGGAACTGCCCGATGGCAGCGTGCTGCGCGTGGATGCCGCCAGCCGCGTGGCACTGACCTACCGTGCCGACCTGCGACAGGCACAGCTGCTGGAAGGCGCCGCCTTCTTTGCCGTGGCGCGCGATGCGGCACGGCCCTTTGTGGTGGAGGCCGGCCCCTTGCGCGTGACCGTGCTGGGCACGCGCTTTGGCGTGGAACTGGAGCCCGATGCGGTGCGCGTGCAGGTGGAGTCGGGCCAGGTGCGGGTGGAGCATGCGGCCACCGGACGCAGCCAGTTGCTGCAGGACAGCCAGTCGCTGCGCATTCCCCTGGACGGCGGGGCAGGAGATGCCGACGGCGCTGCCTGGCAGCCGCAGCTCCAGCAACGGCCCGCGGCCTGGCGCGAGGGCGAACTGGTCTTCGAGCAGGAGCCGCTGGGCCGCGTCGTGCACCGTCTGGGCCGCTACACGCGGCGCCGCCTGGTGGTGGAGGAGGGCGCGGCGCAACTGGCCATCAGCGGCCATGTGCGCATTGCCCAGGCCGAGCGCTGGTTGCGCGGGCTGCCGCAGTTCGCCCCGGTGCAGGTCAGCGTGCTGGACGACGGCGGGCTGCGGATTGCGCGGCGCGGCGGGCGCGCGGAGCCGTGAAGTTTTTTTCAGGGTTTTTGGGAGTGACTCGTATTTGCATATGAAAGGCCGGGCGCCCTGCCTGTGCCGGCGATTCGCAATGAGCCTGTCTTCCAGAAAGTCCTTATGTCCGCTCCCAAGTCCTCCCGATTCCGATTCCGATTCCGCCTCCGTCTCCGCCGCACAGCGGTTTTTCATGCATGTGCAGGCCTGGTGCTGGGCCTGCAACTGCAGTTGGCCGCCGCGCAATCGGTGTCCTTCGACGTGCCGGCCCAGCCGCTGGCCCAGGCGCTGAGCCTGTTTGCGCGCCAGGCGGGGCTGCAGCTCACCTACTCCTCCGAACTGGTGCAGGGCCGGCAGGCCCCGGCGCTCAACGGCAGCCACGATGTGCGCCAGGGCCTGGCGGCATTGCTGCAGGGCAGCGGCCTGCAGGGGCGCATCGAGGGCGGCACGCTGACGCTGCTTCCCGCTGCGGCCAACGCGCCTGAGAATGCACACCGCCTGTCTGAGATCACCGTGACGGCCGGCGACCAGTATGTGAGCCTGCTGCCCGCACCCTACGCCGGCGGGCAGGTGGCCAAGGGCGTGCGCCTGGGCGTGCTGGGCAATACCGGCAACATGCAGGCGCCGTTCAGCACCACCAGCTACACGTCCGAGGCCGTGCGCAACCAGCAGGCCGGCACCATTGCCGAGGCGGTGAACCGCGACCCTTCCGTGCGCTACACCGTGCTGCCGGGCGGCAACGTGGACAACCTCTATATCCGGGGCTTTCCGATCTGGGAGGGCAACTCGGGCGAGATCGCCTTTGACGGCATCTACGGCATTGCCCCCAACTACCGCGTGCGCACCGAGTACGTGGACCGTATCGAGGTGGTCAAGGGGCCGGGCGCGCTGCTGTTCGGCATGTCGCCCAACGGCTCGGTGGGCGGCGTGATCAACATCGCTCCCAAGCGCGCCAATGAAGATGTGGCGCGGCTGGCCACGGGCTGGACTTCGGACAGCCTATGGCGTGCCCATGCCGACGTGGGCCGGCGCTTTGGCGACGAGGCCCAGTACGGCATCCGTGTGAACGCCAGCAAGTACGGCGGCGATACGTCCATGGACCATCAAAGCACCGACGGCCATGTGCTGGCCGTGGCGCTGGACTACGAGGTGGAGCGCTTCCGCGCCACGTTGGACCTGCTCTCGCAGGACGAGCGCATCGACGGCGTGGGCCGGCCCATCATGCCCACGGGGCTCTCCTCCATGCCTGCTGCGCCCGACGGCACACTCAACGTGACCCAGCCCTGGGAATGGTCCAGGAATCGCGAGCGCGCCGTGCTGCTGCGCACCGAGCTGGACCTCACGCAGCAGCTCACGCTGTTCGCCAACATCGGCCAGTCGCGCGCCAATGTGGACCGCATCTATGACTCCGCCCCGCGCCTGACCAGTGCGGCGGGTGCCACCAGCATCACGCCCACCTATGCGGTGTTCGACGTGGACCGCAGCACCATCGACGCGGGCCTGCGCTCGCGCTTTGCGCTGGCCGGTGTCAAGCATTCGGTCACGCTGCAGCTGGCCAGCTACCGCGAGGATTTCCACCGTGCGCTGCAGGCGGGCTCGGCGGTGGCGTCCAACATCTATGCGCCTGTTGCCCATGCGCCGCAAAGCATTGCGCGGCCTTCGGCCATTCCGCGCATCCATGACAACCGCAACACCAGCCTGGCCCTGGTGGACACGCTTTCGCTGCTGCAGGACAGGCTGCAACTGTCGCTGGGCCTGCGCCACCAGGCCATCAAGTCCACCAACTACAACGTGCTCACGGGCGGCGCCGCCAATGTCTACGACGAGAGCGTGACCACGCCCGCCGTGGGCGTGGTCTGGCGCCAGGCGCCCAACTGGAGCCTCTACGCCAACTACATCGAAGGCCTGAGCAAGGGCGACATCGCCCCGCCCGCCGCCAGCAACTACGGCGAGGTGCTGCGCCCCTACAAGAGCCGCCAGTACGAAGTGGGCAGCAAGTACGACTTCGGCAGCTTCATGGCCACGGCCGCCCTGTTCAGCATTGAAAAACCCAGCGGTGGCCTGGACCAGGGCGTCTACAAGACCAACGGCGAGCAGCGCAACCTGGGCATGGAGCTGTATGCCTACGGCGAGGCCGCACGCGGCCTGCGCCTGCTCGGTGGCGTGACGTGGCTCAAGCCCGAGATCACGCGCTCGGCCACGCCTGCGCTGGTGGGCAACCGGCCCATCGGCACTTCGCGCCTGCTGGCCAACCTGGGCGTGGAATGGGATGTGCCCGCCGCGGAAGGCTTGACCCTGGTCGGCGACCTGGCCTACACCGGCGCCCAGTTCGTGGACCAGGCCAACCGCCTGCGCATCCCGGGTTGGACACGCACCGACCTGGGCCTGCGCTATGCCACCCGCATCGCGGGCCGCAAGACCACGCTGCGCGCCACAGTGCAGAACGTGGCCGACCGCAAGGCCTGGGCCGGCGTCACGTCCTGGGGCGCTGTCTCGCCGATGATTCCGCGCACCTTCGTGGTGTCGGCATCGATGGATTTCTGAGGTCGGCGCGGTGGCTGGGCGGGCCGCGCTCTATGCTTGAGGCATGAACGCAAGCAAGACCCTGCTGATCATCTACCACTCCATGACCGGCGGCACCCGCCAGATGGCCGAGGCCGCGCGCGACGGCGCAGCGGCCGAAGGCCAGGGCGTGCAGGTGCGCCTGCTGCACGCCTGCGAGGCCGGCCCGGACGATGTGCTGTCCGCCGACGGCTACCTCTTCGCCACCCCGGAAAACCTGGCCGCCATCAGCGGACAGCTCAAGGACTTCTTCGACCGCAGCTACTACGCGGCGCTGGACCGCATCAACGGCCGGCCCTATGCCAGCCTCATCTGCGCCGGCAGCGACGGCCAGAATGCGGCCCGCCAGATCGCCCGCATCGCCACCGGCTGGCGCCTCAAGCCCGTGGCCGAGCCCCTGATCATCTGCACCCACGCCCAGACCACCGAAGCCATCCTGGCGCCCAAGCAGATTGCCGCAACTGAGCTGGAACAGTGCCGGGCGCTGGGGGAGGCAATGGGGGCCGGGCTGGCGCTGGGGGTGTTTTGAGGGTTGCCGGCATCTTGGGTGCCCTACATTTCTTGGTGGCCCGGTCGCCCGGTGTGGCTCAGCCGAACAGGCGCGACCAGAATCCGCCTTTTCCACCCACCTGCTGCCGGGCTCCCTGCATGTGGGCGCGTATGCCGAGCAATTGGGCATCGTCCGGATCGTGGCGCAGGGCGATCTCGACCAGTTCAGGCTGAAGGTGCGAGGCCTTGAGCTGGCCCAGGGCCCTGAGGGCGGTGACCTTGTGCGCATGAACGAAGCTCATGCTGCGAACTTCCCATGGCGCTTGCTGTTGCTGAGGCGAAAGCTGCGCATAGCGGCGCTCGGCTTCGGCCACGATGTCGAGGACGTCCTGGTGGTGGCTGGTCTCGTTGAGATAGGCGCACGCGGTCTGCGCGCAGTCCAGATACAGGCCGGTATCAAGCGCGTAGTCCTCCATCAGCAGCAGGGACAGGTCGGTGGCTTGCTTGCGGTTCCCCAGTTGCCGATAGGCATGGCGCAGGTTTTCCAGCAGGGCCTGGAAACAGGTCTGCTGCAGCCCGGCTTCGAGGACGGCGGCCGCCTGCTCGTACTGTTCCTGCGCGTTGTACAGCACGCCCAGGTTGTTGCAGCACATGGCATAGGTGTGGATGTCCAGCGCGGCGGGCGCGGCCTCCCGGCCGTTTGCCGGCGTGCCGGCGCTGGCGAAGCGCTCCAGACAGCGTTCGTAGAGTGTGGTCTGCAGGCGTTCGATTTCCTGCAGGGCCGCTGCATCCGTGTCGGGGCGCTTCCACTTGCCCACGGTCACGCCGGCCGTGTAGTAGTCGGGTGCCGCCGGGCTATCAGCCAACTCGGGATAGGAAAAGATGCTGCGCCAGGGCACGGCATGCTCCATCTCGAAAATGCGGGCTTGCAAGTCCGCCTGGGGCTGCAAGGCATGAGACTTGCGGTAGGCGGCCAGCGCGGGCTCGGGTTCGTCCAGCCAATAGTGGGCACTGCCCAAATAGCGGTGTCCATAGGCATTGCCTGGTGACATTGCCAGTGCGCGCTGCGCCCATTCGCCGACCTGGCGCAATGCCGCACTGCGGTCCTCGGTGAATTGGTCACTGGAATCGAGATACACCAGGCACAGCATCAGCCATGACCATTCGCTACCCTGGCCTGATTCGGCAGTGGCCTGAATGCTGGCCAAGAGGCTGGCAATCGCTTCATTGTCCAGATGGCTGAAAACCGTGGTGCCGGACCATAGCGCATGCATTCGCGCGTGGTCGCCCTGGCTGAAGGCATGCATTCCTTGGGAAATCAGTCGTTCCATGGTCTGTTGGGAATATTGTGGGAGGCGCCATCGTATCCGCTGTGTTTGACAGGAGGATGGGGCACCACTCAATGGGAGCGATAAGACGCCCGTGCAGACAATGTCTGAACAACAGGTCAAAGCCCCGTCAACTGCGGCAATGCCTTCTCGCAGGCCTTGCGGCACAGGTAGCGCAGGTCCTGTTCACCATCTTCACTGCGCAGGTAGCCGGCGCCGGCGGCGTTGATGTTCCATTCATAGACCTTGCCCGAGCGCAGCAGCCGTCCGCTGAAACTGCAGGGCAGGATGATGGATTCCTCGTGGAAGCTGCCAGCCGAGACTTGCTTTGCCGTCGCGAAATAGCGGGCCACGTCGGCGGCGTCCAGGCTGACTTTCTCGCATCCCATGGTCTCGCCCGTGCCTACGGAACGGGTGACCGGGCCGATGACGGAAATGGGTGCCGCCTTGGCCGCGTGTTTGTGCGTGGGCGTGGCTGTGGATGTAGATGAGGCCTGCAACGGCGCATGCAGGCACAGCATCACGGCAGCCCAGGCGGCAATGCGCAGGCTGCGAGAGGGATTGTTGAAAAGCTGGCTGGATGGCATGGCTCAGGCTCCCGTGAAGATGTAGCGCAGCAATTGGGCGCCTTCGGTCGCCTCCTTGCGGGCAATGGCGCCGTGGGAGTAGACATCGGACAGCAGCTTGAGCTTGTAGTGGTCCACCAATTGCTGGGTCAGCCATTTGGTCTGGAACAGCTGCGATTGGGTGGGCGCCTCGTAATCCTTGGTCGATGGCAGGAAGCGGCCCACCACCTCGATGCCCACGGAGTCGCTGTTGGCCGGATAACGCAACGGATAGGCCTTTGTGTTCTCGTGCGATGACACATTCTTGGCCCGCTTGCTGAAGCTCAGGCCCTTTTGGTGCAGCAGGGCATTGATGTTCTTGAGTTCCGTGGGATCGCAGGTGCTCTCGTTGACGCAGCGCGGCTGAAGAATTCCCACATGCCAGCAGATGCGCTCAAGGCTGGCCATCTGGTAGATCTTCCCGTCCTTCTCGATCAGGAAGTGCGCCCCCGTCTTCTGGCCGCTCTTGTAGGCATTGAGCACGCTGGCGGCCGTGGACGAGTCAGTGCGGTGCAGGACGATGGAGGTGACGGACAGCAAGGCGCCATGCTCTATGGACGGATAGGTCTTGACTTCGACGCTTTTGTCTACCATCAATCCTTTTTCGATAGTGGCCAATTATTTCTCCCTCTTTATCCCGGCTGAATGAATGCGAATGGCGGAAAGCCGGGAGAGCATACGTGGCATAGGGATATGAATGATTCAAAATGTACAATTCATGCCTGATTGGAAATATCTTGAAACAATTAAGGGGATTTATGAAGTCTTGATGAATGGTGAGCGCATGTGTTCATGTCTTTGCATCGGCCATGAAGTCCCTCATGGCCTTGTACACCTGTCTAATGGGTTTTGATTTCGATGATCATTCCGAAGATCAGCGCAATCCCCAACCCAAAAAGAGTGCCAAGAGAATTCAGGAAAATATATTCAAGATCCTTAGAAAACGGACCATTCATGGAAAAAATCAGAGAAATGCCAAGATATGGAATGGAGCCTGCGATGGCTCCATAAATCGAAAGATTCAATAGTGTCAAACGGTTGTGTTTATTCAGCATGAATATGCCAGGCAGACCCAGAATGACGAAGCCTGTGTAGCTGCAGGCCCAAATCGGGAAGATCAGCAAGCCGATCCAGCTGTCCCCGCTGATTCTTGCTGTGGCAAGAACTGCCAATATCACCGCGGGGAAAAATGGCGCAGCCAAGCATGCGGCAAGCATTCTGGGCGTAATGCAGATAAATGATTGAGTCTGCAGCTCATGGGCGTCTGGCCTGACGGAATTGATCCGTTGCGGAATCATTTTTTCCATGATGTAACGGTGGATTCACAGTGGGGAATGGCTGAAAGGAGTGGCCATCGTATTTGCCCTCTGTGAAGTCAGTGAGAAGTGGCTTGGACCGGCAATTCACGACTGGCCCGTGAGCCGGTGCCCCAGCACCGCCACCACAATGCAGCCCATTCCCACCCACTGCGCCGCCGACGGCACGGCGCCAAACCAGGCCAAGTCCACCAGCAAGGCCATGGCGGGGTAGACGAAGGACAGTGCCGCAATGGCGGGCGCCGGCAGCCGCTGGAATGCGGCATACATCACCGTGTACATGAAGGCCGTATGGACCAGTCCCAGGGTCAGCACCATGGAGGCGGCGCGCGCTGACAGCAATTGAGGGCTGGCTGCGGCGATATGGGTGAGCAGCGGCAGGGCCCACAGGCTCAGCACCAGTCCGCCCGCCAGCATCTGCAGCATGGCGATCTGGGCCGAGGGCATGTGGCCCAGGCGGCGCGTGGCGACCGTGGTGCCTGCGTAGAGTGCGGCGGCCAGCAGGGCCAGGGCCACGCCTATCCACGCGCCTGTTCCAGCATGCGATGCATCCATGCCATCCAGTCCGACCAGGCCGCTGCTCAGTGCCACGCCCAACAGGGCCAGCAGCAGCCAGGGCAGCTTGCGGCGTTCAACGGGCTCGCCCTGCAGCGCCGACAGAGCCAGCAGCATGAAGGGCTGCACGTGGTAGACCACGGTGGCCACGGCGATGGAGCTGTAGTGGTAGGCGCTGAAGAGGGCGACCCAGTTGAGCACCAGGGCGATGCCGCCGCCGGCCAGCCACAGCCATTCCCGGCCTTGAGGGGCGACCCATTCGCGCCGCCAGGCCAGCCACAGGCCCAGGCCCAGTGCGCCCAGCACGCAGCGGGCGAATACGACCAGCAGCGGCGGCAGCGCGCTTTCCACGACGAGCAGGCCGATGGTGCCCGACAGCGCCATGGCCAGCAGCATGCGCCAGGTGCCGCCCTGGCTGGTTCGGGGCCGTGTGGTTGAGGTTGCAGAGGTGAGGCTGGGGCTGTGGGACATGGTGTCGATTCCTGGGCGCGCTTCGGTATGGAGCGCATGGCCGTATCTTGCGGACCTTGCAATCAATCAACAATCCATGAGTCATTCAAATTAATATTGCCTGCCATGCAACAAAGACCGGAGTAGCGCCTTGCCCGATACCGCCATGCCCCTGGATGAAATGCTGGTCTTCGCCCGTGTGGTGGAGCACCAGAGCTTTGCGGGCGCGGCCCGGCAGCTGGGGCTGACGACCTCGGCCGTGAGCCGCAGCGTGGGGCGGCTGGAGGCGCATTTCGGGCTGCGGCTGCTGCAGCGCACCACGCGCTCGCTGTCGCTGACCGAGGCGGGGGCAGAGATCCATCAGGCCTGCCTGCGGCTGGTGGAGGATGCCCAGGCCGTGCAGGCGCTGGCCGGCCAGCTGCGCCAGCAGCCGCGCGGACTGCTGAAGATCAGCGCGCCGGCCGTGCTGGGCGATCTCTGGCTGTCACCACTGCTGCCGGGCTTTTGCGCGCGCTGGCCCGAGGTACAGGTGCAGGTGGACATGACGGACCGCATGGTGGACCTGGTGGCCGAGGGGCTGGACCTGGGCCTGCGCATCAGCATGCCGGGCCAGATCGCGCCGGGGCTGGTGGCGCGGCCGCTCAAGACCATCCGCTATGTGCTGGTCTCCACGCCCGGCTACCTGGCGCGGCATGAGGCCATCGGTGCGCCCGAGCAGTTGCTGGCGCATCCCTTCATCAGCCTGGGCTACGGCCAGTTCCAGAACGAGGTCGAATTGCGTCCGCAGCGCGCTGGGCATCAGCCGGCCGCGCCCGCTACGCGTCTGCTGGTGAATACGCCCATCACCATTGCCAGCAGCCTGGGCATCATCCAGGCGCTGCAGCAGGGGCCAGGCATCGGCGTGGTAGCGGACTTTGCGGCGCAGGCGGCGCTGCAGGCCGGGCAGCTGGCGCCCGTGCTGCCGGGCTGGGCGCTGTGCGGCAAGTACGCGCCGCGCGTGGTGCATGCGGTCTATGCGCCCACGCGCCATGTGCCGCTGAAGCTGCGGGCGCTGATCGACTACCTGGTCGAGGTGGAAGGCGAGGGCGCCGCGGCCTCCACCACCTAACCCATGCGCCTGCGCAGCGCCGCGCTGGCCCAGTCCACAGCCACGGACAGCGCCAGCATGGCGATGATGACGGTGCTGGCCTGGGCGTAGTGGAACAGCGACAGCTCGAAGTACAGCAGCTGCCCCAGCCCGCCCGCGCCCACGAAGCCCAGGATGGCGGCCATGCGGATGTTCATCTCCCAGCGGTACAGCGTGTAGGCCAGCAACTGCGGCGCGGCGCCGGGCAGCGTCGCGTAGAGGAATGCCATGGTGCGGCCGCTGCCGGACAGGCGCAGCGCTTGGGTGGGGGCGGCGGGCTGGTTCTGCAGGGCCTCGGCATACAGGCGCCCCAGCACGCCGGCCGTGTGCAGCGCCAGCGCCAGCGCGCCTGCGAACGGGCCCAGGCCCACGGCCAGGGCGGTGATGGTGGCCCAGACCAGCTCGGGCACGGAGCGCAGCACGTTGAGCACCAGGCTCCAGGGAGCGCGCCAGCGCGGCAGCGCCAGCAGCAGGCCCAGCACGGCCGCCAGCAGGGTGCCGACCACGGAGATGGCCAGCGTCTCCCACACGCCCACGGCCACCTTGCGCAGCCATTCGGCGCTGGTGTCGGGCGGGAAGAAGCTGATGACGAATTCCAGCATGGACCGGCCCGCCGCGCCGGTGAACAGCGAGGGCAGGTCCATCTCCAGCATGGCAAAGCTGGCGGCCACGCCGAGCGCCAGGGCGGCGCAGGTGAGGGCGCTGCGCCAGCCCCAGGCGCTGGCACGCGCGGCGGGTGGCGTGTCCAGCGCGCGGCGCAGGCCGCGCGAGAGCAGGTCGGCACCCCAGACCAGCAGCATGAAGGTCAGCAAGATGGTGGAGGCCTCGCCGCCGTTGAGCATCTTCATGGCCTGGTCCATGAGCTGGCCCAGGCCGCCCGCGCCCACAAAGCCCATGACCACCGAGGCGCGTATGGCGCACTCCCAGCGGTAGACGGTGTACGAGGTCAGTTCGCGCGCGGCCTGGGGCAGCAGGCCGTAGAGCATGGCCAGCGGCCGGCGCGCGCCGGCCTGCGCCAGGGCACGCGCGGGTGCGGGGTCGGCCGATTCCAGGATTTCCGCATAGACCTTGGCCAGCATGCCGCCATAGGTCAGGCCCAGGGCCAGCACGCCAGCGGCCGGCCCCAGGCCGAAGACGCGCACGAAGACCAGGGCCCAGACCAGCTCGGGCACGCCGCGCAGGATGGTGAGCAGGCCGCGCGTGACGGGATTGAGCGCCCGCCGCTCGCGCGCGGCGCCCGTGACCAGGTAGGCCAGCGGCACGGCCAGCACAAAGGCCAGGGCCATGCCGGCCGTGGCAATGGCCAGGGTCTCCAGCGTGGCGCGGCCCAGGTAGCCCAGGAAGTCGCGCCCGGTCTCGGGCGGCAGAAACGTGGCCAGAAAGCGGCCGATGACCTGCAGGTTGCCGGGATCGAACAGCGCGCCCAGGCTGAAGCCCGCGCCCTGGAACAGCGGCCACAGCACGACGGCGGCCAGCACCAGGGCGCCGAGGCGGCGGGGCGCGGCGGGGTCACGCAGCGCGTGCAGATCGGAACTCAACGGCATGCGGATGCGGACAGCGGTGCGGCAAAGGCGGCGGGCGCGGGTGTCCACGCAGGGCGGGAGGGATCATCGCCAGCATGCTCGGACCCATACAGCGCACGCAGGTGTTCCTGCGTGACTTCTGCCGCCGGCAGGTCGAAGGCGATGGCGCCATCGCGGATGCCCACGATGCGCGCAAAGCAGGCCAGCGCCAGGTCCACGGCATGCAGGCTGGCGACCAGGGTGGCGCCGCGCGCGGCCGCTTCGTGCACCAGCAGTTGCACGGTGGACAGGGCCAGGGCCGGGTCCAGCGCGGCCACGGGCTCGTCGGCCAGGATCAGCTCGGCCTGCTGGTAGAGCACGCGGGCGATGCCCACGCGCTGCAGTTGCCCGCCCGAGAGCTGGTCGCAGCGCGCGAACAGCTTGTCTGCGAGCTGCACGCGGGCCAGGGCCTCGCGCGCGCCGGCGGTGTCCTGTGGGTAAAGCAGCGAAGCCAACGCCTTCCAGGCCGGCCACCGGCCCAGCCGCCCGGCCAGCACGGCCGTGACCACGCGCTGGCGCGGCGGTATGGGCGGTGCCTGGTGCACCGTGCCGATGCGCGCGCGCAGCAGCCGGGGTGCGCCCGCGCTGGACGCAGGCACCTCGTTGCCCAGCACGCTGCGCCGGCCCTGGCTGGGCGCCAGCGCCGTGCCGATGACGGCCAGCAACGTGGTCTTGCCCGCGCCCGAGGGGCCGATCAGCGCAATGGCTTCGCCCTGGCGTGCGGCCAGCGTCACGCCGCGCAGCGCAATGCCGCCGCCGGCGTGGGTCAGGCCCACGCCTTGCAGTTCAAAGCTCATGGATTACGCCTGCCGCGGCTTACTTGAGCAGGCCGGCCGACTTGGCGGCGGCCTCGATGCCTTCGTAGTTCGAGGCCTGGGTGGGAATGAAGCGCGCGGCACGCTGCAGCTCCAGGATGGCCTTGTGCTCTGGCTTGGCCGGGTCCAGCGCCAGGAAGGCGTCGGTCAGCTTCTTGACCAGGGCCGGGTCCAGGTCGCCGCGCACGGTCCAGTTGTAGTCGAAGTAGGGCGGCGTGGTGGCGAACACGCGCACCTTGCTGGTATCGACCTTCTTGGTCTCCACCAGCTTGTCCCAGACCGATGCGTTGAGCACGCCGGCCTCGGCCTTGCCTGCGGCCACAAAGGCCACGGTGGCGTCATGCGCGCCGGAGAAGGCCACGGTCTTGAAGTCCTTCTCGGGGTTGATGCCGTCCTGCTGCAGGAAAAAGCGCGGCATCAGGCTGCCCGAGGTGGACGAGGGCGCGCCAAAGGCAAAGCTCTTGCCCTTGAGGTCGGCCAGGGTCTTGATGGCGGGGTTGGCCGTGATGAACTTGGAGGTGAACCTGGCGTCTTCCTCGCGCTGCACGATGGGAATGGCCGTGCCGTTGGTGCGGATCTTGGCCTGCACGAAGGTGAAGCCGCCCAGCCAGGCCAGGTCCAGCTTGCGTGTGGCCAGCGACTCGACCACGGCGGCGTAGTCGGTCACGGGCGTGAACACCACCTTCATGCCGGTCTGTGCCGAGAGGTACTTGCCCAGCGGCTCGAACTTGCGCTGCAGCTCGGTGGGAGCTTCATCCGGGATGGCCGAGACGCGCAGCACGGCGGGTTCGGCGGCCAGCGCAGGCAGGCTGGACAGGGTGGAGGCGGCCAGCACGCAGGCAGCCGCCTGGCGCAGCGCCGAGCGGCGCGCAGGAATGTGGTTCATGGATGGGCTCCGTTCAATCAGCCACCGCCGTCCGGATACACGGCGGTTTAATAAGGCGCCCGGGGTTGACACGGGCGCCGAAGGTACAAGGGCGGTACACCGACCGCTGAGGCTGCATTGTAGGGAGCGGGCTTTTCCGTTGGGGACGTCAGGCATGAGCGCCGGACCTGCGGGCACAGCGCTGCCGCCGATCTTTCTCCCGCGTGCGCTGCGTTTGTGCACCGCCTGGGGCCTTGCCTGGCGGGGACTTGAACATGCGTTGCACCAAAACATCCATGATTGGTCTGACCAATAAACATTGTGGTGCATTATCTGCACTTTTTTAGGTGTTTACCCTGTTCATCTGCTCACTTGAAAGCTCTGAGAATCGCACCACTTCGCGCAATGGTCTGAATTTTGGTTTAATTGGTTGGACCAATTTGCCAATGGCCCACAAGGCGCCAGCGCGGGGAACACTCCCGGTCACCGTTGCGGCCAGCCAGCAGACATCCTGTGCGGATCGCACCGCATGCCAACGCTGCAACGAGAGGGAGTGGCCGACAAGGGGCGCTTACCGCGCCCTCCCCATCATCTAGAGACACGGTCATGCAAACCATCTGGCAGCAGAACTACGATCCCGCCGGGAACATCTGGATCTCGGCGCTGATCGCGCTGATTCCCATCATCTTTTTCTTCCTGGCGCTGACCAGGTTCCGTCTCAAGGGCTACCAGGCTGGCACCGTCACCGTGGCGCTGGCGCTGGGCGTGGCGCTGCTGTTCTACAAGATGCCCGTGAGCGCGGCACTGGCCTCGGCCGTGTACGGCTTTTTCTACGGCCTGTGGCCCATCGCCTGGATCATCGTGGCGGCCGTGTTTCTCTACAAGATCTCGGTCAAGACGGGGCAGTTCGACGTGATCCGCTCGTCCATCCTGTCGGTCACGCCCGACCAGCGGCTGCAGCTCATCCTGGTGGGCTTTTGCTTCGGCGCCTTCCTGGAGGGCGCGGCCGGCTTCGGCGCGCCCGTGGCCATCACGGCCGCGCTGCTGGTGGGCCTGGGCTTCAAGCCGCTGTATGCGGCGGGCCTGTGCCTGATCGCCAACACGGCGCCCGTGGCCTTCGGCGCCATGGGCATTCCCATCATCGTGGCAGGGCAGGTCTCGGGCGTGGATGCCTTCGCCATCGGCCAGATGGCCGGCCGCCAGCTGCCCTTCATGACCGTGCTCGTGCTGTTCTGGCTGATGGCCATCATGGACGGCTGGCGCGGCGTCAAGGAAACCTGGCCTGCGGTGCTGGTGGGCGGCGGCTCGTTTGCCCTGGTGCAGTTCCTCACGGCCAACTACATCGGCCCGGAGCTGCCGGACATCACTTCGGCCATCGTCTCGCTGGTGGCGCTGACGCTGTTCCTCAAGGTCTGGCAGCCCAAGCGCATCTTCCGTTTCGACACGGAAGGCGAGGGCGGCAAGGCTGCTGCCATTGCGAAGACAGCCACGGCGGTCAAGGCTCCCGCCGCCGCTTCCGGTGCACCGCTGACGGCCGGCGCCGTCATCAAGGCCTGGTCGCCCTTCATCATCCTCACGGCCATGGTGACGATCTGGAGCATCAAGCCCTTCAAGGCGCTGTTCGCCGCAGGTGGCCCGATGGCCTCCACCGTCATCAACATCCCCGTGCCCTTCCTGCACAACCTGGTGGAGAAGACGCCGCCCGTCGTGGCCGCCGCTGCGCCCTACGGCGCGGTCTACACTTTCAACTGGCTGCTGGCCACCGGCACGGCCATCCTGATCGCGGCGCTGATCACCATCACCTTCACGCGCCTGTCGCCGGCCAAGGCCGTGGCCACGCTGGGCGAGACCTTCAGGGAACTGGCCGTGCCGATCTACTCCATCGGCATGGTGCTGGCCTTCGCCTTCGTGGCCAACTACTCGGGCCTGTCGGCCACGCTGGCCCTGGCGCTGGCACACACGGGCCAGGCGTTCACGTTCTTCTCGCCCTTCCTGGGCTGGATCGGCGTGTTCCTCACGGGCTCGGACACTTCGGCCAACGCGCTGTTCGCCGCGCTGCAGGCCACCACGGCGCAGCAGCTGGGCCTGCCCCAGGTGCTCACGGTGGCGGCCAACACCACGGGCGGCGTGACGGGCAAGATGATCTCGCCCCAGTCCATCGCCATTGCCTGCGCAGCCGTGGGCCTGGCAGGGCGTGAGTCGGACCTGTTCCGCTTCACGGTCAAGCACAGCCTGATGTTCGCCGTGATCATCGGGGTGATCACGACGCTGCAAGCCTATGTGTTTACGTGGATGATTCCGGGGTATTGACATGAAACACCCCCTGAGTCGCTGCGCGCCTTCCCCCTCTCTACCCGCTTCGCGGGGGAGGGGGACGACACCCTCGCGGCGGGGCGGCCCTTGCTCGGTGTCCCTGGCTTGGGCAGTGCGGGTTTCATGCGATGAGGCTGGCGCATAGCGCCGTGAATCACTGAAAACCAATTCTGAGAATCCCCATGCGCGTTGCCGATCAAGTTGTCGAGAAATTGCTTGCCCTGGTGCAGGCCAGCGGAGTGCAGCCCGGACAGCGGCTGCCCGCGGAGCGGCAACTGGCGGCCGAGCTGGGCGTCTCGCGCACCTCGGTGCGCGAGGCGATACAGAAACTCACCAGCCAGGGCGTGCTGGTGGCGCGGCGCGGCGATGGCACCTACCTGCAGGAGCCGGCGCCGGCTGCCGAGCCTGCGGACTGGCTCAAGGACGCCATGCGGCCGCTGGCCGGCCTGATGGAGTCCGACTCCCACTACCGCTACGACGTGCTGGAAACCCGCCACGCGCTGGAGACCAGCACGGCCTGGCTGGCCGCCCAGCGCGCCACGCCGCAGGACAAGGACCATATCCAGCGCTGCTTCGAGGTGATGATCCAGCACCAGCAAAGCGGCCACGCCGAGCTGGCGGCGCGCGCCGACGCGCAGTTCCACCTGGCCATTGCCGAGGCTTCGCACAATCTGGTGCTGGTGCAGGTCATGCACAGCCTGTTCACCGTGGTGCTGTCCACGGTGGAACGCAACCGCCACGACATGTTCCGCCTGAGCGCGCCCCAGACCCTGCAGGAGCTGACCGTGCAGCACCAGAGCCTCATGCAGTCCATCCTGGACGGCGACCCGCAGCGCGCCCGCGAATGCATCGGCGAGCACCTGGAGCATGTGCGCACCACCATCCAGCGCCTGGACGAGGACCGCGCGCGGCGCGAGCGCTCCATGCGGCTGCCGCTGGACGCCGCGCCTGCGCTGCTGCCCACTTCAGACCTGATACGAAAGACATGAGACACCCATCATGATCATCTCCTCTACCTCCGACTACCGTGCGGCGGCGCAAAAGCGCCTGCCGCCTTTCCTGTTCCATTACATCGACGGCGGCGCCTATGCCGAGCAGACGCTGCGCCGCAATGTCGAGGACATGGCCGCCGTGGCGCTGCGCCAGCGCGTGCTCAAGGACATGAGCCGGCTGGACACCAGCATCGAGCTGTTCGGCGAGAAACTGTCCATCCCCGTGGCGCTGTCGCCCGTGGGCCTGACGGGCATGTACCGCCGCCGCGGCGAAGTGCAGGCCGCGCGCGCGGCCGACGCCCATGGCATTCCGTTCACCATGTCCACGGTCTCGGTCTGCCCCATCGAAGAGGTGGCGCCCAGGATCAAGCGCCCCATGTGGTTCCAGCTCTATGTGCTCAAGGACCGGGGCTTCATGCAGAACGCGCTGGAGCGTGCCCAGGCGGCCGGCTGCTCCACCCTGGTCTTCACCGTGGACATGCCCGTGCCCGGCGCGCGCTACCGCGATGCGCATTCGGGCATGAGCGGCCCGAATGCCGCCATGCGCCGCTACTGGCAGTCGGTCACGCATCCGGCCTGGTCCATGGACGTGGGCCTGCTGGGCCGCCCGCATGACCTGGGCAACATCTCGGCCTACCGGGGCAGCCCCACGGGCCTGGCCGACTACATCGGCTGGCTGGGCGCCAACTTCGATCCCTCCATTTCCTGGAAGGACCTCGAATGGATACGCGCCTTCTGGAAGGGGCCCATGGTCATCAAGGGCATCCTGGACCCCGAGGACGCCAAGGACGCCGTGCGCTTTGGCGCCGACGGCATCATCGTCTCCAACCATGGCGGCCGCCAGCTCGACGGCGTGCTGTCCTCGGCCCGCGCGCTGCCGGCCATTGCCGATGCGGTCAAGGGCCAGATCAAGATCCTGGCCGACTCCGGCATCCGCAACGGCCTGGACGTGGTGCGCGCCATCGCCCTGGGCGCCGACTGCGCCATGATCGGCCGCGCTTTCATCTACGCGCTGGCCGCTGCCGGCGAGGCCGGCGTCAAGCACCTGCTGGAGCTGCTGGAAAAGGAGATGCGCGTGGCCATGACGCTGACCAGCGTCAGCAAGGTGGCAGACATCACCGGTGACCTGCTGGTGCGCGAAGCATGAGCGCGCCGGCCATCTCCGCCATGCCCCAGGTGTCCCGCGAAACCCTGCTGCAGCAGCTGCGCCAGGCCGTGGGCGCGGCCCATGTGCTCACCGACGACCAGGCCACGCGCCGCTTCCGCAAGGGCCACCGCACGGGCGAGGGCCCGGTGCTGGCCGTGGTGCGGCCCGCGACGCTGCTGGAGCAGTGGAAGGTGGTGCAGGCCGCCGTGGCGGCCGGGCGCATCGTCATCATGCAGGCCGCCAACACGGGCCTGACGGGCGGCTCCACGCCCGACGGCGCGGACTACGACCGCGAGATCGTGCTCATCAACACCTTGCGCATCACCGGCGTGCAGGTCATTGGCGGCGGCGCCCAGGTGGTGTGCCTGCCCGGCGCCACGCTGGACCGGCTGGAGCAGGCGCTGGCGCCGCTGGGGCGCGAGCCGCATTCGGTGATCGGCTCGTCGTGCATCGGCGCCTCGGTGCTGGGCGGCATCTGCAACAACTCGGGCGGCGCCCTGGTGCGGCGCGGCCCGGCCTATACCGAACTGGCGCTGTACGCGCGCGTGTGCGGCGACGGCTCGCTGGAACTCGTCAACCACCTGGGCATCGCCCTGGGCCGCACGCCCGAGGAAATCCTCATGCGGCTGCAAAACGGCGACTACACCGAGTCCGACATCGCTCACGATGCGCAGCGCGCCGCCTCCGACCCGCGCTATGCCGAGGCCGTGCGCGCCGTGGACGAGGACACGCCCGCGCGCTTCAATGCCGACCCCTCGCGCCTGTTCGAGGCCTCGGGCTCGGCCGGCAAGCTGTGCCTGTTCGCCGTGCGGCTGGACACCTTCCCCAAAGAGCCCAGCACCGTCTTCTATATAGGCAGCAATGCGCCCGACGACCTCACGGCCGTACGCCGCGAGCTGCTGACCGCGCTGCCGCGCCTGCCGATCGCCGGCGAGTACATCCACCGCACGGCCTACGACATCGGCGAGAAATACGGCAAGGACACCTTCCTGCTGATCGACCGCTTCGGCACGGCCAGGGTGCCGGCCGCCTTCGCCCTCAAGAGCCGCATGGACGGCTTCTTCGAGCGCTTCGGCCTGCGCGGCGTCACCGACCGCGTGATCCAGGCGCTGACCAACCTGCTGCCCAGCCACCTGCCCGCGCGCATGCGCCAGTGGCGCGACCGCTACGAGCACCACCTGCTGGTGCGCGTGTCCAACGACACGGCCGAGGCCACGCGTGAATTCCTCACGCGGCACTTCAGCGGCAGTACCACGGGCGGCTGGTTCGAGTGCGATGCCGACGAGGGGCGCAAGGCCTTCCTGCACCGCTTCGCCATCGCGGGTGCGGCCATCCGCTACCGCGAGGTGCACCGCGCCCAGGTCGGGGACATCGTGGCCCTGGACGTGGCCCTGCGCCGCAACGACCGCGAATGGGTGGAGCAGCTGCCCGCCGAGGTCGAGCGCGACATGGTCCACAAGCTCTACTACGGCCACTTCTTCTGCCATGTCTTCCACCAGGACTACATCGTCAAGAAGGGCGTGGACCCGCTGGCCATGGAGCACCGCATGTGGGAACTGCTGGACGCGCGCCGCGCCGAGTACCCGGCCGAACACAACGTGGGCCACTTGTACGTGGCCAAGCCCGCGCTGGCAGGCTTCTACCGTGAGCTGGACCCCACCAACACCTTCAACCCCGGAATAGGCCACACCTCGCGCAAGCTGGGCTGGGAGGAGTGTTGTGACCGGCCGGGGGGATGGCCCAAGGGGTATTCGGAAACGCCGTAGAGCAGGAGCAGGCGGGCCCGGGGGCAGCCCGCCGCACCCCCTCACAGATTGATGAACACCGACTTGGTCTCCAGGTAGGCATCCAGCGCGGTGCGGCCCATGTCGCGGCCCATGCCGGACTGCTTGTAGCCGCCGAAGGGCATGCCCGGGTCCAGGGTGCTGTGGCAGTTGACCCAGACCGTGCCGGACTGGATCTTGGGGATCAGCCGGTGGACCTTGGACAGGTTGTTGGACCAGATGCTGGCGCCCAGGCCGTAGGGCGTGTCGTTGGCCCAGGCGGCGACTTCGTCGAGGTCGTCATAGGGCATGGCCACGAGCACGGGGCCGAAGATTTCCTCGCGGGCCACGCGGTGGTCGTGCTGCACGCCGGTCATCACCGTGGGCTGCACGAAGTAGCCGCGCTGGCCTGAGCGGGCGCCGCCCGTCACCACCTCGGCGCCCTGGCTGCGGCCTATGTCGATGTAGCTGCAGACACGCTCCATCTGCTCCTGCGAGACCAGCGGGCCCATCTGTGCGCGGGGGTCCAGGCCATGGCCCAGGGTGAGCCGGGCGGCCTGGTCGGCCACGTCGGCCACCACGCGGTCGAACATGCTTTTGTGCACGTACAGGCGCGAGCCCGCGCAGCAGACCTGGCCGTGGTTGAAAAAGATGGCATTGGCCGCGCCCGCCGCAGCCGTGGCGGGGTCGCAGTCGTCGAGCACGATGACGGGGGACTTGCCGCCCAGCTCCAGCGTGATGCGCGTCATGTTGTCCATGCAGGCATGGCCGATGAGCTTGCCCACCTCGGTAGAGCCCGTGAAACTGACCTTGTTGACCAGCGGGTGCGAGACCAGGGGCGCACCCGTGCCGGGGCCGTCGCCCGTGACCACGTTGAACACGCCGGGCGGAAAGCCCGCTTCCTGGATCAGCTCGGCCAGCATCAGCGCGGTCAGCGGCGTCTGCTCGGCGGGCTTGAGCACCAGGGTGCAGCCTGCGGCCAGCGCTGGCGCCAGCTTCCAGGTGGCCATGAGCAGGGGGAAGTTCCAGGGCACGACGGCGGCGACCACGCCCACGGGCTCGCGCCGGGTGTAGGTGAACATCTGGGCCTCGGGCGCGAAGGGCACGGAGTGCTCGTGCGTCATGCCCTCGATCTTGGTGGCCCAGCCGGCCATGTAGCGGATGGAGTCTATGGCCATGGCGATGTCCACGGCGCGCGCAATGGCGGCGGACTTGCCGTTGTCCAGCGATTCGACCTCGGCCAGGGCCTGGGTATGGGTCTCCATGAGGTCGGCCAGGCGCAGCATCAGGCGCTCGCGCTCCACGGGGCGCATGCGGCCCCAGGGGCCCAGGTGCAGCGCGCGGTGGGCGGCGCGCACTGCAAGGTCCACGTCGGCCGGGCCGGCGCTGGCGACTTCGGCGATCACGGCCTCGGTGGCCGGGTTGACGGTGGACAGGCGCTGGCCGGTCCGGGCCGCCACCCATTGGCCGTCGATGAAGAGGTCATGCATGCCCCGGTTGAGGAAGGCGCTGGCGCGCTCGGTGATCTGGTGCTGGATGTCGCTGAGGTTCATGGTGTGCTCCTTGGGGGTGAACGGGGGAAAGGGGTGTGGGATCAGAAAACCTGCAGCAGGCGCAGGTTGATGCGGGCGTTCTCCTTGAAGCCCTGGCGCACATGCAGGTCGCGGCCCACGGTGGCCAGCAACTGCGTCTTCGGCGCGACAAAGACCGCGCCGCCGAAAGAGACCTTGGTGGTGGACTGGCGGTCGCCTTGCGACACGCCGTTGACCTGGGTCTCGCCGCCCGTCAGGTGCGACAGGCCCAGGCGCAGGTCCGAGGTCTCCGACAGGTGGTAGCGCAGCAGGCCCTGGAACTGGAACTGCGCCTTTTGCTTGAGCGTGGCGCTTTGGGCGCCGAAGTCGTCGTTCTTGCCGAAGACGGTGACATCGGCCGCCAGGTCCATGGTCACGCGCTTGCCCAGCGGCTTGATCCAGCCGGCCTGCAGGGCCGCCTTCCAGCGGTTCTCGCCCAGGCTCAGCGGGTCGTTGCGGTTGTACTGGCCCGTGGGCAGCCAGACAAAGGGGGTGATGCCGAAGTGCTCCTTGTCGCCGGGCTTGGTCAGCCACAGGGTGGCGGCCAGCATCAGGTCGCCCACGCCGGTGTTGCTGCCCATGGCCGCGATATCGCGCGAGGCCGACAGGCGCCCGAAGGGCAGCAGGAACTGCGGGTCGATCACGTAGTCGCCCAGCTTCATGAAGTGCACGCCGCGCGCTATGCCGATGTCCGAGGTCAGCCTCGGCCGTATGGGCGCCTGGTCGCCATTGGCATAGAGGCTGTCCCGCGTGGCGTGCTGGTAATAGACCATGCCCAGCGTGGTGCCGGGCGGCAGGGCGGTGTAGTCGCCCGCGTCGATATCGACGGCGTGGGCATTGAAGGTGGCGCATGCGGCCATGGCTGCCAGGGCCAGGGATGCGCGGGTGAAGGGCTTGGATGGCATGGCGAAGAGTCCGGTCCGGTGTTTTCAGGCAAAGCCCTGCCCAGGCCTGCTGCAGGACAGCAGGGCCGGGGAGGGGATGGGAGGTTGGGGGAGGGGGAGGGGGAGGGGGAGGGGGAGGGCGGCTCGCGTTGGCTACTTGGGCCGCACCGCGTCAGCCGTGCCCTGGATGAAGGCCTTGATCTTTTCCACGTCGTCCATGCTCAGCTTGCCCGTGAAGTCGGGCATGCCGCGCGACATGGCCGGGCCCTTGAAGATGAACTTGTCCAGGTGCTCGATATAGGCCGGGTCCAGGTAGCCCAGGTTGGGCAGGTTGCCGCCCCGGTCCACGCCGGGCACGCCGTGGCAGAAGGCGCAGTTGCTGACATACAGGGCCGTGCCTTCGGCCACCAGGCTCTTGTCGTAGGGCACGCCCTGCAGCAGCTTGCCCTGCTGGTAGGCGACGAAGGCAGGCGCCTCGGCCTTGCCGTCCAGCGCGAAGGTGTAGACCGTGCCCGGGCCCTTGCGCTCGGTGTGGCGCGCGGCCAGGCCGTAGACGCCGCCCCAGCCCACGGCGATGGAGACGTACTGCCGGCCATCGACCTCATAGGTGATGGGTGCGGCCACCACGCCCGTGCCCGTGGGCTTTTCCCAGAGCTTCTTGCCGTTGCGCGCGTCATAGGCCACGAAGCGGCCGTCGGCCGTGCCCTGGAACACCAGGTTGCCCGCTGTGGCCAGCGTGCCGCCGTTCCAGGGCGAGGCATGCTCCACGCGCCAGCGCTCCTTCTGTGCCACCGGGTCCCAGGCGATTAGGCGGCCGAAGGGCGTGCTCTTGGGCGGCTCCATGTTGACCAGCGTGGCCGTATTCCAGCCGATATTGCTGTGCGGCTCGGGCAGGGAGCCGCCGTTGAACTTCCAGTTCTTGTTGTCCTGCAGGGTCAGCGGCACATGCTGGGCCGGCAGGTAGGCCAGGCCCGTGTCGGGGCTGTAGGACATGGAATGCCAGTTGTGCGCGCCGAAGGGGCTGGGGATCACGTCGCGCGCGCGGTCGCCGCTGCGCGCAATCGGCGTCTCGATGGGCCGGCCCTTGGCGTCGTAGCCGCTGGCCCAGTTCACATCGACGAAGTTCTTGGCCGAGATGAACTGGCCGTTGGTGCGGTCGATCACGAAGAAGAAGCCGTTCTTGGGCGCATGCAGGATGACCTTGCGCGGCTTGCCGCCGATCTTGATGTCGGCCAGCACCATGGGCTGGGTGGAGGTGAAGTCCCAGCTGTCGCCCGGCGTCTCCTGGTAATGCCAGACGTACTCGCCCGTATCGGGGTTCAGCGCCACGATGCTGGCCAGGTACAGGTTGTCGCCACCGGCCGGGCTGCGCTTGGCTTGCGCCCAGGGCGAGCCGTTGCCCGTGCCGATGTACATGAGGTTGAGCTCGGGGTCATAGGCCATGGTGTCCCAGGCCGTGCCGCCGCCACCGGCCTCCCACCACTTGCCGGCCGGGTCCCAGGTCTTGGCGGCGCGGGCCATGGCCTCGTTCTCGAAGGGCTTGGATGGATCGCCGGGCACGGTGAACCAGCGCCACTGCTGGGCACCGGTCTCGGCGTCATAGGCCGTGACATAGCCGCGCACGCCGTACTCGGCGCCGCCGTTGCCGATCAGCACCTTGCCCTTGATGACGCGCGGCGCGCCCGTGATGGTGTACGAGTAGGCGCGGTCGATGATGGTGTCCTGCTCCCAGACCTTCTGGCCCGTGGCCGCGTCCAGCGCCACCAGGCGGCCATCGAAGGCGCCCACATACACCTTGCCCTTGTAGACCGCCACGCCGCGGTTGACCACGTCGCAGCAGCCCTTGAAGCCGTTGGCACGGTCCACGCCGGGGTCGTAGCTCCACAGGCGCTTGCCGGTGCGCACGTCCACCGCATGCACCACGCTCCAGCTGGCCGTGACGTACATGATTCCATCGACCACCACGGGCGTGGACTCCACGCCGCGCGTGGATTCCAGGTCATACGACCAGACCAGGCCCAGCCGCTTCACATTGGCCGTGTCCAGCTGCCTGAGTTTGGAAAAGCGCGTCTCGCTGTAGTCCATGCCGTAGCTGGGCCAGTCCTTGGAGCTGCGTGCGTTGTCGCGGATGCTCTGCGAGTCGATGCGCGAGGTGACGGCGCGTATGTGCTCGGGCGAGCCTTTGCTTGGCAGGCCGGCCTGTGCCAGCGTGGCGCCGGGAAGGGCCAGCACCAGGCCGGCGGCCAGCAGCGTGGAGGAAAGCACGTGGGTCTTCATGTTGTCTCGTCTCCTGTGTGGTTTGTTTTTGCGTGCATGGCGCTGGGGGCAAGGGCACCATGTGGGAGACGATAAAAAAAGCGGCCTCGGGTCACAACATTCGGACTTTCCCGGGGGCGGATGTGTACCGCCATGGAACAGCTCAGAACGTCCGGCTGACCGTCACCCCGGCCGACAGCCCGCGTCCTGCACCCGGTTCGAAGAACCGCTGGTTGCCCTCGTTGACGATGACCGACCCCGCATAGCGCCGGTCGAACAGGTTGTCCAGCCGCACAAAGGTCTGGGCGCTCCACTGCTGCCATTGCCGTGACCAGCGCAGGCTGGAACCCCAGACGGTGTAGCCGGCCGCGCGGTCGGTGTTGCGGTCGTTCACGGCCACGGGGCCGCTGTGCAGCATGTCCACGGTCCAGGTCCATTGCGGCGACAGCTGCCAGGCCAGTTCGCTCCACAGGCGGCGCGGCGCGGTGCCGGCCAGGCGCGCGCCGGCATCCACCGGGGCGGTGGGCGTGGTGCAGGGCGTGGCCTCGCAGGTCAGGAAGCTGTCGCGGTAGCGGGCCTGCAGCAGGGTCAGGGCGGTGCTGGCCGTGAGCGGCCCCCATTGGGCATTGCCCGAGAATTCCAGCCCCCGGCGCAGCGTGCGGCTCGCGTTCTGGTAGGTGGCGCGCCCGCCCGTGTTGGACAGCACGGTGAGTTCGCGCTGGGTATGGGTCTCGAACAGCGTGAGGTTCCAGCCCGCGTTGCCGTGGCGCCCGCGCAGGCCGACCTCGACGGTGTTGTGGGCGCTGGCGGCCAGGCCGGTGTTCAGGCCGCTGTTCATGCCATTTTGGCCACCGGGCCGGTAGGCCACTTCGTTGAGCGTGGGCGTTTCCATGCCCCGGCCCACCGATGCGTGGGCCACCAGCTCCGGCAGCAGGTTCACGCGCAGGCCCAGCGAGGGCAGCCAGCCGCGCCAGGCCATGCTGCCGCTGTCGTCGCCATTGCCGGCTGTGATGTAGTGGTCCTCGGAGCGGTAGCGCACGCGCGCCTGGCGCAGGCCGGCGCTCAGGGCCAGGCTCTGCGTGCTCCATTCAGCCTGCAGATAGGGGTCGGCGGAGCGCGCCTGGTTGCGTTCGTCGCGGCGCAGCCGGCCCTGCACGCCGAGCCGGCTGCCGATGAAGTTCTCGTAGCCGCGCCGGGTTTCGCCCTGCCAGTCGTAGGCCAGGCCTGCCGACCAGTCCAGCCGGCCGCCGGCCACGTCCTCATGGGTGCTGCGCCAGCGCAGGTTCATGCCCGCGTAGTCGCGGTCCAGGTCGATCACGCCGCCTGAATGCGAGGGCGGTGCCTGCGTGGCCACGGGAATGGACTGGTACTGCAGCACGGAGCGCGTACCCGCATAGGCCATGAGTTCCAGGCGCTGGCCCGCGCCGAACTGGTGCTGCCAGGCGGCACCCAACTGGCGCTGGCGCACGCTTTTGCGCGTGTTGAAGCGCAGCGCGCTGGCCGTGGTCTGGCCGGGGTCGGCCTCGAACTCGGCGCGTGTCAGACCCAGCGGGTCCTGGGCGCTGGCGCGCTGCTCCTGGTACTGCAGCAGCCACTGGTCGTCGCCCTGTTTGCGTGACAGCTTCATGTGGGCCGTGCTGCGGTCGGCGGCCGACTGGGGGCGCATGCCGTCGGTGGCGAAGCGCTCGATGTGGATGGCATAGCGCCAGGGGGCGGAGCCACCATCCGCCTGGTCCGGCTTTCCGCCACCGATTGTGCCGCGCAGCTGGGTGGACAGGCGCCACAGCCCGTCCGGCCCCACGGCCATGCCGCTGCGCCACAGGCCCGGTTCCTCGCCGTCTTCGGTGTACAGCAGCAGTGCACCGCCTGCGCTGTTGCCGTAGAGCACGGCGGCCGGGCCGCGCACCACGTCCAGGCGCGCGGCGTTGCCCAGCGTGAAGTTGGCGGCCTGGCCCTGGCCGTCGGGCGCGCCTGCCGGAATGCCGTCCACGTACAGGCGCAGGCCGCGCACGCCAAAGGTGGAGCGCGCACCGAAGCCGCGCACCGAGATCTGCAGGTCCTGGGCGAAGTTCTGGCGGTTCAGCACCACCAGGCCCGGCACGCGCGCCAGGCTTTCGGACAGGTTGACCTGCATCTGCCCCTCGCGCAGCACCGTGCCGTCCACGCTATCGATGGCGGCCGTTGCGCGCCACAGGTCGGGGCCGGCGCCGGGCTGGCTGGCCGTGATGACCACGGGGGCGAGCAGGGCCTCGCTGGAGTCCTGCGCTGCGTTTGCCGCCTGGGCGGGCAGGGCGTGCAGCGTGCAGGCCAGTGCGGCGCCCAGGGTGGGCAGGGCGGGCCGGGGGTGTCTTGTGCTGTGGGGGGAGCGTGTCATTGCGGGCGGGCCTGTGGCGATGCCCGAGGTTACCGAGCCCGGCAATCCGTTCCAACACGGGTGATTTCCCTAGTGCTGTCCTGTGCCGTGGCGGAACAACAATCGCGGCAGTTTTGATGTCCGTCATGCAACAGCCGCCTCCCGCCCCACTGCCCTCCAACCCCTTCTATGCCTCGCGCCAGGACCGGGTGGCGCTGGCGCGCGAGCGCTATTTCGAGCGCGGCGAGCGCCCATCGGGCCTGGTGTCCGAGCCCGTGCTGCAGTCCTGGACGCGCTGCCTGGGCGCCAGCCGCAGCCCCGACGAGAAGATCAGCTTCGACCCGGTCAGCAAGATCCGCACGGCCACCTTGCTGACCCACAACCGCGCGCTGATCGAGGCGGCGCGCGACCCCATCGCCGAACTCGAAACCGTGATCGCGGGCAGCCAGGCGCGCGCCATGCTCACCTGCAGCGAGGGCGTGGTGCTGATCGCCTCGCGCCCCACGCCGGGCGACGGCCCGCTGCTGCTGACGGCCGCGCGCGTGGGCGTGAACATTGCCGAGGATGCCGTGGGCACGGGCGCACCCGGCGTGGCCGTGCGCACGGGCGAGGTCTGCCATGTGCGTGGCGGCGAGCATTTCTTTCGCTGCCTGGCCTCGCTGCACTGCGCGGCCGCGCCCGTGCGCGATGCCAGCGGGCGCACCGTGGCCATGCTGGACCTGAGCAGCGAGGCGGGCCCCTTTCGCTTCGACGCAGGCGCCATGGCCCACATGTACGCCACCTGCATCGAGAACCGGCTGCTGGTGGGCGCCGCCCGCATGCACCTGTTGCTGCGCTTCCAGTCCAGCCGCAGCATGTTCGGCACGCCGCTGGAAGGGCTGGCCGCCGTGGATGGCGAAGGCATGGTGCGGTGGTTCAACGGCGTGGGCGCCCAGTTGTTCGACTGCCCGCGCCGGCCCGCCGAGGGGATGGCGGCAGAGGAAGTCTTCGGCCTGGGCCTGAACCAGTTGCTGGAGCTGGCCCACCACGGCCAGGCGCGCCCGCAGATGCTGCCCACGGGGCTGACGCTGTGGATGGAGGCGAGGCTGGATGAGGCATCTTCCCAGGTCGAAGAGGGGCTGCCGGCCATCGAGGCCCTGCCGCCGCCCGCCGAGGCGCCGTCCGAGGCACCGTCCTCCCTGGGCGAGGCCAGCCGCGAGCTGATCGAGCAGGCCCTGGCCCGCTGCCAGGGCAATATCTCGCAGGCCGCCCGCATGCTGGGCGTCTCGCGCGGGCTGCTGTACCGGCGCCTGCGCGAATGGGGCAGGGCTTAGGCCGTCCGGCCTATGCCGGCACGGCGGCCAGCGCGCCGCGCATCCATTCGATGAAGACCCCCGCCTGGGCCGGCAGCGCACGCCCTGCAGCGGGCACGGCGCGCAGGCCACCCTCGAAGGGCACGAAGCCATGGGGCGCCACCAGCAGCCCCTCCTGGAGCTCGCGTGCGATCAGCCGCTGCTCCACGAGGGCAACGCCCAGGCCCGACAGTGCTGCCTCTATGCACAGGTGGGTGTGCGGGAACGCCAGCGTCTCGCCCAGGGCCACGGGCTGGCCCGTGAGGGCTTCCCATTGGTTCCAGGCACTGGCCGTGTACTCATGTGCAATGCGCGCGCGGTTGGCGGGCCGGCGCCGGGCATAGGCCGGCGTGCACACGGCGCCGAAGTGCACGGGCGCCAGTTCGATGGCGCGGTGGCGGTCGGCCTCGCCGTAGGTGGACAGGTCCCAGGCAATGATCAGGTCGGCGCCCTCGTGGCGCATCTCGCGCGCCGAGGTCATGGACAGGCGGATGCGGATATGCGGGTGGCTGCGGTAGAACACCGCCAGCTGCGGCACCAGCCAGCGCATGGCAAAGGTGGCGCTGCAGGCTACATGCAGCCCCGGTGCCTGGGCGTCGCGCGCCAGCTGGGCATAGGCGGCCTCCAGATGGTCGAAGGCCGTGCGCACCGAGGCATGGAAGGCGGCGCCGGCCTCGGTCAGGCGCAGGCCCGTGCCTTCTTTCTCGAACAGCGCCGCGCCCGCGTGCTCCTGCAGCAGGCGCAGGTGGCGGCTGATGGCGCCGTGGCTGCGGCACAGTTCCTCGGCCGCGCGGGTCACCGAGCCGGTGCGGGCAATGGCCTCGAAGGCGCGCAGGGCGGCCAGCGGTGGCAGTTGTCTCATGGCAATCAATTCGTCAGAAAAACTGACGCATGGGCAGAAAAACTGCATTGTCCCGCATCGTCGTGATTTCTAGTATGGGTGCCTGTGCATTGGAGTTTTGCAGGCTTGCCAGCTCCTTTGCACAGTTCAATTTCTTGACGAAAAGGAGTTTCCATGCAGATCACCGATATCGCGGCCCATGAGGCGCTGGACAGCCGGGGCCATCCCACCGTGGAGGTCGAGGTCGAGCTGGAGGACGGCGCACGCGGCCTGGCCCTGGTGCCCTCGGGCGCCTCCACGGGGCGGCATGAGGCGCTGGAGCGGCGCGACGGCGATGCCTCGCGCCACCTGGGCAAGGGCGTGCTGGGGGCGGTGCAGGCCGTCAACACCGAGCTGCGCGATCTGCTGCGCGGCATGCAGGCCGACGCCCAGGGCCGCATCGACACGGCCATGATGGCGCTGGACGGCACGCCCGGCAAAAGCCGGCTGGGCGCCAACGCGCTGCTGGGCGTGTCGCTGGCCGTGGCCCGCGCGGCGGCGGCCAGCCAGCGCATGCCGCTGTGGCGGCACATGGGCGGTGCCCAGGCGCGCGTGCTGCCCGTGCCCATGATCAATGTCATCAACGGTGGCGCCCATGCCGACAATCCGCTGGACTTCCAGGAGTTCATGCTGCTGCCGGTGGGGGCGGACAGCTTCGGTGAGGCGCTGCGCATGGGCGCCGAGGTCTTCCACACGCTGCGCCATGCCCTCAAGGCCGCAGGCCACAGCGTCAACGTGGGCGACGAGGGCGGCTTTGCGCCCGCCCTGCGCAGCGCGCCCGAGGCGCTGGACTACCTGATGGCCGCCATCGAGCGCGCCGGCCTGCGCCCCGGCAGGGACATCGCCCTGGCCCTGGACCCTGCGGCCAGTGAATTCCATGGCGAGGACGGCTACCGCTACGCGGGCGAGGGCCTGGTGCGCAGCCGCCAGCAGCAGGTGGACTACCTGGCGCAACTGGTGGAGCACTACCCCATCGTCTCCATCGAGGACGGCATGGCCGAGGACGATATCGAGGGCTGGCAGGCCCTGGGCCGGCGCCTGGGCGGACGCTGCCAGCTGGTGGGCGACGATGTGTTCTGCACGAACCCCGGCCTGTTCGAGGGCGGCATTGGCCGGGGCGTGGGCAATGCCATCCTGGTCAAGATCAACCAGATCGGCACGCTGACCGAAACCTGGGACGTGCTGCGCCTGGCGCATGGCGCGGGCTATGGCGTGGTGATGTCGCACCGCTCGGGCGAGACCGAGGACACCAGCATTGCCGACCTGGCCGTGGCGGCCCAGTGCGCCATGATCAAGACCGGCTCGCTGTCGCGCGCCGACCGCACGGCCAAGTACAACCGGCTGCTGCGCATCGAGCGCGAACTGGGCCCGGCTGCCGTCTATGCGGGGCGCCGTGCGCTCAAGGGCCGGGCGGGTCAGGAAGCCGTGTCGGCCGCTGCGGGAGTTGCGGGGGTTGCGGGCGCCCTGTAGACCAGCACCTTGAGGCTGCGCTCGGCGTCGATGTCGGCGAAGGTGGCCGGATTGGCCAGGCGCTCGACGAACTCCAGCTCGGGCGCCACTTCCTGCATCTGCGATGTCAGGAACTGCGTGCCCATCTCGGGCGCGTTCAGGCACAGCAGCACATGGCCGCCGGGGCGCAGCAGGTCGGGCAGGCGGCGCATCAGGCGGGCATAGTCCTTGGTGGCGACGAAGCTGCCCTTCTGGTAGCTGGGCGGGTCCACCACGATCAGGTGGTACGGCCCGCCGCGCGTGATCTTGCCCCAGCTGCTGAAGATGTCGTGGGCCAGGAAGCTGGCGCCCGACAGATCGTTGAGCCGGTGGTTCTGCTGGCCCGTGGCCAGCGCGCCCTGGGCCATGTCCATGTTCATCACATGGCGCGCCCCGGCCTGCAGGGCCACTACCGAAAAGGCGCAGGTATAGGCGAACAGGTTGAGCACCTTGATGCCATGGCGGTGCTCGGGATGGTTGGCCACATGCGCGTGCACCCAGCGCCGGCCTTCGGCCATGTCCAGGAACAGGCCGTGGTTCTGGCCGCGCAGCACCTGTACGCGGTAGCGCGTGCCGGCCTCGGTGACGATGTGCGGGTCTGGCACTTCGCCGGCCATGAGCCGGGTTTCGGCGGGCGCGGCGGGCTGGCGCAACTGGTAGACCCAGTTCAGGGGCTGGCCCGGTGCCAGTTCGCTCCAGCGCAGTGACAGCGCCGTGCCGATGGCGGCCAGGGCGTCTTCGTCCAGCGGCTGGAAGCTGGTGAGCACCAGCACGGGCGGGAAGGCGTCGAGCACCAGATGCTCGCAGCCCGGGTACAGGCCGCCACGGCCGTGGAAGATGCGTTGGGCGTCGGAGGGCAGGGCCATCCGGGCGATGGCGTCGAGCAGGGCTTGCATGGGAAAGGCTGGATCTGGCAGGGGCGCCGGGCATGCCCGGTGGAACCGCTTGGAACCAGGCAGGGGCCGACGAAAAGGTCTGCCAGTGTATGCAGTTTGGGGCCCAGCCCAGGCAAACCCGGGCTCAGGCCCCATTCAGCGGTGCCGCGGGCAGGCTCAATGCCGCCAGCCGCGGCGCACCTCGAAGAAGCTGCACTCGCCATCGCCCAGGCCCTGCATGCCGGCCTCGGTGGCGGCGCGGGCGGCTTTCATCCAGCGGGTGAAGGCGAGCTTGGCGTCTTCGCTGATTTCCTCTGGAGGCATGTCCTCCAGCCCCTGTACGAGCGACAGGGTTTCGCTGACCTGCTCGGCACTGCCGAGCTGGCGTTCCAGCACGCGGGCATAGCGTGCCTCGGCCTTGTTGCGTTCCTGCTCGGGCAGGTTGGGGTAGTCACACAAGGTGACGGTGAAGGCGGCTTCTTGCATGTCCATGGTTCATGAGATGAGGATGATGACTGGCGAAATATACAGTAATAACTGGCTGCGCATCCAGTATTTATCCAGTGTTTTTTTACAGTGTCGTGCCGGTGGGGTCGCTGCGGGCAGCGGCGGCAGCCATGCGGCCACAATCGCCTGCAAGGAGAAAACCACCGCCATGACGAACGAATCGACCACGGGCAGCCCGGCCTGGGACCCCGAAGCCACGGGCCATGCGCTGTTTGCCACGCGCTTGGGGCCCTGCGGCGTGGCCTGGGGCGCCTGCGGCCTGGTGGCCTTTCAGTTGCCCGAGGTGGACGGCCCGGCCGCCACGCGCACGCGCATGCTGCGCGGCGTGCAATTGCGCAGACCGGGCAGCTACGCCGCAGCGGCGCGGGCCGAGGACCTGCCAGCCAGCGTGGCACAGGCCATCGCCGGCGTGCAGGTGCTCATGGCGGGCCATGGCGAATGGACCTTGGAGCCTTCCGCGCCCAGCGCACAGCAGTTGCGTGACGGCCCGGTGCTGCCCGATCTGCGATCACGGCGCATGCTGCCCGCAGGCGAGGCACTGCCGGATCTGGCCGGGCTGGCGCTGGACTGGCACGGTGTGTCGGAATTTCACCGCCGCGTCTATGAGCTGACGCGTGCCATTGCTCCCGGCCATACGCGCACCTACGGCGAGATCGCGCGCGAGTTGGGCGAGGTGGGCCTGTCGCGCGCCGTGGGACAGGCGCTGGGCCTCAACCCCTTCGCGCCCGTGATTCCCTGCCACCGCGTGCTGGCCGCCGGCGCCCAGCCGGGCGGTTTTTCGGGCGGCGCAGGTGCGCTGACCAAGCTGCGCATGCTGGAGATCGAGGGTGCGGCCTGGGGCGGCACGCGCTCGCTGTTCGGGGATTGACGGGCCGGACACGCATGTGACATGCGGCACGGCGGGGCGGCTTGCACAATCGCCGCTGCAGGCCGTCCCGGCAGGGGAGGGCCGCCCTCCATTCCACCCATGACCGGCACACAAGACCCGGACCAGGAGACAGACGAATGACTCGCAATGTGCAGCAACTTTTCGACCTCACCGGCAAGACGGCCCTGGTGACCGGCGGCTCGCGCGGCCTGGGCCTGCAGATGGCCCATGCGTTGGGCGAGGCGGGCGCCAGGATCATGCTGAGTTCGCGCAAGGCTGCCGACCTGGAGGAAGCCGCTGGCGAGCTGCAGGCCGCAGGCATCGACGCCCGCTGGATTGCCGCCGACTGCGCCAACGAGGCCGACATCGAGCGCCTGGCCGCCGAGACGCTGGAGCGCCTGGGCCAGGTGGACATCCTCATCAACAACGCGGGCGCCAGCTGGGGCGCGCCGGCCGAGGAGCACCCCGTGGCCGCCTGGGACAAGGTGATGAACCTCAACGTGCGCGGCTACTTCCTGCTGAGCCAGCAGATCGCGCGGCGCAGCATGATCCCGCGCAAGACCGGGCGCATCATCAACCTGGCCTCCATCGCAGGCCTGGGCGGCAACCCGCTGGGCATGAAGACCATTGCCTACAACACCTCCAAGGGAGCCGTCATCAACTTCACGCGCGCGCTGGCCGGCGAGTGGGGCGTGCATGGCATCACCGTCAACGCCATCTGCCCGGGCTTTTTCAAGACCAAGATGGCCAGCGTGCTGATCGAGACCCTGGGCGAGGACGAGATGAAATCCCATGCCCCGCTGCGCCGCCTGGGCGACGACGAGGACCTCAAGGGCCTGACCCTGCTGTACGCCAGCGACGCGGGCAAGCACATCACGGGCCAGTGGATGGCCGTGGACGGCGGCGTCAGCGCCCTGGTGGGCGGCTGAACGCGGTGGCGCTGCTGCCGAGGTGACAGTTTTTCCCGCAGATCGTGCCGCCGCGCGCCATGGTGCCTTCGGGCGCCCTTATGCTCACCTGCATTGCGATCTGAACTGGAGAATTTCGTGCTGGATTTTGGCCACCCCATCCCCTTCGTCGACCACCTGGGTTTCACCCTGCACCGCATGGAGGACGGGGAGTCCGAACTGCGCTTCGAGGCGCGTCCCGAGCACCTGAACACCTTTGACGTGACCCACGGCGGCGCCACCATGACCCTGCTGGACGTGACCATGGCCGTGGCCGCGCGCAGCCTGCAGCGCGACATGGGCTGCGTGACCATAGAGATGAAGACCAGCTTCATGCAGCCGGCGCGCGGCCCCCTGGTGGCCAAGGGCGTGGTGCTGCACCGCACGCGTTCCATGGCCTATACCGAGGCGCGCGTGTTCGATGCCTCGGGCCGGCTGTGCAGCCATGCGACCGGAACGTTCAAGTACATGCCGCGCGTGGCCAAGCCGGCCGCCGCCGAGACAACCCTCGCCACGGACTGATCCGCACGGCGAATTTGCCAGATACCCAATGCCACACGCCAGCCCCGGCAGCACCGGGAACTGGTTCCATTGTTTGTGATGCCACCGGAGGTTTTCCCATGCCCGTGAACCAGCAGATCCTGCTCGACAACCGCCCCGAGGGCGAAGCCGTGGAAAGCAATTTCCGCCTTGTCAGTACCGAGACCCCGGCGCTGGCCGAAGGCCAGGTGCTGGTGCGCCACCACTACCTGAGCCTGGACCCCTACATGCGCGGCCGCATGAATGACAGCAAGAGCTATGCCCAGCCCCAGCCGCTGGGCGAGGTCATGATCGGCGGCACCGTGGGCGAGGTGGTGGAAAGCCGCCATCCCAAGTTTGCCGTTGGCGACAAGGTCGTGGGCATGGGCGGCTGGCAGGAATACAGCGTGGTCGATGGCGATGCGCCCGGCATGCTGCGCAAGGTGGACACCACCCATGTGCCGCTGTCGCACTACCTGGGCGCCGTGGGCATGCCCGGCGTGACGGCCTGGTACGGCCTGGTCAAGATCATCGCCCCCAAGGCCGGCGAGACCGTGGTGGTCAGCGCCGCCACGGGCGCCGTGGGCAGCGCGTTTGCGGCCCTGGCCAAGGCGCGCGGCTGCCGCGTGGTAGGCATTGCGGGCGGCCCCGAGAAGTGCCGCTACGCCACCGAGGAGCTGGGCTTCGATGCCTGCATCGACTACCGCGAGCACCCCGACACCAAGACCATGGCCAAGGCGCTCAAGGACGCCTGCCCGCAGGGCATCGACGGCTACTTCGAGAACGTGGGCGGCTACATCCTCGACGCCGTGCTGCTGCGCACCAACGCCTTTGCGCGGATCGCGCTGTGCGGAATGATCGCGGGCTACGACGGCAAGCCGCTGCCCATGACCAATCCCGCGCTCATCCTCGTCAACCGCATCCGCATCGAAGGCTTCATCGTCAGCGAGCACATGGAAGTCTGGCCCGAGGCGCTGCAGGAACTGGGCCGCCTGGTGGGCACCGGCAAGCTGCGCCCGCGCGAGAGCATTGCCGAAGGCATTGCCTCCGCACCTTCCGCTTTCCTGGGTCTGCTCAAGGGCAAGAACTTCGGAAAGCAACTCGTCAAATTGATCTGAACCACCACAAAAAACCAGGAGACAAGGGAATGATCAAGAACTTCAAGGGCAAGACGGCCGTGCTGACGGGCGCGGGCTCGGGCTTCGGCCTGGAGTGCGCGCGCATCGGCGCGAAGCTGGGCATGAACCTGGTGCTGGTCGATGTGCAGCAGGAGGCGCTGGACAAGGCTGCCGCCGAGTTCGAAGGGCAGGGCGTGCGCGTGCTGGCACGCCGCGTGGATGTGTCCGACGCTGCCCAGATGCAGGCCCTGGCCGACGAGGTGCGCCAGCAGTTCGGCGCGCCGCACTTCGTGTTCAACAACGCAGGCGTGGGCGCGGGCGGGCTGGTCTGGGAGAACACGCTGGAAGATTGGCAGTGGGTGCTGGGCGTCAACCTCTGGGGCGTGATCCACGGCGTGCGGCTGTTCACGCCCATGATGCTGGAGGCCGCCAAGGCCGATCCGTCCTTCGAGGGCCACATCGTCAACACGGCCAGCATGGCCGGGCTGCTGGCGCCTCCCAACATGGGCATCTACAACGTCAGCAAGCATGCCGTGGTCAGCCTGACCGAGACGCTGTACCAGGACCTGGCCCTGGTCTCCGACCAGATCAGCGCCAGCGTGCTGTGCCCCTTCTTCGTGCCTACGGGCATCAGCCACAGCGAGCGCAACCGGCCCAGCCATCTGGCCGCGCAGCCGCTGACGGCCAGCCAGAAGATAGGCCAGGCCATGAGCGAGAAGGCCGTGGGCTCGGGCAAGGTCACGGCCACCGATGTGGCGCAGAAGGTCTTCGACGCCATTGCGGCCAACCAGTTCTACATCTACAGCCATCCGCAAGCCCTGGGTTCGGTCCAGACCCGCATGGAGGATGTGGTGCAGGGCCGCAACCCCACCGACCCGTTCGCGCACAAGCCCGAACTGGGCGCCAGCCTCAAGGCCTCGCTGCGCGCGGCCTGAGCGTCAGTCCTCTTCGTCCGGGTCCGGCCTGTGGGGGGCTGGCCTGGCGGGAGCCTCGGCCTTTTCATCGGGCGGCGCGGAGGGCAGGGGCCGCACCAGCCGCACCATGAGCTGGTTGCCGCGCCCCATGTCGGGCCGCGTCTCCAGGCTGTCGAGGTCAATCGCCCAGGCCTGCTGGGCCGACAGCTGCGTACCGGCGCTGCCCGAGATGTTGCTGTAGTTGTAGGGATTGACGGGCCGTGCGTTCACCGCTGCCGTGGCCGTCCAGTGCCAGCCGCGCGGCGCGCCCGGGAACAGCTCGGGCGACAGGCCTTGCGGCCGTATATCGCGCGAGATCAGCCGGCGCATCTCGTTGACGCGCGGCAGGCGCCAGCGCACGCCGTCCTGCTTGGCCCGCTCGGCGGCCAGGGCCTGCGCCTGCTTGTGCGTGAACAGCTCCGGCAGGCCCGCGCAGGTCTTGCCATTCCAGTGCATGCCTTCCACGCAGCGCGGCCACAGCAGGCGGGCGCGGCGGTCGATCACGTCGCGGCCGTCTTCGGACACTTCCAGCATGGCAGTGGCGCCGGCCTTGGCGTCACCGCGGGCCTGCGGCGGCGCCGCATGGGCCGGGCCCTGCATGCACGTGCCCAGCAGCAGGGCGGCGAGCAGGGGCCTTGGCAATGCGTTGAGGGTCGGCAGGAAGAGGGGCGTGGATGAGTGCATGGGGTGCCTATGCTGCTGTGGTGGCAATCTCGTATCCGAGCGTAACAGGGTTGCGGCCCCGCAAACTTGTGCCACGGCAAGCCGCCAGCGCCGCACGCGCCGGCCTGCCTGCCCAGGAAATGTGAGCACCGCCCTGCAGCCCGCAGCGCTTGCCGCCACAATGGCGCGTCTATGTCTGCGTCTATGCCTTCTCCCTCTTCTTCTCCCGCTTCCCCTGATTCCCACACGCTGCGCCTGGTGCTGATCCTGGGCCTGCTCTCGGCCATCGGCCCGTTTGCCATCGACATGTACCTGCCCGCGCTGCCCCAGATCGGCAGCAGCCTGGGCGCCCAGGTGGGCGCGGTGCAGGCCAGCCTGACGGCCTTCTTCCTCTCGCTGGGCGTGGGCCAGCTGCTGTACGGGCCGGTCTCGGACATGGTGGGGCGCAAGCCGCCGCTGTACTTCGGCCTGACCGTGTTCGCGCTGGCCAGCGTGGGCTGCGCCATGGCCACCAGCATCGAGACGCTGGTGGTGCTGCGCTTCATCCAGGGCCTGGGCGCGGCCGCCGGCATGGCCGTGCCGCGCGCCGTGGTGCGCGACCTGCACACCGGCCATGCGGCGGCCCGCATGATGTCGCTGCTGATGCTGGTGTTCAGCGTCTCTCCCATCCTGGCGCCGCTGGCCGGCAGCGGTGTGATCGCCGTCAGCAGCTGGCGCGGCGTGTTCTGGGCCGTGGCCGTGGCGGCCGTGATCGGCCTGGCGGCCGTGTTCATGGGCCTGAAGGAAACGCGCGGGGCCGCCGCGCGGCTGGACAGCAGCGTGGCCGGCGCACTGCGCGCCTACGGCGTGCTGCTGCGCGACTGGCATTACCTGGGCCTGGTCTTCATCGGCGGCTGCGCCATGGCGGGCTTTTTCGTCTACCTGGCTGGCTCTCCCTTTGTGCTGATCAACTACTACGGGCTCAGCTCCACCCAGTACAGCCTGGCCTTCGGGCTCAACGCCATCGCCTTCATCGGCGCGGCGCAGTTCACGGGCTGGCTGGGCCAGCGTTTCGGCCTGGTGCGCGTGGTCAAGGTGGCGGCCACCGGCTCGGGCCTGGTGATGCTGTCGCTGCTGTCGTACTACCTGCTGGGCGGTGAGCGGCTGGCCGTGCTGATCGGCCTGTACTTCGTGGCCAGCGCGCTGATGGGGCTGGTGATTCCGACGACCTCGGTGCTGGCGCTGGAGGAGCACGGCGCCATCGCCGGCACGGCCTCGGCGCTGCTGGGCACGCTGCAGATGCTGTCGGGTGCGGCGGCCATGCAGATCGTGGGCCTGTTCTCCACGGGCAAGCCCCTGCCCATGGTGGTGGGCATGGCCACGGGCGCGCTGATCGGCGTGGCGCTGGCCTGGATCACGCTGGGCGGCGCACGTGCCCACCGCGTGGGTGCAAAGGGCCATTCATGAGCGTGGCTCCCGCAGCAGAGGCTGGTGGGCCTGTACCCGACGGACTTGCGTCCGGCCCCCGTGGCCAGGCCATGCTGGTCATCATCCTGGGGCTGACGCTGTCGGTGCTGGACAGCACCCTGGTCAATCTGGCACTGCCAGCCATGGCGCGCGAGCTGCAGTCCAGCTCGGCCCATACGCTGTGGGTGGTCAATTCCTACCAGCTTGCCAGCCTGGTGCTGCTGCTGCCGCTGGCGGCCCTGGGCGAACGCCTGGGCTACCGCCGCGTGTATCTGGTGGGCATGCTGGTGTTCTCCCTGGCCTCGCTGGCAGCCATGCTGGCCACATCGCTGCCCACGCTGGTGGCTGCGCGGACGCTGCAGGGCCTGGGCGCTGCGGGCGTGATGAGCGTCAATGCCGCCCTGGTGCGGCTGATCTATCCGCGTGCCTTGCTGGGCCGGGGCATGGCCGTCAATTCGCTGGTGGTGGCCACGGCATCCATGGCCGGGCCTTCGGTGGCGGCGGCCATTTTGTCGGTGGCCAGCTGGCCCTGGCTGTTTGCGGCCAACCTGCCGCTGGGCCTGTTCACGCTGTGGCTGGGACGCCGGGCGCTGCCGGCCAATGCGGTGCCGGCACACGCGGGCGCGCGGCTGTCGCCGCTGGATGTGCTGCTCAACATCCTCATGTTCAGCCTGATCTTCCTGGGCGGCGAGCAGCTGGGCATGCGCGCCGGCGGTGCCCAGTCGTCCCTGCCTTCGGGTTGGTGGCTGCTGGGCGCGGGCCTGCTGGTGGGGCTGTGGTATGTGCGCCGCCAGTGGCGCCTGCCTGCGCCGCTGCTGCCGGTGGACCTGCTGCGCATTCCGGTGTTCGCGCTGTCCATGTGCGGATCGGTGAGCGCCTTTTGCGCGCAGATGCTGGCCTACCTGGCCCTGCCTTTCCTGCTGCTGGAGTCGCACGGCATGTCGCCCATCGAGGCCGGGCTGCTGATCACGGCCTGGCCGCTGGCCACGGTGATGACGGCGCCCATTGCGGGCCGGCTCATCGGCCGCTATGCGGACGGGCTGCTGGGCGGCATCGGCATGGCCATGTTCGCCTGCGGCCTGTGGGCGCTGGCGGCCATGCCCGATGCGCCCTCGACCCTGGACATGGTCTGGCGCATGCTGCTGGCGGGCAGCGGCTTTGCGCTGTACCAGTCGCCCAACAACCACACCATCGTGACCTCGGCGCCGCTGGCGCGCAGCGGCGCGGCCGGCGGCATGCTGAGCTCGGCGCGGCTCACGGGGCAGACGCTGGGGGCCGTGGTGCTGGCCACCATCTTCACCGTCTCGGGCGGGCATGGCGGCCATGCCGAAATCGTGGCCCTGGCCGTGGCGGGCTGCTTTGCGGCCATGGCGGGCGTGTTCAGCATGCTGCGCGTGCGCACGGCGCCCGCCGCAAGGCACTGAACAGACCGGCAAATGGCATTGAACTTGCATGTGTCGGCGCGCTCCGACACCTGCATCATCCTGGATGGTCTTGCCACGAGACTGCGGTGGCATGCCATCCACTTTACAAACAAGAAATATGGGCACTGCACAATCGTGCGATGCCCCCAACGACTTCGCTGTTCCTATGAATTTTGACGTGCCTCTTTCGCCGAGTACGCGCCTTGCGGCGCCTTCCGATTCCCAGCCCGGCGCAGGGCACGCACAACCTTCTGCCTCGCTTGCACGCAGCAAGCGCCCCGGTGCTGCCGTGCTGTGCGCGCTGGCACTGGCCGCCAGCCTGGCCGCCTGCTCCAGGCAGGATGCAGCGCCCGCCGCCGCAGCCAAGGCTGCGCCCGAGGTGGGCGTGGTCACGCTGCAAAAGCAGAGCCAGCAGCTGGAGGCCACGCTGCCGGGCCGCACACGCGCCTCGCTGACCGCCGAGGTGAGGCCCCAGGTCTCGGGCATCGTGCAAAAGCGCTTGTTCACCGAAGGCGCCCTGGTGCGCCAGGGCCAGCAGCTCTACCAGATCGACGCGGCCTCGCTGCGCGCCACCGAGGCCAGCGCCCAGGCGGCCCTGGCCAAGGCCGAGGCCAGCGCCCGCACGCTGGAGGCCACGTCGCGGCGCAATGCCGAGCTGGTCAAGATCGATGCCATCAGCCAGCAGGCGTTTGAAGAAAGCCAGGCCGCCGCAGCCCAGTCGCGCTCGGACGTGGCCGTGGCCAAGGCCAATCTGGAGACCGCGCGCATCAACCTCAAGTACAGCCGCATCGAGGCGCCCATCAGCGGGCGCATCAGCCTGTCCACGGTGACGCCGGGCGCGCTGGTGACGGCCAACCAGACGGAGGCGCTGACCTCCATCGTGCAGCTGGACCCCATGTATGTGGACTTCACCCAGTCCACCAGCGAGCTGCTGCAGCTCAAGCGCGACTGGGATGCCGGGCGCTTCCAGAAGGTGGAGGGCGACAAGGTCGCCGTGCGTATCCGCCTGGACGATGGCACGGAATACGGCCACCAGGGCAAGCTGCAGTTTGCAGGCGTGATCGTCAATGCCACCACGGGCAGCGTCACGCTGCGCGCCGTGGTGCCCAACCCGCAGGGCCTGCTCATGCCCGGCATGTATGTGCAGGCGCTGCTGCCCACGGGCCTGGCGCCCGAGGCGCTGCTGGTGCCCCAGCAGTCGGTGACGCGCGACCTGACCGGCAAGGCCAGCGTGCTGGTGGCCAAGGCCGACGACGTGATCGAGCGCAGGCCCGTGAACATCGACCGCGCCGTGGGCAATATGTGGCTGCTGCAGGACGGCCTGTCGGCCGGCGAGCGCGTGGTGGTCGATGGCTTCCAGCGCATCAAGCCCGGCGACAAGGTGCGTGCCGTGGAGGTGGACCTGCGCGCCAAGGCCCAGGCCCGCAAGGGCAAGCCCGCTGATGGCCCGGCAGCGGCGGCCGCGCCTGGCGCTGCCGACAAGGCTTCCGCGGCCGCTGAACCTGCTCCTGCACCCGCAGCGGCTCCGGCCCCTGCGGCCCGGTAAGCCGCAGGAACCCGTCACATGGCTCAGTTCTTCATCAACCGGCCCATCTTCGCGTGGGTCATCGCCATCGTCATCATGCTGGGCGGCGCGCTGTCCATCTTCACGCTGCCGCTGGAGCAATACCCCGACATCGCGCCGCCGCGCGTGACCATCGGCGCGCAGTACACGGGCGCCTCGGCCGAGACGGTCGAGAACTCGGTGACCCAGATCATCGAGCAGCAGCTCAAGGGCATCGACAACATGCTCTACATGAGCTCCACGTCCGACGCCTCGGGCCGCGCGCGCACCACGCTGACCTTTGCGCCGGGCACCAACATCGACGTGGCCCAGGTGCAGGTGCAAAACAAGCTGCAGTCCGCCGTGAACCGCCTGCCCGACGCCGTCAAGAGCCGGGGCGTGTTCGTGAACAAGGGCGGCCAGGACTTCCTGGTCACCTACAGCTTCTTCTCCAAGGACCCGGCCATGACCGCGGTCGATATCGGCGACTACCTCACCAGCAACCTGGTCGACGTGATCGGCCGGCTGGACGGCGTGGGCGATGTCAACGTCTTCGGCACCAACTATGCGATGCGCATCTGGATGGACCCGGCCAAGATGGAGAAGTACGCGCTGATGCCGTCGGACCTGGTCAATGCGCTGAACTCGCAGAACGCCCAGGTCTCGGCCGGCCAGCTGGGCGCGCTGCCCGCCGTCGCGGACCAGCAGCTGAACGCCACCATCACGGCGCGCACCAAGCTCAAGACGGTGGAGCAGTTCGAGGACATCGTCCTGAAGTCGTCCGTGGACGGCTCGGTGGTGCTCATGAAGGACGTGGCCCGCGTGGAGCTGGGCGCCGACAACCTGACCATCAAGGCCAAGCTCAACGGCCTGCCGGGCGCGGGCATGGGCATCGTGCTGGCCGATGGTGCCAACGCCATGAACGTGGCCGACACCATCGCCGCCAAGCTGGCCGAGCTCAAGCCCTTCTTTCCCAACGAGATCGACTACTTCGTCAGCTCGGACTCCACGCCCTTCGTGCGCGCCTCCATCAAGGAAGTGGTCAGCGCGCTGGGGGAGGCCATGATCCTCGTGGTCATCGTGATGTTCATCTTCCTGCAGAACTTCCGCGCCACGATGATCCCCGCCATCGCCGTGCCCGTGGTGCTGCTGGGCACCTTCGGCGTGCTGTCGCTGGCCGGGTACTCGATCAATACGCTGACCATGTTCGCCATGGTGCTGGCCATCGGCCTGCTGGTGGACGATGCCATCGTCGTGGTGGAGAACGTCGAGCGCGTGATGCACGAGACGGGCATGTCGCCCAAGCAGGCCACGCGCCAGTCCATGCGCGAGATCACGCCAGCCCTGGTGGGCATCGGCGTGACGCTGTCGGCCGTGTTCGTGCCCATGGCCTTCTTCGGCGGCTCCACGGGCGTGATCTACCGGCAGTTCTCCATCACCATCGTCGCGGCCATGGCGCTGTCGGTGTTCGTGGCGCTGACGCTCACGCCGGCGCTGTGCGCCACGCTGCTCAAGCCGCCCGCAGCGGGCGGGGCAGGGCATGACCGCCCGATCCGCAGCGGCATCCTGGGGGTGAACGACCGGTTCTTCCGCTGGTTCAACCACCATTTCGACGCCACGGCCGCGCGCTACCAGGGCACGGTGGCGTACTCGCTGCGCCGCGCCAAGCGCATGATGCTGATCTTCCTGGCCGTCTGCGGCGTGGTCTGGCTGCTGATGGCGCGCCTGCCCACGTCCTTCCTGCCCGACGAGGACCAGGGCTTTGTCTTCGTCAACATCAACCTGCCCTCGGGCGCGGCCGACACGCGGCTGCAGGGCGTGCTCGACGAGGTGCGCGACTACTTTGCCAGGCAGCCCGACGTGCTGAGCTTCTACCAGGTCTCTGGCCTGAACGGCGACCAGGCCTCGGCACGCGCCTTCGTGCGGCTGAAGACCTGGGAGGAGCGCCCGCTGCCGGGCCAGTCGGCCTCCGAGATCGCGCACCGGGCGACCCGGGAGCTGGCCTCCATCCGCGATGCGCGCGTGCTGGTCATGCTGCCGCCGGCCGTGCGCGGCCTGGGCTCCAGCTCGGGCTTCAACTTCATGATCAAGGACATGAACGGCCTGGGCCACCAGGCGCTGCTGCAGGCCAAGGAAAAATTCCTGACCGAGGCCCGCAAGCGCCCCGAGCTCACCAATCTGCGCATGACCAACCTGGAGGACGCCAGCGAGCTGCGCCTGGACATCGACGACCGCAAGGCCGCCGCGCTCGGCCTGTCGTACACCGACATCAACAGCGTGCTGTCCAGCGCCATGGGCGGCACCTATGTCAACGACTTCCTGAACAACGAGCGCGTCAAGCGCGTCTACATCCAGGGCGATGCGCCGCACCGCATGCTGCCCCAGGACATCGCCAAATGGACGGTGCGCAACGGCAAGGGCGAGATGGTGCCGTTCAGCGCCTTCTCCAGCAGCTATTGGGCCTACGGTTCGCCCCAGCTCATGCGCTACAACGGCAACCCGGCCTACGAAATGGAAGGCCGCGCCGCGCCGGGCGTCAGCTCGGGCACGGCCATGCAGATCGTCGAGGACATCCTGCGCACGCTGCCGGCCGGCATAGGCTACGAGTGGACGGGGGCCTCGCTGCAGGAGCGCCAGTCGGGCGCGCAGGCGCCGCTGCTGTACGCCATCTCCATCCTCTTCGTGTTCCTGTGCCTGGCGGCGCTGTACGAGAGCTGGACCGTGCCGCTGTCCGTGATGCTGGCCGTGCCGCTGGGCGTGGTGGGCGCGCTGGCCGCCACCTATACGCGCGGGCTGACCAATGACGTGTACTTCCAGGTGGGCCTGCTGACCACGGTGGGCCTGGCATCCAAGAACGCCATCCTGATCGTGGAATTTGCCGTGCAGCTGCAGGAGCAGGGCAAGAGCATCTTCGACGCCGTGGTCTCGGCCGTGCGCCTGCGCCTGCGGCCCATTTTGATGACCTCGCTGGCCTTCGGCTTCGGCGTCATTCCGCTGGCCATCGGCACGGGTGCCGGCGCGGGCGGGCGCAATGCCATCGGCACGGCCGTGCTCGGCGGCATGCTGGCCTCCACGGTGCTGGGCATCTTCCTGGTGCCGGTGTTCTTCCTGCTGATCCGCAGCTGGTTCAAGAGCCACTCGCGCACGGATGAAGAAAGCCCGCAGCAGGCAACCGACTCACCCCATACCACCAAGGAGAGCGCAGCATGAGGCGCCGAATGCACCGTTCCACCCTCGCCGCTGCGGCCGCGCTGGCGGCCCTGCTGTCCGGCTGCAATCTTGCGCCGCAGCACCGCACGCCGGACATGCCCGTGCCCGACACGGTGGGCAGCACCGCAGCCAATCCGGCACAGGCCGACGAGGCCAGCCTGCAGGCGGCCGCCGCGCTGGACTGGGTGCAGTCCCGGCAGCTGCGCGAGGTCATTGCGCTGGCCCTGGCCAACAACCGCGACCTGCGCGTGGCCGTGGAGAACATCGAGCGCGCGCGTGCCCAGTACGGCATCACGCGCGCCGACCTGCTGCCCAGCGTCAACGCCCAGGCCCAGGCCAGCCGTGCGCGCACGGCCGCCGGCATGACCAGCGCCACGCAGGCGGCATCGGTCAGCACCCAGTACACGGCCCAGCTGGGCTTTGCCAGCTACGAGATCGACCTCTGGGGCCGCGTGCGCAACCTCAGCGAGGCCGCGCTGCAGCAGTTCCTGCAAAGCGAGCAGAACCGGCGCAATGTGCAGATCGGCCTGGTGGCCGACGTGGCCAACGCCTGGCTCACGCTGGCCGCCGACCAGGCCCGCCTGCAGCTGGCACGCGACACCCTGGCCAGCCGCGAGAAGGCCTACGAACTGACGCGGCGCATGCATGAGATAGGTTCGACCTCGGGCCTGGTGCTGGCCCAGAACCAGACCACGGTGGACACGGCGCGCGGCGACGTGGCCAGCTTCACCTCCCAGGTGGAGCGTGACCGCAACGCCCTGCAGTTGCTGGTGGGCGGTCCGCTGCCCGACAGCCTGCTGCCCGGCGCCGCCACGCTGCGCGCCGGCGCCCAGCCTGCGGCGGCGCTGCAGCCCGTGCCTGCACCGCTGCCCTCCAGCGTGCTGCTGGTGCGCCCCGATATCCAGGCCGCCGAGAACAACCTGCGCGCCATGGAGGCCAACATCGGCGCCGCCCGCGCAGCCATGTTCCCCACCATCAGCCTCACGGCCAGCGTGGGATCGGGCAGCCGCGAGCTCGATGGCCTCTTTGGCGGCAGCAGCAGCACCTGGAGCTTCATCCCCCTGGTGCGCCTGCCCATCTTCGACGGTGGCCGCAACCGTGCGGGCGTGCAGGTGGCCGAGGCCAACCAGCGCATCGCCATCGCCCAGTACGAGAAGGCCGTGCAGACGGCCTTCCGCGAGACCGCCGACGTGCTGGCCGACCGCGCGCAGTGGGACGAGCGCCTGGCCGCCCAGACCAGCATGGTCGCGGCCACGCAGAAGGCCTTCGACCTGTCCGAGGCACGCTTCAAGGCCGGCGTGGACAACTACCTCACCGTGCTGGATGCGCAGCGCAGCCTCTACACGGCCCAGCAGACCCTGATCGGCCTGCGCCTGTCCGAGCAGCTCAACCGCGTCACGCTGTGGAAGGTGCTGGGCGGCGAGCAGGTGCAGGCGCCGTCCGCCTCTGAGCCGGCGAATTCCTGAGCGCGGGCGGTGTATTCTGCGGGCCCGCAGAACTTGCCGCCCGACCACGATGAGCCCCTTTGCCAACACCCCCGAGCCGCCTTACTACGCCGTCATCTTCTCGTCGCGCAGAACGCCGGACGACGATGATGGCTACGGCCTCATGGCCCAGCGCATGGTGGACCTGGCCGCGCAGCAGCAGGGTTTCCTGGGTGCGGAAAGCACGCGCGGCGAGGACGGTTTCGGCATCACCGTGTCCTACTGGTCCACGGCCGAATCCATCGCGCGCTGGAAGCAGGATGCCGAGCACCTGGTCGCCCAGCAACTGGGCAAGGACGCCTGGTACGAGCACTATGAATTGCGCGTGGCCCGCGTGGAGCGCGCCTACGGCAAGCGCTGAACCCGGGCCGCCTCCGCCTGGACCACGGCCTCGGCCAGCAGCGCGATGGAGCGCGGCGCGCAGCCCTCTGCATCGTTGCTCACCGTCACGAAGGCGGGCAGCCCGCGGCTGGTGATGCCATCGATGGTCTTGGCGAGGATGGCGCGCGTGTGCGCATCGGGCGTGCGGATCTCGTCGAAGGGGTCGTGCTTCTTTTGCGCATCGGGATAGCCGTAGGCACCGAACTCGCGGTTCAGGTTCCAGCGGCAGACCAGCGGGGTGGGCCACAGCCCGCGCAGAAAAACCAGTTGCTCCTCGATGGGGGGCATCTTGCCGTGCAGTCCCAGGCAGAAGGTGGCGCCACTGGCGCGCAGGGTATCTGCCAACTGCGGCGTCAGCAGCTCCGGGTCGCGCACCTCCACCGCCACGATGATCTGCGCGCCCAGCGGATGGGCGGCCAGCGCCGCGCGCACCGCCTCCAGCATGGCCTGCAGCCGCGCCAGCAGTTCGGTGGGGCGGCTGAGCAGGCCCCAGGTCATCGGGCTGAGCTGGAACACCAGCACGCCCAGCCGCTCGCCCAGCCCTTCGAGCGTGGGCTCGACGAAGCTGGTGACGGCCAGATCGGGTTGAAGGAACACCGGGTTCAGCGACATGCCCTTGCCGTCCTCGTCACGCACCTGCGCGTCGGTAACCACGGATGGGCACTTGACCACGAAGCGGAAATCGGCCGGCACCTGGCCCGCGAAGGCCAGGTACTGGCTGGCCGTCAACGGCCTCCAGAAGCTGCGGTCCACGCAGACCGTTCGCATCAACGGATGCCGGCCATAGGCCTCCAGTCCCTTCTTGGCCAGCACGCTTTTGTCATAGGCGCCATCCCAGATCAAACCTTCCCAGCCCGGGTAGGACCAGGTGGAGACCCCCATGCGCAGGCCCTGCGCAAGCTGGTCCGCCAGCGCCTGCCATTGCAGGGCCTGGGGCGCCAGCTGCACGGCGCCGGCGGCCTTGCGCGGTGCCGGTGTGCGGCCGGCAGGCGCGGGCGGCGGGGCAGGGGCCGATGGTGGGGGAGAACCGAACAGATCGTCTTGCATTCGAAGCTGGTGATTGTGGCAGAGGGTGCCTGCCTGCCGCAGGGCCCCGGCAAAAGCAGGCAGTGGATTGATTTTGCAAGCCCTTGAATTCATTGGCCTGCAAGAAATGCTTGCATTTGCGGGTCGGCCGTGAGCGGCCCGGCCCGAATCGCGTGTGGCACACTTGGCCGCTTTTCCGGATTCCACGCCACGGGGCGCCTCTCGAATGCAAAAAATCATTGCCCAAATCGCCGCAGAACTGAATGTCAAGCCGCAGCAGGTGGGTGCCGCGGTCGAATTGCTTGATGGCGGAGCCACGGTTCCGTTCGTCGCGCGCTACCGCAAGGAAGTCACGGGCGGACTGGACGACGCGCAGCTGCGCCAGCTCGACGAACGCCTGGGCTACCTGCGCGAGCTGGAGGACCGCCGGGGCGCGGTGCTCAAGGCCATCGACGAGCAGGGCAAGCTGACCGACGCGCTGCGCCTGGCCATTGCCAATGCGCCCACCAAGCAGGAGCTGGAGGACATCTACCTGCCCTTCAAGCAAAAGCGCCGCACCAAGGGACAGATCGCCAAGGAATTCGGCATCGAGCCGCTGGCCGACAAGCTGTTTGCAGACCCCACGCTGGACCCGCACAAGGAGGCCGAGGCCTTCTGCAAGCCGGCCACCACCCTGGACGACGGCAAGCCGGGCCCCGATTTCTCGACCACGTTGGCCGTGCTCGATGGTGTGCGCGACATCCTGTCCGAGCGCTGGGCCGAAGACCCGGCCCTGGTGCAGAAGCTGCGCGAATGGCTGTGGGAAGACGGCCTGCTGCGCTCCAAGAAGGTCGAATCCAAGAACGAGAACGACCCCGAGGTCGCCAAGTTCCGCGACTATTTCGAATACGACGAGCCCATTGGCCGCGTGCCTTCGCACCGCGCGCTGGCGGTGTTCCGCGGCCGCGCGCTGGAAATCCTCGAGGCCAAGCTGGTCCAGCCCGTGGAGCCAGAGCCCGGCCAGCCCAGCCTGGCCGAAGGCAAGATCGCCCTGCACCTGGGCTGGAGCCACGCCAAGCGCGCCAGCGACGACCTGATCCGCAAGTGCGTGGCCTGGACCTGGCGCGTCAAGCTCAGCCTGTCCACCGAGCGCGACCTGTTCTCGCGCCTGCGCGAAGACGCCGAGAAGGTGGCCATCAAGGTCTTTGGCGACAACCTGCGCGACCTGCTGCTGGCCGCCCCTGCGGGGCAGCGCGCCGTCATCGGCCTGGACCCGGGCATCCGCACGGGCGTCAAGGTGGCCGTGGTGGACAGCACGGGCAAGCTGGTGGACACCACCACCATCTACCCGCACGAGCCGCGCCGCGACTGGGACGGCTCCCTGGCCGTGCTGGCCCGCCTGGTCGAAAAGCACCAGATCAACCTGATCGCCATCGGCAACGGCACGGCCAGCCGCGAGACCGACAAGCTGGCCGCCGACCTGATCAAGATCGCCAGCAAGGCCGACCGCCAGATCGAGAAGGTCGTGGTCAGCGAGGCTGGCGCTTCTGTGTATTCCGCCAGCGAGTTCGCCTCGCAGGAAATGCCCGACGTGGACGTGAGCCTGCGCGGTGCCGCCAGCATTGCGCGCCGCCTGCAGGACCCGCTGGCCGAGCTGGTCAAGATCGACCCCAAGAGCATTGGCGTGGGCCAGTACCAGCACGACGTGAACCAGAGCGAGCTGGCGCGCCAGCTCGACGCCGTGGTCGAGGACTGCGTGAACTCCGTGGGCGTGGACCTGAACACGGCCTCGGCGCCGCTGCTGTCGCGCGTCTCGGGCCTGTCGGGCAGCGTGGCCAAGTCGGTGGTGCGCTGGCGCGATGCCAACGGCTCCTTCAGGAGCCGCAAGCAGCTGATGGACGTGGCCGGCCTGGGCGCCAAGACCTTCGAGCAGGCGGCGGGCTTTCTGCGCATCCGCGGCGGCGACAATCCGCTGGACATGACGGGCGTGCACCCGGAAACCTACCCGGTGGTCGAACGCATCATTGCCACCACGGGCAAGAGCGTGGACCAGCTCATGGGCCGCTCCGAAGTGCTCAAGGGCCTGAAGGCCGAGCAGTTCGTGAGCGAGCAGTTCGGTGCCATCACCGTCAAGGACATCCTGGGCGAGCTGGAAAAGCCCGGCCGCGATCCGCGTCCGGACTTCGTCGTGGCCCGTTTCAATGACGGCGTGGAGGACATCAAGGACCTCAAGGAAGGCATGACGCTGGAGGGCACGGTCAGCAACGTGGCCCAGTTCGGCGCCTTCGTGGACCTGGGCGTGCACCAGGACGGCCTGGTCCACGTCAGCCAGATGAGCCACAAGTTCGTCGAGGACGCGCGCGAGGTGGTCAAGACCGGCCAGATCGTCAAGGTCAAGGTGCTGGAGGTCGATGTGGCGCGCAAGCGCATCAGCCTGACCATGAAGCTGGATGCGGCACCGGCGCGCCGCGACGGCCCCCGTGACAACCGCTTCGAGAGCGCAGGCCGCAGCAGCCAGGGCGGGCAGCGCCGTGCGCCCGAGCCGGTGCAGCAATCGGCCATGGCCTCGGCCTTCGCCAAGCTGCAGACCCGCAAGTAGTCCCGCGCACGGCAAGGCAGGAAACGCGATGGCTGCGCATGCACTGGACCTGCAGACGCTGTTGGCACAGGCCCTGGCCCTGCCGGCGCAGCCGCGCATCGTGGCCTTGCTGCTGCGCGAGCTGGTGCCCGAGCAGCCCAGCCTGCGCCGGCTGAGCCAGCTCTTCGCAGCCGATCCTGCGCTGGCCGCCGGGCTGCTGGCCCAGGCCAACGGCCCGGTGTTCGGTATGGCGGGACGTGTCACCGGCATTCCCGAGGCGCTGGCCCTGCTGGCGCCCGCGCAGCTGCGCCAGATCGTGCGGGGCATACCGCTGGGCGTGGGCGCCCATGCCGTGCCGGGCATGGCCATGCCGGCCTTCTGGCGCTACAGCGTGGAAGCCGCCCGCGTGGCGCGCGCGCTGGCCGGCACCGTGCAGGCCAGCCCCACGGCGGCCTATGCCGCAGGGCTGATGCATGGCCTGGGGGAGCTGGCCATGCACATGATCGACCCCGGCCGCGCCGCCACCATCACCGAACTGGTCGGCCCGCTGGACCCGCGTCGCGCCGAGCTGGAAATGCGGCTGTGCGGCTACACATACAGCCATGTCAGTGCGGGCCTGGCCCGCCGCTGGAACCTTCCGCCGCTGCTGGCCGATGCGCTGCAGCACCTGTACGCGCCGCTGGCCCAGCCGGGCTTCGATCCGCTGGCCTGCGTGCTGCACATCGCTGCCTGGCGCGCTCGCTCGCGCGAGGCGCAGTGGGACGAGCGTGCCCTGGCCGTGAGCTTTCCCGGCGAAGTGGGCGTGGCCCTGGGCCTGGACATCGACATGGTCCTGCGCCAGGACCCGGTGGACTGGATGGCCGACACCGGCCTGGACGTGGTGCTGTAGCGCCTCGCTCCTGCCTCAGTGCCTGTGCCAGGGCGCCGGCACCATGTCGAACAGCGGCGTGGGATCGCGCCGGTAGGGCGCGGGGCTGACGGGCGCCATGGGCTGCATGGTCATGGGGTCTATGCGCGCCAGCTGCTGCATCCATCCGATGTCCACGCCGCCGCCCGGTGCGGGGCGCGAGTAGATCAGCTCCAGCATGCGACGCGATGCCACATGGCCGTGGGATGCGGCCTGCTGGTACAGGCGCAGCGCCTCGGTGTAGTTGGCCGGCACGCCGTCGCCGCGGTGGTAGCGCTGCGCCTGCTCCCATTGCTGCTGGGCCGTGACGGGCTGGCGCACCTGGATGTCCTGCTCGCTGGGCGCTCCACTCAGCTGCGGCGTGCGCTGCATGGCCTGCGGTCCCTGCGCTGCAGGCGTGGAGCTGCCCTGCGCCGACACCAGCTGGCCTGCGGGCCGCAGGCGCTCGCCCAGCATCTGTGCATTGGTCGCGGCGCTGGATGAGCGCGCCGCTGCCGCGCGGAACTGGCGCAGCGCTGCCTCGGGCTCGTCCTGCGCGAGCAGGGCCAGGCCCCATTCCATTTGGGCGCCAGGGCTGCCCGAACGTGCTGCGCGCTGCAGCAGTTCCTGGTCGGGCGTGCCTGCCACGGCCAAGGCCTCGCCCACGGGCTCGGCCGTGGACAGCGGCGCCAGGCGCCGGGCCAGCAGCCATTCCAGGTACTGGGCGCGGGCCGGGTCGGTCTTGGCCAGCTGGGCGATCCAGGGTCTTGCGGCCGGTGGGTCGGGCGGCTGGCCGCAGCCGTCCATGGCGCACCAGGCCAGTCCTGCGCTGGCCAGCGGATGGCCGGCGCGCTGCGCGCGCTCGAACCATTGCCTGGCCTGCGGCCCGTCCTGCGCCATGGCAATGCCATGCAGTGCCAGCAGGCCCATCACCCATTGCGCCTCGCGCTGCGTGGCCAGGCTCACGCCCTTGCCTTCGGCGCGGCTGCGCAGCTGGGACAGGGCCCGTTGCTGGGCGGTGTCGGAGGTGGATGAGATATTGCTGGTGCCGGGCTGTGCGCTGAACAGGCCGGTGGTTGCCACCCGGATGGGGGCCACCGGCGTGAAGCGTGCGGCAGCCTGCACATGCGCCGGCATGGCGGGCGTCACGCCGGGCGGCAGGACCAGCAGGCCCGCCAGCACGAGCCTGACGGACAACCGCAGCGCAGTTGCGAGCCGCTGCGCACGGGCGGCGCACAGCGGTTCGTGGGCGTGGGACGGCATGGCGTGTGCCTCCGGTGGGTTCGTGGACGGGGCGGTTGTCAGGCGCATCAGCGCTTGGCCTGGGCCGGAACCACTTGCCAGAAGCGGGCCATGCCTGTGTACTGGTCGGCGCCCAGTCCGCTAGCCATGGCCTGGTTGACATCCTCCAGTGTGCGCATGCCCGGGATGGCGATGAAGGCCTTGTTCTGCAGCAGTTGGGGCAGCTTGTCGCTCATGTTCTGCTCGGTGGCAAAGCAGGCCACGCCTTCCTTGCCTGCCGGGCCGGCATTGATCACATAGCCGGGGTTGGGGCTCATCCAGTCGGGCAGGCGCACGGACTGGGCGGCCGTGATCCAGCCCGAGCGGTTCACATCGTTGGGCAAGAGCCTTACCACCTCGCCGTCGGCACCCGCCATGAAGCACGACAGATAAGAGGCGCGCGACACGGTGGCGGACAGGAACAGTTGCTCACCCGTCTCGAAGGAGGTGCGCGTGGGCGTGATGTTCTCCAGCCACAGGTCCAGCTTGCGGTCGGGCGCGGGGGCGCCGTAGCGGTAGTCGCCCGTGGCCACGGCCACGTTCTCGGCGGCGGTGGTGACCGGTGCCGCGCTCTTGGTGTTCCAGCCGATGCGCGTCATGTGTCCATCGGCGCTGACGGCCACGAAGTCTCGCAGTGCGCGCTCGTAGGTGCTGAAGTCCACCACGCCATTGACCACCATGCCGCTGTCGGCCTGGAAGCGCCCTATGGCCTCGCGCCACTGCGGGTTGCCTGCGGTGAAGGCCGGTGCGTCGGGAGGCAGATAGCCCTTGCTGATCAGCGACTGGCGCACCAGCTCCTGGTGGATGCCGGCCCCGCCCTCCTCATACCAATCGCGCAGCTGGCGCTGGAAGTCGGGATGGGTCTGGTCCAGCGTCAGGCACTGCCAGTAGGGCAGGCGTGACCATTTGCCCAGCAGTTCGATCATGCCCAGCTCGACCAGCGTGCGCACGGCCGGGCCCGAGCCCTGGGCATAGTCGCGGCCCACGCTGAACTGCACGCCGTAGGAGCCGATGCGGCCGGCCAGATCCAGACCCTGGCTGCCGTTGCCGATGACGACTTCGTTGGCCGAATCCAGGCCTGGAATGATGGTGCGCGTGCGGAAGTCGCCCAGGTGCAGCTCCATGCCCAGCACGGCGCCGCTGCGGTTGGCGCTGTAGCCGGTTTCCAGGCGCGAGGCGCTGGTGCCTATGTCCACGTTGTTGCGCAGCACGTTCTGGTCCATGAAGGACACGGCGCCCGACACATACAGGGCCGGGCGCTGCAGCTGGATCTGGTTGTTGTTGAGCAAGATGGTGGTGAGGTTCTGCACCGTGTCCTGGCGGGCGATGTCCACCTCATAGTCCACGTAGCGGAAGGCGCTGCTGACGCGCGACATCTGGGACAGGGCGGTGACCACCATCTCCTTGGCGGCCACGGCCACGCGGCCCGTGTAGTCGGGCAACTGCTTGCTGGTGATCAGCACCGTGGGCATGTGACTGTTGCGGAACATCCTGTCCATGCACATCAGCGAATCGGAGAAGCTCGATATGGAGCGCACCGGCCGCACCACCGGGCGGTCGGCTGCATAGACTTTTTCCAGGTATTTGGAATCCTTGCGCGCATCCAGCGGCGCGCAACCCGACAGCAGCACGATGGAGGCTGAAACGGCGCTGGCGACAACACGCATGCAGCCCTGTCTGCCAGACCATCGCTGGCGCCAAGCCCCTCGGTAGTCCGCGTGGCCGCTGTCTGCCGGCCGGGGCGCGGCATCGTGGCGGGGAAGTCCTGGCGATGGGAGGCTGTTGCGCATGATGGACCTCTGCTGGAAAACGGCGAGCCAGGGCACAGGCGCGCACAGGCGCCGGCGCCGGAAATATGGGACGAGAGTGGCGGGGCGGCCCACAGCCCGATGGCTGGCCGCCGGCCGCGCTATCGGCAGACGTTGACCAGATCACCCTTGAGAACCACGATCTGGTCCTTGGTGGTCTGTGGCCCGTAGCGATTGAATGCGCTTGCGTTGGTATTGCTGGCAATGTCCTGCGTGCAGGTGCGCTTCATGCCGGCACTGCTCATCGTGGTGGTGGTCACCACGTCGGCATCTGTGGCGACGCCCGGAGCATTGTTCATCGACATGGCTTCATAGCGCGCTATCTTGGCCTTGATGTTGATGGGTATGTCGGTCACGGTTTCCAGCCCCGTCGATGTCGTGGGCTTGGCCGTCGGCAGCCTCAGATAGTCCACGGGCTTGTTCAGTACCACCGGGTCTTCGCCCGGAGCGGCTGCGTGGATGGAGGACGCTCCGAGGGCGAGCCAGGCCAACAGGGCAGCCGAGCAGAGAATGGCGGCGTTATGCATGGTGGGCTCTCCTGGTGCGGAGGGCTGGGTCGGTGCCGGGAAGGCTATGCCGGTTGGCTGGGGGCCGTCCGGCAGTTGCCTTCACCCGGCAGCCAGGCTCAGCGATTGTTGTAGCAGGTCACGCAGCCGTTGTTGCTGGAGATGTTCTGCACTGCGGTGGAGCCGTTGCCGGCATAGTTGACGATGCCAGAGTTCTTGGCCGCCACGACCTGAATCGACAGGTCATTCACGTCGACTTCGCCGTAGTTGGAGGCGAGGTTGTTGACGGCCACGGCGCCCCAGCCATTGGCGACGTTCATGATGCCGGTTCCCGAGGCTGCCACGATCTGCAGAGAGCTGCCGCCGTTGTCGATGGACACATTGCCCGCATTGCTGGCCAGATTCTGGGAGGCCTTGCCGCCACCCGTTGCCATGTTCAGCACCCCGCTTCTGTTCAGCACCGTGACCTGGACGCTGGGTCCGTCGATTTCGATCTTGGAGCTGCTGCTGTAGCGGTTGTCTTGATCTGCCATGGCGGCGGTTGCGATCAGGCACAGGGAAAGAATTGCAAGCGATTTCATGATGGCTCCTTGGAAGGATCGGACTATCAGGAAGAGGTGTGTAAGCACCCGTTTTTCAGACACTTTGCGGAGGTTTCCGGCCTTGTCTCCCTGGACCCCAGCTCGTTGTCTGGACTCCAATGTGCTTGGGGTGCCCCTGCCGTTCCATCTCTTGTACGGGGTAGCCGTGAGCGCTGAGCCACCTGGCGGGTACTTACCCGTCCAAACCTTTGGCTGGCGGGCTGCATCGCGTTAAAGCAGCGGCATGGGGAGGTGAATGGAGTTGGGTAGTTTCAAGGTGTAACGACAGAAAATTTGCAGTTGCAGCTTCGCTTCAGGCCGTTGATCCGGCGGGCATGGGGCCATCCAGACAACCTGGTGTATCGAATTGCATACGCTCGGTGCAGGCGCAGGAGGAAGGCGTTGGACCGGCGGCTGTCATGGGCCCGGATCCAGGGGAGGATGGCGGGCATCCGCAAGGGCATGGCCTGCCAGGCCCGACAGGCCTGCCGGTCAGGTGATCAAGAAAGTACGGACCCGGCTTCTCACACAAATGTGTTAATTTGCAAGCTACGCAATCTTTCACAAACTTCGTCAAAGATTGTGGATATCGGTGGCGATTTCTCTTAATGTGAAAGGCGCGTATGTGATCGGTTGCGTCATATACATGACGTGACATTTGAGGAGAACAGCATGAATCCATCCGACGTTCCCGCCGATGCCCGTCCCCTGATCGCCGATTCCTCGCGCGCCCAGGCCATGCTGGGCACGGGCCTGAGTTCCGCCATGTGGCCAGACTATCTGGCCGGCCAGCCCGACAAGCCCGTGCGCGTGCTGCTGGTCGATGACGATGCCCACATCCGCATGGTCATTGCCCAGGAAATCATGAACGACCCGCGCACCCTGGTCGTGGCCCAGGCCGGAAGTGTTCGAGAGGGGCGCAAGGCCATTCGCCAGCACGAGTTCGACGTGATGCTGGTCGACCTGAACCTGGGCGACGGCGAGGGCTTCGAGCTGCTGGACATGATGAAGACCGTGCGGCCCACGGCCGAGGCCGTCATCATCTCCGTGATGGAAAACGACGAGCAGGTGCTGCGCGCCTTCGAGCTGGGTGCCACGGGCTACCTCGTCAAGAACTCCTGGTTCGGCAACTACCCGCAGGCCGTGCTGCAGGTGGCCAATGGCGGCGCATCCGTCACTCCCAGCCTGGCGCGCAGGTTGCTGCAGCGCTTCGACAAGACCCAGGGCGCCGAGCCCAAGCGCCGCTCGCCCGACGAGGCGGACCGCCTGTCCACCCGCGAGCGCGAGGTGCTGCGCATGGTCGCCAGCGGCTACACCAGCGCCGAGATCGGCTCGCGCCTGATGATCAGCGCCATGACGGTCAACACGCACATCAAGAACATCTACCGCAAGCTGCAGGTGCGCACACGCGCCCAGGCGGTGCGCTTTGCATCGCTGCGCGGCCTGTTCTGATTGGCTGGCGGCGCAGGGGCCCGTGCGGACCGCCCCGCCGCCGCTTCCCACCGCATGGCCATGAAGGACTCCCTTCGCGCATTGGCAGTCTGCCTGGCACTGGGCCTGCTGCAGATGCTGGCGCTTTGCGCCTGGCTTTGGCAGCAGGGCGACCAGGCTCCGCTGTGGCTTCGCCTGTGCAGCCTGTCCCTGCTGGTCTTGACGGCCTTGCTGTGTGCGATGGGTGCCTCGCGCCTGCGCAGGCTGCTGCTGTGGCGGCGCAGGCGCAGCCCCCGGCCCTCGCGTGAGGTGCAGGCCGAGCGCCGGCGCATTGCCGCCGATCTGCACGACGGCGTGGGCGGCCTTCTGGTGAATGCCATGGCCTTGCTGGAGCCGAGCGAAACCCGGCAGCGCCAGGCGCAGGAGTTGCTGGAGCAGGCCTTGCTGGACCTGCGCCTGCTGGTGGACGCCATGGACGCCGTGGAGGACGCATTGCCCGTGCGCCTGGCGCGCCTGCGCCACCGGCTGCAGCCCGTGCTGGACCGCCGTGGCATGCAGATCCGCTGGAGCGTGGCCGATCCGCAGTCCGAGCCGGGCCTGCCCGATCTGCCCGATCTTCCTCGAGGCCAGTCGTCCCAGCACCTGCTTGCCATCACCCAGGAGGCCGTGAGCAATGTGCTGCAGCACGCACAGGCCAGCACGCTGTGGCTGGTGCTGCAGCCCCTGGAGCCGGGTATTGCGCGGGCGAACGGCGCCCATCCCGGCGCGCGCCGCGAGCTGCGCTGGGAGTTGCGCGTGGAAGACGACGGCCGCGGCCTGCCGCCCCGTACACCCGATGAGGCGCAGGGCATGGGCCTGGCAGGCATGCACCGCCGTGCCCACGCCATAGGGGCTACGCTGGACCTGGCGCCGCGTGCTGGCGGCGGCACGGTGGTGCGTGTGCGCTGGTGAGCTGGTGAGCTGGCGCGCTGTGGCAGCGGCGGCGGCGGAGTTCCAGCGATTGCGGTGCCCGCTGACAGGGCCGGCCCGCAGCGCGCTGTGCAATCCCACGATGGGCGCAAGTGCGGCAGCATCCACGCACGTATCCAAGCCCTGATGCCTGTCCCCCCATGAATCCACATCCCGACCTCACACCAGCGCCTTCCAGAAAACCAGGCGCTGAGAACGCCGCAGCCGATGCGGCCGGCAACGCGGCCGCTGCCGACGCGGCTTTCGCACGCAGCGTGCGTTCGGCCCTGCCGGGCCTGGCACAGCTGGCCGACATGGTGCCTGCGCTGCGCCTGCTCACCGGCCTGCTGGTGGCCAGCATCATCATCGCGGGTCTGTATTTCGGGCAGGGACTGCTGATTCCGCTGGCCCTGGCGCTGCTGTTCGGCTTTTTGCTCGATCCTGCGGTCTCCCGGCTCAGGCGCTGGGGCCTGCCGCGCATGGCGGCGACGCTGCTGGTGGTGGTCATGGCACTGGCAACGCTGGCCGGAATGGGTACCTATCTGGGCAGCCAGGTGCAGCAGCTCAGCGCCGACCTGCCCACCTACCAGAGCACCATCCGCGACAAGCTGCGCAGCCTGCGCAGGAATGCCAACATGCCCAGCGCCTGGGACGGCGCCCTGCGCACCTATGACACGGTGGAGCGTGAGATCTCCCGCGGCGCCACCACGCCCCGCGTGCAGAAGGTGGAGATCCAGTCGCCCGAGCAAAAGCCCACGGCGCGCATGCTGCAGTGGCTGGGCCGAGTGGCCGAGCCCGTGACCACGGCCGGCATCGTGCTGCTGTTCGTGATCCTCATCCTGCTGGACCGCGATGACCTGCGCGACCGGCTGCTGCGCCTGATGGGCGGCAACCTGCATGTGGCCACCGACGCGCTGGACGAGGCCTCGCAGCGCATAGGCAAGTACCTGCGCATGCAGTTCGTGGTCAACATCACCTATGGACTGCCCATGGCGGCGGGGCTGTGGTTCATCGGCGTGCCGGGCGCCATTCTCTGGGGGGTGCTGGCGGCCATCATGCGGTTCGTTCCCTATGTGGGCGCCATGATCTCTGCCGCCTTCCCGCTGGCGCTGGCCTTTGCGGTGGATCCGGGCTGGCAGATGCTGCTGATGACGCTGGGGCTGATCATGGCGCTGGAGCTGATCAGCAACAACCTCATCGAGCCCTGGCTGTATGGCAGCAGCACGGGCCTGTCCACGCTGTCCATCATTGCGGCCGCGACCTTCTGGACGGCGCTGTGGGGGCCGATAGGGCTGATCCTGTCCACGCCGCTCACGGTCTGCCTGCTGGTGCTGGGCCGCTACATACCGGCGCTGCAGTTCATGGAGGTGCTGCTGGGCAGCTCCCCCGTGCTGGGTCCGGCCCAGCGGCTGTACCAGCGCCTGCTGGCCGACGATGTGGAAGATGCGGTCACGCTGGCGCATGAACTGGTGGACGCAAGGCTGCCGGCGCGGGCCTCGGCGGACGAACGCTCGGCCGCAGTGGCCGGCTTCTATGACGAGGTGGCGATCCCCGCGCTGCGCCTGGCCACCCAGCAGCACCTGGAGTCGGCCACGGCCGAGCACCGGCTGCGCCTGTCCAGCGGCATGGATGCCTTGGTCGAGGAGCTGCGGGAAAGCCATCCCGCGCCCGCAGACCTGTCCTCGCGGGCCCTGCGCATCCATTGCGTGGGCGCGCGCTGGGAGGTCGATGCCCTGGCAGCGGCCATGGTGGCGCACAGCGAGGCGCTGCGCGGCCACGTGGTCAGCTGCTCGGACTGGGCGCTGGCGGCCGATCCGCAATGGCGCCAGCTGGGGCAGGGCGAGGGCGGCGGCCTGCCGCAGGGCCATGCAGGCGCACAGGCCCTTGCCGAGGCGCAATTGCTGGTGCTCTCGGTCTTCAGCGCCCAGCCCCAGACCGTGGCGCGCCAGATCATGCGGCGGGTGCGCCGCCACTGGCCGCATCTGCGCGTGGTGCTGGCGCTGTGGAATGCGCCGGCCGTGGTGTCCGACCCCGAGTTCGCGCGCCGCTGCGGCGCCGCCGCCTGCGTGTCCAGCCTGCGCGAGCTGCAGTTGTGGGTGGACGCCTTGCGCCTGCCCGACGCGGCAGGCCAGGGCCTGGCCGCGCCCATTCCCGATGACGATGAGCAGCGCGTGCGCCAGCTGCGCGACAGCGGCGTGCTCGGGCCCGGCCTGCCGCCGCTGTACCACGAGGCAGCCCAGCAGGCCGCCAATGCCTTCGACGTGAAATGGGCCCAGGTCTCATGGGTCGATGCCGACCGCGTGCACACGCCCGGCAGCCTGCTGGTGGCGGACCAGGGCGACCCCGCATCGGCCGGGATGCCGCGCGGTCAGTCCATCTGCTCGTATGTGGTGCACGGCGGCGAGCCCCTGGTGGTGCACGACGCAGCGCGCGACCCCCGGTTTGCCGGCAACCCCGCACTGCAGGCCATGCGGCTGCGCTTTTACGCAGGCGTGCCGCTCAGGAACCGCCACGGTGCGGTGCTGGGCAGCTTCTGCATCATGGACGACGCACCGCGCGAGGTCTCGCCGGCAGATCTGGAGCTGCTGGCCGTCATGGCCGAGCAGCTGATGCAGACCGTGGAAGTGCGCCGCATGATGGAAAGCGGCGCAGCGCCGGCGCCGGCTCCCGCGTCTGTACCGGCGCCGCCACCGGCCCAGTCACCGGAGCAGTCACCGCCCGGCCACTGAGCCCGCTCACAGCGGCTACGGCGGCTCACAGCGAGGTGGCCAGCATCTGCTCGTAGTCGTCGGCGCTGGCCAGGCGCGGGTTGGTGCCGTGGCAATGGTCCTTGAGCGCCCCGCCGATCACGGCCGCGAACTGGGCGCGCTCCACGCCCATGGCGGCCAGGCCCGTGGGCAGGCCCAGGCGGGCGTTCATGTCGCGTATGGCTTCGGGAATGTCGCTGCCCGAGGCCAGACCCATGGCGTGGGCCATTCGCTGCAGGCGCTGTTCGGCGCGCACGCTCTCGGCCTCGGCATTGAAGCGCACCACGGCGGGCAGGAACATGGCGTTGAGCGTGCCGTGGTGCAGGCGCGGGTTCACGCCGCCCAGGCTGTGGCTGAGGCTGTGCACGCAGCCCAGACCCTTCTGGAAGGCCATGGCGCCCTGCATGCTGGCGCTCATCAGCTGGCGGCGTGCCTCGGCGTCCTGGCCATTGCGGGTGGCGCGTTCTATGTGCGCCCAGCCGCGCGTGAGGCCGTCCAGCGCAATGCCGTCGGCAGGCGGATTGAAGGCGGCTGCCATGAAGGTTTCCATGCAGTGGGCGATGGCGTCCATGCCCGTGGCGGCCGTCAGCATGGCGGGCAGGCCGTAGGTCAGTTCCGGATCGCAGATGGCGGCGCGCGGCACCAGGTGCCAGCTGTGAAAGCCCAGCTTGCGGTGGTCGTCCACGATGATGATGGCGCCGCGCGCCACCTCGCTGCCCGTGCCGCTGGTGGTGGGCACGGCAATCAGCGGTGCCACGCGCTCGGTGATGCGCGGCGAGCCGCCCTCGATGGTGGCGTAGTGCGACAGCGGCCCTTCGTGCGTGGCCGCAATCGCCACGCCCTTGGCGCAGTCGATGGCGCTGCCGCCGCCCACGGCGATCAGGCCGTCGCAGCGCTGCTCCTGGTAGATCGCAGCGGCCGCACGCACGGCGGCCTCGGTGGGGTTGGAGGGCGTCTGGTCGAACACTGCGTGCGGCATGTCGCCCAGCCCATCCAGCGCCTTTTGCAGCACGCCGGCCGCCTTGACGCCCTGGTCGGTGACGATCAGCGGCCGCGTGATGCCCACGCGCTCGCACTCCTGGCGCAACAGGCGCACGGCGCCGAAGTCAAACTGGATCTGGGTGACGTAGTTGATGAAAGCCATGGTCGGTGACTCGTTGCGGGCCGCTGCGGCCCGTGGTGTGGATCAGGGGGAGTGCGCCGAATCTAGACCGCGCGTGCTGCACTGCAAACAAAGCAAACCCTGAGAGGGCGCCTGCGCGGTCACGGGGGCGACAGCACGGGCGTGCACTGCCATCGCATGGCTGCCAGGGCCTTGTGCTCGCGGCACAATGCCTGCTGCGCGGCGCCTGCCTTGCCTTGCCAGATGGCTCCGATCGAACCTGTCCCTGAACTTGCTCCTGAACGTGCCCCAGCCCGAATCCCGCCCCCACGCCACGCCGCTGCCGGCGTCCCTGACCCACCAGATGCGCGATGTGCTGCGCCGCATGGAGCGCGCCGCACGCACGCCCATGCACCAGCTGGGCGCCGAGGGTGCGCGCGCCGCCTATGAGGCGGGCGCCGGCGTGCTCGAAATTCCCAAGCCTGTCCTGCCGCGTGTCGAGGACCTGCAGATTCCCGCGCGCGATGGCGCCTTGCTGCCCGCTCGGCTCTATTCGCCTGAGGAGCGTGCCCAGGCACCGGCCTCTGGCCTGCCCATGCTGCTGTACCTGCATGGCGGCGGCTTCACCGTGGGCAGCGTGGCCACGCACGACGTGCTGTGCCGCCAGTTGGCCCACCTCTCGGGCGCCATGGTGGTCTCGCTGGACTACCGGCGTGCGCCCGAGCACAAATTCCCCACGGCCCACAACGACGCCTGGGATGCGCTGCAATGGCTGGCTTCGCAGGGCGCCTTGCTGGGCGCCGACCCTGCACGCCTGGCCGTGGGCGGCGACAGCGCGGGCGGCACGTTGGCCGCAGCCTGCGCCATCCATGCGCGCGATGCAGGCCTGAAGCTGGCCCTGCAACTGCTGATCTACCCGGGCACGACGGCCCACCAGGACACTGACTCGCACCGCCGTTTCGCCCACGGGCTGGTCATTGACGAGCCGGCCATCACCTGGTTCTTTGCCCAGTACCTCAACAGCCCTGCCGACCGCGAGGACTGGCGCTTCGCCCCGCTGCTGGCGCCTGACGTGGACGGCGTGGCCCCGGCCTGGATAGGCCTGGCCGAATGCGACCCGCTGGTGGACGAGGGCGTGGAATACGCCGACAAGCTGCGCATGTCGGGCGTGCCCGTGGATCTGGAGATCTACCGGGGCGTGACCCATGAATTCGTCAAGATGGGCCGCGCCATTGCCGAAGCGCGCCGTGCACATGCCGACATGGCGCGCGCCTTGGCCGACGCCTTCGCGGCCTGAGAGCCAGGGCACCCAAGACACCCAAGACAACAGGAGAGAAAAACCCATGCAACGCCAAGATTTCCGCACGCTGCAACGCATCGAAGTGCGCTGGTCCGAAGTGGACGCCCAGAAGATCGTCTTCAACGCCCACTACCTGATGTACGCCGACGTGGCCGTCACCGACTACTGGCGCCAGCTGGGCATGCCCTATGAGTCATCCTTCGCGGCCCTGGGCGGCGAGCTGTTCGTCAAGAAGGCCACCACCACCTACCACGCATCGGCCACGCTGGGCGACGTGCTGCATGTGGGCATACGCTGTGCCAGGCAGGGCAATACCTCGCTGTTGTTCGAGGCCGGCATCTTCCGGGGCATGGAACTGCTCAACACCGTGGAACTGGTCTATGTGTTCGCCGATGCCACCACGCGCCAGCCGCTGCCCGTGCCGCAGCAGCTGCGCGACGTGCTCACCGCCTATGAGGCAGGCCAGAGCGTGGTGCGCGTGGCATCGGGCAGCTGGAACGACCTGGGCCGCGACGCCGAGCGCCTGCGCCTGGCCGTGTTCGTGCACGAGCAGGGCGTGCCGCGCGAGATCGAGATCGACGAGTTCGACCCCGTGGCCCGCCACGCCGTGGTCTACAACGGCCTGGGCCAGCCCATTGCCACCGGCCGCCTGGTCAGCGACAGCCCCGGCGCGGGCAGGATCGGCCGCATGGCCGTGGACCGCAGCGTGCGCGGCGGCCGCTGGGGCCGCATCGTGCTGGACAGCCTGGTGGAGGCCTCCCGCCAGCGCGGCGACCGCGAAGTCGTGCTGCACGCGCAGCGCCATGCCGAGTCGTTCTACCTGCGCGCGGGCTTCACGCCCGAGGGCGAGCCCTATGAAGAGGCCGGCATTCCTCACATCACCATGAGGAAAGTGCTCACCGCCTGAGCTGCAGGCAGCTCAGGCGGTGCAAGGCCCAAATCTCAAATGTCCTCGCGCAGCGCGTAGGGCAGGGGCTTGAGCTGCAGCGCCACGGCCTGCGCGGCATCGGCGCGCTGGCCCTCGCCCAGGGCGGCGTGGGCCAGCAGGCGCTGCTCAGCCGAGCTGATCTGCATGGAGACAATGGCGTCCCAGCCCCCGCCGGGCGCCGGGGCGGCCTGGACCACGGTGCCGGTGGCCTGCTCCAGATCCTCGGGCGTGAAGACTTCCATGCCGGCTGCCAGCGGCTGCTGGGCATGGGCGATGTAGGCGCGGCGCTTGAGCGTGCCCCGGAACTGGCTGCGGGCCACCACCTCCTGGCCCGGGTAGCAGCCCTTCTTGAAGTTCACGCCTTCCACCGATTCGTAGTTGAGCATCTGCGGCACGAAGGCATCGACCACGGGTGCCGACAGCGTGGCGATGCCGCTGGCGACTTCGCTCCAGAGCCAATCGGCCTCACTGAGTGCGGGGCCTTCGGGCAGGGGCGCACCGACAGGGGCCACGCGCAGGGCGCGCGGCTGGCCGGCGGCCGGGTGCAGGGCGATCAGGCTGGCTGCCCCGTCGTCCGTCTTGGTCCAGGGTGCGGCGGCCGCGCCCAGGGCCTGCACGGCGGCATCGCCAGCCAGGCCAAGCAGGGTGAAGTCGGCCGTGGCATCGCTGAGCTTGCACTTGGCGCGCAGCACGAACATGGACAGGCGCTTGAGCGTGGGTGCCAGCAGGCTGCGGTCGCACAGCAGCAGGATCTCGTCCTTGCTGCGCTTGAAGCCGATGAAGCTGGCCAGCATGCGGCCCTTGGCCGTGCAGAACGCCGCCAGACGCGCATGCTGCAGATCGAGCAGCGCGAAGTCGTTGGTCAGCTGGCCATGCAGGAATGGGGCGGCGTCTTCGCCGAGGGCGCGTATCACGCCGAGATGGGAAACGGGGGCGATGCCGTTCAGTAAAGGCTGGGTCATGGCTGAATTATGATCAGCCGCTCTATTGCTTGCTTGGACCGAGGTTGTGCGCTTTATCTTTCGCGCTTTGATGATGCTGCTGGTGCTGGCAGCCGTGCTGGCCGGTGCCGGCTGGTGGTGGCTGAATCAGCCCCTGCCGCTGTCCCAGCCCACGCTGGAGCTGGAGGTCGAACCCGGCACCACGCCGCGCGGCGTCGCCCGCGAAGTGGTCAAGGCCGGGGTGCAGACCGATGCGCGGCTGCTGTACGCCTGGTTCCGCGTCTCGGGCCAGGACCGGCAGATCAAGGCCGGCAACTATGAACTGACCACGGGCCTGACCCCCTATGTGCTGCTGCAAAAGCTCGCGCGTGGCGAGGAATCGCTCAAGGCGCTGACCCTGGTCGAGGGCTGGAACTGGCGCCAGGTGCGCGCCGCCCTGGCCCGCGAGGAATTCCTGCGCCAGGAAAGCGCGGGCATGGACGATGCGGCCCTGATGCAGGCCCTGGGCCGTCCCGGGGTGGCGCCGGAGGGCCGCTTCTTCCCCGATACCTATACCTATGCCAAGGGCAGCTCCGACCTGGCCGTGCTGCGCCGGGCCCTGCATGCCATGGACCGGCGCCTGGCCGATGTCTGGGCGCTGCGCTCGGCCGACACGCCACTCAAGAGCCCCGACGAGGCCCTGACCCTGGCCAGCATCGTCGAGAAGGAAACCGGCCGCGCGGCCGACCGTGCCCAGATCGCAGGCGTGTTCACCAACCGCCTGCGCATCGGCATGCTGCTGCAGACCGATCCCACCGTGATCTACGGCCTGGGCGAGAAATTCGACGGCAACCTGCGCCGCCGCGACCTGCAGACCGACACGCCCTGGAACACCTACACCCGCGCGGGCCTGCCGCCCACGCCCATCGCCATGCCCGGCAAGGCCGCCCTCATGGCCGCCGTGCAGCCCAGCCAGACCAAGGCGCTGTATTTCGTGGCGCGCGGAGACGGCACCAGCCATTTCAGTGCCTCGCTGGACGAGCACAACCGCGCCGTCAACCGCTACCAGCGCGGCCAGCAAAAGCCCTGAGCAAAAGCCCTGAGATATTCCCCAGGGCTGCTGCGGTTCCCGCGGCGCTTGCGTATCCTCTCTTTCCATATGACCAATGCAACCCCCGCCGGCCTGTTCATCAGCTTCGAAGGCATCGATGGCGCCGGCAAGTCCTCGCACATCGCGTCGCTGGCCCAGGCTTTCCGTGACCAGGGCCGCACGGTGACGCTCACGCGCGAGCCCGGCGGCACGCCGCTGGCCGAAAAGCTGCGCGCGCTGATGCTGCACGACGCCATGGACCCGCTGACCGAGGCGCTGATCGCCTTTGCCGCGCGACGCGACCACCTGGTGCAGGTGATCGAGCCCGCGTTGGCGCGCGGCGAGGTCGTGCTCTGCGACCGCTTCACTGATGCCACCTTTGCCTACCAGGGCGCAGGCCGTGGCTTCGACCTGCAGCCGCTGGCCACGCTGGAGCGCATGGTGCAGACGGGCACCGCCCCCCAGCCCGATCTGCTGCGCGAGCCCCACCTGACGCTCTGGTTCGACCTGCCCGCCGAGGTGGCCGCCGAGCGCCTGGCCTCGGCCCGCGTGCCGGACCGCTTCGAGTCCGAACCCGGCAGCTTCTTCGCCCGCGTGGCCCAGGGCTATGCGTCGCGCGCTGCAGCAGCGCCCCAGCGCTTTGCCCGCATCGACTCCAACGCCAGCCGGCATGCGGTCTGGCAGCAGATCACGCAGGTCATGGTGCGCCGGGGCTGGCTGGCCATCATGGTCGGCGGCCAGGGAGGTGCGGCATGAACGAAGCCCTGCCACAGCCGGCCGAGACCGACACCTCCTGGATTGCCGAACAGCGCACACGCCTGCTCGCACAGCGCGGCCATGCCTGGCTGCTGCAGGGGCCTTCGGGCCTGGGGCAGTACGCGCTGTCGCTGTCACTGGTGCGTGCCTGGCTGTGCGAGTCGCCGTCGCCGCAGGGCGCCTGCGGCCACTGCGGCAGCTGCCATGCCATCGACGTGCGCGCCCATGCCGACCTGTGCGTGCTCATGCCCGAGGTGCAGATGATGGCGCTGGGCTGGCCCCTGCCCGAGAAGGCCCAGGCCGACATCGACGACAAGAAGCGCAAGCCCAGCAAGGAAATCCGTGTCGAGGCCATGCGCGACGCCGTGGAGTTCTGCCAGCGCACCAGCGCGCGCGGGCGCGGCAAGGCCGTGCTGGTCTATCCGGCCGAGCAGATGAATGCCATCACGGCCAATGCGCTGCTCAAGACGCTGGAGGAGCCGCCCGGCGATGCGCGTTTCGTGCTCGCCAGCGAGGCATCGCACCAGCTGCTGCCCACCATTCGCAGCCGCTGCCTGATCCACACCATGGCCTGGCCGGATCAGCAAGAGGCCCTTTCCTGGCTGGACACGCAGGGCGTGCCCCCTGAAGCGGCCGCCGTGGCGCTGCGCGCAGCAGGCGGGCGGCCCGGCGATGCACTGGCATTGGCGCAAAGCGGTGGCGGCAGCGACATGGCGTCGTGGTCACAGCTGCCGCGTGCGCTGGCCAAGGGCGATGTGGCGGCCCTGGCCGCCTACGCGCCGCCCCATGCCGTGGAGGCCTTGCAAAAGATCTGCCACGACCTGATGGCGCTGGCCGCAGGCGCCGCGCCGCGCTACTTCACACCGGCCGACCTGCCTTCGCGGCCGCTGGACATGGGCCTGCTGGCCGAATGGTCGCGAACCCTGGCCCAGGCCGCGCGCACGGCCGACCATCCCTTCAACGCAGGCCTCATGGCAGAAGCCCTGGCCGCAGAGGCGCGGCGCGTGCTCATGTCCGGCCAGACTGCCCGCCAGCGCCGGGCATGAAGGGCGGGGCACGGGAGGACATGGCCAGGCGCTTTTCGCCACATGAAAGCCCGGCCTGTTAACCTACGGCCCTGGGCCCGGTGCCGATTGCGCCGGCCGCTCACCGAACCAATGTCTGCAAACCATCCATGAGCACCGCACCCTCCACACCCCGTCCCAGCGTGATGCAACTGGCGATCAAGGAAAAGGCCGCGCTGTACGCCGCCTACATTCCCATGTTCGCAGAAGGGGGCGTCTTCGTGCCCACGCAGCGCGAGTACCGTCTTGGCGATGATGTCTACGTGCTGCTGACCCTGCCCGACGAGCCCCAGCGCTATCCCGTGGCCGGTCGCGTGGCGTGGATCACGCCCGCACGCGCCTCGGGCAACCGCACGCAGGGCATAGGCATACAGTTTCCCAAGGACGAGAAATCCGCCGAGCTCAAGGCCAAGATCGAGAACATCCTGGGCGCGGCGCTGAGCTCGGACAAGGCCACGCAGACGGTCTGATGGCTGCACCTGTTTCAGGTGCACCTGCCTGCCATGCATGCCGACAGGGAGGACAGCTCCCGGGTCGGCATGGCTGTTTCTGAACCACGAGATTCCATGTTTACCGATTCCCACTGCCATCTGAACTTCCCCGAGCTGCAAAGCCGCCTGCCCGAGATCCGCGAGGCCATGGCGGCCGCGCGTGTCACCCGCGCGCTGTGCATCTGCACCACGATGGAGGAGTTCGGCGATGTGCACCAACTGGCGCTGGACCACGACAACTTCTGGGCCACCGTGGGCGTGCACCCCGATACCGAACACATGACCGAGCCCAGCGTGGGCGACCTGGTGGAGCGCGCCGCGCTGGCGCGCGTGGTCGCCATCGGCGAGACGGGCCTGGACTACTACGGCATGGAAGACCGCAAGGGCGGCCGCACCATTGCCGACCTGGAATGGCAGCGCGAGCGCTTTCGCGTGCACATCCGCGCGGCGCGCCAGACGCAAAAGCCCCTGGTCATCCATACCCGCAGTGCCTCGGACGACACGCTGGCCATCCTGCGCGAAGAAGGCGAGGACGGCTCGGCAGGCCAGGCCGGCGGTGTCTTCCACTGCTTCACCGAGACCATGGAGGTCGCGCGCGCGGCGCTGGACCTGGGCTACTACATCTCGATGTCGGGCATCGTCACCTTCAAGAACGCCCAGCACCTGCGCGACGTGGCCGCCTTCGTGCCGGCCGACCGCCTGCTGATCGAGACCGACAGCCCTTATCTGGCGCCCGTTCCCTATCGCGGCAAGACCAACAATCCGTCGTATGTGCCGTACGTGGCCCAGCAGATTGCACAGGTGCGCGGCATTCCGGTCGAGGAGGTGGCCGCCCTGACCAGTGCCAACTTCGATCAGCTTTTCAAGGGGGTTGTCGCATGAGACTGAATGCTGCGGCCGTCGGCCGCGTGGACCGTCGCCGCTGGCTGGCCCGGGCCGGCCGCGCCCTGACGGCCGTGGCTGCAGCCGGTGCCGGGCTGGCGCACGCCAGCCAGTACGACGACTACGTGCGTGCCATCGTCAGCGACAACGAGCGCGCCATGGTCAACCTGATCTTTCGCGGCTTCGATCCCAACACGCGCGACACGCGCGGCCGCCCGGGCCTGGTTGCGGCCCTGCACCAGGGCTCCCTGGGCGTCTTCGACGTGCTGCTCAAGTCCCCCGGCATCAAGGTCAACGAAGCCTCGCAGCAGGGCGAAACGCCGCTGATGATGGCCTGCATCAAGGGTCACCTGGACCTGGCCAAGGAACTCATCCGCCGGGGCGCCGATGTCAACCGCCCCGGCTGGACACCGCTGCACTACGCCACCTCGGCCGACCTGCCCCAAACGCTGGACATCATCAAGCTGCTGCTGGACAAAAGCGCCTACATCGACGCCGAATCGCCCAACGGCACCACGCCGCTGATGCTGGCTGCCCAGTACAGCAGCGAAGCCGTGGTGGACCTGCTCATCGCCGAAGGCGCCGACGTCATCCTGCGCAACCAGCGCGGCTTCACCGCCGCCGACTTCGCCAGGCAGGTGGACCGCCAATACATGGTCGACAAACTCACCAAGGCCATCAAGGCCGAACGCAAGACCCAGCCCTCGCGCGGGAGCTGGTAGCCGCCAGCTGCAAGCCGCAAGCGAAAGCGGCATGGCCGCCCCCAATCCTGTCCGCTCAGGTGGCGTGGTTCCTGCTCAACCTGGCATACAGCCCGTCGCGCGCCAGCAGTTCGGCATGCGTGCCTTGCTCGGCGATGCGGCCGCGCTCCATCACCACCACACGGTCGGCATGCTCGATGGTGGACAGCCGGTGGGCGATGACCAGGGTCGTGCGGCCCTGCATCAGCCGTGTCAGCGCCTCCTGCACCAGGCGCTCGGATTCGTTGTCCAGTGCCGAGGTGGCCTCGTCCAGAATCAGGACCGGCGCATCCTTGTACAGCGCCCGCGCAATCGCCAGCCGCTGGCGCTGGCCGCCGGACAGCTGGCTGGCGTTGTGGCCCACCACCGTCTGCAGGCCCTGGGGCAGGCCGCGCACGTGCGAGCCCAGGTTGGCGGCGTCCAGCGCCGCCCACAGCAGTGCCTCGTCTTCCACGCCACCCAGCGCCACATTGGCGGCAATGGTGTCGTTGAACATCACCACATCCTGGCTGACCATGGCGAACTGCTGGCGCAGGGCGGCCAGATCCCATTCGGGCAGGGGGGTGCCGTCCAGCAGCAACTGCCCATCCGTGGGCTGCAGAAAGCGCGGCAGCAGGTTCACCAGCGTGGTCTTGCCCGCGCCGGAGGGGCCGACCAGGGCCACTACCTCGCCCGGGCGCACGCGCAGGTCCACATGGCTCAGGGCGGGCGCCTTGTCCTCGCCAAACTGCACGGACACGTCGCGCAGCTCGATCTCGCCACGCGCCTTGCCGGGCACCTGGGTGCCGCCGGTCTCGTCGCCCGAGCCCTCCAGCAGATGCAGGCCCCGCTCCAGCGCCGCCACGCCGCGCGTGATGGGGTTGGCCACATCGGCCAGGCGGCGGATGGGGGCAATCAGCATCAGCATGGCCGTGATGAAGGCCGCGAAACTGCCCACCGTCACATCCTGCACATTGGCCGCGGTGGCGCCCGTGCCCCGGCTTTGCCACAGCGCGATGCAGATCACGGCCGACAGGGCAGCAGCGGCCAGCAGTTGGGTCAGCGGCGTCATCGCGGCAGAGGCGATGGTGGCCTTGATGGCCAGCTTGCGCAGTTGCCCGCTCAGGCCGCCAAAGCGCTTTTGCTGGCCCTGCTGCGCGCCATGCAGGCGCACCATGCGGTGGGCCAGCACGTTCTCCTCCACCACATAGGCCAGGGAGTCCGTGGCTTCCTGGCTGATCTTGGTGATGCGGTACAGGCGGCGCGACAGCGTCTTCATGATCCAGGCCACGCCCGGCACCACGGCGGCCACCACCAGCGTCAGCTGCCAGTTCAGATACAGCAGGTAGCCCAGCAGCGCCACCAGGGTGAAGCCATCGCGCGAGATGCCCAGCATGGCCTGCACCAGCAGGGTGGAGCCGGTCTGCACCTCATAGACCACGGTGTTGGACAGCGATGAGGCCGACTGGCGCGAGAACAAGGCCATGTCGGCCGCCAGCAGCCGCTCGAACAGGCGCCTGCGCAGCGCCAGCATGCCCTCGTTGGCAATGCGCGCCAGCGCGTACTGGCCCACGAACTGCGACAGGCCCCGCACCAGGAACACGCCGATGATAGCCAGCGGCACCGACCACAGGGGCAGCGTGCCGTCGGTGAAGCCGCTGTCCAGCAGCGGCTGCAGCAATGCCGGTATCAACGGCTCGGTGACCGCACCCACCAGCGTGGCGGCCACGGCCATCGTCCAGGCCAGGCGCTGACCACCAAAATAGGGGGACAGGCGCTTCAGGCGCTGCGACAGGGTCAGGGTGCTGGCGAGATCATGGGCCGCCGGTGCGGCGGACGGCGCAGGGGCCGGCGGCGGTGAGGATGGTGCGTGCATGAAGCGCGGATTTTACGGCGGGCTTGCCTGGGGCTGCCCCATGGGGAACCGATGCGGCTGGCGGGGATCGACAAAGCCTGGGCCGACAGACCCTACAGTGCACGTTCTTACATCGTGACGCATCCAGTGTGTGTAACATTCGCACCTGTGCAAGTACCGGGGTCTTCCCGTAGATATTGATGAATGCCAATGACTATTGACCGACTCCTTTCTCCTTCCTCCCTGGCGGCCGTGCCGCGCCCTTCGCGCCGAACCCTGCTGGCCGCTCTTGCCTCCACTCCTGCAATTCCCGCGCTGGCCCAGTTCCGCGTCGAAGTGACGGGCGTGGGCCTGACCCAGTTGCCCATCGCCATTGCAGCATTCAAGGGAGAAGGGCAGGCGCCACAGAAGATCTCGGCCATCATCCAGGCCGACCTGGAGCGCAGCGGTCAGTTCCGCGCCGTGGACACGGCCGGCGTGCAACTCGATGAAACCTCGCGCCCCGATGTCGCCATGTGGCGCCAGAAAAGCGCAGATTCCCTGGCCGTGGGCAGCATCACGCGCCTGGCCGATGGCCGCTACGACGTGCGCTTTCGCCTCTGGGACGTGGTCAAAGGCCAGGACCTGGGCGGCCAGGGCTTTGCCGTCACCACCGGCGACCTGCGCCTGGTGGCCCACCGCATCTCCGACTACATCTACGAGAAACTCACGGGCGAGAAAGGCGTGTTCTCCACACGCATCGCCTACGTGACCAAGGCAGGAAGCAACTACCGCCTGTGGGTGGCCGATGCCGATGGCGAGAACGCGCAGTCCGCCCTGTCCAGCCCGGAACCCATCATCTCGCCCGCCTGGTCGCCCACCGGCACCCAGCTGGCCTACGTGTCCTTCGAGTCGCGCAAGCCCGTGGTCTATGTGCACGATGTGGCCAGCGGCCGCCGTCGTCTGGTCGCCAACTTCCGCGGCTCCAACAGCGCGCCGGCCTGGGCGCCCGATGGCAACTCGCTGGCCGTCACGCTCAGCCGTGATGGTGGTTCGCAGCTGTACCTGATCAGCGCCCAGGGCGGCGAGCCCCGCCGCCTGATGCAAAGCAGCGGCATCGACACCGAGCCGAACTTCTCCAGCGACGGCCGCTCCATCTACTTCGTCAGCGACCGTGGCGGCGCCCCGCAGATCTACAAGGTGCCGGCTTCCGGCGGCAGCGCGGAGCGCGTCACCTTCACCGGCAACTACAACATCTCGCCCAGTGTCAGCCCCGATGGAAAGTGGCTTGCGTACATCTCGCGCGTGGGCGGCGGCTTCAAGCTCCACGTCATGGACCTGGGCACCGGCACCGTGAATGCCATCACCGACACCACGGCGGACGAAAGCCCCAGCTTCGCTCCCAACAGCCGCCTGATCGTCTACGCCACGCTGCAGCAGGGCCGCGAGTCCCTGATGACCACCACGCTGGACGGCAAGATCAAGGCGCGGCTGGCAGGGCAGGGCGGAGACATCCGCGAGCCCGACTGGGGTCCGTTCCAGCGCCAGTGATAGCCCGGCTTCCTCGATTTCTTTTCAGTCAACAAGTCAACTCAGCACGAAGTCCATCCGGACATACGGAGATTTTTCATGATCACCATCAAACGACTTTCCCTGGCACTTGCAGTCACCGCACTCATGGCAGGTTGCAGCTCGGGCGTCAAGCTCGACGAAACCCCGGTCACCGACGCGGGCGCCTCCAGCACGGGCCAGGGCAGCGGTGCCGGCACCGGCAGCACCTCGCAAAGCGGCATCTCGGGCGTGGACCTGACCGGCTCGGCTGCCGACAAGGCAGGTCCCCAGGGCGTCAGCCGCATCGTCTACTTCGACTTCGACAGCTACGTCGTCAAGGCCGACGCCCAGCCCCAGATAGAAGCCCATGCACGCTTCCTGAAGGCGTCTTCTGCACGCAAGGTCCAGATCGAAGGCCACACCGACGAGCGCGGCGGCCGCGAATACAACCTGGCCCTGGGCCAAAAGCGCGCTGAAGCCGTGCGCCGCTCGCTGGGCCTGCTGGGCGTGAGCGACGCGCAGATGGAAGCCGTGAGCTACGGCAAGGAAAAGCCTGCCTCCGAAGGCCATTCCGAAGACGCCTACGCGCAAAACCGCCGCGCTGAACTGTCCTACCGTTGATGAACATGCAGCGCTCCCCGATCCTGCATCGCACCGCGCTGCGCACGCTGCTGGCTGCCGGCCTGATGGCCGGCTACGCCGCCAGCGGCCATGCCGCGCTGTTCGGCGATGACGAGGCGCGCCGCGCCATCCTCGAAATGCGCCAGCGTGTCGACAGCATGCAGCAGTCGCAGCAGCGCATGACCGAGGAAAGCGCGCAAACGCGCCGTGGCCTGCTCGAACTGCAGTCGCAGATCGAGCAGCTCAAGTCCGAGCAAGCCAAGCTGCGCGGCCAGAACGAGCAGCTGCTGCGCGATGTGGCCGAGCTGCAGCGCGGCCAGCGCGACATCGCCAAGGGCGTGGACGAGCGCCTGCGCCAGTTCGAGCCGGTCACGGTGACGGTGGACGGCCAGGAATTCGCGGCCGACCCGGCAGAGAAGCGCGACTTCGAAGCCGCGCTGGCGCAGTTCCGCGCAGGCAGCTTTGCCGAAGCCGGCACGGCATTCTCGTCCTTCCTGAACCAGTGGCCCAAGAGCGGCTACGTGCCCTCGGCACGCTTCTGGCTGGGCAATGCGCAGTACGCCAATCGCAACTACAAGGACGCGATCTCCAACTTCCGCGCGCTGCTGGCGGCAGCCCCCATGCATGGCCGGGCGCCGGATGCGGCGCTGTCCATCGCCAACTGCCAGATCGAGATGAAGGACACCAAGGGCGCGCGCAAGACGCTGGAAGACCTGATTAAGGCCTATCCCAACGCCGAAGCCGCAGCCGCGGCCAAGAACCGTCTCGCCAGCCTCAAGTGATGAGCGATACGGTCTCTTCATCCCTTCCGGGAGAAGACAAGACAGCGCCTGAAGCAGGCGCTGTTTTTTCTGATGCCGACCTGCAGCGCCGCTTCGGCGGCCTGGAGCGCCTGTATGGCGTGCCGGGCGCCGCGCGCATCCGCGCCGCGCACGTCGTCGTGGTGGGCATCGGCGGCGTAGGTTCGTGGACCGCCGAGGCGCTGGCGCGCAGCGGTGTGGGCGAGCTCACACTCATCGACATGGACCATGTCGCCGAGTCCAACATCAACCGCCAGATTCACGCGCTCTCCACCACCGTGGGCCATGCCAAGATCGAAGCCATGCGCGATCGCATTGCCCAGATCAACCCGGCCTGCCGCGTGCACTGCATCGACGACTTCGTGGATCCAGACAACTGGCTGCGCCTGCTGCCCCAGAACGCGGACGCCGTCATCGACGCCTGTGACCAGGTCAAGGCTAAGACTGCCATGGCCGCCCATGCGCGCGCCACGCGCCAGTGCTTCATTTCGGTCGGAGCGGCCGGCGGCAAGCGCTTGGCGCACAAGGTGGACATCGAAGACCTCAGCGCCACCACGCACGACCCTTTGCTGGCCCAACTGCGCTACCGCCTGCGCCGCGAGCATGGCGCACCCAAGGAAGGCAAGCGCATCGGCATCGCCTGCGTCTTCAGCCGCGAGGCCGTCGCCCCGCCCGATGCCTCTTGCGCCATCGAAGGCGACGGCACGCTCAACTGCCACGGCTACGGCTCGGTGGTAGCCGTCACCGCCACCTTCGGCCAGTGCGCCGCAGGCTGGGTCATCGATCAACTGAGCCGCATCAAGAATTGAGGCGTAAAATTTGGTGCTAGAATCTATGTCTTCGCTGAGCAGCATCTGATGCATGCAAAGCGTGGTTCGGGTCTTTAGCTCAGTCGGTAGAGCAGCGGACTTTTAATCCGTTGGTCGCGAGTTCGAATCTCGCAGGACCCACCAAAGAACACGAGGCCTCGTAGCAATACGAGGCCTTTTTTCTTTGCTATCGAAGAAGTAGCAAGATGGGGCCGAAATTTCCAGGCCGCGTTCCGCAACTCTGGGCGTGTTCCGCAATTCGCCGAACGGGCTTCACCTTCTTGCCGACCTTGTGGCGGATGTACTGGGCGGTCATGCGCTCCGTCGTGTGCTCCAGCCGTATCCCGCCGTCGTCATCCAACGTGGTGGCGGCCGTGGCGCGCAGGCCCCGAGGCTGGAACTGCGCCTTGGGAATGCCGGCGGCATCCCGAGCGGCGTCGAAGCGGTCGCGGAGCATGTTCTTGGTCAGAGGCTGGCCGGCTTCGTTGAGCTGGCCGAGCAGGATTCAAACAAGCCGAGCATGTGTTGCGCGTGTCTGCGGGACGAGCAGGTTGTGGATCGTCTTGACGCCGCGCTACGTCAATCCACTACGGAAATCTTGAGCGCGTACGCCGAAGACTTGCCCTGGCGGGCGGCTGCGCGGTTGAGGAAGACACGCACACGGTAGTCACCGCTGGCGGGCAATGCACCGGTCCATGTGGGGCCGTCTGCCACCTCGCCCCGGTACAGCGCTTCCTCGCTGCCGGGCGGCAGCACGTTGAAGTAGGTGGAGGTGGATTTCGTCTCCATGTGCACGGTCATCTTCTGCCCGGCAACCGCACGCACTATGTAGTCGCGCGCCTGCTCCTTGTTGCCTTGGAGCTTGCCTTGGACAGTCGCGCCCGACGTGCCTTTCTTGAAGGTCACCGCAGTGGACGGAACGTCCGCCTGGGCGATTGCCGGCATTTGTACAAGCGTGAGGGCAGCGAAAAATGCAGCTGCGCAAATTCTGGAAAGCATGCTGATCCTTTCTAAGAGGCACTGATCGCCTCGCTTGCATGCAGGCTACCAGATGATTTTCCGCTTGGGCGCACCCGACGGGCGCGGTTTGCAGGAAGAACTCCGATCAGTGCCGAGGCCTGCCCTGACGGGCCCTCCCGTCGCGCCGCCCCCGCCGATGACGGTAACGGTCATGGTTGTGATGCCTGCAGGCACCGTGCAAAGTTGGGGGCCGCCAGCGGCCGTTGTTGATTTGGTGTTTCTGGTCGCATTTTTCCTCTTCCCTAGATGCCTAGAAATTGAAACGGTACTGATTCCTGAAACTGCCGCGTGGCATCGCCCGAGAAGGTGTGGTTCTGGTCTGGGCCCAGATCCAGCTTGAGAACCTTGCCGGTTTTCTGGCTGAAGTCGAGTGCCTTGAGGTTTATCCAGAAGGTATTTGGCGTCAACGCTGATTCGAAGAAGTAGAGCTTGCGCTGGTGGTCGAAAACGGTTCTCCAGCGGGTTGACGAGATATTGGGTTCCTCGGGCGTATTCAGGCCGTAGGGCACCGAGGCGTTGCGGATCACGCTGAAGACGCTGGCCAGCGCCTTGTTGGGGTCCTGACTTTTGGGGATGGCGTTGACGTAGAAGGATGCGCGGGCAAATCGATCGGCGGCGCGATTGGTGCCGGGCAGCATGGTGGTGCCGCCCACTTGCTGCCAATAGGTGTTGAGAGCCAACTGCTGATCAAACGTCGGTGAATTGGTCATGACCTGGTATTGCCGGCCGTGATGTATCACCTGCCGGCCATTGATGTACTCGACGATGGCACTGTCGCCGCTGGCGTCGGACATCGAGAGATGCAGCGTCGTCAGCCGGTTCTCTCCGGGAACGTTGTCGGAGACGATGGTGAAAGGTTCTTTCTCCAGCGCCGCAACGGCTTCCTGGACGGTGGCGAAGTTGTCCAGCACGTATTGCGCCCAGGCTGCAATGGTCAGGCCAGGCTTGCTGCCCGCACCGAAGGCCGGGTATTGGGACTCCACCAGCCAGAGCAGGTTGGCGTTGAGGCCGGCTTCATTGACTCCATCGGTGGTGGAGACGTCATAGCCCGAGGTGATGACGCTTCCGTATTTGGACGTCCAGCGCAACGAGTTGGGGCCTGCCTTGCCTGAGCGCTCCATTCCACGCGGGAGCACCCAGAGATTGCTGACGATGTCGCTTTTCCAATCCATGGAGCGCGCGGTGACGACCTGGCCATTCGCACCAAGAAAGACAAGGCGGGTGCAGGCCCAGGTGCTGGGCAGGGCCGTAAGGCCGGCAATTCCCATCAGCAATGCGCCCACTACGGGGTGAATCTGCAGTCTGCGTTTCTTCATGGCAACTCCTTTGCAGGCAAATGGACTGGCGCAGTGTAGTGCGTCATTCGTACCCAGGTCAGAAATGGCCGCCTTGTGAAAAGGCGGGCCGGCAAACTGGCGGTCATTGGAGATGCCGCGCATGGGCCTGCGCGCATGCGGGTGCAGAGGGCACCGCTGTCAGATGGCGTGGCTGAACATGGGGCTGGCCAGCATCGCCACCGCAAAGGAGATGGCGCAGATTGCAGACCACAGGAAGACGAGGAAGAGGTGGCGCATCGTGCAGCTCTCGGGAGTGTTTGGTGGTTCTTGCCAGTTCAATTGCGGATGCGGTTCAGAATGCGCAGCCCGAGCATTGAAAGGCGTTCCAGCAGAGGCCGTGGCTCCATGCGCAGCAGCAACAGCTGCTGGCCGCCGCGCACGGGAAAGGCTTCCAGCAGGCTGCGGTGGTAGCGGGCATCCGGGTCCGGGTTGAAGCTTTCTGTGGGAACGACTCGATGCATCTTGTATCTCCGTCATGTGATTTCGGAAGCCTTTGGGGAGCGCGGACTCTGACGGGATCTATTTCAATTGGTTTCGCGGCGTTTCCGTGCGGGTCAAGTTTGTGGCCGCATGTAGGCCGGGTCTGTACGCTGCGTATGTGTTTTGCGCACGCGCTGTGCGGCCTGTCCGCAGGTCTTCACAGGTGTGAGCAGCGCGTCGGCAACGGCTTTGCGGCGGCTGGCAGTCCCTAGAATTCGGGATCCCCATCTCATTTGCCAGGAGTTCCATGTCCTCCGTTCCCACGCTTCAGATCCGGCCCGTTGCACAGGCGGACCATCAGCAATGGCTTCCTCTTTGGCAGGGCTACAACGCCTTTTACGGGCGCGCTGGCGAGACGGCGCTGCCCGAGGACATCACGCAGGCGACCTGGGAGCGCTTTCTCAATCCGCTGGAGCCGGTGTTTGCGCTGGTGGCAGAGAGCGAGGGTGAGCTGGTGGGCCTGGCGCACTACCTGTTCCACCGCAGCACCACGCGGCTGGAGCCCGTGTGCTATTTGCAGGATCTGTTTGCCGATGCACGCCGGCGCAAGCAGGGCATAGGCAAGTCGCTCATCCGCGCGGTCTACGAGCAGGCATCCCTGGCGGGAGCGCGCCGTGTCTACTGGCAGACGCAGTCTTCCAACGAAGCGGGCCGTGCGCTGTATGACCAGGTGGCCGAGCATCGTGGCTTCATCGTCTACGGGCACGAACTCCAGGGCAGAGCCTGACGCTTTGTTGTCGGGTTGGCGATCCAGAGAAGAAACCTGTTGAAACAGCGGGTGCGCGCAGCCGATGCAGGTCCGCCGGGGGGGCTTGGCAACCCTAGAATCACGCGTTGTCCTTTCGCTGCTTGCGCTGCACCCCCATGTCCAATCTCATCGTCCACGGCGGCACGCCCTTGCGCGGCCGCGTCGTTCCTTCCGCCAACAAGAATGCCGTGTTGCCGATCCTGTGCGCCACGCTATTGACCGATCAGCCGCTGCGGCTGTATGGCGTGCCGGACATCACCGATGTGCGCAAGATCCTGGACATCTTCCGCACGCTGGGCAGCGAGGTGCAGCTGGACGAAACCACACGCACGCTGCAGTTGCATCATCGCGATACGCGCTTTGATGCATCGTCGCATCGCCTGCCGGAGGAGATGCGCTCTTCCATCATGCTGGTGCCGCCGCTGCTGGCGCGCTTTGGCGTGGCGCGGCTGGAGGACAACGTCAAGGGCTGCACGCTGGGCGTGCGTGAGATCGATCCGCACGTGGACATCTTCCGCTCCTTCGGAGGTGAGGTGGAGCGCGCCAGCGGCTCGCTGCTGATCCACAGCGCACAGCCGCTCAAGGCCGTGCGCCACTGGCTGGACTACGCCTCCGTCACGGCGACAGAGAACTTCGTGCTGTGCGCAGTGGCCGCGCAGGGCGAGTCCATGCTGACCAATGCGGCCTGCGAGCCGCATGTGCAGGAGTTCTGCCGCTTCATGGTGATGATGGGCGCCGACATCGACGGCATCGGCACCTCGCGGCTGACGGTGCGTGGCGGCGCGCCGCTGAGCGGCGGCGAGTTCACCTTCGAGGAAGACTTCCACGAGATCACCACCTTTCTCGCGCTGGGCGCGATCACGGGCGGCGATGTGGAGGTGCGCAACAGCACGCCGGACAACTTTCCGCTGATCGACCGCACCTTCGCCAAGTTTGGCGTGCAGGTGGAGCACAAGAACGGCTGGTCACGCGCGCTGCGCTCGGGGCCGCTGAAGGTGCAGACGCCGTTCACCAGCAATGTGCTCACCAAGGTCGAGGCTGCGCCGTGGCCGTACTTTCCGGTGGATCTGCTGCCCATCTTCATTGCGCTGGGTGTGCATGCGCAGGGCAATGCGCTGTTCTGGAACAAGATCTACGACGGCGCGTTGGGCTGGACGGGCGAGCTGTCCAAGTTCGGTGCCCATGTGTTTTCTTCGGACCCGCATCGTGTGGTCACCTTCGGCGGCAATCCGCTGACGCCGGCCGTGGTGGAGAGCCCCTACATCATCCGCGTGGCGATTGCGCTGTTCATGGTCGCCAGCAGCATCGAGGGCCGCTCGGAGATCCGCAACGCCACGCCGATCCGCCGGGCGCATCCGCACTTCGTGGAGAACCTGCGCAGTCTGGGCGCTCGGGTGGAGTGGACCAACGAGGAGTGATGGAAAGCGGCGATGCGCAGGCTGCTAGGCCTGCGGCGCCGCATCCGAGAATCTCTTGGCCGCCCTGAGCAGGTAGCTCACGGCATAGAGGATGGGGTCGTCCGTCTCGTCGTCGTTCACGCGGTCAATGATTTCCAGCAGGCCCTGAAGGTCGGCGGACATCTGTGGCAGCACGCTGCTGGCCAGGGCCTCCACCGGTTGCTCGGCAGCGGCGCGGTCCGCCTTGAGGTGATAGCCGCGCAGCAGGTCGCGGACACCGATCACCATGGCGCGGCTGGACCTTTCCACATGCATTTCCAGCACGCTCAGCGCTGCGCTGATGTGGCATAGCGCGTCTGTTGCCAGGGTCTCCGGGTCGGGCGGGCTGGCGACGGCCTGCGCAGGATGCACGGAGGCTGGCATGTCTGTGTCCGGCATGGTTCTGTCCTTGCGCAATGTGTCCTGGATTCAGGGCTGGTGGTTCGAGGGCGTGGATGTGGGCTTGCACAGCCCCCGGGCGGGTCGTTTCGAGTTTTATGCCAACTTGGAATCATGTCAACTAGGCATGAATCTGAATTTGCATCCGGCAGGTACCATCGCGCAATGCAACGCAAACCCTTTCCCAGCGAAACCCAGGAGCGCTTCATCGTCCGTTTTCCGGATGGCATGCGTGATCGCATCTCGGAAGCGGCAAAGGCCGGCCACCGTTCCATGAATGCAGAAATCGTTGCGCGCATACGGCGCAGCTTCGAATTGGACGAAGCCGGCGATGCCGACCAGGCCGGGGTCGAGCAGGGTGCGGCGGGATTGAGAGAGGAAATTTCGCGCCTGTGCCAGTTGCTGCAAGAGCACAAGGACGCTGCGGCAGGCCTGTTCGAGGCGCACAAGGAAGCGGTGGTGGACGAGGCACTGAAACGCCTGCGCTCCGAAACAGGCATGGCGGCAGGCCGCGCTCCGGGGAAGAGATGAGGCTGTAGGCCTGAGACCACGCTCATCGTTGCCGAGCGCTGGCGGCTGTCCTTGCGGGGCGCGCTTATCGTTGCGTCGGGTCTGCAAGGATCCATCCCTTTTTTAGAAGCTCTTGCAGCAAAGGACGCAGCTATGAACACGGATCAGATCAAGGGCACGCTCAAGGATGCCGCAGGCAAGGTGCAGCAAAAGGCTGGCGAGTTGATCGACAGCCCCGAACAGCAGGCCAAGGGCATTGCCAAGCAGGTCGAAGGCACGGCTCAGAAAAAGCTGGGCGATGTGAAGGAAGCCCTGAAGGATGCGAAAAAGTAAGGCGCCCACGCTGCCTTGATGACGAACAAGCCCGCCACTGCCTGGCGGGCTTTTCTTTTCAGCGAGTTTTGACGGGCGCAAGCCCGAGCAAGGCGTTCCTTGCTTCCTTTATCAGGCGGTCTGGGGCAGCTTGCGGCCGGGGTCCGCGGCCACGTGCACACGGTCACGGCCTGCCTGCTTGGCGGAGTAGAGCAGGGCGTCGGCGCGCGTCAGCGCATCGGTCAGGGCGGTGTTGGCGGCCACGGGGGCGATGCCGAAGCTGATGGTGATCCGCTGGCCGGCTGCCAGCACATAGCCGTCCGCGCTGAGCTGAGCGCGTATGCGCTCGGCCACGCGCTCGGCCTCCTCGGGCGTGGTGCGCATCAGCAGCAGCACGAATTCCTCGCCGCCAAAGCGTGAGACCAGATCGTCGCTGCGCACATGCTGCTGCAAGGTCCTGGCCACGGCCTGCAGAACGCGGTCGCCACAGTCATGGCCCCAGCTGTCGTTGATGCGCTTGAAGTGGTCTATGTCGCCGATCAGCACGGAAACCGGCGCCATGTGCGAATCGGCCAGGCGCAGCTCGGCGGCCTCCTGGAAGGCGCGACGGTTGAGCAGGTTGGTCAGCGAGTCGTGGTTGCGCTCCTGGCGCAGAGCGGTGAAGACATCGCGCACCGTGCAGGCCAGCAGCATCAGGGTGAACAGCAGAGCAAACGACAGCGTGCTGACCAGAGTCACCAGCCAGTAGGTGGAGCGAGCAATCTCATTGAGGTCGGTGCTGCCCAGGGCCAGCACCAGCAGCGGCCGGGCGGCGGTGTAGCCGGCAAACACCACGTAGGACCAGTAGAGCATTCTCTCCAGCCAATCCTGCGGTGGCCGGCGCCGCAGCATGGCGGGCGCCGGCAGCAACTGCAGCAGGCCCAGGCCTGTGTTGAGCCAATGCACGCGTACCCACAGATCGACCTGGATCCGGCTGTAGTAGTACAGCGCGGCCAGAACCACCGCACCTATGAGCAAACCCAGCACGGGATGGGCCGAGACCCCGTAACGCCCCGCCATGCAGCGCGCAAAGCACCAGGTGCCAAACAGGTACATGGCGCCTGTGTACACGGCCCAATGGTGGAGTTGTTCGCGGGGGGCAATGCTCTGCCATGCAAGCGCCAGGGAAACCAGGGCATAGCCGCCGGCAATCCACAGCAGATAGCGCTGGCGACGCTGCACCAGCCAGCACACGGCCAGCGTGCAACTGAGCAGCAAAATGCTCAGCGGCGCAATCAGTACATAGAGGCGATCGGTATCGAGTGACACATCCACAGCGTGTTATGCACTTGCAGGTGCGAAAGACGGCGGCTGGCAGCTTCCAAGCCCAGGCATTCAATGGCGCGGCAGCCGCAAGCGTCATTGCATTTTGCATCCGATGTCACCGGCGCTTGCCACTGCATATGCACTGTTTCGCGTTGTGCACAGCGGGTGATATCGGGTCTGCCCGCGCGCAGCCTCAAGTTCCCGGTATTTCTGACGAAAAAGCAAGTCATCTTTTCCGGATTGATGGGCCATGTCGATATGGCGGGGCTTTTCACCGGAAGACGGCCGGCGCTAGTGCGCGTGGCCTGTTGTTTCACCTTTCCTCTGTTCAGTTTTTCCGACGAGAGTTCTACGAATGAAATTTGATCAATGGAGCGTGTCCGCCAAGCTTTGGGGCACGCTGGGCGGCTTGTTGGCGATGATGCTTGCGGTATCGCTGTGGGCACAGTTTGCGGCGGCCCGCGCCATGGACCAGGGCATGCAGACGCTGTCCGAATATGAGAACCGCATCGGTCTGGCCATTCAATGGAAGGGCGCAACGGAAACCACGGGCGAGCGGGTGCTGGCCAGCAATGCCTCCACCGATGAGGAATTGACGCGCCTGCTCGACGGCCGGGTCAAGGAAGGCTCTGGCCTGATCACCAAGCTGCAGGCCGAGATCGTCAAGGGTGCCAGCGAGGCCGACAAGGCTGCGCTGGAGCGCATCGCCAGCATCCGTGCCGAGGTGCTGGCGCTGAACAAGCGGGCCCGCGAGATTAAGTTGACGGGCGATGCCGCGGCGTTCCGCGAGTTCGTCCAGCAACAGTACCTGGGTGCCATCGGCCGCTATGTGGACTCGCTGGAAGTCTTCGTGCAGCTGCAGCGCAGCCAGCGCGATGCGGCCATGGAGCAGGCCCAGGCCGCGCGCCAACAGGCCAGTGTGCTGGCCTGGATTGTCCAGGGCGTGGTGCTCCTGGCCGGACTGGCGCTGGCCTTCGTGCTGACGCGTGCCATCACGCGTCCGCTGGAGCGAGCCGTGCAACTGACCGATGCCATTGCGCAGGGCGACCTTACCGTGTCGGCCGAGGACAGCCGCAAGGACGAATTCGGTCATCTGCTGCGCTCGGTCTCGGGCATGGCGGCACGGCTGCGTGGGCTGGTGACGGAGGTGCGTGACAGCGTGCACTCGATCTCCACTGCATCCACCGAGATTGCCGCCGGGAATCACAACCTATCTTCGCGCACCGAGCAGACGGCGTCGAACCTGGAGGAAACAGCCGCCAGCATGGAGCAACTGACCGCGACCGTGGGCCAGGCCGCCGACACCGCGCGCCAGGCCAATCACCTGGCCGGCAGCGCCGCCCAGGCGGCCGAGCGCGGGGGCGCCGTGGTGGGCCATGTGGTGGCCAGCATGGACCGCATCAGCGACAGCGCACGCCGCATCTCCGACATCATCGGCGTGATCGACTCCATTGCTTTTCAGACCAACATCCTCGCGCTCAATGCCGCTGTGGAAGCGGCCCGCGCGGGTGAGCAGGGCCGTGGCTTCGCTGTCGTGGCTGGCGAAGTGCGGGCCCTGGCCCATCGCAGCGCAGAGGCCGCCAAGGAGATCAAGGGGCTGATCAGCACCTCGGTCGATGCCGCGCAGGAAGGCTCTGCCCAGGTCGCCCAGGCCGGCCAGGTGATGGATGACATCGTGGGCAGCGTGCGCAAGGTCTCGGACATGATTGGCGAGATCACGGCGTCTTCCACCGAGCAGCGCGACGGTATTGGCCAGGTCAACCAGGCTGTCAGCCATCTGGACCAGATGACGCAGCAAAACGCGGCCTTGGTGGAGGAGTCCGCAGCGGCAGCGGCCGCACTGAGCGACCAGGCGCAGCGCCTGTCGGGTATGGTGGCCGTATTCAAGGTTGGCAACGCTGTGCCAGCCCTGCGATAGCGCGTGCAGAAAAAAAGGACCGCCGGGGGCGGTCCTGTTGCAGAGAAAAGCCGTGGCCCTTGCGGGCCTGCCAGGGTAAGTCAGTGAGAGGGGAGGGAGGAGATAGTCTCCCTGGCTCGGCTGGAAAATGGTTCGTGGTGGTGGCGGATTGCTCCAGTGGCCGTTGGGGCCTTGCCGTTGCGTGACGGGATGCCCATGGCTTGCGGGTGCTGCAATGACGTGGGCATCATGATTTTGGAGAGTGCAGGTGTAGGACAGTTCCCTGTGTGATACCTGCTGTTTCCCTTGTTGTGATTGCTTGGGTACCGAAACATGCAGGCACCTCTCGGCTCACACATCAGCACTACATTGAAGAATTTGTAACTTCTGGGCAATAGGGTTAACCCCTTGCTTCTGGCAACAAAAAGCCCGCACTTGGCGGGCTCTGTCGCAGCTTAGTGGCTGCCAGGGGGCGGGCTGCGCCGGACCTCATATGGCGAAGGGAGTGCGGTCCTTGCCTTCAATCCAGCGGGGCTGCTTGCCGCGGCCGGTCCAGGTCGCACCGGTGGCCGGATCGCGGTACTTGGGAACGCCGACCACGCGAAAACCAGCGCCAGTCTTGGCTTTGGACGAGGGAAAGACATCGGCCTCGGTCAATCCGTATTGGTCGATGATGGTGCGCACCTGGGCAATGGCTCCGGACTTTTCGGTCTTGAGCACTTCGGCGATCTGGGCTTCGAGCTGGGCTTTTTGCTGCAGCAGTGTCTTGTAGTCTGTGGTCATGTATATCAATGAATGTTGATCTGCCAATATAAAGGAATCCGGGAGAGCTTTTGGCAAAGTGAGCCTACACTGCCGCGCAACACCCGGATGACGACAGGCGTATTGTCAGAGAGCCTGTTTGAGAACAGGTTCCCATGTTGCCTGAGTCTAGGCGAGTCTGACGCTGATTTTTGTGGCGTATGGAAACCGGGTCATCGCATCTGCCACCGCTGCGCAGGTGCTGGGAAACAGGGCCGTGTAGCAGGCGCCGGCCACTTTGATGATGCATCGCTTCATGTTTCTCTCCCCTTGAATGACAGGTCTGCCTGCTTATCGGCATCTTTGCATCAAGATGAAACATTTTGTATCCTGCTCCCTGCCGATGCTGGTCAGGGGCCTTCATGGATCCATGGCAGTCCAGGAAGGGCAAGAAAAGGCCGCATGGTGCACCCCAAAAATATGAGGGAGGGAAAAACACAGGGTGCGCGGCGCAAACGGCAGGACCCTGGTGCAAGGCCCTGGCGTTTGCGACAAAAAGATCCCGCCTGCAGGGCGGGAAATGTCTGTGTTACAAATTGACACTATAGCATGCATCCGTCCAGGATGTGACGATAACTTGCAAAAACCTGACGACTCAGACCCCGGTGGCGTTGCAAGCAAAGCGCTGCTTGCTCGAAGGGGTGGTGCAGCGGATCACCTGCAGCCAGGAAGCGTGCAATTGCAAGGGCAAGTACGCACTCTTTGAGCTCTGGCGGCCGGTGTGTCTCGGATAGGCTCGGTGGGCATCCACAGCCCTCGTTTTTGCCTTTACTACGCATCATGTTTCAAACACTTCGTGCCCGCCTGATCCTCATCTGCGTGGCAATCACAGTGGCCGCGCTGTTCGCGCTGTCCATGGCCACCTTCTGGACGGCGCGCGGCAGCACGCTGTCCGGCATCGACGAAAACATCGGCCAGCTCACGCAGGCCCATGCAGCCGCATTGACCGACTGGGTCCAGGACAAGCAGCGCATCACCGGCTCGCTGAAAACGGCGGTGCAACAGCCGGACCCGATTCCTTTCCTGCTGGCAGGCCAGCAGGCCGGCGGCTTCGATGACGCCTACTTCGTGCATGCGGACAAGCGTGCCGTGTTCACCCATCCCATGCCGGAGAACTACGACGGCACCCAGCGCGACTGGTTCAAGCAGGCCGTGCGGGAAGGCCGTCCGGGCGTCACGCCAGCCTACGTGGACGCCAGCACGGGTGAGCTGACGATCAGCTTTGTCGATCCGGTCGGGGCCTCGGGCGCGATCACGGCCGTCGTCGGCACCGATGTGCGGCTGGCGGCCATGTCCAGGAAAGTGGCGGCCATACGCCCCCAGGAAAAGAGCTTAGCCTTTCTGATGGACGGCGAAGGCCGTCTGCTGGCCTACGCCAGGCCCGAGCTGGCGCTCAAGCCCGCTTCGGCGATTGCACCGGAGCTCGATGCGGCCCTGATCAAGCGCCTGGCCGAGCAGGGCGGACGTGCCGACCTGGTGCTCGATGGAGAGCCGCAGATGGTCTATGCCGCCAAGGTGGAGGGCACGCCCTGGACGCTGGCCGTGGTGATCGACCGCGCACAGGCCACGCATTCCGTAAGCGCGCTGCTGCAGGTGGCCGCCTTCATCACCGCGCTTTCCGTGCTGGGTACGGCCGTGCTGTTGACCGTGGTGCTGCGCCGGATGCTCATGCGCCTGGCCGTGGCGCGCGATGCCTTGCAGGACATTGCTTCCGGCGAGGGCGATCTGACCCGCCGCCTCACGGCGGCAGGCCGGGACGAACTGGCGCAGATCGGCCAGTCCTTCAATCAGTTCGTGGACAAGATCGCCACGGTGCTGCTGCGCATTCGCGAATCGTCGGAATCGGTGCGCATGGCGTCGGCCGAGATCGCGGGCGGCAACCAGGACCTGTCGTCACGCACCGAGCAGCAGGCCAGCTCGCTGGAGCAGACGGCAGCCGCCATGGAGCAGATCACGGCAACCGTGCAGCAAAACGCGGCCAATGCCCGCCAGGCCAGCGAGCTGGCCACCAGCGCCTCGCAGATCGCCACGCAAGGCGGTGAGGCCGTGGGCCAGGTGGTGCAGACCATGGGTGGCATCGAGGCGTCGGCACGCAAGATCGAAAGCATCATCGGCGTGATCGACTCCATCGCCTTCCAGACAAACATCCTCGCGCTCAATGCTGCCGTCGAAGCGGCCCGTGCCGGCGAGCAGGGCCGTGGCTTTGCGGTGGTCGCCAGCGAGGTGCGCACGCTGGCCCAGCGCAGCGCCACGGCGGCGCGGGAGATCAAGGCGCTGATCGACGATTCCGTGGGCCAGATCGACACGGGCAGTCGGCTGGTGCGCAATGCGGGCACCACCATCGACCAGGCCGTGGACGGCGTGCGCAAGCTCAGCACGCTGGTGGCCGAGATCAGCAACGCCAGCCAGGAGCAAAGCCGTGGCATTGCCGAGGTGGGTAGCGCCATTGGACAGATGGACCAGGTCACGCAGCAGAACGCCGCCCTGGTGGAAGAGGTCACGGCGGCTGCGCAATCGCTGCAGCAACAGGCCGTGCAGCTGGCACAGGCCGTGGCGGGCTTCAAGCTCGACGAAGTAAACGGCGCCCGCCGCCTGCGCTGAGCGCGGGCAAAACGCCGAGGCAGCGCCTGGTGTCAGGCCGCCTTGGCGCCCCCGGAATGCTCGCAGGCAAAGGCCGGTGTACCGGCCTCGTCCGGCCGCTCGCCCGCCACGAAATACCGGTCCCGGCCGCTGGCCTTGGCCTGGTACAGCGCCGTGTCGGCCGTGCGCAGCAAGGCGCTCAAACCCAGCGGAGGCTGGGCCATGTTCGTGCAGGCGATGCCAATGCTCAGCGTGGGGCAGATGGTTGCGCCATCGCTTGTCTCGATGCGGATTTCGCGCGTGGCTTCGCACAGCCGCTGGGCCACGGCGCTGGCCGTGGCGCAGTCGGCGCCAGGCAGCAGCACGGCGAATTCCTCACCGCCCAGGCGGCCTATGAGTTCATGCGGGCGCAGCGCTTGCGACAGGCGTGCCGAGACTTCCTGCAGCACCCGGTCGCCAGCGGCATGGCCGTGGCGGTCGTTGGTGTGCTTGAAGTGGTCCAGGTCCAGCATCAGCATGGCGCCCGACTGGTGCTCGCGCTGCAGGCGCTCCAGCGTGCGCTGAGCGCGCTCCAGAAAGCTGGTGCGTGCCAGCAGGCCGGTCAGCGCATCGTGGTTCACTGCATGGCGCAGTTTGCTGAGCATGTCCTTGAAGGCCATGAGCGTGCAGGCCACGGCCAGCGGGCCTATGGACAGCATGGCCAGGCCCAGGCGGAACGAGAACGTGGTCTCCAGTTCGGAACTGGGCGAGGTGAGCAGTACATCTGAAAACGTGGCCAGCTTGATGGCACAGCTGGCGAGGTTGAGCAGGGCGACCACGAACAGCCGGTAGCGCATGGCACACAGCAGCATGGCCGGCATGCTCAGGGACAGCGCGCCCGGCCCGCCCAGGTAGATGGCAATGGCCTCGGAGATCACCAGGGCCAACAGCGGCAGCAGGGCCTGCACGATCTGCCTGAACGGCTGGCCACGCCAGGACAGCGGCTCCAGGCTTGCGGGAAAGCTCAACAGAACGGGCAGCAACAGAGTCATGTGCATCAGCTCGCTGCTGAACCACATGGCCATCATGGGCTGCCAGGGCCAATGCATCAGCTGGTGCATGCCCACCGAGCCCAGCACGGCGCCGACCACGCTCACAAGCAGGCTGCACATCACCAGGTGCAGCACCGATGAGGGGGAGCGCATCTGCCGCACCCGCAGCGGCAGGCGCCGCATCATCACCCAGCCGCAGGCCACGGCTGCCAGATCGGCGAAAGTCAGCCACAGGGTCTGGTCAAGCGGGCTGCCCGACAACCATTCGGCCAACGCCATGGCCACGGCGGCCGCCGTCCAGCAGTGTCTATGGCTGTAGGCGGGGCTGCGCAGCATCCAGCCCAGGAGCAGGGCGTTGGACAGCCACAGAGATGAAAGATGCCCCGGAGAGCGCAGGCCCAGCGCCACGGCCGAGCACAGAAACAGCACCCCGCCCAGCACAAAGCTGTCCCGCCAGGGCGTTGCAGCTTGTGAAATCCACGGATCTCCAGATACGGCGCGATATGACATATGTCTCCCCTGTGGAGACTGAATGGAGGCACCGGACACTGCGCGCGTTCGTCGGGCATGCCGGGCATGCCCTTGTCATGGGGAACGAGCGGTCCGGCGGGCAGCGGGAAATCGGAAAACCCTCCTTTGGCGTGCTGCGGCAAGCCGCGTAACTGCGGGCAGGCCCTGCGTCGGAAACCGACGGATGCGGGGTAACTTGAGTTCACAAAATTTACGCCTGCGGGGCCAATCTAGCGGAAATGCATGTATTTGCAAGTACTGATCCATCATGCGTGCTGCGCCTTCCCAAGCGGTTTGCCGTGTTCCGTCGAGCCCGGCCAGTACGGCCGCAGGCGGCAGCCCTGCCCGCGGAGCAGCGTCGCCAAAGGAAGGATGGGATGCATGCTAAGTATTTATGCGAGGTCCCAGCCGGGTGACATGCAGCGGCAGAGCATCGGGGTGTGTCGGGGGATTTGTAATTAGTTACTTTTGTTTCTGATAGCCATTACTCTTGCCTGGTGGTGCCCATGTGCCATCGCTGCTGGGCGATGCGGGATGGGGATGCACTCCAGATGCGGCGGTTTCGGATGAAACGAGGATCTTGTTGATGAAAGCGACGATTTGCAGCGCATAGAATTGCCGGATTGGTGGATATATCTGCCGAAATGTTGAACACGTCCGAGCCGCCGCCATAGGCTCTTGCCGTTGACGTCCAGGGAGCTGCATGGAATACCGTCTTGATGAAACCGACCGCCAACTGCTGCGCCTGCTGCAGACCAATGCGCGGGCTTCCACCGCGCATCTGGCCCGGCAGATGAATCTGGCGCGCACGACGGTGGTGGCCCGCATTGCCCGGCTGGAGCAGGAAGGCGTGATCGCCGGATACGGCGTTCGCCTGGGTGCGCGCGTGGAGCAGTCTGCGGTGCGCGCGTACTGCGGCATTCGCGTGCAGCCCAAGACGGCCACTTCAGTAATGCAGGCACTCAACCGTTTCACCGAGGTCGAGGAAGTCTCCGCCGTCAGCGGCCAGTACGACTACATGGTGTTCGTGCGCTGCGAGAGCAACGAAAAGCTCGACGCGCTGCTGGACCGCATAGGCCTGATCGACGGCATACAGCAGACCTATACCTCGGTGGTGCTCAGCCGCAAGATCGACCGGCGCATGACGGCGGCGCTGAGCCAGCTGGCTGAATCTGCCGCCTGAGTCTTCTGCCCGTGCCGGCCGATGGAGAGCCGGGCGGCTGTCCACATCGACTGTCGGGCATCAGACATTTCCTAGTGAAACTGCCGGGTAGGCAGTGCATTGCCTCGCTCCTATGCTGATGCGGGCCCCGTGGCAGACCGGGGCCTTTGTGTACGCATAACACCAGGAGACAAAGCATGCACCCAGCGCTTCGCAGTGGATGGAAACCCTTGTCATTGATAGCCCTGGCCGCCTTGGCGGCCTGCGGCGGTTCGGGAGACGGCTCCGGCAGCAAGTACAGCGCGGAGATCCGCCGCACGGAGATGGGCATTCCGCACATCAAGGCCAAGGACTGGACGGGCCTGGGCTATGGTGCGGGCTATGCCCAGGCGCAGGACAACCTGTGCACCATGGCCGACTCCTTCCTGACCTACCGCGGGGAGCGTTCGCGCCACTTCGGCGGCGATGCCCAGGCCGTCTATGACAGCACCATCGACCGGCCGCGCAACATCGATTCGGACTTCTTCTTCCGCCATGTCGTCTCCGATGACGCCGTGGCCGCCATGATCCAGGCCCAGCCCGACAAGCTCAAGCAACTGGTCGATGGCTTCGTGGCAGGCTACAACCGCGTGGTGCGCGAGACCCCGGCCGGGGCCAAGACCAATGCGGCCTGCGCGGGCCAGCCTTGGGTGCAGGCCATCACGGCCCAGGACATCTGGCGGCGCATGTACACGGCCAATCTTGCCGGCGGCTACAGCAATTTCGTGGCCCAGATCGCCAATGCCGTGCCGCCTGCAGCGGCTGCGGCGGCAACGGCCTCGGCCAAGCCGGCGAAGGGCCGGTCGGCCGCGACGCAGCTGGCCGCGCTCAAGCCGGGCCAGGTGGTGGCGCCATCATTGCAGGTGGGCGGCACCACGGGCATAGGCAGCAACATGTACGGCTTCGGCCAGCAGGCCACGGGCGGCAGCAGCGTGCTGTTCGGCAATCCGCACTGGTACTGGAAGGGGCCGGACCGCTTCTACCAATCGCAGCTCACGATTCCGGGCGAGATCGACGTCAGTGGCGCCAGCTTCCTGGGTATCCCGATGGTGCTGATCGGCTTCAACAACGACGTGGCCTGGAGCCACACCGTGTCCACGGCGCGGCGCTTCGGCCTGTTCATGTACCAACTGGCCCCCAATGATCCGACCCGCTATGTGCGCGACGGCAAGACCGAGGCCATGCAGGCCAGCAGGATCACGGTGAGCGTGCGCAATGCCTCCGGCGGGCAGGACCAGGTCACGCGCACGCTGTACAAGACCGTTCACGGCCCGGTGGTCAACCTCGGCGCCATGGACCCGGCGCTGGGCTGGACCACGCAGAGCGTGTTCGCCATCCGCGACATCAACGCCTACAACTACCGCACTTTCCGCAACTGGCTGCGCTGGAACCAGGCCAGGTCGCTGGACGAGTTCATCCGCATCCAGAAGGAGGAGTCGGCCATTCCCTGGGTCAACACCGTCGCTGCGGGACGCGGCAACGCCCAGGTCTGGTATGCCGACATAGGCGCCGTGCCCAACGTGCCGCCCGCGCAGCTGCAGGCCTGCGCCACGCCGGCCTCGGCCGCCATCAACGCGGCGCTGCCCCAGGTGCCGGTGCTGGCCGGCGGCAGCAGCCAGTGCGACTGGGGCTCGGATGCGGATTCGGTGCAGGCCGGCGCCATCGGCCCGGCACGCATGCCCAGCCTGCTGCGTGGCGACTACGTGGGCAACATGAACGACAGCTACTGGCTGTCCAATGCCTCGGCGCCGCTGACCGGCTATCCGGCCATCTTCGGCTCCACTTCGTCGGCCCAGAGCCTGCGCACGCGCCTGGGCCACACCATGGCGCTGCAGCGGCTGGCGGGCACGGACGGCTATCCGGGCAAGCTGGCCACCAGCGACATCGTTCGCCAGATGGTGCTGGACAGCCGTGTGTACAGCGCGCGTTTCAAGGACGAGGCATTGGCCCAGGTCTGTCCAGGCCCCGTGTCCTCGGCGGGTGAAACGGTGGACGTATCGGCTGCCTGCACGGCGCTGCAGGCCTGGGACGGCACGGGCACGGCGGCATCCAGGGGCTCCCATGTCTGGGACGAGTTCTGGAAGCGCGTGGCCAGCCAGATCAAATCGGCCGACCTGTATGCCGTGCCCTTCGATGCGTCCGACCCCGTCAACACGCCGCGCGGCATCAAGCCCACGGCCAAGGCGGCGCTGCAAAAGGCGTTCGCCGAAGCAGTGAAGGCCGTGCAGGCCAGCGGCTTTGCCATGGATGCGGCGCGTGGCACCGTGCTGTTCTCGCAGCGTGGCGGAGAGAAGACGGCGCTGTATGGCGGATGCGGCGAGGTGGGCTACTTCACCATCACCTGCTCGGAAAACAAGATAGAGCAGGGCGGCTACAGCATGGACGGGCAGCCGCACGGCAACAGCTACATGCAGGTGGTGAGCTTCCCGGCGGCCGGAGTGGAGGCCCATACCTTCCTGACCTTTTCGCTGTCGGACGATCCTGCCTCGGCCCACTATGCGGACTACACCAAGGCCTACGGTGCGCGCCAGTGGCTCAAGCTGCCGTTCACCGACAGCGCCATCCAGGCCAGCCCGGCCTACAAGACGCAGACCGTGAGCGAGTGACATCCGCTGTCCGGCGTGATGCAGTGCCCGCCTGAAGGGGCTGCATCCGGCATGCAATGCAAACGGGGGCCCAGGCCCCCGTTTCGCTTGACTGGTTGCCTGGCTCAATCCACCACGACGCGGGCCTGGCCCGCTTCCATGCGGCCGACGATGGCTGCATCGCCAAAGCCCTGTTCGGCAAACAGCGCAAGCACCTGGTCCGCCACATCGGGCGTGCACGATACGAGCAGGCCGCCCGAGGTCTGCGGATCGGTCAGCAGCGCGCGCTGGGCATCGGTGATGCCGGCGCCCAGCACCACCTGTGTGCCATACGAGGCCCAGTTGCGGCCCGAGGCGCCCGTAATGACGCCCTGCTCGGCAAAGCCCTGCACCGTGGGCAGCACGGGCAGGCTGCGGCTGTCGATGCGCGCCGTCAGGCCCGCGCCGCGTGCCAGTTCCAGGCCGTGGCCCAGCAGGCCGAAGCCCGTCACATCGGTCAGCGCGTGCACGCCGTCCATCTTGCCCAGCGCCGTGCCGGGGCGGTTGAGCAAGGTGGTTGCCTCCACCATGGCGCGGTAGCCGGCTTCGTCCAGCAGGTTCTTCTTGAGCGCGGCCGACAGGATGCCTACGCCCAGCGGCTTGCCCAGGATCAGCACATCGCCGGCCTTGGCGTCGGCGTTGCGTTTCATCTGGCGCGGGTTGACGATGCCGATGCCCACCAGGCCGTAGATGGGCTCGACCGAGTCGATGGAGTGGCCGCCGGCCAGCGGAATGCCGGCATCGCGGCAGACCGACTCGCCGCCTTCCAGGATCTTGGCAATGGTGTCGTGTGGCAGCACATTGATGGGCATGCCCACGATGGCCAGGGCCATCAGCGGCTGGCCGCCCATGGCGTAGATGTCGGACAGCGCATTCGTCGCGGCGATGCGGCCGAAGTCATACGGATCGTCCACGATGGGCATGAAGAAATCCGTGGTCGCCACGATGGCCTGCTCGTCGTTGATGCGGTAGACGGCGGCGTCGTCGGCGGTCTCCGTGCCCACCAGCAGGTCCGGGAAGAACTGCTTGGGCAGCGCGCTCTTGCCGATCAGCTCCGCCAGCAGGCCCGGCGCGATCTTGCAGCCGCAGCCGCCGCCATGGGACAGCGAGGTGAGTCGGGGAGCTTGGGAGGTGTCTGTGGTCATGGAGCAATCCGGCGAACGGGGGCGATCGCAGTAGTGGAAAAGAGTGCCTGCCGCCAGCGCGGCGGCGCGCCATATTATGGGCGGGCACGGCGGGCGGCCATGGTACAAGCGGGCATGTCCAAGTCTTTCGCTCATGACCGCGCATCCGTGGACTGCGATCCCGAGACGGTGGTCGGCGTGGAGCAGCGCGGCTTCAACGCCTGGCCGGCCCAGCGCACCGTGCTCTGCGGGGACTGGCTGCTGCGCGCCGCGCAGGGCCATACCAAGCGGGCCAACTCGGCCAATGCCCATCAGCCCGGCGCCCGCCTTGGCGCCTTGCTGGCGCAGATCGAAGCCTTCTACCAACGCCAGGGCCTGCCGCCCGTCTTCCGCCTCTCGCCCCTGGCCAGCCCCGAGGCCGATGCCCAGCTGGCGCAGGCCGGCTACCTGCTGGCTGATCCTTCGCTCGTGATGCGCGCAGCCTTGGCGGACATGGCGCAGCCGGCGGACGGAAAAGGCTGGACCCTCGCCATGGATGCCCGGCCCGGTGCGGCCTGGCTGCAAGGCTTTGCCGAGGCCGGCGCCGTGCCGCCCCGGCACAGGCAGGCGCATCACCACATGCTGCAGTCCATTGCCTGGCCCGCCGCCTTTGCCACGCTGCGCGTCGGGGGCGAGGTGGCCGGGTTCGGCCTGGCCGTGCTGGAGCGCGGGTGCGTGGGCCTGTATGACATCGTCATCGCACCTGCAATGCGCGGGCGGGGGCTGGGCCGTGCGCTGGTGTGCGGCCTGCTGCACTGGGGACGGACGCAGGGGGCGCAATGGGCCGAGCTGCAGGTGCGGGCTCCCAACCGGGTGGCGCGCGGGCTGTATGAAAGCCTGGGCTTTCATCCGCTCTACGCCTATCACTACCGCCTGCCTGCCGCGGCACCTTGATGTGCCGCAGCGACTAAGAAAGGATGATGACCCAGCGCGACACTCCGGGTGCTCCGAGGCGGGCGATATGTGAAAAAATGCTTCGATGCGCCGTCGTGGTGCAATGCATGGATTTCCCGTTCAAGGAGCCTTGGTTGGCTGTTCGCATAAATCGCTCACAGCGCTCGCAGCGCTCACTTCTCCCATCCCGCAGGTGGTGCATGGGTGGCAGGATCAAGGGCCTGCCGCCAGCCTGGGCCTGGGTGGCCGTGTGCCTGCTGGCGCTGCAAACGGGTTGGGTGGGGCTGGTGGGGCAGGCGCACGCCGAACCATCGGCCGACGAGCATGAGCTGGGCGTGACACGCACAGTCTTAGGCATCCTGGGCTACACGCGCTGGCCCACGGAAAGCGCGGTGCTGCGGCTGTGCGTGGTGGGCTCCACCGAATATGCCGATGATCTGCTCAATGGTGCCCCGCAGACCGTGGGCAGCCAGCGGCTGGAAGTCCGGCGCGTCGTGCTTTCCGATGCGCGCATCCTGGCCGAATGCGAAGGCATCTATGCCGGCCAGCTCGATGAAGCGGCCTGGCGCAAGCTCATGGAGCAACTGGCCGGACGGCCGCTGCTGACCATCAGCGAGCGGGGAGAGCTGTGCCGCATCGGCGCCATGTTCTGCCTGCGCCGCCGTGGCGAGGGCGCGGGCTTCGAGGTCAGCCTCGACTCCGTGGCACGCAGCGGCCTGCGCGTCAATCCCAAGGTGCTGCAGCTTGCGCGCCACAGGACGTTGCCATGAAGTTGTTCCTGTCCGGCAGCGCCTCCCTGCGCAACGTGATCCGCCGCGCGCACATGCGCATGGCGGCGGTGGCCATTGCGCTGGCGGGCGCGCTGCTGCTCATCGTCGGCGTGGCCACCCTGCGTCTTTACCTGTCCAACAACCTGCATCTGGTGGCACGTTCGCTGGCCTATACGGTCGAGGCATCGCTGGTCTTCGGTGACCGTGACGAGGCTGCCCGCGTGCTGGACCAATTGCTGCGCGGCGAAGGCGTGGCCCATGCCGAGGTTTTCGATGCCGAGCAGCGCCCGTTCGTGCAGTGGTCGGGCCATGGCGGCTCGGCGCTGTCCAGCGTGGGTGAACTGCTGGCCATAGGCATAGGCCTGCCGCGCGCCGAGGCCGATGTGCGCCAGGATGGCCGCCTGGTCGGGAGCGTGCAGCTGTCCAGCGATGGCGTGGGCCTGGTCCGCTTTCTGGGCGCAGGCTTCATCGTGCTGGTGCTGTGCGTGGGCGTGAGCGGCTATGTGGGGCTGCGCCAATCGCGCCGCATGCTGCGCGACATTGCCGAACCGCTGCAGCAGTTGGCGCGCGTGGCGCACGCCGTGCGCCATGACCGGTCCATGGACCAGCGCGTGCCGCTGGCGCGCATTGCCGAACTGCGCGAGTTGGGAGACAACTTCAATGCCCTGCTGGCCGAGCTGCAGACACGCCACGAGCGGCTGCAGCAGCAAAATTCGGCCCTGGAGCGCCAGGCTTCGCGAGACAGCCTCACGGGGCTGGCCAACCGCCTGCATTTCGAGCAGCGCCTGCAGCAGGCGCTGGACAACGCGGCCGAAACCGGACAGAAGCTGGCCGTGCTGTTTCTGGACAACGACCGCTTCAAGCAGGTCAACGACGCGTACGGCCATGCTGTGGGCGATGTGCTGCTCAAGGCCGTAGGCGCAAGACTGCGCTCGCAGGTGCGCGAGAGCGATCTGGTCGCGCGGCTGGGCGGCGATGAGTTCGCCATCCTGCTCTATCCCGTGGGCGGGGGCGGCGATGCGCAGATGGTGCGGGACAAGATAGAGGCCGCCATGCATGAGCCTTTGGTGGTCAGCGAAGGCGTGGTGCTGCAGCCTTCGGTCAGTGCGGGCGTGGCCCTTTTTCCCAAGCATGGCCAGAGCATGGAGACGCTGATGCGCCATGCCGACCAGGCCATGTACCAGGCCAAGGCCATGCGCCAGGCCGAACGAGTCACAGGAGGATGACATGTTGAAACGACGGAGCTGGACCCGGATGTGCGGCGCAGGTGCGGCCGCTGTGCTGGCCCTTGCGCTGGCGGGCTGCAAGGCGGCGCCCGAGGCGCCGCCTACGCCGCAGGGCCTGACCGAGCAGCAGCAGCAAGTGCTGCGCAGCCAGGGCTTTGCACAGGCGGAGCAGGGCTGGGAGCTGCAGATGTCGGGCAAGCTGCTGTTCGGCTTTGACTCGGCCGAAGTCGGCGCCCAGGCGCGCACCAAGGTGCTGGAACTGGGGCGGGCGCTCAAGGGCGTGGGCATAGAGCGGCTGCGCGTGGAAGGCCATACGGACGATCGCGGCAGCGATGCCTACAACATGCGCCTGTCGCTGCGCCGCGCAGAGGCCGTGGCCGATGTGCTGGCCGAAGCCGGCCTGGCGCGCCAGGATATCGAGGTCAAGGGCCTGGGCCGCGCCATGCCCGTGGTGCCCAGCGATGCGGCGGAGAACCGCCGCGTGGCCATCGTCGTGCCCTTGCAATAGCCGGAACCTGGCTGGGATCAGAGTCGGGGGGATTGGCGGAAAGCAGCAGGAGTCGAACCTACCCAGGAGCGGCTGACGCCCCTGACCGGGTTTGAAGCCCGGGCGCACCACCGGGTGCGTATGCTTTCCTTCTGGATTGAAGCTCCCCCTGAGCGGCTTACGCCGCTTCCCCCCGTTGCACGGCGCCTCTCTACCCGCTTCGCGGGGGAGGGGGACGACACCCTTGCTGCGGGGCGGCCCTTGCTCGGTGTCTCTCGCCCTGGGCCGCGCCGGTTGCTGGCGCCGTGGCGAAGCAAAGCTGGCCATTGTAGCGGCCCCTTGCCTCAAATTCTTGCTGTGGCGCCAGTGGTCCACTGCACATCGGGGCGCAGCAGGTGGGCGTCGCGCAGGCGGCGGGTGTAGCCGATGCGGTCGAAGAATTCGAGGATCTGGATGGCGCGCTTGCGGCCCAGGCCTGTGGCATCGCGAAAGGCGTGGGCCTGGATTTCGCCGTTGGGGGTGGCGGCGGCCAGTTCGCGCACCAGGGCGGCGAGTTCGTCCGTGCGGGCGGCGGAGTAGAACAGGTCCTTGGTCACCTGAAACAGCAGTCCCTGGCGCGCGAGCTTGCGCAGCAGCTGGCGCACGGTTTCCTCGCCGATGGCGTTGTCGCGTGCCAGGTCGCGCACCCAGGGCGGGTCGTAGCGGCCGGCTTCGATGGCCGGCAGCAGTTTCTGGGCGATCTGTGTTTCGCTGTCCGACAGTTGCACGCTGTGGCCGGGCAGGTGCAGCCAGGCGCCGCTGGCGGCCAGGCTGCCATCCTGCAGCAGCGTTTGCAGCAGGCCTTTCCACAGCGCGTCATGTCCTGCATGGACCAGGCCGGACAGTGCCATGCGGCGCAGGCGTGCCGCGTTCACACCGGGCTCGTCGGGGTTTTTTTCGTGAAAGCGCGCCATGCTGTCCAGCACCTGGCCGCGCAGCTGCGTCCAGCGTGCGTCACCCAGCAACAGCGTGTCGCCCTCGGCCAGTGGAAGTCGGTGCAGCCGGTGCCCGACGTTGTCCGTGGCCACGGATGCGCGGCCCGTCAGGCGCATGAGCTGCGACGTGGCAATGCCGTGCGCCGCGCCTTGCACCAGCGCGCTGGCGTCTCCGGTGGCAATCAGCGATTCCAGCGCCTGCAGATAGGCCGTGCGCTCGGGGCTGCGGCGCTTGCGTGCGGGAGCAAAGGGGTCGATGACGCTGCCGCCCGCAATCGTACGGTTGGCCTGGGCATTGCGCACGATGAGCCGGTCGCCGGGTTGGGCATGTACGGGCATGTCCAGCACCAGTTGGACGATGGCCTGCTCGCCGGGACCCAGCGGCTGGTCCTGCAGCAGGGCCACGTGGGCCGTGCAGCGCGCCGTACCGATGTGCACATGCACAGGCGTCCATTGGGCCAGTGATGGCGCATCGGCCAGCAGTTGCAGGCGCACGTCGATCCGGTCGCTGGCCTGCAGCAGCCGTGCGTCGGCGATCCAGTCGCCGCGCGTGATGGCTTCCTTGGCAATGCCCGACAGGTTGAGCGCGCAGCGCTGGCCGGCAAGGCCCTGTTCGCTGGCCTGGTTCTGGGCATGCAGGCTGCGCACGCGCACCTCGGTGCCCGAGGCCGAGTGCACCAGCGTGTCGCCGACTTTCACCTGCCCGCCGAACACGGTGCCTGTGACCACGGTGCCCTGGCCCGGCAGCGTGAAGCTGCGGTCCACGGCCAGGCGGAACAGTCCGTCGCTGGCCCGCGCGGGAATGGACTGGGCACGCGCCATGAGGTGCTCGCGCAGCTGCGCCACGCCCGTGTCACCGGGCTGGGCGGCGGCGGTGGGAAAGACCGGGGCGCCGGCCAGCGCCGTGGGCGCCAGCAGGGACTCGATCTCGGCACACACCTGCTGCAGGCGCTCGGGCGTGGCGCGGTCGGCCTTGGTCAGGGCCACGGTGGCTTCGCGCACGCCCAGCAGCTGCAGGATGTCCAGGTGCTCGCGCGTCTGCGGCATGACGCCGTCGTCGGCCGCCACCACCAGCAGGGCGTGGTCTATGCCCACGGCGCCTGCGGCCATGGTGTGCACGAATTTTTCGTGGCCGGGCACGTCGATGATGCCCAGTACCTCGCCATTGGGCAGCGGCGTGTAGGCATAGCCCAGCTCGATGGAGATGCCGCGCGCCTTCTCTTCCTTGAGGCGGTCGGTGTCCACGCCCGTGAGCGCGCGCACCAGGGTGGTCTTGCCGTGGTCGATGTGGCCGGCGGTGCCAATGATCATGCGTTCGTCCTCAGGCGATGTGCAGCAGCGGCAGCTGTTCGGTGAAGGCTGGCTCGTCGGCTGCCTCCAGGCAGCGCAGGTCCAGCCACAGCGCGTCGTCATGCAGCCGGCCGATGACGGGGCGGGGCAGGCCGCGCAGGCCCGCTTCAAGCCGGGTGAGCTGGCGGCCGGCCTGGCGACCGTCGGCCGGATGCAGTCGCAGGCCCCAGCTGGGCAGGTTCTCCACGGGCAGGGCGCCGCTGCCGATCTGGCTGTTCATCTCGGCGGTTTCCACCACATAGCGGCTGCCCAGCGCCTGCTGCACCAGCGGCTGCAGCGCCTGCGCGCGGGCCTGCATGTCGGCCTGGGGGCGCGTGAACAGGCGCAGCGTGGTCAGGCGCTCGGCCAGCTTTTCGGGGTGCAGGTACAGGCGCAGCGTGGGCTCCAGCGCGGCCAGGGTGAGCTTGCTCACGCGCAGCGCGCGCTTGAGCGGGTGTTTCTTGATGCGGGCGATCAGGTCCTTGCGGCCCACGATCAGGCCGGCCTGCGGACCGCCCAGCAGCTTGTCGCCGCTGAAGGTGACGATGTCGGCGCCCGACTCGATGGTCTCGCGCACCGTGACCTCGTAGGGCAGGCCCCATTCGCGCAGATCGACCAGGGTGCCGCTGCCCAGGTCCACCACCATCTGCAGGCCGTGCGCGTGGGCAATGGATGCCACCTCGGCGTCGCTCACGGCCTTGGTGAAGCCGGTGATGGCGTAGTTGCTGCAATGCACCTTCATGAGCAGGCCGGTGTGTTCGCCGACAGCGCCTTCGTAGTCGCGCGCATGGGTACGGTTGGTGGTGCCCACCTCGACCAGGGTGGCGCCCGCGCGCGTCATCACGTCGGGGATGCGGAAGGCCCCGCCGATCTCCACCAGCTCGCCGCGCGAGACGATGACCTCGCGCCCGGCCGCCAGCGTGGCCAGGGTCAGCAGCACGGCGGCGGCGTTGTTGTTGACCACGGTGCAGGCCTCGGCGCCCGTGAGTTCGCAGACCAGGGATTCGATCAGGTCGTCGCGGTCGCCACGGCCGCCGTCCTCCAGGTCGTACTCCAGGTTGGCCGGCGCCGTCATGGCGGCCACCACGGCGTCCACGGCCTCCTGCGGCAGCAGGGCGCGGCCCAGGTTGGTGTGCAGCACCGTGCCCGTGAGGTTGAAGACCGTGCGCAGGCGGGGCGCAAAGCGCCGCGCCAGGCGCAGGCCGGCCGCCTGGATCACCTCGGTGATGCCGGGCGCGCCTGCATCGGGCTCGCCGGACCGCAGCCGCTGCTGCGCATCGGCCCGCATCTGTGCCAGTGTCTCGCGCACGGCCTGGGTGCAGGCATCAAGGCCGTGGCGCTCGCGCAGCGCGAGCATGTCGGCGCTCAGCAGCACCTTGTCCACGGCAGGCAGGCGCAGCGCGGACGGGGTGGAGGAAGCGGCAGAGGTGGCGGCGGTATCGGTCATGGTGTGCGAAAGGGTCAGGCAGCAGGCGTGGCGGGGTCTATCAGCGCGTCGCCGGCCTCGTCCTGCTCCTCGGCAAAGGCCACGTAGAGCAGGGGATTGGCGCTGGCGCGCTGAAAGCGCGTCTCCTCGCCCATCAGCAGGTCCAGCATCAGCGAGGCCAGGTCGTCGGCCAGGGGCTCGGCCATCGGGTCCTTTTCCTGGTTGACCACCTTGCGGTAGCTGCCGCATTCCTCGCAGGTCTCGGCCAGCACGGTATCGCCTGCGCCATCGATGCCCTGGTACTCGACGCCCTTGGTCGACTCGCAGTGGGAGCACTTGACGCGCACCATGTGCCACTCCGTGCAGCAGGTGCCGCAGTGCAGGTAGCGATGGCCTGCGGCCTTGCCGCCAATGCGCAACACGCTGGCCACGGGCTCGCTGGCGCAGACGGGACAGATCGAGGCGGGATCGGTATAGGGCACGTCGCGTGCGTTCAGGCCGCTGGCGCGCGTGGCAAACACCACCTGCAGCGCAGCCATCACAAAGGGCGCCATGCCCACGTGGCGGGCCGCCACTTCCTTTTGCAGCAGCCGCTGCGCGATCTCGTCACGCCCGGCCGTGTCCAGCGCGCGCAGCTCCTGCAGCAGCGGCTGCAGCGGCGCTGGCAGGCCGTCGGCGCCCGACAGGGCATCGAGCATGCGGTCCAGCACGCCATGCCAGGCGGCATCGATATGGTCGGCGGCAGGCAGCAGCGGCATGGAATGCTCCTGCGCCCGCGCGATCAGCGCCGCATCGGGCGCGGCCAGCGTCAGCTGCCCGGCCGCCTTGGCCTGCGCGTCCACGATCTGCGCCACAAACCGCAGGTAGTCGGCAATCGGATTGCCCTCGGCCAGCTGCCGCAGCCGCGCCGCCCGCTCGACGAACAGCCCCGGCAACTGCGGCAGCAGCACGCGCGGAAAACTGGTGTGGTCCAGCGACTCGATATCGCCGGGTTGAAGAATGCGTTGCATTGGAATGAATCCCAAAAAAACAGCCGCCCGGATCGCTGGGCGGCTGGGTGCTCAGGCTGATGCCTAGTATGACGCCATGTCTGTGAAAACTGGCGCGGCCCAAGGCGAGGGGCACCGAGGAAGGGCCGTCCCGCACCGAGGGTGCCGTCCCCCTCCCTCGCGCAGCGAGTAGAGAGGGGGAAGCGGCGTAAGCCGCTCAGGGGGTGTCAGTCATTATCACCGGTCATCTTGCGATACCACCCCCGGTGGTGCTGCTTGGCCCAGGCCCGTGTCACCGTGCCGTACAGCATGGCGCGGATGGTGCCCCGGGTCCAGATGGCCGCGTACACGTGCATGATGATCAGGCCGATCATCCACACGCCCGCAATGGCGTGCACCACCGAGGCGGCGCGCACCACGTTGACGGGCAGCGTCCACCAGGCGCGCCACATGAGCGCGCCGGTCACGGTGATCGCCAGCATGCCGATGACCAGGCCCCAGAACAGCAGCTTCTGGCCGCCGTTGTACTTGCCCTGCTCGGGCATGTCGTGGTCGTCGCCGTCGATCATCTTGTTGACGTTCTTGAGCCACTCGATGTCGCGCGGCTCGACCACGTTCAGGCGCCAGAAGCGCAGCGCCATGATGATGAAGAACAGCGCCATCACCACCCCGATGTAGGGGTGCAGGATGCGTGTCCACGGCCCGCCGCCGAACAGCTGCGTGAGCGGGAAGAAGGCCGGGTGGAAGAACGCCAGGCCCGACAGCGCCAGCAGGATGAAGCAGATGCCGACCACCCAGTGGTTGGCACGCTCCGATGCGTTGTAGCGCACCAGGTCACGTGGGTTGCGTTTCATCGGCGGGCCTCCTTTTCAGCGGCTTCCTGGTCCTTGCGGTCCATTTCGTCTTCCAGTTCCTTGGACACGTCGTTCGGGCCCTTGGTGATGTAGTGGAACAGGCTGCCGACGGCAGCTGCGCCCAGCGCGGCCATGGCCAGCGGCTTGGCCACACCCTTCCACAGGGACACCATGGGGCTGATCTTCGGGTCGTCGGGCAGGCCCTTGTACAGCGAAGGCTTGTCCGCGTGATGCAGCACGTACATCACATGGGTGCCGCCCACGCCCTGCGGGTCATACAGGCCCGCCTCGGCATAGCCGCGCCGCTTGAGGTCGCCGATGCGGTGCTCGGCCTGGTCCTTCATCGCCTCCTTGGTGCCGAACATGATGGCGCCGGTGGGGCAGGTCTTGACACAGGCAGGCTCCCGGCCGACGGCCACGCGGTCCGAGCACAGCGTGCACTTGTAGGCCTTGTGGTCCTTCTTGGAGATGCGCGGGATGTTGAACGGGCAGCCCGTGACGCAGTAGCCGCAGCCCACGCACTGGTCCTGCTGGAAGTCCACGATGCCGTTGCTGTACTGCACGATGGCGCCCGGCGAGGGGCAGGCCTTCAGGCAGCCCGGGTCCTCGCAGTGCATGCAGCCGTCCTTGCGGATCAGCCACTCCAGGTTGCCGGTCGCTTCGTTCTCGTACTCGGTAAAGCGCATGACGGTCCACGACTGATCGGTCAGATCGGTCGGGTTGTCATAGACGCCGGCCGCGCAGGTGCCGATTTCGTCGCGCAGGTCGTTCCACTCCATGCAGGCGGTCTGGCAGGCCTTGCACCCGATGCACTTGGAGACATCGATGAGCTTGGCCACCTCACCGCTGTGCGTTTCGCGCGCACTGGGAGCAGGCGTCGTCGTGGCCGAGCGACGCTTGATATCGAGAGACATGGTTGATGACATCAGCTGCTCCTTAAACCTTTTCCACCTTCACGAGGAAGGTCTTGGATTCCGGGGTAAGGCTGTTGCCATCGCCCACCGATGCCGTCAGGTTGTTGGCCATGTAGCCCTTGCGGCCCGTCGACGAGAAGCCCCAGTGAATGGGCACGCCCACGTGGTGGATGGTCTTGCCATCGATCTTCATGGGCTTGATGCGCTTGGTCACCACGGCGGCGGCCTTGACGAAGCCGCGCTTGGAGCTGACCTTCACATGCTGGCCCGTCTCGATGCCCAGTTCCTTGGCCAGCGCCTCGCCGATTTCCACGAACTGCTCGGGCTGAACGATGTTGTTCAACTGAACGTGCTTGGTCCAATAGTGGAAGTGCTCGGTCAGGCGGTACGTCGTGCCCACATGCGGGAACTCGCTGGGCGAGCCTGCCGAATCCTTGGCGGAGTCGAAGATGCGGGCGGCCGGGTTGATGACAGCCAGCTTGTTGTCGGGATACATGGGGTTGTATCCCAGCGGGTTGTCGAAGGCCTCGTAGTGGGTGGGGAACGGTCCCTCGTTCATGCCCTTGCGGGCGAAGAAGCGCGCCACGCCCTCGGGGTTCATGATGAACGGATCGGTGGTCTCCGGCGGCATGGTCGGACCCATGTCGGGCACGTCGGCGCCGCCCCAGGCCTTGCCGTTCCAGCGGATCAGCGTGCGCTGGGGATTGAACGGCTGGCCGTTGCGGTCGCACGAGGCACGGTTGTAGAGCACGCGGCGGTTGGCCGGCCAGGCCCAGGCCCAGTTCAGCGTATTGCCTATGCCCGTAGGGTCGCTGTTGTCGCGTCGGGCCATCTGGTTGCCGGACGAGGTCCAGCAGCCAGCCCAGATCCAGCAGCCGCCCATCGTCGTGCCGTCGTCGCGCATCTCGCCGAAGCCGGCGAGCTGCTCGCCGGCCTTGCGGATGAGCTTGGTCGGGTCCTTGGGGTCGAACAGGTCCACCAGCGCGCGGCCGTTGTACTCCTTGGCGATCTCTTCCGAAGTCGGATGATCGGCATGGGCATACGGCCACCACAGCTTGGTGATCGGCTCGGGGAACTTGCCGCCGTCCTTCTCGTAGGCCTGCTTCAGGCGCAGGTGCAGGGCCGACATGATGGCGATGTCGGTCTTGGCTTCGCCCGGGGGCTCGGCCGCCTTCCAGTGCCACTGCAGCACGCGCGAGGAACTGACGACGGCGCCGTCTTCCTCGGCAAAGCAGGTCGTGGGCAGGCGGAACACCTCGGTCTGGATGGATGCCGAATCTACGTCGTTGAACTCGCCGTGGTTCTTCCAGAACTCCGACGTTTCGGTGACCAGCGGGTCCATGATCACCAGGAACTTCAGCTTCTTGAGGCCTTCGCGCACATTGTTGCTGTTCGCAAGAGCCGCCAGCGGGTTGAAGCCCTGGGCGATGTAGCCGTTGATCTTGCCCTGCGCCATCATGTCGAACACCTGCAGCATGTCGTACTGCTTGTCCAGCTTGGGCAGGTAGTTGAAGGCCCAGTTGTTCTCGGCCGTGGCCGCCGGTCCCCACCAGGCCTTCATCAGGCTCACGTGGAACTTGGGCGTGTTCGACCAGTAGTTCATCTGGCCCGGGCGCATGGCCTTGGGCGTGCGCGCGTCGATGTACTTCTGGTAGTCCTGCTCGCCTTCGTTGGGCAGCGTCAGATAGCCTGGCAGCGAAGCCGACAGAATCCCCAGGTCCGTCAGGCCCTGGATGTTGGAGTGCCCGCGCAGCGCATTCATGCCGCCGCCGGCCACGCCGATGTTGCCCAGCAGAAGCTGCACCATGGCGCCCGTGCGCAGGATCTGCGCACCCGTGGTGTGCTGTGTCCAGCCCAGTGCGTACAGGATGGTTGCGGCGCGGCCCGGCACTGCCGTCGAGGCCAGCTTCTCGCACACATGCAGGAATTTTTCCTTGGGCGTGCCGCAGGCGCTCTCCACCTTCTCGGGCGTATAGCTGGCGTAGTGGCGCTTGAGCCATTGGTACACGCAGCGCGGATGCTGCAGGCTGGCGTCCACCTTCACGTAGCCGTCGGCGTCGAGTTCATAGTCCCAGCTGGACTTGTCGTACTTGCGGGTCTGTGGGTCGTAGCCCGAGAAGATGCCCTCGTCGAACGCAAACTCCTCCTTCACGATGTACGAGAAGTCGGTGTAGTTCCTCACGTACTCGTGATGGATCTTGTCGTTCGTCAGCAGATAGTTGATCACGCCACCCAGGAACACGATGTCCGAGCCCGACCGGATGGGGGCGTAGAAATCGGCCACGGAGGCGGAGCGGTTGAAGCGCGGATCGACCACCATGAAGTGCGCACCGTTGTGCTCCTTCGCTTCGGTCACCCACTTGAAACCGCAGGGATGTGCTTCAGCGGCATTGCCGCCCATGATCAGGATAACGTCCGCGTTCTTGATGTCGACCCAATGGTTCGTCATCGCTCCACGGCCAAACGTCGGGGCAAGACCTGCCACCGTCGGGCCGTGTCAGACACGTGCTTGGTTATCGAGTGCGAGCAGGCCCCAGGAGCGGGCCACCTTGTGTGTGACGTAGCCGGCTTCGTTGCTGGAGGCCGAGGCGGCCAGCATGCCGGTGGTCAGCCAGCGGTTCACCGTCTGGCCCTTGTCGTTTTGCTCGACGAAGTTCGCGTCGCGGTCGTCCTTGAGCAGCTTGGTGATGCGGGTCAGCGCCTCATCCCAGGACATGCGCTTCCACTCGGTGGAGCCGGGCGCGCGGTACTCGGGATACTTCAGGCGGTGCGGGCTGTGGACGAAGTCCAGCAGCGATGCGCCCTTGGGGCACAGCGTTCCGCGGTTGACGGGGTGGTCGGGATCTCCCTCGACGTGGATCACCGACAGCTTGGCGTTCTTGACGCCATCGCTCAGCGAATACATCAGGATGCCGCAGCCTACCGAACAGTAGGTGCAGGTCTGGCGGGTGACCGTGGTGGCGGCCAGCTTGAACTGGCGCACTTCAGCCAGGGCGGCCGTGGGCGAGAAGCCCATCAACGCCAGGCTGGATCCGGCCAGAGTCGAACCAGTCACTTTCATGAACTGGCGTCTGGAGAATTGGACCATGTGGGGTACCTTCTAATAGAAATTGACGCTTGTAAGCAAATTCTACGAGTGCACCCCGAAAACAATCCGGGAAATAACCCTTAATCCCGAGTCGGCCTGTGCGGCATTCATGCGCGGCCTCCCCGCTGCGCCTTGCTGCGCGGGGCTTGCCGGCCCGGTGTCCGGCTGATTCATCAGTTGAATTGATTATCTGGTTTGAAGGCTTCGGATATTTTGTTTTATATCAATCCGGTATTCATTGGCTGGCTGAATGGCATCGATCAATCCAGTCTATTGGGTGAATGCGAACCATTTGCGTCGATTGAATTGCCGAATGGGGTTTTTGGCCTCCCCCGGGAGCGGAGGCCGGGGTGGATCAGCGTGCCGGCGGGCCTGGATCGCGCGGGGCATGCTTGAGGCCCAGATCATCCGACGTCTGATATTCAGCATGCGCCAAACCCGTCTTGTTCACCGATGGGTTCACCGTTTGGGCCATTTGGCGGCGCCTTTCCTCATCCTGCAGCTGCATGCGCGTGAACATGTCCCAGATTGCCATGAACAGCGCCGCGATCACGGGTCCTATCACAAAACCCGTCAGTCCGAAGAGAGCCATGCCGCCCAGTGTCGAGATCAGCACGATGTAGTCGGGCATCTTGGTGTCCTTGCCCACCAGCAGCGGGCGCAGCACGTTGTCCACCAGTCCGATCACCAGCACGCCGTAGGCGATCAGGATCAGGCCCTTGCCCATGTCACCGGTGGCCAGGAAGTAGATGGCCACCGGTGCCCAGATCAGGCCGGCGCCCACGGCGGGCAGCAGCGACAGGAACGCCATCACCACGCCCCACAGCACGGGCCCCTGGATGCCCAGAATCCAGAAGATCAGCCCGCCCAGCGCGCCCTGGGCGGCCGCCACGGCCAGGTTGCCCTTGACGGTGGCGCGGATCACGGTGGTGAACTTGCTCGACAGCTCGGCCTTGTGATCGGACTGCAGCGGGATGGCCATGCGGATGCGCTGTGTCAGGTCGCGGCCGTCACGCAGCAGGAAGAACAGCAGGTACAGCATCACGCAGAAGCCGACCAGAAACCCGAAGGTGTTCTGGCCTATGCCCAGCGCCTTGGTGGCGACCAGCTTGGAGGCCTGCATGGCGATGCTGGACAGCTTGTCCTGCAGCTCGGCCAGCGAACCCAGGTGCAACCTCTCCAGCCAGGGTGTGACCCAGGAGGGCAGGGCGTCCATGATCTGTTGCACATAGGTGCCTGCATCCAGGTTGCCGCTGTTGACGCGCTCATAGATCAACGAGGCCTCGCGCACCAGCGAGGCGCCGATCAGCGCCAGCGGCAGGATGGCCACCACCAGGCACAGCAGCAGGGTGGACAGGGCGGCGAGATTGGTGCGCCGTGGCATGCGCGCCAGCAGGCGCCGGTGCAGCGGCGAAAACAGGATGGCCAGGGCGACGCCCCAGAAGATGGCCCCCATGAACTCCCAGAGCACGGCACCGAAGCCTATGGTTGCCGCAATCAGCAGCAGCATGAAAGTGCGTTTGTGTAGGGGCAGCAGGTTCATCTGGCGGTCCGTTCGGAAGATGCGCCAATGTACGCGACTGCGGGAACTCCCGGAGAGTTCAGGTAATCACTTGGTAACTGCCCTGCTGCGATGTTTGAACGGTGGCACAATGGCGGTCGCAACCAGGCCCTTCCCCAGCCACAGTCGCATCCGCCAATCGGTACAGCCGTGTCGCGGAAGGTTCCACAAACCAGCTAATGCCTCCCTCAGGGAGGCTGAGGTCAGCGCAATATGAGCGATCAGACGTCGGTCTACCAAGCCTACCAAGGCAATACCTACCTCTTCGGCGGCAATGCCCCCTACGTCGAAGAAATGTACGAAAACTACCTGGCCAATCCCGGTAGCGTGCCGGATTCCTGGCGCGAGTACTTTGATGCACTGCAACATGTGCCCGCAGTCGATGGCACCGACGCCAAGGACGTTCCGCACCAGCCCGTCATCAACGCTTTCGCCGAGCGCGCCAAGCAAGGCGGCACCAAGGTGGTCGTGGCCTCCGGCGCCGACTCCGAGCTGGGCCGCAAGCGCACCGCCGTCCAGCAACTGATCGCCGCCTACCGCAATGTCGGCGCACGCTGGGCCGATCTGGACCCCCTCAAGCGCACCGAGCGCCCCGAAATTCCCGAGCTGGAGCCGTCGTTCTACGGCTTCACCGATGCCGACCAGGAAACGGTGTTCAACACGAGCAACACCTTCTTCGGCAAGGAAAGCATGTCCCTGCGCGAGCTGATGAACGCTCTGCGCGAAACCTACTGCGGCACCATCGGCTCCGAGTACATGTATGCCACGGACCAGACGCAAAAGCGCTGGTGGCAGCAAAAGCTGGAAACCAGCCGTACCAAGCCCAGCTTTGATGCCAGCCGGAAAAAGCGCATCCTCGACCGCCTGACGGCTGCCGAAGGCCTGGAACGCTACCTGCACACCAAGTACGTCGGCCAAAAGCGCTTCTCGCTGGAAGGTGGCGAGAGCTTCATCGTCGCCATGGACGAGCTGATCAACGCTGCCGGCCAGAAGGGCGTGCAGGAAGTCGTGATCGGCATGGCCCACCGCGGCCGCCTGAACGTGCTGGTCAACACCCTGGGCAAGATGCCCAAGGACCTGTTCGCCGAGTTCGACCACACCGCCCCCGAGGACCTGCCCGCCGGTGACGTGAAGTACCACCAGGGCTTCAGCTCCGACGTGTCCACCGCAGGCGGCCCCGTCCACCTGTCGCTGGCCTTCAACCCCTCGCACCTGGAAATCGTCAACCCCGTGGTCGAAGGCTCGGTGCGCTCGCGCATGGACCGCCGCGACGACCCGCACGGCAAGCAGGTGCTGCCCGTGCTGGTGCACGGCGATGCAGCCTTCGCCGGCCAGGGCGTGAACCAGGAAACCCTGGCGCTGGCCCAGACCCGTGGCTACACCACGGGCGGCACGGTGCACATCATCATCAACAACCAGATCGGCTTCACCACCTCCGATCCGCGCGACACCCGCTCCACGCTGTACTGCACCGACATCGTCAAGATGATCGAGTCGCCCGTGCTGCACGTCAACGGCGATGATCCGGAAGCCGTGGCGCTGGCCGTGCAGCTGGCCCTGGAGTTCCGCATGGAATTCTCCAAGGACGTGGTCGTGGACATCGTCTGCTTCCGCAAGCTGGGCCACAACGAGCAGGACACCCCCGCGCTGACCCAGCCGCTGATGTACAAGAAGATCGGCGCCCACCCCGGCACGCGCAAGCTGTACGCCGACAAGCTGGCCGCACAGGGCCTGGGCGAATCGCTGGGCGACGACATGGCCAAGGCCTACCGCGCCGCCATGGACGAAGGCCGCCACACCGTGGACCCGGTGCTGACCAACTTCAAGAGCAAGTACGCCGTGGACTGGAGCCCGTTCCTGGGCAAGACCTGGACGGACGCCGGCGACACCGCCATCCCGCTGACGGAATGGAAGCGCCTGGCCGAACGCATCACCACCATCCCCGAGACCGTGACGCCGCACGCGCTGGTCAAGAAGGTCTATGACGACCGCGCAGCCATGGGCCGCGGCGAAGTCAACGTGGACTGGGGCATGGGTGAGCACATGGCCTTCGCATCGCTGGTCGCATCGGGCTACCCCGTGCGCCTGTCGGGCGAGGACTGCGGCCGCGGCACCTTCACGCACCGCCACTCGGTCATCCATGACCAAAAGCGCGAGAAGTGGAGCGAAGGCACCTACATCCCGCTGCAGAACGTGGCCGACAGCCAGGCTCCGTTCACCGTCATCGACTCCATCCTGTCCGAAGAAGCCGTGCTGGGCTTCGAGTACGGCTATGCGTCGAACGACCCCAACACCCTGGTGATCTGGGAAGCCCAGTTCGGCGATTTCGCCAACGGCGCCCAGGTCGTGATCGACCAGTTCATCGCCTCCGGTGAAGTCAAGTGGGGCCGCATCAACGGCCTGACGCTGATGCTGCCGCACGGCTACGAAGGCCAGGGCCCCGAGCACAGCTCGGCCCGCCTGGAGCGCTTCATGCAGCTGGCCGCCGACGCCAACATGCAGATCGTGCAGCCGACCACGGCCAGCCAGATCTTCCACGTGCTGCGCCGCCAGATGGTGCGCCCGCTGCGCAAGCCGCTGGTCATCATGACCCCCAAGTCGCTGCTGCGCAACAAGGACGCCACCTCGCCGCTGTCCGAGTTCACCAGCGGCGGTTTCCAGACCGTGATCCCCGAGCAGGACGAAGCCGTCGTGAAGAACGCGGCCAAGGTCAAGCGCGTGATCGCATGCTCCGGCAAGGTCTACTACGACCTGGTCAAGAAGCGCACCGAGAAGGAAAGCAAGGACGTCGCCATCATCCGCGTCGAGCAGCTGTACCCCTTCCCGCACAAGGCTTTCGCCGCTGAACTGAAGAAGTTCGGCAACGCCACCGACATCGTCTGGTGCCAGGACGAGCCGCAGAACCAGGGCGCCTGGTTCTTCGTGCAGCACTACATCCACGAGAACATGCTCGATGGCCAGAAGCTGGGCTACTCCGGCCGCGCTGCCTCGGCATCGCCCGCCGTGGGTTACGCCCACCTGCACCAGGAGCAGCAAAAGGCCCTGGTGGAAGGCGCGTTCTCCAAGCTCAAGGGTTTTGTCCTGAACAAGTAAGGCAGCCCCCACCCGCTACGTATCAGTACAGAACACTTTTGGAAAGAATCACAAATGGCTATCGTTGAAGTCAAAGTTCCCCAGCTGTCCGAGTCCATCGCTGAGGCCACCATGCTGACCTGGAAGAAGAAGGCCGGCGAAGCGGTTGCAGTCGATGAGATCCTCATCGAGATCGAAACCGACAAGGTCGTGCTCGAAGTGCCCGCGCCCGCCGCTGGCGTGCTGGCCGAGATCGTGCAAGGTGACGGCGCCACCGTGGTGGCCGAGCAACTGATCGCCAAGATCGACACCGAAGGCGTGGCCGGTGTGGCCGCTGCCGCTCCTGCAGCCGCCCCCGCCGCTGCAGCCGCTCCCGCTGCAGCGCCCGCAGCCGCGGCCGCCACCGGTGGCAGCAAGGGTGATGTCGCCATGCCCGCCGCTGCCAAGCTGCTGGCCGAAAACAACCTGTCGGCCGCCGGCGTGGCTGGCTCCGGCAAGGATGGCCGCGTGACCAAGGGTGACGCGCTGGCCGCCATCAAGGGCGGCGTGCAGTCCACCGCTGCCGTCATTCCCACCGGCGTGCCCACCAAGGCGCTGCCCCAGGTGTCGGCTCCGTCCGCCAAGGAAGACCTCAGCGGCCGTCCCGAGCAGCGCGTGCCCATGAGCCGCCTGCGTGCCCGCGTGGCCGAGCGTCTGCTGCAGTCGCAGTCCACCAACGCCATCCTGACCACGTTCAATGAAGTGAACATGGCCCCGGTGATGGATCTGCGCAAGAAGTTCCAGGACGCCTTCACCAAGGAACACGGCACCAAGCTGGGCTTCATGTCCTTCTTCGTCAAGGCGGCCGTGCACGCCCTGAAGAAGTACCCGGTGCTCAACGCATCCGTGGACGGCAACGACATCGTCTACCACGGCTACTTCGACATCGGTATCGCCGTGGGTTCGCCCCGTGGCCTGGTGGTGCCCATCCTGCGCAATGCAGACCAGATGAGCTTCGCCGACATCGAAAAGAAAATTGCCGAATTCGGCAAGAAGGCCGCCGAAGGCAAGCTGGGCATTGAAGAAATGACCGGCGGCACCTTCTCCATCTCCAATGGCGGCACCTTCGGCTCGATGATGTCCACCCCCATCATCAACCCGCCCCAGTCGGCCATCCTGGGCGTGCACGCCACCAAGGACCGTGCCATGGTCGAGAACGGCCAGGTCGTGGTGCGCCCGATGAACTATCTGGCCATGTCCTATGACCACCGCATCATCGACGGCCGCGAAGCTGTGCTGGGCCTGGTGGCCATGAAGGACGCGCTGGAAGATCCTTCGCGCCTGCTGTTCGACCTGTAATTCCACAGGGTTCGACACGACGAAAACCCACCCTTGGCCGCGCGCCCTGCGGTGGGTTTTTTCATGCATCACAGACAAGAGATTCCTGAAATGAGCAAGCAATTCGACGTCATCGTCATCGGCGCGGGCCCTGGCGGCTACATCGCCGCCATCCGTGCCGCGCAACTGGGCTTCAACGTGGCCTGTATCGACGAGTGGAAGAACGCCGCCGGCGGCGCCGCTCCGGGCGGCACCTGCACCAACGTGGGCTGCATTCCCTCCAAGGCCCTGCTGCAGTCGTCCGAGCACTTCGAGCACGCCAACCTGCACTTTGCCGACCATGGCATCTCCACCGGCAAGGTCGAGATGGACGTGGCCAAGATGATCGCCCGCAAGGATGCGGTCGTGAAGCAGAACAACGACGGCATCCTGTACCTGTTCAAGAAGAACAAGGTCACGTTCTTCCACGGCCGTGGCTCCTTCGTCAAGGCCGTCGAAGGCGGCTACGAGATCAAGGTCGCCGGCAAGGAAGAGGAAGTGCTGACGGGCAAGCAGATCGTGGTGGCCACCGGCTCCAACGCCCGCGCTCTGCCCGGCGTGCCCTTTGACGAGGAAAACATCCTCTCCAACGATGGCGCCCTGCGCCTGGGCAAGGCCCCCAAGAAGCTGGCGCTGATCGGCGCCGGCGTGATCGGCCTGGAAATGGGCTCGGTCTGGCGCCGTCTTGGCACCGAAGTCATCGTGCTCGAAGGCATGGACAAGTTCCTGCCCGCCGTGGACGAGCAGATCGCCAAGGAAGCCAAGAAGGCCTTCGACAAGCAGGGCCTGAAGATCGAGCTGGGCGTGAAGATCGGCGAAGTCAAGTCCGGCAAGAAGGGCGTGTCCATCGCCTACACCAACGCCAAGGGTGAAGCCCAGGCGCTGGAGGCTGACAAGCTCATCATCTCCATTGGCCGCACGGCCAACACCGCCGGCCTCAATGCCGAGGCGGTGGGCCTGGCCCTGGACGAGCGCGGCTGCATCGTGGTCGATGACGACTGCAAGACCAGCCTGCCCGGCGTCTGGGCCGTGGGCGACGTGGTGCGCGGCCCGATGCTGGCGCACAAGGCCGAGGAAGAGGCCGTGGCCGTGGCCGAGCGCATCGCCGGCCAGCATGGCCATGTGAACTTCGGCACCATTCCCTGGGTGATCTACACCAGCCCCGAAATCGCCTGGGTGGGCCGCACCGAGCAGCAGCTGAAGGAGCAGGGCGTCAAGTACAAGGCCGGCACCTTCCCCTTCCTGGCCAACGGCCGTGCGCGCGCCCTGGGCGACACCACGGGCATGGTCAAGTTCCTGGCCGATGCCGAAACCGACGAGATCCTGGGCGTGCACATGGTCGGCCCCATGGTCTCGGAGCTGATCTCCGAAGCCGTGGTTGCCATGGAGTTCAAGGCATCGAGCGAAGACATCGCCCGCATCTGCCATGCCCACCCCTCGCTGTCCGAAGCCACCAAGGAGGCTGCCCTGGCAGTCGACAAGCGTACGCTGAACTTCTGAGTGCCAGGCTAGCCATCTAGCCAATCCGAGACCTGAAAGCGCTTGCTCTGCAAGCGCTTTCAGCTTCTGAATACATAGCAAATGGTTGATGCTGCATGAGCGTTTCAGTGCGAGAGGCCTACGAGGCCGAACTGGTAGCCAAGGGCTTTCACAGTGATCCTGCGCAACTGCGCGCCGTCGAGGCGCTGCAGCGCTGTGCCGACGACTGGACGGTCTACCGCCAGCGCCGCTCCAACGCCTTCAAGAAGCTCATCAACCATCCCGAGATCCCCCGTGGCGTCTACATGTACGGCGGGGTGGGGCGCGGCAAGAGCTTTCTCATGGATTGCTTCTTCAACGCCGTGCCGCTCAGGCGCAAGGTGCGCCTGCATTTCCATGAATTCATGCGCGAGGTCCACCGTGAACTCGCCGTGCTGCAGGGCACCCAGAACCCGCTGGACGTGCTGGGTGCGCGCATCTCCAAGAAGTACAAACTGATCTGCTTCGATGAATTCCACGTGGCCGACATCACGGACGCGATGATCCTGCACCGGCTGCTGGTGTCGCTGTTCGCCAACGGCGTGGGCTTTGTCACCACCTCCAACTTCAAGCCCGACGAGCTGTACCCGGGCGGCCTGCACCGCGACCGCATCCTGCCGGCCATCGACCTGCTCAACGAGCGCATGGAAGTCGTCAACGTGGACAACGGCACGGACTACCGCCGCCGCACGCTGGAAAACGCCAGGCTCTACCACACGCCGCTGGGTGCCGAGGCCGATGCGGCCATGACCGAGACCTTCGACAAGCTGGCCGAGGTCAAGGACGAGGACCCGGTGCTGCACATCGAGGCGCGCGAGATCCGTGCGCGCCGCCGCGCCGGTGGCGTGGTCTGGTTCGACTTCCGCGAGCTGTGCGGCGGCCCGCGCTCGCAGAACGACTACCTGGAGATCGCAAGCCAGTTCCATACCGTGCTGCTGTCCGATGTGCCCTATATGCCGGTCAACATGGCGTCGCCCGCGCGGCGCTTCACCTGGCTGGTGGACGTGCTGTACGACCGCAGGGTCAAGCTGGTCATCTCGGCCGCCGTGCCGCCCGAGCAGCTTTACACTGAGGGCCCGCTGGCCCATGAGTTCCCCCGCACCGTCTCGCGCCTGAACGAGATGCAGTCCAAGGAATTCCTGGCGCTGGAGCGCCGCGTGGTGGATACCAGCCTGACCTGAGGCAGGTGGCCGCGCCTGGCGTCGTTTGCCGGACCTGTACATGCTGAAACTGCCCACCTCTGCTTTTGTCCTTGTGAAGAAACTGCCCGTTCCTTTGGGCGCCGCGCTGGCCTGCCTGGCCTTGGCGGGCCCGGCCGTGGCGGCCGATGCCGCGCGGGAGCCTGGCCAGGCGGCCAGGCAGGCCCAGGCCGAACGCAAGGCCGCGCGTGCCGACATCGCAGCCCAGCGCGCCGTCATCGAGCGCCGGCGCACGGCCCTGGAGTCCGAGTGCTACCAGCGCTTTGCCGTGGAAGACTGCCTCAAGCAGGCGCGCGAAGAGGCCCGTGAGCAGGATCGTCCGCTGCGCGAACGCGAGCTTCAGATCAACGACGAGGAGCGCAAGGAGCGCGCCGTCCAGCGCCTGGAAGACATCGAGGCCAAGAAGGCGCAGAAGGCAGCCTCCACCATGGAGGCCAAGGAACGGCCGCCGGCCGTGCAGCGCGATACCCAGGCCCTGCGCGCGCAGCGCGCCCAGGAGGCGCAGCAGCGCGCCGCCCAGCAGGCCAGCCACCAGCGCGAACGGCAGGCCCAGATGGAGCAGCGCCAGTCCGCCCAGGAGCAGGAGCGGCGCGCGGCATCGCGTGCGCAGTTCGAAGCCAAGCAGAAGGAAGCGGCCGAGCGCAAGGCCCGTGCCGCCGAAGCGGCCCGCGAGCGCGGTCCCCAGGCTGCGCCGCTGCCGGTGCCGCCTGCTCCCTGATCCTTTTTTTCTCTGCCACGCGCCAACAGGCCAACCGGGTGGGGGCTGGCGTGAGGGCCTGGATGCTCCAACCCCGGTTCAAGCCGTCTGGGCCGACTCCAGCGCCTCGAGCTTGAGCACCACCAAGGACAGGTTGTCGCCCCCGCCCTGGGCGCGCACGCGGGCCTTGTCGATGAGGAACTCCGTGGCCTCGCGCGGAGTGAGCGCGTTGAGCACGGTGCCCAGTTCCTCGGCCGTGTAGTAGTGCCAGACGCCATCGCTGCAGGCCATGAGGGTGGTGCCCGGATACACGCGCTCGATCACATGGTGGCTCATGGGCGGTTCGGCCTCGGTGCCCAGGCAGCCCAGCAGGATGTTGGACTTGGGGTGCACGTGGGCCTCGAATTCGGTGAGCTCTCCCCGGTCCACCAGCGACTGCACATAGGAATGGTCCTTGGTGCGGTGGACCATGGTCGCGTCCTGGTAGTGGTAGATGCGCGAATCGCCCGAATGCACCCAGTGGCAGCGGCCCTGGGGCAGCAGGACGAAGGCGGCGATGGTGCTGTGCGGCTCCTGCTCGGCCGAAATGGCGGTCAGACGGATCACCGTGTGCGACTCGCGCACGATGCTCTCCAGCAGCGCTGTGCAGTCCTCCTTGCCCGGCTCGAAGCGCTCGAACAGCTGGCGCGCCGTAAGCATGACCTGGTCGGAGGCCTTGCGCCCGCCGCTGCGCCCGCCCATGCCGTCGGCCAGAACGCCCAGCAGGCAGCCGTGGACATACGGGTGGGCCATGAGCATCACCTGGTCTTGCTGGTATTGCCTGTCACCGCGATGGATGCCTGTGGCGGCTTGGAGTCGGTACGCTGGCTGCATGGTCTCTGGTTTGGTGGGCTCTTGGGGCGGCGGATGGGCACACCAGTGGCATGGCGCATATTATCGGAGCGCTGCCCCCGGTGCCGGTTCGCCCGGCTCCCGTGGCGCTGTCTTTTTCAACAACCGGACCTGTCCTGTGCATTCCCTGACCGCCGCCGTGCAGGCGGCCTTCGCCCCGCAAGGCCTGCTGTCGCGCGCCGAGGCGCAGTTCCTGCCGCGTGAAGGCCAGACCCGCATGGCCCTGGCCGTGGCCCAGGCCATCGAAGAGCGCCAGACCCTGGTCGTGGAGGCCGGCACGGGCGTGGGCAAGACCTATGCCTATCTGGTGCCGGCCCTGCTCAGCGGCCAGCGCGTGCTGGTGTCCACGGCCACGCGTGCGCTGCAGGACCAATTGTTCGCACGGGATCTGCCGCGTCTGGTGGCCGCCCTGGGCATGCCGCTGCGCATGGCGCGCCTCAAGGGTCGCAGCGCCTACCTGTGCCTGGAGCGGCTGGAGCGCGTGCGCCAGGGCCGCACGGCGCCGCAGGACCCGCAGGTGCTGCGCAGCGTGGCCCTGGTCGAGCGCTGGGCGCGCACCACGCGCACAGGTGACCTGGGCGAGCTGCCCGCGCTGGACGAGCGCTCGCCCGCGCTGCCCCTGGTCACTTCCACTCGCGACAACTGCCTGGGCTCGGACTGCCCGCATTGGCAGGACTGCCATGTCAACGTGGCCCGCCGCACCGCGCTGGACGCCGACGTGGTGGTCATCAACCACCATCTGATGTTTGCCGACCTCGACGTGCGCGATTCGGGTGTGGCCCAACTGCTGCCCAGCGCGGGCGTGGTGGTGGTGGACGAGGCCCACCAGCTCAACGACACCGGCGTGCAGTTCGCTGGCCTGAGTCTGTCGGGCCAGCAATTGACGGGCTATGCCCGCGATGTGCTGCGCGCCGGCCAGGAACTGGCACGCGGCATGGCCGACTGGATGATGCTCTCGGCGCGTGTGGAGCAGGCACTGCGCGAGCTGCGCCTGGCCGCAGGCAAGCCCCCTGTGGGCGGACGTCTGTACTGGCAGGGCGTGACGCCGCAGGGACTGGACGCCCAGAGCTGGCGCACGGCCCTGGTCACGCTGGGGCGCAGCCTGCGGGCGCTGGTGGAGCCGCTGGTGCAATTGCAGGTCAGCGATCCCGAACTGCGCAGGCTGCTCGAGCGCGGCAGCGAACTGCTGCGGCGCCTGGCCACCTTCGCGGCGGCGGCCGTGCAAGACACGGTGCGCTGGCTGGAGCTGGGCAGCCAGCAGATGCGCATGCTGGAGTCTCCGCTGACCATTGCACACATCATGCGCACGCGGCTGCTGGGTCCGACGCAAGAGCAAGAGCATCAGGAAGGAAGCGGGCAAGACGCCGAGCCGCAGGAAAACGCACCCACCGCCCCGTACGAGCCGCCAGCGGGCACCGCCTGGATCTTCACCTCTGCCACGCTGGGCGACGACGAGCGGCTGAGCTGGTTCACCGAGCCCTGCGGACTGCGAGAGGCCCAGGTGCTGCGCGTGGACAGCCCCTTCGACTATGCGCGGCAGGCGGCGCTTTATGTGCCGCGGCCTTTTGCCGAGGCAGGAAGCACGGCCCACAGCGCCGAGGTGGCACGCCTGGCGCTGGATGCGGCCCAGCGCCTGGGCGGCCGCACTCTGGTGCTGACCACCACGCTGCGTGCCCTGCACGCCATAGGCGACACGCTGCAGCAGTCGCTGGGGCTGTTCGGTGAACTTGATGTGCTGGTCCAGGGGCAGGCGCCCAAGCTGACCTTGATCGAGCGCTTTGTTGCGGCAGGCGAAGGCAAGGGCGCCAGCGCGGGGCGCGGCTGCATTCTCGTGGCATCGGCCACTTTCTGGGAAGGGGTGGATTTGCCTGGCGATGCGCTGCAGCTGGTGGTCATCGACAAGCTGCCGTTTCCGCCGCCCGACGATCCGCTGGTCGAGGCACGGTCGCGCAGTCTGGAATCCGTGGGCCGGCAGGCCTTTGCCGACTACATGCTGCCCGAGGCCGCGATGGCGCTCAAGCAGGGCGCCGGGCGCCTGATCCGGCGCGAGACGGATCGCGGCGTGCTTGTGGTCTGCGATCCCAGATTGACCGCCAAGGGTTATGGGCGGCGGCTGCGCGCTGCGCTGCCGCCCATGCGGACCCTGGAGGACGAGGCGGCCTTTGTTCAGGCCCTGCAGGCGCTGGCGCAGCCTGCGCCGCAGGTCACCACAGTTTCCACCACGACTTCTGCTTTGCCGTGACGTCCTTGTCGGAGTCCTGGCCGTACGAGGCGGTCAGCACGCGCTGCGCATCGTCACGCAGCTGGGTCATGCCCAGTGCATCGTATGAGTTCACCAGGATCTGCATGGCTTCGCGCACGGCGGGCACGCCCTGGTAGTCCTTGACGGCGGTCTGCGCACGTGCGATGGCGGCCACGTAGGCGCCGCGTCCGTAGTAGTAGCGGGCCACGTGGACTTCGTACTGCGCCAGCGAGTTGACGATGTACTGCATGCGCAGCCGCGAGTCTTCGGCGTAGCGCGACTCGGGGAAGCGCGTCACCAGCTCGCGGAATGACTCGAAGGAGTCCTTGGCGGCCTTCTGGTCGCGCTCGGACAGATCCTGGCGCGACAGCCAGGAGAACATGCCCAGGTTGTCATTGAAGTTGACCAGGCCCTTGAGGTACAGGGCGTAGTCGGTGGCGGGGCTGGCCGGGTGCAGCTTCAGGAAGCGGTCCAGCGTGGCCGTGGCCTGGACCTTGTCGCCGCTCTTGTACTGGGCATAGGCCTTGTCGAGCTGGGCCTGCTGGGCCAGGGGCGTGCCGGCGGCACGGCCTTCGAGCTTCTCGAACAGCGGAACGGCCTTGTCGAACGCACCGGACGCGGCTTCGTCGCGCGCCTCGGTATAGATGCGGTCCGGGGTCCACTTGGCAGTAGGGTCTTGTTGCGTACTGGAGCAGGCTGTCAGGACGCCTGCGACCAGCACGGCGGGAACGATGGACAGGGGAATACGCTGCATGGTGGACGTTTCTCGGGCAATCGAAGGGCGGTGAGAGGGTTGGCGGGCAGGGACGCGGGCCGCGCTGAGGGGCCGCATGAAGCCTGATTTTCCCGCAACCGGGCCGAGGCATTGTAACGGCCTGCGATGCCCGCCCCGCAGGCGGGGGCGGCGGCAAAGGCATGGCCGCGAACGGGTCCCGGCATTGCGGAGCTTTCTACAATGGCGCCCATATGTTTGTCCATTTGCGCCTGCACACCGAATTTTCCGTCGTGGACGGAACCAACCGCATCAACGCCATCGTCAAGGCCGCCGCCGAGGATGGGCAGGTCGCACTGGCCGTCACAGACTTCAACAACCTGTTTGGCGGCGTCAAGTTCTATCGCGAAGGCCGGGCCAAGGGCGTCAAGCCCGTGCTGGGCGCGGAAATCCAGATCGAGGGCGAAAACGGCGCCGCGATCTCGCGCATCATCGTGCTGGTGCAAAGCCCGCTGGGCTACCACAACCTGTCCGAGCTGCTGGCCCGGGGCTGGACCCGCAATGTGGTCAAGGGCCAGGCCGTGCACACATGGGCCTGGCTGCAGGAGCTGGGCGAAGGTCTGATCGTGCTGGCCGGCGCCCAGGCCGGCCCGGTGGGCCAGGCACTGATGCGCGGTGACGAGGCCGGCGCAGCAGCCGTCGCCCAGCGGCTGGCGAGCATGTTCCCGCACCGCTTCTTCATCGAGCTGCAGCGCGCAGGCCGGCCTGACGACGAAGCCCATGTGCTGGCCGCCGTGCAACTGGCCGATCGCCTGAACCTGCCCGTGGTCGCCACGCACCCCATACAGTTCTTCGGCCCCGACGACTACGAAGCGCACGAGGCGCGCGTGTGCATCGCCGAGGGCGAGATCCTGGCCAACCCCAAGCGTGTGCGCCGCTTCACGCGCGACCAGCATTTCAAGACCGTCGCGCAGATGCAGGCGCTGTTTGCCGACATTCCCAGCGCCATCGCCAACACCGTGGAAATCGCGCGTCGCTGCAGCCTGACGCTGGTGCTGGGCAAGCCGCAGCTGCCCAACTTCCCCGTGCCCGAAGGCATGACCATGGACGAGTTCTTCCGCCAGGAGTCCTTTGCGGGACTGGAGGAACGCCTGGTCCATCTCTATCCCGACCCCGCCAAGCGCGAGGCCCAGCGCGAGCGCTATGTCGAGCGACTGGAGTTCGAGATCGGCACCATCCTCAAGATGGGCTTTCCGGGCTACTTCCTCATCGTGGGCGACTTCATCAAGTGGGCCAAGCTCAACGGCTGTCCCGTGGGTCCGGGCCGCGGATCGGGCGCCGGCTCGCTGGTGGCCTACGTGCTCAAGATCACGGACCTGGACCCGCTGGAATACAACCTGCTGTTCGAGCGTTTCCTCAATCCCGAGCGTGTGTCCATGCCCGACTTCGACGTGGACTTCTGCCAGGCCAACCGCGACCGCGTCATCGACTATGTGAAGCAGCTGTACGGCCGCGACGCCGTCAGCCAGATCGCCACCTTCGGCACCATGGCCGCGCGCGCGGCCATCCGCGACGTGGGCCGCGTGCTGGACATGAGCTACACCTTCTGCGATGGCATCTCCAAGCTCATTCCCAACAAGCCTGGCCTGCACGTCACGCTCAAGTACCCGCCCAACCCCAAGAAGGAGGGCGACAAGTACACCTACGCCATCGAGGCCGAGCCCATGCTGGCCGAGCGCATCGACAAAGAAGAAGACGTCAAGACACTGATTGAAATGGCCCAGAAGCTCGAAGGCATGACACGCAACATCGGCATGCACGCGGGCGGCGTGGTGATTGCCCCGGGCAAGCTGGCCGATTTCTGCCCGCTGTACCAGCAGCCGGGCAGCGACTCGGCCGTGGCCATGTACGACAAGGACGATGTGGAGGCCGTGGGCCTGGTGAAGTTCGACTTTCTGGGCCTGGCCACGCTGACCATCCTGGAGATTGCGCGCGAGTTCATCATCAAGCGCCACAAGGGCCAGGAGAACTTCGCATTCGAGAACATCCCGCTGGACGATGCGCGCACCTACCAGCTGTTTTCCGAGGGCAAGACCGAGGCCGTGTTCCAGTTTGAATCGCGCGGCATGCAGGGCATGCTGCGCGACGCCAAGCCCAGCCGGCTGGAAGACCTGATCGCACTGAACGCCCTGTACCGCCCGGGACCCATGGACCTGATTCCCAGCTTCGTGGCGCGCAAGCACGGCAAGGAAGTGGTGGAGTATCCGCATCCGCTGGTCGAAAAGGTGCTGGCCGAAACCTACGGGATCATGGTCTACCAGGAGCAGGTGATGCAGACGGCCCAGGTGCTGGGCGGCTACTCGCTGGGCGGCGCCGACCTCTTGCGCCGTGCCATGGGCAAAAAGAAGGTCGAGGAAATGGTCATGCACCGCGGGATCTTCCGCGAGGGCGCGGCCAAGCAGGGCATCAGCGAGGAAAAGGCCGACGAGGTCTTCGACCTGATGGAGAAGTTCGCGGGCTACGGCTTCAACAAGTCGCACGCCGCCGCCTACTCGCTGCTGGCCTATCACACGGCCTGGCTGAAGGTGCACTACACGGCAGAGTTCTACTGCGGGAACATGACCGTGGAAATGGACAACACCGACAAGCTCAAGGTGCTGTACGAAGACGCGCTCAAGATGGGCATCAGCTTCGAGCCGCCGGATGTCAACCGCGGCATGTACCGCTTCGAGCCCGTCACCGACAAGGTCATACGCTATGGCCTGGGTGCCATCAAGGGCACGGGCCAGCAGGCCATCGAGGCCATCATCGCGGCCCGTGAAGGCCGTGGCGTGGGCCCGCGCGGCGCCGACAAGGGGCCGTTCAAGAGCCTGGCCGACTTCTGCGTGCGCGTGGACCGCACGCGCCTGAACAAGCGCACGCTGGAAGCCCTGATCAAGGGCGGTGCCTTCGATGCCATCGAACTGAACCGCGCGGCCCTGGTGGCCTCCATCGACCATGCCTTCGAGTTCGCCAACAAGACGCTGGCCAATGCCAACCAGGGCGGGCTGTTCGACATGATGGGCGAGGACGCCGTGGGCTCCAGCACCCAGGAGCCGCCCCTGGCCGATGCCTTGCCCTGGGGCGTGAAGGAGAGGCTGACCCAGGAAAAGACCGCCGTGGGCTTTTACCTGTCGGGCCATCTGTTCGACGAGGTCGAAAAGGAGGTGCGCCGCTTCGTGCGCACGCCGCTGGCCGAGCTGCGCGACAGCCGCGAGCCCCAGACCCTGGCCGGCATCATCAGCGACTTCCGCGCCATCAACGGCCAGCGCGGGCGGCTGGGCCTGTTCAAGATCGATGACGGCTCGGGCGTGATCGAGGCCTCGGTGGACGAGAACACACTCAATACCTATCGCGATCTGCTCAAGGACGACGAATTCGTCGTCATCACCGGGCGCCTGCAGCTGGACCACTTCAGCGGTGGCCTGCGCATGAAGGCACAGCAGCTGTTCAACCTGGCCGATGCGCGCTGCCGCTTCGCGCGCTACCTGCAGGTCAGCGTGGGCGAGAAGATGCCCGACGTGGTTGGCCTGCTGCGCCAGTTTCCCGCCGTGGTGGAGCAGGGCGAGCATGGCGAGCTGCAGCGCGGCATGAAAGTGCGCCTGGGACTGGTCTGCGAGGACGAGCGCGGCTCGGCCAGCTGCGAGCTGGCCCTGGGCGACGGCAGCCGCTTCTATCCCAGCGACGCGGCCCTGGCCGCCTGGTATGCCCAGGCGGGCAGCGCCCAGGTCAAGGTGGTCTACGAATGACGCGCAAGGTGGCGCAGCGCCCGGTGGCGGCAAGCAGGCACTGCTTTGGTGCGTGCTGGCCAGCCCGGGCAGGCGCCGCGCTTGAATTCTTCAGGCACGCCTCGCATATCCCTTCCGGAAAACAGTGGCTCCGATGGCTAGAATGATTTTCATGGCAACCCAACCCCCTTCGACCCCTCCTGCCATTCCCACAGTACGGCCCGTGTCCGATGACGACGGCGCCGTGGTGCTCGAGCGGCGGCGCCAGCGCGTGCAGCCGCCGCAGATGTACCAGGTCGTGATGCTCAACGATGACTTCACGCCCATGGAATTCGTCATCATCGTCCTGCAGGAACTCTTCGGCAAGGACCGCGAAACGGCCACCCAGATCATGCTCAAGATCCATCTCGACGGCCGCGGCGTCTGCGGCGTGTACTCGCGCGATGTGGCGGCCACCAAGGTCGAGCAGGTGCTGCAGGCCGCCCAGAAAGCGGGCCATCCGTTGCAGGCCATGTTCGAGCCTGTTGAATAAACCCGGGCCGCCCTGATTTATGGTTGCAGTCAATAATCCCCAGCAAGCGAAAAGGAGTCATCAATGATCGCCCAGGAACTGGAAGTCAGCTTGCACATGGCCTTTGTCGAAGCACGCCAGCAGCGCCACGAGTTCATCACCGTGGAACACCTGCTGCTGGCCCTGCTGGACAACCCCAGTGCAGCGGAAGTGCTGCGCGCCTGCTCAGCCAACATCGATGACCTGCGCTCGGCCCTGTCCAACTTCATCAAGGACAACACGCCCCAGGTCGCGGGCACCGACGAAGTGGACACGCAGCCCACGCTGGGTTTCCAGCGTGTGATTCAGCGCGCCATCATGCATGTGCAATCGACCGGCAACGGCAAGAAGGAAGTCACGGGCGCCAACGTGCTCGTGGCCATCTTCGGTGAAAAGGACTCGCATGCCGTCTACTACCTGCACCAGCAGGGCGTGACGCGCCTGGACGTGGTCAATTTCATCGCCCACGGCATCAAGAAGGGCGAGCCGCCCGAGCCTGCGAAGGCGGAGAACCCTGCGGAATCCGAAGAGGGTGCCGGTGGCGAACGCAACGAAAAGGCCTCGCCCCTGGAGCAGTTCACGCTGAACCTCAACCAGGCGGCCAAGGATGGCAAGATCGATCCGCTGATCGGGCGCGACTACGAGGTCGAGCGCACCATCCAGATCCTGTGCCGCCGCCGCAAGAACAACCCGCTGCTGGTCGGCGAGGCCGGCGTGGGCAAGACCGCGATCGCCGAGGGCCTGGCTTGGCGCATCACCGAAGGCAAGGTGCCCGAGGTGCTGACCGAGGCCGTGGTCTATTCGCTGGACATGGGCGCGCTGCTGGCAGGCACCAAGTACCGTGGCGATTTCGAGCAGCGCCTCAAGGGCGTGCTCAAGTCGCTGAAGGACAAGCCCAACGCCATCCTGTTCATCGACGAGATCCACACGCTGATCGGCGCGGGCGCCGCTTCGGGCGGCACGCTGGACGCGTCCAACCTGCTCAAGCCGGCGCTGTCCAGCGGCCAGCTCAAGTGCATCGGCGCCACCACGTTCACCGAGTACCGCGGCATCTTCGAGAAGGACGCGGCCCTGTCGCGGCGCTTCCAGAAGGTGGATGTGGTCGAGCCCACGGTGGCCGAGACCGTGGACATCCTCAAGGGCCTGAAGTCGCGCTTCGAGGAACACCACAGCGTGCAGTACGCCGCTGCCGCCCTGCAGGCTGCGGCCGAGCTGTCGGCCAAGTACATCAATGACCGCCACCTGCCCGACAAGGCCATCGACGTGATCGACGAGGCCGGCGCCGCGCAGCGCATCATTCCGGTGGAGCAGCGCAAGCAGACCATCGACAAGGCCGAGATCGAGGCCATCGTGGCCAAGATCGCGCGCATTCCGCCTGCCAACGTGTCCAACGACGACCGCAGCAAGCTGCAGACGCTGGAGCGCGACCTCAAGAGCGTGGTCTTCGGCCAGGACAAGGCGCTGGAAGCGCTGGCCTCCTCGGTCAAGATGGCGCGCTCGGGCCTGGGCAAGCCGGACAAGCCGATCGGCTCCTTCCTGTTCTCGGGCCCCACCGGCGTGGGCAAGACGGAAGCGGCCAAGCAGCTGGCCTACATTTTGGGCGTGGACCTGATCCGCTTCGACATGTCGGAGTACATGGAGCGCCATGCCGTCAGCCGCCTGATCGGCGCGCCTCCGGGCTATGTGGGCTTTGACCAGGGCGGCCTGCTGACCGAGGCCGTGACCAAGAAGCCGCATTCGGTGCTGCTGCTCGACGAAATCGAGAAGGCGCATCCGGACATCTTCAACGTGCTGCTGCAGGTCATGGACCACGGCACGCTGACGGACAACAACGGGCGCAAGGCCGATTTCCGCAACGTGATCCTCATCATGACCACGAACGCGGGTGCAGAGACCATCAACAAGGCCTCGATCGGCTTCACCAACCCGCGCCAGGCCGGCGACGAAATGGGCGACATCAAGCGCCTGTTCACGCCGGAGTTCCGCAACCGTCTGGACGCCATCGTCAGCTTCAAGCCGCTGGACGAGCAGGTCATCCTGCGCGTGGTCGACAAGTTCCTGCTGCAGCTGGAGCAGCAACTGGCCGAAAAGCGCGTGGAGGTCACCTTCACCGATGCGCTGCGCAAGCACCTGGCCAGGAAGGGCTTCGATCCGCTCATGGGCGCCCGTCCCATGCAGCGCCTGATCCAGGACACCATCCGGCGCTCGCTGGCCGACGAGCTGCTGTTCGGGCAGCTCGTCGACGGTGGCCGCCTGGAAGTGGACTGGGTGGTCGATGCCGACGACGCCGAAAAGGGCGAGGTCAGGCTCGACATCACGCCCCAGCCCAGGCAGGATCCGGCTTCCGAGCCGGCCGAGCCCAAAGAGGCCACCGCCGACTGATGTGCATCGCCTGATGCCCATCGCGCAAGCCGACAGCCCCCGGGCTGCCGGCTTTTTCTTTGATCCGCCCGAAGGAGTCTTTGTGGAGTGGCTTCGTCAGTACCTGACCCATGAGAATGCGCTGCTGCTGCTGTCGGTGACCTGGTCGGTCTATGTGGTGATCGTCGCGGTGTGGATCCTTTTGCAGCGCAGCGCGCCCGTGGCCACGCTGAGCTGGCTGCTGTCCATGGCGGCGATTCCCGTGGGCGGGCTGGCCATCTACTATTTCTTCGGCCCGCAGCGGCTCAAGCGCCAGCGCATCAAGCGGCTGCGCGCGCGCAAGACATCGCGCGTGCGCTCGGGCGTGCAGCGGCTGCGCGAGCGCATGCCTGGCAGTCCCGAGCGCCTGCACCAGGTCGCGCGACTGGTGGCCGCCACCAGCGACTTTCCGGTGAGCACGGCCACCGACCTGCGGCTGCTGGTCGGTGGCGCGGCCACCTTCGACGCCATCATCGACGCGGTGAATGCCGCGCGCCACCACATCCACCTCGAGTACTACATCTTCGAGCCCGACCAGACCGGCACGGCCCTGCGCGACCTGCTCATACAGCGGGCCCGCGCAGGCATACAGGTGCGCCTGCTGGTGGATGCCCTGGGCTCCAAAAAGCTGGGGCGGCGCTTTCTGCAGCCGCTGGAGGATGCGGGCGCCGAGGTCGCGCTGTTCCATGGCGCCAAGATCGGCCGGCGGCTGCGCCCGGTCATCAACTTCCGCACCCACCGCAAGATCCTGGTGTGCGACGGCAAGGTGGGCTTCACGGGCGGCGTCAACGTGACCGACGAAGAGAACGCGCGTGTCATGCCCGATGCCTACCACGACGTGCACCTGCGCCTGGAGGGCGCCATCGTCAACTGGCTGCAGACCGTGTTCCTCGAGGACTGGGCCTACGCCCTCGAAAAGGACCCCAAGAGCGAGCCCGCCGACATCGACCTGCTGCTGCCGGACGCGCCCGAGGGCCCGCTGCCCGTGCAGATCATCACCTCCGGCCCCGACAACGGCCTGCAGGCCATCTACCGCGCCCATCTTGCGGCCATCAACGCGGCCGAGGAGCGTGTCTGGCTGACCACGCCGTACTTCGTTCCCACGGAGGCCGCGCTGGCCGCGCTCACCAATGCCTCGCTGCGCGGCGTGGATGTGCAGCTGCTGGTGCCGCGCCGCTCCGATTCGGCCCTGGTCACGGCGGCCGCGCGCTCCTACTACGACGAACTGATCCGCTGCGGCGTGCGCGTCTACGAATACAAGGCGCGCATGCTGCACTCCAAGACGCTGGTGGTGGACGGCAGCATCTCCATCATCGGCACGGCCAACTTCGACTACCGCAGCTTCTTCCTGAACTACGAAGTCTGCGCCATCGCCTACGGGCCCCAGCTCAATGGCGACCTGGCGCGCCAGTTCGAGCTGGACCTGGAGCAGGCGCAGCGCGTGCATTTCAAGCGCGACCTGGGCTTCGCACTGCGCCTGTTCGACTCCGGCGCGCGCCTTTGCTCACCCTTGCTGTGATGTCCGGACGCACTTTTTTCGCAGGCATACTCGCCCGATGGCCCATACCTTCTTCTGGCACGACTACGAGACCTTCGGCGCCCAGCCGCGCTATGACCGGCCCGCGCAATTCGCGGGCATCCGCACCGATGCGGAACTCAATGAAATCGGCGAGCCCGTCATGTGGTACTGCCAGCCGGCAGGCGACTACCTGCCCGATCCGCAGTCCTGCCTGATCACCGGCATCACGCCCCAGCAATGCCTGGAGCAGGGCATGCCCGAGGCCCAGTTCGCCGCCCGCATCGAGGCGGAACTGGCCCAGGCCGGCACCGTGGGCGTGGGCTACAACACCATCCGTTTTGACGACGAGATCACGCGCTTCATGTTCTGGCGCAACCTCATCGACCCCTATGCGCGCGAATGGCAAAACGGCTGCGGGCGCTGGGACCTGCTGGACGTGGTGCGCATGGTCTATGCGCTGCGCCCCGAAGGCATTGTCTGGCCGAAAAAGGAGGATGGATCTCCAAGCTTCAAGCTCGAGGACCTGGCCCGCGCCAACGGCCTGCTGCACGAGAAGGCGCACGATGCCCTGTCCGACGTGCGTGCCACCATCGGGCTGGCCCGGCTGATCCGCAAGGTCCAGCCCAGATTGTTCGACTTCGCCTTCTCGCTGCACAAGAAGGACCGTGTGCTGCAGGAAATGGGCCTGCCGGCCGAGCCGGCGCATGCCAGGCCCTTCCTGCACGTCAGCGGCATGATCCGGCCCGAGCGCGGCTGCATCGCCGTCATGTGGCCGCTGGCCACGCACCCCACCAACAAGAACGAGATCATCTGCTGGGATCTGGCGCAGGACCCGTCCGAGCTGGCCTCCATCGACGTGGACACGCTGCGCCTGCGCCTGTTCTCGCGCGCGGCCGACCTGCCCGAAGGCATGCAGCGTCTGCCCATCAAGAGCATCCACGTCAACAAGTCGCCCATGGTGGTCGGCAGCCTCAAGACGCTGAGCCCGGCCATGGCCGCGCAATGGGGCATCGATGTGGAGCAGTGCATGGGCCATGCGGCCATTGCACGGGACCTGCCCGACATGAGCGCGCTGTGGCGTGCCGTTCACCAGCGCCCTGCGCAGGAAGGGCTGGATGCCGACCAGGACCTGTACGGCGGTTTCGTGGGCAATGAGGACCGGCGCCGCCTGAACCACCTGCGCAGCCTGTCCGCGCAGGAGCTGGCGCTGGACCGCACGGGTTTCGACGATGCCCGCCTGACCGAACTGCTGTTCCGCTACCGCGCCCGCAACTTCCCCGCCAGCCTGAACCCGGCCGAGCGCCAGCGCTGGCTGCAGCACTGCGCGGCCTGCCTGATCGAAGGCAAGGGCGGCGCACGCACGGCCGAGCAGATGTTTGCCATGGTCGATCAGCTATCAGAAACTGCCGACGAGCGCGGCGAGGAAATCCTGGGGGCGCTGTATGACTATGCCGAGGCGATCATGCCGGAACTTTAGTTCCCCCTGAGCCGCTGCGCGGCTTCTCCCGAGAGGTGCGACACCCTCGCGGCGGGGCGAGGCGGGGCGGGTGGCGTAGGCCCTTGCTCGGTCTTCCTCGCCTTGGGCCGCGTCGGCTTCAGGCGCAGCGCCCATTTGTGCCTTCAGCCAAAGAACTTGTAGCAGACCACGATGGCCGCCACCACGCCGGCCAGCTCGGCGATGAGGGCGCAGGGCACGGCGTGGCGGGCACGCTGTATGCCCACGGCGCCGAAGTAGACGGCCAGGACGTAGAAGGTGGTTTCGGTGCTGCCCTGGATGGTGGCGGCCACCAGGGCGGCGAAGCTGTCCACGCCCTGGGTCTGCATGGTCTCGATCAGCATGGCGCGCGCCGCGCTGCCCGAGAAGGGTTTGACCAGGGCCGTGGGCAGGGCGTCCACGAAGCGGGCGTCCATGCCCATGGCATCGACCACCCAGCGTATGCCCGACAGCGCATACTCCAGCGCGCCCGATGCGCGGAACACACCCACGGCGCAGAGCATGGCCACCAGGTAGGGCAGCAGGCCCTTGGCCACGTCAAAGCCTTCCTTGGCGCCCTCGATGAAGCTGTCGTAGACCGCGACCTTGCGCCAGGCGCCCAGGGTGACGAACAGCACGATCAGGGCAAACAGCGTCAGGTTGCCCAGCAGCGATGACAGCTGCGCCAGCGCGGCCGCCGACAGCGTGGCCAGAAAGGCCATGAAGCTCGCCAGCGCCAGGCCCAGCGGCAGCAGGTAGCCCAGCACCACGGGGCTCCACAGCGGCAGCCTCTGCACGACGGCCACGGCCAGCAGGCCGACCAGGGTCGAGGCCGAGGTGGCCAGCAAGATCGGCAGAAAGACCAGGGTGGGATCGGGCGCACCCTGCTGCATGCGGTACATGAAGATGGTCACGGGCAGCAAGGTCAGCGACGACGCATTGAGCACCAGGAACAGGATCTGCGCATTGGTGGCGGTGTCGGGCCGGGGATTGAGCTCCTGCAGCGAGCGCATGGCCTTCAGGCCCATGGGCGTGGCCGCGTTGTCCAGTCCCAGCCCGTTGGCCGCGAAGTTCAGCGTGATCAGGCCCAGGGCCGGATGGCCGCGCGGCACCTCGGGCATGAGCCTGGCGAACAACGGGCCCAGCACGCGCGCCAGCCACTCCACCACGCCGGCCTTCTCTGCGATGCGCAGAAAGCCCAGCCACAGCGTCAGCGTGCCGAACAGCAGCACCATGACCTCGACCGACAGCCTGGCCATGGCAAACAGCGCCTGCACCATGGCCGAGAAAATCCCGGCCTGGCCGCCGACCAGCCATTGGGCCAGCGCAGCCACGGCCGCCACCAGAAAAAAGCCCAGCCACAAGGCATTCAGCATGGATTCCCGTCCCTCACGAGGCAATTGCAAGCCGCCATTGTGGGGCCAGCCGCAGGGCTTACGGGCCAGGGCGGCAGGGCATTGACAGGGCTCCGTTATCCTCGCGGCCCCGTGGTCCGAGGACCGCACCATTGCTGCAAAGGATTCCATGCCCCAGGTGATAGGACAGGTGAGCGTCGCCGTGCGCGACTATGACGAGGCGCTGCGCTTTTATGTGGGCGCGCTGGGCTTCGTGCTGATCGAGGACACCGCCCTGTCCGAGGGCAAGCGCTGGGTCACCGTGGCTCCCGGTGGCGGCGGTGTGCGCCTGCTGCTGGCCCGTGCCACGAATGAGGAACAGGCCGCGCGCGTGGGTAACCAGACCGGCGGGCGCGTGTTCCTGTTCCTGCAGACCGACGACTGCCTGCGCGACTTCGAGGCCTACCGCTCGCGCGGCGTGCGCTTTGTGCAGGATCCCCAGCGCAAGCCCCACGGCACCGTGGCCGTGTTCGAAGACCTCTACGGCAATCTGTGGGATCTCATCGAGTTGCATCCGGCGCGCTGAGGGCCTAAGGCGCACTGCTTCAGCGGCTGGCCACGATGAACAGCCTGGGGAAGGGCAGCAGCACCGTGCCATCGTCCAGCGCGGGGTAGGCCTGGGAGATGGCCTGCAGATACGCTGCGTAGAAGCCGGCCTTTTGCTCCTCATCCAGCGGCGCGACGAAGGGTCGCAGCGCCGAACCCTTGAACCACTCAACCACCGCGGCATGGCCGCCCGCCAGCGGGTGGAAGTAGGTGGTGCGCCAGACATCGACGTTGCTGCAGTGCGGGCGAAGCAGGGCGTAGTAGAAGTCCGCGCTGTGACGTGCGGGGTGGCGCACATCGCCAATCGTGGCAGCCCATGGGCCGCTGGCGGCCACTTCGCGCGCCAGCCGGTGGGCCGGTTCTTCCAGGTTGTCCGGCGTCTGCACGGCCAGGCTGCCACCGGGTGCCAGGTGGCTGACGAGGCGCGGGTAAAGCTGCTGGTGGTCGGGCAGCCACTGCAGCGAGGCATTGGCCAGGATCACGTCCTGCGGCTGGTCGGGCTGCCAGGTGGCGATGTCGGCCAGGCAGAAGGCCGTGCCCGGCAGCCGCTTGCGTGCGGCATCCAGCATGTCCTCGGAATTGTCCAGTCCCGTCATGGTGGCCCCGGGGAAGCGCTGGGCCAGGACCTCGGTGGAGTTGCCGGGGCCGCAGCCCAGGTCCACGGCCAGCCGCACGGCGCGGCCAGGCAGATCGGGAATGGCGGCCACCAGGTCGCGCACGGGGCGGGTGCGTTCCTGCTCGAACGTTGTGTACTGCTTTGCGGACCAGGTCATCGTGTTGCCTTTCAGGTAGGTGTGCTTGTGGGGCGCGAGCGTAAATCCGTCCATTCATGATTGCAAATGCCACAATCGAAGCCTTCCCATACCTTGAAAGTATTGATGTGCCCGAGCTTCGCCAACTGCGCGCCTTTGTCGCCATCGCCGAGGAAGGCCACATCACCCGCGCGGCCGAGCGCCTGGGCATGCAGCAGCCGCCGCTGACGCGATTGCTGCAGGGCCTTGAGCACGAATTGGGCGTGGAGTTGGTGCAGCGCCTGCCGCGCGGCGTGCGGCCCACGGCGGCGGGGCTGGCGCTGCTGGAAGAGGCCAGGGCGCTGCTGGCCCGCTCCGATGGGCTGGCCGAAGTGGTGGGCCGTGCCGCCCGCGGCGATACGGGCCGGCTGGCCGTGGGTTTCACCAGCTCTGCCGCACTGCATCCCTTCGTGCCCGGCGTGCTGCGCATGTTCCGCCAGCAGGTGCCCGGCGTCGCGGTGGCGCTGGAGGAGGCGGGCACGGGCGAGCTCATGGATGCATTGCTGCAAGAGCGGCTGGACGCGGCCTTTGTGCGCTCGCCCCTGCATGGCAGCCAGGGGCTGCAGGCCGTGCCGATTCTGGAGGAGCCCATGCTGCTGGCCCTGCCGGCAGGGCATGCGCTGGCACGCCCATTGCGCCGGCCCGTGCCTTTGCCGCAGCTCGCCTCGGAGGATTTCGTGCTGTACCGGCGCAGGGTGGGGCAGGGCCTGTACGACGCCATTCTCAAGGCCTGCCTGGAGGCCGGTTTCAGCCCGCGCGTGGTGCAGGAGGCGCCGCGCATGACGGCGACGCTGAGCCTGGTCTCGGCAGGGCTGGGGCTGTCCATCGTGCCGGCCTCCATGCAGCGCCTGCGCAGCGACGGCATTGCCTACCGCACGCTGTCGCAATGCCCGGGGCTGGCCGCTCCGCTGCATCTGGCCACGCGCGTGGGCGATGCGTCTGCGGTGCTGCGCAGGTTCCAGGACCTGGTTGCCACGGCGGCCGTGGCGGAGTCCTGAAGGTGCGGACTATGGTGACCTGGTTGCTGCGCGTGCGGCAGCGCGAGGACCGCCGCGCTGCCTGACCACGGTGCGCGCGCATTCCACCAGCTTGTGGATCAGCGGCAGGCGTGCCGAAGAGCGCAGCCACATCACACCGAAGCGCCGCGACTGCGATTCCTCGGGCAGGGCCAGCCGCACCACGCCCTGGCCATCGGGCAGGTTCAGGGCTGTGTCGGGCACCAGGGAGACGCCCAGGCCCCTGTCCACCATCATGGCAATCGCCACCAGCGAGCTCAGTTCAAAGCGCTCCTGGGGAGCGATCTGCGCGGCGCGCAGGTAGCGCTCCACCATCTGGCCGCCGCCCAAGCTGCGGTCATAGCGGATCAGCGGCTGGGTGCGCAGCAGCGTGTGCGGGTCCAGGTGCGCCAGCTGGCGCGGCACCAGCAGCACCAGCGGCTCCTCGCGCAGCAGTGTCCAGTCGAAGGTCTTGGCCAGGGCGAACGAGGGGTGCAGGCAGACCGCCGCATCCAGCTCGCCCTGCCGCACGGCCTCGTACAGCTCGCGCGTGGTGGCCGACCGCAGGAACACCTTGGCGTCAGGGCACTTCTTCACGAAGCCGGCCAGGATGTCGGGCAGCAGGCTGTGCAGCGCCGTGTTGATGGTGCCTATGACCAGTTCCCCGGCCGTGCCTTCCTGGCTGACATGGGTCTTGGCATTGGCCAGTTCGCGCAGCAACTGCGGCGCGGATTGGGCCAGGCGGTGGCCGGCCGGGGTGGGCAGCACGGTGGGGCCTGCGCGGGCCAGCAGGGGGGCGTCGAACTCGCGCTCCAGGATGCGGATCTGCTGGGCCACGGCGGCCGCCGTGATATCCAGGCGCCGCGCGGCCTCGGCCATGGAGCCGGTCTCCACCACGAGCAGGAAGCTGTGCAGGTAGCTGGTTTCCATAAACAAAGAATTTGTGTGGTTTGAACAAATATTACCTGTGTTTCTCTTGGCTTTCTGCCGCCCACAATGCGGGCCATGAGAAGCAAACTGTTTGTTCCCGCATCGCGTCCCGAGCTGTTCGCCAAGGCCCTGGCCGGCGAGGCCGACGCGCTGTCCTTCGACCTGGAGGACGCGGTGGCCGAAGCGCGCAAGGACGAGGCGCGCAGCCTGCTGCGCAGCTTCCTGCTCAGCCCTGAAAGCCGGGGCCATGGCAAGACGCTGATCGTGCGCGTCAACGCCATGGATACGCCGCATTTCGGCGCCGACATCGCCGAGATGGTGCGCGACGGCGTGCACCTCATCAACCTGCCCAAGCCCGAGACCGTGCAGCAGGTGCGCGAGGCCGCACAGCGCATTGCCGATGCGGCAGATGCCAACGGCGTGCCCCAGGCGCCTGGCCTGCTGCTCAACATCGAAACACCCCGCGCCCTGCGCTGCTCTGCCGAACTGGCCGGCGCCCACGCCAGCGTGGCCGGCCTGCAGATGGGGCTGGGCGACCTGTTCGAGCCCTTTGGCGTGAACCGGCGCGAGCCCGCCGCCATTGCCCAGGTGCTGCTTGCCGTGCGCATGGCCGCTGCCGAGGCAGGCATCTATGCCTATGACGGCGCCTTTGCCGACATCCGCGACAGCGACGGCTTCAGCGCCGAGGCGCGGCTGTCGCGCGGCCTGGGCTTTCTGGGCAAGACGTGCATACACCCCAGCCAGGTCGCGCTGGCCAATGCGGTCTACCAGCCGACCGAGCAGGAGATTTCCCACTCGCTGAAGGTGGTCCAGGCGGCCCGCGAGGCTGACGCCAATGCGCTGGGCGCCTATGTGGTGGACGGAAAGATGGTGGACAAGCCCTTTGTGCTGCGTGCCCGGGCCATCGTGGCTGCGGCGCATGCACAGGGGCTGCTGGTGGCCTGAATAGGGTTCTGGCATTCCGGTGTACCGGCGTCCTGCATGCCGGGCAACACAACGACAAGAAACAGGACAGGAGACAAAGACATGAGCATTTCGCATTGCCGCACGCGGCGCAGGCTGGTGGCGCTGGCGGCCACGGCAACGGTGGCCATGCTGGCCGGGCTGGCTTCGCCGGGATTGATGGCGCAGGGCGCCTTCCCGTCCAAGGCCATCACCATGGTGGTTCCCTATCCGCCGGGAGGCTCCAACGATGTGTTCGCACGCCAGGTGGCCAAGGAAATGGGCGATCTGCTCAAGCAGACCGTGATCGTGGACAACCGGCCCGGCGCCAGCGGCAACACCGGCACGGCCTCGGTGGCCAAGGCGACGGCGGACGGCTACACGCTGGTGGCGGTGTCGTCGAGCATGACCACGAATGCCGCGGTGCAGGCCAAGATGCCCTTCGACCCCGTCAAGGACCTGGCGCCCGTGGCCATGTTTGCCAAGGGCCCGCTGGTGGTGGCCGTGAACAACGAATTCCCGGCCAGGACGCCGCAGGATCTGGTGCGCGCCATCAAGGCCAGCCCGGGCCAGTTCAACTACGCCACCTCGGGCACCGGCAGCATCAACCACTTCGCGACCGAGATGATGCGCTCCATGGTGCCGGGCATGGACATCATGCATGTGCCCTACAAGGGCCAGGGTCCGGCCGTGACCGATGTGATCGGCAACCAGGTGCAGATGCTGGTCTCCAGCGGCCCGTCCATCCTGCCCATGGTGCGCAACGGCAAGCTGCGCGCCATCGGCATCACCAGCCTCAAGCCCAGCCCCATTGCGCCGGACCTGACGCCCATGGCAACGGCCATCCCGGGCTACGAGTTCGATCTGTGGTGGGGGCTGCTGGCGCCTGCGGGCACGCCCGCCGACATCGTGGACCGCCTCAACCAGGCCGTGAACCAGGTGCTGGCCAAGCCGACCATCCAGGCCAGCTTCCTGCGCGAAGGCGCCATTGCCAACCCCGTGACGCCGCAGCAGTTCGCACAAGTGATCCGCAGCGACGTGGCGCGCTGGAAGCAGCTCGCCAAGGACCGCAATATCCAGGCCGATTGAACCCGGCCTTTGGCGGGAGGTGCCCCAGGCCTTCCCGCTTCCCTATCAGGAGAAACGAATGAGTTTTGTGCCCGGTGAACGCCAGGGGCCGAAAGGCCCGCTCAGCGGCGTGCGCGTGCTGGACCTGAGCGCCTATATCGCGGGACCGTATGGCTGCTCGCTGCTGGCGGACCAGGGCGCTGAGGTGATCAAGGTCGAGCCGCCCGTGGGCGACAACCTGCGCAAGTACCCGTCCACGCTGGAGGCTGAAAGCCGCGCCTTCCTGGGCGTGAACCGCAGCAAGTGGGGCATGGTGCTGGACCTGAAGGACGAGGCCGACCACGCCGTGCTGCTGCGCCTGGTGCGCGAGGCCGATGTGCTGGTCCACAACTTCCGGCCCGGCGTGCCCGAGCGGCTGGGCATCGGTTTTGCGCAGTTGGCCGCCATCAACCCACGCCTCGTCTATTGCAGCGTCACCGGCTACGGCAGCCGGGGTCCGCTCAAGGCCAAGGCGGGTTACGACCAGGTGCTGCAGACCATGACCGGGATGTGCGCCATGCAGGGCAAGGCTGGCGGGCCGCCCGAGATTCTCTACGGCTCCGTGGTGGACTACTACGCCTCGGCCCTGGTGGCGGGCGGCGTGTCGTCGGCGCTGTACGAGCGCGAGAAAAGCGGGCTGGGCCAGCATGTGGGCGTGTCCCTGCTGCGCGCGGCACTGACCATGCAGTCCGCACGCATGGTCTGGGCCGAGGGCGAGCCGCGCGAGGTGGGGCGCGACATGCGCTCGGGCGGCATCACGGGCATCCACCCGACGCGCGAAGGTTATCTCTACATCTCGGCCAATACCGCGCATTTCTGGGAGGCGCTGTGCCGCAAGCTGGGGCTGCCCGAGCTGGCCGGCGACGAGCGCTACGACTCCGTGCGCAAGCGCGCCCAGCACCGCGACGTGCTGGTGCCGCTGCTGCGCCAGGCATTGGCAGGGCGCAGCGCGCTGGAATGGGAGGCCTTGTTCGGTGAGGAAGTGCCCTGCGCGGCGGCCCGCACGGTGGAAGACATGTTCGACGACCCGCAGGTGCAGGCCGAAGGCATGGTCACCCGTTTCGAGCACCCGACCCTGGGCAGCTACCGGGGCTTTGCCGGCGCCGTCGAATTCGACCGCACACCCGGCCCGCCGGCCTTTGCCGCGCCCACGCTGGGCCAGCACACCCAGGCCCTGAAGGCCGCCGCACAAGAGGGCTGTTGATGCAGGCACTGCCCGCTGGCGCCTGCGACGCCCATCTGCATGTCTTCGATCCGCGTTTTGATACGTGTTTTGGGGCCGAGGCTCCGCAGGCCATGCGCGCCCATGCCACGGCTGCCGACTATGCGCAGCTGCGCGGCGCCATGGGGCTGGAGCGCGCCGTCATCGTCCAGCCGCGTGCGCATGGCACGGACAACCGGGCCACGCTGCACGCCATCCAGTCCCTGGGCGCAGCAAGCACGCGCGGCATTGCCGTGGTGCACCCCGATATCACCGACGCACAGCTGCAGGCGCTGCATGACGGCGGCATTCGCGGCATCCGCTTTTCGCTGCACACCGAGCACGATGCAGCCGTGCGGCTGGACATGCTGGAGCCGTTGGCCGAGCGCATTGCCGCGCTGGGCTGGCATGTGCAACTGCACTGGCTGGCCAGCCAGATCGAGGCCCATGCGGCGCTGCTGCAGCGGCTGCCATGCACCCTGGTGTTCGACCACATGGCGCGGCTGGCTGACAGCACTGACGGCGCAGGCGTGCACCAGCCTGCCTTCGGTGTGGTCCGTGGGCTGGTGCAGCAGGGCAGGGCCTGGGTCAAGCTCTCGGGCCCGTATCTGAACAGCCGGGCGGGCCTGGCCGCAGGCTATGCCGATTGCGACGCGCTGGCGCAGGCTTGGGTGGCCGAGGCCCCGCAGCGCCTGGTCTGGGGCAGCGACTGGCCCCATGTCACCGAAGCTGCCCATCCGCCGCAGACCCCCATGCTGCTGGCGCTGCTGTCACGCTGGATTCCCGATGCGGCGCTGCGCGCCCGCGTGCTGGTGGACAACGCCGCCGAGCTGTACGGATTCGATTGAGGGCGCGGGGCACGCAAGCCTCGCAGCCCAGGTTTTCACCATGGAGCAACAGGAGACAGAAACGTGAAGAAGATCAAGACATTGCGGCCCGCCATGACGGTGCTGGCCTTGGGGTTGGGCCTGGGACTGGGACTTTTCCAGGGCACGCTGCATGCGGCCGACTATCCGGCCGCGCAGGCCATCACGGTCGTCGTGCCGTTCTCGGCCGGCGGCGGTGCGGACAATGCGGCGCGCATCATCGCCAAGGCGCTGGGCGAGGTCTCGGGCCAGACCGTGGTGGTGGACAACAAGGCCGGCGCCAGCGGCGCCATTGGTGCCGCCCTCGTGGCGCGTGCCAAGGCCGACGGCTATACGGTGCTGTATGACGCATCGTCCTTCGCCATCAACCCCGCGTTGCGCAAGCTGCCCTATGACCCGGCCAAGGACTTCATTGCCGTGTCCCAGGCCATCAGCGTGCCCAACATCCTCGTGGCGGCGCCGTCCTCGCCCTACAACAGCCTGGCCGACTTCATGAATGCCGCGCGGCAAAAGCCCGGCAGGCTCACCTATGCCTCCTACGGCCCGGGCAGCCTGGCCCAGATGGCGACGGAACTGCTCAAGGCAGACGCCAAGTTCGATGCCGTCCACGTTCCCTACAAGGGCGGGGCGCCCGCCATCGTCGATGTCATGGGCGGCCAGGTCGATGTGTACTTTGCCAACGCCGCCTCCAGCATCAACTATGTCAAGGGCGGCAAGCTCAAGGCGCTGGCCGTGTCCTCGGCCAAGCGCATGCCGGACCTGCCCGACGTGCCCACGGTGGCGGAAAGCGGCATCAAGGGCTTCGAGGTCACGGAGTGGAACGGCTTCTTCCTGCCCGCCGGCACCGCGCCCGAGACCGTGCAGAAGCTGCAGGACCTGGTGCAAAAGGCCCTGGCCCTGCCGGCCACGCGCGCCAGCCTGGAGAAACTGGGCCTGACGCCCGTGGGCAGTTCCTCCGCCGCCTTCACGGGCTTCGTGGCCGCCGAGCGCAAGCGCTGGGATGCCGTGGTCAAGGCCAACGGCATCACCGTGCAGTGAGCCGCCGCGCGTGACGGGACTCAGGGCGTGGCGGTGACGCGCAGCAACTGCCCGCCCTGGGCGTCCGTCAGCAGGTAAAGCCAGCCGTCCGGTCCCTGGCGCACATCGCGCACGCGCTGGCCCAGGCGCGGCAGCACCTGCTCGCTGGCCGTCACCTTGCCGGACCTGATCGTCAGGCGCTCCAGCCGCTGGAACTTGAGCGAGCCCACGACCAGCGATCCCTTCCATTGCGCCCCATACCGGTCACTGGTCACAAAGGCCATGCCTGAGGGGGCGATCGACGGCACCCAGTAGTGCAGCGGCTGCTCCATGCCCTCCTTGCGCGTGATGCCGGCGCCGATCTTGCCGCCGCCATAGTTCTCGCCGTAGGTGATCGCGGGCCAGCCGTAGTTCTTGCCGGGCTCGGGCCGGTTGACCTCGTCGCCGCCCTGCGGGCCGTGCTCATGCATCCACAGGCTGCCATCGGGCGCCAGCGCCGCGCCCTGGGCGTTGCGGTGGCCGTAGCTCCAGATCTCGGGCCAGGCATCCGCGCGGCCGACAAAGGGGTTGTCCCTGGGTACGCTGCCGTCCTTGGCAATGCGCACGATCTTGCCCAGGTGGCTTTGCAGGTTCTGGGCCTCTTCCTTGTAGCGCGAGCGCTCGCCCAGCGCCAGGAACAGCGTGCCATCGCTCTTGCCGTCCACCCTACGCTCCACGATGCGGCAGCCGAAATGCAATGCGCTAGCGTACCTGGGGCGCTGCGAGAATAGCATTTTCACCTGCTCCAGCCGGCTGGCATCGTCGGACAGCCGGGCGCTGGCCAGCGCCGTGCTGTTCTTGCCGCTGTCGGCGCCGCTGCCGGGCTCGGAGTAGCAGAAGTACAGCTGGCGGTTGCGCGCGAAGTCGCTGTCCAGCACCACGTCCAGCAGGCCGCCCTGGCCTGCGGCCTCCACGGCCGGAAGGCCCGCCAGGGGAGCGCCCAGCCTTCCGTCGCCCTGCACGATGCGCATGCGGCCCGGCCGCTCGGTCACCAGGTAGCGCCCATCCGGCAGGAAAGCCATGGCCCAGGGGTGCTCCAGGCCTTCGGCGACGATTTCTGTGGAGAGGTTGGGGCTGGCGGCCCACAGTGCGCCGGACAGGCCCAGGGTGCTGATGGCGAGGGCGGCGGATAGGGATGGCGGCATGCCGATGCTCCTGTGATGAGGGGACAAGACGGGAAGCCGGATGCACCGCAGTGGACGTCGGCGGCGGTGCAGCGCAGGCAGGGGGCTTCGCACAAGCCAGCATCATGCACGACGCCACCAGAGCCTGCGGCGACCTGTCAACCACTGCGCAAAAAGCCCGCGCAGCCACTTGCGCGGGTGTATAAACAGCGCTCTTTCGGCGCCGGGCCGGGTCCCTGCGGGGGCGGGCGGCGGCGCCTCCTACCCACCAGAGAATCCGCAAGGGAAAAGCAGCCATGGGCGCGCAATGGAAAGCAAAGGGCAAGGCGCTGGTCGCCGACGCCAAGGGAAAGCTGTTTGGCAAGCTTGTCAAGGAAATCATCGTCGCGGCGCGCGCCGGCGCCGATCCGGCAGGCAACTCGCGCCTGCGCATGGCGGTGGAAGCCGCACGCAAGGCCTCCATGCCCAAGGACACGCTCGAGCGTGCCATCAAGAAGGGCTCGGGCGTGGGTGCCGATGCCGTCAACTACGAGCGCGTGGTCTATGAAGGCTACGGCCCCAACCGCGTGCCGGTGATGATCGAGTGCCTGACCGACAACGTGAACCGCACGGCACCCAACATGCGCGTGTGCTTTCGCAAGGGCCAGATGACGGCCGTGGCCTGGGACTTCGACCATGTGGGCATGATCGAAGGCGAGCCCGAAGGCGGCGCCGATGCCGAACTGGCCGCCATCGAGGCCGGTGCACAGGACTTCGAGCCCGGCGAGGAAGAGGGCACGACGCTGTTCATCACCGACCCCACCGACCTCGATACCGTGAGCAAGGCGCTGCCGGCCCAGGGCTTCAAGGTGCTGTCGGCCAAGCTGGGCTACAAGGCCAAGACGCCGGTCAGCATGGCCAGCCTGTCGGCTGAGCAGCAGGAGGAAGTGCAGGACTTCCTGGCCGGCATCGAGAACGACGATGACGTGCAGAACGTCTACGCGGGCCTGGTGGATTGATGACGCTGTCCCCGCTGCCAAGCAAAAAAGCCGCACATCGTGCGGCTTTTTTGTGGGTGCAGGCGCCCAGCGCCCGGCGGCTCACTTGGTGCCGAAGATTCGGTCGCCCGCGTCGCCCAGGCCCGGCAGGATGTAGCCGTGGGCGTCCAGCTGGCGGTCCACGGCGGCCGTGTAGATGTCCACGTCGGGATGGGCCTTCTGCATGGTGGCCACGCCTTCGGGCGCGGCCAGCAGGCACATGAACTTGATGGACTTCGGGTTCAGCTGCTTCAGGCGCGCCACGGCGGCGGCGGCCGAGTTGCCTGTGGCCAGCATGGGATCGACGACCAGCACGTCGCGCTCTTCCATCTCGGAGGGCATCTTGAAGTAGTACTCGACGGGCTGCAGCGTCTCGGGGTCGCGGTACAGGCCGATGTGGCCAATGCGCGCGCCGGGCACGACGTTGAGCATGCCGTCGAGGAAACCGTTGCCGGCGCGCAGGATGGACACCAGCACCAGCTTCTTGCCGTCGATGACCTTGCCGGTCATGGTCTCCAGCGGGGTCTCGATCTCGATGTCCTGCAGCGGCATGTCACGCGTGATCTCGTAGGCCATCAGCGTGGACAGCTCGCCCAGCATGCGGCGGAAGCTGTTGGTGCTGGCTTCCTTGCGGCGCATCAGCGTGAGCTTGTGTTGGACCAGCGGGTGGTCGATCAGGTGCAGAGTACTCATGGTTTTCTTCTGGAAAAAAGGGCGCCGGTATTTTGGGTCCGGCGCCAGGGGTCGGTTCAGTCGTGCAGAAAGCGCGCGTAGCGCGCCAGGTCCACATTGCCGCCGCTGATGAGAATGCCCACGCGTGCGCCCGACAGCGCAACCCCGCCATGCAGGGCGCCCGCCAGCGAGAGCGCTCCCGTGGGTTCGACCACGATTTTCTTGCGTTCCGCGTAAAAGCGCATGGCCTGCACCAGATGCTCGTCCGCCACGGCCAGGATATCTTCGACATGCTCGCGGATGATGGCGAATGTGATATCGCCGATGGACTGGGTCTGCGCGCCGTCGGCAATGGTGTGGGGCGTGGGGATCTGCACGATCCGGCCTGCGCGCAGCGACTGGCGGGCATCGTCGCCGGCCTGGGGCTCGACGCCGTAGACCTTGCAGCGCGGGGCGAGCTGTCCGGCTGCCAGCAGGCTGCCCGACAGCAGGCCGCCGCCGCCCAGGCAGACGAACAGGTAGTCCAGATCGGGCACCTCCTCGAACAACTCCTTGGCCGCCGTGCCCTGGCCGGCAATCACGTCGCGGTGGTTGAACGGCGGGATCAGCGTCATGCCGCGCTCGTCGGCCAGGCGCCGGGAGATGGCTTCGCGGTCCTCGGTGAAGCGGTCATAGGTCACCACCTGGGCGCCGTAGGAGCGGGTGGCCGCCATCTTGGAGGCAGGCGCATCCTCGGGCATGACGATGAGCGCGGGCATGTCCAGCATCTGCGCGGCCAGTGCCACGGCCTGGGCATGGTTGCCCGAAGAGAAGGCCAGGGCGCCGCGCTTGCGCTGCTCGGGGGTGAACTGCGACAGCGCGTTGTAGGCGCCGCGTATCTTGAAGGCACCCGTGCGCTGCAGGTTCTCGCACTTGAAGAACAGCTGGGCGCCCAGCAGCTCGTCGGCGGTGCGGCTGCGCAGTATGGGGGTGCGGTGGGCCACGCCCTCCAGCCGGCCGGCTGCGGCGGCAACGTCGTCATAGGTGGGCAGCGAGGGAGGGCTGTTCGTCGTCATGGCGTGCGGTTCCGCAAAGTGGATGGAGGCGGTTTCGATCATAGCCGCATGCGCAGGCTTTCAGCGCCCTGAAATGCGCCAGCCGTTGCATGGCAACGGCTGGGTGCTATGGTGTTTGATGCGGCGCAGTGCCGGTGCGCCAGCGCTTCAGCGCTTCTTGTTGCCCAGGATGCCGCCGAGCACGCCGCGCAGGATTTCCTTGCCCAGCGAATTGCCCATGGTGCGCATGGTGGACTTGGCCATGGTCTGAACCAGGCCGTCGTGCTTGCCTCCGCGCGGGCCTGTGGTGCCGAACAGAAGATCCTTGAGCCCGTCCATCATGGCGCCGCCGCCTTCGCTGGCGGCGGGTGCGGCTCCGGCAGGGCTTGCCGGCGAGGCCCCGTCGCCGGATGCTGCCGTGCGTCCGCGCAGCACTTCGTAGGCCGATTCGCGGTCCACCGCCTTTTCATAGACACCTGCCACCAGCGATTGCGCCAGCAAGACCTTGCGCTGCTCCTCGCTGATCGGACCGATCTGGCTGCCCGGTGGAATGACATAGGCGCGTTCGGTGATGCCGGGGCGGCCCTTTTCATCGAGGAAGCTCACCAGGGCCTCGCCCACGGCCAGCTCCGTGATGGCGGCCTCGATGTCCAGCCCCGGCTTGGGCCGCATCGTGGTGGCCGTGGCCTTGACGGCCTTCTGGTCGCGCGGCGTGAAGGCGCGCAGTGCATGCTGCACGCGATTGCCCAGCTGGGCCAGCACGGTGTCGGGCACGTCCATCGGGTTTTGCGTGACGAAATACACGCCCACGCCCTTGGAGCGCACCAGGCGCACCACCAGCTCGATGCGTTCGAGCAGCACCTTGGGCGCATCGTTGAACAGCAGGTGGGCCTCGTCGAAGAAGAAGACCAGCTTGGGCTTGTCGGGGTCGCCGATTTCGGGCAGGCGCTCGAACAGCTCGGACAGCATCCACAGCAGGAAGGTGGAGTACAGGCGCGGGGAATTCATCAGCTTCTGGGCCGCCAGGATGTTGACCACGCCCTTGCCGCCCGCATCGGTCTGCATCAGGTCGTTGATGTCGAGCATGGGCTCGCCAAAGAATTTGTCGCCGCCCTGCGACTCGATGGCCACCAGCCCGCGCTGTATGGCCCCCACGCTGGCGGCACTGATGTTGCCGTACTCGGTGGTGAACTGCTTGGCGTTGTCGCCCACGTGCTGGAGCATGGACCGCAGGTCCTTGAGGTCCAGCAGCAGCAGTCCGTTGTCGTCGGCAATCTTGAAGACCAAGTTGAGCACGCCCATCTGCGTGTCGTTCAGGGCCAGCATGCGCCCGATCAGCAGCGGCCCCATGTCCGAAACCGTGGCGCGCACCGGATGGCCCAGCTCGCCGAACACGTCCCACAGCGTGGTGGGGCAGGCCAGGGGCTGGGGAATCTCGATGCCGCGCTCCTGCAGCGAAGCCGCCATCTTGGCGCCGGTGCTGCCGCTTTGGCTGATGCCCGACAGGTCGCCCTTGATGTCGGCCATGAACACCGGCACGCCGATTTCGGAGAAGCCTTCCGCCATTTTCTGCAGCGTCACGGTCTTTCCGGTGCCCGTGGCGCCGGTGATCAGGCCATGTCGATTGGCCAGTGCGGGCAGCAGCAGGCATTCTGTGGCAGAGTGGCGGGCGATCAGAAGTGGAGCGGCCATTTCGGGTTTCCTCGGGGGAGCATGCGGTCAAAAGTAAAATCCCAGCCGCAAGGTTAAATCAATATCAAAGGACAGCCTGTGGCAGGACACAGTAAATGGGCCAATATCCAGCACCGCAAAGGCCGCCAGGACGAAAAGCGCGGCAAGGTCTGGACTCGCATCATCCGTGAAATCATGGTGGCGGCACGCACGGGAGGGGGCGATCTCAGCGCCAACCCGCGCCTGCGCCTGGCGGTGGAAAAGGCCAAGGCGGCCAACATGCCGGCCGACAACATCAAGCGCAACATCGACAAGGCCACGGGCAATCTCGAAGGCGTGACCTACGAGGAAATCCGCTACGAAGGCTACGGCATTGGCGGCGCGGCCATCATCGTGGACACCATGACCGACAATCGCGTGCGCACTGTGGCGGATGTGCGTCATGCCTTCAGCAAGTACGGTGGCAACATGGGCACGGAGGGTTCCGTGTCCTTCCAGTTCAAGCATGTCGGACAACTGATCTTTGCTCCCGGAAGCGACGAGGACCAGATCATGGAAGTGGCGCTGGAGGCCGGTGCCGAGGACGTGATCACCGATGATGAGGGGGCCATCGAGGTGCTGACCGCACCCGCCGAGTTCGAAACCGTGCGCGACGCGCTGCAGGCCAAGGGCCTGACGCCGGAGGTGGCTGAAGTCACCATGCGCCCGGAAAACACCATCGCCCTGCAAGGCGATGACGCAGCCCGCATGCAAAAGCTGCTGGACATGATCGAAGACCTGGATGACGTACAGGACGTCTACCACAACGCTGAACTATGAAAATTCTTGTGATTGGTGGCGGAGGCCGCGAGCACGCCCTGGCGTGGAAACTGGCTGAATCGCCGAAATCGACCAAGGTCTATGTGGCCCCCGGCAACGGTGGCACGGGCCTGGCCGGCGGCAAGGTGGAGAACCTCAACATCACCGACCCGCAGGCGCTGCGCGAGTGGGCGCAGGCCGAGAAGGTCGCGCTGACCGTCGTCGGCCCCGAGGCGCCTTTGGCGGCCGGCGTGGTCGATGAGTTCCGTGCCCATGGCCTGCGCATCTTCGGCCCCTCCAAGGCGGCCGCCCAGCTGGAAAGCTCCAAGGCGTTTTCCAAGGACTTCATGGCGCGCCACGGCATCCCCACGGCGCTCTACGAGACTTTCACCGACCCGGTTGCTGCCCACGCCTATGTGGATCGCCTGGGTGCGCCCATCGTGGTCAAGGCCGATGGCCTGGCCGCAGGCAAGGGCGTGGTCGTTGCGACCACGCTGCAGGAAGCCCACGACGCCGTGGACTTCATGCTCGTGGACAACAAGTACGGCGTGGCCCACAACGACGGCGGCGCCCGCGTGGTGATCGAGGAATTCCTCGCCGGCGAGGAAGCCAGCTTCATCGTGCTGTGCGACGGCAAGAACGTCCTGGCCCTGGCGACCAGCCAGGACCACAAGCGCCTGAAGGACGGCGACCAGGGCCCGAACACGGGCGGCATGGGCGCCTACTCGCCCGCGCCCGTGGTCACGGCCGACGTGCATGCCCGCGCCATGCGCGAGATCATCCTGCCGACCATCCGCGGCATGGAAAAGGACGGCATTCCCTACACCGGCTTCCTGTATGCGGGCCTGATGATCGATGCATCCGGCCATCCCAAGACGCTGGAGTTCAACTGCCGCATGGGCGACCCCGAGACCCAGCCCATCATGATGCGTCTCAAGAGCGATCTGGTGGACGTCATGCTGGCGGCCACCGATGCCAAGCTCGACCAGGTCGAGCTGCAATGGGACCGCCGCACGGCGCTGGGCGTGGTCATGGCTGCGGCCGGCTACCCCGAGGACCCGCGCAAGGGCGATGCCATCAGCGGGCTGCCGCAGGACGCCGCCGATGCCATGGTCTTCCATGCCGGCACCCAGCTCAAGGATGGCGTTCCCGTCACCAGCGGTGGCCGCGTACTGTGCGTCACCGTGCTGGCCGACAGCGTCAAGCAGGCCCAGCAAAAGGTCTATGACGTGGCGCGCGGCATCCATTTCGATGGTGCCCAGTACCGCCGCGACATCGGCTTCCGTGCCGTGAAGAACTGAGTCCATGGCAGAGCAATCGACCGGGCAGGCGCTGCCCGTGGCCCAGGTGCGCGAGTACCTGACGGGCCTGCAGGCCCGCATCACGCAGGCGCTGGAACAGGTGGAAGGCGAGGGCGGTGCACGCTTTCTGTCCGACGCCTGGAGCAAGGGCCCCGGCGAGCGCCTGCAGGGCGATGGCATCACCCGCATCATGGAAGGCGGCCGCGTGTTCGAGCGCGCGGGCTGTGGCTTCTCGCATGTGCGCGGGCCGCAGCTGCCGCCCTCGGCCACGCAGCACCGGCCTGAGCTGGCCGGTGCGCCGTTCGAGGCCATGGGCGTGTCCCTGGTCTTCCATCCGCGCAATCCTTTTGTGCCTACGGTGCACATGAATGTGCGAATGATTGCAGCCGGCTCAGGTGCGGCCGGCTCAGGTGCGGCAGGGCAGCCGGGCAACCAACCCACCTGCTGGTTCGGCGGCGGCATGGACCTGACGCCGGTCTACGGCTTCGAGGAAGATGCACAGCACTTTCACCGCGTCTGCCGCGATGCGCTGGCGCCTTTTGGCGACACGCTTTACCCGCGCTTCAAGACGTGGTGCGACGAGTACTTCCGCCTAAAGCACCGCAACGAGCAGCGCGGCATCGGCGGCATCTTCTTCGACGACTTCTCGGAGCTGGGCCAGGCGCGCAGTTTCGACATGCTGCGCTCGGTGGGCGATGCCTTTCTGGAGTCCTACCTTCCCATCGTCGAGCGCCGCCAGGCCATGGACTACGGGCAGCAGCAGGTCGATTTCCAGCGCTACCGCCGCGGCCGCTATGTGGAGTTCAACCTGGTCTGGGACCGGGGCACGCACTTCGGCCTGCAGTCCGGCGGGCGTACGGAGTCCATCTTGCTGTCCATGCCACCGCATGCGAGCTGGAGCTACCAGCGCGAGGACGCGCCCGGCACCCCCGAGCGCGCTTTGCTGGAGCAATTCCTGGTGCCCCGCGACTGGCTTTGAGCCCGAGAGCCGCCCTCCCGAGCGGCGTGGCGAAATCCGCGCGTGCAAGGGAATAGGCGGCAAAACTATAATTTCAATAGCTTGAGGCGCAGCGTTGGCTGCGTTCTCCACTTTCTTCGGCGCGAAATCTTCCGGCGATCTGTGGGCGAACTCCATGCATTTTGGAGCGCCGCTACAGCCCAGCCCTCTACGGGCCGCACGGCGCTCGCGCTATATTGATCCCATTCCTATTCCATTGATCACCGCCTGATGACCACTTCCACCAAATCGGATTCCGCAGCCAAGCGCGACGTGACCAAGCTGCAACGCGCCATTGTTGACGGCCTCGAAAACGTCAAGGCCCAAGACATCCAGGTCTTCAATACCGAAAAGCTCTCGCCGCTGTTCGAGCGCGTGATCGTGGCTGCGGGCACCTCCAACCGCCAGACCAAGGCGCTGGCCTCCAGCGTGCGCGACGCCGTCAAGCAGGCCGGTTTCCCCGTGCCGCGCCAGGAAGGCGAAGAAAACGGCGAGTGGATCATCGTGGACTGCGGCCAGGCCGTGGTCCATGTCATGCAGCCGGCCATCCGCCAGTACTACCGCCTGGAAGAGATCTGGGGCGAGACGCCTGTACGCCTGAAGCTGGGCGCTCCCAAGCCCACGCGCTCGGCTGCCACCGACAAGGCGGAAGAAAAGGCCAAGAAGGCTGCAACCAAGAAGGCGGCGGCAACCGCTGCCAAGCCTGCAGCCAAGAAGGCCGCTTCTGGCGCAGCCTCCGCCGCCGCCAAGAAGCCCGCTGCCAAGAAGGCGGCCCCTGCCAAGGCCGCTGCACCCCGTTCCGCAGCGGCAAAGCCGGCTGCTGTGAAGTCGGCCGCAGCCAAGTCGCCGGCCGGCAAGACGGCGGCGCCCAAGGCCATCAAGACCGTGGTGGTCAACCGCGCCCCCGCCAAGGCCAAGGCGGGCGCCGCTGCCAAGCCTGCCGCCAAGCCGGCAGCCAAGCGCGCCCCCCGCGCCAAGGCCTGAGCGGTTCAGGGCTGACGCTGCATGAAGCTGTTGATCGTGGCCGTGGGCCAGCATGTGCCCGACTGGGCGCAGACAGCCTACGACGACTACGCCAAGCGTTTTCCTCCGGAACTCAAGGTGGAGCTCAAGGCCGTCAAGACGGAGCCACGCGGCTCCAAGACGGTCGAGACCCTGTACGCGGCCGAGCGCAAGCGCATCGAGGCCGCCATTCCGCGCGGCACGCGCATCGTGGTGCTCGATGAGCGCGGCACCAATCTGACGACCAAGGCCCTGGCCCAGCGCCTGCAGGGCTGGCAGCTGGAGGGCGATGACGTGGCCCTCATCATCGGAGGCCCGGACGGTCTGGACCCCGCCTTCAGGCAGGCCGCACACGAGCGCATACGCCTGTCGGACCTGACCCTGCCGCATGCCATGGTGCGGGTGCTCCTTATCGAGCAGCTGTACCGTGCCTGGTCGGTCAACGCCGGCCATCCCTACCACCGGGAATAGCGGCAGCGGCGGTGTCATGCGGATCGGAAGATCTCGTGATACTATGATTTTGATAGCCTTCGGCGCTTTGATACAAAGGGCTGAAGGCATTTCTCATTTTCATCATGCCGCCCTTCATCTACCTAGCCTCCCAAAGCCCCCGCCGCCGCCAACTGCTGGAGCAGCTGGGCGTGGCCCATGAGCTTTTGCTGCCCAATGCGGATGGCGACATCGCCGAAGATGCCGAGGCCATGGAAACCGAGCTGGCCGGCGAGGCAGCGCGCGACTACGTGCAGCGCGTGACCGCACTCAAGCTCGACGCTGCCGTGGCCCGCCACGCGCGCCGTGCGCTGGCTGCCGCTCCCGTGCTCTGCTCGGACACCACGGTGGCGCTCGACGGCCGTATTCTGGGCAAGCCCGCCGATGCCGACGATGCACGCCGCATGCTGACGGGGCTTGCCGGCCGAGAGCATGAGGTGCTGACGGCCGTGGCCATACAGCATGGCGCGCGGCGCCTGGCTGCGCTGTCGGTCTCCCGGGTTCGGTTTGCGGCCATGAGCGCTCAGCAGATCGATGCCTACGTGGCCTCGGGCGAGCCCATGGGCAAGGCCGGTGCCTATGGCATACAGGGCCGTGCGGCGGCCCATGTGCAGTGGCTGCAAGGCAGCTACTCGGGCATCATGGGCCTGCCGCTGTTCGAGACGGCGGCGCTGTTGCGCGAGCTGGGCTGGGCGCTGTAGGCCAGCTCCCCGACCTGGGCCCCGAGGGGCGTGCAGGCAGGCGCGCACGGCCGATGGCAGCGCGCGGCACGGCAAGATGTCTGCCGGCCCGCTCCGGCCGAGAAATACAAACGACAAAGCACACCACAGGCACAGCATGCAGCAAGACATTCTGATCAATTGGTCGCCACAGGAAACGCGCGTGGCCATCATCGAGAACGGCGCCGTCCAGGAACTGCACATGGAGCGCCCGCTGGAGCGCGGCCTGGTCGGCAACGTGTACCTGGGCAAGGTCTCGCGTGTGCTGCCGGGCATGCAGTCGGCCTTCATCGACATCGGCCTGGAGCGCGCGGCCTTCCTGCACGTGGCCGATGTCTGGCAGCGGCAGGAAGGGGGCGAGGCCCCCATGTTCGCGCGCAAGGACATGCCTGTCGTGCCCATCGAAAAGCAGGTTTTCGAGGGCCAGACCCTCATGGTGCAGGTCATCAAGGATCCGATCGGCACCAAGGGCGCGCGCTTGTCCACGCAGATCAGCATTGCGGGACGCCTGCTGGTGCTGCTGCCGCAGGACGACCACATCGGCATCTCGCAGAAAATCCCGCAGGGCGAGCGCGATGCCCTGCGCGCCCGGCTGCAGGGCCTGGTCGGCACCAAGGAGACCGGCGGCGGCGGCGGCGGCTTCATCCTGCGCACCAATGGCGAGGACTCCAGCGACGCCGAGCTGGCCGACGACATCCGCTACCTGCGCAAGACCTGGAGCCGCATCAAGGAGGCCTCGGTGCGCCTGCCGCCCATGTCGCTGCTGCACCAGGACCTGAACCTGCTGCAGCGCGTGCTGCGCGATCTGGTGGGCGAAGGCACCCAGAGCATCCGCATCGACTCCAAGGAGCAGTTCGCCCTGCTCATGACCTTCGGGCAGGAATACATGCCGGCGGCCGTGCCCAAGCTGCAGCACTACCGCGGCGAGCGGCCCATCTTCGACCTGTTCGCCATAGACGAGGAAATCGCCCGCGCGCTGGGCCGCCGCGTGGACCTCAAGTCCGGCGGCTACCTGATCGTGGACCAGACCGAGGCGCTGACCACGGTGGACGTCAACACCGGCGGCTACGTGGGGGCGCGCAACTTCGACGACACCATCTTCAAGACCAACCTGGAAGCGGCCCAGCAGATCGCGCGCCAGCTGCGCCTGCGCAACCTGGGCGGCATCATCATCGTGGACTTCATCGACATGGTGCGGGACGACCACCAGGCCGAGGTGCTGTCCGAATTCAAGCGCCAGCTCGGGCGCGACCGCGTCAAGACCATGGCGGGCGGTTTCTCGCAGTTGGGCCTGGTGGAGATGACGCGCAAGCGCACGCGCGAATCGCTGGCCCACATGCTGTGCGAATCCTGCCCGGTCTGCCAGGGCAAGGGCCATGTGAAGACCGTGCGCAGCGTCTGCTACGAGGTGCTGCGCGAAATCCTGCGCGAGGCGCGCCAGTTCAACCCGCGCGAGTTCCGCATCGTGGCCTCGCCCAAGGTGGTGGAGATGTTCCTGGACGAGGAAAGCCAGCACCTGGCCGGCCTGTCCGACTTCATCAAGAAGCCCATCTCGCTGCAGGCCGAGACAGCCATGGCACAGGAGCAATACGACATCGTGCTGCTGTGAATCGATATTTATCCTGCTAATTCATTATCAATAGCAGTCCGTCTATTGGCGAATGAATGGGTTCAATTGAACTCATTCTTGCGTTGCTATGGATTGTTGATTCCCGATAATTAACTTTGTCTCGGCTTTTTTGATACTGTTTGTTGCAATCAGTGCCTCAGCAACTGAAAGGGCGACGAATGGGAATCGACTCCACCATTGTGCGTGCAGCCATACACCCGGGAATTGGTGTGGCGCGTATTGGCAATAGTCCGGATGAGTACTATGTCGGCCCTGAGCTGATGCATGTTCCGCCCATGGCGCCGGGCAGCCTGCGCGATGCGCAGGGCGCGCTCAAGCGGCAGGCTGCGCGCTTTCGCATCTACGGCTACAACGCCGCAGGCGAGGTGGTGCGTGAACTCACGTCCGACCAGGACCAGATCGAATGGGAAGTCGAACTGGCCAATACCAAGGCCGCCTGGTATCAATTCCAATTGGCGCTGGACGTGCCTGAAGCCGCAGCAGCCGATCCCACGATTTTGCGCAATGCCACGGTGAAGGACCGGAAAAGCCTGGCCATTCGACCGGGAGCCCGCCGCATTGCCAAAGGCTCGGCCCCGGTGGCATTCGACAGCGGCAGTTTCTGCGGCAAGCCGGTTTATCTGGGCGAATTGCGCATTGAAAAGACGGGCCAGCTTCTCGTGCTGGGAGGCCGTGGCGTCTCTGCCTCCGTGGATGGCTCCAAGGCCACCACGTTTGCGAACAACGAGGGCTGGCATGACGATGTGGCCGACGGCCCCGTGCGCGCCAAGGTCGTCGTGGCCGGCGTTTCCGTGCCGGTGGATGCGGCATGGGTCACGGTTGCGCCGCCCAACTACGGCCCGCAGATGAAGTCGGTGCGCACCATGAAGGACCTGATGGAGGATGTGTACATCCACTCGGGCATGGCCGCCTTCCCGCTGCACGTCTCCTTCAGCCGGCACATCCTGCCCATACTCCAGCGCCAGAGCAGCCTGCAGTGGGCGAACAAGGGCTTTGCATCCCAGTTCGGCTGGGGCGGGGCGGCCAGTGCGGATGACGAGGCGTGGATCGCCAGGCTCAACAGCCCGGGCACGACCTGGGCCGAGCTGCGCCAGCAGGTGGCCAATGCCTTCCGCCGTTTTGACCGTGATGGCGCATCTCCCCAGCCCTGGCCCTGGCTGTATGGCGACGCCATGGCCGTGCCGCCGGCCGACACACCGCGCCAGCATACGGCGCTGACCCCCACGCAACTGAGAATGCTGGACCTGTGGGCCGGTGGCCATTTCCTCTCCGACTGGAAGCCCGGCCAGCAGTACCCTGCCCAGCTCGCCGACGTGCCGCTGCAGGAGCAGCCGGCCATGCTCGACCATGCCGCCATGGACGACTGCCTGGCCGACGCCTTCCACCCGGGCTGCGAGATCACCTGGCCCATGCGACACGCCAGCATGTACCGGGCGCCGTTCCGCATCCGCGAGGCGGCAGTGAACCCGCCCGAGCTGCAGCTCTACGGCTCCCGGCTCACGCCTGCGGTGGCCCTGTCAGAGAGCGGGCCGCTGTATGCGCAGGTGGCCGGCGACCTCACGCGCTGGATGGCGGTCCCCTGGCAGACCGACACCGCCAGCTGCCGCAGCGGCTATTACGCCGGCTATGGCCCACGCTACGACCCCTACCTGCCCACGTTCTGGCCGGCCCGCGTGCCCAACCAGGTGCTGACGCAGGAGGCCTATGAAAGAGTCATCGACACCGAACTGCCGCGCGAGCAGCGCGTTGCCGCCTTCAATCGGCGCGAGTCGTGGTTCCGCACTCTGGGCGAGGGAGGCTACGAGAGCGAGATCAACCGCATGATCAGCCACTTCGGTGACATGGGCGTCATCGAGAGTCGGCCCGGCCTGCGGGGCGACAAGGACTTCCCGCCGGTGATGCAGGTGGAAAACCGCATCGCCCCGGCGCCGTTGCACATGCTCAAGACTGCGGTGCAACCGGACGGGCAGGAGGCGCCTCCCCGCATCGAGCCCTTCGATGCAGACAACGAAGAGCAGCTGCGCGCTCTGACGCAGCGCGGCCCGGTGCTGCCGCGCTGAGTGCCGGCCATGCCGTCGCACGCCATGGCCGCCGCGCCGCTGCCGGAGGAACTGGATGTGCTCGTCGTGGGCGCAGGGCCGGCGGGCGCGGCCGTTGCCGCGCAACTGGCAGGGCACTGCCGCGTGGCGCTGGTAGGACGCGCCGTGCAGGCTGGGCGGGCCATTGGCGAAACCCTGCCCGCTGCGGCCCGGGTGATTCTGTCCGACCTGGGCGTGTGGGATGCGTTCGCGGCACAGGGCCACCGTCCTGCCTGGTCGCGGCGGTCATTGTGGGGAAGCTTCGAGGTCATCTTTCAGGACGCGCTGTTCGACCCGCATGGCGCGGGCTGGCACCTGGACCGCAAGCGCTTCGACGCCATGCTGCTGGAGGCTGCGCGCAGCCGTGGCGTGCCCTGCCTGGTGCCCGCCACGCTGCGCAGCCTGCAGCGCCATCCGCCAGGCGCACCCATGCGCTGGCGCTGCCTGATCGATAGGGCGCAGGGCGACACGGCGCACGGCCCGTTGGAGCTGTCCTGCCGCATCGTGGTCGATGCCACGGGCCGCGCGGCCCGCGTGGCCCGGCAGGCTGGCGCCCAGGTCCACCGTGGTGGCCGCCTGGTCTGCTTTCACGCCTGGGTGGAGCCGCCATCGCATGAGCATGCAGGCACCACCATGATCGAGTCGGATGCCGAAGGCTGGTGGTACAGCGCCGATCTGCCCGATGGCAGTTGCGTGATTGCCTGGCAGACCGATATCGACCTGCCCGAAGCCCGCCGCCTGCGCAGCACGGCGGATCTGCTGGACATGGCCGATCGCACGGCCCTGGTGGGCGTGCGCAGCGTGGGCAGCCAGGTGCTGGAGCCGTTGCGGGTGGCCGCCGCCCACGAGCAATGGCTGGATGCCGCCAGCGGGCCGGATTGGCTGGCCGTGGGCGATGCCTGCCTGTCCTTCGATCCGCTGGCATCGCAGGGCCTGCTCAACAGCCTGGTCACCGGCAGCGAGGCCGCCCTGGCCGTGCGCCGCAGCCTGGCGGGCGACGCCGGTGCGTTGCCTGCCTGGGATGCGTGGATCCGGCCGATACGCGCCGCGTACCGCAGCCATCACGAGCACTACTATGCGCTGGAGCCGCGCTGGGCGAACGAGACGTTCTGGGCCCGCCGCCAGCGGGCGCCGGAGGCGGGGAACGGAGCCGGCGTTATTGCCGCTCCAGCTTCGCCGTCTGAACGATGGCATTCCAGCGCTGGTACTCGGCCCGCGTGAATTCGCGGAAGGCCTTGGAGTCCAGCAGGCGCACTTCGCCGCCCAGCGCCGTCACCTTGGACTTGAAGTCGGCATGGCCCGCCACCTTGAGCGTGGCATCCTCCAGCCGCTTGACGATGGCTGCCGGCGTGCCTTTGGGCGCCAGCACGCCGTTCCAGGTGCCGGTCACGAAGGCGGGGTAGCCGCTTTCCTTCATGGTCGGCACATCGGGCAGGGCGGGCAGGCGCTGCTCCGAGGTCACGGCCAGGGCCTTGAGCTTGCCAGACTGCACGAAGGGCAGGGCGGGCGTCACGTTCTCGAAGATGAAATCGATCTGGCCGCCCAGCAGGTCGGTCAGGGCCGGCGCGCTGCCCTTGTAGGGCACATGCACCATGTCCAGCTGGGTGGCGCTCTTGAACAGCTCGCCCGACAGGTGGACCGTGGAGCCGCTGCCCGGCGAGCCATAGCTCATGCCGGTCTTTTGCGCGGCGGCGCGTACCACCAGGTCCTTCACCGTCCTGGCGGGCGTGCGCGCCTCGTTGACCACCAGCACGTTGGGGATGGTGGTGACCAGGGCCACGTATTCGAAATCGCCCAGGTTCTTCTCGCTCAGGTTCTTGTACAGGCTCTGGTTGATGGCCTGGGTGCCGGCCGTGCCGAACAGCAGCGTGTAGCCATCATTGGCCGCCGAAGCCACGCGGCTGGCGCCGATGGAGCCGTTGGCGCCGGAGATGTTTTCCACGATCACGGGCTGGCCCAGCGACTCGGACAGGCCCTGTGCCACCATGCGCGCCAGCACATCGGTATTGCCGCCAGGGGCGAAGGGCACGACCAGCTTGACCGGCCGGGTGGGATAGGCATCCGCCCAGGCCTGGGGCAGGGGCAGCAGCGTAGTGGCGCCAAGCAGCGCGGCAGCGCGCAGGAATTGCTTGCGTGAAAGGGTGCGGGGCATGGGGGATGTCTCCTTGTCGATGTTCTGGTGGCGCAGCGGCTGGGGCCAGCGGCGGATTTTTCAGGCGGGCCAATGCTGGGTGGTGGCTGTCTTGACGTCAATCAATGTTTTGGCAGGACGTCATGCGGCGGGCGAATGACCTGTCCGGCCTTGCTCGGCAAATGAGAAGGATTGCGTTGACATGCGCCCGTCATTGCGCCCGTCATTGCGCCTGCCATCACGGCGCAAGGCTCCTGGACTCGCCTGTGGCAAGGACCGCACCGCTGCTGAATCCGCCTCCGGCGCTGCCGTGCAACTGCCCGCGAACATGCGGCTTTGCGGCGCCTGCGTGGACGTGCACGATGCGCCCCATGGCATGGGCCGGCGCCCGTTACGGCGCCGGGGTTGGGGCGGGCATTGCCGATGTCCATGCCGACGCCAATGCCGATGCAGCTCAGAAATCCGCCCTCAGGCTCACCGTCATGTTGCGCGGCTCGCCCCACCAGCCCTGGTTGTAGAAGCCGATCTGGCTGTAGTACTGGCGGTCCAGCACGTTGTTGAGCTGCACGCTGGCCGACCAGGTGGGGTCGATGCGGTAGTGGGCCGAGAGGTTGACCACCAGGTAGCTGCCCTGGCCTACCTGCACGCTCTGGCGCAGCGGGTTGGTCACGTTCTGCCAGATGCGGCTTTGCCAGCGCAGGTTGCCGCCCAGGCTCAGGCCCTGCAGCGCACCCTCGAAGCTGCGCATGGCCGTGAGCTTGACCAGGCTGCGCGGGTGCGTGGTGTTGAAGGCGGCGCCGCTGGCGCTGCGTGCCGTGTAGTGCGTGTAGCTGGCGCCCAGGCGCCAGCCCCGGGCCGGCTCGCCGCTGAGTTCCAGGTCGATGCCGCGCACCTGGGCGCCCTTGACTCCCCGGTAGGCCTTCTGGTCCGTGGTGCCATCGATGAATTCGCCCGTGTCCTGCGCCAGGTTGTCCTGGCGGGTCTGGAACAGCGCGGCAGAACCCTGCAGCCGGTCCTGCAGCCAGGAGCCCTTGAGGCCCAGCTCGAAGGCCTGGCCGGTGACGGGGTCCAGGATGCTGCCTTGCTTGTCGCGGTAGTTCTGGGGTGTGAAGATTTCCGTGTAGCTCAGGTAGGCCGTGTGCCGGGCATCGATGTCCCACAGCAGGCCGGCGTAGGGCGTGATTTCGTTGCTGTAGCGGTAGTCGCGCAGGCTGCCGAAGTAGTTCTGGCGCGTGGACCAGCGGCTCAGGCGGGCGCCGGCCACGGCCGTCCAGCCATCGGCCAGCGAGAAACGCCCCACGGCATAGCCGCCGCTTTGGCGCATGCGGCTGTCGTCGCCGCCGTTGGAGACGTCGGACCAGCCCGGCTCGGCCAGGCTGCCGTTGCGCCAGTCGAGGAAGTTGTCCGTGGCGGGCGGCGTGCCCAGCGGTGCGTAGCGGCGGATGTCGATGTCGTCGCGCACATGGTTCCAGCCCACGGCAATCTCGTGCTGGCGCCCGAACAGCGCGACCGGGCCGCTGGCCGTGAGGTGCAGGCTGTCGCGCGAGCGGTCGCCCCGGTATTTGATGAAGGAGTTGGCCATGCCCAGGCCGGTGCTGGCGTCCGGCGCGCCGCCCCGGTAGACGTAGCGCATGTCGTAGTTGCCGTCGTTGCGGCTGTAGGCGGCGCGCAGCAGCCAGCGGTTGTCCAGCCGGTGCGTCAGGTCCAGCGTGGCCGTGGTGTTCTCCGTGCCGAAATGCGACCAGCGCGTGTTGTTGGACACCGAGCGGTCGAAGTCCGTGCGGCTGCCGTCCGCATGGAACAGCGGAAAGCCGGCGCCCATGCCGGGGCTGGTGTTCTTCTGGTATTCGAGGCTGGTCACGAGCCGGGTGGCGGGCGTCAGGGCCGCGCTCACCACGGCGTACAGGCCCTGCCTGCGCTGGCCGAAGTGGCTGACGTAGCTGTCGCTGTCCGATTGCACAGCCACGACGCGGCCATGCACGCGGCCTTCGCGGTCCAGCGGCAGGGACAGATCGGCCTCGGCGCGGCGCAGGTTCCAGCGGCCCAGCGTCAGCGATGCATGGCCGCCCGCCGTCTCGCGCGGCTGCTTGCGCACGAAGTTCACCGTGGCCGACGGATCGCCCGAGCCATTGAGCAGGCCCGTGGCGCCGCGCACGATTTCCACGCGGTCGTAGAAGGCGGTGTCCATGTCGGTGGCGCCGAAGTTCCACAGGCTGTTGATGGGCGAGGCCAGCCCGTCGAACTGGAAGTTGCTGACGCCGAAGCCGCGCGAGGAAAACTGGTAGCGGTTGCTGTCGCTGCGGCTGACCGACAGGCCGGGCGCGGAGGCCTCCAGCGTCTGCGAGACCGTGAGCTGGCCTGCATCGTCCATGAGCTGGCGCGTGATCACGCTGACCGACTGCGGTGTCTCGCGCGCCGACAGTTGCAGGCCCGTGGCCGTTCCCGTGGAACCGCTGGTATAGCGGGCCGTGCCTTCGGTGGTGCCCGCATCGGCGGCGGCGCGCACGGTGACGGTGCCCAGTTCGGTGTCGCCTTTCCTGGCAGCGGGCCTGTCCTCGTCGGCGGCCCAGACTGCTGGCGCAGGGGCGGCACAAACGGCACAGATCAGCAGGGACAGTGGGGTCCGCGCGCCTTGGGGGTGTCGCGGGGCGGGGTTTTGGATGCGAATGCTCATCATTTCCATGGTCCTGGGCGTGAGCCCGGATTGTGGGAAATGTGCGCCGCCGCCGCCTGTTCCCGGCGACGCCAGTCCTATGGCTTGCGACGCAGGCTGCCTTGGCTGGGCGCGTGGCCGAAGCGCTGGCGAAAGGCCGTGGCGAAATTGCTGGCGTGCTGAAAGCCCACGCAGTCGGCCGCTTCCTGCACGCTCCAGCCCTGTGCCAGCCGCTCGCGCGCCAGCTGCATGCGGCGCTCGCGCAGCCAGCCGAACACGGTCTGGCCGTAGGCGGCCTGGAATTTCTCGCGCAGCGTGGTCGGGCTCATGCAGGCCAGGCGCGCCAGGTCGTCCAGGCTGTGCGCCTGGCCCGGCGCTGCATCCATGCACTCGCGCACGCGCTCCAGGCCGCGCCTGTCCCGGGGATGGATGCGCGGCAAGGGCGCAGGCCGCGGCTGCGCATGTGCCTGCAGCGCGCAGGCCAGCACCTGCAGCGCAATGCCTTCGCGGTGCAGCCGGGCCAGGCTGCCGCTCCAGACGCCATCGAGCAGCTGGCGCAGCGAGACGGCCAGGTGCTCGGGCAGCGACCAGGCATGCAGTGGCGGGCCGGGTTGCCGCATGGCCTGGTGCAGCAGCTCGGCCAGTTCGGCATCGGCGCAGGCCTCGGGCGCCTCGATGGACAGGTTGAAGCCGCGCACCGTCTGGCCTGCCGCATGGGTGGCCTTGAGAATCTCGGTGTCGCCGCACGAGAATGCCGCCGCCGCATGGCGCGTCACGCTCAGTGCACGGCGGGCGCCCGGCAACTGCAGCTCGGCCTGGCCGTCGAGCAGGACCACGGCGGTGAAGCGCCGCGGGTGCTCGGATGTGGATTCATAGCCGTGGTCGATGCGGATGTCGGAGCTGACCAGTTGCAGGCCCGAGGGCAGCTGGTGCTCCTGCACCTGCCCCTCGAAGATGCAATCGTTTTCGGAGACGGCAGAGAGAAAGCGCACGCTGAAACCGTGGCGCTGGCGCATGGCGTCGAGCTGCGCCGTGGTGTAGCGCTGGGAGGAGGAGGGCATGGGTGAGCGGAACAAAAGGCCCGCAGCTGGATTCGAGAATGCTTCTCATTATCCGGGGCTGCAGGCCCGCTCGCCCACAAACCTCAGAGTTTGCGCAGCCGATCCAGTGCCGCGCGCAGCGTGCTGTCCTGCTTGGCAAAGCAAAATCGCACCACGCGCTGGTCGAAGCCGTCGCCATAGAAGGCCGACAGCGGGATGGCCGCCACGCCATGCTCCCGGACCAGCCACTGGCAGAACGCGGCTTCGTCCAGCTCCGACACGGCCGAGATGTCGGCGCAGACGAAATAGGTCCCCGCCGTGGGCAGAAGGCGCAGGCGCGAGCCTTCCAGGCCCTGGCGGAAAAGATCGCGTTTGGCCTGATAGAAGGCGGGCAGCTGGAGATAGGGCGCGGGGTCGGCCATGTAGCTGGCCAGGCCCGCCTGCATGGGTGTGTTGACGGTGAAGACGTTGAACTGGTGGACCTTGCGGAACTCGGCCGTGAGTGCGGCCGGCGCGGCGACGGTGCCCACCTTCCAGCCCGTGACATGGTAGGTCTTGCCGAAGCTGGAGACGATGAAGGCGCGCGCCGCCAGGCCGGCAAAGCGCGCGGCGCTCTGGTGCTGGCGGCCGTCGTAGACCATGTGCTCGTAGACCTCGTCACTGATCAGCAGCACGTCGGTGGGCGCCAGCAGCTCCTGCAGCTGCAGCATCTCGGTATCGCTCCAGATGGTGGCGCTGGGGTTGTGCGGGCTGTTGATGATCAAAAGCCGGGTGCGCGGCGTGATGGCGGCGGCAATTTTGGCGAAGTCGGGCTTGAAGCTGCCCGGCGTCAACGGTACGCGCACGGGCACGCCGCCGGCCAGCTCGATGTTGGGCACGTAGCTGTCGTAGCAGGGGTCGAGCACGATGACCTCGTCGCCAGCATGCACGGTGGCCAGGATGGCGGTGAGGATGGCCTGCGTGGCGCCGGCCGTGACCGTGATCTCGGTGCCCGCATCGTAGCTGCGGCCGTACAGCGCCTGCATCTTGTCGGCCATGGCCTGGCGCAGCTGGGGCAGGCCGGGCATGGGCGGGTACTGGTTGTGGCCGGCCTGCATGGCGGCCGTGACGGCATCGACCAGCCTGGGGTCGCAGCCGAAATCGGGAAAGCCCTGGCCCAGGTTCACCGCCTGGTGCTCGGCGGCCAGGGCCGACATGGTGGTGAAGATGGTCGTGCCCACATGGGGCAGGCGGCTGGGGAAGGCGGGCGTGCGGGGCGTGGCAGAAGTCATGGCGGAAACAGCGGACAGCGGGAGCGGACCCGCACTGCAGGTCCGGTGGGGCGGAGGATCAGAGTTCGTAGTCGTGCACGTGGCCGTTCATGGCGCGCATGATGAGATCGCGCGTCAGGCGGTCGCTGAGCAGTTCGGCGAATCGGTAGACGAAATTGCGCAGGTAGGCGCCGCGCTTGATGGCCACGCGTGCCACGCTCTGGCCGAACAGGTGGCCCATGGGGCGCACGACCAGGTCATTGACCGGGTCGTCGCGCATGGCCATTTCGGCCACGATGCCGATGCCCAGGCCCAGGCGCACATAGGTCTTGATCACGTCGGAGTCAATGGCCTCCAGCACGATGCGCGGACGCAGGCGGCGCGTGGCAAAGGCCTGGTCGATCTTGCCGCGACCCGTGAACGAAGGGTGGTAGGTGATCAGCGATTCGTGGGCGATGTCGTCCAGCGTGATGCGCTCTTTCTGCGCCAGCGGGTGGCCTGTGGGCATGACCAGCACGTGCTGCCATTCGTAGCAGGGCAGGGTGACGAGATCGGGGTAGTCGGCCAGGGATTCGGTGGCCATGCCGATGTCGGCCACCTCGTCGATGACCATGCGCGCCACCTCTGCCGGAGTGGCCTGGTGCAGGCTGATCGTGACCTTGGGATACAGGTCGCGCAGCCGTGCCACGGCAGGCGGAAGCACGTAACGGGCCTGTGTGTGGGTGGTGGCAATCGACAGCGTGCCGCTGTCCTGGGCGCTGTACTGCTCGCCGATGCGCTTGAGATTTCCGATCTCGCGCATGATGAGCTCGATGCTCTTGAGCACCTCCAGGCCGGGTTCGGTGATGCGCTTGAGGCGCTTGCCGTGGCGCGCAAAGATGTCGATGCCCAGCTCCTCCTCCAGCTCGATGATGGCCTTGGAGACGCCGGGCTGCGAGGTGTGCAGGGCCTTGGCCGCCTCGGTGAGGTTGAGGTTGCGGCGCGCCGCTTCTTGGACGAATCGGAATTGGTGCAGGTTCATGGCGGTGACAGCAGGGTGCTGCGCGCCATTATGCTGCATTTATATAAAGAAGCGATTCGTTATTTCAGTTTCCCGGTGCGCCACGGGGCTCCGTGGCCACCAGTGCCAGTTCTGCCAGCAGGGCTGTGACACGCGGATGCTCGCCCACGGCCGGCTGCAGGTCCACGGCCACCTGCGGATGGGTATCGCCTATCTCCTGCACCAGCTTCGGGATGTCCTCGCGCGCATGCTTGCCCGTGCCAAGGAACAGGGGCAGCACGGTGATGTGCGTGGCGCCGGCCTCGACCAGCCCGCGCGCGGCAGTGGGCAGGTCGGGCGCGCAGGCCTCCAGGTAGGCGCAGGCGGCCAGGGATTGGGGATGCGTCTGCTGAACGGCCTTCAGCACGGCCTCGATGGGTTGGCGCCACAAGGCGTCGCGCGAGCCGTGTGCCAGCAGGATCAGTCCGGTCCTGCCGGCAGATGTTGTCTCGTTTTGCATGGCAACGGTCCTAGCGGCGCAGCACCAGCCAGGTGAAGGCCGTCAATGAAAGAAGGCTGTAGAGCAGGCCCGGCGCCGCAGCGGTCAGCCAGGGCGACCAGGTCTGCAGCGTGCCGATGTAGCCGAACACGTTGTTCAGCAGGAAGAAGCTGATGCCGGCCATGACGCCGCCGAACACATAGGCCGCGATGCCGCCCGAGCGGAAATGCAGGTAGGCGAAAGGCAGGGCCAGCACCACCATCACCAGGCAGCTCATCGGGTAGAAGACCTTGCGCCAGAACTCGATCTCGTACTTCTGCGCAGCCTGGCCGTTGGCTTCCAGGTGGCGCACATACTGGAACAGCGAGATGGTGGACATGCGATCGGGCTTGAGCAAAGCGGCCGAGACCATCTCGGCGCTGATGCCCGTCTTCCAGTTCATGCTGTCTTCTTTCTCGCGCTGCAGCACCATGCCGCCGTCGGCCTTGGCCGTCAGGCGGCTGGCCTGCACGCCCTGGAGCATCCAGGATTCTCCGTCTTCGCTCACCTGCGCCGATTCCGCATGGATCTGGGCAGAGATGCGGCCCTGGCCGTCAAAGTCGAAGATGCGCACATTCGAGAAATCGCCGGGCCCGCGAATGGCACGCACGTTGATGGCAATGGAATGATCGCCCTGGCGCTCCTTGAGCCAGGCACCCGTGGCCCCGCGTGACAGTTGGGCCAGGTGGATGGCGCGTATGTTCTGGCCCGCGTTCTCGGCCGCAGGTGCCAGGTAGTCGCCCGTGCCGAAGGTGACCAGCACAAAGCCCAGGCCCAGCACCATCAGCGTGCGCAGCGCCAGCCAGGGGCCCATGCCGCTGGTGCGCATGATGGTGAATTCCGAACTCTGGGCAAAGCGCGCCATCACGTAGATGGTGCCGATCAGCACGGTGATGGGCATCAGCTCGTACAGGTGGCTGGGAATGCGCAGCACCACGAAAAGCAGCGCGTGCGTGATCTTGTAGCCGTTGTCGCCGCCGCGCCCGACCCATCGCAGCTCATCGACCAGATCGAAGAAGAAGAACAGCGCCAGGAAGGCCAGCGTCACATAGCCGACGGCCGCGATGATGTCGCGGTACAGCAGGTTTCTCAGAACTCTCATCATGGCACCGCCTTCGCGTCGTCCAGGGCAGTCGGCTTGCAGGGCCTGCGCCACAGATCGCGCGGCGACCAGCGCCTGTGCCGCACCAGCAGCACCAGCAGCGCCAGCAGCAACGTGCCGCCGTGCAGCAAGGCCGTCATGGCGGGCATGCTCAGCTTGCCCGAGGCCACCCAGTTCTCGCCCAGCGTCATGAGGTTGTAGTACACGATGAAGGCGAACAGCGCGAGCATGAGGCTGCCGCTGCCACCGGCACGCGGGTTTACGCTGGCCACGGCCAGGCCCAGGATCACGAAGTTCAGCGCCGCCAGAGGCAGGCCTATGCGCCAGCCCAGTTCGGCGCGGTAGATGGGTTCGGTGCGCGGCAGCAGCTCATGCGTGTACGTGCTGCGCGCGGCCATTTCCTCGGCGGCGGCCAGATTGTTGCCGCTGCCGAGCTGCGTGCCGTATTCCTTGAACTCGCTGATCTTCACCGAGCCGTCGCTGGTCTGCGTCTCCATGCGCTGGCCGTCGGTCAGCACGGCCATGCGTTCGCCCTTGACCACTTCCAGCCGCGCCCCGCGCGCCGAGGTCACGGACTCGCGCCCGCGCTCATTGGCCACGATGAACACATTGTTGGCAGCGGTGGCGCTGGGCACGTCCTTGTCGATGAAGAACACGCGCGAGCCGCCGGCAGACTCCTGGAACTCACCGGGAGCGATGCGGTCGATGTCGCTGCGCTGCTCGAACTGGGTCTTGATCTGCTCGATCTGCTGATTGGCCCAGGGCAGGATGCCCAGGCCCAGCACGGCGATCACGGCCAGCACCGGCCAGGCAAAGCGCAGCAGCGGGCGCAGCAGGCTGGCCAGTCCCTGGCCTGCGGCGAACCAGATCACCATCTCGCTGTCGCGGTACATGCGCGACAGCGAACCGACCACGGCCACGAAAAGTCCCAGGCCCAGGATGGTGGGCAACTGGCCAAGCACCGTATATCCCATGACCAGCAGAACGTCGGAAGGGCTGACATTGCCCTTGTAAGCCTGACCCAACGTGCGGATCAGCATCATGGTCATGACGACCGTGATCAGCACCACGACCGTGGCACCGAAGCTGCGGGCCAGCTCTTTGCGTATGGATGAATCGAATAACATTGGCTGAAAGGAAAACGCCGATTATGAACTTTGAACTGAAGCCGTTGACGACTGCCGCTGCAGTACGTGAAAAGTGTGACCTGTTGTTGGTGCTGGTGACCGAAGCCACGGCCACGGGCAGCGACGCGCTGTCCACCCTGGTCGCTCACGCGGTCAAGGCCGGAGATTTCGAAACGGCAGCTGGCAAGCAGTTGGCACTGTACGGCCTGCCGGCCGTGGCCGCCCGCCGCGTCGTGCTGCTGGGCGCGGGCAGCGGCTCGGCCCGCGACGTGCGCCAGGCGGTGGCAGGCGCAGGCTCGGCCCTCAAGGCAAGCGGCGTTGGCAAGGCCGTGCTGTGCTTCGGCTTCGAGGCCACGGGTGGCGCTGTTGCAGCAGCGGTGGTGGCAGCGGCCGATGCCTGCTACAGCTATACCCACACCAAGCCCCAGGCCAAGCCTGTGGCGCTCAAGAAGCTGGTGATCGCGGCGACGGGCGCCAGTGCCGCGTCCGGCAAGTCCGGAGACAAGAGCGGGGACAAGGGCGGCATCGCCGCCGCTTTCAAGATCGCCGTGGCCCAGGCCGAAGGCATGGCCCTGGCGCGCGAATGGGCCAATCGCCCGGCCAACCACGCCACTCCCATGCTGCTGGCCGACGCAGCCCGTGCCCTGGCCAAGCTGCCCGGCATCAGCTGCAAGGTCCACGGCCCCGCCGAAGTCGCCAAGCTCGGCATGGGCGCCTTCATGGCCGTGGCCCAGGGGTCGGAGCAGCCGCTGCGCTTCATCGAGCTGCACTACAACGGCGGCGCCAAGGGCGCCGCGCCCGTGGTGCTGGTGGGCAAGGGCATTACCTTCGATACCGGCGGCATCTCGCTCAAGCCTGCCGCCGAAATGGACGAGATGAAGTTCGACATGGGCGGTGCCGCCAGCGTGCTGGGCGTGTTCCAGGCGCTGGCCCAACTGCAGCCTGCCATCAACGTGGTCGGGCTCATTCCGGCCTCCGAGAACATGCCCGGAGGCGCAGCCGTCAAGCCGGGCGACGTGGTCACCAGCATGAGTGGCCAGACCATAGAAATCCTCAACACCGATGCCGAAGGCCGCCTCGTGCTCTGCGATGCGCTGACCTACGCCGCCCGCTTCAAGCCCCGCGCCATGGTGGACATCGCCACGCTGACCGGTGCCTGCGTCATCGCCCTGGGCGGGCTGCGCAGCGGCATGTTTTCGCCCAGCGACGAGCTGGCCCGTGCGCTGGAGCAGGCGGGCGATGCCGCGCTCGACCCCTGCTGGCGCATGCCGCTGGACGAGGAGTATGGCGAAGGCCTCAAGAGCAATTTCGCCGACATGGGCAATGTGGCGGGCCGCGCAGGTGGTGCGGTCACGGCGGCCAAGTTCCTGCAGCGCTTCGTGGGAGACATTCCCTGGGCTCATCTGGACATCGCCGGCACGGCCTGGAAGAGCGGCGCCGCCAAGGGCGGCACGGGCCGCCCCGTGGGCCTGCTGCTGCACTACCTGCTGGCCTGCGTCGATGCCGGCAAGGCGCCATCCAGGGCCGGCGCGCCCAAGTCGGTTGCGGCGCCCAAGGCCGGCTCTGCCAGCCGCCGCAAGGCAGCCGCTGCAATCCAGCCGGAGCAGGCCTGATGGCATCGCCCCCATCCGCACGGGCCTGCGCGAAAGGAGCGTCGCTTGACTGAAGTGGCGTTCCATTTCAACGCGCCCGACAAGCTGGCCTATGTGTGCCGTCTTGCGCGCAAGGCACTGCGGCATCGCACGCAACTGGTGGTGCTGGGATCTTCCGCGTCGCTCAAGGCCTTGTCGCCCAGGCTCTGGAGTGTCTCGCCCACCGATTTTCTTGCCCACGCCGTCGAAGGCGATGGGGCCGGCATTGTGGCCTTCTCGCCCATTGTGCTGCTGGAGCGGCTGGACAGCGCGCCGCACCACGACATGCTGGTGAATCTGGGTGGCGATGTGCCAGAAGGATTCGAGCGCTTTGCGCGTGTCGTTGAAGTGGTGTCTGCCACCGATGAGGAAGACCGACATCTGGCCCGGCAGCGCTGGAAGCATTACGTGGCGCAGGGGATTTCCATCAAGCGCCATGACCTGGTCCTCAAGGAGTAAGCCATGAGCGCTCCCTCCAAAACCCCGCCACGCTTTGTTCCCACGCTCACCGATGTCGTGCCGGTCGATGCAGTGCAGTCGCCGGTGGCAGAACCGCCCGCTGTCGCTGCGTCCGAACTGCCGCACAGCGGCGAGACCGATTCCTGGGCGAGCGAAGGCATGCTTGCGCCACGCCGCGGCCTGGTTTCCATGCCCGCGTCCCTGCCGCCGCTGCCCCTGGATCTGCAACCCCAGCGGTCCATGGTCGCCGAGCCTGCGCCGCCTGGACAGGGCCCGCGGCCTGCAGTGCAGCCAGTGCATTCCGACTATCTGCCGCCCAGTGCGCCGTCCGTGGAAATGCAGCTGGCCCAGGAGAGCCGTCTGCTCGAAGTGGCCGAAGTTGCCGAACCGGCCGATGTGCCAGAGGTGGCCCCGGCCGCACCGATCGAGGACGACATTCCTGCCGCGCCGGTGGTGCAGGCCGACGCTGCCACGCAAGGGGTCGAGCCGGATCCGGCATCTGCGGCACCTGGAGCACCTGGGGCATCACCCGCCTGTGCATTGCCCACCATGGAGTCCATCTGGGACAGCCAAGCGCAGCAGGTCACCGAGGAGTATCTGGTCCATCGCCTCATGCAGCGCGTGGACCTGGTGCTGGACCAGCGCCTGCGCGATGCCATCGCCACGGTGGTGCAGCAGCAGACGCGATCCATCGTCGTGCGCCTGCGCGAAGAGGTGGAGTCGGTGGTGCGCCAAGCCGTCTACGAGGCCGTGGCCGACGAACTGGCCCACCGGGCGAGTGCCGCACGCGGCGATGCTGTACAGGGCGGGGGGCGTTGATCCGTGATCGGGTAGGCGGGTGAAGGGTGAGAGGTGCCCGCCTGACCCGGCCTTCAGCCTGCGCGTGCCGGGCCTGAGAACACCTCGGGATTGAGGATGTTGCTGGGCTGGCCTGCAGCGAAGTTCACCACATTGTCGAAGGCGGCGCGGAAATACAGCTCATAGCTGTCTTGCTCCACATAGCCGATGTGCGGCGTGCAGATGCAGTTCTCCAGCCGCAGCAGTGCGTGGCCCTGGAGAATGGGCTCGCTCTCGAAGACATCCACGGCCGCCAGGCCGGGGCGGCCACGGTTGAGCGCGCCCAGCAGCGCATCGGCCTCCACCAGTTCGGCGCGCGAGGTGTTCACGAACAGGGCTGTGGGTCTCATGCGCGCCAGATCCTGCGCCGTGACGATGCCGCGTGTGGCCTCATGCAGGCGAAGATGCATGGACAGCACATCGGATTCGGCAAAGAAATCCTCGCGCGAAGCGGCGGCCGAAAAGCCGTCGGCCTGGGCCTTCTGGCGCGAGGACTCGCTGCCCCAGACCAGAACCTTCATGCCGAAGGCATGGCCATAGTGGGCCACCAGCCTGCCAATGCGGCCATACCCCCAGATGCCCAGCGTGCGCCCGTGCAGCACGCTGCCCAGCCCGAAATTGGCGGGCATGGACGCCGCCTTGAACCCCGATTGCTGCCATGCGCCGTGCTTGAGGTTGGCGATGTACTGCGGCAGCCGCCGCGTTGCCGCCATGATCAGCGACCAGGTCAGCTCGGCCGGTGCGATGGGTGAGCCCACGCCCTCGGCAATCGCAACGCCCTGGTCGGTGCAGGCCTGCACGTCGATATGGGCGCCGGCCTTGCCGGTCTGCGCGATCAGCTTCAGGCGCGGGAGTTTTTCCAGCAACTGCCGGCTGATCTGCGTGCGTTCGCGGATCAACACGATGATGTCCGCATCGCGCAACCGCACCGACAGCTGGCCCACACCCTTGACGGTATTGGTGAAGACCTTGGCGTTGAACGGCTCCAGCAGCCGCGCACAGTCCAGCTTGCGTACGGCGTCCTGGTAGTCGTCAAGAATGATGATGTTCATTGCCTGTGAATCTCTCATAAGCCTTTGATTTATCTCCGGGTTGCCGCGCAAGAGGTTGTCGGCAAATGTTCTGATCCGCTTTTGCGCTTTGCCCTGGGCATCATCAACGCCTACCTGAACCGGCCTGCCTGACTATTGTGTGACGCTTGCGCAGCCAGGGCCCCGAGGCCCGACGGTCACATTGTCGTTCAAGCAGCCCCGGGCTTGAGGCTGAAGGCTTCGGCCCGCGCCAGATCGCGCAGCCGTGGTTACACAAGCCGCGCAGATGCCGGCAAGCCCTGGCAGGTGAAACCGGTCACTGGCACGCTCTGTCGCCCGCGCAGCTGTATCAGCGAATTACACCCTGCAACGCCTTGCGGACCCCTGGTCGGACGGGACTTGGGGGTTGCCACCTGCCGGCGAAGCCGGTGAAGGCCGAGAGTGTGATGGACCGCGCTCAGTCGCACTCAATCATGGTTCCACCCAGTATTCGGCAGCTCCGCCCTTGACTGTCACTGATGAATTGGCCGTTGCGGTTGTAGATTCCGCCATTGCTGTCGTAGCAAAGTGCACCATTGCAACTGGATAGAGGAACAGGCTGGGCCGCCCGCGGTGTGAAAACCGGCTTCGGTGGCTCCTGCATCAGCGGCGTATTGGAGCCGCATGCAGCATTGACGCTGGTGATTGCTGCATTGGTGCGTATACGTTTTTCATCCAGGGAAAGGGTGCGAATGCTGGATACGAATTCCAGCTCCTTGCGCGCCTCCTTGCACTGGGAGGATGCGCCGAGCTGCTCCGGTGCAGGAGCATTCGCCTTGCGGGCCTGCTGTTCGATGACGCGCTGCTGGCTCTCGATCTGGCGCTGCTGCATTTCGTTCATCTGGCGCTGCTGCTTTCGCTCATTGGCCTCCGCGGCCTCGGCCCGTTCGCGGTAGATTTCATCGTCCGATTTTTTGCGCTGTATCAGTGCGCCGGATTGGTCGCTGCTGCAGGGGCTGTCTGAAAAAATCAGTTTTCCAGAAACATCCTTGCATTGATAGACCTGGGCGGCGGCAGGTAAAGCCAGAAATGTCGCAACGATTGTCAGAGTCAATAGGCGCATATGCATCTCGGTGAATGAATGGGAGTGATGGTATCCCGGTACGGTGAATCGGTTGAGATTAAGTTATTCCAATAGGCCGCTGCAAGGGATGCAGGGTCGGTATTGCCTCCAGGGGATGGCTGCCTGTGCTCGCTTGCCCGGAGTAAACTCGACCACCGCAGCACTGGCTGCACGATGGGAATGGAGCTTCCCGAAACCGCCCTGCAAGGGGCTGATGGCTCCTGCCTTGGTGGGGCGTGTCCTGCCGGTGGCAGGGCCGTGTCTCGATCCTGCCCGGCGCGCCCGTCCCGGTTGTTTGATGAAAGGACGGTCATGGGTATCTACGGTTTCATTTTGGTGTTCGTGGGCGGCGGCCTCGGCTCCGCGCTCCGGCATGGTTCGAACCTGCTTGCACTGCGGCTGGTGGGCAGTGCCTATCCATTGGGCACCTTGGCGATCAATATGCTGGGCGCTTTCGTGATGGGGGTGGTGGTGGAGTGGTTTGCGCTCAAGACTTCGCTGCCGCAGAGTGCGAGGCTGTTCATCACCACGGGCATTCTGGGCGGCTTCACCACGTTTTCGACCTACGCACTGGAGATCGGCATGCTGTACGAGCGCGGCGACTGGCTCGCTTCCGTGCTGTATGCGCTGGGTTCGCTGGTGCTGGGCGTTGCCGCGCTGTTTGCGGGGCTGGGGCTGGTTCGGATGGTGGCCCATTGAGGCGCCCTGATTGCGCTATGCTGTGCGCCATGGCCCGCCTGAACGCAACGCAGATTATTCGCACCATCCATTGGATGGTGGGTTAGCCAGCGGCCTTCGGCGCCATGCAACCCGCCCAGAGGAGGCGGGTTTTTTCATTCCGCCTCCAGGGTTTTCACAAGCCTTTCAGGAGATGGATATGCAGGTTTTCGAACCGTCCCGCCATGCGGACGACGCCCAAGCCGATTCCCGCGCTGCGCGGCCGGCCACGCTGCACATGGTCTGCGGCAAGATCGGCTCGGGCAAGTCGACGCTGGCACGGCAACTGGCGGCGCAGCCCGGCACGGTGCTGGTCAGCGAGGATTCCTGGCTGGCCGGTTTGTATCCCGGCGAGATGCAGTCGGTGGCCGACTACGTGCGCTGCAGCGCGCGACTCAAGGGATTGATGGGGGCGCATGTGCAGGCGCTGCTGGATGCCGGCGTTTCAGTGGTGCTGGACTTTCCTGCCAACACGCTGGAAGGCAGAGGTTGGGCGCGCAGCGTGTTCGAGAGGGTGGGTGCCTCCCACCGCCTGCATTTCCTGGATGTGCCCGATGAGGTCTGCAAGCAGCGCCTGCGTGCGCGCAATGCGGCGGGGGATCATCCCTTTCAGGCCAGCGATGAGCAGTTCGACCTGATCACCAGCTACTTTGTCGCGCCTTGCGCACAGGAGGGCTTCGACGTTGTGCATCACCCGTATGTGCGGGCCTGACCGCAAAGGCCGTGCGGCCGCCGGCTCGCCCACTGGAACGCCTCCTCGATCGCCTACTCAATCCCCGCCAGACCGTGCCTGCACTTGCACCCAATAGCGTGTACGGGTGCTCAACTGCAAGGGGAAGCGGCTGACGAGCGCGGCCAGGGCGCGATCGGTGTCGTCCACGGGAAAGGCGCCCGAGACACGCAGGCCTGCCACCTCGGGCGTGCAGCCCAGGTAGCCGGGCCGGTAGCGGGCGAGGGCGTCGATCAGCTGGCCCAGCGGCATGTCCAGCGCGATCAGTCCGCCTTCGTGCCAGCTGGCGGCAAAGGGATCGGCAGACGCGGGTGGCTGGGCGGCGCTGGCCGAGAAGGCGGCGTGTTGCCCGGCCTGCAGCTCGGTGGGGGTGGCTTCGCTGTCCAGGGGCTGCAGGCGCACGGTCTTTTCCTGCACGTTGACATGGCACAGGCCGTCGTCCGCGACATGGACCGTGAAGCGCGTTCCCAGGGCCAGTACATGGCCTTGCGGGGTTTGCACACTGAAGGGGCGGCCCAGTGCGTCTGGCCCGGTGGCGACGAGGATGCGGCCGCGGTAAAGGCGCAGCAGGCGCTGGCGGTCGTCGAAAGCCACGTCCACGGAGGTGGCTGTATCCAGGGCCACCAGGGAGCCGTCGGGCAGCGTCAGGTCGCGGCGCTCGCCAGTGGCGGTGCGATGAGCTGCCTGCCAGTGCTCGAGCGGCGCGCCTTTCCAGGCGAGCCAGGCCGTGGCACCGCTGCCCAGGCCAAGGGCCACAGCACGCACCGCAGAACGGCGATTGGGGTCGGAGCGGCGGCCCAGCGCCTGGCGCGCCAAGGGTGCGGGCAGATGCGACAGCTGTGCGGTGACGGATTGCACGCGCAGCCAGGCGCGCTGGTGGGCGGGGTCGGCCTCGTGCCAGTCCGTCCATGCCTGCTGCAGGCTTGGCGTCACCGCGGTGCCGCGCAGTTTCACGTGCCAGGCAGCGGCCTCATGCAAGGCCCGTCGGTCGTTGCTTTCCAAAGATCCCTCGCCCATGTGGCTATGCCAGGACCAGGCAGCAATGCTCCATCGCCCGGGTCAGGTAGTTGCTGACGGTGCGCAGCGACACGCCCAGGCGCTCGGCGATCTCGGGGTAGCTCAGTTCCTCGAAATGGGACAGGACGAAGGCTTCGCGCACCTTGGGTGCAAGGCCCTGGAGCATGCGGTCCACGTCGAGCAGGGTCTGCTGGACGATGGCCTGCTCCTTGGGCGAAGGCGCCAGCGACTGCGGCAGCTGGGCAAGATAGTCCAGATAGGACTGCTCCAGCGTGCGGCGGCGAAACAGGTCGGTGACCAGGCCGCGGGCGATGGTGGCCAGGTAGCGCCTGGGCTCGCGGATGTCCTGCTGCGGCACTGGCGAGCGCAGCAGGCGCACGAAGGTGTCCTGGGCCAGGTCGGCCGCATCGTCACGGTTGCCCAGGCGCTTGCGCAGCAGGCTTTCCAGCCAGGGATGGTGATTCTGGTAGAGGCTGTGCACGGAGAGGGCGGCTTGTGCGAAAGAAGCGGGGAGGCCGGGCGTAGAAGCCGAGATGGGCAACGTGGCGGTTTCGGTTGCAAAAGATAATAAGAATGCTTATCAATTATCTTTCACGCGAGCTTTACTCCTGAGGACTGGGTATCTTTCTGTTGCATGTGCGCTACAGGGAGATGCTGGCGGAACTTCCACGCCGGCCCTGCGCCGGGCGATTGCGCTGGTAGGCGCTGGGCGGAGCGCCAAAGCTGCGCCGGAAGACGGCGGTGAAGGCGCTGGGACTGTCGTATCCATGGGAGAGCGCCACTTCCAGGACCGAGGCGCCCGCGGCCAGCCGGGGTAGGCTGAGCAGAAGACGGGCCTGGCGGCACCATGCGCCGAAGTTCATGCCGGTCTCGCGCAGGAACAGGCGTGCCAGCGTGCGGGGATGCATGTGCAGCCGCTGTGCCCAGCTGGCCAGGCCGACGTCCTGCGATGGGTCGTCCACAAAGCTGCGGCAGCAGGCGGCCAGGGCGCCATGCCGGGGCATGGGCACATGCAAGGACAGGGCGCGGGCGCGCTCCATTTCGTCGAGGATCAACTGCATGACACGCTCCTCCCTGCCGCCCAGCGGGTAGTCCATGGGCAGCTCGATGGCCTCCAGCACGAGTTCGCGCAGCAGGGGCGTGACCTGCATCACTCGGCAGTCTTGCCACAGGCCGGGCCGCAGCCCCGGCTCCACGAACACGGTGCGCATGGCCACGGGGCCGGCGGCCATGTGGATGGCGTGCAGGGACTGTGGTGGAACCCAGACGGCGCATCCCGGGGGGACGACCCAACTGCCCGAATCCGCGCGGATCAGCATCACTCCCTCGGTGGCATGCAGCAGCTGGCCGCGGCGGTGGGCATGCGGTGCGATGGCAGCGCCGGCCGCCATGTCTGTGGCAAAGGCCACGACCGGGCGGGCCGTGTGCTCGCCGTGCGGGGGCAATGGAGCGGCCGCATGCACGTCATCCAGGCAAGCGCGTGTGCGGGCATGGGAAAGTGGGCCACTTTGCCGGGTTGTCATTTTCTCGACGATTGTTGTTGCTTCGTAGCAGGAATGCAGATCATGCACTTTCTACGATGACCCACTTTCAATCCGCAGGAAAGTGGCAGGTATGGAGATGATTTCCCTTTCGAGAATGACGGACGTGACAGGAGGCAGGGCATGAACCGCGCACGTCTGGGGCTGCTTACGGGCACGCATGCCATCAACGACCTCTACCAGGGACTGGTTCCTGCGCTGTTGCCCTTCATGGTGCTGGAGCGCGGCTACAGCTATACGGAAGCCAGCGGCCTGATGCTGGCGGCCACGGGCCTGTCGAGCATGGTCCAGCCGCTGTTCGGCCTGTATGCCGACCGGTCGCCACGGCCCTGGATGGTGCCGGCCGGCTTTGTGGTGGCCGCCCTGGGCCTGGCCCTGGTGGGCATGAGCCCGGACTACTGGGTCAGCTGGTTGGCTGCCGTGCTGTGCGGCCTGGGGATCGCGGCCTACCATCCGTCCGCAACGGTGGCGGCCCGCATGGCGGGCGGCAGCTCGCAGAAGGCGATGAGCGTGTTTTCGGTGGGCGGAACGGCGGGGGCATCGTTCGCTCCCATGCTGGCTGCGGCCGTGGTGGGCGCAGGCGCCTTGCACCGCAGCTGGATGCTGGCCCTGCCTGCAGCGGCCATGCTGGTGCTCTGGTATGCCTGTACCTGGCGGGATGGAGCCAAGGACCATTGCGCCACCCGGCGCCCGGCCGTGGCGCAGGGCGAATTGCCCGCCAACCACTGGCGCGCCTTCTTCCTGCTGTGCGGGGTCATCGTCTGCTGGTCGATTCCCTATGTGACGGTGCTGTCCACCCTGCCCATGTTCGTGACGCGCGAGCTGGGCGGCTCGGACTTCATGGGAGCGGCCACGCTGACCTCATTCACAGCCGCTGCGGCGGTGGGCACTTTGCTGGGGGGCACGCTTGCAGATCGCCGGGGGCGCATGCAGGCCATCCGCGCCGGCTACCTGCTGGCATTGCCTGCTCTGGCGGCCCTGGCCCTGGCCTCCACGCCATGGATGGCGCTGGCCTGCACCATGGCCCTGGGCGTGTGCATGTTTCTTCCGTTTGCCGCCCAGGTCACGCTGGCCCAGGACTATCTGCCGCGCAACCAGGCCACGGCCAGCGGGCTGACCCTGGGGCTGGCCATGTCGATAGGCGGCATGGTGGCGCCGTTGTTCGGCATGCTGTCCGATGCGCGCGGACTGCGTTTTTCGTTGAGCGTCGTGCTGTGCATTCTGTGCGTTGCCGCGGCGCAGGCGTGGTGCATGCGCAATCGGCGCAGCGAGGGAAGTGCTGCACCGGCGGCTGTCAGGGCCTGATGCGCAGCCCCTGCCGCTGGGCAAGGCAAGAGACAGGCCCGGGCTCTCGCAGACCGGGTGGACGGGTTGGTCTCAGGGCGACCTCAGGCCGGTGTCTGCGCGCCGTGCGCTTCCATGCGTTCCAGGGCGGCACAGACATCGGCCATGCGGCCCGAGATGAACAGGCATTCGGGCTGCTCCTGCGGCGAGCGCTGGATGATGCGCAGACCCGAAGGCAGGGCCTGATCTGCCGGAAGGGAGGGCAGTTCGGGTTGCAGGGGCAGCAGCAGCTGCGCATCCCTGTGTTCTGGCAGCCGTGCTGACTTGCTGCGCCGCTGCTGGCTGCGGCGGCGTGCCTTGCTGAAGGACAGGATGGTCGCCTGCTCGGATTGCACAGGCGATTCGGGCTGGATGGTGCGCATGGCGGGCTCCATGGCGGCGGCGGGCAGGCGAATGCCCTGTGCCAGGCGCAGGAAGGACAGAGAAGACAGTGTTGGCAGAGCGAATCCCATGTGACGACTCCTGTTGGCGTATTTCAAAGAGGCATGGACACAGGCAGGATTGCGGTTTGCGGGCAAAGCTCCGCCCAGGGCGAAGCTGCAAGGCTTCGCGCCTACCACCTGGGCGGTGCATGAAGTAGGGGGTGGCAACCCGTGCAGGGCTGCCCGTCCGGCTTACATGGACATGCTGTTGCGGATCAGCCCCACGGCCAGGCCTTCAATGGCAAAGGCCTCTTCGGGAGCGACGCGGATCACCGGGTAATCGGGGTTTTCCGGCAGGAGCTCCACGCCCTGCGTGGTGCGGCGCAGGCGCTTGACGGTGACTTCATCTCCCAGGCGTGCCACGACGATCTGCCCGTTGCGGGCTTCATGCGCGGACTGCACGGCCAGCAGATCGCCGTCCATGATGCCCGCGTCGCGCATGGACATGCCGCGCACGCGCAGCAGATAGTCCGGGCGGACCTGGAACAGGCTGGGTTCGACGGAATAGGTCTGGTCGATATGTTCCTGGGCGAGAATGGGCGAGCCCGCCGCAACGCGGCCCACCAGCGGCAGCATCAGCGGCGCCAGGGCCGACAGCGGCAGCCCGAAGCTGGTGCCGCGTGCGGCATTGATGTTGCGCACGGTGTCGGTACGCAGGCGAATGCCGCGGGAGGTGCCGCTGACCAGTTCGATCACGCCTTTGCGGGCCAGGGCCTGCAGGTGTTCCTCTGCTGCGTTGGCGGACTTGAAGCCCAGCGTGTTGGCGATTTCCGCGCGGGTGGGGGGAGCGCCCGTGCGGGAGATGGCGGCCTGGATCAGGTCCAGGATCTGTTGCTGGCGGGCGGTGAGCTTGGGATGGTCGAGCATGGCGTGCGTCCGGTCCTTGAATTCAGATGGCAGGCAGAGAAGTCATCTGATGATTTATACAGTATCTGTATTTTTAACCAGTTTTCCAAGAGGTGCAAGTGGGGCAGTCAAAGTTGGTGATTCTTGGCACGGGCGGCACCATCGCCGGCCGGGCGGATTCGCAGTCGCAGGCAGTGGGATACAAGGCCGGACAGATCACGGTGCAGTCGCTGCTCGATGCCGTGCCGGATCTGGAGCAGCAGGCGCTGGGGCCTGTGCAGACGCAGCAGATCGCGCAGGTGGACAGCAAGGATATGGACTGGCCCGTGTGGCGCGCGTTGCTGCGTGCCTGCACGCAGGCGCTGGAGGATGCGGACACACGCGCCGTGGTGATCACGCATGGAACGGACACGCTGGAAGAGACGGCCTGGCTGCTGCACAGCCTGCTGCCTGCCACCAAGCCCATAGTGCTCACTTGCGCCATGCGCCCGGCCACGGCCCTGCTGGCCGACGGACCGCAGAATCTGCGCGATGCCGTGACCGTGGCCGCCAGCGGCGGGCGCAGCGGTGTGTGGGTGGTGGCCGGCGGCGAAGTGCATGCGGCGGCCCAGGTGCAAAAAGTCCACCCTTACCGACTGCAGGCCATGCGCTCCATGGAAGGTGGCCCGCAGGCCGTGGTGGAGGAAGGACGCGTGCGCTGGCTGGTGCCTGATGCGCCGGTCACGCCAGTCGCCCCCGTTGCGCGGATGGTGACTTCCGCTCCCGCTCTGTCTGACCTGCTGGCGCTGGATGAGCTGCCCTGGGTCGAGGTGGTGTTCAGCGGTGCTCTGGCGCGTGCCTGCGGCGTGGATGCGCTGGTGGCCGCAGGCGTGCGCGGCATCGTGGTGGCCGGCACGGGCAATGCGACCATTCACGAAAGCATGGAAGCGGCCTTGCTGCGTGCGCGCGACAAAGGCGTCTGGATCTGGCGGGGCACGCGCTGCGCCGAAGGCCTGCCCGTTGCCTCGGGGCTTGGCACGGACCCCGCAGAGGCCGATCTGGTCCAACTGCCCGTGGCCAAGGCACGGATTGCCATGATGCTGGCGCTGGCCGCGCAGCCGCGCGACTGATCCTCCGGGCGTCGCCGGCGCTTCAGATGCAGGCGGGCAACAAAAAAGCACCCGGCGGGTGCTTTTTTGGGGTCTGGCGCATGGCCTGTGTCATTCAGCCAGTGCTGCCAGGGCGCGCTGGGTGATGTCTTCCACCGAGCCCAGGCCGCTGATGGCGCGGTACTTGGGGGCTGCTGCGGCTTCCTTCTCGGCCCAGGCGCGGTAGTAGTCCACCAGCGGGCGGGTCTGGCTGCTGTAGACGTCCAGGCGCTTCTTGACCGTTTCTTCCTTGTCGTCCTCGCGCTGCACCAGCGGCTCGCCGGTCACGTCGTCCAGGCCTTCGACCTTGGGCGGGTTGAACGTGACGTGGTAGGTGCGGCCCGAAGCGGGGTGGGAGCGGCGGCCGCTCATGCGCTCGATGATGGCATCGAAGGGCACATCGATCTCGAGCACGTAGTCCAGCTTCACGCCGGCGGCCTTCATGGCGTCGGCCTGGGGAATGGTGCGGGGAAATCCGTCGAACAGGAAGCCGTTGGCGCAATCGGGCTGGGCAATGCGCTCCTTGACCAGATTGATGATCAGGTCGTCGCTGACCAGTTGGCCGGCGTCCATCACGGCCTTGGCCTGCTGGCCCAGGGGCGTGCCGGCCTTGACGGCGGCACGCAGCATGTCACCGGTGGAGATCTGGGGAATGCCGTACTTCTGGCAGATGAAAGCGGCTTGCGTGCCTTTGCCGGCGCCGGGTGCGCCCAACAAAATCAGTTTCATGGAAGTCCTTGAGGAGAGTAGAAATTCTTGTCTGCCGGATCGGCCCACCGGGGCGGACAGTCCATGCGTCATATTTTTGTCGCGGGCAAGGATAGCACGCACAGGGCCAACACTGGCTTACACGCACGGGGCAAAACTGTCGCCTGTGCAATCGCCAAAACCTGCGTTTTGCTGTCCGACAAAACCGCATGGGCGGTGTTGCTGCAAATGGCGATGCCCGGCATCGCCATTTGTGCGTTTTCAGCGGCCGGCCGATTCAGGCCGACGGATTGGACAGCTGGGCGCGCACCCGCTCCAGATCCTCGCGCGTGTCCACGCCAGGGCCGGGTGCATGGGGTGTGACATGGACGGCGATGCGGTGGCCGTGCCACAGCGCACGCAACTGCTCCAGGGCCTCCAGTGCCTCGGTGGGTGCCTGGGAAAGCTGGGGGAAGCTGCGCAGGAAGCCGGCGCGATAGCTGTAGATGCCGATGTGGCGCAGCGGTGCGAAGCCGGGGTAGCCCAACGCTGCCGATGCCGTCTCCCACCATGCCTGGTCCGCATGCTCGCGCGCGAAGGGAATGGGCGCACGGCTGAAATAGTGGGCCATGCCCTGGGCATCGCAGACGACCTTGACCACGTTCGGGTTGACGAAGTCGGCAAGGCTGTCAATGGCATGCGCCGCCGTTCCCATGCTGGCCGAAGGTTGCCGGGGCAGCAGGGCGGCCACGGCGTCGATGAGTTCGGGGGCGATCAGCGGCTCGTCGCCCTGGACATTGACCACGATGTCATCGCCATCGAGACCCAGCAGCGCGCAGGCCTCGGCCAGTCGGTCGCTGCCGCTGGCATGGTCGTTGCGCGTGAGCACGGCCGCCACGCCATGCGCGGTACAGGCGGCGAGGATGCTTTCGTCATCGGCTGCGACCACGCACCGCGCGGCGCCGCTGCGGCTGGCGCGCTGTGCCACGCGCACGACCATGGGAAGCCCTGCAATGTCGGCCAGGGGCTTGCCCGGCAGGCGGCTGGAAGACAGGCGGGCGGGAATCAGAACCGTGAAGGGCGCGGAGGACATGGTGCGTGCAGGAGTGAGGCGAAGGCGTGGGGCGGCGCAGGTGATGGGAAAAATCAGTCCTCGATCTCGTCGTCGTCCAGCGTGCGGGCCTCGGTTTCCAGCAGCACGGGAATGCCGTCGCGCACCGGGTAGGCCAGGCGCGCGCTGCGCGAGACCAGTTCCTGGTGCTCGCGGTCAAAGCGCAGCGGGCCTTTGGTGACGGGGCAGACCAGCAGTTCGAGAAGTTTGGCGTCCATGGCGGATCCTGTGTTTTGAAGGGAAAGGGCGGGCCGTGGCAGCCAGCCGAGACGGAGATGATAGTCAGGCGGGGCAGGGGCGCAGTGCCTGCAGCCGCTCATCCAGCAGCGCCCAGAAATCCGCCGGCAGCTGCAATTGCAGCGCAACCGCCCAGGCCTGGGGATGGGTGCGCCACAGCTTGACGGCATCTTTTTCGGTGCAGACCAGCGGGTCTTCGTTGCGCCCCAGGCGCTGGAAGCTCTCAAAATTATAGTGATCCGGCAGCGCCTGGACATGCTCCAGCGTCAGGCCTTGCTCGCGGGTCAGCATGGAGAAAAAGCCCTCGGGCCGGGCCACGGCGGCCACGGCCTCCACGGGCTGCGCACGCAGGGAGGACAGTGCGATGCGCTCGCCTTGGGCATTGACGGCTTCGCTGGACAGCTGGCGCTGCATGGCAAACGCGGGGGCGTCGGTGTCGGGGGCTGCGCCTGCATGCAGCACGGCGGTGACGGGGCGCGGCCAGGGCTCGCGCAGCGGGCCGGCCGGCAGCAGCCAGCCGTTGCCGATGCCGTCGTCATTGAAGACGCACAGCTCGATGTCGCGGGCCAGGGCCAGGTGCTGCAGGCCGTCGTCGCTGATGACCACATCCACCTGCGGATGGCGGGCGCGCAGGGCCTGGACGGCCTCGATGCGCTTGCGGGCCACGAAGACCGGCACGCCGCTGGCACGCGCCAGCAGCGCGGGCTCGTCACCCACGTCGGCGGGGGCGCTGTCAGGACGGGCCTCGCGGCAGTCGTCCGTGCTGCGGCCATAGCCGCGCGAGACGATGCCGGGACTCCAGCCGCCATCGCGCAGATGGCGGGCCAGGGCGAGCGTGACGGGGGTCTTTCCAGCGCCGCCCGCAATCACGTTGCCGACGACGATGACCGGAATGCCGGCCTGGCCCCCACGCCTGAAGCCCAGTGCATATGGCAGCCGATGCAGGCCCAGCAGGGCGCGGTACAGCAGGGACAGGGGAAGGAGCGCGCAGGCCAGCGGGCCGCGGCGGCGCCAGGCCGCGCGAAGCCCCCGGGCTGCGGGCGCAGGACCAGTCCGGGGCATGGCGGCCTTGCCTTCAGCGCCCGGCGCTGGCCGAGGTCTGCGTGGCGAAGGTGATCTGGGACAGTCCGGCGCGGCGCGAGGCTTCCATCACCGATACCACGGACTGGTGCGGCGCAGTGGCATCGGCGCTGATGATGACCACGCTGTCCTTGCCGGCGACGGCCGCTGCGGCCAGCGCCTGGGTCAGGCCGGTGACGCTGCGGTCTTCCACGGCGGTCTTGTTGATGGCATAGCGGCCATCGGCTGCGATGGCGACGATGATTTCGCGGGGCCGGTCGCGCTGCTGCTCGACGTCGGCCACCGGAAGGGTCAGCTGCAGCTCGGTGAACTTGCTGTAGGTGGTGGACAGCATCAGAAAGATCAGCACCACCAGCAGCACGTCGATGAACGGGATCAGGTTGATCTCGGGCTCGTCACGGCGGCGGGGACGGAAGTTCATGTCAGGTCTCTCGCGTGCTGGTTCACTTGCCGCCGACGCGGGTGAGGTGGCGCACGAACTGTTCGGAAGCCAGCTCCATGCCCAGCAGATAGCCGTCGACGCGGGCGCGGAAGTAGCGCCAGAAGATCAGCGCCGGAATGGCGACGATCAGGCCGAAGGCCGTGTTGTACAGGGCGATGGAGATGCCGGCCGCCAGCTGGGCGGGGTTGCTGCCGCCGGTGGCCGATGCGCCGCCTTGCGAGCCGAAGATCTCGATCATGCCGATCACCGTGCCCAGCAGGCCCAGCAAAGGGGCGGCAGAGGCGATGGTGGCCAGCGCGCTCAGGTGCTTTTCCAGCGTGTGGGCGGCGGCGCGGCCGGCGCCTTCCATGGACGCGCGCAGCTCTTCCTCGCTGCTGTCCGGATGGGCCTGCAGTGCGCGCAGCCCGCTGGCCAGGACCTCGCCCAGCGTGGAGTTCTGTGCCAGTTGCTGCACGACTTCCTGACTGGGCAGGCCGCGCGAGGACACGGAAATCGCCTCGCCCAACAGGGCAGGCGGCGCAACACGGGCTGTTTTCAGCGCCACGAAGCGTTCAAAGACCAGGGCCAGAGCCAGGATGGAGCAGGCAATCAGTGGCCAGATCGGCCAGCCTGCGGCTTGTATGATCGACAGCAAGTTGTTTTCCCCCCGCGTTTAACTGCAGCCGACGATTATGGCCCAGCCATGTGGCCGGTCCAGGCGTCCCGGCTGCGCGATCGGCCTAAAACTGTGACCGGGCGCAGCATCCAGGCAACGGGCGGTGTCCCGGTTTCCGGCCTCGGGCTTGCTCATATAGCACAATTTTCTGTGGATAACTTTGTTATCAAGCTGCCTGCGCAGATGCGGCGGCGACGGCGAATGACCACTGTGACAAATGTGAATTCTTTGTTTCGGTAAAAAATCTCTTATTAATCAAATACTTGCGAGGTATTCTTGAGATTGCTTGTGCAAATCATCGCCAAAGTGCCTCTTCAAGGCTGCATCTGCCGGCCTGTGGAGAATGTTGCACTGCATGCTGACCGGGAGCCCGCATGAGCGGTGCATTTGGCGCAATGAATCCAGCAGCGGCGCCGCTGGTCTGGGAGGTCGGCGCGCTGTGCCGCGCCGTGAGCGATGCCTTGCAGGCGCGCTTCAATCCGGTGGCGGTGCGCGGCGAGATCAGCGGCTTCTCGCGCGCGGCCAGCGGCCATTGCTACTTCAGCATCAAGGACGCCGGCGGGCAGATCCGCTGCGCCATGTTCCGGCGCGCGGCCCAGCTCATGGACTTTTCGCCGCGCGATGGCGAGCTGGTCGAGTTGCGGGGCCGGCTGGGTGTCTACGAGCAGCGCGGTGATCTGCAACTGGTCGTCGAAAGCATGCAGCGTGCAGGCCAGGGCGCACTGTTCGAGCAGTTCCTGCGGCTGAAGGCGCAGCTGGAGGCCGAAGGCCTCTTCGATGCGGCGCGCAAGCGCAGCCTGCCGCCGCTGCCGCGCGGCATTGGCGTGGTGACTTCGCCGGGGGCTGCCGCGCTGCACGACGTGATCACCGCGCTGCGCCGCCGCGTGCCCCACATCCCCGTGGTGCTGGTGCCGGCCCTGGTGCAGGGCGCGCAGGCACCGGCCTCGCTGATCGACGCGCTGCAAAGGCTTTATGGGCTGGCGCAGGAAGGCGCGGGATCGGTGGCCGGCGCGCCGCACATCGACACCATCTTGCTGGTGCGCGGCGGCGGCTCCATCGAAGACCTCTGGGCCTTCAATGACGAGCGCCTGGCCCGCACCATCGTGCAAAGCCCGGTGCCGCTGATCAGCGGCGTGGGGCACGAGACCGACTTCACCATTGCCGACTTCTGCGCCGACCTGCGCGCGCCCACGCCCACGGCGGCAGCAGAGTTGGTGAGCCAGCCGCGCGAAGTCTGGCTGGGTGCGCTGCAGCTCATGCAGGGCCGGCTGGAGGACGGGGTGCAACGGCTGCTGGACCGCCAGCAGCAGCGCCTTGACCTGGCGTCGCAGCGCCTGGGCCGGCCCAGCGAACAGCTGGCGCGCAGCCGGCTGCAGCTCAGCCGCCAGGCGCAGCGCCTGCGCCATGCCATGCAGTTGAGGCTGCAGCGCATGGACCATGCGGGGCAGGGCCTGCAGGCGCAGCTGCCTGCCGGCATGCGCCGCGGCCTGGACAGGCGCGCGGATCACCTGGCGCGCATGGAGCTTCGCCTGCAACTGCTGGACCCGCGCCTGGTGCTGCAGCGAGGCTATGCCCTGCTCACCGATGCCGAGGGCCATCCCGTGACCGAGGCGCGCCGTGCGCCACCGGGCACGGCGCTGCAGGCGCAACTGGCGGACGGCAGCCTGGACCTGGTGGTGACGCAGCCGCGCCTGCTCTGAACTGCGGCCCGCTGTATGCAGCGTTCGGCGTGCAGGGAGTGGCGGGCGGCAGGCGGTATCCGTGTAGGCCGATTGGCCGGATTGCGGTCAATTCACATCCACCCTCGCGGCAGCGGGCCAAGATGGCCGATTTGGAGCGCGCTTTCGCCGCAGGGTCACGAACTTGTTCCTACAATGCCCGTTCGGGTGCGTGAGGGCCAGGGCTCGCAGCAATGCGCGCAGTGCAGGCCCCGCGCGACGGTCACGGCAGGCGCTGCATGCGCTCTGCGCAACAGGTGCTGGCCCGTCCTAAAAGATTTCAACCACGAAGGAAACACCATGGAACATACCTTGCCCCCTCTGCCCTATGCGATTGACGCGCTGGCGCCCCACTACAGCCAGGAAACGCTGGAGTACCACCATGGCAAGCACCACAACGCCTATGTGGTGAACCTGAACAATCTGCAAAAGGGCACCGAATTCGAAAGCATGACCCTGGAAGAGATCGTCAAGAAGTCTTCCGGCGGCATCTACAACAACGCAGCCCAGATCTGGAACCACACCTTCTTCTGGAACTGCATGGCCCCCAACGGTGGCGGCGAGCCCACCGGCGCCCTGGCTGACGCCATCAACAAAAAGTGGGGCAGCTATGCCGCCTTCAAGGAAGCCTTCGTGAAGTCGGCCGTGGGCAACTTCGGCTCCGGCTGGACCTGGCTGGTGAAGAAGGCCGATGGCTCGGTGGACATCGTCAACACCGGCGCCGCCGGCACGCCCCTGACCACGCAAGACAAGGCCCTGCTGACCGTGGACGTCTGGGAACACGCCTACTACATCGACTACCGCAACCTGCGTCCCAAGTTCGTCGAGACCTTCCTCGACAAGCTGGTGAACTGGAAGTTTGCCGAGCAGAACTTCGCCTGATCGAAGCAGCTGCCAGCAATGTGCACGCGCAACGTGCACGCAGCGCCCAAAAAGCCCCGAAAGGGGCTTTTTGGCTTTCTGGCTGAGGCCGGGGTGCCGCCGTTCAGCGGCGCTGACCGCGCAGCCGCCACCCCGTCCACAGCGCCGTGCACACCAGCAGCAGCGTGGCGCCGGCGATCACGGCGCTGAAACCCTGGCCGAAGGCCGTGCGTGCCAGTTCGGTCAACTGGTGCGCGGCCTGAGGCCTCAGCTGTTCGGCGGCCAGCAGGGCTTCGTCCAGGCTGTCGCGCACGGAATCGGGCAGGGCCAGGCCCAGCCCCTCAGGCAGGCGCAAAGAGCCTGCGTACACGGCCGACAGCAGGCTGCCCATCAGCGTCACGCCCAGGGCGCCGCCCAGCTCGTATGACACCTCCTCGACCGAAGCCGCCATGCCTGCACGGTCTGCGGGAGCGCTTTGCATGATGGTGCTCGACGCCGTGGTCATGGCCGCGCCTATGCCCAGGCCCAGCAGGGCCAGCGCTGCCGCCTGCGGCCACCAGCCCATGTCATGGACCAGTAGGTAGCCGCCCATGCCCAGGCCCGACAGCAACAGGGAGGCCGGCAGCATGCGGGCCCCACCCACTCGAGGCAGCCAGTGGCCTGCGACGGGGCCGGCCACAAAGGCGGCCAGCGGCAGCGGCAGCACGGCCAGGCCCGCCTGCAGCGGAGACAGGCCCTGCACCAACTGCAGGCGCTGGCTGAAGACCAGTTCCATGCCGATCAGCGCTGCCGCTGCCACCAGGGCCGAGGCCACGGCCGTGGCAAAGGCCGGGTTGCGGAACAGGGCGAAGTCCAGCAGCGGGTCGCTGCTGCGCCGCTGGCGCCGCACGAACAGGGCAAGAAAGCCCAGGCCCAGCACCAGGACCACGGCGGCCAGGGCCCAGTCGGGCGATTGCTTGCCAGCCTCCTTGATCGCGTAGGTGCTTGCCACCAGGCCTGCCATGACCTGCAGCGAGCCCACAAAGTCCCAGGGCCGCTGCGAGGTGGCGCCGCCTGCGGGAATCAGCCACCAGGCCAGGGGCAGGGCCAGCAGCACGATGGGCACGTTGATCAGGAACACCGAGCCCCACCAGAAATACTCCAGCAGCAGCCCACCCACCACGGGGCCGAAGGCCGCACCGCCCGATGCCACCGAGGCCCAGATGCCGATGGCCAGCGCGCGCTCGCGCTCATCGGCAAAGCTCAGGCGGATCAGGGACAGCGTGGCCGGCATCATCATGGCCGCGCCCACGCCCAGCAGCGCGCGCGCCGCAATCAGCAGGGCGGGCGAGGGCGCAAAGGCCGCGCACAGCGATGCCAGGCCGAACACGCACAGCCCGGCCATGAACAGCCGCTTGTGGCCGAGCCTGTCGCCCAGCGTGCCCATGCCCAGCAGCAGGCCGGAAACCACCAGGGCATAGATATTGACGATCCACAGCTTGGCGGAGGCCGTGGCCGCCAGGTCATGCGTGAGGCGCGGCAGTGCCGTGTAGAGCACCGTCATGTCGATGACGATGAGCAGCAGCGCCACCGAGACGATGGCCAGCACCAGCCAGCGGCGCGGGTCGGCCGCCAGAGATTTGGAGGGATGCCCCGCAGCGGGGACCCGGGTTTGCGTCGTGAACGCCATAAAGCACCTGTTTGCCCCTGGCCTTGTGGGCCGGAGCTTCCTTTGGATGAAAGCGGCAGTTTCCATCAATAAAATGCTTTATCAAAGTTTGATTCAATCCATAAAATTGATAGATGGAATGGACACTGGACAGACTGAGGCATTTCGTGGCGGTGGCCGAGGCCGGCACCATGACCGAGGCTGCGCGCCGCCTGGGCCGTGCGCAATCGGCCGTGAGCACGGCCATCGGCCTGCTGGAGGCCGATCTGGGGCTGGAGCTGTTCGACCGTGTGGGACGCCATGTGCGGCTCACGGCCGCAGGCGAGGTCATGCTGCTGGAGGCCCGGTCCCTGCTGCACCAGGCCCAGGCCATGGACCACCGCGCACGCGCCCTGGCCGCAGGCGGGCAGGCGCGCCTGGCCGTTGCGCTGGACGAGGCATTGCCCTATGTGCCGCTGGCCCAGCTGTTCAAGGAGCTGGCGGCACGCTTTCCGGCCATGGAGCTGACCGTGCTGAACGGCACGGCCTCCGAAGTGGCCGGGCATGTGGCGGCGCAGCGTGCCCAGGTCGCCTTCCAGTTCGACCGAGCGCCTGCGCCGGCCACCTGTGCCCAGCGCCATATCGGCAGCGTGCCGCAGACCATTTGCGTGGCCAAGGGCCATGTGCTCGATGGCACGGCGGCCCTCACGCGCAGGCAGCTGGCCGCGCACCGCCAGTTGCTGATGCACATCGAGGGCGTGGAGGACACCGTGCTCAGTCCCGCCGTCTGGCGCTCCAACAGCTTCTATGTGATTGCCGACATGGTGGCCGACGGCCTGGGCTGGGCCATCCTGCCGGTCAATATTGCCGAGTTCGGCGATCTGCGCCCGCATCTGCGGCAACGCGCCTGCGAGGGGCTGGCGCTGCCGCCGCTGACCGTGCGCATGCTCTGGCTGGAAGGGCTGGCGCCCGGGGCCGAAGCGCTGTGGATGCGCCAGCGCCTGGCCGAGCTGCTGGCCTTGATGGCCACGGCCTGAGCGGCCTGAGCGGTCTGAGCAGTCTGAGCAGTCTGGGCTGGCGCGGGCGTTGGGGTCGTGTTCAGGTGCAGGCAGCGGCTGCGTCTTCGGCAGGCGGGCTCTCTTTCGCTCGTGCCTGGCGTGCGGCCAGCACGCCCAGGGCCCACATGGCGACACCGGCCAGCAGCGCCACCACGAAGGAAATGCGTGCGCCCCACAGGTCGGTGGCCCAGCCTGCGGCGGCCGCGCCCAGTGCCACGCCCATGGCAATGCCGGTCAGCAGCCAGGTCATGCCTTCGGTCAGGCGCTGGTGCGGCACCTGCTGCTCCACCAGGCCCATGGCCACGGTGATGGTCGGCCCGAAGGTAATGCCGGCCAGCAACACGGCCAGGGTCAGCGTGAACACATTGGTGGCCAGCAGCAGGGGCACGGCCGTGATGCAGACCGAGGCGCCCACCCAGGCGATCTGGCGGTGCAGCGGCGCCTTCAGGCGCAGCGTGCCGAACACCAGTCCCATCACGCAGGAGCCCAACGCATAGAACGAGAGCACGATGCTGGCCGCCGCCGGCTGGCCCTGCTGCGTGGCAAAGGCCACGCTGGCCACGTCGATGGTGCCCACGATGATGCCCTGGGCCAGCATGAACAGCGCCAGCGTGCGCACCACGGGATGGCGGGCCAGCGACTGCTGGCGCGTGCGCTGCTGCGATGTGTCCACGGGTGGCTCTGTACGGCGCTGGGCTACGAACAGCGCCACGCCCACCAGCAGCAGCAAGGAGGCGGCCAGCGGCCCGGCCTCGGGGAACAGCACCATGCTCAGGCCGACCGACAGGGGCGGGCCGACGATGAAGCAGACATCGTCCAGCACGGCCTCCAGCGCATAGGCCGTCTGCAGTTGTGGCGTGCCGCGCAGCAGCACGGTCCAGCGCGCACGCACCATGGCCGGCATGCTGGGCAGGGCACCCACCAGCGCTGCCAGCACCAGCAGCAGCCACTCCGGTCCCTGCCAATGCGCGCACGCCAGCAGCGCAAACATGGCGGCAGCACTCACGGCCGCTGCCCAGGGCAGGACCTTGCGCTGGCCATGGCGGTCCACCAGGGCCGAGATGCGGGGCGCCAGCACCGCGATGGACAGCGCAAAGCAGGCAGCGACCGCGCCGGCCAGCGTGTAGGCGCCGCGCTGCTGGGACAGCATGGTGATCAGGCCGATACCCGTCATGGAAAGGGGCAGGCGGGCCAGGAGACCGGCCAGCACAAAGGCGGCCGTGCCGGGCCGGGAGAACAGCTGGCGGTAGGCGTGGAACATGGAAACCTCGGAAGACGGACAGGCCGCTGCAATCACATACGCGGCGTATGTCAGCGATTCTACGGGTTGCCCATGACGCGCCGTATCATTGGCATACGTTTTGTATGTGAATGGAGTGCGCCATGCGCAAAAGCCGGGCCAGCATGATCGAGGAGACACGCGCCAAGCTCATCGAGGCTGCGCGCGAGGCCTTTGGCAGCCAGGGCTATGCCCAGGCCTCCATGGACGAACTGACGGCCAAGGCCGGCCTGACGCGCGGCGCGCTGTACCACCATTTCGGCGGCAAGCCGGGCCTGCTGGCCGCCGTGGTGGCGCAGATGGATGCCGAGATGGACGCACGCCTTGAGCAGGTGCTGGCCGACCATGCAGATCCCTGGGAGGGGTTCCTGGCCTACTGCCGTGCCTACCTGGCCATGGCGCAGGAGGGCGAGATACGCCGCATCGTGCTGCAGGATGCGCGCGCCGTGCTGACGGGCACGGACCAGGGCGAGCAGCACCGTGCCTGCATCGCCTTCGTGGCCGGCTACCTGGAGCAGCTCATGGAGCGCGGCGTGATCGTGCGTGCCAATCCGCTGGCCATGTCGCGCCTGCTCAATGGCTGCCTGGTGGAGTCGGCATTCTGGATTGCCGAGGAAGGGGCGCCCCCCGAACGCCTGCAGCAGGCGCTGCAGGCGCTGGAGCTGACGCTCAAGGGGTGGAAGGCGCCTGCGAGGGGCTGACCGCCCTCGCTCGTGCTTCACTCGTACTTCTTTTCCAGCGCGTCCCAGAACGGCTTGTTGACCAGGCGCTGGCGCTCGGCAAAGGGGGCGACCACGGCGGGGTTCTCGTCCACCCTGCGCTCGTTGCGCAGCTGGCCCAGCGCCTTTTGCATGCCGGCCACGGCGCCTTGCAGCGCGGCATTGGCATACAGCACCAGGCCATAGCCCAGGTCTGCCAGTTCGCCCGCGTCGGTGATGGGCGTCTTGCCTCCGATCACCATGTTCATCAGCTGCGGCGTGGACAGGCGCTGGGGCAGGGCGCGGATTTCTTCGGCCTGGGTCACGGCCTCCACGAAGAGGATGTCGGCTCCCGCCTCGGCAAAGCGCTGGGCGCGCTCGACGGCAGCCTCGAAGCCCTGCGTGGCGCAGGCATCGGTGCGCGCCATGATCAGCGTGCCCTGGTCGCGGCGCGCGTCCACGGCGGCCTTGATCTTGCCCAGCATCTCGTCGGTGGAAATCACTTCCTTGCCATTGAAATGGCCGCAGCGCTTGGGGCTGATCTGGTCCTCGATCTGGATGCAGTCGGCGCCTGCGCGCTCCAGCGTGCGCACGGCGTGGTAGGTGTTGAGCGCGTTGCCGAAGCCGGTGTCGGCATCGACGATCAGCGGCAGATCCACCGCGTCACGGATGCGGGCCGTGTGGTCGGCGATGTCGGTCAGGCCCATGAAGGCCTGGTCGGGCAGGCCGAACCACATGTTGGTCACGCCGGCGCCGGTCACATAGATGGCCTCGAAGCCGAGATCGGCCACGACGCGCGCGGACAGTGCGTTGAATGCGCCGGGCACGAGCACGCCGCGGCGCGCTTCGGCCAGGGCCTTGAGTTGTTGCTTGGTGTTCATGGAGGGTTCTGTCGGATGGGAAAAAGCGATGCGCGGGCTGGCGCTCAGTCCAGCGTGATGTTGGCGTTCTTGATCACCGGGCCCCACTTGGCGCGCTCGGCCTCGATGAACTTGCCGTAGGCCTGGGGCGTGCCGCCCATGACCATGCCGCCCGTGTTCTCGATCATGGCGCGCACCTCCGCGTCCTTGAGGGCCTCGTTCACAGCCTTGTTCAGGCGCTCGATCACGGCCGGCGGCGTGCTGGCCGGCGCGATCATGCCCAGCCAGTTGTATGACTCGAAGCCCTTGATGCCCGCCTCATCCAGCGTGGGCACGCCGGGCAGCACCTTCAGTCGCTGCTTGCTGGACACGGCCAGCGCCTTGACCTTGTCGCCCTGGATGGCGGGCAGGGCCGCATAGCCCATCTCGAACATGAAGGCCAGGTGGCCGCCCATCAGGTCGGTGGCTGCCAGCGCGCCGCCCTTGTAGGGCACATGGACCATGTCCGTGCGCGTCTGGAAGGCCAGCAGCTCGCCCGACAGGTGGTGGGCACCGCCCACGCCCGACGATCCATAGGTCAGCGTGCCGGGCTTGCCCTTGGCTGCCGCGACCAGTTCGGCCACGGTCTTGAACGGCTGGTTGGGCGCCGTGGTCAGGATCAGCGGCGCCTCTTCGATCAGGATGATGGGCTGCAGGTCGCGTGCGGCGTTGTAGGGCAGCTTTTTCATCAGCATGGGATTGGTCACCAGCGGACCCGGCGAGCCGAAACCGAAGGTATGGCCGTCCGTGGCCTTGGCGATGGCATCCGTGCCCGTCACGCCGCCCGCGCCGCCGCGGTTGTCGATCACGATGGGCTGGCCCAGGCTCTGGCCTATCTTGTCGGCGATCTTGCGGGCCCGCGTATCGGCAAAGCCGCCGGCCGCATAGGGCACGATGAGCTTGATGGGGCGCGAGGGCCAGGCATCTGCGCCCTGGGCCACGGCGGTGGCGGGGGCGGCGAGCAGGGCGGCAGCGGCGGCGGTGGCGCTGAGGGCCAGGCCCATGCCCAGGCGGAGGGTGTTGCGGCGGGTATTCATGGTGTCTTGTCTCGGTTGGGATCGATGGTGATGGCGCAAGCGGTTCACTTTTCCTGCATGTTCGCGGCCTTGACGATCTCGCCCAGGCGCTTGCGTTCAGCGTCTGTGAACTTCACGAACTCGGCGCGCGTGCCGCCGATGGGTTCGATGCCCAGGCCTTTGAGCTTTTCCACGGTGGCCGGCTCCTTCATGGCCTTGTCCACGGCGGCGGCCAGCTTGTCCAGGATGGCGGGCGGCGTCCCCTTGGGCGCATGGATGCCGGCCCAGTGCGCGATCTGCAGCTCGGCAAAGCCCTGCTCCACGGCGGTGGACAGCTGCGGATAGGCCGAGATGCGCTGCGTCCAGGTGGTGGCCAGGGCCTTGAACTTGCCTTCGTTGAGGATGTGGGGCAGGGCGATGATGCTGGCCTCCGACGTGCCCTCCACCTGCCCGCCCAGCACGGCCGTCGTGCTCTCCGACCCGCTCTTGTAGGGCACGGGCTGCAGCTGGGCGCCGTACTTCACGTTCAGCATCTCGGCCACGAAATGCGGCGTGCTGCCCGTGCCGGCCGTGGCGAAATTGAAGCCCTGGCCCTTCTTCGATGCCTCGACGAAATCGCGCAGGTTCTGGTAGGGCGCGTTCTTGGGAACCACGATCACGGACGGCGCCAGGCCGATCATGGCCACCGGAACCAGCGCATCGTCCTTGAACGGCATGGTCTTCTTGATCATGCTGTTGGAGATCACGCCAGCCGCGCTCACCAGCAGGGTGTAGCCGTCGGGCTGGGCCTTGGCCACGATGTCGGCGCCCACCGTGCCTCCCGCACCCGCGCGGTTGTCGACCACCACGGGCTGGCCCAGGATCCTGGACGCGCCTTCGGCAGCCGATCGTGCCATCAGGTCATTGGCGCCGCCTGCCGAGAACGGCACCACCAGGCGAATGGGGCGGGTGGGCCAGGCATCGGCGGCGCCGGCAGCCCGTGCAGCGACGGAGCAGGTCACGCCGGCCAGCGGCAGCGCGGCGGCAAGCAGGGTGGCCAGGGCGGTGCGGCGGGGCAGGCGGGATGGCTGGTTCATGGGGTCTCCTGGAAATGCTTGAAATGATTGAAACGCCTGGCCTGTTTGCAAGTGGCATGCCACCGGATCAAAGGGTAAACCCTTGATATCGCAAGTTGTTGATGTGAATGGGTTTTGTGATTCTTGAAAAGCCTGCTCTGCAGGCATTCACCGATTCGCCCGGTGCGGTGTTGCATGAATGAAATAATCGGTTGCATGAATGAATCAGTTGTGCCTTCCATGCATGCAACCCCTGCCGGCCCCCGCGCAGCCTGGCCGCGCGTCGTCACCGTGGGCCGCCACCGCATCGGCCGCGTGCTGGAGCGCATGTCGCTGGCCGTGGGCGACCAGGTGCGCGTGGAGCATGTCAGCGCGGCCTTTGACGATGCCGTGCAGGCCGTGCGTGCGCTGCAGGCGGTCGAGCCCATAGACGCCCTGGTGGCCGCAGGGGCCAGCGGCGCCTGGGTGCGCGAGCGGGTCGATATCCCCGTCGTCATGATCGAGGTGCGGGGGTTCGATCTGCTGCAGGCGCTGGCCAGCGCACGTGCACTGGCCCAGTCCGGCGGCACGCCGCGCATCGGGCTGGTGTCGTTCGACCATCCCTCGCCGCATCTGGCCCAGTTCGACGCGCTGTTCGGCGCCGGCATTGCGCAGTTCAGCTACCACGGACCCGAAGATGCCCAGGCCTGCGTGCGTGCGCTGCAGGCCGCCGGCGTGGGCGCCGTCGTCGCGCCCGGCCTGGTGGCCGACCTGGCCGAGCAGGCCGGCATTCCCAGCGTGCTGCTGTACTCCGATGGCGCCGTGCTGCAGGCCCTGCGTGATGCCGTGCTGCTGGCCCGCCACCGCCATGCCGAGCGCGCCCGCCACCAGCGGCTGGAAACCGTGCTCGGCCAGTTGCAGGACGGCGTGGTCGCCGTGGACACGCAAGGCCGCATCCAGGCCCTGAACCCCACCATGGCCGCGCTGCTGGGCGCGCCCGCCAATGCGCTGCATGGTCGGCTGCTGGACGAGGTGGCACCCGCGCTGGCACTGGCACAGGCGCTGCAGTCGCAGTCCCTGGAGCCCGAAGGCAGTGAAGACGTGGTCCAGCTGGCCATGCGCACCCTGGTGGTACGGCGCGCGCCCATCGTGGAAAACGGCCAGCTCACGGGCGCCTTGCTGGTGTGCCGCGACCCGGCCACCATCCAGCGTGCCGACCGCCACCTGCGCGCCAACCGCAGCCTGCGCGGCGCGGGCGTGCGCTGGCGCATCGAAGACTACGCGGGCGACAGCGGGCCCGCCCAGCGCGTGCGCCGCCTGGCGCGCCAGTTCGCGGCCAGCGATGCCACCGTGCTCATCCAGGGCGACAGCGGCACGGGCAAGGAGTTGCTGGCCCAGGGCATGCACCGCGCCAGCCGGCGCGCGGCCCAGCCCTTCCTGGCGGTGAACTGCGCGGCCCTGGGGGAAAGCCTGCTGGAGAGCGAACTCTTCGGCTACGACGAAGGCGCTTTCACCGGCGCGCGGCGCGGCGGCAAGACCGGGCTGATCGAGGCGGCCCATACGGGCACCTTGTTCCTGGACGAGATCGGCGACATGCCGCTGGCCCTGCAGTCCCGCCTGCTGCGCGTGCTGCAGGAGCGCGAAGTGCTGCGCGTGGGCTCCACCACGCCCGTGCCGGTGGACCTGCGCGTCATCGCCGCCACGCACGCCGATCTGGCGGCCCTGGTCGAGCGCGGTGAATTCCGGCGTGACCTGTTCTACCGCCTGGCCGTGCTGCGCCTGTCCATGCCCGGACTGCACGAACGCGGCCCGGCCGATGTCCAGGCCCTGGCCCGCGCCATGCTGGCGCGGCGCCTGCGCACGCAGTCGCTGCAGGTGGAAGGGCCATCCCTGGAGCCCTTGCTGGCGGCCTTGCTGGAGCTGGCATCCGGCCACCGCTGGCCCGGCAATGCGCGAGAGCTGGACAACTGGGTGGAACGCCTGCTGGCCTGCCGCCACGACCTGCGCGACAGCGCGGGCCGCGTGGACATGGGCCGCTTGCGGGAGCTGTTTCCTGAATGCGACGGGGCTGGGCAGGGTACCGTTCAGGCCCTGCCAGCGCAGCAGCGGCAACTGCAACTGCGCGAGGCCCGGCGCGATGCCGAGCGCCAGCGCATGCGCGAAGTGCTGGAGCAGGTACAGGGCGACCAGCGCCGCGCTTGCGAGATCCTGGGCATCAGCCGGGCCACGTTGTGGCGGCGGCTGCGCAGTCAGGGGGGCTGACGCGCCGTCATCATTCTTTCCAAAGACCTGGGTCCAGCTTTAGATCGGATGGCTGGCACCGGAACACATCGACGTTGGCGATACTGCCCTTGCATATCCCGACGACCGATCGCAGGAAAGGGGCGAGCTCTGGAGAAATACTGTCTCTGAAATAAAAGCGAGCGCTGAGCGCTCCGAATTCATCGACCTTCAGGTCTTCCATGTTGTAGAGATAGGTTCTCGGGGTGGCACCCCAAAAGCACTGCGCAGTTCCTTCTGAGCGGAAGGCATTGCCCGAAGGCTTCAAATTTCCTTGGTACTCACAGGCAGTGTTTCCCGTGCTTGACTTCTCAACGGCAATCAGCGTGTTTTCATCCACCTTGAAAGTGATTTCGCCAGGGGATGAAAGGCGCGCGTAGCCCTGTGCGCTCGAGTGCGAGAACGTGAAATTGAGCCGGTTCCTCAGATCCTCGAACTGGAAGCGCTGAAGGCGCTGCGGCGCCTCGCCGGGCAGGGTGATCGTCGCCGTGGTGGAGGAATCGAAGACGATCCTGACCGGGCCAGCCTCCTGCGCAAGCTCTCCATCGCGGGCCTGGCCACCCAGCGCGCGGCCATTGCGGTACTCCGTGAGCACGCCGTCAAACTGCTTGCCGTCCTTGAGCGTGCCTGCGGCCTGCAGGAACAGTGACGACCCGTCCGCGCGATAACCGAAATAGGTCAGGATCAGCGTGGAGCCGCCTTGCCTGTCGATCTGAATGCCGCGCCCGGGCTTGCCATTGAGCTCCTCTCCAATGCTCCACATTCCCGAATCCGGAAGAATGGCCAGCGCGGGCGTGGAAATGAAGGCGGCAAGGGCCGCGGCCATGAGGCCACTCAGTCGCTTTGACATGCTTGCTCCGTTGGTTTTGAAAATATTGAATCGAATGGATGCCGGACTTTAACCGCGATCCACCTCGGAATGCTGAATCGCCCGGGATGACGGAGTCATTTGGGTTTATGTCCGAATCAAATGGCCGTCGTGATTGCCGTTGGCTATTGAAAATCACATGGAAGAATCACGAAACACGCATCCCACCAGTGCCCCCCAGCCGCTCGGCCAGGAAATCCATCAGCACGCGCAGCTTCAGTGGCAGATGTCTGGTGGGCGGGTGAAGAATCCACAGCTGGCCGCTGTAGTTGGGCAGGAAGCTCCAGTCCGGCAGCACCTGCACGATGCGCCCGTCCGCCAGGGCCTGCCGTGCCGTGAAGCGGGGCAGGCTGGCGATGCCGATGTGCTGCAGCACGGCGTCCAGCCGCACACCGGTGTGGTTGGCCGCATAGCGCCCGCGCACGGCCACGGTGACGGTCTTGCCGCGGCCGCGCAGCTTCCAGTGCGCGTCGCCGGGCTCCTCGCCCAGGTAGATGCAGCTGTGGGCCTTGAGGTCCAGCGGATGCGCGGGCGTGCCGTGCCGGGCCAGGTACTGGGGCGAGGCGCACAGCAGATGGTCGATGTCCATCAGGTGGCGGCCCATGAGGCCTGGCGGCGGGTGGTTGGTGATGCGTATGGCCAGGTCCACGGGGTCATCGATCAGGTCCATGTAGCGGTCTTCCAGCCGCATTTGCACGTCGACCTCGGGATACAGGGCCAGGAAGTCGGGCATGTGGGGATGGACCACGGTATGGCCCACGGCCTTGGACACGCTGATGCGCACCAGGCCGCGCGGCTGCGCGTCCTGAAGCAGGGATGCAGCCATGACGGCCTGCGCGGCGCCCACCATGTCCAGGCAGCGCGCATGCACCTCGCGGCCGGCCTCGCTCAGGCGCAGCTTGCGCGTGGTGCGTTCCAGCAGGCGCAGGCCCAGAGCCCTTTCCAGCCGCGCCACGCCCCGGCTGGTGGCCGATGGCGTGCTGCCCAGCTGGCGCGCGGCCTCGGAGAAGCTGCCCGTGTCCACCACCTTGACGAAGATGGCCATTTCTCCGAACAGGGGTAGGGCTTGATTTGTGCTCATGGCGCAAAGAATATTTGGAATACCGGGGGATTATCGCGATGGCAGCCCAGTTCTACACTGCCGCTCCATGCCTTTGCACACCTCCACTCCCCTCATCGAATCCCATGCCCTGGGCCAGGCCAGCGGCCAGAACATCTGGCTCAAGCTGGACGCGCTGCAGCCTTGCGGATCATTCAAGCTGCGCGGCATAGGCCATGCCTGCGAGACCCTGGCGGGCCAGGGCAAGAAGCGCTTTGTGGCCTCGTCGGGCGGCAATGCCGGCATTGCCGTGGCCTATGCGGGACGGCAGCTGTCGATGCCCGTCACCGTGGTCGTTCCCCAGACCACGACCGAGCATGCACGGGCATTGATCCGCGCCCAGGGCGCCGAGCTGATCGTGCATGGCTCCGTCTGGGACGAGGCCAATGCGCTGGCCCAGTCCCTGCTGGGTGCCGACGATGCCTTTGTCCACCCGTTTGACGATCCGCTGCTGTGGGCCGGGCATTCCACCCTCGTCGACGAACTGGCCGCAGCCGGCTTCAAGCCCGACGCCGTGGTGCTGGCTGTGGGCGGCGGCGGCCTGCTGGCCGGCGTGGTGCAGGGTCTGGAGCGCCATGGCTGGACCGATGTGCCCGTGATCGCGGCGGAGACGGCCGGCGCCGATTCTCTGGCGCAGTCCCTGGCCCAGGGCCGCCGCGTACTGCTGGACCGCATCACCAGCGTGGCTACTTCGCTGGGCGCGCGCCAGGTCTGCCAGAGAGCCTTCGATCTGGCGCAGGTGCACCCCGTGCGAAGCGCCGTGGTGACGGATGCGCAGGCGCTGCAGGCCTGCCTGCGCTTCATTGACGACCATCGCCTGCATGTGGAGCCGGCCTGTGGCGCCGCGCTGGCCCTGGCCTACGGGCGCGCTCCTGCGTTGCAAGGCTTCCAGCGCGTGCTGGTGGTGGCCTGTGGCGGCACGACGAACACGCTGGAGCAGCTCCAGGCGTGGCGTGGGGCGGCGCTGGCAGCCGAGGCGTGAGCACGGCTGCGGCCTGAAGACCCGGCCCGCGCATTCATGCGGCGTTCAACACCTCGCCGGGGACCCTGATCCAGCCTTCCATCAGGATGCGTGCGCTGCGGCTCATCAGGGCCTTGGTCACCTGCCACTGGCCGTTCACCAAACGGGCCTCGGCGCCCACGCGCAGCGTTCCGGAGGGGTGGCCAAAGCGCACGGCGCTGCGCTCGCCGCCGCCTGCCGCCAGATTCACCAGCGTGCCCGGCACGGCCGCTGCGGTGCCGATGGCCACGGCAGCCGTGCCCATCATGGCGTGGTGCAGCTTGCCCATGGACAGGGCGCGCACCAGCAGGTCCACGTCACCCGATTCAATGCGCTTGCCGCTGGATGCCGTGTAGGCGGCCGGTGGCGCCACAAAGGCGATCTTTGGCGTGTGCTGCCGTCTGGCGGCCTCGGCCAGGTCCTTGATCAGCCCCATCTGCAGCGCGCCGTGGGCGCGTATGGCCTCGAAGCGGGCCAGGGCCTCGTCGTCCGTGTTGATGGCGTCCTGCAGCTCGCAGCCCGTGTAGCCCAGGTCCTGGGCGTTCAGGAAGATGGTCGGAATGCCCGCATTGATCAGCGTGGCCGCCAGACTGCCCACGCCGGGCACGTCCAGCCGGTCCACGAGGTGGCCTGTCGGGAACATGGCTCCGCCATCGTCTCCTTCATCGGCGGGATCCAGGAACTCCAGCGCCACTTCGGCGGCCGGGAAGGTCACGCCATCGAGCTCGAAGGAGCCGGTCTCCTGGACCTGGCCTTGCGTGATGGGCACATGGGCCACGATGGTCTTGGCGATGTTGGCCTGCCAGATGCGGATGGTGACCGTGCCGTTGCGAGGAATGCGCGCGGGATCTATCAGTCCCATGTGGATGGCGCAGGGCCCCACGGCGGCCGAGAGGTTGCCGCAGTTGCCGCTCCAGTCCACAAACGGCTGGTCGATGGCGACCTGGCCAAACAGATAGTCCACGTCATGGCCTTCCCGCGTACTGGGAGCCAGGATCACGGCCTTGCTGGTGCTGGACGATGCATTGCCCATGCCGTCGATCTGCTTGCCGTACGGGTCGGGGCTGCCCAGGGCGCGCAACAGGATGGCGTCGCGCACGGGTCCGGGGTGCCGGGCCGCCTCGGGCAGATCCTGCAGGCGAAAGAACACGCCCTTGCTGGTGCCGCCGCGCAGGTAGGTGGCAGGGATGCGCAACTGGGGAAGAAAGGTTTCGGGGATCGCGCCCATCTCAGGCCTCCTGTGCTGTTGTTCGTATCTGTGTCTGTTCTTGCGGTCTGCCGATCGCCGGAGCGCGCAGCCTCTGGCGGCGGTTGATGCACATGGACGGTGTCCCCTGCGGTGTCAGGCGATGGCAGTAGGCCAGGTTTGTTGCAAGCGCCATGCCATCCGCATCAAGGGAAAACCCGTGCAAGCCTTGCAGCGCGCCAGCACAGGGCGTGTGCACTGCGGTGCTGGCTGCCGCCGCAACATTCGTTTCACTGCCGTTTCAAAATTGCTGCTTTTGATTTCATGGATGAGGGAGCGTGCAACGGTTCGGTCCCCCAGTCCCACGCCGGCCTGCGGAGCTCTCTAGGGTTTGCCCGGGCCAGCTTCAGCAAGTGTGCTTGCAGACGATAGAGGAAGGGTGTTTGTAGGATTTGTCTTATCCATGGTTCGCCTGCCGCGTGCCGAAATCCATTTATCCTCGCGCTCTGCTCCATATGGCCTGTACTGCCCTTTCCGGTGAACCTGCCATGGGGCTGGCAACGAGCGGTTCCGTGCTCCTGGACCGATTTCCCGTGACCGCCTATTCCGCCTTAGCCGCTCCATGTCAGTTTTTGCCCAGCGCACGCTTGTAGCCATCCGGGCCGCCTGGCCAGCCGCAACCGTCATGGCGGTGGGCATGTGCCTGAGCGCTGTGCTTGCCTTGCAGCAGCAGCGGGCGCTGGAGCGTATCGACCTGCAGCGCCATACCCAGCAGGCCCAGTCGGCCCGCCAGGCGCTGGAGATGCGCCTGGATGCCTACGCGGTCATGGTCCAGCATGTGGCCAACCAGCTGGCCGCCTCTCCCGAGATGGGGCAATCGGCCTTCGCGCGCATGGCGCAGGCGCTGCGCATACAGGCGCAGCCGGGCATGCAGGCGCTGTCCTTTACACGGGCCGCAACGCAGCGCGGTCTGCCCGGCCAGGATCAGGCCTTCACCGCTCGGCCCGGGCCGCACTATTTCTTCATCGACTATCTCTGGCCGCTGGAGGGCAACGAGTCCATTGCCGGCCTGGACATGCACGACCGCCCCAGCCTCATGGCCAGCATGGTGCGCAGCCGCGACAGCGCGGCCGCCGTGGTCTCGGCACCGTTTGCGCTGAAGCAGCCCGGCGAGCATGCCACCGCCGTGCTGGTGCGCGCGCCTGTCTTTGCGCTTGTGGACCACCAGTCCCCGGACGGGGAGGCCGCGCAGCCGCTGTTTCTGGGGACTGCCGACGTCAGCGTGCGCGTGCACGACCTGGTGCAGGATCTGCATGAACGCGGCTTTCTGCGCCGGCTTGCGCTGGCCATGCATGACGCAGGCCCGACCTCGCCCCTGCCGCCGGCCGGCATATCGCCGCTGCCGCTGTACCTGGGCGCGGCCTGGCCGGAGCGCGGGCAGGAGGCGGCCGGCATGGGCGACACCGGCCAGGTGGTGCTGGAGCAGACGCTGCAGGCCCAGGACCGGCTGTGGCGGTTGAACTTCATTCCCATGGGGACGGCCCTGTCCTGGACCGAGCGTGTCCAGCCCCTGGTTCTTTTCGCGCTGGGCATGCTCGTGTCGGCCCTGCTGGCGTCGCTGGCGGCAGCTTGGTGGCGGCGCTATCCTTCCAGCTGGGCCCAGCTGCGCGCCTCCTCCCGCAGCATGCGCGAGAGCGATGCCCGCTTTCAGGCCCTGTTCGAGCAGGCTGCCGTGGGCGTGGTGCAGGTCGATGCGGCCAGCGGCAACGTCCTGCATGTGAACCGCAGGTACTGCGACATTACGGGCCATGAGGCGCAGCAGCTGTGCCAGCGGCCCCTGCTGGCCCTGTTGGCGGCCGAAACCCTGGAGGGCGACCGGGTGCTGCTGCAGGAGCTGACGGCGGGCCAGCGCGGGGCGCTGCAGATCGAGCGGCAGCTGCGGCGCCGCGACGGCACCCTGGTCTGGGTGGAGCTGCATATCTCCGCGCTGGGCCATGGCCCGTCCCGGCGGCTGATGGCGCTGGTGCAGGACATCAGCGCGCGGCGCCACCTGCAGCAGATGCAGCGCGATGGATCGCGCCATCTGCGCATGGTCATCCAGCGCCTGCCTCTGGGCCTGGCCATGCTTCAGGACGACGGCCGCTTCGCCTACTGGAACGAAGAATTCATGCGCCTGGCGGGCCACGGTGCCACGGCCGGCATGGATGGTGATGGCTGGTGGTGCAACATGTGTCCCGATGAAGCCCGCCGCCTGCGCATGCAGCGCCGCTTCGAGGCCGCGCAGGCGAGGGCGCGCGTGGCACAGAGCCTGCACAGCGGCGAGTCCGACAGCTGCGGCACCCTCAACTGCGAGGAATACCAGCTCATGGGCAGCGATGGCCGCACGCGTTCCGTATCGATAGGCGGCATGCTGCTGGACGAAGGCTGCCTGCTGATCCTGCAGGACCAGAGCCAGCGCAAGACCGCCGAAGAGGAAATCCGCCGCCTGGCCTTCCACGACGCGCTCACCGGCCTGCCCAACCGCCGCCTGCTGGTGGACCGGTTGCAGCAGGCGCTGGCCTCCAGCCGCCGGCGCGGGCGCTGCGGCGCCGTCATGCTGCTGGACGTGGACAACTTCAAGGCCTTCAACGACAGCCTGGGGCTGGAGCTTGGCGATGTGCTGCTGCGCATGATTGCCGAGCGCCTGGCGCAGTCCCTGGGGCCCGAGGCCACGCTGGCCCGCCACAGCGGCGATGACTTCGTCGTGCTGCTGGAGGACCTGGGCAAGGACTCCATGCATGCGGCCTCGCAGCTGGAAGGCGAGGTCCAGCGCATGCGTTCGCTGCTGCAGCAGCCGCTGCAGTTGGCAGGCCAGTCCTGCCACATCACGATGAGCATTGGCGCCAGCCTGTTCGGCGAGCAGGAACTGAGCGCCGACGAGGTGCTGCGCCGCGCCGAAATGGCCATGTACCAGGCCAAGGGCATGGGGCGCAACACGCTGCAATTCTTCGATCCGCAGTTGCAGGCCGTGCTGCGCTCGCGCACGGCCATGGAGCAGGAAATGCGCGAGGGCCTGGTGCGCAGCCAGTTCGTCCTGTACTACCAGCCGCAGATGGCGCACGGACGCATCGTGGGTGCCGAAGGCCTGCTGCGCTGGAACCACCCGCGCGAAGGGCTGGTGCCGCCCTCGCTCTTCGTCTCGCTGGCCGAGGAGACCGGCCTGATCCAGCAACTGGGCGAATGGGTGCTGGGCGAGGCCTGCAGGCAGCTGGCGCAATGGGCGGCGGACCCCGAAATGGCCTGCATGGTGCTGGCCGTCAACGTCAGCCCGCGCCAGTTCCACCAGGCGCGCTTCGTGGAGCAGGTGCTGCAGGCGCTCAAGGAGCACGGCGCCAACCCGCGCCTGCTCAAGCTGGAGCTGACCGAAAGCCTGCTGCTGGCCGACGTGGACGACACGGCCGCCAAGATGGCCACGCTCAAGGCCCACGGTGTGGGCTTCTCGCTGGATGACTTCGGCACAGGCTATTCCTCGCTGGCCTATCTCAAGCGCCTGCCGCTGGACCAGCTCAAGATCGACCGCAGCTTCGTGCGCGACGTGCTCAGCGACCCCAACGACGCGGCCATTGCGCGCACCATCGTCGCCCTGGGCACCAGCCTGGGACTGCAGGTCATTGCCGAAGGCGTGGAAACCGAGGCGCAGCGCCAATTCCTCGAAGACCAGAGCTGCCACGTCTGGCAGGGCTACCTGCTCAGCCCGCCCGTGCCCGTGCGCAGCTTCGAGGCCCTGGTGCGCGAGGCCGCCCCCTTGCAGCGCCCCCCGGCCTTGAGCCCCGCATGCCTGACCCCGCCGGCGCAACACCGGCCCGAAGTGGCGGAATGCACGGACGCCAGCACGGGGCCAGAGGTCCCTTCAAACCATTCTTGACATTCGCAGCGGCCCCGCCCGGGCCGCTTTCCATTCTTGAGAGGGGGTGGCGCGCGGTATCATCCCGAGCTGCCTTGTTCTTTCCCCACCTCCTTGTTTGTCCGTTCGCCGCGGACCGCTTTGTGCCTGCATCGTGCGCCTGAATTCCATCAAGCTGTCCGGCTTCAAGTCCTTCGCCGAGCCCACCAACTTCATGCTGCCGGGTCAACTGGTGGGCGTGGTGGGCCCCAACGGCTGCGGCAAGTCCAACATCATGGATGCGGTGCGCTGGGTGCTGGGCGAGAGCAAGGCCAGCGAGCTGCGCGGCGAGTCCATGCAGGACGTGATCTTCAACGGCACCACGCACCGCAAGCCGGCCAGCCGCTCCAGCGTGGAACTGGTTTTCGACAACAGCGACCACCGTGCGGGCGGCCAGTGGGGCCAGTTCGGTGAGATCGCCGTCAAGCGCGTGCTCACGCGCGAGGGCAACAGCAGCTACTTCATCAACAACCAGGCCGTGCGCCGCCGTGACGTGCAGGACGTGTTCCTGGGCACGGGCCTGGGCCCGCGCGCCTACGCCATCATCGGCCAGGGCACGATCAGCCGCATCATCGAGTCGCGCCCCGAAGAGCTGCGCCTGTTCCTGGAAGAGGCCGCAGGCGTGTCCAAGTACAAGGAGCGCCGGCGCGAGACCGAGAACCGACTCTCGGCCACCACCGAGAACCTCACGCGCGTGGAGGACATCCTGCGCGAGCTCAACAACAACCTCGACCGGCTGGAGAAGCAGGCCGAGGTGGCGGCGCAGTACAACGCGCTGCAGTCCCAGGTCACGCTCAAGCAGCAGCAGCTGTGGTTTCTCAAGCGCGCCGAGGCCGAGGCCGAGCAGGACCGCGTGCGCGTGGAGGGCCTGAAGGCCGTCAACGAGCTGGAAGAGCGCATGGCCGACATCCGCAACAACGAAAGCGGACTCGAAACCCTGCGCCAGGCCCACTACGACGCCAGCGACCAGGTCAACCAGGCCCAGGCCAAGCTCTACGAATCCACGGCCGAGGTCGGCAAGCTGGAGGCCGAGATCCGCTACGTGCTCGAAGGCCGCCAGCGCGTGCAGCAGCGGCTGCAGCAGCTGTCCGAGCAGGTGCTGCTGTGGAACAGCCGCCGCGAGGAGGCCGAAGCCGAAATCGAAAATCTCGACGGCGCCGGCATGGACGCCGAGGAACAGGCCGAGATGCTGGCCGCCCAGGTCGAGGAGCAGAGCATGCGCCTGCCCGACCTGGAAGAGGCGCTGCGCAATGCCCAGAAGGCCGATGCCGACCAGCGCGCCAGCGTGGTGCAGGTGCAGCAGCAGATCCAGGTGCTGGCCGCCGAGCAGCGCAGCCTGGACGAGCAGCGCCGCCAGTTCGAGACCCGCTTCGAGCGACTGCGCGCCGACCGCAATGCGCTGGAGACACCCGACGAGGCCCGCCTCCACAATCTGCAGTCCCAGCTGGACGAGGCCCGCGAACTGGCTGAAATGGCCGATGCCGTGCTCAACGAGCTGCAGGACTCCGTGCCCCAGCTCGATGAGGACCGTCGCACGCGCCAGCAGGCCGTCAATGCCGAGGCCGCGCGCCATGCCGACCTGTCGGCGCGGCTGGAAGCCCTCAAGGCCCTGCAGGAAAAGGTGAAGACCGACGGCAAGCTCCAGCCCTGGCTGGCCAAGCACGGCCTGGACGGCATGCAGGGCCTGTGGAGCCGCATTGCCATCGAGCCCGGCTGGGAAAACGCGCTGGAGGCCGCGCTGCGCGAACGCCTGGGCGCGCTGGAAGTGGGCCGGCTCGACATGGTGCGCGGCTTCCTGGGCGCAGGCGGGCACGATGCGCCCCCCGCGCGCCTGGCCTTCTTCAGCCCGCCGCAGGGCGCCCCCGCGCCCGCGCCCGCGCCGGGGCGCTGGCAGCACCTGTCCGATCTGCTGCGCGTGAACGATGCCGGCCTGCGCGCCGTGCTCGGCGACTGGCTGCAGGACTGCTACACGGCGCCCACGCTGGAAGAGGCGCTGTCGCGCCGCGGCGAGCTGCGGCCCGGCGAGACGGTCTATGTGCCCACGGGCCATGCCGTCAGCAGCCACAGCGTGAGCTTCTATGCGCAGGACTCGGAGCAATCCGGCCTGCTGGCACGCGCCCAGGAAATCGAGCACCTCGAAAAGGAAGTGCGCGCCCAGGCGCTGATCTCCGACGAATCGCGCACGGCCCTGGTGCGTGCCGAAAGCGCCTATGCCGAGGCCTCGCAGCGCCTGGTCAGCGCCCGGCGCGAGGCCAGCGAATCGCAAGGCCGCGCCCATGAGCTGCAGGTCGAGACCCTGCGCCTGTCGCAGCTGGCCGAGCAGGCCCGCGCGCGCAATGCCCAGATCAGCGCCGACCTGGCCGAGGTCGAGGCCCAACTGTCCGACATCGAGGAGCGCCGCGTGGCGGCCGAAGCCCGCTTCGAGGAACTGGACATGCAGCTGGCCGACAGCCAGGAGCGCCATGCCCAGCTGGGCGACAAGGTGCTGGAGTCCGAGCGGCGCCTGAACGAATCGCGCGAGCAGCTGCGCACGCTGGAGCGCCAGGCCCAGGAGGCCACCTTCTCGCGGCGCAGCCTGGAGGCGCGCCGGGGCGAACTCAGCCGCACCATAGAGACGGCCAGCCAGCAGGCCCGCTCGCTGGCCGACGAGCAGCAGCGCGCGCAGGACGAACTCACGCGCCTGACCGATGCCGCCGCCCAGGGCGGCCTGCAGGACGCGCTGGATCTGAAGATGCAGCGCGAGCAGGCCGTGGCCGCGCGCCGCAGCGAATATGACGACCTGACCAACAAGCTGCGCGCCAGCGACGAACGCCGCCAGCAGCTGGAGAAGGCGCTGGACCCGCTGCGCCAGCGCATCACCGAATTCCAGCTCAAGGAGCAGGCCGCGCGCCTGGGCCTGGAGCAGTACTCCACTTTGCTGGAAGAGGCGGGCGCCGACCTGGCCGCCGTCTCCCAGTCCATTGCCGAGGCCAATGTGCGCATGCACGGCCTGCAGGGCGAAATCGACCGGCTGCACCGCGAGATCGCCGCCCTGGGCGCCGTCAACCTGGCGGCGCTGGACGAGCTGAAGCTGGCGCGCGAGCGCAAGACCTTCCTTGACGCGCAGACCGAGGACCTGACCCAGGCCATGAACACGCTGGAAGATGCCATCCGCAAGATCGACGCCGAGACGCGCGAGCTGCTGTCGGGCACCTTCGAGACCGTGAACGGGCATTTCGGGCGCATGTTCCCCGAGCTGTTCGGCGGTGGCCAGGCCAAGCTGGTGATCACCGGCGATGAAATCCTCGACTCGGGCGTGCAGGTGATCGCGCAGCCGCCCGGCAAGAAGAACCAGACCATCCACCTGCTGTCCGGTGGCGAAAAGGCGCTGACGGCGATTGCCCTGGTCTTCGCCATCTTCCAGCTCAACCCGGCGCCGTTCTGTCTGCTGGACGAGGTGGACGCGCCGCTGGACGACGCCAACACCGAGCGCTATGCCAAGCTGGTGGCCAGCATGAGCAAGGGCACGCAGTTCCTGTTCATCAGCCACAACAAGATCGCCATGGAAATGGCGCAGCAGCTCATCGGCGTGACCATGCAGGAGCAGGGCGTGTCCCGCATCGTGGCCGTGGACATGGAGTCCGCGCTGTCCATGGCTGAGCTATCCTGAGCATGTCCGCAACCTTCCGAACCTATTTGCTGGAACGACGTTTCATTCCTTCATTCCATGAGTAACCTGCAAATCAGTCTGGCCGTCCTGGGCTTTGTGGTGCTGGCCCTGATCATTGCCTACAACAGCTGGTCCGCACGCCGCAACGCACCCAAGCGCGCCGACCCCGTCGAAGAGGCGCAGCGCGATCCCTCGCGCCATGAACCCGGCATGGACACCGTGGGCCACGGCCCGGACCTGACGCACAGCCTGCGCGAGCCCGTGCTGGGCGACTTCGGCACCGCAGCCCCGGGCCAGAGCCCTGCCGCCGTGGACCGCTTTGCCGAAACCGATGCCGAACTGGCCCATCTGGTCCAGCTCGAAGAGCAGCAGCGCCAGGCCGAGGCCCAGGCCGCTTTGGCGGCCAAGGCAGCCCAGGCGGTGCAGACCGCGCAGGCTGCCCATGCCCTGCAGGCGGCTGAAGACGCCAGCGCATCGGCACCCGCATCTGCGTCAGTGCCTGCGCCATCCCCGTTGGCACCGCAGTCCATCGAGCCTTCCCTCAACGACGCGGCCCTGACCAGCGCTGCGGCCAGCCGGCCGGGCCTGGATGCGCTGATCGATGCCATTGCCCCCGTGCAGGTCGGCCAGGCCGTGCCTGGCGAACTGGCGCTGCAGGCCCAGCCGGCCACGCGGCGCGCGGGCAACAAGCCGTTTGCCATCGAAGGCATGAACCAGTCCACCCACCAGTGGGAGCCGCTGCAGCCCGGCCAGCGCTACCTGGGTTTCCAGGCCGGCGTGCAGCTGGCCAACCGCACGGGTGCGCTCAACGAGATCGAGTTCTCCGAGTTCGTTGCCAAGGTGCAGCGCTTTGCCGACGCGCTGGGCGCCACGCCCGACGTGCCCGACATGCTGCAGGAAGTGGCGCGTGCGCGCGAGCTCGACCAGTTCGCCAGCGAGCACGATGCCCAGCTCACCTTCATGCTGCGCGCACGCCAGGCCTCCTGGAGCGCGGGCTATGTGCAGCAGAACGCATCGCGCCAGGGCTTTCTGCCGGGCTCCATGCCCGGGCGCATGGCCCTGCCTTCGCCCACGCCCGGCATGCCGCCGGTGCTGGTGCTCAACTACGACCCGCAGGCGGCCATGGCCGACGACCTGGACACCTCGGTGGTGCGCGAGTTCCTGCTGAGCCTGGACGTGCCCCAGGTGCCGCGCGGCGAGCAGGCCTTCGTGCAGCTGCGCCAGGTGGCCGAGCGCCTGTGCCAGACCATGGATGGAGTGCTCTGCGACCAGAACGGCTACCTGCTGCCGGCCATGGCGCTGGACCCCATCCAGCACGACCTGGAACAACTCTATGACAAGCTCGACAGCCGCGAGCTGTCGGCGGGCTCCATGCTGGCGCGGCGACTGTTCAGCTGACGCGGCGCGGTGCCCCTGGTGCACAACAGGCTCCTGGCCTCAACCCCATGAACGACAATCTGGATCTCTTCTCCGGCGCAGCCCCCGCGGCGCCGGAGTCCGGGGCCGCCCCCGACAAGGTGCTGGCCAAGGTGCAGGCGCTGCGCGCCCAGCTCAACCAATGGGCACATGAGTACTACGTGCTGGACACGCCCACCGTGCCCGACGGCGAGTACGACCGCGTCTTCCAGCAATTGCAGGCGCTGGAAGGTGCCTACCCCGAACTGGTCACCCCGGACTCGCCCACGCAGCGCGTGATCGGCGCCGTGCTCGACGGCCTGATGCCCGTGCGCCATGCCGTGCCCATGCTCAGCATCCGCACCGAGACCGACAACGAGGCCACGGGAGCCGAGGCCTTCGACGCACGCATCCGCAAGGAGCTGGAACTGGCCGAAGGCGCGCCGCCCGTGGAGTACGTTGCCGAGCCCAAGTTCGACGGCCTGGCCATGAACCTGCGCTACGAGAACGGCCGCCTGGTGCAGGCCACCACGCGCGGCGACGGCGAGGTGGGCGAGGACGTCACCCACAACATCCGCACCATCCGCAAGATTCCGCTGTCCCTGCCCGAAGGCAAGGGCGTGCCTCCCGTGGTCGAGGTGCGCGGCGAGGTCTACATGGGCCGCGCCGACTTCGTCCGGCTCAATGAACGCCAGCAGGCCGCCGGCGGCAAGAGCTTTGCCAATCCGCGCAATGCGGCGGCGGGCTCGGTGCGCCAGCTGGACTCGGGCATTGCGGCCCAGCGCCCGCTGTCCTTCTTCGCCTATGGCCTGGGAGAGATCACGCCGGCCGCGCAGGGCGGCCCCGACTTCGGCACCCACTACGCCATGCTGCAGACGCTGCGCGACTGGGGCTTCCCGGTGGCGCCCCAGGTCTGCATTGCCAAGGGCGCGGCCGAGCTGGTGGCCTTCCACCAGCGCATGGGCGCCGAGCGCGCCACGCTGCCCTACGAGATCGACGGCGTGGTCTACAAGGTCAACAGCCTGGCCCAGCAGCGCCAGCTGGGCTTTGTCTCGCGCGAGCCGCGCTGGGCCGTGGCCCACAAGTACCCGGCCGAGGAAATGCCCACGCGCATGGAAGGCATCGACATACAGGTCGGCCGCACGGGCAAGCTCACCCCCGTGGCGCGCCTGGCGCCCGTGGCCGTGGGCGGCGTCATCGTCACCAATGCCACGCTGCACAACCTGTTCGAGATCCGCAAGAAGCGCGTGCGCACCGGCGACACCGTGGTCGTGCGCCGCGCCGGCGATGTGATTCCCGAAGTCGTGGGCCGCGTGCCCGGCGACCGGCCGGCCTATGTGCCCAACTTCCGCATGCCCGCTGCATGCCCCATCTGCGGCAGCGCGGTGTCGCGCCCCAAGGGCGAGGCCAACCACCGCTGCACGGGCGGCCTGTTCTGCCCGGCGCAGCGCAAGGAGGCCATCCTGCACTTCGCCGCGCGGCGCGCCATGGACATCGAGGGCCTGGGCGACAAGCTGGTGGACCAGTTGGTGGACGGCCATGTGGTGCGCACGCTGCCCGACCTCTACCGCCTGGGCCTGGTGGCCCTGGCATCGCTGGACCGCATGGCCGAGAAGTCGGCCCAGAACGTGCTGGATGCGCTGGAGAAATCCAAGAAGACCACGCTGGCGCGATTCCTCTTCGGCCTGGGCATCCGCCAGGTCGGCGAGTCCACGGCCAAGGACCTGGCCCGCCATTTCGGCCAGCTGGACGCCATCATGGACGCCAGCGTCGAGCAACTGCTGCAGGTGCGCGACGTCGGGCCCATCGTGGCCGAGAGCATCCACACCTTCTTCGCCCAGCCCCACAACCGCGAGGTGGTCGAGCAGTTGCGTGCCTGCGGCGTGCACTGGGAAGAGGGCGCGGCGCGCGAGCAGACCGCCCAGCCCCTGGCCGGCATGACCGTGGTGCTCACCGGCGCGCTGCCCACGCTGGGCCGCGACCAGGCCAAGGAGATGCTGGAGGCCGCTGGCGCCAAGGTCTCCGGATCGGTCAGCAAAAAGACCAGCTACGTGGTCGCGGGCGCCGAGGCCGGCAGCAAGCTGGCCAAGGCCGAGGAACTGGGTGTGCCCGTGCTGGACGAGGCCGGCATGCTGGCCCTGCTGGCGGGTGACCCCCCTGCTGCAGCCGCAGCGGAGCAGGGCTGATGGCGCTGAGTCCGCGCAAACCCGTGGTTGGCCTGGCGCTGGGCAGCGGGTCGGCGCGCGGCTGGGCGCATTTCGGCGTGCTGCGCGCGCTCGAGGATGCGGGCCTGCGGCCCGACATCATCTGCGGCTCGTCCATCGGCGCCCTGGTGGGCGCCTCCTATGCGGCCGGTGAAATGCAGCGCTTCGAGGAATGGGTGCTGGGCCTGGGCATGCGCAAGGTCTTCGGCTTCATGGACTTCAACATCGCGGGCGGCATGCTCAAGGGCGAGAAGCTGATCTCGTTCTGGCGCGAGCATTTCGTGGACTCGGCCATCGAGGATCTGAAGATTCCCTTCGGCGCCGTGGCCACCGACCTGCATTCGGGTGCCGAGGTCTGGCTGCGCAAGGGCTCCATCGCCGATGCCGTGCGCGCCTCCATCGCGCTGCCCGGCCTGTTCACGCCCGTGCAGCGCGAAGGGCGGCTGCTGGTCGATGGCGGCATCGTCAACCCCGTGCCCGCCTCGCTGGCGCGCGCCATGGGCGCGGACATCGTGATCGCGGTCGATCTCAATGCCGACATCATGCGGCGCCACATGCGGCCGCTGGCGCCCGCTGCCGCCATGGCCGCTGCGCCGCCGCTGGAGGAGGCCCCGCCCGCCGTGGAGCAGGGCGTGGCGCCCGAGGACCTGTCGGGCCAGGCCAGCGCCGTGGCCGGCTCGGCCTGGATGCGCCGGCTGCAGCGTGGCGTGATGGGGTGGATGCCCGGCCACCACCGCGATGAGGCAGGCCGCGAGACCGAGCCCCCGCCCCGGCCGCCCTCGCTGCTGGACGTGGTGATGACCAGCGTCAACATCATGCAGATGCGCATCACGCGCAGCCGCATGGCGGGCGACCCGCCCGAGCTGGTGATCGCCCCGCGCCTGTCCCACCTGGGCCTGCTGGACTTCCACCGCGCCCGCGAGGCCATCGACGAAGGCTACGAGGCGGCGCAGGCCGCGCTTCCGGGCCTGCGCCACTGGGGTCTGTGAGGCCCCGGGGGAACGCGCCCTATGCCGCCTGGGCATCCCAGGCCGCCTCGCGCTCCACTGCTGCCGCGCTGCGGTCTGCGTTGGCCGCCGCGCCGCGCGAAGGCTGCAGCCGTTGCATCAATGCAGCCGGATCCAGGCACTGGATCAGCGGCAGGCCCGCGCCGGCATGCACCAGCTCCCGCACCAGGGCCGGCGTCGTGGAGGCCACGCTGAGCATGGGCGATTCCACCAGCGCGCTGGCCGGCAGCCGGTGCACGCCTTGCAGCGCGCTGACCAGCAGCCCCACGCGCAGGCCGCCGTGCTGGACCACGATGACCTGCGACTGCTCGGTGACCACGCCGGGCCGGCCCTGCAGCAGCGCGGCCAGGTCGAACACCCAGACATAGCCGCTGACGCTGCCCTGGCTGCGCCGCGCCAGCGCACCCACGCAAAACGGCAGCCGCCCTGCCGCCACGGGCGAGATGGCGCTGGCGGGCAGGGCCTCGCAGACATCGGCCGCCCGCAGGGCCAGCAGGCTGGCGCCCACGTAGAAGCTGGCCAGTTCCACCGGCGCATCGCCACCGCCGTGCGCGGCGAGCGCACGCGCGACAGGACGCGAGCCATCCAGCCGCGTGGCCGGCGCCAGGCGCAGGGCGCGGTTGCGCGCATCGGCATGCACAGGCCCCAGCCGCTGCAGGCTCAGGCTGACGAGGCCGGCCAGTGTGTCCTCCGTTGCGCTTTCCTTTGCATCGCGTGCCGCGCCCTGGTCCAGCCGGAACTCGCGGTAGCCTCGCCCGGCGGCCATGCCGACGATGCAGTAGTGGCCTTCGATTTCCTCGATGCTGCTGCGTACCTCTCCATCGGCCAGCGTTGCCAGCCCGGCCACGCCTTCTATGCAACTGCCCAGCGGCCGACCGCCGTGGCTGGCGGCGATGATGCGGCCGTCGCGTGCCACGTAGAAAGCCTCCATCGGCAAACGGGGCAGGCCGTGGTCTTCGGGGCCGGCGTCTTCGGACTGCTCCGGTGCAGCGGCCTGCAGCATGGCCTGCAGTTCTCGGCGCGTGTGGAACAGCAGGGCAATGCCGCCGATGGCGGGGCCCTGATCTGCGCCCTGCCCATGCCCATGTCCATTGGTGGTTGAGGGGGCGCGCAATGCGGCGTGGTAGACGTGGACGGGCAGGCCCCCATCGTCCAGCTCCTGCACGTGATAGGCCTGGGCATCGCGCAGCGCCATGGTGGCCTGCAGTGCCGAGGCCTGCACGCGCACGCCGGGTGACAGCGGCAGACCGGGTTCGTCCTCATGGCTGCAGGCCAGCACCAGGCCCTGGGCGTCATACAGCGCAATGCGCGCATAGACGGTGTACAGCGTATTGAGCTGCTCCAGCAGACGCTGCGCGGCGTCGTGTGCCTGTACCGACAGGGCCAGGCAGCCGCTGTTGTCTTGCAGCACTTTCTGCAGGCCTGGCGTCAGGGCCCACCAGCGGCAATCGTTGGCGCGTTCGTAGAGATTGCGCTCCAGCAGGTCCATCAGCAGCCGGTTCAGCGTGGTGTGCTCCTGCAGCCGCGTGGACAGCGCCGTCTCGTGCAGGCCGTGGATGGCGCGCGTGAACACGGCATGGGTCAGGTCGCCGGTCTCGCTCATCTGCTCCAGCACGGCCTGCAGCGGGTCCGGGTGGGCCGTGCCCTGCACGGGGGACTCCGGCGCCTGGCTGGCAGCCAGCACCTGGCCGTTCCAGACCACGCGGCGTATGTCGTCGGCCGCGCGTGCCATGGCGTGCAGGGGCGGGCAAAAGCCCCGGGACTGGGCCATCAGTCCTTCGGCGATGGCAGGCTCCAGTGCCTGCAGGACCTGCGGCCTTTGCTGGGTAGCGAAGGCCAGGTCCAGCGGCGCCATGACCTGGGTCTGCCAGCCCTCGGGGCCCGCATAGCCCTGGTAGGGCAGGGCGCGGGCCGTACGCACCAGATAGGTGCGGCCGGCGTGGATCAGCGGCTGCACGGCATCGCCGTGGTGCATGGGCACGCGGCTGCCGGGGGCGATCCAGTGGTCATCGCTGCTGGCAATGACCACTCCAGCCGCATCCAGCAGCAGTCCCACCTGGGCGCGCGGCCCGCCCGAGGCAAAGATGGCCTGCATCTCGGCCGCGAAGTCGAAGCTCAGGCACAGCACGCCGAGCACCGCCATGGTGCGTGGATGCAGCAGGCGCTGCGCGTAGATCAGGCGGTCTGCGCCGGGCAGCACGCAGCTGGCGCCGAAATGGCTGACATGGCCGGCCTGCTGCAGGCACTGCTGGAACCAGCCCTCGGCGCAGGGCGGCAGCGGCTTGTCGCCTGCCTGGGCGCGTGCGCAGACCTGGCCCTGGGTGTCCAGCAGCAGGATGTCGTCGTAGACCGTGTACTTGGCACGGTAGGCCTGCAGGTGCAGCTGCAGCGGAGCCTGCCAGGCGTGCAGGCCGCCCGCGGCCATGTCCAGCAGGATGTCGCCATCGCCGAGCTGGGCCATGGCCTCGCACAGCACGGAATCGGCGGCCAGGAAGCCGACATCGGCCGTGCGCTCGTAGAGGCTGCGCACCAGCAGGTCGATGGCATGGCTGGACTGCATGCCCAGCTGGGCCATGGCTTCCTGCGCGGACTGGGCCAGCTGCGACTGCAGCAGGCCTTGCTCCAGCTGCTCCAACCCCTGGCGCGTGTCGGTCAGCATGGACACCAGGGCCTGTCCCTGCTGCGAGGCCTGCATGCGGGCCGAAGCCTCGATGAGACGCCACATGAGCCGGATCTCGCGCAGGTCGGCGGCGTTGCGGTTGAGTTCCCGCAGGTGGGGAAGAATCAGGTCGGTGGGCAGGGATGTGGCCATGGGGCGCTCCGCAGTCAGGTTCAGGTTCGGTAAACCAACTTTTCCGCTCAGGGAAAAGCCCTATGCAAAGAGCAAGAAGGAGGCCAGTTTGTGACTAAATGTGTCTGCAAGGTGACATAGGGATGACGGACCGCCGCCTGCTCCCCGTCCGCAGCCCGTCCGGTGCCACACCGGGGCATGGCCCGGCATCACCGCAGTGCGTACGCCGGCGCCGTGCAGCACGGTGGTGCCTGGCGGCCGTGCAGGCCTACAGGCTCAGGTCGATGGAGTGCACCCGGTGCGCGTCCAGCAGGCCGGCAGCCCGGTCGGCGAAGTAGCGCTCCAGCGTCACGCGCACGGTGCGGAAGGCCAGTTCTTCCCAGGGAACATCGGCCTGCGCAAACAGGCGGGCCTCCATGGTCTCGGGGCCGGGATAGAACTGCTCGCTGCGCAGACGGGCGCGGTAGAACAGATGGACCTGGCTGACCTTGGGCACGTCCACGATGGAAAACAGCGGCCCCATCTCGATGTCGGCGCCGGCTTCCTCGTCGGTCTCGCGCTGGGCGCCGCGTGCCGTGGTCTCGGCCAGTTCCATGAAGCCTGCGGGCAGGGTCCACAGGCCCCGGCGCGGCTCGATGTTGCGCTTGCACAGCAGCACGCGGCCGTCGTCGGTCACGGGGATGGTGCCCACCACGTTCAGCGGGTTCTCGTAGTGGATGGTGTGGCAGTGCGGGCACACGGCGCGCTCGCGCGTGTCGCCATCGTCAGGAAGGCGGTAGACCACCGCCGTGCCGCAGGCTCGGCAGAACTTGATGGGGCTGCGAAAAATCATGCCGACACCATGAAAGTGAAAGCGCCGCCAGACGGAAGGCAGTAAGGCATTCCGTGCGGCGGACCGTGGGTTCAAACACAAAGGCCGGCAGGCCGGGGAGCGTGCTCCCTGCTGCCTTGCCGGCCTGTCGCCAGGCTCAGAGAAAACTCAGGCGATCTTGACGCTCAAGGGGCTCAGCCCGTCGATGCGGCCTTCCAGCAGGTCACCGCGCACCACGGCGGCCACGCCTTCGGGCGTGCCCGTCATGATCAGGTCGCCGGGCTGCAGTTCCCAGGCCGCCGACAGGTGCTCGATGGTCTCGGCAATGTTCCAGATCAGCTTGCCGATGTCGCTGCGCTGGCGGTCGGCGCCATTGACCTGCAGCGAGATCGCGGCCTTGGCGATGTCGCCGGCCTCGGCTGCCGGGGTGATGGGGCCGATGGGTGCGGCATGCTCGAAGGCCTTGCCGATGCACCAGGGTCGGCCCTGCTTCTTCATGTCGTTTTGCAGGTCGCGGCGCGTCATGTCCAGGCCCACGGCGTAGCCCCAGATGTAGTCCAGCGCATCGGCTGCCAGGATGTTCTTGCCCGCCTTGCCGATGGCCACGACGAGTTCGATCTCGTGGTGCAGGTTGGAGGTCAGCGTGGGGTAGGGCATGGTGCCCGTGGTGCCGGCCTCGACGGGCACGATGGCGTCGGCAGGCTTGAGGAAGAAGAAGGGCGGCTCGCGGCCGGTGAAGCCCATCTCCTTGGCGTGTTCTTCGTAGTTGCGGCCCACGCAGTAGATGCGGTGCACGGGGAAGCGCTCGGGGCGGCCCAGGACGGGTACGCTGGCCACGGCGGGCGGGTTGAAAACGTAGCTCATGTCGGTGTTCCTCTGGCGCCTTGTCTCTTGGGCGCCGCCGCAAGTGTGCCATGCATCGGCGCGGCTGCACGGTATGCTTTGCAGTCTATGAAGCTCCACACCTACTTCCGCTCGTCGGCCTCCTACCGCGTGCGCATTGCGCTGCAGATCAAGGGCCTGGACTATGAATCCGTACCCGTGCACCTGCTGCGCGGCGACCACAAGGCGCCGGCCTATGCCCAGCATGTCGGCGATGCGCTGGTGCCGGCGCTGGAGACCGAGGACGGCCACTGGCTGACCCAGTCCATGGCCATCATCGAATATCTCGATGAGACCCATGCCGAAATACCGCTGCTGCCGCGTGACGCCCTGGGCCGTGCCCATGTGCGCGCACTGGCCCAGATGGTGGCCTGCGAGATCCATCCGCTCAACAACCTGCGCGTGCTCAAGTACCTGGTGCGCAACCTGGGTGTCTCCGACGAGGCCAAGAGCGGCTGGTACGTGCATTGGGTGCGATCGGGCCTGGAGGCCTTCGAGCGCCAGCTGGACCTGCTGGCCGCCGAGCGCGAGGCCGCCGGCCTGCCGCCTTCGCTGTTTTGCTGGGGCGACACGCCCACGCTGGCCGATTGCTGCCTGGTGCCGCAGATCTTCAACGGCCGCCGCTTCAACGTGAGCCTGGACGGCCTGCCGCGCCTGGCGGCCATCGTCGATCGCTGCGAGGCGCTGCCGGCCTTCCAGAAGGCCCATCCCTCGGCCTGCCCCGACGCGGAATGAGCGCGGCCCGGCCTGACTCCATCCCCGGCAACCTCCCCGGCACCATCCCCGCATCCTGGCTGGTGCCCGACTGGCCCGCGCCGCCCGGCGTGCACGCGCTGTGCACCTCGCGCGAAGGCGGTGTCAGCACGGCGCCCTGGGGCAGCCTGAACCTGGGCGACCATGTGGGCGACGACCCGCAGGCCGTGCGCGCCAACCGCCAGCGCCTGCAGGAGATCGTGCGTGCGGATACGCCGGATGCCTGCGCGGTGTTCCTGCAGCAGGTGCATGGCGTGGATGTCATCGCACTGGATGCAGGCAGCGCGCAGGGCCAGGCCTTCGATGCCTGCGTGACCAGCGCCTCGGGCGTGGTCTGCACCATCATGGTGGCCGACTGCCTGCCCGTGCTGCTGGCCCATCGCAGCGGCGCCGTGGTGGGCGCGGCCCATGCGGGCTGGCGCGGTCTGGCCGGAATGCCGCCTGGCCATGCGGGTCAGCCGTTGGCAGGCGGTGTGCTGGAGTCTCTGTTCAAGCGCTTTGCCGATCAGCTCCGGACCGCGCCCGAGCAGGTGGCGCCGCAGACCCTGGCATGGCTGGGCCCTTGCATCGGTCCGCGTTCCTTTGAGGTCGGTGCCGAGGTGCGCGCTGCCTTCATCGCGCATGACGCCGCCGCCGCCGCGCATTTGACCGCCATACCTCAGGCGGGCGAGGGCACCCCCAAGTACTTGGCCAGCCTGGCCGGGCTTGCGCGCCAGCGCCTGGCGGCGCTGGGCATCACTGCCATCCATGGCAATGACGGCAGCGACGCATGGTGCACGGTGCTCAACGACTCACGGTTCTTTTCGCACCGGCGCGACGCTGCCCGCCTGGGCAGCAGCGGCCGATTCGCCGCCTGCATCTGGAAGGACTGAGGGCGCGGGCGCGTCCGGTGCGTCCGCCGTGCCCTGCGAGACCTGCTGCTGCGCCAGCCAGGCCTGGCGCTCGGCCAGTTCGCGCGCATGGCGCTTTCGGTTGCGCGCGGGCGTACCCATGATGTAGATCACGATGGACAGCGGCAGCAGTCCATACAGTGCGAAAGTGACCAGGGCGCCGAGTATGCTGCCCGTGGGGCTGGCGGCTTCGGCCACGGCCATCATCAGCGTGACATACAACCAGGCGATAACAACGAGATACATGGTCGATTCGAAAAAGGCGCACCGGGCACGGGTTTTTGTGGAGGGCTGTGCCGGGCAACGGGGGGCTCGCCTGGGTCACAATCAAAACGGATGCCCCGCAAGCCCCAGGCTATTGCGAACGGCATCCGCGAACAAGGATGCAGCATGAATTTTGACCCACTCGCAGGCCTGCCAGGCCAACCCATCCAGCAATTCTGGAACGAGCAATGGAGCCGGACGCTGCAGATACTGCAGCAGATGGGATCACCGGGAATGCCGGGGGCACAGGGCGCGGGCATGCCGGACATGGCCCAGGCCTGGAAGGCTGCAGTCCCCGAACCCGGCGCCTTGCCCGAAAACGCGCTGTCGCTGGACCCCGAAAAGCTGCTGGATCTGCAGCGCCAGTACCTGGACGGCGCCAAGGCCATGTGCGAGCAGGGCGGCGCCCAGGCGCTGCTGGCCAAGGACAAGCGCTTCAACACCCAATCCTGGGCCGACAACCCGCTGACGGCGGCCACCGCAGCCACCTATCTGCTCAACAGCCGCATGCTCATGGGCCTGGCCGAGGCCGTGCAGGCCGACGAGAAGACCCGCAACCGCGTGCGCTTCGCTGTGGAACAGTGGCTGGCGGCCATGTCGCCCAGCAACTTCCTGGCACTCAATGCAGAGGCGCAGAAGAAGGCCATCGAAACCCAGGGCGAGAGCCTGGCCCTGGGCGTGGCCAACCTGCTGGCCGACATGCGCCAGGGCCATGTCTCCATGACCGACGAGAGCCTGTTTACCGTGGGCAAGAACGTTGCCACCACCGAAGGCGCCGTGGTGTTCGAGAACGAGCTGTTCCAGCTCATCGAGTACAAGCCGCTGACGGACAAGGTGCACGAGCGTCCCTTCCTCATGGTGCCGCCGTGCATCAACAAGTTCTACATCCTGGACCTGCAGCCCGACAACTCGCTGATCCGCTATGCCGTCAGCCAGGGCCACCGCACCTTCGTGATGAGCTGGCGCAATCCCGACGACAGCCTTGCGCACAAGACCTGGGACAACTACATCGAAGACGGCGTGCTCACCGGCATCCGCGTGGCACGCGAGATCGCAGGAGCCGAGCAGATCAACGTGCTGGGCTTTTGCGTGGGCGGCACCATGCTGTCCACCGCGCTGGCCGTGCTGCAGGCACGCCACGACCGCGAGCATGGCGCAGCTGCTGCTCCGGCGGCCAAGGCGGCTCCAGCCAAGCGCGCGGCTGGCAGCCGCAGCGCCGCCCGCACATCCACAGCCCGCGCCACGGCGCCGGCCGGCGTGCCGTTTCCCGTGGCCAGCGTCACGCTGCTGACCACTTTCATCGACTTCAGCGACACCGGCATCCTCGATGTCTTCATCGATGAGTCCGTGGTGCGCTTCCGCGAAATGCAGATGGGCGAGGGCGGCCTCATGAAGGGCCAGGACCTGGCATCGACCTTCAGCTTTCTGCGTCCCAACGATCTGGTCTGGAACTACGTGGTGGGCAACTACCTCAAGGGCGAAACACCGCCGCCGTTCGACCTGCTGTACTGGAACAGCGACTGCACCAACCTGCCCGGCCCGTACTACGCCTGGTACCTGCGCAACCTTTACCTGGAAAACAAGCTGGTCCAGCCCGGTGCGCTGACCGTCTGCGGCGAGCGCATCGACATGCACCAGCTGCGCCTGCCGGCCTATATCTACGGCTCGCGCGAGGACCACATCGTGCCCGTGGGCGGCTCCTATGCATCGACCCAGGTGCTGGGTGGCGAAAAGCGTTTCGTCATGGGCGCATCCGGCCACATCGCGGGCGTGATCAATCCGCCGGCCAAGAAAAAGCGCAGCTACTGGCTGCGCGAGGACGGCCAGCTGCCGCCCACGCTCAAGGAGTGGCAGGCCGGCGCCGACGAGTACCCGGGCAGCTGGTGGGCCGACTGGAGCCCCTGGCTGGCCGAGCACGGCGGCAAGCTGGTCGCGGCGCCAAAGCAGTACGGCAAGGGCAGGGAATACACGGCCATCGAGCCGGCCCCGGGCCGCTACGTGCTGGCCAAGGCCTGAGGCACAATCGTTTCGATGCTGCAGCGCAATAACGCTGCGGCTTGAATGCAGGGTGCCGCTGCCGCAGCTTCGGCAGTGCGCGCCCGGGCATCCCTTCAAGAGTCCAAAGAAAGGTCCGTCATCATGGAAGACATCGTCATCGTTTCCGCTGTCCGCACTGCCGTTGGCAAGTTCGGCGGCACCCTTGCCAAGATCCCCGCCACCGAACTGGGCTCCATCGTGATCCGCGAGGCACTGAGCCGCGCCAAGGTCGGCACCGACCAGGTCGGTGAAGTCATCATGGGCCAGGTGCTGGCCGCTGGCGCAGGCCAGAACCCTGCACGCCAGGCCATGATGAAGGCCGGCATCGCCAAGGAAACCCCGGCCCTGACCATCAACGCGGTCTGCGGCTCGGGCCTGAAGGCCGTGATGCTGGCGGCCCAGGCCGTGGCCACGGGCGACAGCGAGATCGTCGTGGCCGGCGGCCAGGAAAACATGAGCCTGTCCCCCCACGTGCTGCCGGGCTCGCGCGACGGCCAGCGCATGGGCGAGTGGAAGATGGCCGACACCATGATCGTGGACGGCCTGTGGGACGTCTACAACCAGTACCACATGGGCATCACGGCCGAGAACGTGGCCAAGGAAAAGAGCGTCAGCCGCGAGCAGCAGGACGCCCTGGCCCTGGCCAGCCAGCAAAAGGCCACGGCCGCGCAGGACGCCGGCAAGTTCGTGGATGAGATCGTTCCCGTCAGCATTCCCCAGCGCAAGGGCGATCCCGTGGTCTTTGCGGCCGACGAGTACATCAACCGCAAGACCAACGCCGAGGCGCTGGCAGGCCTGCGTCCGGCCTTCGACAAGGCCGGCTCGGTGACGGCCGGCAATGCTTCGGGCCTGAACGACGGCGCCGCCGCCGTGGTGGTGATGAGCGCCTCCAAGGCCAAGGCCCTGGGCCTGACGCCGCTGGCGCGCATTGTCTCCTATGCCACCAGCGGCCTGGACCCCGCCACCATGGGCCTGGGCCCGGTGTTCGCCTCGCGCAAGGCGCTGCAGCGCGCGGGCTGGTCTGCGCAGGACGTGGACCTGTTCGAGCTGAACGAAGCCTTCGCGGCACAGGCCTGTGCGGTGAACCAGGAGCTGGGCATCGACCCGGCCAAGGTCAACGTCAACGGCGGCGCCATTGCCATCGGCCACCCCATCGGCGCATCGGGCGCCCGCATCCTGGTGACCCTGCTGCACGAGATGCAGCGCAGCGGCGCCAGGAAGGGTCTGGCCGGCCTGTGCATCGGCGGCGGCATGGGCGTGGCCATGACCGTGGAGCGCGTCTGAAAGGCTCCGGGAAAACGTTAGCAAGCTTTCAGGGTAGATCCTAGGCTTGACTAGGGCCTGCCCGAAGAGGGGCGCAGCGCACGCGCTGCATACTAGCCATGCGAGGGGGCCGGGCCCAGAGGCTCAGGCACCCTTGGCGATAACCGGCGTCAATGTTCCGGTTGTCATGGATAGATTGATCTGAAGCAACCATTGATTGACAGGAGAGAAGAATGGCTCAAAAAGTAGCGTATGTCACAGGGGGAATGGGAGGCATCGGAACGGCCATCTGCCAGCGTCTGCACAAGGAAGGCTTCAAGGTCATCGCAGGTTGTGGTCCGTCGCGCGACTTCCAGAAGTGGCTTGACGAGCAAAAGGCGCTGGGTTTCACCTTCCATGCATCGGTGGGCAATGTGGGCGACTGGGCTTCCACCGTCGAAGCCTTCAGCAAGACCAAGGCCGAGCACGGCAACATCGATGTGCTGGTCAACAACGCCGGCATCACGCGTGACCGCATGTTCATCAAGATGACGCCCGAAGACTGGCAGGCCGTGATCGAGACCAACCTCAACTCCATGTTCAACGTGACCAAGCAGGTCGTGGGCGACATGGTGGAAAAGGGCTGGGGCCGCATCATCAACATCAGCTCGGTCAACGGCGCCAAGGGCCAGGCCGGCCAGACCAACTACTCGGCCGCCAAGGCGGGCATGCACGGCTTCACCATGGCGCTGGCGCAGGAGATGGCCACCAAGGGCGTGACCGTGAACACCGTGAGCCCCGGCTACATCGGCACCGACATGGTCAAGGCCATCCGTCCCGACGTGCTGGAGAAGATCGTGGGCACCATCCCCGTCAAGCGCCTGGGCGAGCCCAGCGAGATCGCATCGATCATCGCCTGGCTGGCTTCGGAGGAAGGCGGCTATTCCACCGGCGCCGATTTTTCGGTCAACGGTGGCCTGCACATGCATTGAACCTGCAAGGGTTCGCACTGCAAAGGAGCCTCCGGGCTCCTTTTTTGTAGGGCAGCCCCGCGGCAAATGGCCCAGAAATGACAAAACCCGCTGAAGCGGGTTCTGTGGAAGAGGGGGTCTGCACGGAAGGCCGTCAGACCAGTGGTGTCAGAGACTGGGGCACCGAGTGCGCCAGCCAGCGCCTTAGCGCTTGCGATCGCGTTCGTCTTCGGGCCAGATGGACATGATGGCGTTCGTTTGCATGGAAACTTCTCCTGTATTGCTCTCTTAACGCGGGCTGGATTCAGCTGGTTGACAGGTTTTTAAAAAATTTTCGAAGGAAGTCGAAACTTTTTCGTGACCCGGTTTTCAAGCGCTGCGGGGGCCGCGCTTGCGGTCACGGTCATCCCATGGCCAGACAGCTTGGGCCAGCGCAGCGGCTGCAAAGCGGGTCTGCAGGGCGGTGTGGGAAAAGATGTCGGTCATTGCAGTCACTCCTTTGCGTGTTCAACGCGGGGCAGTGGCGGCAGGTTGACTCAGGGATTGCCCGAGGACGCAAGCAATTGCAAGCCCGGAGGTGGTGATCTGTCAGTTTGAAGACAGATTTCTGGCGCGGTGAGAAAAAATCCGTTTCCTGACAGAGGCTTACGGGCGTGGCGGGCCAATGTCGATGCTGTTACGCCTCGTTGCCCGCAATGCGTGGGCACAGGTCAACCCGGGGTGAAAACGTCCATCAGGCAAAAATCAGGGTCACGGCAGGCGCGTCGTCCACGATGTAGCCGCGGTACATGCCGGCGCTGTTGAAGGGGCAGTGCACGCGTCCGTCGCTGTCCACGGCCACCACGCCGCCCTGGCCACCGATGTGTGTCAGCGTGCCCCGCACTGCGGCGTCGGCTGCGAGTTCCAGGCTTTGCCCCAGGTAGCGCATGCGCGCATGGATGTCGTGCGCGAGGGCTGCGCGCAGGAAATGCTCTCCGGTTCCGGTGGCCGCCACGGCGCAGGTGGTGCTGTCGGCGTAGAAACCTGCGCCCACCACGGGCGTGTCGCCCACGCGCCCGGGGCGCTTGTTGGTCAGCCCGCCGGTGGATGCCGCGGCGGCCAGGTTGCCATGCACATCGCGCGCCACGGCGCCGACCGTGCCCATCTTGCCGTTCTCGTTCAGCGGAGCAGGGTGCGCCGCCAGTCCGCTGGCGTCGTGGTCCAGCAGCGCGGTCTGGCCGGATTGCGCCTGCACCCGGCGCAGCTGTGCCAGGCGCTCGGCAGAGTCGAAGTAGCCTGCATCCATCCGCGCCAGCCCGCGCTCATCGGCAAACCGCTGCGCCCCTTCGCCGACCAGGAGCACGCACTGGCCATCGTCAAGAACATGCCGCGCCAGCGCAATCGGATTGCGCACCTGGCTGACGGAGGCGACTGCGCCGGCCCGCAGGTTGCTGCCGTCCATCAGGCCGGCGTCCATCTCGTGGCGCGCGTCGCGCGTGTAGACGGAGCCGCGCCCGGCATTGAACAGCGGGCAGTCTTCCAGGGACTGGCACGCGGCCTGGACGGCGTCCAGCGCGCTGGCGCCGCGCCGCAGCAGGGCGGCGCCCGCCTCCAGCGCCTGGGCCAGCGCGGCGTGGTAGGGGGCCTCGTCGGCCTGGCCCTGGATGACGGTGCCTGCGCCGCCGTGTACGGCAATGGAAAATTTTCGGGAGTTCTGGGACATGTTCATTGGAGTGCGTAGCGCGATTCCAGGAAGCGGCCATAGCGGGCGATGCCCAGGCCGATGAGCAGGTAGACGGCACAGACCACCATGTACATCTCCACGAAGTACGCAATCCAGTGGGGGTCGCTCATGGCCATCTTCAGGGAGCCAGTGATGTCGTAGATGTTCACGATCGCCACCAGGGAGGTGTCCTTCACCGCGCCGATGAAGTTGCTCACCGTGGGCGCGATGGTCACGCGCAGCGCCTGCGGCAGGACCACGTGGCGCAACACCTGCACCCTGGTGAAGCCCATGGCCTGGGCCGCCATGACCTGGCCCTGGGGCACGGCCTGCAGCCCGCCGCGAAACACCTCGGCAAGATAGGCTGCGCTGAAGGCCGCCAGGCAGACGGCGATGCGGACCATGGGGTCCACCCGCCATTGCGCGGGCACCAGCATGGGCAGCACGAAGGCCCCGAAGAACAGCAGTGTGATCAGGGGCACGCCGCGCACGGCCTCGATGAAGCCCGTGCACAGGATGCGGATCAAGGGCAGGCTGGAGCGCCGGCCCAGCGCCAGCAGGATGCCCAGCGGAACGCCGGCCAGGCAGGCGATCACGGCAAGGAACAGGGTCAGCGGCAGGCCGCCCCACAGATCGCTGGGCACGGGTGCCAGGCCGGCCACACCGCCGGCCATCAGCACGCCAAAGCCGGTCAACCCGGCCAGCAGCATTGCCATGCCGGCGCGGCCGAAGAAGCGCGGTAGCGCCGCCACGCCCACGCTGCCCAGCAGCCAAAGGCTGGCGGCGACGGGGCGCCACTGTTCGGCCACGGGATAGCGGCCCAGGAATACCAGGCGGTATTTCTCGCGCACCACGCCCCAGCAGGCGCCGGCCGCAGCGCGGCATGTGTCGGGGTTGGCTGCGGTTTCGGCGTCGAGCAGGCCCCAGGCCAGCAGTTTCCAGCCCGCCCACAGCGCGGCCAGCAGCAGCGTGGCGGTGATGAGCCCGGAGAGCGCATCCGGAAACAGGCTGGCGCGCAGGCGCTGCGCCAGCGGAACCCGGGGCGGGGCCACCGGCAGGGCCGGTGCGCGGAGTACGGCACTCATGGGCAGGTCTTTCCCGGCTAGCGTGTGATAAAGGCACTGCGCTGGTTGAAGGCATTCAGTGCCAGCGAGGTCAGCAGGTTGATGGCCAGGTAGACCACCGCGATGATGGTCACGCATTCGATGGCCTGGCCGGTCTGGCTCATGGCGGTGTTGGCGACCATCACCACGTCGGGGTAGCCGATGGCCACGGCCAGCGAGGAGTTCTTGATGGTGCTGAGCGCCAGGTTGGTATAGGGGGGAATGATCACCCGCAGGGCCTGCGGCAGCACGACCAGGCGCAGCTGCTGGCCGCGGCGCATGCCCAGGGCCGAGGCAGCGTTCCATTGCCCGCGCGGCACGGCCTGCAGACCGGCGCGCACGATCTCCGCGCAATAGGCGGCGGCATACAGGCCGAGGGCTCCCACCAGGGCCAGGAATTCAGGCGTCAGCGCCAGTCCTCCGTCGATGCCGAACATGCCCGGTTGCGGAGAACTCCAGTGCCAGCCAGCCGCGCTGTCGTACACCGGGCCGGGCAGGGCCAGCCCCGCCTTGCTCAGAAAGCCCAGGGGGCCGATGGCCAGAGGGTGGTCCACATCGGGCAGCAGCGAAGTCAGCGCGAAATACCACAGCAGCACCTGCACCAGCAGCGGGATGTTGCGCGCCACATCGACATAGAGGCGCACGGCGCCGCGCAGCAGCGGATGCCTTGCCACGGCGGCCACGCCCAGCAGCAGGCCCAGCACGGTGGCCAGCGCGAGCGCGGGCACGGCGGCGCGAACCGTGTTGGCCACGCCGGCTGCGACCGCACGCAGGTAGCTGTCGCCGGGCTCGTAGGGCAGCAGCCCTTCGGAGATGGAAAAGCCGGCTGTCTGCTCCAGAAAGCCGAAGCCCCCGGCAATGCCGCGCGCGGCCATGTTGCGGCTGGCGTTGTGCGCCAGCCAGCCCAGCAGCAATATCAGCAGCCAGCCGATGGCGAGCTGCAAGGCCAGCCGGCCCCAGCGTGGCCGGGTGGGGGCCGGTGGCTGCCGTGCCCCGGTGTCGATGGCATTCACGGCTTTCACAGCATCTACAGCGTTCGCGGCGTTCATGGCAGGGTGCCCTCGGCGCGTCAGTTCATCGGCGGCGACATCATCAGGCCGCCCTTGGTGAACAGCGCGTTCTTGCCGCGCGGCACGTTCAGGCCCGACCTGGCGCCCAGGTTGCGCTCATAGCTCTCGCCATAGTTGCCCACGGCCTTGACGATGCGCAGCGCCCATTCCTTGTCCAGCCCCAGCTGCTTGCCCAGGTCGTCGCTCTGGCCCAGGAAACGCTTGACCTGAATGCTGTCGGAGCGGGTCTTGAGCTCGTCGGCATTGGCCTGGGTGATGCCCAGTTCCTCGGCCTCGATCATGGCGTTGAGTGTCCAGCGCACGACGGCGAACCATTCGTCGTCACCGCGGCGCACGGCCGGGCCGGCCGGCTCCTTGGAGATGACTTCGGGCAGGATCACGTAGTCGTCGGGGTTGGCCAGCTCCTTGCCGCGCAGCACGGCCAGGGCGCCGAGGTCGCCGGTATAGGCCTGGCAGCGCCCGCTGCTGAAGGCCTGCAGGGCCGCTTCGGGGTTGTCGAACACCACCGCCTTGTAGTTGAGCTTGTGGGCGCGAAAGTACTCCGACAGAGTCTTTTCCGTGGTGGATCCGCTGATCACGCAGATGGTGGCGCCAGAGAGCTGCTTGACGCTGTTCAGGCCGGGTTTCTTCCTGGCCATGAAGCCCTGGCCGTCGTGGAAATTGATGCCCGCCCACATCAGGCCCAGGCCGTTGTCGCGCGTGAAGGTCCAGGTGGTGTTGCGTGCCAGCAGATCGATCTCGCCGGATTGCAGCGCCGTGATGCGTGTCTGGCCGCTGGTGGGGATGAATTTCACCTTGGTGGCGTCGCCCAGGGTGGCAGCCGCCACGGCGCGGCAGAAATCCACGTCCAGCCCGGACCAGTTGCCGCTGCCGTCGGCCAGCGCAAAGCCTGCGCGCCCCGTGTGCACACCGCAGGCCACGGCGCCGCGCTGCTTGATGCCATCCAGTGTCTTGCCTGCGTGGGCCGGCGCGGCAGCGAGCGTGGCCGCGGCGGCCATCGAGGCGAAAAGAAAGCGGAAACGGGCAGGGGCATTCATGCGGAGTCCTTTGCGGCGGGATGGGGGGCCTGGGGTTGCGGCTTGCTCGCCGCAGGTGAAGCGGGGCTGCTGTCCGGTGTCAGGTAGGGAAGCACCGACTCGGACAGTTCGACCAGGCTGCGCACGGCCTGGGGCGTGGCGCGGATGACCTGGGTGGCCAGCGCTTCGACCATGGCCATGGCCGCCAGCACCGACGATGGCAGCAGAGGGTGGGCGGCAGGGGCCAGCAGCACGTAGTCGGCCTGGCCGGTCAGCGGGCTGGTGGCCTCGTCGGTGATGGCGATGGTCAGGGCGCCCCGCTGGCGCGCATGCGCCGTCAGCTCCACCGCTTCGCGTGAGTAGCGCGGCAGCGAGATCGCGATCAGCACGTCCTGCTCCGTCAGCCCTGTCATGCGGCGTACCGCCTGTTCCGATCCGCCTGCGGAGGTCACTTCCACCACCTGCGGCAGATAGGGCTGCAGCGCGTCGGCGCCAAAGGCTGCCACATGGTGGGAGCTGCCAAAGCCCATGAACAGGACGCGCCGCGCGCGGCAGATGCGCTGGGCCAGTTGGTCGAGCAGGCCGGGGTCGCAGGCCTGTGCGGCCGCCTGCAGATTGCGCTGCGTGTGCTCGAAGGCCTGCGCTCCCACGGCGCTTGCGGCAGGCTCGTGCGCCGCGCGCAGCTTGTTCACGGGCTCCAGGGCCTGTTGCAGCTGGCGGCCCAGGTGCAGGCGCAGATCGGCAAAGCCTTCGTAGCCGGCGTGCTTGGCGAAGCGGTTGACGGCAGCCAGGGAGCCTCCGCAGGCATTGGCCACTTCCTCGGCGCTCAGCGTGACGGCCAGGACCGGATGCGCGGCCATCCAGCGGCCGACCCGGGCGACGGCGGGCGAGCCATCGACGCTGGCGCGCAGCAGTTCCTGTACGGCAGGATGGGGATGGAGTTCCATGAATGAATGAAAGTGAATGGTCTCTTTCATTCATTATTTTTTAGGAATGAAATATTTCATTCAGGGGAAACCCTGAACCGAACGATCCATGCGTTCCGCTGGCTACGTGGGAGTGCGAGGGCGTGAGGGGAGTGGGGGGGAGGGCGGGGCCTCAGGGGCGCACTTGGGCTGGGCCGAAGTGGAGCGCCGTCTTCACGCAGGACGACGCTTGTGGCAGGCGGTCCAATGGGACCGCCTGGTTTTCGAGAACGACTGGAATCAGTCGGACATCGCGGCCGACAGCTGCTCGATCTGCTCGCTCAGTTCCAGCCAGCGTTCCTCCAGGCTGTCGATCTCGTCGTTGCAGGCCTTGAGGCTGCGGCCTGCTTCGGCCATCTCGGCGGGCGAGATGGGCTGGCTCAGCAGGCCCTCCAGCCGCGTGCGTTCGGCCTGCAGCTGGGGCAGGCGCTTGTCCAGCTGTTCCAGTTCCTTCTTGAACGGCCGGGTCTTCTCGGCCATTTGCTGGCGGGCCAGGGCGGCCAGGCGCCGTTGCTCGCGCTGGTCTCCGGCACTGGCGGCCGGCGGCATGGATGGGGCAGCGGGGGCCGGGGCCAGCGCAGCAGCCACGGGGGCCTGCACTGCAGGTGCTGCAGCTGCTGCACCTGCTGCGGGCTCCACCTGCGCTGCCGCCTTGCTGGTGGCCGCAGCCGCCTGTTCGGCCTTGCGGGCTTCCTCGCGCAGGCGGCGGGATTCTTCCAGCAGGTAGCGCTGGTAGTCGTCCAGGTCGCCGTCGAAGGGGCCGACCACGCCACGGCCGACCAGCCAGAAGTCCTCGCAGACCGAGCGCAGCAGGGCGCGGTCGTGGCTGACCAGCATGACGGTGCCGTCGAAGTCGTTGATGGCCATGGCCAGGGCCTCGCGCGTGGCCAGGTCCAGGTGGTTGGTGGGCTCGTCCAGCAGCAGCAGGTTGGGGCGCTGCCAGACGATCATGGCCAGCACCAGGCGCGCCTTCTCGCCGCCGCTCATGCTGCCCACGGCCTGCTTGACCATGTCGCCGCTGAAGTTGAACGTACCCAGGTAGCTGCGCAGGTCCTGCTCGCGCGCCTGCGGGCCGGTGGCGCCGGTGTCCCGTGCCAGGCGGATCATGTGCTCCATCGGGTTTTCGCCGGGGCGCAGCACGTCCAGTTCCTGCTGGGCGAAGTAGCCGATGTTCAGGCCCTTGCCTTCGGTCACGGTGCCGGCCAGGGCCTTCATCTCGCGCGCGATGGTCTTGACCAGGGTGGACTTGCCCTGGCCGTTGGCGCCCAGGATGCCGATGCGCTGGCCCGCCAGCACCGAGCGGTTGACGCCGCGCAGGATGGTGGTCGCCTGGCCTTCGTCGTCCAGGTAGCCGAATGCGGCGTCCGTGATGGCCAGCATGGGGTTGGGCAGGTTGGCCGGCGGCTTGAACTCGAAGGTGAAATCGGCGCTGGCCAGCATGGGCGCGACCTTTTCCATGCGCTCGATCTGCTTGACGCGGCTTTGCGCCTGCTTGGCCTTGGAGGCCTTGGCCTTGAAGCGGTCGATGAATTTTTGCAGGTGGGCGATCTTTTCCTGCTGGCGCTCGAACGAAGCCTGCTGCAGCAGCATCTGCTGGGCGCGCAGTTCCTCGAACTTGCTGTAGTTGCCGCCATAGCGCGTGACCTGCGCGTTTTCGATGTGCAGCGTGGTGTTGGTGATGGCGTCCAGGAATTCGCGGTCATGGCTGATCACGACCAGGGTGCCGGGGTAGCGCTTGAGCCAGGCTTCCAGCCAGACCAGGGCGTCCAGGTCCAAGTGGTTGGTGGGCTCGTCCAGCAGCAGCAGGTCGGAGGGGCACATCAGCGCGCGCGCCAGCTGCAGGCGCATGCGCCAGCCGCCCGAGAAGCTGTTGACGGGGTGCTCCAGCTCGGAGACCTTGAAGCCCAGGCCCAGGATCAGGGCCTGTGCGCGCGGCACGGCGTCGTGCGCGCCGGCATCGGCCAGGTCCACGTGGGCGTGGGCGATGGCCATGCCGTCCTCGCTGGCCTCGGCGGCCGCGAGCTGGGCATTGAGCTCGCTCAGGCGGGTGTCGCCGTCCAGCACGAACTGGGTGGCCGTCTCCGAGGTCTCGGGCATGTTCTGCGCGACCTGGCCCAGGCGCCATTGCGAGGGGATGGAGAACTCTCCGCCGTCCTCGGCCAGGCTGCCGTTGAGCAGGGCGAACAGGCTGGACTTGCCGGCGCCATTGCGTCCGACAAGGCCGACTTTTTCACCGGGGTTGATGGAGACGGAGGTGCTGTCCAGCAGCACGCGGGTGCCGCGGCGCAGGGTAATGTTGCGAAGGCTGATCATGAATGGGCAGGATTATCCCAGCGATTGCGCCAGGGCAGGATTGCCGCCCGCCATGCCCGTGCCCGGCCACGGTGCAAAGCCCTGGTACCAGTCCCTAGATCGGCTGTATGCCCACGCGCTGCATCATGGACTGGGTGAACTGGATCTCGCGCTCGAAGCCCTTGGCATAGGCTTCGGCGCTGGTGATGGCGACCTTGCCGCCTTCCTGCTCCAGCAAGGCGATGACCTTGGGCTGCCTGAGCACCTCCTCCAGCGCCGTGCGCAGCCGCTGGACGATGGCCTCGGGCGTGGCGGCCGGCACGGACACACCGCCCCAGGACGTGAGGTTGACGTCGGGCACGCCCAGCTCGGCCAGGGTCTGCACCTGGGGCAGCTTGGCGTTGCGCTGGGGGCCGGCAATGGCCAGCGGCACCAGCCTGCCCGCCAGCACCTGGGAATAGGCCACGGAAAACAGCGGGGCGCCGAAGGCCACCTGCTGGCCCAGCACGGCATTGACCAGCTCGGACGCGCCCTTGTAGGGCACATGGTTGACCTGCAGGCCCATGCTGGAGGCCAGCATTTCCACGCCCAGGTGCGATGGCGTGCCCACGCCGCCCGATGCATAGTCCAGCGCGCCCGGCCTGGCCTTGGCGCGGGCGGCCAGGTCATCCAGCGTGCGCATCCCCGAGTCGGCATGCACGACGACCAGGATGTCCGAGCGCGACATGCCCAGCACATGGCGGAAGTCCTTGAACACGTCGTAGCCCGGGCTTTTGTACATGCGCATGGCGGCGGCCATGGGCGAGCCCGAGTACAGCAGGGTGTAGCCGTCCGCCGGCGCCTTGGCCACCTGGCGGGCGCCGATGTTGCCGCCCGCGCCGGCGCGGTTGTCTATCACCACGGGCTGGCCCAGCTGGGCCGACAGCGCCTCGGCCACGATGCGCGCGGCCGTGTCGGGGCTGGTGCCGGCCAGGTAGGGCACCACCCATTTGATGGGGCGCGTGGGCCAGACGCTGTCGTGCGCGGAAGCTGTGGCGGCCCAGGGCAGGCCTGCCGCAAGCGATGCGGCGCCTGCAGCCCGCAGGAATTGGCGGCGGTCCTGGCCGCTGCTGGTGATGTGTGGCATGGCTTTGTCTCCTGGTCTTTTGTCTTTTCTGTTTGCTGGGGGAGTGCTGGGGCTGCCGGCCAGCCTCAGGCGCCGGCCCGCTCCAGCAGCTCCTTGGCGATGGTGTTGCGCTGTATCTCGCTGGTGCCCGTGAGCACGCGGTACATGCGCAGCATGCGGAACAGGAATTCCACGCGCCGGCCCTGGACGATGCCTTCGCCGCCATGGATCTGCACGGCGCGGTCGGCAATGCGGAACGCCGTCTCCGAGCAGAACAGCTTGCTCATCGAGGCCTGGGCGCGCGCATCGATGCCGGCGTCGATGGCGCGGGCCGTCTGCACCATCAGTGCGCGCGCGGCCATCCATTCGGTGGCCATGTCGGCCAGCATGTGCTGTATGGACTGGAACTGGGCAATGCTGCGGCCGAATTGCTGGCGCCCCAGCGCATAGTCGCGCGCATCGCGCAGCGCCACCTGCGCCAGCCCCAGCATGGCCGGGCAGTGCAGCAGGCGGTTGACGGTGATGCGGCCCAGCGCCAGGGCCAGGCCCCGGCCCGGCTCGCCGATCAACTGGGCAGCGGGCACGCGGCAGCCGTCGAGCACGATGTCGCCCGTGCTCGATTGACCGGCCATGGTCTTGTAGCCGCTGACCACCTGCACACCCGGTGCATGCAGGTCCACGAAGAAGGCGCTGATCTCGCGTTGCGGGCTGCCCTCGGGCGCGGTCGAGGCCATGAGCACGGCGAAGTCGGCAAACGGCGAGCCCGAGATGAAGCGCTTGCGGCCGTGGAGCACGTAATGGTCGCCTTCCAGCACGGCGCGCGTCTCCAGCGCGCCCGCGTCCGAGCCGGCCGCCGCCTCGGTCAGCGCAAAGCAGATGGACTTTTCGGCGCGTGCCACGGGCAGGATGAACTGCTCCATCTGCAAGGGCGTGGCCTTGCGGATCAGCGCGCCTATGCGCGGCGGGCCGCTGAGTTCGCCCAGCACATGGGGCGCGAAGGGCGATCCCGTGGCGTAGATGGCCTCCTTGACCAGCACCTGGTCGAGCACGGACAGGCCGGCGCCGCCCATGGCCTCGGGCAGGGTCATGCCGTAGAAGCCGCGCGCATGCGACAGCTTCCAGACCTGGCGCAGCAAATCGGTGGAGGCGCTGTTTTCATGGTCCACACCATGCGCGCGGGCGAGGTCGGCCAGTTCGCCGTGGATGAAGGCGTTGAGCGCGTCGATCAGGCCGGCTGCGCGCTCGGAGCCTTCAAAGGGCATTTCCAGCAGGGCAGCGTTGGCGGTGGGGAGTGTGTCTTTGGCGTTCATCTCAGTTCACCTTGCGGGCGTGGTTGGCCCAGTAGGGCGCCTGCACGGCGCGGCGCATGACCTTGCCGTTGGGGTTCTTGGGCAGTTGCTGCACGAATTCGATGTGGCGCGGGCGCTTGAAGCCGCCCAGGCGCTCGGCGCAGAAGCGGTCCAGCGCGGCACTGTCGCCGGCCAGGCCGGGCTTGAGCACGATGTGGGCGGCCACGGCCTCGCCCCATTTGTCGTCGGGGATGGCGAACACGCAGGCATCGGCCACCGAGGCGTGTTCGTAGAGCACGGACTCCACCTCGGACGGATAGACGTTGAAGCCGCCGCTGATGACCATGTCCTTCTTGCGGTCCACGATGTAGACAAAGCCCTGCTCGTCCATGCGGGCCAGGTCGCCCGTGTGGTAGCGGCCGTTTTTGAGCACCTCGGCCGTCAGCTCGGGCGCGCGCCAGTAGCCTGCGAAGACATCGGTGCCGCTGACCACGATCTCGCCGATCTCGCCCTCGGGCACGCGGCGGCCTTCGTCGTCCACCACCTCCACCAGGGATTCCAGGAAGGGCCGGCCGCAGGATGCCAGCCGCTCGGGCCGCGACGCGCGCGCCTGCAGGTGGTCCTGCACCGTCAGGCCGCAGACGCCGGAGGTGGTCTCGCCCGCGCCGTAGCCCTGGGACAGGATGGGGCCGAACACGTCCATGGCCTGCAGGATGCGCGCGGGCGCCATGGGCGCTGCGCCGTAGCCCAGGCGTTGCAGGTCGGGCAGCGGGCGGTAGCGGCCGCCGATCTCGGCCAGCAGCATGTTGATCATGGTGGGCACCATGAAGGTATGGGTGACGCGCCGCGCCTGCATCTCGGCCATGAAGGCGCCCGGCTCGAAGCCCGAGAACAGGTGGATGGTGGCGCCCGTGCACAGCGCCGGCACCATCTGCATGCCCGAGGCGTGGGTGACCGGCCCCACCAGTCCCAGCACATGGCCGGCCTGCATGCCCTCGCCGCGCATCAGGAACTTGCGCAGCTGGGCCAGGCGGTTGCCGAAGGTCTGCATGGCGGCCTTGAGCACGCCCGACGAGCCCGAGGTGTAGTGCAGCACGGCCACCTCGTGCTCGTGCACGTCCACGGGCTGGAAGCGGTCGCTGGCGCGGGCGAGCAGCGCTTCGTAGTTGCTGTCGGCAGGGCCGTCCAGCAGCAGCAGGCGCACGTCGGCAGACTGCAGGTGCGGCTTGAAGGCCTCGGCGCGCGCGGCCGTGGTCACGATGATGGAAGCATCGCTGTTGGCCGCGATATCGCCTACTTCGCGTGGAGACAGGCGTGCGTTGAAGGGCGCCTTGATGAGCCCGGCCTTGTAGCAGGCGATCTCGATCTCCACGATTTCCACGCAATTGGGCAGGTAGATGCCCACGCGGTCGCCGCGGGCCAGCCCCTGGGCAAGCAGGGCGTTCGCCACGCGGTTGGAGCGCTGCTCAAGCTCTGCGTAGCTGATGCTGCGCGTGGCGCTGGTCACCGCAGGTTGCTCGGCATGGGCCCTGCAGCTGCGTGCGACGAGTTCGCCGACATTGGGTATGGGGAGGGAATGGGGGTGGCCTGCGGTGGGCCGGGATGTCTCGTGCATGGCATTCCTTGGCTGAAGCCGCGCGTTTTGCGCGGCGTGCCATGCACTGTTGCAGAAGAGGACCGGGCCGGGGAAATACCGATTAGTGATTCAGTTGCATCAGAAAAATTGATGTCCAGACCAACCCTTGCCGTTTTTGCTGATGACCATCGGACTGCCGCACTACGCTGGGCTGCTGCATCACATCTGCTGCGGATGCTGCCAGCGCGCCTGCCAGAGGCCCGCCGTGATCAGTTGCCGGGCCTGGTCCAGCAGTGCCTGCCGGACCACCTGCAGTGCCGGGTCACCGCCGCGGTTGGCCTGCACGGCCAGGAAGTAGCGGCGCAGCAGCGAGGGCGCCGCGACCTGGGCCACGATCCAGCCGGGCTGGAGGCCCGTGGGCGCCGCCTTGGCGCCCTCGCGCAGCCAGGCGGGCGCATCGCTCAGCGAGCAGGCGGGCGTGAAGGTGAAGCCCGCGCCGCAGTGGTAGAGCGAGCGGATGACGCGGGCGGAATCGTGTTCGTGGACGATGTTCAACCGCAGCTCCCGCGCATCGGCGGCGGCCTCCACGGTCTGGCGGATGGAAAAGCGGCGCGACTGCAGCACCAGCGGCAGCTGGCAGGCATGGGCAAAGTCCATGTGCGGCAGGCCGCCGTCCGGCGCCGGGCGCAGCAGCGGGGCCACGCTGCCATCGCCATCCTGGCCGCAGACGTAGATGGATTCCTCGGCCATGGGCTGCACCTGCAGGTCATGCAGGCTGGCCGTGTCCACAAGAATGGCCAAGTCGGCGCGCCGGTCCAGCATGGCCTTTTGCACCATCAGGCTCAGGTCGTCGAGCACGAAGATGCGTATGCGCGGGTGGCTGTGGCGCAGGCTGGCAATCAGGGGGCCTGCCAGCAGGCTGGTCAGCAAAAAGGGCAGGGCGATGGTGACCGAGCCTTCGGGGCCTTGGGGCAGGCGCTGTATGCGCTCGCGCATGGCATCGGCGTCGGACAGCAGGCGGCGGGCATCCTCGTACAGCTGCGCGCCGGCCGGGGTGGGGGTCACGCCGGCGTGGCTGCGCTCCAGCAGTTGCGCACCCAGCTCGCCTTCCAGCTTCTTGATCTGCGCCGTGAGCGCGGGCTGGGCCACGTACAGCGAGTGCGCGGCGCGCGAGAGGCTGCCAGCCTCCAGCACGGCGATGAAGTAGCGCAGCGCCCGCAGGTCCATCTCAGCCCAGGGGGCGGTAGGTGGGGCGCAGGGCCTCGATATCGCCTTCGGTCCAGGCGCGCAGTGCCTCCTGGGTGATCAGCAGCACCTGCTCGTCGCCCGAGCTGGTGTCCAGCCAGAACACGGGCAGGTCGGGGAAGGCGGCTTCGAAGAAGTCCTTTTCATTGCCGATTTCCAGCACGACCACGCCTTCCTTGGCCAGGCGCGAGGGCAGGTCCTGCAGCAGGCGGCGGATGAAGTCCATGCCGTCGGCACCACCGGCCAGCGCCAGCTCGGGCTCGGCCTGGTATTCGGCAGGCAGGCGCGACATGCTGTCGGCATTCACATAGGGCGGGTTGCACAGCACCAGGTCCCAGGGGCCGGGCAGGGCGGCCAGGCCGTCGCTCTCCAGCAGTTGCACGCGCTCGGCGAGCTCATGGCGGTCCACGTTGATGCGGGCCACGGCCAGCGCGTCGGCCGAGATGTCGGCGCCCGTGACCTCGACCTCGGGCCAGGCCATGGCCGCCAGGCAGGCCAGGCTGCCGTTGCCGGTGCACAGGTCCAGCACGCGGCGCGTGCGGTCGGACAGCCAGCCGTCGATGCTGCCGTCGGCCAGCAGTTCGGCAATGAAGCTGCGCGGCACGATGGCGCGCTCGTCCACGTAGAAGGGCACGCCCTGCAGCCAGGCCTCGCGCGTGAGGTAGGCGGCGGGCTTGCGTGTGCGGATACGCTCTGCGAACAGCTCGGCCACTTCGGCCTGCTGCTCGGCGCTCACCGGCTGGCTGGCCAGGGACTCGGGCGCGCCCGGCGCCAGTTCGCTGTCCAGTGGCAGGCCCAGCTTCCAGAGCGTGAGCCAGGCCGATTCGTCTTCGGCCGTGGCCGTGCCGTGGCCAAAGGCCACGCCGGCCGCAGTGAGCGCCGCGGCGCCCGAGGCCACGAGGTCGGCGATGGTGCTGCCCGAGATGGCGGGAATATTGGCAGGGGTGGGGGCGGATGTCATCGTCGGCTCCTTGGGCGCGCGTTCAGGCGGCCTGCTGGCGCTGCAGCTCCTGGAGCGTGCGGCGGTAAATGTTCTTGAGGGGCTCGATGTCGGCCACCACGATGTGCTCGTCGATCTTGTGGATGCTGGCGTTGGGCGGGCCCACTTCCACGACCTGGCTGCAGATCTGGGCGATGAAGCGGCCGTCGCTGGTGCCGCCCGTGGTGGACAGCTCGGTCTCCAGGCCGGTCTCGGCGCGGATGGCCGCCTGCACGGCGTTCACCAGCGTGCCCGGCGTGGTCAGGAAGGGCTGGCCGCCGATGGTCCAGGCCAGCTCGTACTCCAGTCCATGGCGGTCCAGCACGGCGTGCACGCGCTGCTGCAGCGATTCGGCCGTGGACTCGGTGCAGAAACGGAAGTTGAAGTCGATGGTCACATGGCCGGGGATGACGTTGGATGCGCCCGTGCCGCCATGCATGTTGCTGATCTGCCAGCTGGTGGGCGGGAAGAAGGCGTTGCCCTCGTCCCAGCGCGTGGCGGCCAGTTCGGCCAGGGCCGGCAGGGCCTGGTGGATGGGGTTGCGCGCCAGCTGCGGGTAGGCGATGTGGCCCTGGATGCCCTTGACGGTGAGGCGTCCGCTCATGGTGCCCCGGCGGCCGTTCTTGATCATGTCGCCCGTGCGGTCCACGGAGGTGGGCTCGCCCACGATGCACCAGTCCAGGCGCTCGCCGCGCTCGCGCAGCAGCTCGACCACGACCTTGGTGCCGTCCACCGAAGGGCCTTCCTCGTCGCTGGTCAGCAGCAGGGCAATGTCGAAGGAGGGAGTTGGCGTCTCGGCCAGGAACTCCTCCAGTGCCACGACAAAGGCGGCGATGGAGGTCTTCATGTCGCTGGCGCCGCGGCCGTACAGCTTGCCGTCGCGGTGCGTGGGCACGAAGGGCGGGCTGCTCCACTGCTCCAGGGGGCCGGTGGGCACCACGTCGGTATGACCGGCAAAGACCAGCACGGGCCGGTCGGTGCCTGCGCCGGAGCGCCTGGCCCAGAGATTGCGCACGCGAAAGCTGTCGGGGCCGCTGTCGATGCGCTCGCAGGCAAAGCCCATGGGCAGCAGGGCATCGGCCAGGAGTTCAAGGCAGCCGGCGTCTTCCGGGGTCACGGATGGCAGGCTGATCAGCTGCTCGGTCAGTTGCAAGGTGCGGGACATGGTGGGAAGGTCAAAAAACAAAAAAGTCGGAGGGCCGGCTGGCGCCAGCGTGCTCCGACATTGTGAACGCTGCAGGCCCGGCCGTTCAGTTCGGCTTGACTTCCAGCATGATTTCGGTGAACGAGGGCATGTCGTCCTCTCCGGGCGTGGCCAGTTCGGCGAACTGGCTGGACGGCGCGGCATGGCCGGCCTTGACCACGTCGTTTTCCAGGCGCCACATCAGGTTGGTGGGCGAGTCGGCAAAGGCCAGTCCCTCGGCGCGGTCGATGCGGCCCGAGCGGATCAGCTGGGCCAGCGCCTCTTCAAAGGTCTGCGAGCCTTCGGCCATGGATTTCTCCATGGCCTCCTTGACGCCCGAGAAGTTGCCACGCTCGATGAGGTCGGCGATCAGCTTGGTGTTGAGCATCACCTCGACGGCCGGCATGCGGCCGCCATCCACGGTGCGCACCAGGCGCTGGGAGATCACGCCCTTGAGCGCTGCCGACAGCTCGCCCAGCATGGTCGGCCGGATTTCCTCGGGGAAGAAGGACAGGATGCGGTTGAGCGCGTGGTAGCTGTTGTTGGCGTGTAGCGTGGCAAGGCACAAATGGCCCGACTGCGCAAAGCCCATGGCCGAGGACATGGTCTCGCGGTCGCGGATCTCGCCGATCAGGATCACGTCGGGCGCCTGGCGCAGCGCATTCTTGAGCGCAACCTGCAGCGATGCCGTGTCGGATCCCACTTCGCGCTGGTTGACGATGGAGCGCTTGTTGCGGAACTGGTATTCGATGGGGTCCTCGATGGTGAGGATGTGGCCCGTGAGCTTTTCATTGCGCGCGTCGATCATCGAGGCCAGCGTCGTGCTCTTGCCCGAGCCCGTGGAGCCCACGACCAGCAGCAGGCCGCGCTTTTGCATGATCAGCTCGCCCAGCACGGGCGGCAGGTTCAGCGTGTCCATGGGCGGGATGTGCTGGGCGATGAAGCGGATCACCACGGCGCAGCTGCCGCGCTGGTGCATGGCGCTGACGCGGAAACGCCCCACGCCGCGCAGCGGCACGCCCATGTTGAGCTCGCCCGTCTCGTCCAGCTCCTGCAGGCGCTCGGCCGGCACGATCTCGGCCAGCAGGCTGCGCGGCGCATCGGGCGGCAGCAGCTGGTTGTTGATGGGGACGCATTCGCCGTTGATCTTGATCAGCGCCGGCGCGTTGACCGCCAGGTAGACGTCGGACGCCTGCTTCTCGCCCATCAGGCGCAAAATCCTCTCCATCGTGCCCATGTGTTCCCCCAAATTCGTGTGCTGTAGCTGTTCTTGGATCGTTGTCACGCGCTTTTGACGTGAAACGGGCGTCCGCTGCCTGGTGGCCGGGGACGCCCTCGAGAGTATGCCTTGGTCCATCCCCTGAACAGGGGATGTTTTGGCGCCGCAACCACGCCTTTGGCGCGGTCCGGATGCAGGTCAATCGCGCAGCAGGTCGTTCAGGCTCGTGGTGGAGCGTGTCTTGGCATCGACCTTCTTGACGATGATGGCGGCGTACATGCTGTAGCGGCCGTTGTCCTTGGGCAGGTTCCCCGACACCACCACCGAGCCGGCGGGCACGCGGCCGTAGCTGGTCTCGCCGGTCGCACGGTCATAGATGGGAGTGGACTGGCCGATGTACACGCCCATGGAGATCACCGAGTTCTCTTCCACGATCACGCCTTCGACGATTTCGGAACGCGCGCCGATGAAGCAGTTGTCCTCGATGATGGTCGGGTTGGCCTGCAGCGGCTCCAGCACGCCGCCCAGGCCCACGCCGCCGGACAGGTGCACGTTCTTGCCGACCTGGGCGCAGGAGCCCACGGTGGCCCAGGTGTCGACCATGGTGCCTTCGTCCACGTAGGCGCCGATGTTCACGTAGGAGGGCATCAGGATGGCGCCCTTGGCCACGAAGCTGCCACGGCGGGCCACGGCCGGAGGCACGACGCGCACGCCGGTGGCGGCGATCTCGGCCTCGGTCATGCCGGCGAACTTGGTGGGCACCTTGTCGAAGAAGTTCAGGTCGCCGGACTGCATCAGCACGTTGTCCTTGAGGCGGAAGGACAGCAGCACGGCCTTCTTGATCCACTGGTGCACGGTCCACTGGCCCACGCCTTCGCGCGTGGCCACGCGCAGCTGGCCGTTGTTCAGGGCTTCGATCACGTGGTCCACGGCCTCGGTCACTTCCTTGGGCGCGGCAGCGGGGGAGAGGCTGGCACGGTTGTCCCAGGCGGTGTCGATGATGGATTGCAGCTGTTGCGTCATATGGCTTTGGTGATCAAAGGGTTTGTGAGGAAAGGGGTGGCCAGGCGTGGCTCAGCGCTGGCGTGATTCTATGAATTGTGCAATGCGCTGGGCCGCCTCCAGGCATTCGGCGGTCTCGGCCACCAGGGCCATGCGCACGCGCCCGGCGCCGGGGTTGCGGCCATTGGCCTCGCGCGCCAGGTAGCTGCCGGGCAGCACGGTCACGCCGGTGGCGGCATACAGCTCGCGTGCAAAGTCGGCGTCGTCCAGGCCCAGCGATTCGGGAATGCCGGCCCACAGGTAGAAGCTTGCGTCGGGCAGGCGCACATCCATCACGCGCGCCAGCACGGGGGTGACCTGGTTGAATTTTTCGCGGTACAGGCGGCGGTTTTCCTCGACATGGGCTTCGTCGCCCCAGGCCGCGATGCTGGCCGTCTGCACCACGGGGCTCATGGCGCCGCCGTGGTAGGTGCGGTACAGCAAAAAGGCCTTGATCAGGGCCGCATCGCCCGCCACGAAACCGCTGCGCAGGCCAGGCACGTTGCTGCGCTTGGACAGGCTGGTGAACATCAGCAGGTTCTTGTAGTCCGTGCGGCCCAGGCGCTGCGCGGCTTCCAGTCCGCCCAGGGGAGGCGTGCCGTCGAAGTAGATCTCGCTATAGCACTCGTCGCTGGCAATCACGAAGCCATGGCGGTCGGACAGCGCAAACAGCTTTTCCCATTCGGCCAGCGGCATCACCGCGCCCGTGGGGTTGCCGGGAGAGCACACGAAGATCAGCTGGGTCTTTTCCCACACGTCGGCGGGAACGCTGTCCCAGTCCACCGCGAAATTGCGCGCGGCATCGCTGGGGGCGTAGTACGGCTGGGCGCCGGCCAGCAGGGTGGCGCCTTCGTAGATTTGATAGAACGGGTTGGGGCAGATCACGCGCGCGCCGTCCTGGCTGGCGTCCACCACGACCTGGGTGAAGGAGAACAGGGCCTCGCGCGAGCCGTTGACCGGCAGCACCTGGGCGGCGGCGTCCAGCGCAATGCCGTAGCGCTGGCGCGCCCACTGGGCGCAGGCTTCGCGCAGCGCGGGCTCGCCGGCTGTGGCCGGGTACTTGGCCAGGCCGCCCAGGTCGGCGCTCAGCGCCTGTTCGATGAAGGGCGGCGTGGCATGGCGGGGCTCTCCGATGCCAAGGCTGATGGGGCGCACGCCCGCCGGTGGCTGGACCCCGGCGAACAGTTTGCGAAGACGCTCAAACGGGTAGGGCTGGAGTCGGGAGAGCAGGGGATTCATGGGCTCGCATTATGGATTGATGCGCTTTCGGCATGCCGTTGTCACAGGGGACTGCGGGTCTGCACGCTGGCTTTTTTGCATTCTGTTACCTATTCTGGCATGGTCTCGACTGGGGCCATGCCAACTCGTGTGGCGGGGCCTCGCAAACGGTGAATTCCAGATACCAATGACAAGAGAGGCAGACAGCTATGCAGGCAGGCGCTGGCATGGAAAAAGATGGAAGCAGGCATCGTAAGCATACATCCGGCCCAGGTGCCGGCTTCCTCGTATGCACGGTGTGGGCATTGGCGGGACCGGCGCTGGCGTTGGTGGCCGATTCGATGGGCCTGGGGCCCTGGGTTTGGGCAGCCTTGCTGCTGTGGGCCGGGTTGCTGCTGGGCGGCATGCACAGGCTCTGGTCGCGGGTGATCGGCGAGCGCGAATTGCTGCAGCAGGCCATGCAGGGCATCGCCCAGGGAGACCTGAGCCAGCGCGTGGCCGTGGAGGCTGCGGCCTCCCAGGAGGGCGCAGGCGACGTCCAGACGCCCAAGGCCTTGCTGGGCGGCATGGTGACCTCGCTGTCTGGCATGGTGGCCGATGTGCGCAGCAATGCGGCCCTGGTGGCGCAGGCCGGGCAACAACTGGTGAACGAGCACCAGGCACTGTCCGATCGCACCGAACTGCAGGCCACCAACCTGGCCCAGACCGTGGTCAGCGTGGAGCAGCTCAGCAGCGCCGTGCAGCACAACGCCGACGTGGTGGGCGTGGTCCACCACCAGGCCAGCGCGGTGCGCGGCGCGGCCGATGAAGGCGTGGTGGCCATGGGCCGCGCCGTGGAGTCGGTGGAGACCATTGAAAGCAGCGCCGGCCGCATGCGCGAGATCATCGGTGTGATCGACGGCATTGCGTTTCAGACCAACATCCTGGCGCTGAACGCTGCCGTGGAGGCGGCGCGTGCGGGCGAGCAGGGCCGCGGCTTTGCCGTGGTGGCCAGCGAGGTGCGCTCCCTGGCCGGCCGCTCGGCTGAGGCGGCCCGCGAGATCCGCCACCTGATCGGCGATGCGCTGGCCCAGGTGGAGCACAGCACCGAGTTGATCCGCACGGCCGGACGTGGCATGGAGCGCGTGACCGAAGGCATCCGCCAGGTGGCCGAGCACATGGGCGAGCTCTCGCAATCGACCGGCAGCCAGAGCACGGGCCTGGCCGAGATCAGCCGCGCCGTGCACCAGATCGACGAGATCACCCAGCACAACGCGCAGATGGTGGGCCACGCGCTGGACCAGGCACGCGCGCTGCAGCAGCGCGCGCAGATGCTGTCAGGGGCGGTGTCGCGCTTTCGGCTGCAGCAGGGCACGGCGGAGGAGGCCGTGGCCCTGGTCGAGTCGGCCCTGGGCCTGGCGCGGCGCGGAGTGGCCACCGAGGCACTGCTGGCCGCCGTGAACGACCCCGGCCAGCCCTTCCATGACCGCGATATGTACGTTTTCGCCCTGGCCGCCGACGGCAGCTACCGCGCCTTTGGCGGCAACCCTGCGCGTGTGGGCGTGCGCGTGCAGGAGCTGCCAGGCGTGCGGGGTGAGCAGCTGCTGGCCGACATCATTGCCCAGGCCGAGCGCGGCCCAGGCTGGGTGGAGTACGACTTCAGAAACCCTGCCACGCAACAGGTACAGACCAAGATGTCCTTCGTCTGCAAGCATGGCGGGCTGTACTGGGGATGCGGCGTCTACAAGAGTCTGGCGCTGGCGGCCTAGCCTTGGCCTGGAAGGCAGACTGCCGCCTGGCGGGCTTCACTGGCACGCGTTCGGCGATGAACCGCCGCCCGCGCGCTGGGCACGTGCGCGGGCCAGGATGGCGGCGATGGTGGCCTGCTTGCTCTCGGCCACGGGAGGTGCGGGGCAGGGTGCTTGAGGGCTGGCGTCGTCGGCTGCTGCCTGCTCTGCCTGCGCAAGAGGCGTCGCTGCCCGGCTTGCACTCAAACGCTCGCGCTCCACTTCACGCTCGCGGTGCAGCACATAGCGCTGGCGCGCATGCTCGGCCTGCTGGGGGCTCCAGGCAGACCAGCCTGTGGCCGGGCCGCTGGCGTTGTGCAGTTCGATGCAATCGACCGGACACACGGGAATGCACAGTTCGCATCCCGTGCAGTGGGCTGCGATCACCGTGTGCATGAACTTGTTGGCCCCCAGGATGGCATCCGTGGGGCAGGCCTTGATGCACAGGGTGCAACCGATGCACCAGGCCTCGTCGATCACGGCCACGGTGCGCGGGGCTTCCATGCCGTGCTCGGCGCTCAGCGCAACAATAGGCCGACCCGTCAATGCGGCCAGCCGTTCCACGCCCGCAGCGCCGCCCGGTGGGCACTGGTTGATGCCAGCCTCGCCCGAGGCCACGGCCTGGGCGTAGCTGGCGCAGTCAGGGTAGCCGCAACGCGTGCACTGCGTCTGCGGCAGCGCGGCGTCTATGCGCGCTGCCAGATCGTCGCGGGCGAGCATGGCGGTGGAGGACATGGCGTGGCGGGCTTGCTCGGGAATCAGCCTGCCTGCACCTTGGCGCCACGCTTGCGTGGCTGCTCGGCGGCCGTTGGCGCGTCATCGCTCAGGCTGCTGGCATGGCCTGCAGCGCTGGCGGCGGTGGCGCTCTCGGGCTGGTGGGTGCTGATGAATTCGCGCACCTGCGGATAGACGATCTCTCGCCAGCGGCGGCCGCTGAAAATCCCGTAGTGTCCCGCGCCCGGCACTTCAAGGTGCCTGCGCTGATCCGCGGCAATGCCCGTGCACAGATCGTGCGCAGCCCGCGTCTGGCCGGAGCCGGAGATGTCGTCCAGCTCGCCCTCGATGGTCAGCAGGGCGCTGCCCTTGATGTCCTGCGGGCGCACCAGTTCAACCTTGTCCTCGGGCGAACGCACTTCCCAGGTGCCATGGACCAGCTTGTAGTCCTGGAACACCGTGGCGATGGTCTCGAGGTAGTAGTCGGCATCCATGTCGAGCACGGCGTTGTACTCGTCATAGAACTTGCGGTGGTGCTCGGCGCTGGCGTCGTCACCCTTGATCAGGTCCTTGAAGTAGTCGTAGTGGCTCTTGGCGTGGCGATCCGGGTTCATGGCCACGAAGCCCGAGTACTGCAGGAAGCCGGGGTAGACGCGGCGACCCACGCCCGGATAGCCTTCGGGCACGCGGTAGATCACATTGTTCTCGAACCACTCGAAGCTGCGGTTCTGCGCCAGGTTGTTCACCGAGGTCGGCGAGCGGCGCGCATCGATGGGGCCGCCCATCATGGTCATGGACAGCGGAGGCGTCTCGCCACGGCTGGCCATCAGCGACACGGCCGCCAGCACCGGCACCGTGGGCTGGCAGACGCTGACCACATGGCACTGGCCGTACTTGCCCTGCAGGTAGCGGATGAACTCCTGCACATAGTTCACGTAGTCGTCGAGGTGGAACTCGCCATCGGCCAGCGGCACCAGGCGGGCGTTCTTCCAGTCGGTGATGTAGACCTTGTGGTCGCCCAGCATGCTTTGCACCGTATCGCGCAGCAGCGTGGCGTAGTGGCCCGACAGCGGCGCCACGATCAGCACCACTGGCTGGCTCAGCATGGTCTGCAGTGTCTCGGTGTCGTCGGAGAAGCGCTTGAAGCGGCGCAGCTCGCAAAACGGCTTGTCCACTTCGACCCGCTCGCGGATCGTCACGTCCACGCCGCCGACATCGACGCTGCGCAGGTTGAACTCGGGCTTTTCGTAATCCTTGCCCAGGCGGTAGAACAGGTCGAACCCGGCGGCCATGCGCTGGGACATCGGACCTTGGCTCAGCAGCGAGTGGGGGTTGCTGTAGAGCTTGGCTGCAGCCTGCGCGAAATCGGCAAAGGGCTCGACCATGGCGCGCTGGATTTCGTAGAGCTGATAGAGCATGGATACAAGGGGTTGTTTGGATTTGTTGCAGTGCAATATATCAGCAGCACGCTAAGAAAATTGGTAGTAAAACCCCTCTAATACTGTCGCTTAAGTGATAGCTTGACTGATGGTTGTAAGCTGGCGGCCGCCCAGCCCCCGGCATTCCTGCAATGCAGTGCGGCGCGCTAGGCGGCAAGCGCCGCTTCGGCCGGTTTGGTGCGCGCAAGCCGCATCACCTCTGAAGGCGGCAACTGCTTGAACTGGTGGTTGCTCCACACCTGGCGCCAGCGCCGCGCACCTGCCAGCCCGTTGCGCAACCCCAACATATGGCGGGCTATCGAATACCAGTGCGTGCCGTGCGTGCGCGCCTCTCGCTCCATGTAGGCCACCATCTGCTCCTCGATGGACTCGCGCGTGTGCTCCACGCCAGCATCGCCGTAGTACAGCGCATCCCACGAGGCCAGCCACCAGGGGTTGTGATAGGCCTCACGCCCCACCATCACGCCATCGACCTGCTGCAGCAGCTCCTGCACGGTGGCGTCGGCCTTGATGCCGCCATTGATGGCAATGGTCAGCTGCGGAAAATCCTGCTTGAGCCGGGCCACGATCTCGTAGCGCAGCGGCGGGATCTCGCGGTTTTCCTTGGGAGACAAGCCTTTGAGCCAGGCATTGCGTGCGTGAACGATGAACACGCGGCATCCCGCATCGGCCACCGTGCCCACGAAGTCACGCACGAATTCGTAGCTCCCGTCCTTGTCGATGCCGATGCGGTGCTTCACCGTGACAGGCACGTCCACCACATCCACCATGGCCTTCACGCAATCGGCCACCAGCGGCGCCTCGTTCATCAGGCAGGCGCCAAATGCACCGCGCTGCACCCGCTCGCTGGGGCAGCCGCAGTTCAGATTGATCTCGTCATATCCCCACTGCGCTCCCAACCGCGCAGCCTGCGCCAGATCCGACGGCTCGCTGCCGCCGAGCTGCAACGCCACCGGATGCTCCTCGGCCTCGAACCGCAGATGCCGTGGCACATCACCGTGCAGCAGTGCGCCCGTGGTCACCATCTCGGTATACAGCAGGGTATGGCGGCTCAGCAGTCGGTGCAGGTAGCGGCAGTGCTTGTCAGTCCAGTCCATCATGGGTGCAACGGACATGCGCCACATGCTGGCAGGTGCTTGGTTTTCTACGTTTGTCATTGATCTGATTGGGTTTTTTGCTCTGGCGTCGTTGCCTGGTTCTTCGCCATCCAACCCCGTTTTTGCTGACTTTCTCGCTGGCTTTGCCACATCCTTCATCTGTCGCAAAACAGATGGAACCATCACTTCACGCAAGCGCGCACACGGCTTGCTTGCTCGCTTGCCTGCACCGCACAGATCCGGCTGATGGAGAACGGCACGTTTGTCCACCGCGAAAGCCAGGCCTACCGTCGGAAAGTGCTGGCCAATGAGTGGCTGCGCAGGCGCGAGCACGAGATGGACCAGGAGCACGCTTTTGGCCAGGCGCCAGGCCGTGCACAAGAAAATTTCAGTGGGGGAGCTACTGCGGGATTATGTCAGTGCGGTCAAAAACGTGACTGAGTGGGGCCGTTGCAAAAAGGCCGGCATCGCGCGACTGCAGGCCTCTGGTCGGGCCGACCTCCAGGCCGCCAAGCTCACGGTGCAGGATCTGATGGGCCACACCAAGCAGCGGCGCACGGAAGACGACGCCAGCCCGCCGCCGTGCTCAATGACATGGTGTGGCTGCGCCAGGTCTTCCTGCATGCTTCGGCCGCGCGCGGCATTGATGCGCCGCTGCAGGTGCTGGACCGCGCCAGGCTCAAGCTGCTGCGCACTCGGGTGCCCGCCTACGCGGCAGGGCTTCAAGCGTGGCCGACAAGACTGCCTTGAATCCAAATGAGAGCTCTGCCTGGAGCAAATTTCATCCATTGCGCGAAACTGGGGTAATGTTAGCTAGATGTAAGTGAGTGGCGAGAAGCGGATAAATTTGATCTTCATTCATTTGGTGTTGGTAAATAATTTCTATCTGCACATTGCCTTTCGATGGCATATTGGCGAGGCCATGCATCGAATAAGACAAATGGAGGCACGCCAAATGAATGTTAGAGAGAGGCAAGAATCACTCGCTCCGCAATCGCGGTTGCAAGCATTGATGGTTGATTGCGAGGTGGAAGATTTTTCAGGGTTGGGCCTGTTGCTCGGTCAGGCTGGATATGATATGCGAATGGCGGCAAGTGCGCCGGAAGCGTTGGCTGAGTTTGCTGGTGGACGAATTGACTTGTTGATATGCAATACGCGTGTAATTGACAAGGATGGTGGGCAGTGGCTGGAAAATCTCGTTGGGCAGTCCCCTGATCTGTTCGTGATTTTTCTTTCGGAATGCAGTCCCGTGGCAATTACGAAAGGCCTTGGTCGGTTGCTGGGCTTGCACCGCCATATAGTCAAACCTTGGAATAGTGAGCAATTTTTGGCTGTCATTGAGCAACTGAATGATCAAAAAATTACACGCTATGAGAATATTCGGCTAGAGCAAAAAAATAGAGCGCTGACGAAGGAGTTGGCAGAACTAAATGCAGCTGTTGAGCTGACTGCCCATGAGCATGACGACGAATTGTTGGAGGCGCATAGGAAACTTAAAAAAAGCTTCGTCGCATCGATCCGAATGTTTTCAAATCTGCTTGAGTGGCGAGGGGGGATACTTGCCGGACATTCAAGACGCGTTGCGGATCTAACCCGCCGAACCGCAAGTATTATGCAGCTAAGTGAAGCAGAGCAGCAGAATGCTTTTGTCGCTGCGCTCATTCATGATATCGCTCATATTACTCTTCCCGATGGGATGTTAAGCAAGCCCGTCCCAAGTTTAAGTCATGAGGAACTGGATAAGTATAGAAATCATAGCAGTTTGGGAGAGCAACTGCTTCTGTCGATAGATGATGCGCATCTTGTCGCTACTCTCGTCAGGTCTCACCATGAGCGATTCGATGGAGCAGGTTACCCTGATGGCCTAAAGGGGAAGGATATTCCAATAGGTGCTCGCATAATAGCGGTTGCTGATTTTTACGATGACCTGATGGTGGGGCATTTGAGCAGTAAGCCGCTAACTTGCGCAGAGGCAAGAACGCTCATTTCGCATAGTAGAGGAGCACAATTTGATCCAGAGGTTGTGGATGCTTTCTTGCAAATTGTGATTCAGGCGACCCCTGCTCCCGACCCGGCTCCAATTAATGTCCCCTGTTCGGAACTGAGGCCAGGGATGACTTTAGCTCAAGACTTCGTATCGAGGGAAGGCTTGGTCTTGCTTACAGCAGGTCGAGTTTTGACGCCAGAGTTGATGCGCAGAATGCAATTGCGTGTTGATCTTGGTCGAAAGTTTCCAATTCGTGCTGTAGCGACGGCTGTTTGATTGGATTGAATAATTATTTTGGTCTGGACTTGATCCAGTTTTTTATAGCCTTCGCTCTCTGGTTGTTTTTGAGAATTTGAGTAGAATTTCTCCATTGGTTGTAATTGCTTGTTTTTCTGATATGTCAGCTATAAGTGAAGGCGGTACTTCTGTTGAATACAGCTTGTTTTTGCTTATTCTATATAAAATCCTCGTTTTTCCGACTATGAATTCATCTCCTTTGATTATTCCTATATACCGGCCATTTTTTGTATAGGCTTTCCACCATCCGCCTTCGATCATTTTATGCCTCGCTGTGCTGTGATTTATTATTGGCGCCACCATGCCAATTCTTGAGCATGAAATGTTATTATGAAAGCCGCCCGATATTTCAATTGATGCAAAATTTGACAAAGTAATTGATTTTGATAATTTATTATCAAAATCGCGCCTGGCAAGAGTAATATCTGGATATACGTGGAAACACGGATGGTCACTTGGCGTAAATCTCGACGTCGTGCCTACCAAGGCTGCCACCTTCGGCAGGATGAGCAAGGAACACATGCAGGCGCCGCAGTGGGAGCGCATCAAGTGGGATTGCTGGAGCCGGTCCTCGCTGCGCGTCCGTAGGACTCTCGCCACCGGAATCTTGCCCAGGGACCGACAGCCTGCAGCCTGTTGCTGGCACACCATGACAGCTCTGAAGCAACAGGAGCAATGAATGGCGATTTCAGAAAAGATCCAGGACCTGCGCAAGTGGGACGACTCTCGCAAGGGATTCACGGGAGAGCATTGGCTGGTGCTCGGTGCCGGCCTCTTGGCGCTGCGCCATGCCCGGCGTGCGGAAAGTGGCATGGGCCGCCTTGTGAGTGGTGCGCTGGGCACGGCATTGATAGCGCGCGCGGCCACGGGCCGCGACGGTGTATTGGGAACGGCAGGACGATTGGCTGCAAAGCCCACCCTGGCCGAGCGCCTGCTGATCGCCGCGCGCCGCCTGTAGACGCCCGGACAAAGGAAAGGCCCGCAGTTGCGGGCCTTGCTTTTTCAGGTCAGGCCTGCATCAGCGCTGGCGGCGCATGCGGCGCATGCCGAATATTGCCAGCAGGGCAGACATCAGGATGGCGCCCCATTCGCTGAGCGTGGGAACGGCTGCTGCGCCGCCTGTTGGGGCTGCTGCCAGCACGGGCACGAGCGGATCGGCGATCACGCCCGCCGCAGGGTTGGTGTCACCAGCGCCGTTGTCCGTGATGGTGTAGGTCACCGTGGTGCGCGCGCTGTCCACGATCACGTTCAGCGCGGTCGCAGGGTCAAACCAGCCGCCGACACCATCGGGCTTGCGGAACTGCACGCCTTCGGGGAGAGCGCTGGGATAGGTGAGAGTCATCGTCACAGATCCGGTGCAGTTTTCGGCGCTGAAAGCGAATTGTCCGCTGGGCGCTTGCAGGTTCGGTGGGGTGGAGGTCACAGGTCCGAAGCCGCCGCCAGGTTGCAGCGTGCAAGTGGTGCCGCCGCCGGACATCGTGGCAGACGGTATGCCGGTCATGCCAGGCACGCTGCCGGGCGCGCTCACCAGTTGCAGTTTGCGTGGCGTGGCTTGTGTGCTTGCAGAGGCTGCACCGGTTGTCCCGTTGGAGGCTGCGACCGTGAAGTTATAGGTGAAGCCATTGCTCAGGCCAGCCACGACGATGGGGGATGTCGTTCCTTGCTGAGTGATCACGCCAGGCGCACCGGGCACGGCCACGGGGGTCGCGATCACGGTATAGCCTGTGATGGGCGCGCCGCCATTGGAAGCAGGTGCAGTGAAGGTTACCGTAGCCTGCCCGTCGTCTGCAGCGATGTTGCCGATGGTGGGGGCTCCGGGTGCCGCTGCATTCACCATGAAGGTTTGAGACACCTGTGATGCAGGCAGGTAGCTTGCGTTACCACTTTGGTTCGCATCAACGGTGCAAGAGCCTGTGTTCACAAAAGTCAGCGTGCCGCCCGTGGTGACCGTGCACACCGCAGTTGTGTTTGCGCTGAAGGCCACCGGCAGGCTGGAGCTGGCCGTCGCGGTCAGTGTTGGCGTTGTGCCGAAAGTTTGGTCGCCGGGGTTTGGGAACGTGATGTTCTGGTTTTGCTGTCCATTCACCAGTACGCCGGTCGTGGCGCCTACGTTCGCCAAATTCAGCACAACGTTGGCGCCACCGCTCGTCATCGTGCTCCCGTTGAGATCGATAGCGGTTCCTAACGACACTCCATTTGCGTCAACATCACCTGGCTGCACGGTATATATGAAGGTCAGGGCGGAGCTGTTGCTGCCACCGACGAAGTTCGCTTGCCGCAGAGTTGAACCAATCGTCAAAGGAATTGAGGGCGTGCCGCCAGCTGTGACGGTCACGGGAGCGCTGTAGGTCACAGTGAACTGCAGGCTCTGTCCAGCACTATAGGTTCCGTCGGGGGGGACGCTTACTGATTGCACTGAGGCGGCAGGAGCTACAAGCGTGTAGCTCAGCGTGGTTTGGCAGGCTTTGGAGTCTGTGATGGTCACCGAATATTGACCGGGAGCCAGTCCTGTCGCGGTTGCCGCTGCGCCACCGGAGGGGGTCCATGAGTAAGTGTAGCCAGGAGTCCCCCCTGTCGCGACAACTGTTGCGCTACCGTTGTTGCCTCCAACGGGATTGATATGCGACTGTGTGCCTGACAATGTTTCGGGCTGTCCAACGGTCGTAGACGCTGTTCCTTGCAGGCCGTTATTGTCAGTAACCGTAACTGTATAGGTGCCTGCTATGAGCCCTGTTGCGGTAGCGTTTGTGCCTCCAGAGGGACTCCATGAGTAGGTGAAGGGCGCAACACCGTTCTGGGTGATTTGGGCAGTGGCCGTGCCGTTGTTTGCCCCGTTACAAGAGGCATCGGTGTGGGACGCGGACAAGGTCAGCTGTGCGCTTGCAGAGCCGGTGTAGGTGACAAGAGCAAAGATGCCGCCTAGCACCCATGTGCGGAAAACCCCAGAAGACATGTTGTTCCCTTACTTTGGAGATCGGCGCAATCTCTCTAGCTCTGTTTGCTGAACTTTTGTTTGATGACCAAACGCGCTGCAAATTGTATGAATTTGTGTATATTGTGTCTATCACTGAAACTTGGTAGTTACTCCGGCTAGGCGGCCTGGCCCTGCGGTGGTCGTCCCAAGCCTGCCAGCTTCGAGGGATGAGCACGGAATACAGGCAGTTTCCGCAGTGGGAACGCATCAAGCTGGACTACAGGGCCGGCATCAAGGGCCTGAGGCAGATCGCAGCAGAGCAGAACATCAGCCAGGGGGGCGATCCGCAAGGCGCTGAGCGTGATGACTGGAGCTGGGTGCTGTCGGAGCGCATCCAGGACAAGGCCGAGCAGTCGGTACGCAAGGAGGCAGTACGCAGCGAGGTCTGCGCGGAACGCAGGGCGTCCGAGCGGCCCACGGCCCTTGTGCGCTCACCGCGACGGCCAAGAAATACGGCAGGACTGAGAGCCATTATTCGAACTCTTCGGCGCCCGAGGAATGATCGTTTCTGAATGGCAGGCTTCGCTTGAGAATAGATCCGCAGGTGGTGATGACTGGACAAAGCGTCAACTTCCGGAGGGTGCTCTGAGGCTATATTCCGTCTGCGGGAAGCTGCGTTCGTAACTTGAACGCATGCGCCTGGGAGGGCGTTTCATGCGTGCGCCTGAAGCTGTGTCAAGGCTTGCGATAAATATTCAGAGGAAATTGGCAATGGGTATCGCTTTTCGTCAGACTGAAATCAACATCAAGATTGCCAAGAAGCAAGGCAAGGAGATTTCCAAGCTTCTGCAGGACAAGGGATGGATTGCAGAGGATATGCCGTTGGATGCCGCAATGGCAGCTATTGGCTGGCATGGAAAATATCAAAAAACTCTGCTGATAATTGATGAGATTGATGTTGATAAAATAACCAAACAGGTATCCGAACAGTTCGAGGCTCTGGCTTCTTTTGTGCGAGATGGAAGCTTCGTCCGCTTTGAATCAGAGGAGAGCAGTAAAGACTACGCTCTATGTGTTTTCGAAGGGGGCAAGGCTCATGGCTATGGATGGTTGGGAACCCATGAAAAGACCGCAGTGGTTGCCGCCATCGGAACTGTGCCCAGCGGTCCATGGAATGAGTATATTCATGACGAATCGCCTTCCCGAGAGAAGCTGACAGATCACCGCTATTGGGCGGTGATGGCCTGGAAAATGGCTGAGTACATTCAGTTCATTGCTCAGAGTTCCAATAGCTTCAGCGCCAAAGATAAGGAACAAGCTTATTGGATCATCCGCGCTGGTGAGGCCGCCAGAACCACTTTACTGGGGACGCGTCCTTTGCTCGTTCAGGATATTCAGATGTATGAGAAGGATGTGAGTCAGATTCCGCGGCTCATTGCAAGCGACTTGCATGAGGTGAAACTGCGCTGGTTAAAAGGGCCGCGTAAGAAGTTAGCAGCGTTGGATTTTGACATCAATGCTGGTGAATTGCAGGCGCTCCTCCGCTACCGTGATACATTTGCGCCGACGAAAGAGTTCTTGGTTGATGGACAGGAGGGTGTATATCAACCGGAAGTGCTTGAATTCTTAGAATGCCTGCGTGATGCGTCTTGGTTTCAGCAGCTTTGCAAGCTGGCGAAGGATGGCGATAAACGTACGGAGGTCATTCTGGAGTTTCACGGGTGGATGTCCGATGTAATGGAAACTGCCGATCTGAAGGAGCTTTTGTTTAAACTGCATTGGATTGCCTCCGCTGACAAGGGAAGCGCTGCCCTCGTTCCTGGTGTGAGCAGTGAAGAGATTTCTTCGTATATGGCTGGCGAAATCTACAACGCAATGCAGAGAATCAGCCAACTGGCCGCAATAAAGTAGGATGGCGGAGAGGCTGCTTTTGTCGGTGAAAGCACTTTGCTATCAACCAGCCTTGCGAAGCCTTGGCTCGCATGCGCCAGCACTGTCTTGCCAAGACTGACAGCCTCGAGGGAGTTCCGTCCGCGAGGTAGTGCATACCGCAGACCCCCTAAAGCGCCGCCGATGGCGGCATTGACCTGTTCGAGCTTGGCGTTATCTCCATCAATGTACCTCATGATGGGCGGCGGCGATGGCCCTGCTAAACGCGATCAAGTGAGACCGTGAATCAGAAGATGGATTAGCGATGCGCCTCCGGAATCGGGAACGGCAGAGCCCGTCCGCTGGAATTAATGCTGCGGATTCTTGCGCCAAACGCGAATGTTTTCTTGGTTGAAAAACTCAATCATTAATTTTTTGTTTCTGTTGACAATGATTGACACTTTCAATCATTTCACTTGTGCGCACCTTGCGCTCAGGTTCAACGGAACTTGTCTGATGAAGTTTTCCCTTTGGCGATGTCTGGGTGGAGCAGGCTTGGCCCTCATGCTGTCCTCCAACGCAGCGGCCCAGTGGTCCTATCCACCGGGCAGCTCTCTGGTTGTCCCGCCGGGCGGGGCCGTGGACCTGTCCTGCTCTGCGCTGGACATGCAAGGAACCCTGGACCTGGGAGGCGCGCTGACCGTCGATTCTTCGGCTACGTTCGCAAGTACCGCCGCCATCACCAACAGTGGCGGAACGCTGTCGGTGGGTGGTGACCTGCAGATCAACGGATCACTGAATGCCGGCAACAACACGATCGAGCTGCGCGACGGCTGCGATCCGGGCAACACCAGCCAGCTCAGCGGCACCCTGGTCGTGCAGAACCTGACCATCAGGAGCAGCACGGGCCGCACCTTTGTGCTGCCTGTCGGGGCAAATATCACCGTGCTCGGGACGCTGACCGTCGAGGGAGTGCCTGGTCAGCCTGTGGTGCTGCAGGCTGCCAGCGGCACTGCGGTCATCAACCTGGGGCCCGGTGCGACGGTGGTACGCACCAATGCGACGGTTCCGCCCACTGTGCAGATCGGTGCAGGTCCCGGCCCATCGGCTGCGGCCATTCCCACACTGAGCGAGTATGGGTTGGTCCTTCTCTCTGTGCTCATGGGACTGGCGCTTTGGCGTCAGCGCCGCACTGCACAACGTTAGCCACTACACATTCAGACCATGAAAACCATGAAATTCACGCTGCGCTCTGTCTCTTTCGCCGCGGCCATCGTCTTGAGCGGCGCTGCAGTGGCGGCTCCTGGCGGCGCCGACATCACCATCACACCACCGGCCAATGGTGGATTCGTCATCAAGAACAATGCAGGCAATGCAGAGCGGCTCCGGGTGATGGAAACAGGCGATGTATATCTGCCCAACCTGTCCAATACAACGGAGGCTGGCAGCGTGGCCTGCTATGACGACGCGACGGGGCGGCTGGGCAAGTGCGCAGCAGGCGCGATTGTGGGGAACCCGGGTCCAACGGGAGCAACCGGAGCGACCGGTGCCACAGGACCGGCGGGCGCGACCGGAGCCACCGGCCAGGCAGGACCGGCGGGCCCCACAGGTCCGATTGGCATTCAAGGCCCAGCGGGCCAGACAGGCGCTCAAGGCCCCATTGGTGCCACGGGCCTTCAAGGTCCGACGGGGGCGCAGGGTGATATTGGCTTGCCTGGTCCCACAGGTCCCGCAGGCCCTGCAGGCGCATCGGGTGGTAAAGCCATCATGAGCAGCAGCGCGAAAGGCATGGCGTTGACAACGATTGCGGGCGGCTTGCCCGGCAACGTTGCGGTCTTGCCGATGAATGGCTACGTTCCTGCTGCTGCAATGCAAAGTCTTATTGGTGGAAACCTAGACCTTACAGCACAGCAAGCAGCAGATGGAGTACCTCAATCATTTCCAGCTGATGGTGTGATAACTGGATTGACTGCGCAAATCCAGAACACCAGTGCATTGAGTTTGGTTGGAACTACTATCTCATTGCAGGCGCAACTTTATACATCCGTGGGTAATGTATTTTCGCCAGTGCCAGGAGCGGTATGCACAATGGCTCCTAGTTATACGGGGATTCTTACTATAGGTACTATTTCGAGCTGCATTGTTACTGGGTTGAGTATTCCTGTTACGTCTGGTACAAGAGGGGTTTTTGTAATTTCAGCAAATGCTTTTGGTCTTACTTTGGTAAATACTGTGAATGTCGTAGGGGGGGCATCGCTTGTAATGCAATAAAAGCCTTGTTTTAGTATTCACTGTGCTCTCAGATGCTGAAAAGTGTCTGAGAGTTTTTATTGAAAATTTCCTAAAAAGATTTCGATAATATTGCCGGGGTGTGGTTTTGATGAGAGAAGACAACGGGAACGTGTCGGAGCCGCACACAGGTCGACGATATTCCGGACAAGTGGCTAGGTACTGCAGTAGAGGAATGCTGCGCTGGAGGCATCAGCGAATCGTCACTACTGGGATATCTGCGTGGGCCAAGCCCGGAGCAAGCAGCTAACGAGCTATACGGTCCTTTTGCCTCGACTTGTCGATGCGTCTTTCTGCTGAAAGGCTTCTGAGCTTGCTAGGTCTGCCCCTCATCGGTCGGCACATTCAGACAGCCGGATCTAAGCACAATTAGAAGCGCAACTGAGCGAGCGATGCTGCATAGTTGCTACAGATGGTCGGGGGTATTCCTCTAAGTTACTGTCAGATAATGATTCTCTTCAAAGGTCAATTCAGTCCATCCTGGGCGCAACGGACATGCGCCACATGTTGGCGGGTGCTTGGGATTCGCGGTGTGTCATTGCTTCGATTGAAGTTTCTGCTGCGCATGCGCTTTTGTGCTTTGCACCATCGCACGCCTGTCTTTGCTTGCAGGTGACAGGTGAACTGCAGCCATGCATCGCGCGGTTCCGATCCCTAAGAAGGCGGCCAATCCATCTGTCGCCAGCCTGGGCAGGATGGTCGCCGTGCGGCGGCAGCGGCGCCGTAGAGGACGGTGGCCGCCGGTTCGGTCAAGGAGCAGGGCGCAGGCAATCCTAAATTGTGTTAGGGAGGGTAAAGACGTGGCCTGTCCGGGGCTGGCTGGACTGGGTCATGGTGCAAAGCCGCTCAACAGAGGTGCGGCGCGGTTATCAGGTAAGCAAGGATGGCAGTGCACACACAAGCCAAGGCAACCATCAGTCCCAGCCACATGCCTTTGCGGGCGAGCATTGCCTCGTCCTTTGCACGGGCGGCCTCATTACGGTAGAAGGCGGCTTCTTTTTGCGCTTCCATCGCGCGATTTCGTTCTGCCCGCAGTGCAGCTTCCGAAGCTATCGCGCTGCGCCTGGCGTACTCGGTTCTTTTGTCTTCGCGCTCTTCCTGTTCCCTTCGCCGCCCCTCCAGCATGTGGCTGAACGGCGTCGATCCTGTTATTTGTTGGCGGGGTGGGGTATCTACCCCGCTGGGTCGTACTTTGAGCAGTATGGGTTGAATTGGAGTACTTTTTTTGGTGGGGCTGTCTGGTGTTTTTTGAGTTTTTATCTCGTTATCTGGTGTATTTTTGGAGATGGGATTTTCTGAAACCTTGATATTGATTTTAGGGTTTGATGTGGTTGGTGTAGATTTGCTGATTTTCGCGTTGAACTCTATGAGGGGGATCCCTGGTGAAACATGGGTTTCCCGGGTCTTATTGTTTGCATGGCTGGAGGGCTTTGAATTTTTTGATGCGATATAGGAATGGTTTGATATTTGGTCAGGAGTTTTTACTCCATGCGGGTAGGAATGGAGAAACGAAGCATATTCAAAGCCACCTGAAGCCTGCTGCTGGAATAGATTGATATCTTTCGGCGGTGATGGTGATTGCGATGAGCCTTTTGAGCTTGATGTTGCCGATTGGAGGTCAGGTTCCGGAAGGCTCTGTGGCGATTGGGCAGTTTCATTCCCGAGAATTTCTTCAGGCGACAAGGCAGAGATGCTTGCATTCAAGGCCGCTCTCATCCTGTCCAGGGCTTTGTGATCACGTCCTGCGATGGATCCACTCGGGCCTGCGGCCTGTAAGCTGAGATCAGCAGGAGGAGTGGGGCTCTGCCCAAGATGATTTTTGGGCATGTTGCTTTCCGATTCTCTGTCTTCTTGCAACTTTTTCGGATCTGTCATTGCTCTCTCACGGTCTCAGATGTGATCAGGCTATTGTGTCATCCCGGCCGCTTGGGCCTATGCCTCTGCAAGGCAATGAAGCACTTGCCGGTCATCCTTGTCCTTGGCGCAGTCAACGGGCCTGCGGCGCCCTTGACGGCATCAATACTCGGTGTTTCTGAACTTGGCAGCCGACGCAATGACGATGTGCCAATAGCACCTCACTCGTCCGCGTTGTTTCTGCCCGGCCCCTTCACCGGCCCACGCCCTTGCCCAGCGACAGTATTTCGCTCGCATGGACGATGGCCTGGGCGATGTCTTCCACCGAGCTGCGCCGGCTCATGGCCTGGGCGCGGATCATGTCGTAGGCCTGGTCTTCGTTGATCTGGTGGGTCTGCATGAGGATGGCCTTGGCTTCGGCCACGCGGCGCTGGCCCAGCAGCTTGGCCTGGAGCTTGGCGATGCGCTGCTGCTGCTGGCGTGATTCCTTGTGGTTTCTGCGCGCCAGCACCAGGGTGGACAGCAGGCCGAAGGAGCGGATGGGCGTGGGCAGGATGGCCTGCACTTGCAGTTCCAGCACGGCGGAGACGATGGTGGGGTTCTCGTAGTTGACCACGGCGATGGCGGTGGGCGGGCTCTCTCCCTCGCCCTGGGTCCAGGTGTAGTTCAACTGCAGGTGGTCGGGGCGAACGGCCAGGAAGACCACGTCCGTGCCTTCGGGCAGGCTGGGCTGGGGCGGCCAGATGGCCTGGACCTGGCAGCCTATGCGCTGCAGTTGCTGGGCCAGCAGTCGGCCGTCCGCGTCGTCGGGGTGGACGACGGCAATGCGCAGCTGGCGCAGTTCCTTGAGCTGGGGCGAGGTGGCGCGCAGCAGCGGCTTTCTTTCCAGCAGCGGCCGGCCTGTGGCAGCGCTGCCGGTTTCCTTGTTCGGTGCGGCATCCACGCTCAGTTCTCCAGGGCACCGAGGCTGGCAGTCCAGTCGCCCAGTGAATGGGTCACCAAATAGGGGTCGGGCGAGACGGCCCGGGTGGCTTGGCGCACGATGGTGAAGCCGCCTTGGGCATTGGCGCGGCCCACGCGCGGGTACAGCCAGGTGTGGTGGTTGCCGGGATCGAGCCGGATGCGGCCCTGGGGCGCGTCGAACTCGCTGCCCAGCAGATGGGGCAGCAGATCGCCGATGCGGTCGCTGCCGGCCTGGCGGAAGGCGTTGGCGAACAGGTGCATCTGAAAGTAGGCGGCTTCCCAGCACAGGTTGGGCCTGCAGTCGTCGCCCAGGCGCTGGCGCAGCCGGGCCAGGCAGCGCGCATTGGCCGGTGAATCGATGGACTGGAAGTAGGGCGCGGCCGTGAAGTGGCCGGCCGCCACGTCGGCACCCATCTGGGCGATCTCGGCCTCGGAGGTGGTGAGGCTGGCAATCGGCATGGTCTGCGGGTTGAAACCCGCATCGGCATAGGCGCGGTAGAGGCTGGCCGTGGAGTCGCCGACCACGGTGGAGAAGATGAAGTCCGGCTGCCTTGCGCGGATGTCCTGCATGATGGCCGCGTAGTCGCGCTCGGTGGCGTCCAGCGGCAGGTAGTGTTCGCCCAGCTTGTCGCTGCCCGGGTGCTGCATGACCAGCTCGCCCATGATGCGGTTGGACTCGTAGGGATAGATGTAGTCCGAGCCGATGAGGTAGACCCGCGCGCCGAAGCTGCTGGTCATGTAGTCGGCCAGCTGCACGCTGTTCTGGTTGGGCGCGGCGCCGGTGTAGATGACATTGCCCGAGAACTCGAAGCCTTCGTAGAGCGTCGGATAGAACAGCAGCCGGTTCCACTTCTCGACGATGGGGATGACGGCCTTGCGGCTGCTGGACATGTAGCAGCCGAAGATGACGTTGATGCCGTCGCGCACGATGAGCTGCTCGGCCAGGGCCGCATAGCGGGCCGGCGTGGAGGCCGGGTCGTAGCGCACGGCGACCAGTTCACGCCCCAGCAGGCCGCCCGACTCGTTGATTTCGTCGATGGCCAGCTGCGCGCCCTGCAGCTGGGACTGGCCGATGGTCGATGTGGTGCCGGTGGCCGAGTAAAGAATGCCGACTCTGACGGGGTCGTTCATGGGTTCCTTGTATGCCAGGTGCTGGCGTGCGTTCTTTGCAGGCTTCAGGTTAATCGAGATTTCCGTGGCGCTTGCCGTGGTCAGCGGCCGGCTGCGAGCCTTGCGCCCATCTGGGACAGCCGCCTTGGCAGATGCCGCGCGTCGTCGGCAATGCCGTAGTTGCGCCCGCCAAAGATGTGGCGCACATAGCCGTCGGCCTGGCTGTCCACGGCCAGGCAACTGATGCGTATGCCTGCGGCGCGGGCCTGCTGCACGGCGTGGCGCGCGTCTTCGATCAGGTAGCGGTCGTCATGCACGTCGATGTCGGCGGGTGCTCCATCGGTGATCACCAGCAGATGGCGCTGGCCGGCAGGCTCGGCCGCCAGCAGGCTGCTGGCGTGGCGCAGGGCGGCGCCCAGGCGTGTGGAATGGCGCCCCTGCAGTGCCTGCAACCGGGTGGCCGCTGCTGCGGCAAAGGGTTGGCCGAAGTCCAGCAGGCGCAGGTAGCGGACCTCGGCGCGCGTGTTGGACGAGAAGGCGTGGATGGCCAGGCGGTCCACGCCGGTCCTGCGGCCTGCACGCGATTCGGCCAGCATGAGGGCCGCCTGTTTCTCCAGCTCCAGCAGGCTGGCGCCGTGGGGGCCGGGCGTGTTGACCGATTCGGAAGCGTCCATCAGCACGAGCACGCTGGTGGGGCGCGGGCCTTTGCCGGCCCGCATGAAAAGGCGAGGTTCCGGTCGCAGGTTCAGGCGGCGGTCCACCTGGACCTCGATGGCGGCATTGAAGTCCAGGTCGTCGCCTTCCCACTGGCGGCGCAGGCGCTGGCGCCGGTCCAGCTGGCGTGCGGGCGGCAGCGGCAGGGGCGGCAGTGCCTGCAGTCGGGAGGTGGCGCCATTGCCCGGCCTTGCTTCGGACTGCCATGCGGGCAGGGTGTCGATGACGGTGCACCAGTCCGTCTTCAGGCGCTCCGACCTGCGGTCCCATTCGGGATAGCTGTGGCGCGACAGTTCCAGGCCTGGGTCCAGGTCCAGCGACTGGCCTTCCTGGGCATCGGACTGCTGTCCTGCGCCGGCCGATGGAGGCGGAGCCCCGCGCGCAGCGTTCTGCTGCAGCGCGAGTGTGTCTTCCTCGCCCTGGGGCGACTCCGGATGCTGCCAGAGATAGCTGTTGTCATCACGGTAGGTGCTGGGCACGGCATGGTGCTGCGGGTCCATGCGCACGCGCATCTGGCCCAGGTCGTTGGCCAGGATGGAGGCAATGGCCCGGAATGCGGCGTAGTCCTCCAGGCCATGGCGCGTGGCGGTGTCCTCGAACAGGTCACGGGCCTTGTGGATCCAGTGGTTGCCGTCCATACGGCCTGGCCACAGCAGCATGCGGTCCAGCCGGGCCATGAAGGCGGCAAAGCCCAGGTCGGATGGGTCGGGCTCGGGCGCGATGCAGGCCTCGAACCAGCGGCGCACGCCAGGGTGCTGCAGGCACAGCAGCCGCTCCACGCGCGCATCTTCCAGTGCGCCCACCACGGCCTGGCCCATGGGCTTGAGGGCGCTGCTGTACTGGCGGGCGGGCGAAAAGCGCAGGTGGGCTGCGGCATGGGCCATCGTCGCTGCGTGCAGGTGTGCCTGAATGGGCAAGTTGGCGGGAATCAGCAGCCGGGCAGGCTGGCTGATCAGCACGGCGCGCGGCGGCAGGGCGTGGGCCTGGCCCGGCGCCGGGGCACTGGCCGGCGTCCTGGCCAGCGCCTGCACGGCGACAGGCTGGCGCGCGAGGCCGCTGGCCAGCAGGCCCAGCGTGTGCAGCAGACGGGACTCTTCGGGCAAGGCAGCGGAGACGATGGCCATGGCGCGCGGCCCTCAGGCGCCGAACTCGGCTTCGACCAGCTGGCGCAGCGCGGCGGCGGTGTCGGGGTCGTCGGTCAGGGCGCTGGTGATGGTCATGTCGCAGCTGTCATGCACCGAGACGCCGTCGCGCATCAGCAGGCCCGCGTAGATCAGCATGCGGGTGGAGGCGCCTTCATCCAGGCCCCGGTGGCGCAGTTCGCGCGTGCTGCGTGCCAGGCTGACCAGGCTGCGAGCGGTGGCCGGGGCAATGCCGGTCTCGTGGGCCACGATGTCCGCCTCGATCTCGGGCGCCGGGTAGTCGAAGTCCAGGGCCGCGAAGCGCTGGCGCGTCGATGGCTTCATGTCCTTGGCGCTGCTCTGGTAGCCGGGGTTGTAGGAGACCACCAGCTGGAAGTCGGGATGGGCATGCACCACCTCGCCCTTCTTGTCCAGCGGCAGGGCGCGGCGCGCATCGGTCAGCGGGTGAATGACGACCGTGGTGTCCTGGCGGGCCTCCACCACTTCGTCCAGGTAGCAGATGCCGCCGTGGCGCACGGCCAGGGTCAGCGGGCCGTCGTGCCAGGCCGTGCCGTCGGCATCCAGCAGGTAGCGGCCCACCAGGTCGGAGGCCGTCATGTCCTCGTTGCAGGCCAGCGTGACCAGGGGGCGCTTGAGCGCCCACGCCATGTACTCCACAAAGCGCGTCTTGCCGCAGCCCGTGGGGCCCTTGAGGATGAGCGGCATGCGGTGCTGGTAGGCCTGCCGGTACAGCTGCACTTCGCGGCCCGAAGGGCGGTAGAAGGGCTCTTCCTCGATGCGGTAGGCCGCCAGCGGGTCGGCGGCCTGGCTGGCAGGAGCGTGCAGCGGGCCTGTGGTTGTTGTCGTGCTCATCTTCACTCTTCACCTTTCCGTGTTCATGGGCGGGCCTGCCCCCGGGCCTGCAGGCTCGGAGGCAGGACGCTGTCAGCGGTGTTTGGGCGCCTCGTGCGGAATGCCTTCGATGGGGCATTCGGGCGTGCCTACGGTGGTGCGCGTGAAGGACTCCACCATCTCGCGCGTGCCCTCGGGATCGTTGACCCACTGGCTGTAGAAGTTGTAGGGGCAGGCGGCCACGCCCTTGTCGCCGTCGCCGGAGTTGATGGTGCCGGTGTAGCCGCGGTGCACGAGCTTGAACAGATGGTTCTGAGACTGGCCGTTCTTGCGCGCATCGCGGATCAGGTGCTTGGACAGTTCGGCGTACTGGATGCCCATCTCCTCCTCGCCGGTCTCGCCCAGGGTGCGGCCGTCGAAGCCGATGATGGCCGAGTGCCCGAAGTACGAGTACACGCCGTCGAAGCCCGCCGCATTGGCCACGGCCACGTAGCAGTTGTTCATGAAGGCCATGGCCTTGGAGACCATGATCTGCTGCTCCTTGGCCGGGTACATGTAGCCCTGGCAGCGCACGACGAGCTCGGCGCCGCGCATGGCGCAGTCGCGCCAGATCTCGGGGTAGTTGCCGTCGTCGCAGATGATGAGGCTGATCTTCAGGCCCTTGGGGCCCTCGCTCACATAGGTGCAGTCGCCCGGGTACCAGCCCTCGATGGGCACCCAGGGCATGATCTTGCGGTACTTCTGCACGATCTCGCCCTGGTTGTTCATGAGGATCAGGGTGTTGTAGGGCGCCTTGTTAGGGTGCTCCTCATGGCGCTCGCCGGTCAGCGAGAACACGCCCCAGACATTGGCCCTGCGGCAGGCGTCGGCGAAGATTTCTGTCTCTTCGCCCGGGATGGCGCTGGCCGTGTCGTACATCTCCTTGGCGTCGTACATGATGCCGTGCGTGGAGTACTCGGGAAAGATCACCAGGTCCATGCCCGGCAGGCCGCGCTTCATGCCTACCAGCATGTCCGCGATCTTGCGGCAGTTGTCCAGCACCTCGGCCTTGGTGTGCAGGCGCGGCATCTTGTAGTTGACCACTGCCACGCCGACGCAATCGTTGCTGCTGGAAATATCTCCGTGTCTCATGCTGCTGCTCCTGAAGGGGTTGAGGGGGCGGCGTGCGGCATCGCTGCCCCTTCGATTCCCGGCCAACAAAAAAAGGCCCGAACCGCTCCAGGTCAGGGAGCGGTTCGGGCCTTGTTGCCCGACATCGGCGCTGGCAGCTTTGGCAGCGGATGTCGTCTTGTCGGTGATGCGGGAATGAACCGGGGCGATGCCTTATCGCCGTGCATGCATTGTTGCCATGCACCCGCCCCGCGCATATACGTCATATGCCGGTTGTGGCGGGCGCGATGCCGTGGTATTTCCCGCGCGCGCTCTGCGCCCTGGTCCCTCAGAAGGACCCGAACATGGTGCCGAGCGTGATCACCAGCACCAGGGCCAGCAGGGGCGCGCCTATGGTCATGATGGCGATGTTGCCGTACGACTGGCGGTGCGTGAGGCCGCAGATGGACAGCAGCGTGATGATGGCGCCGCTGTGCGGCAGGGTGTCGAAGCAGCCGGCCGCCATCACGGCCACGCGGTGCAGCAGCTCGGGGCTGATGCCCAGCTGGGCGGCCATGGCCAGGTAGTCCTTGCCCAGCGTGGACAGCGCAATCGACAGGCCGCCGGACGACGACCCCGTGATGCCCGCCAGCACGTTCATGGCCACGGCCTCGGAGATCAGCGGGTTGTGGGGCGCCACGTTGAGCACGGCCTCGCGGATGATGGCAAAGCCGGCCAGGCTCGCGATGACGGCGCCGTAGCCCACTTCCGAGGCGGTGTTGAAGATGGGCAGCATGGAGCCCAGCACGCCCTTGTTCACCGACTCCTTGAGATTGCGCCAGCGGCCCAGGCCCAGCAGCACCAGTGCGGCGCAGGCCACGGCCAGGGACAGGATCAGCGCCCACAGGCCCGTCTGCTTGGCCGGGTTCACGGCAGGAAAACGGTCCTTGAGGAAGCCGAAATCCATTTGCGGGAACACGCCGTAGGTCAGCAGCGCGTTGACCGCGATCACCAGCACCAGCGGCAGCAGGGCCAGCAGCAGCGGCAGGTCCCGGCGGCTGTGCAGGGCGGGGTCGCTTTCGTCATGCAGGCCCTGCTCGACAGCGTCGTCATGATCGCCGTAGCCTTCGCCCGCCACGCGTGCCTTGGCCGCGCGCGACTGCAGCCACCACAGGCCCAGGGCCAGCATGGTCATGCCGCCGATGATGCCCAGGCCCGGCGCCGCGAACACGTTCGTGCCGTAGTAGGGAATGGGAATGGCGTTCTGGATGGACGGCGTGCCCGGCAGCGCCGTCATGGTGAAGGTGAACGAGCCCAGCGCGATGGTGGGCGGTATCAGCCGCTTGGGCACATGGGCCGCGCGGAACAGCGACTTGGCAATCGGATAGATGGCAAAGGCCACCACGAACAGCGACACGCCGCCATAGGTGAGCACGGCGCAGGCCAGCACCACGGTGAGGATGGCGTGCTTCTCGCCCAGCACGCGCATGATCCAGTGCGATATCGCGGTGGCCGCGCCCGAGTCGGCCATCAACTGGCCGAACAGCGCGCCCAGCAGGAACACGGGGAAGAACTGCAGCATGTAGTTGCCCAGGGCGCCCATGAAGGTGCTGGTGTACAGCGGCAGCATGTGGCCCAGGTCGCCGGACAGCAGCACGGCCACGGCAGCCATCAGGGGTGCCAGCAGCAGCACGGAGATGCCTCGATAGGCCAGGAACATCAGTCCCGCCAGTGAAATCACGATTGCCAGGGTACTCAAATCGTCTCCAGTCCAGTAGTTCTAGTCAAAAAGACAGAATAAAGGTGGATGGATGACAATTTGGCGTAATTGGCGTGCTTTGTAGATGACTTGGCGCAATATGTCGCCACGTTTACCCGTGTTCCCAGGCATTGGCGTGCGATTGCTGCCCCAGACGCCGGTGCTGGCCGGGGGCGTTTCCGACCCGGCCTGTGTGTGCCGTGAACAGCGCTTGATCAGCGCCTGATCACGGGGTTTTCGCCGGGGGAGTTTGCCCGCCGCTTCGCGCACGATGAATCGTTGTGGATGTATCGGCTCTGGGTGTGGCCCGGTGCTCTGCCATGCTTGCGTGTCCGTCACGCCACAGCATTTTTTGCATGGCAGAAAACGCAGGGGCTCCAAGCCGTTTCCCTGTGAAAACAGGGCCTGAATGCCGCTGTAAAACCCTAAGTCTTCTACAAGACTTAAAAAATCCGGCAGGTTCCGCTTAGAATTTTGTATTGTGGGATCGCATTGCAGAAAACGCCGGGGCAGCATGCTGGCGCGACGGGGCATTGCGTGACGGTCCTACAGCGTCAGGCTGCACCGGCCCGTTTCCCCTAGCGGATGCCCGGTTCGACGGCCTGCGGCGCGACCCCTACCTTTTTCACTACCTGAGACAAGAGATGAGCACGCAGCAACCCACCATCATCTACACCCTGACCGATGAGGCCCCGCGCCTGGCCACCAGTGCCTTCCTGCCTGTGGTGCGCGCCTTTGCAGCACCCGCCGGCGTGAATGTCGAGACCGCCGACATCTCCGTGGCCCACCGCATCCTGGGTGAGTTCTCCGAATTCCTGGCCGAAGACCAGCGCGTGGCCCACACCCTGTCCGAGCTCGGCAAGAAGACGCTGGAGCCCGATGTCAACATCATCAAGCTGCCCAACATCAGCGCCTCCGTGGCCCAGCTGACGGCTGCCATCAAGGAGCTGCAGGGCAAGGGCTACGCACTGCCCGACTACCCCGAGAACCCGACCAACGACCAGGAAAAGGACATCAAGGCACGCTACGGCAAGTGCCTGGGCTCGGCCGTGAACCCCGTGCTGCGTGAAGGCAACTCCGACCGCCGCGCTCCCGCCGCCGTCAAGAACTACGCCAAGAAGCACCCGCACTCCATGGGCGAGTGGAAGCAGTGGTCGCAAACCCATGTCTCGCACATGGAGCACGGCGACTTCTACCACGGCGAAAAGTCCATGACCCTGGACAAGGCCCGCGACGTCAAGATGGAGCTGACCACCAAGAGCGGCAAGACCGTGGTGCTCAAGCCCAAGGTCGCGCTGCAGGCCGGCGAGATCATCGACTCCATGTTCATGAGCAAGAAGGCGCTGTGCGACTTCTACGAAAAGGAACTGGACGACTGCCGCGACGCCGGCATCCTGTTCTCGCTGCACGTCAAGGCCACGATGATGAAGGTCTCGCACCCCATCGTGTTCGGCCACTGCGTGAGGATCTACTACAAGGAAGCCTTCGAGAAGCACGGCAAGCTGTTCGACGAGCTGGGCGTGAACGTCAACAACGGCATGTCCACGCTGTACGAGAAGATCGAGACGCTGCCCGCCTCGCTGCGCGAAGAGATCATCCGTGACCTGCACGCCTGCCAGGAACACCGTCCGGCGCTGGCCATGGTGGACTCGGCCAAGGGCATCACCAACTTCCACTCGCCCAACGACGTGATCGTTGACGCGTCCATGCCCGCCATGATCCGCCAGGGCGGCAAGATGTGGGGCGCCGACGGCAAGCCCTACGACTGCAAGGCCGTGATGCCCGAGTCCACCTTTGCCCGCATCTACCAGGAGATGATCAACTTCTGCAAGTGGCACGGCAACTTCGACCCCAAGACCATGGGCACCGTGCCCAACGTGGGCCTGATGGCGCAAAAGGCCGAAGAGTACGGCTCGCACGACAAGACCTTCGAGATCGAGGAAGACGGCGTTGCCAACATCGTCGATCTGGCCACCGGCGAAGTGCTGATGAGCCAGAACGTGGAGCAGGGCGACATCTGGCGCATGTGCCAGGTCAAGGACGCTCCCATCCGCGACTGGGTCAAGCTGGCCGTCACGCGTGCCCGCAACTCCGGCATGCCTGCCGTGTTCTGGCTGGACCCCTATCGTCCGCACGAGGCCGAGCTGATCAAGAAGGTCAACACCTACCTGAAGGACTACGACACCACGGGCCTGGAAATTCACATCCTGTCCCAGGTCCGAGCCATGCGCTACACGCTGGAGCGCGTGGCCCGCGGCCTGGACACCATCTCGGTGACCGGCAACATCCTGCGCGACTACCTGACCGACCTGTTCCCCATCATGGAACTGGGCACCTCGGCCAAGATGCTGTCCATCGTGCCCCTGATGGCCGGCGGCGGCATGTACGAAACGGGCGCCGGCGGCTCGGCTCCCAAGCACGTGCAGCAGCTGGTGGAGGAAAACCACCTGCGCTGGGATTCGCTGGGCGAGTTCCTGGCACTGGCCGTGTCGCTGGAAGACCTGGGCATCAAGAACGACAACGCCCGCGCCAAGCTGCTGGCCAAGACCCTGGATGAAGCTACGGGCAAGCTGCTGGACGAAGACAAGTCGCCTTCGCGCCGCACCGGCGAGCTGGACAACCGTGGCAGCCAGTTCTACATCGCCCTGTATTGGGCACAGGCCCTGGCGGCGCAGACGGAAGATGCCGAACTGGCCTCCAAGTTCGCTTCGCTGGCCAAGCAACTGGCCGACAACGAGTCCAAGATCATCGAAGAGCTGCGCACCGTGCAGGGCAAGGCCGTGGACATCGGTGGCTACTACATGCCCGACGTGGCCAAGATGGATGCCGTGATGCGCCCCAGCGCCACCTTCAACGCCGCCATCGACGCGCTGCGGTAAGCCACTTCGCCTTTGCCGGGGCCAGACCCCGGCAGGCTTGAAGCATGACCGGCCGGCCCGCAAGGGCGGCCGGTTTTTTCATGCCGACATCGGCAGAAAACCGCAGGCGAAAAAAAACCGGCCCAGAGAGCCGGTTTTCTTGGAATTGGACGCTATCAGTAGCGACCGCCGCCGTGGCCGCCATTGCCATAGCCGACGTCGGCACGCTTGCCTGCATAGCCTTGCGGGCTGTAGCCACCCGAGCTGCGGCCTTCTTCGCGAGGACGCGCCAGGTTCACGACAATCGAGCGTCCGTCCACGGACATGCCGTGCAGGCCGGTGATGGCGGCCTGGGCGACTTCGGCAGAAGCCATCTCCACAAAACCGAAGCCCTTGGAGCGGCCGGTTTCGCGGTCCATCATGACCTTGGCGGAAGCCACGCTGCCGAATTCGGCGAAGTTGCTTTCCAGGCTGGAGTCGGTCACGGAGTAGGGCAGATTGCCCACGTAGATTTTGGTGGTCATAGGAAAACCTCTTTGCTTAGATGTGCGCAAACGGGCGCACCGTTGGAATGCAGGCGGAGGACTGTGCAATCCGCCGCAGGAAATGGATAGGGGTTCGCAGCAAGCGGGCCATCAGCACGCAGGCGGGTGCTGCATGCAGGTCTGAAGCCAGCCTTGGGTGACGGCAAACAGCCGTGCCGCTTCGCTGGAGGCGAATGCCTTGTCGAAACGGAATACGCGGCAGTAGCTGCCGTTGCCCTGGGAGCGATGGACCGAGAAGGAGGCACGGAAGCGGCCGCAGTCGGTCGGGTGTGTCGAGGGCGAGACGACGTACTTGCCCATGGGAATGCCGGTGTTTGAAATGTGGTTCAGTCAGGTTCGCAGCCTTGAAAAGGCCTGCGTGAGCATCTAGGAACTCGGTTGGCTGCAGCTCTACAGACCAACTGGGCGACAAAGGTCGCGAAACACATCCTGCAGGAAGCGGCTGGCAAGCCGTTGCGCGGGAGATGTGGTTGCCGACTCAGGTACTGGGTACGGGTCTCGACAACGGTGCTGACTATATCCTGTTGAATATTTAAACGCAACTTAATATTCTTTTTAATTGTAAAAACCTGCCTGACAGCCGTTGTTTTGTTATGTTATAACGTCACAATTCTGATGTGGCGCAACATCGCCAACCGTTTTCTGGAACAGGAAATCACCATGCCCACCCCTTTGACCGCCAACCAGCAACGGGTGCTCGACGCCCTGCGCCAGGCCGGTGCACCGCGCACGGCCTATGCACTGCTCGACCAGCTGCGTGACCACGGGCTGAGCGCCCCCACGCAGGTCTACCGCGCGCTGGACAAGCTGGCCGAGCAGGGCGTGGTCCACCGCCTGGAGTCGTTGAACGCCTATGTGTGCTGCTCGCACCCGGATGAGGGCAGCCATGACTTCTCGGCCTTTGCGATCTGCGACAGCTGCGGGCAGGTGGACGAGTTTGTCGACGACGCGCTCAACCGCTGCCTGGGCAGCTGGGCGCACGGCCATGCGTTCGCGCTGGCCCATTCGAACATCGAACTGCATGGCAAGTGCTCTGCCTGCACTGCGCTGCACGCCTGAGGCCCTGCCTGCCGCACGCGGCTGCAGTGCCAGCAGCGTGCTCCCTTTCCCTGCTTGAGAGATTCCATGATGCATACCGTAGCGCCGGTTCAGCCGCCGCATGCCCGATTGCCGGTGACCGTACTGTCGGGCTTTCTGGGCGCGGGCAAGACCACCTTGCTCAACCACATCCTGCACAACCGCGAAGGGCGGCGCGTGGCCGTCATCGTCAACGACATGTCCGAAGTCAACATCGACGCGGCCCTGGTGCGTGATGGCGGGGCCGACCTGTCGCGCACCGACGAAAAACTGGTGGAGATGAGCAACGGCTGCATCTGCTGCACGCTGCGCGAGGACCTGCTGGTGGAGGTGGCACGGCTGGCGGGCGAGGGCCGCTTCGACCAGCTGGTCATCGAGTCCACGGGCATCTCCGAGCCGCTGCCGGTGGCCGAGACCTTCACCTTCGCGGGCGAGGACGGACGCAGCTTGGGCGATGTGGCGCGGCTGGACACCATGGTGACCGTGGTCGATGCCTTCAACTTTCTGCACGACTATGGCTCGCGTGACAGCCTGCGCTCGCGCGGCGAATCGCTGGGCGAGGAGGACCGCCGCACCGTGGTCGATCTGCTGATCGAGCAGGTGGAGTTCTGCGATGTGATCGTGCTCAACAAGATCGACCTGGTCACCGATGAGGACTGCAGCCGGCTCATGGCCATCCTGCGCGGGCTCAACCCGCGTGCCAGGCTGGAGATCGCCTCCTTCGGCCAGCTGCCGCTGGATCGCGTGCTCGATACGGGGCTGTTCGATTTCGAGGAGGCCTCCAGGGCGCCGGGCTGGCTGCAGCAGTTGCGTGGCACGCACCAGCCCGAGACCGAGGCCTATGGCGTTGCCAGCTTTGTCTACCGCGCCCGCCGCCCCTTTCATCCCCGGCGCTTCTTCGGCCTGGTGCAAAGCGAATGGCCGGGCGTGGTGCGCTCCAAGGGGTTTTTCTGGCTGGCCAGCCATCCGGCGCTGGCCGGCTCCTGGTCGCAGGCCGGCGCCGTGGCCCGCCATGGCCCGGCCGGGCACTGGTGGGCCGCCGTGGAGGCCGAGCGCTGGCCGCGCGACCCCGAAAGCGTGCAGCGCATCCTGGACAAATGGGTCGATGGCGTGGGCGACGCGCGCCAGGAACTGGTGCTGATCGGCATGGGCATGGACGAGCAGGCGCTGCGCGCACGCCTGGACGAATGCCTGCTGACCGATGCGGAAATGGCCATGGGCCCGCAGGCCTGGACGCAGTGGGACAACCCCTTTCCCGGATGGAACTGATGCCCGGCCGGTACCGAGCCGGCCCTGAGTCGGCCCTGAGCCGACATTGAACGCTTGCTGCGCCGCCCTCGCGGGCGCGGCCCCTGGAGCCCCGAATGCTTGCACCTCTTCCCGATGTTTCCCTGACCGATCCCGCACCCAGCCTCAGCCCGCTGCAATGGGTGGGCATGCAGGGCATAGACCTGCCCGTGACCGTGGCCGAGCCCGGCTACTGGCGCGAGCTGCATGCGCGCGCCGATGTGCAGGTCGATCTTCCTGCGGCCCATGTCAAGGGCATACACATGTCCCGGCTGTACCGGCAACTGGACAGCCTGGCCGAGGAATCCGCGCTGTCTGCCCTGGCGCTGCGCCATGCGCTGCAGGCCATGATCGACAGCCACCTGGACTGCCAAAGCCGCAGCGCCCGGCTGCGCCTGTCGCTGGACCTGCTGACCCAGCGGCCCGCCCTGGTCACCCACGATCTGTCGGGCTGGAAGTCCTATCCCGTGCGCCTGGACGCCACGCTGGCGCAGGGCGTGTTCCAGCTGCGGCTGCAGGTGGGCGTGGGCTATTCCTCGACCTGCCCCTGCTCGGCGGCACTGTCGCGCCAGTTGCTGGAGCAGGGATTTTTGCAGGCCTTTGCGGGCGAGCCGCTGGTGGAGCCGGACCAGGTGGCTTCCTGGCTGCGCCGGCACGGCACGCTGGCCACGGCACACAGCCAGCGCAGCGAGGCCCAGGTCAGCGTGGACCTGGCCTGTGATGCGCCCGACCTGGGCATCCTGCCCCTGATCGCCCGCGTGGAGCAGGCGCTGGGCACGCCCGTGCAGACCGCCGTCAAGCGCGCCGACGAGCAGGCCTTTGCCGCGCTCAACGGCCGCAACCTGATGTTTGTCGAGGATGCGGCGCGCCGCATACAGGCCGCGCTGGAAGGCAGCTACGCCCAGCCGCGCGTGCATGTGCGCCACATGGAGAGCCTGCATCCGCACGACGCCGTGTCCTGGGCATGACCCGCGAGCCGGCCCCCGTTTGTCTACAACCCAAGGAGTTTTCCATGCAAGTGCTCTCGTCCCTCAAGGAAGCCAAGCTGCGCCATCGAGACTGCCAGGTGGTGCGCCGCCGCGGCCGCATCTACGTCATCTGCAAGAGCAACCCGCGCTTCAAGGCCCGCCAGGGCGGCGCAAAAAACAGGCGCAAGGGATGATCCGCAAGAACCCGCGCGGCGACCTGCCGCGCATCCATGCCAGCGCATTCGTGGACCCCACGGCCATCCTGTGCGGACTGGTGATCGTGGAGGAGAACGTCTTCATCGGCCCCTATGCGGTGATCCGTGCCGACGAGATGGATGCGGACGGCCACATCGACCCCATCGTGATCGGTGCCCACTCCAACACCCAGGACGGGGTGGTGATCCACTCCAAGTCGGGCGCGCGCGTCAGCGTGGGGCAGCACACCTCGATCGCCCATCGCGCCATCGTCCACGGGCCCTGCACCGTGGGCAATGGCGTGTTCATCGGCTTCAACAGCGTGCTGTTCAACTGCGTGGTCGATGACGGCTGCGTGGTGCGCTACAACGCCGTGGTCGATGGATGCCACCTGCCGCCAGGCTTTTATGTGCCATCCACCGCGCGCATAGGCCCGGAGACCGACCTGTCCACGCTGGCCCAGGTGCCCGCCGATGCCAGCGATTTCTCCGAGGACGTGGTCCGCACCAACAACGAACTGGTGCGCGGCTACAAGGCCATCCACAATGAGTTCTGACCGGCCGGGAGGGCTGCATGTCCGATTCCGCTGACCTCAAGAACCTGGGGCTGAAGGCCACGCTGGCGCGACTGTGGGTGCTGGACATCTTTCGCCACGGGGCCGACCGGCATCTGGCGGCGGAGGAGGTCTATCGCCAGCTGCATGACCAGGGCCGGGGCACCAGCCTGGCCACGGTCTACCGCGTGCTGGCGCAGCTGGAGCAGGCCGGGCTGCTGCGGCACCAGCGCTTTGCGGCGGGCAAGGCGGTCTATGAACTCGACGACGGCGAGCACCATGACCACCTGATCTGCACACGCTGCGGCCTGGTGCAGGAGTTCCACGATGCCGTGATCGAGCAGCGCCAGAAGCTGCTGGCGCGCTCGCATGGCTTTGCCATCGTGGAGCACTCCCACATCCTCTACGGGCGCTGCATCAAGCCCGACTGCGAGCGGCTGGCGGGCCGGCAGGCGCCTACCTCTCCTTGAGGCTGCGCTGCGCACGCTCGCAGATGCGGCGCGTGGCTGGCACGGGCGATTCCTGGAGCCAACGCGCACACAGGGCGCGCACCCAGTCGGGCCGGCTCTTGGCCGCGTCGTTGAGCCAGTTGGCCACCGAGTCCTGCACATAGGGCGAGGCATCGGCGCGCAGCCGCTGCAAAAGGGGCAGGGCGATCTCCGGCTGCTGCTTGAGCGCCGCGATATGGCTGCACCAGACGCCGCGCGGCCGCAGGGCCTCGCTGGCGAAACGGCGCAGGCGGTCGGAGGGCCGCCTTGTCCACCGGGACAACTCGGCCACGGCCTGCGGCAGATCGCTGGCCAGATGCGGGCGCACGCCCATCCACGACCATTCGCGCACGCCGAAATGCGAGTCATCGGCCAGCGGCTGCACCAGCTCCAGGCGTTGGCTCAGGGTCAGGCCCGGCTGCGCACCGGCCATGAAGCAGGCCCAGCCGCGCACCGTGTCAGAGCGGTGCGTGAGGCAGCGCTGCCAGCCGGCCTGGCCCAGCGCCTGCCACAGCAGGCCGCCAATGCACTCCATGCGTTTGAGAATGCCCAACTGGCCCAGCGCCTGCGCCGTGTCCTCCAGTTGCGGCCACGCGTCGGGAAAGACGGCCTGCAGCAGCCGGGCCTGGTCCACGGCCAGGCTTTCGGTCAGCGTGGCGGTCTCGATCTCGCCCAGGGACAGGGCCTGCAGCAGTTCGGGAGTGATATCGACTTTGCGGTTGGCGCCCTTGCGCCGGGGGGCGGGCGCCTTCATGCGCTGGCCTCCAAGCCTGCGGCGGCCTTGGCCAGCAGCTTTCCCAACTGGCCGCGTTCGGCGGGCGACAGGTTGGAAAACAGGCCGGCGATCCATTGGCTGTGCCGGGCAAACAGCTTGCGCGCCAGCTGGCGGCCCTTGGCGGTGAGCTGCACGCGCAGCGCGCGGCGGTCGGCCGGGTCGGGCAGGCGCTCGGCCAGGGCCTCGCGTTCCAGGCCGTCCAGCAGGCCGGTCACGGTGGCGCGGGTGATGCCGGCTTGCTCGGCCAGGTGGTTGGGGGCCAGCCCTTCGCTGGCGGATTCCAGCAGGAACAGCAGCACGAAGCGCCCTTCGGACAGGCCGTGCGGCGCCAGCAGCGCGGCGCAGTCACGGTCGATGCGCGCAGCCAGGGACAGGGTCTGGAAGCACAGCCGCATGCTGTCCACGTCGTCCAGCTTGCGGCGCTCGGCCTCGGCCAGCAGGGCCTGGTATTTCTGTTCGAGTTGCATGTGGCAAGCATACAGTATGGCGGCTAACCATGTGGCTGCGCCTCCAGGCAAGCAGTGGCCTGTGCGCGATGGCTGCGCTTGCGGCCCAGCCTGCGCACGCCTATGACCACGCCCGTGGCGCTCATCAGCAGGCCGCCCAGGCTGAAGGCCAGCAGCAGCCCATCCCACAGCGGCCGGCGCTGCAGCAGCGGCAGCCAGTCCCAGCTGTGCAGCATGGCGAACAGCCAGCGCTTGAGGCGCTGGATGCCGTCCAGCCGGCCCAGCACCTGGCCCGTGTGCGGGTCGATGTGCACCCAGCTGGCCGCAGCATCGCCAAAGACCACGCGCAGAACGGGCAGGGGCTTGTCATGGCCGCCCATCATGGTGTGCTCGGCGCGCTCGTACCAGTACAGGTCGTGCGCGGTCAGCCATTCGCTGCGCAGCACGGGTGCGTCGATCAGCACGGCCGCGCGGTCCAGTAGGGCCTCGCGTGAGTGGGCTGCGGGCGCTGCGCTGGCGCTGTCCAGCACCAGGGGCGTGCCGGCTGCGGGCTGGGCCAGCACCTCGGTGAGGCCTGCGGTGCGCAGCCAGCGCAGTTCGCGCACGGGACCGCCCGCCGCGGCGATCAGCGACTGCGGCGTGGCGTCGTCCCCGGTCAGGCGCAGCGGGCCCTGCTGCCACCGGGCCATGTGCAGTGGCGGCGTGCCCGTGTCGAACAGGCGCCAGGGGTTCATGGACATCAGGCCGCTGAAGATCCAGGCCAGCGTGGTCAGCGCGAACAGCAGGCCCGCCACATGGTGCCAGCGCATGGCGCGGCCCGGGTACGGCGTGCGCAGGCCGCTGCGGTAGGGCTGCCTGAACCGCCAGCGCATCACCCCGACCACGGTGCCGGTGATGGCCACGGCAATGCCGACCAGCGACAGCACGTTGACGATGTCGGCCCAGGCGCCATCAAAGGCATTGCCCCGGAACATGTACAGCCAGTGCAGCCAGGCGCCCAGGTAGTTCCAGCCGCGCTCGGTGCGCGTGGCATCGCGCACCACCTCGGCCGTCGTGCCGGAGATGTACAGCAGCGTGCCATCTGCATCGTCCATCTGCACGCGGTGCAGGGGGCGGTGGATGTCCAGCGCGCGCGAGTGGCTGAAGGCATCCTCATCCACCGTGCCCAGGTAGTGCAGGCCTGTGCCGTCCCCCGCGAAGGCGCGCGCGCTGGCCAGGGCCTGCGCATGGCTGGTGGCGCCCAACACCTGGCCGCTGGCCGCATCGATGGCCACGGGCTGGCGCCGCCCCTCGGGCGTGACCAGATAGCTGGCACGGCCGGCGCTGCCGGCATGCAGGCGCAGGTCCTTGAGCGGGCCGTCGATGCCGGCCGCGCGCAGCGCCTCGGCGGGCGCGAGCAGGGCGGCGTTGCCATCGAGCGCCGGCAGGTGGCGCAGCCGCTCGGCCTGCGTGAGCTTGGGGTAGCCCACGTACATCATCACCATGCCCGAGACAAACCACAGCGCAAAGAACAGGCACAGGGCAATGCCCAGCCAGCGGTGCAGCAGGAACAGCCAGCGTTTGAGGTGAAGGCGCATGGTGCGTCTCCTGCTCAGAAGGCCACGCGCAGCGAAATGTCTGCCGTGCGCGGCGCGCCCAGGTAGGCCATGGTGCTGGTCAGGCTGGCGGCGTAGACGCGGTCCGTGGCATTGCGCAGCCGTGCAACCACGGTCATGCGCGGGTCGATGCGGTAGCTCAGGCCCAGGTCCAGCAGGGTGTAGGCGGGCCAGGACAGCGTGTTGGCCGCATCGGCATAGATGCCTCCCACGCGGCGCAGCCCGGCGTTGACCTCCAGCGCCGGCGTGATGCGGTAGCTGGTCCAGAGGTTGAGCACGCTGGCGGGCGTGTTCGTGGGTCGCTTGCCCACCAGGGACACGCCGCCTTGCTGGTAGTTGTCATAGCGCGCGTCCACATGGCTCCAGTTGCCCTGGATGGACCATCGCGGCATGGGCGCCAGGCCCATGGACAGCTCCACCCCGCGCGAGGACTGCTGGCCCACCAGCACCGTGCGCGTGCTGTCCTGCGGGTCCTGGGTGGAGATGTTGCGGCGCGTGATGCGATAGACCGCCAGCGCCGCCGTTCCCTTGCCCTGCCAGAACGACAGCTTGCTGCCCGCCTCCACCTGGCGGCCCGTGGTCAGCCCGGTGTTGTTGATGGCATCGGCAAACGAGGCGCCCATCAGCATGCCCGACGGCGGATCGGCCGCCGTGGAGAACTGGGCGTAGAGATTGGCCTCGGGCGTGGCATCCCAGACCAGGCCCACGCGCCCGGTCGTCGGGCTATAGCTGCGGCTGTAGCTGGCGGGCAGCGCGGGCGTCACATCGCGCCGGTTGGTCAGGTCCACCTCGATGCGTTCATGGCGCAGCGCCGTCAGCAAGTGCAGGGCAGGAGTGAGGGCCGTGCGGTTTTCCAGGTACAGGGCGGTGGTGGTGACCTTGTTGTCGCGGTCAGGCCTGAAGCCGGGCGCCATGCCTGGGATGTCGTAGAAGTTCTCGGTGGTGAAGTCGTACGGGTTGACCGTGCTCACCGTGCCCGACAGGCTGTTCGGAAAGCGCGTCTGCCGGTTCACGCTCACATCCAGGCCAAAGGCCCATTCGCTGCGCCGGCCGGCCAGCTCGCCCAGGTAGCTGCCTTCGATGCGGTCGCCCACCATGCGCTGGTCATGGCGCTGCAGCAGCGCGGCCGAGCGCACCACCGCGCTGTTGTCGGGCGTGAAGCGATAGGTCTCCACGTTGCGGTAGTCGCGCAGCGCGTCATAGGCGTAGAAGGTGTTGCTCAGCTTGAGCCGGTCGCTGGCCCGCCATTCGGTGATGGAGCGCAGCCACTGCACGCGCTGGGCGTACAGGCCGTCGGCGCTGTTGTAGTTCTTGCCGAGGGTGGCCTCGTCAATGCGCGCCTGGCCGCGCAGCGGGTTGAGCAGCGGCGTGCCCCAGTAGGGGCGGTCCACGCGCTCATGCTGGGCCTCGTAGGCCAGGGTGTGCGTCAGGCCGCCACCCAGGTCGGACAGCAGCGAGGCCGCCAGCTGCGTGGAGCGCGACTGCGTGCCGCCCACCCAGCTGCCGGCGTCGCGGTGGTTGAGGTCCAGGCGCAGGTAATGGGTCGTGCCCTGGCTGTCAGTGGCATCGCCCAGGCGGCGGTTCAGCCCGACGGAGGCTTCCTTCAGCCCGTAGCTGCCCAGGCGCAGCTGGCCTTCGGTGAAGCTGTCGCGCTGGGCCAGCTTGGTGATGTAGTTCAGCGTGCCGCCCACGCCGCCTGCGCCATAGAGAAAGCCGGAGGCGCCGCCCACGGCCTCCACCCGGTCGTAGATCCAGCTGTCCACGGGCCGGGCCGCAATGGAGTACTGCAGGTTGATGCCGTTGAACAGCTGGCTGACCGACCCCGTGCCGAAGCCCCGGTAGCTGATGCCGATGTTGCCGGGCGGGCTGTAGGCCGTGACGCCCGGAATGGAGCGCAGGATCTCCTGCGTGTCCTGGGCGCCACGCGCCTCGATGGCTGTGCGGTCCACGATGTGCACCGAGGCCGGCGTCTCGCGCGCCGTCAGGCCCAGGCGGCTGGCCGTGCCCACGGTCTTGTTCAGCAGCAGCAGGCCGTTGGCGTCGGCCGTGGCCTGGTCGGAGACTTCGACGGCGGGCAGTGCCGCCTCGGCCAGGGCCTGCGCGTGCGCGGCAGGCTTCCAGGCCGTGCCCAGCGCGCAGCACAGCGCTACGGCCAGGGGATGGGGGCGAAAGAGGGGTGCAGGCAGGCGCAGAGGCGCTGCCATCGCGGGGAAGGGGAAGGAATTCACGAACTGACTCCGGGTCTTGCGCCGCGCATGCGGCGCAGGCGGGCCGGGCGCGCATCAGCAGGCCCGGCGGCGATTCAAGAGAACACGGCAGTCAGCGGAGGAGGGCCGCGCGCCGGCAGCGGCGCGCGTGTGACGGAGGCAATGTGCGCCGCCACCAGCGGCAGCAGCGCGTGGGCCAGCGGCTGCTGGTGGGGCACGGCCACCTGCGGCAGGGCCGGCGGCGGTGCGCCAGCGGGCAGGCACATGGGGCAGTCAAGCTGGTGGTGGCCCATGCCCGGGGCTGCGCTGTCGCCCAGCGCCACCAGCTTGACGTCGCCGCTGGCCGTGCAGACCAGCTCGAATCCCTGGGGATGGACCAGGGGCGAAGCCACGGCAACGCCCAGCGTCACGGCAAACCAGGCCAATATCAGCCGGGTGAGCCAGAACGAGGAGCGAAGCGCTTGCATGGGCCGTGATTATGGCTTGGCGGGCGCGGGCGTGAACAGGCTGCCGCCCAGCTTGACGCCGGCCTTCAGGCCGCGCTTGGCGAACCAGCCCTGGTTCATCTCCAGCACATAGCGCACGGGCTTGGCCGAGCAGTGCGAGTCCTCGGTCATGGGCTTCATGTCGGCCAGGTTCACGATGGTGCCGTCATCGGCCACGAAGGCGGCGGTCAGCGGCAGCAGGGTGTTGCGCATCCAAAAGCACTGCACGGCGGGCACCTCGAAGACGAAGATCATGCCCTCCTGCTGGGGCATTTCCTGGCGGAACATCAGGCCGATGGCGCGCTCGCGGTCCGAGGCGGCCACCTGTGCGTCGATGCGGTGGATTCCGGCCGTCAACTCCACGCGGCGCAGGTTCATCTGGGGGCTGCCCTGGGGCTGTGCGCCTGCCGATACGGCGGCGCCAGCCAGGCAGGCGGCCATGAGCAACCGCTGCAGCGCGCGGCGGGAAAGGGATGTGTGGAGGGGTGTCGAAGGCTTCGTCATCTTGCACATTCTGTCGCAGGGGGCGCGTGGCCGGACGCAAAAATCGGCCTGGCCGGGCCATCATGGCCGGGCGGGCGGCAAAAAGCCCGCAGTGCATTGCTGACTTGCGGGCTTTTTTTGAGGGGATGCCAGCGGGCATCCCGGCGCCTGGATCAGGCCACGGCCTTGTGTGCCTTCTTGGTGGAACGCTTGGCGTGCTTCTTGCCGGAATGCTTGCCGCTCTTGGCAACCTTGGCCTTCTTGGCTGTGTGAGCGGGAGCAGCTGCGGAAGCGGCCGTGGGAGCCGACATCGGCGTTTCGGGTGCTGCGGCGGCCTGTGCAAAGGCGCCTGCGGCAAACGAACCGGCGACCAGGACAGCGAGGAGTTTTTTCATATATGCCATTTCCTAGAAAAGCGGTAGAAGCCAAGTTGAACCAGACAGCGGTGCGACATTGTTGATGCACCGCAGATGCTCAACGCACTGACTGTATCGCCGTTGACAGGAAGGCAGCCCGATTGTCGTTAGAATTTTCTGCACCAAATTTGTGCCCATTCCGGGCATTCACTCTTGCCTCGTGCACCAGCCAACGGAGACCCGTCCCCATGAACCGCTTCCAGCACATCCAGGTGCCGGCCGAGGGCCAGAAGATCACTGTCAACGCCGACATGTCGTTGAACGTGCCAGACCAGCCCATCATTCCTTTCATTGAAGGCGACGGCACCGGCGTGGACATCACGCCCGTGATGATCAAGGTGGTGGATGCCGCCGTGGCCAGGGCCTATGGCGGCAAGCGCAAGATCCAGTGGATGGAGGTCTTCGCGGGCGAGAAATCCACGCGCATCTACGGCCCCGATGTCTGGCTGCCCGAGGAAACCATGCAGGCCCTGCGCGAGTACGTGGTCTCCATCAAGGGCCCGCTGACCACGCCCGTGGGCGGCGGCATCCGCTCGCTGAACGTGGCGCTGCGCCAGGAGCTGGACCTCTACGTCTGCCTGCGCCCCGTGCAGTACTTCAAGGGCGTGCCCTCGCCGCTGAAGGAGCCCGAGAAGACCAACATGGTCATCTTCCGCGAGAACTCCGAGGACATCTACGCGGGCATCGAGTACGAGGCGCGCAGCGACAACGCCAAGAAGCTCATCGACTTCCTGGTCAAGGAAATGGGCGTCAAGAAGATCCGCTTCCCCGAGACCTCGGGCATCGGCGTCAAGCCCGTGTCCATCGAGGGCACGGAGCGCCTGGTGCGCAAGGCCATCCAGTACGCCATCGACAATGACAAGCCCAGCGTGACCCTGGTCCACAAGGGCAACATCATGAAGTTCACCGAAGGGGGCTTCCGCGACTGGGGCTACGCGCTGGCCGCGCGCGAGTTCGGCGCCCAGCCCATCGACGGCGGACCCTGGCTCAAGTTCAAGAACCCGCGCACGGGCCGCGACATCGTCATCAAGGACTCGATTGCCGACGCCTTCCTGCAGCAGATCCTGCTGCGCCCGGCCGAGTACTCGGTGGTGGCCACGCTCAACCTCAACGGCGACTACATCTCGGACGCGCTGGCGGCCCAGGTTGGCGGCATCGGCATTGCGCCCGGCGCCAACATGTCCGACTCCGTGGCCTGCTTCGAGGCCACGCACGGCACGGCCCCCAAGTACGCGGGCAAGGACTATGTGAACCCGGGCTCCGAAATCCTCTCGGCCGAGATGATGCTGCGCCACATGGGCTGGCGCGAGGCGGCCGATCTGGTCATCAGCGCGCTGGAAAAGGCCATCCAGAGCAAGCAGGTGACCTACGACTTCGCCCGCCTGATGGACGGCGCCACCCAGGTGTCATGCTCCGGCTTTGGTGAGGTGATGATCTCCAAGATGGATTGACGGGCGCCCGCGCTCCATGAAAAAACCGCGCCAGGGCGCGGTTTTTCTTTGACGGGCGTTGACGGGTCAGCTCTTGGGTAGCGCACAGCCATCGGGCCCGCAGTCCTCGCCTTGGGGCGCGGTCTGCTCGCCGGCGGTGATGGCCGCCACCTGCTGCACCCACTCGCCCAGCTGCGTTGCCCAGCCCTGTGCATCTCCCAGCCAGGGACCGATGTCGATGCGCTGGATGGCGCGCTGGCCCGGCTGCTCGGCCTCGGGGTGGTCGAACTCCAGCGCGAAGGTCGGGAAACCCTGGCCCTGTGCCAGGTTCAGCCATTCGCGCGCCTGGGTGATATGCGCCTGGGTGGCAGCGCCGGACAAGCGCTGGAAGGCCTGGGCAAAGGCCTCGCCGTCCAGTCCCAGGTCACGGGCCAGTTCCTGCAGCACGGCGGGGTCGCTGATGCGGCGGCCTTCCACGTAGTGGGCCTGCTGCTGGCGCGCCAGCATGTCCAGGCCCCGGCCCGCCAGTTCCTCGGCGGCCAGCAGGGCCGTGGTGGGCGGCTCCGAGTCCAGCACGGCGCCCAGGTCGTTGAGCAGGCCATCGAAGTAGGCAGGGCCGAACGGCTGGCCCGTCATCTCGGCAATGCGCTGGTCGTGCGGCATCACATGGCCGCGCCAGTCGGCCGTGATGGTGCGGGTGTGGGCGCCCGTGAGCATGCCGCCGCCATGCCATTGCAGCGTGACGCCGGGCACGCTGCGCGCGGCCTTGACCAGGGGCGCGGCGGCATAGCACCAGCCGCACAGCGGGTCGAAGATGTAGTGAAGGACAAAGGGCGGCTGCGCGGTCGTGGTCATGGCAGGAGCGGGCTGTGATGAAGGCGCCCACTGTAGCGGCTATTGGCTTGCCCGTGACGGGGCAGGGCCGCAGGCAGAATGGGCGACTGCCGCCGTGCAGCCACCGTGCTGCCATCGTCGATCCCGTCTGCATTGCCATGCGCCTCAAGTCCACGCCGCCTCCGTCCGATCCGTCCGACCCGTCCGCTTCCTCTGCACCGGCCGCCGAGCCCAGTGTCCAGTCCGTCGCCCGGCGCGGCATGCTGGGTTTTCTGCTGTTCTGGCTGCTGGTCATGGGCGTGCTGTACTGGGCCATGCAGATGTACCTGAAGCCGGCCGGCGTCAAGGTCCAGGCCGATGGCACGGTGGCCATTGCGCGTGACCGCGACGGGCATTTCCGCGTGGAAGGGGCCGTCAACGGGCAGCCCGTGCTGTTCCTGGTGGACACGGGCGCCAGCATGGTCGGCGTGACCGAGCCGCTGGCCGAGCGCGCAGGCCTGGACGGCGGCGAGCCGGTTCGCTTTCGCACCGCCAATGGCGAGCGCGACGGCCGCATGGTGGTGGCCGAGCAGGTGCGCGTGGCCTCCCTGGTGGTCAGCGGCCTGCGCGTGGGCACGGGCTATACGGGCAGCACGGACAGGGATGCGCTGCTGGGCCAGAACTTCCTGCGCCAGTTCGATGTGGAAATACGCGGCGACCGCATGCTGATCCATCCGCGCGGCAGCGGGTCTTCGCCCAGGCAGTAAGTACGTAAGCAACGAAGTAACTAACTAGCTAAGCAAGGGAGAGGGACATGACAAACAACGGCTTTCGCACCGACAGGCGCAGGTGGCTGCAGACGGGCGCAGCCCTGGCGACGCTGGGCTGCACGGCCTGTGCCAGCGTGGGGCAGGGCGGTGCCTTTTCCACCGGCACCGGCACCGGCCTGGCCGAGGACCTGGGCGAACGCCTGGACCAGGGCGTGCAGAGCGGAGAACTGGCGAACCTGCACGCCGTCGTCGTGATGCGCCACGGCCGGCTGGCGCTGGAGCGCTATTTCGAGGGTGAGGACGAACGCTGGGGGGAGCCGCTGGGCAAGGTGGCCTTCAACGCCGACTCCCTGCACGATGTGCGCTCGGTCAGCAAGAGCATCGTCGGCCTGCTGTACGGCATGGCCTTGGCCGAGGGCAAGGTGCCCGCGCTGGACATGCCCCTTGTCCAGGCTTTTCCCGCCTACGGCGATCTGGCGGCCGATGGGCGCCGGCGCGCCATCCTCATCTCCCATGCCCTGGGCATGACCATGGGCCTGCAATGGGACGAGGACCTTCCGTATTCCGACCCGCGCAACAGCGAAATCGCCATGGAGCGCAGCAGCGACCGCTACCGCTACGTGCTGGAGCAGCCCGTCGTCGCCCCGCCCGGCGAACGCTGGTGCTACAGCGGCGGGGCGACGGCACTGCTGGGCCATCTGATCGCGCAGGGCAGCGGCATGCCGCTGCTGGACTATGCGCGGCACAAGCTGTTTGCTCCGCTGAGCATCGACAAGGCCGAGTGGACGCCTGGCACCAACGGCGAGGCGGCCGCCGCCTCCGGCCTGCGCCTGCGGGCGCGGGACCTGGCCCGCATCGGCCAGCTGGTGCTGCAGCAGGGTGAATGGCAGGGACGGGCGCTGGTGCCCCGGCATTGGATTGTGCAATCCATTCAGCCGCGCGTGGACGCCTGGCCCGGCCTGCGCTACGGCCACCACTGGTACGTGGGGCAGACCCGCGCCGGCCTGGCGTACTACATGGCCATCGGCCTGGGCGGCCAGCGGCTGGTGGTCGTGCCCCAGCATTCGCTGGTGTATGCCGTCTTCATGGGCAACTACGACAGCCCCCAGCAGGTGCAGCGCGTGGCGGCCGTGCAGGGCCTGGTCGCCGCTGCCTTGCGGTGACTGCCTTGCCCTGACAGCCGTGCGCGGGCACGGCGGGCGTGCGAGAATCCCCGCTTCCAAGGTCGGCCGCATGCCCGGCTCGCGCAAGCAGGGCGCGAAGCGGGGCGGGCCGGTGCGTGTCGAGGCTCGATCCACTTTCCTGGTTCCGGTGCCGGCCCATGAGCCCCTGAGGCCATGGCGCCGGTTGTTTCTGCCTCCCGTATGATCGACAGATCACCGTTTGCCCGTGTCCCACCGCCAGCCCATCCGCATCGCCGACCGCCACCAGTTCGACACCCTGATCGACGCCCGCTCGCCTGCCGAATTCGCGCAGGACCACATTCCCGGCGCCATCAATTGCCCCGTGCTCGACAACGAGGAGCGTGCCCGGATCGGCACCATCTACAAGCAGGTCAGCCCCTTCGAGGCCAAGCGCCTGGGCGCGGCCATGGTCTCGGCCAATCTGGCGCGCCATCTGCAGGAAACGTTTGCCGACAAGCCCGCCAACTGGAAGCCGCTGGTCTACTGCTGGCGCGGCGGCCTGCGCAGCGGCTCCATGGTCACCTGGCTGCGCCTGGTCGGCTGGGATGCGCAGCAACTGGCCAACGGCTACAAGTCCTATCGCGGCCATGTGATCGAGTTGATCGACCGCCTGGTGCCCCAGCTGCGCCTGCAGGTGCTGTGCGGCGCCACCGGCAGCGCCAAGACCCGCGTGCTGCATGCCCTGGCCGAGGCCGGCGAGCAGGTGCTGGACCTGGAGGGCTATGCCAGCCACAAGGGCTCCTTGCTGGGCAACCTGCCCGGCGTGGAGCAGCCCAGCCAGAAATACTTCGAGACGCTGCTGGCCCAGCAGCTGGAGAGTTTCGATCCGTCGCGCACCGTGTACGTGGAAGGCGAGAGCGCCAAGATCGGCCGCGTGTCCCTGCCGCTGGTGCTGGTCGAGCACATGCGCCAGTCGCCCGTGATTGCGCTCGATGCCACGCCCGAGGCACGCCTGGCCTACCTGCTGCGCGACTACGCCTACCTGGGCGACGATCCGCAGATGCTGGCCGACAAGCTGGGCTGGCTCAAGGAGCTGCAGGGCAAGGAGACCATCTCGCGCTGGCAGGCCTGGGCGCATGAGCGCAGCCTCTCGCCGCTGTTCTCCGAGCTCATGGCCCAGCACTACGACCCGCACTACGAGCGCTCGCAGGAGCGGCATTTCACGCAGTGGCGCACGCGCCGCAGGGTGCAGGCCGACGACCTCAGCGAGGCCGGCATCACCGCGCTGGCGCGCCAGATACTGGCGCTGGCGCGCCAGATACTGGCGCTGGATGGGGCATCGGCCGCGTGAATCAGGCGTTTGAATCAGCCGTGTGAGTCGGCCAGCACCGGATACAGCGACAGCAGCAGCAGGGCCGCCATGCACCAGTTGAAGCGGCGCAGTGCCTGCGGCGAGCGCAGCGCGCGCCCCACGGCGCTGCCGAACAGCGTCCAGACGCTGACGCTGGGATAGTTCACGATGCCCAGCACCAGGGCGGCCAGCACCAGGTTGATGAAGAAATCCTCGCGCGGCGTGTAGGTGGCAATCACGCCGATGGCCATGATCCAGGCCTTGGGGTTGACCCACTGGAAGGCCGCCGCCTGCCAGAACCCGAAGGGCCGGGCACCCGCGTTGCCGCCGTCGATGCCGCCGCTGCCCGCGATCTTCCAGGCCAGCCAGACCAGGTAGGCCGCGCCCAGGTACTTGAGCGCGGTGTAGATCACCGGCAGGCGCTCGAACACCGCGCCCAGGCCCGCGCCCACCAGCAGCACCATGACCACCACGCCCAGGGTGATGCCCAGCATGTGGGGCACCGTGCGGCGGTAGCCGAAGGTGGCGCCCGAGGCCGTCAACATCACATTGTTGGGGCCGGGCGTGACGGAGCTGACGAAGGAGAACATGGCCAGCGGCAGCAGGAACGAGGTGTGGGCGGTATCGAAGGGCATGGTGGCAACAGGCATGACAGGGAATCCGGCGCCCTGTCTGCGCATGCCGCAGGCCGCGGCGCCGTCAGGCCATGCTAATGGCAGTGTTCGGTACAGTAGCAGTACACTTTGCCAGAACAATTTGCCAACTGGCCTGCCCACATGACCCTGACACTTGATCCCGCAGCCACGCCGAAGCAAGCGCAGGCACAGCAGACACCGCAGACATCGAGTGCATCCTCCGCTACGGCTTTCCAGGCCGCTGCGCCCTGGCGTCCGCTGCGCTCCTCCGATCTCTCGCTGGTCGAGCAGCTCGTGGACCACTACGGCAGCCTCATCCGCCACCATGGCCTGCGCGCGGGCTCGCGGCTGCCCTCGGTGCGCGCGCTGGCCCAGCAGGCCGGCGTCAGCCGCGATACCGTGGTCCAGGCCTACGACCGGCTGGCCGCCCAGGGCCTGGTGCATTCGCGGCGCGGCTCGGGCGTCTTCGTCAGCGCCCGGCGCGCGGCCCAGGCCGTGCCGCGCGCCAGCCAGGGCCTGCCCACGCTGGAGCAGGGCGCCGCCTTCGATACCGCCTTTCTGTTGCGCAGCATGTTCCGCGAAGGCACGGAGCATTCGGGCGACGCCGGCATGCTGCCGCCGGAATGGCTGGACCAGGAGATGCTGGCCTCGGCCCTGCGCGCCGTCGGCCGCAGCACGGGCACCAGCCTGCTGACCTATGGCGTGCCCCAGGGCTATCTGCCGCTGCGCCAGCAGATCGCCTCGGTGCTGCAGGCCCAGGACGTGCCAGCCCACCCCGAGGCCCACCTGATGACCGTGGCCGGTGTCACGCAGGGGCTGGACCTCATCGTGCGCAGCCTGGTGCGCCCTGGCGATACCGTGCTGGTGGAAGACCCCGGCTGGTTTCTCATCTTCGGCCGGCTCAACGCCCTGGGGGTGAACGTGGTCGGCGTGCCCCGCCTGCCCGGCGGCCCCGACGTGGAGGCGCTGGAGCGGCTGGCCCGCCAGCACCAGCCCCGGCTTTTCATCCTGAACACGGCCGTGCACAACCCCACGGGCCAGACCCTGTCGGCCGGCGTGGCCCATGAGGTGCTGCGCATTGCCGAGCGCCACGACTTCTACCTGGCCGAGGACGACACCTACTCCGACTTCCTGCCCGGCGTGCCCGTGCGCCTGGCCGCCATGGACCGGCTGCAGCGCGTGCTCCTGGTGGGCGGCTACTCCAAGACCCTGGCCGGCAGCCTGCGCGTGGGTTATGTCGCGGCACACACCGACCTGATACGGCGGCTGACCGACCTCAAGCTGCTGGGCGGCCTGACCACGGCGCTGCCGGGCGAGCAGGTGGTGCACCGCGTGCTGGCCGACGGCCAGTACCGCAAGCATGTGGACCGCCTGCGCGAGCGCGTGGACCGCGCGCGCAACCGCTGCCTGCGCATGCTCGAAGCCCTGCACTGCCGCGCCCCGCACGAGCCGCAGGCCGGCATGTTCGCCTGGGTGGACTGCGGCGTGGACTCGGAGGTGCTGGCCCGCCATGCCGCGCCGCAGGGCCTGCTGCTGGCGCCGGGCCTGCTGTTTTCGCCCAGGCAGGCCGCGGGCAGCATGCTGCGCATTCCCGTGCCCATGGTGGAGCAGCCCCAGACCTGGAAGATCCTTGGCCACCTGCTGGCGCAGCACCGGGGCGGTGGTGGATGAGTGGACGGTGCAGCAACACTGCCTGACGGGAGGTTGACGCTGCCGGCGCCAGGGCATGTAAGACACGGCATCGGGCCTCGGCGCCCCGGTAGGGCGCTGCTATCGTTCCGGGATGACTATTGAGCTTGTCTTGCCAGGGGAGGCCGGCCGCAGAGCCGGGGTGAATGACAGCCGGCCCCGACCGGGAGGCGGTGCGGCGCGCCGCCTGGCGCCCGTGCTGGCGCTGCTGCTGACGGCGGGCTGCGCCGACACGCCCGCGCCGCGCGGCAAGGTGGAGGGCGCCTCGTTCGAGCCCAGCGAAATCGTGCAGTCCGACAGCAACCGCATGGCCACACTGGCCATGAAGGAGAACCTGGACAGCCTGATGCGCATCATGGACAAGCTGTACCTGCGCAACCCCGCCGAGTGGAAGAAAACCGCCGAAAGCCGCGAGGCCGCATCCGCCTACGTGCGCATCGCCATCACCGAGCGCCAGCCCTGGGCCGACCTGCGCGGCGCCCAGGACGTGGCCGCGCTCTCGCTGGCGCTGCAGCCCGACTTCAAGGGCGACCGCGTGGCCGCCTTCGTCCATGCGCTGGCCGACACCATCATCACGGCCCACGGCGGGCGCACCAGCTTCACCCTGGTCCATGGGCTGGACCCGCAGCTGATCTACAACGCTGCGCGCAACGTGGAAGTGGCCAACTGGATACTCAACTCACGGCGCAATGCCGCAGGCGGGCCGCTGCTGCTGTCCAACCACCTGGGCGACGACGCGCGCAACCTGAGCTTCGAGCGCGAGATGGGCAAGATCATCGGCCGGCTGGACCTGATCGCCAACTACACCACCGAGCGCTACAGGCGCTCCTTCATCGGCTACGGGCAGGGACTGGTGGCGGGACCCTTCATGCAGTTCCTGCCCGTGCGCTGAGGCGGCAGGCGTCAGGACTCGTCACACAGAACGATGGTGACCAGAGCGGAGGTGTCTTCGATGGCGCGTACCGCATGTGCCATGTTGGCCGGCAGGTGCATCAGCTGGCCGGCCTGCAGGGACTGGCGGCTTTCGCCGAGCATCACCTCCAGCTCGCCTTCCAGGCAATGCAGGCTGACGCTGCCAGGCACCTTGTGCGGCGGCAGCGACTGGCTGGCGCGCAGCACCACGCGGATGACCTCCATGTCCTGGGACTTGAACAGGGCACAGGTCCGGGCACCCGCCAGCCGCGCACCAAACGGCAGGACATCGATGGCTTGAGCGGTCAGTGCAAAGGGGGTGGCCATGGCGGACCTCCAGGCGTTGGCGGGCAATAATGCCATTGTCCTCCGAAGCACCGCAATCCATCAACCGCAGCTGTGTGACAGCAGGGGCTTGTGCAGGGTCTCAGCCCGGCACGCTGGCCTCCACCAGCAGGGTCAGCAACTGCAGCGACTCCTGCCAGCCCAGGTGGCAGGCCTCGGCGGGAATGACGGCGGGCACGCCTTCCTGGGTCACATCCATTTCAGTGCCGCAGAACACCTCGCGCAGCGTGATGGTGGTGATCATCTCGCCGGGCAGTTGCGGGTCGTCGAAGCGGTCGGTATGGCGTACCAGCCGGCCAGGCTCCAGGTCCAGGAACTCCCCGCCGAAGCCGCTGCGCCCGCCCGTGGACAGATTGACGAAGGCCATGCGGTAGCGCCCGCCGACCCGGGCGTCGAACTCGGGCACCTCGCAGATGTAGCCGTGGGGCGGCAGCCATTTTGCAAGGGCAGCGGCCGTGGTGAAGGCCTGGTACACGCGCTGCGGCGGCGCCTTGAGGACGCGGTGCAGCCGGATGGTGTGGACGGTGTGTGACATGCGGAACTCCTTGGCGTGGTGTCGTGCAGGGCTGCCAGCCTCGCACCGATGCAGTCCTTGCGCAAGAGGCGGCACATGGAGCCTGATGCAGGATTCAATGATTCATAAATCGAATCCTTGCTTGGTTTTAAAGAATTGGACTTGAATCATTGACGCCCGCACCATGGCGGCGAGCGCTGGATACACAGCGCCGCTTTCCATAGGAAACAGGAGACAAGCAAATGAAGCATTCCCCGTTGCGCAGGGCCCTGGCCCTTGGCGCTCTCAGTGCCATGGCCGTCGTTGCAGCGCCCGCTGCGCAGGCCCAGGGCAGCTATCCCTCCAACCCCATCACCCTGGTCGTGCCGTTCGCGGCCGGCAGTGGAACCGATGCCGTGGCGCGCGTGGTGGCTACCCGGCTGGGCGAGCGGCTCAAGCAGCCCGTGATCGTGGACAACAAGGCCGGCGCCAATGCCCAGATCGCCGCCAACCATGTGGCCAAGGCCAAGCCGGACGGCTACACGCTGTTCATGACCACCAACACCTCGCACTCGGCCAACCCCTGGCTGGTCAAGGGCCTGAAGTACGACCCGGTCAAGGATTTCACGCCCGTGGCGCGCGTGGGCGAGCTGCCGTTTGCGCTGCTGGTCCACCCCTCCGTTCCTGCCAAGACCGTGCAGGAACTGATCGACTACGCCAAGGCGAATCCCGACCGCCTGTCCTACGGCACGCCCAACAGCACCTCGCTGGTGGCCTCGGAAACCTTCAAGTACGTCACGCACGCCCAGATCACCTCGGTGCCCTACAAGTCCAGCCCGCAGGCGTTGACCGACCTCATGGGCAACCAGATCCAGGTCTACGTGGCCGACCTGGGCTCGGCCTGGGGCACGATCAAGACCGACCGCGTTCGCACCCTGGCCGTGACGGCGGCCAAGGGTTCCACCCTGCTGCCCAATGTGCCGGCCATCGGCAAGACGCTGCCGGGCTTCGACATCACGTCGTGGAACGGCATCTTCGGCCCGGCCGGGATGCCGGTCGAGATCACCGAGCGGCTGAACACCGAGCTGCAGGCCATCCTCAAGGACAAGGCCGTGCAGGAGCAATTGGCCCAGGTCGGCTTCGAGGTCTGGCCCACGGCCACGCCTGCCGAGTTCGCCACCTATGTGAAGGACCAGATGGCCCGCTGGGGGCAACTGGTCAAGCAGGCGGGCATCGAGGCGCAGTGAAGGAGAGCCGCATGGAACAAGCGCAGCAAGGGCAGCAAGGCCCTCTTGCAGGGGTGAAGGTGCTGGACATGACCTCGGTGGTCATGGGCCCCTTTGCCACCCAGATCCTTGCGGGCCTGGGGGCCGAGGTGATCAAGGTCGAATCGCCCGAGGGCGACAACATGCGTCACGTCGGCCCCATGCGCAACCCCGCCATGGGCCACATCTTCCTGCAGGCCAACCAGGGCAAGCGCTCCGTGGTGCTGGACCTCAAGCAGGGCGCCGCGCGCGAGGCCCTGCTGCGCCTGGCCGAAGGCTGCGACGTGCTGGTCAGCAACGTGCGGCCCCAGGCCATAGCGCGCCTGGGCCTGGCCTACGAGGACGTGGCGGCGCGCAACCCGCGCATCATCCACGTGAGCTGCTGCGGCTTCGACCAGCGCGGCCCCTACGCGGCCCGGCCCGCCTATGACGACCTCATCCAGGGCGCCACCGGCGTGCCCTGGCTGGCGCAGCAATACGGTGGCGGCGAGCCGGCCTATGCCCCCATGACCCTGGGCGACCGCGTCACCGGTCTGCACGCGGTCTACGCCGTCACTGCCGCCCTCTATGCGCGCGAGAAGACCGGCAAGGGCCAGGCCGTGGTCGTGCCCATGTTCGAGGCCATGAGCCAGTTCATCCTGGGCGACCACATGGCGGGCCTGTCGTTCGAGCCGCAGCTGGGCGGCCCCGGCTATGCGCGCCTGCTCACGGCCCACCGCAGGCCCTATCGCACCAGCGACGGCCACCTGTGCGTTCTCATCTACAACGACAAGCACTGGCACAGCTTCTTCAACGCCATAGGCCAGCCCGAGCGCATGGCCGAGCCCATCTTCGCCACCCACAGCCAGCGCGCGCTGCACATCGATGCCGTCTATGCCGAAGTCTCGCGGCTGATGGCAGGGCGCACCACCGCCGAATGGCGCACGCTACTGGACGCGGCCGACGTGCCCAACATGCCCATGGCCTCGCCCGAGGACCTGATCGCCGACCCCCAGCACCAGGCCACCGGATTCGTGCACGAGATAGACCACCCCAGCGAAGGCCGGCTGCGCACCACGGCCAGCCCCACGCGCTGGAGCGCCACGCCGCCCGCAGAACGCGCCGCCCCCGCGCCGCGCCTGGGCGAACACACCCTGCAGGTGCTGCGCGACGCGGGCCTGACCGAGGCCGAACTGGCCGCCCTGCAGGCCAGCCGCGCCTGCAGCCAGGCTGCCGCGCTGCAAGACGCCCCACCACAAACACAAGCACAAACACAAACAGAAGGAAACCGCCCATGCCCCGCTACCTGATCCGTGAACAAGACGTGCCCGGCTACAGCCCCGCCAACCACCACGGCACCGTCAACCGGCGCCTGGTCAGTGCCGCCAACGTGGGCGCGCGCCACATGGAGCTGGTGCTGGGCACGCTGGAGCAGGGCGGCGGTGCGCTGCCCCATGCCCACCCCGGCATGGAGCAGGCCTGCTACCTGCTGGCCGGAACGGCCGAAGTGGAAATCGACACCCCGGACGGCAAGGAACGCTTTGCCATGCAGCCCGGCGACACCTGCTTCTTCCCCGAGGACTGCATGCACATCTTCCGCGTGACCAGCGCCGAGCCCGTGCGCCTGCTGGTCTTCTACAGCCCGCCGTACGGCGAGAACCCGGAGCGCGTGCGCCGGCCGGCAGCCTGAGCGCCGTCACCCCACAGACACAACAAGCGAACAGCTACAAGCAACGGAGAACACACCATGGACTTTCTGTGGAACGAAGAACAGGAACAGATACGCGACGCCGTCGAGCGCGCCTGCGCACCCTTCGATGCCGACTACTGGCTGCGCAAGGACCATGAAGGCGGCTTCCCGCACGACTTCCACAAGGCCCTGGCCGACGCGGGCTGGCTGGGCATTGCCATGCCTGAAGAGTTCGGCGGCGCAGGCCTGGGCATCAGCGAGGCAGCGCTCATGATGCACACCATCTCGGCCACGGGCGCGGGCCTGTCGGGCGCCTCGGCCGTGCACATGAACATCTTCGGCCTGCACCCCGTCGTCGTCTTCGGCACGGACGAGCAAAAGCGCCGCTGGCTGCCCCCGCTGATCGCGGGCACGGACAAGGCCTGCTTCGGCGTCACCGAGCCCAATGCGGGCCTCAACACCCTCAAGCTGCAGACCCGCGCCGTGCGCGATGGCGACGTCTACGTGGTCCATGGCCAGAAAGTCTTCATCTCCACCGCCCAGGTCGCCAACAAGATCCTGCTGCTGGTACGCACCAAGCCCGTGGAAGAGTGCAAGGGCACGGAAGGCCTGAGCCTGTTCTACACCGACCTGGACCGCGAACGCATCGAAGTGCGCGAGATCGACAAGCTGGGCCGCAAATGCGTGGACACCAACCAGCTGTTCATCGACGGCCTGCGCATCCCCGCCGAGGACCGCATCGGCGAAGAGGGCAAGGGCTTTTCGTACATCCTGCACGGCCTCAACCCCGAGCGCATCCTCATCGCCGCCGAGGCCGTGGGCCTGGGCCGCGCTGCCCTGGCGCGCGCCACCCAGTACGCCAAGGAGCGCGTGGTCTTCGACCGCCCCATCGGCCAGAACCAGGGCATACAGCACCCGCTGGCCCAGGCCTGGATGGGGCTTGAGGCGGCCCACCTCATGGTGCAAAAGGCCGCCTTCCTCTACGACAGGGGCCTGCCCTGCGGCGCCGAGGCCAACGCCGCCAAGTACCTGGCAGCCGAAGCCTGCGCCAAGGCCTGCGAAACCGCCATCTTCACGCACGGCGGCATGGGCTACGCCAAGGAATACCACGTGGAGCGCTACATGCGCGAATCCTGGATCCCCCGCCTGGCGCCCGTCAGCCCCCAATTGATCATGTGCTTCATCGCCGAAAAGGTATTGGGCTTGCCTAAATCGTATTGACCCCCTGAGTCGCTTCGCGCCTTCCCCCTTCTCGCTGCGCGGAGGGGGACGACACCCTCGGTGCGGGGCGGCCCTTCCTCGGTGTCTCAAAGTTGAGGTGCGCGGGTTTTGTGGCTGCGAACCATCTGAAGTCCCATGATTTATCAATCTGTATTTCAGAGGTAGCCATGGTGCAAGATGCCATCTCGCTTGCTCCCCATCCGCCGCCTCTCATGAAGACCCACCTGCTGCGCTATTTCGTCGCCCTGGCCGAGGAACGCCACTTCGGCCGCGCGGCCCAGCGCCTGTGCATCACCCAGCCGCCGCTGAGCATGGCGCTCAAGACCCTGGAGCAGGACCTGGGCGCCAGCCTCATGGACCGCGACGCCAAGAACGTGCGCCTCACCCCTGCGGGCGAGGCCTTCCTGGTCGAGGCACGCAAGGTGCTCGCCCAGCTGCAGCATGCGGCCGACGTGGTGCGCGGCGTGGCCGAAGGCATGCAGGGCCGGCTGGACGTGGGCATCACCGGCTCCATGGTCTACCGCCAGGTGCCCGACTTCTGCCGCGCCTTCCGCGCAGAACGCCCCCTGGTCGAAGTCTGCCTGCACGAAATGTCCACGCGCGAGCAACTGCAGGCCATTGCCAGCGGCCAGATCGACTGCGGCTTTCTCAACATAGCCACCCCGCCCGACGGCCTGCAGACCCTGTCGATCGGCGAGGAACCCTTTGTCTGCTGCCTGCCCGCCACGCATGCGCTGGCGCAGCAGCCCGACATCGACCTGCGCGAACTGGCCCGCGACACCTTCGTCATGTTCGCCCGCGAAGTGGCCCCGGCCAACTACGACAACGTCATCGCCTGCCTGCAGCAGGCCGGCATCCACCCCCATACCCGCCACGCCGCGCGCCAGTGGCTCACCGTCATGGCCCTGGTCTCGGCAGAGCAGGGCGTGGCCCTGGTGCCCAGCTGCATGCAGCGCGTGGGAATGAACGGCGTGGTGTTCGTGCCGCTGCGCGGGCCGCAGCAGGCCATGACGCCCGCCGTCATGGCCTGGCGGGCGGACCAGCCTGCGGCGTTGCTGCAGGCGTTTATTGAGAGGGTGAGGGTGATGGCAGAGGGAAGCCGCAGGGTTTCAGCGCAGGGATAGGCGCCCGGAATCTACAGGCCCCCATTGCGCCAGCTCCAGCGCCAGCCGCGCAACTCAGTCCAATGGCACAGCGTCGGTACTGCCCAGAATCTCCGCCACCTTGAGCGCCAGCGCCTCCAATGTGAACGGCTTGGTCAGAAGCTGCGTCCCGGGGTGCAGGTTTTCCTGGCTGAGGGGCGATGCCTCGGTGAACCCGGTGATGAAGAGCACCGGCAGGTCGGAACGGGCCAGGCGTGCCTCGTCGGCTAGCTGCTTGCCGTTCATTCCGCCGCGCAGCCTCATGTCCGTGATCAGCATGTCCACCCGGGTTCCGGCACGCAGTACCTGCAGCGCGGCGGCTGCATCGGCCACGGCAAGCACCGTGTAGCCCAGGTCGACAAGCGCCTCGTCGATGAGATGGCGGATCGGGGCTTCGTCATCCACGACCAGCAAGGTCCTTTGGGCAGGAACCACCACCTGCCGTGCCGCATCGACCGCGCGTTCTGCAACGGGCGCGGCGTCGCATCTGGGCAGATACAGGCAGACCGTGGTGCCCTGGCCCGGCCGGGAGAAGATCCTGACCGCTCCTCCCGATTGCCGCGCAAAGCCGTAGATCATCGACAGCCCCAACCCTGTTCCATGGCCCACCGGCTTGGTGGTGTAGAACGGCTCGAAGGCGCGTGCAATGGTCTGCTCCGACATGCCGGTGCCCGTATCGGTGACGCATAGCGACACATAGCCGCCCGGCGGAAGATCCCACTCCCGGGCTGCCGCCTCTTCAAGCTCGATATTGGCTGTCCTGATGGTCAGCCGGCCGCCTTCGGGCATGGCATCGCGGGCGTTGATGCACAGGTTCAGGATGGCGTTCTCCAGCTGCGTTCCATCGATTTGCGCATGCCACAGATGGGCAGCCGGCACGATGTCGATGTCCACGCTGGCGCCCACGGTCCTGCGCAGCAGGTCCTCCCAATCGGCAAGGAGCGCGGCCATATCGGTGGGCTTGGAGTCCAGGATCTGCCGGCGCGAGAACGCAAGCAGCCGCTGCGTGAGCGTGGCGGCGCGCCGCACCGCCCCCTGCGCTCCATGGATGAAGCGCGTGAGGTTGTCCACCTGGCCGCGCGCCAGCATCCGCTGCAGCAGTTCCAGATTGCCCATGACGGCCGCCAGCAGGTTGTTGAAGTCGTGCGCAAGGCCACCCGTCAACTGGCCCACCGCCTCCATCTTCTGCGACTGGCGCAGTTGCTCCTGCACCTTGGCCAGCGCTTCGGCCTTGGCCATTTCGGAGGTGATGTCGCGGCCCACCGCATTGATGCGGCCTGCCGCCGAACGGGTGGACCAGGAGATCCAGCGGTAGCTCCCGTCCCGATGGCGATACCGGTTGTCAAACCGGGCATGCGCCATGCCTGTGGCCAGCTCCTGCGTGTCCTGGATGGTGCGCGCCAGATCTTCCGGATGGATGAGATGAAAAAGCGTGGTGCCCAGCAGCTCGTCTTCACGCCAGCCCAATACCTCGGTCCAGGCCGGGTTGACCGCAGTGATGATGCCCTCGAACGTGCAGCGCATCATGATGTCGGAAGACAGCTGCCACAGCGCGTTGCGGTCGGCCGTGCGCTCTGCCACCTGTTCCTCCAGCGTGGCATTCAAGCGCTCCAGCGCGGCCTGGGCCTGCTTGCGCTCGGTGATGTCGGAGGCCGCTCCCAGCCAGCCGGTGATGGCGCCTGCGGCATCGAACAGCGGCACGGCGCGCGAGAACGCCCAGCCCACGCTGCCATCGACCCGGTTCACCCGGTGCTCGATCACATAGTCGGTCTTCGTGCGGATGGCCCGCGCGATCTCCGCGCGCACCAGGTCGCGGTCCTCCGGGGGGATGTAGTCTTCTAGCCAGTTCGTGTTGGACGCCTGCGTGTCGGGGATGAACCCGCCGCCTGCCAGCTGGTGCAGCTCGCTCCAGTCCGCACTGATGGAGTAGCGCACTTCCGAGGAGGAGCGCACCAGTGCATCCAGCCGCTCCTCGCTCTGGCGCAACATGTCCAGCGCGCGTCGTTCCGCATCGATGTCCAAAATGGCGATGGCCGTGGCCACGACTTCCTTGTCCGCATTGCGCAGCGGCACCCCGAACACGCGCGTCCATACCTCGAGCCCCTGGGGCGTGTCATAGACACAGTCAACGCCCGGCACCACCAGCTCACCGCGGAACGCGCGGGCGGCCACAAACTGGTCGCGGGGAACGGGCTTGCCGTCCTTGTCCCAACTGCGCCAGCGCCCGCGGTCTTCCTCGGCCGACAGCAGCGAAGGGATGGGGGTGTCCGGCAGGAAATGGCGGTAGGCCGGGTTGGACATCAGCACCTTGCCACCCTTGCCCACCAGGCACAGGCCTATCGGCAGATGCTCGATGAAATCCGAGAACAGCGTCTTCTGGTCCGCGACCTGCGCATCGAAAGGGTCCTGATCGCTGGCGCCCGCGCCCTGTACGGCGCTGGCATGGCCCGCCGTGGCAATCGCCAGCTGCGCCCGCAGCCTGGCGTTTTCCTCGCGAAGCAGGGCAATCTCTTCGGACTCTTGGATCATGGGGGATGGGGCGGGGCGTTGGGTGGAGGAGAGGGGACAGCTCGCCGCTGGCGGGGACGGCGATGCTGCTGGGGATCATAGCTGTGACTGCTGGTGCGACCGATGTTGAGGCTGCAGTCCTCGGTGCGGCAATTCTTGTGGGACTTCGCCCTCCCAGGGACTATGGGGTTGAACTGGCCGTGCAATGGTCTGAATTTGGGTCCCCAATGACCGATGAATCGGTCGACGAACGCTCGAAATGTGCCATTGAAAATATGGAAGTCGAGAACCTTATTGGGAAAATGGCAAAAGGATGCATATTTCCGCCAATTTCTCGAATATGAATCAAACAAATCGGCAATGAATGATCTGCCCCGTCGTGCAGGCCATGGCTGAAGGGTGGCGGCGAGAGGGCTTCCCTGCAGGAAACGTGCCGCAGGCACCGCCGCTGCTGTGACTTTCATGTCACACGGCACAGCTGTCACGAAGAATACTTATGTGTTGCCTAGAGTTCCCGCAGCGGTGGCAGGAGGCCACCGTCATTCTCATTAATAAGTTCAGTTCGTATCTCGCCAATGAAAAATCAAAAAACGTGCTCGCGTATTCTGGGACTCGCGATGGGCACATTCTTCGCCTCTTCTTCCAGCTTGGCCCTGGCACAATCTTCCGTCACCATTTTTGGTGTGGTGGACGTCGGTGTCACCGTTGCCAAGTCCGGCAGCAACAGGCTCAATGCACTGAACTCCAGCCAAGGCAAGACCAGCTTGCTTGGCTTGCGCGGCACGGAGGACCTCGGCGGCGGCAACCGAGCTCAGCTCTGGCTTGAAGGCGGCCTCAACCCCGATGTCGGCTCTGGCGGCAGCAGCGGCTCCCTTGGCTTCGAGCGCCGCTCCACGATCGGGCTGAGCAACAATTCCTGGGGTGAAATCCGGCTGGGTCGCGACTACACCCCCAGCTACAACATCTTCACCGCTTTCGCGGGCCCCGACACCACCACCGGTGTGCAGGCCAATCTGTTCCAGACGATCCGCCAGACTGCCTATAACGCCGCCAGCCAAAGCGGCGTGGTCGACCGCACGCGCATCAGCAACGCCGTGGGCTACTTCCTGCCGAGCGACCTGGGCGGTATCTATGGCCAGTTCTCGGTTTCCTTTGGCGACGAGAACGCCTCCGGCTCTGGCGCAAGCAAGGCCCGCAGGTACATAGGCGGCAACCTGGGCTATCGCTCTGGCCCGCTGAACGTGGGTATCGGCTACGGCCGGATCGACGGCACCGCAGCCGTGGCTTCACCCAGCGCCATCGCCGCAACCAGCGATCTGGAAGACCTGGTGCTGGGCGCCTCGTACAACTTCGGCAGTTTCCTGCTCAATGGCGGATACAACAGCCTGAAGTGGGAGCCCGTCAACGGCGCAACCTCCGGGAAGGTGGACGGCTTCTACCTGGGCGCGACCATCCCCATGGGGCCAGGCAGCTTGCGCGTCAAGTACGCCAGCGCCAAGTTCAGCGGCAACGCCTCTGCCCTCACGCGCAGCGGCGGCAAGGCCGACAAGTATTCGATCGGATATGTCTACGACTTCTCCAAGCGCACCTCTCTGTACGCAGGTCTGGCGCGTGTGAACAACAAGAACGGCGCCAGCGTCGGCCTGATTGGCGGCCCTGCGGGTGTGGCCAACGCCGGCTCGACCGGTGTGGATCTGGGCATCAGCCACTCGTTCTGAGCGGCGCAGCGCCTTTTCCAGAAACGAAGCCTTCAAGCTTGGGCAGGCCCTTGCCACGCAGGGCCTGCCGATCTGCCTATCTACCTATCAGGCTTGCCTCTTCTTCTCAAGACCTACTCGCTATGCGACCCCCCAATTCTTCTCCCTGCCTGGTGGCAGTGATCGCCGCCGCGGCTGCCTTGCTGAGCGCCTGCGCCGACACCCGCCCGCTCCAGGTCGCTGGCTCCGAGACGGTGGCGCAGACCACCGGCGTCGGCAGCATCCGCGCCACCGTCACGCGCCAGGAAGTCCAGTTCGACGACAGGTTCTATTTCCCCTACGAAGGCCAACACCCCGCCACCAAGGCCGATTTTCCCAAGGGCTTTCTGCCAGCCTACGGTTCGGGCCTGGCCTTGAAGGGCAGGCGTGCCGACGGCACGCTGGAGTTCTACGCCATCACCGATCGCGGCCCGAACGCGACCACCGGCCCGGTCACGCAGATCACCGACGGCTCCAATCCCGCGGGCTTTGCCGGTTCCACGGTGTTTCCTTCGCCCAACTTCACTCCGTCCATCGGCGTGATCGCCCTCGGAAAGGACGGAGCCAGGCTCGTCTCCACCCTGCCGCTCAGATTCAGCGCCACACAGAACGCCAACGGCCGCGTGCAGCCACGGGGCATCACAGGCAACACGGGCGAGCAAGTCCTGGACGACTCCTTCACCTATCCCGGCAAGGCCAAGGGCTACAGCGAATTCGGCCTGGACACAGAATCCGTGGTGGTGGATGCCGCACGCAATGCGCTGTGGGTGTCCGACGAATACGGACCCTTCATCGTGAAGATCGACCCGGCGACCGGCATCATCCAGAAGAAATACGGGCCCGGCACCGGCGCGGCCGATCTGCCGGCCATTCTCGCCAAGCGTCGCGCCAACCGTGGCATGGAGGGGCTGAGCATTGATGTGGCCAGCGGCAAGCTGCACGGTTTCCTGCAAAGCCCCCTGGACGACGGCAAGGCCGACTACACCACCGCTGCCGTTGCCGACGCCACAGGCAAGTCGGAGAACGTGCGCGACTACGCTCGCTTTGTGCGCTGGGTGGAATTTGACCCGACCACCGAGAAAACCCGCCTGTTTGCCTTGCCCGTGGACAGCCGCTGGTACAACCAAGGCAAGACCGGCAATGCCAAGCTGGGTGATGTGGTCTCACTGGGCAAGGGGAAATTCATCGCCATCGAGCAAGGCACGGGCAAGGACAAGAAAGTCTTCAACGACCTGGTTCTGATCGAGTTTCCGGCCAACGCCACCGATATCACCGCGCTGGGCTCCGACCTGGAAAAGAGCAGCCTGACCGGCAAGCCGGTCAATGGCTCGGACTATTCCAAGGTCGTGACGCTCAAGAAGACCCGGCTCTTCAACCTGAACGCCACCGGCTGGGTGGCCGAGAAGGCCGAAGGCCTGGCGCTGGTCGATGACTACACGCTGGCGCTGACCAACGACACCGACTTCGGTGTTTCGCTGGCCGTGCTGGACGCCAGGGGCAAGGAAATCGAAGGCTCGAACGTCACCAAATGCATGGTGGACGCCGAAGGCAAGATCGTGAAGGACGGCCAATGCGCCAAGGGCGCGGCGAGCCTTCGCTTCACCACCAATGACGTCAACGACCGCACGCAGCGACTGTGGACCTTTAAGTTCAGCAAGAAACTGAGCGAATACGGCGCTCCCTGAACGACTGCGACTGCATGGCATAGGCAAGACAACGGGGCCACTGCGATCCAGGGCGGTTCGTCCAGCGCGAAGGCGCTGCGACGGCCCGCAACGCTGATGTCGCCTCCTATGGCATCTGCACGGAGCAGCGCCGCCGTTGCGGCGAAAGTGCGGGGTTGCCGCAATGGCGGGACCTTTCGACCTCCAGCAGTCTTACGGCATTGCCCAAAGCGGTAGTCGTCGAGTGCGTAGATGGCAGGCATACGTCCGAGCCGATCACTTCCACAATCAAATCCCCATCTGCTTGGCCATTTCAGAAGCGCCTTCAAATTCCATGCTGGTTTCCGCGTGAGTCGAGGAAATTCAACAGAGAGCCGTCCAGAATTCAATTCCGGATTTTCGATGGCTTGGGATTGGCCAGTCATCGAATTCCTGAAGAGATAGTGCGTGCGGTATCCTCAGCCGCTCTGTGGAGGAGAAGAAAGTGGCGGTACTGATTCCTGCGATGGGGGCGTGCGTTGGGCGCATGACGCCTGGCGAGCGACGCCTGGCCGAGCGGTTGGAGCAAAAGCTCGAAGACGATTACATGCTCTGGTATGACGTGCCCATCGGCCCCAAGCAGACGCATCCTGACTTTGTCGTCATTCATCCACGCAGGGGCATTTTGATTCTTGAGACCAAGGATTGGCGGCTCGAGACGGTTCAAGAGGCGACCAAACAGGCCTGGACGCTCATCGTGGATGGAAGGCCCAAGGTCGTCATCAATCCGGCAGCTCAGGCGCGACACTGCGCCATTCAAGTGGTCAATGCACTGGAGCGGGATCAGCAACTCATTCACGGCGAAGGCCCTCATCAGGGAAAGCTGGCATTTCCCTGGGGCAGCGGCGTGGTGTTCACCAACATCACGCGCAAGCAGTTTGAAGAGTCTGCACTGGACCAGACGATTGATGCGCATCTGGTCATCTGCAAGGATGAGATGCTGGAATCCGTTGATGCGGAGGCTTTTCAGCAGCGCCTGTGGAACATGTTCCCCCACGCTTTCGGCAAAGCCATGTCGGTGCCGCAGCTTGAGCGCACGCGGTGGATCATGTTCCCGCAGGTGCGTGTTCCGGTGCAAGGCAGCCTTCTGCCGGAAGACGCGGACGAGCTGCCGGACATCATGCGCGTCATGGACTTGCAGCAGGAGCAACTCGCGCGCAGCCTGGGCGATGGGCATCGCGTGATCCACGGAGTTGCCGGCTCAGGCAAGACCATGATTCTTGGCTATCGTGCGGAACACCTGGCCAAGACCGCTTCGACCAAGCCCATCCTCGTGCTCTGCTACAACGAGCCCTTGGCCGTGAAGCTCAATGCCTGGTTTGCGGCCAAGGGCCTGGCCGACCGGGTGCATGCCCGCAACTTCCACAAGTGGTGCCGCCAGCAGTTGGTGGCCTATGGCCAGACGCTACCCGCTCAGGGCCCAGGCATGTTTGATCAGATGGTGGAGTTTGTGATTCGCGGCGTGGATCGGCAACAGATTCCGTCCGGGCAATACCAGGCCGTGATGGTCGACGAGGGGCACGACTTTCAGCCTGAATGGCTCAAGCTCGTCACCCAGATGGTGGACCCCGAGACCAACAGCCTGTTGATCCTGTACGACAGCGCCCAGAACATCTATGGCAAGAGCAAGGCGCGTGGCTTCAGCTTCAAGAGCGTGGGAATCCAGGCCTCGGGGCGCACGACCATTCTCAAGATCAACTACCGCAACACCAGGCAGATTCTGCAAATCGCCAACCGCGTCGCCGCCGAGTTCCTGCAACCCAATGCCCAGGATGAGGACGGTGTGCCGCTGGTGCAGCCCATCAGCTGCGGCCGCGAAGGGCAGGAGCCGCTGATCGTGCGCCTGCCGAGCTTGCGGGATGAACCCGCCAAGATCGCCGAGCTGCTGGCTGCGGCGCATCAGGAAGGCCACGCCTGGGGTGACATGGCCATCCTGTGCCGCGATCACGACTCCATGAACCAGTGCGCCATGGCACTTGGCCGCCGAAAACTTCCGCATCGCGTGCGTCATCGGTCAGGTGACTTCGATCCACTGGCCGACACCATCAAAGTGATGACAATGCACGCCAGCAAGGGATTGGAGTTCCCAGTCGTGGCCGTTGCAGGAGTGGGGCAGATGCCGCGCGAAGGCGAAGATGCGGCGGACGAGGCCAAACTGTTCTATGTGGCTGCGACGCGGGCGACACAAAAACTGGTATTGACTGTGGCGGGTGAAGGGGCGTTTGCGAAGGCGCTGGTGAATGCTGGGTGAGGGCGGGGTGAATGCGGGTTGAGGGCAGGGCGAGGACGGGCACAAGTCCGTGGTGCGGTGGTCAGGGCTCCAGGCGTGGTCCCAGTAGCGTTGCACCCGCAGCGCATTCTTGAAGATGGCGCTGCGATCCGAAAAGGATGTTGTGCCTATCACCCTTCCCACTCGAATGTGCACGCCATCTTGCCACTCGGCGCATTGCGCAGGCGGTTCAGGAAATCCAACTGGCTTTTGGCCGTTTGATTCCCTTTTGCCACGGCTTGCCGCAGCCAGTGCACTGCTTCGCAGCGATCCGCTTTCACCGCGGTGCCATACAGGGTTGGGCCTGCCAGAAGAATCCATGCCAGTGTTTCCTGGGCTTGTGGCTCGCCATCCCGGGCCGCCTGGCGCAGCAACGCGAGCATGGAGGCGTAGTCACCCGCAGTCTGCGCCTCCAGGGCCAGTTGAAACCGCTGCTCGGAAGTCGTGGCCATGTCCAACGGCAGCGGTGCCGCCTGCGCCAGCGCGCCGGACAGGGCCGCTGCGATGAACAAGCCGTGCCGTGCATGCCGGGCCAGCGTGGCAATTGGTGTGGCAATTGGGCGGAATTCGAATCGCATTTTTGTCTCCACTTGAACTGAGTGGCCCCATCGTCTTCGCAATCCCGGTCCCTGAAAATTCGGAATTGTCAAAGGCGCCCTCAGGGCCACCCAGAGGCTGACTCGAATCGGCCGTGCAGGCCCGGCGCGCACGGCTTCAGCCCATGAACCCCAGATCGATGGGATACGCCGAGCCGCCGAAGTTGCCGATGTGCGGCAGCACCCCCGCCAGCTCGGTATTCGCCACGCCGAACCAGCGCGCCAGGGTGGCGGCGTACTGGTCCACGGCAGTGCTGGGCAACAGGCGCCCCTGGCCGACATGCCACTGGTCTTCGCTGCCGCTGCCGTTTCCCACGCTGATGGGCGGCGGCGCGCCATAGAAGGACGCGCCACGCACCGCACCGCCCACCACGAAGTGGTGGCCGCCCCAGCCATGGTCCGAGCCGTCGCCGTTGGACGTCAGCGTGCGGCCGAAGTCCGACGCGGTGAAGGCCGTGACCTTGTCGGCCACGCCGAGTTCGGCCGTGGCGTTGTAGAAGGCCGTCATGGCGCTGCTCACCTTGTCGAGCAGCTGCGGCTGGTTGGCGATCAGGTTGTCGTGCAGGTCGAACCCGCCCAGCGAGACGAAGAACACCTGCCGGCGCGTGCCCAGCGCGTTGCGTCCGGCGATGAGCCGGGCCACCACCTTGAGCTGGTCGGCCAGCGGGTTGTTGGCAGGGAAGGCGGTGGACAGGCTGGCGCTGGAGAGGGCTGAAGAGATCTGCCCCTCGGCACTGATGGAGCGCTGCGTGACGCGGGCGTACTCGGCCTCCATCGCGTGGCTGCCGGCCGTCTGCACCAGCTCGCTCAACAGGCCGCGCACGGCGGTCGATCCATAGACGCTGGTGCCCTTGACGGCGTTGATGGGCACGGCGCCGCCCGGGCTGATCTGGTACTGCAGCGCCTGGTCGCCCGAGAGAAACACGGCGTTGCCCGTGGCCGAGATACAGGTGAAGAGCGACGTGGCGTTGGACGACAGCGCCAGGTCGCCCAGGTTGCCGCCCCAGCCCAGGGTGGAGCCTTCTGCGCCCTGCGACTGCCACACCGACTGCTGGTCGTTGTGCGAGAAAAGCTTGGGCGGCAGCGGGTAGCTGCGCCGGTCGCCGGTGGCATATTGGGCCCGCGTGAGCGGCACCAGCAGCGGGCCGACGTTCAGTTGCACCGCAGCGCGGCCCGCGTTGAAGAGGCCGGCCAGGCCCGTCATGGATGGGTGCAGCGCGTACTGCATGCCACCGGCCAGCGCCGTGCGGGGCTGCAGCAGCGTATTGCCCAGCGCGGCGCGGGCCAGGGCAATGCCACCGGCCGTGCCATCGCTGTTGCCGCCGCGGATGGCGGAGTACTGCCCGTAGCGGGTGCTGTCGTAGGGCACGACGGTGTTGGCGTAGTCGCAGCCGCCATAGAGGAAGACGCAGACCAGCGCCTTGTAGTCGCTTGCCTCGAAGGCGGCGGCCTCGCCCAGCGCGGCAAGATTCAGGGCGAAGGGCAGGGCGGTACCGGCGGCGGCCAGTTGCGTGCTGCGGCGCAGGAATGCGCGGCGCGTGTGGCGGGCGGGGTCGATGAAATTCATGGAGATGTCGCTTTGCTTTGCAGACGTTCGGTCACTTGTTCGGTCGCTTGTTCGGTCACTTCTGCACCAGATATTCGGGGCTGGCCATCACCAGCAGCACGGCGGCTGCCACGCGGTTGAGCTGGGTGGCGGTGTTGCTGGTGGCCGTCACCGGCGTGGCATTGAGCGCTGCCACGATGCGCGCCTGCGTGGCGGCCGATACCTGCCCTGCCGACAGCAGCAGCGCCACCTTGCGCACCAGCGCGGCGGCGTCGGCCACCAGGGGCAGCAGGTTGGCGTAGCTGCAGGTGATATCGAAGCCGTTGGCTGCGCTGCTGCCGCCCTGGGGCAGGTCTGGCGCGTTCACGTAGTAGCCGAAGCGGATCACGTTCTGCATGAAGTTCAGGTAGCCGCTCACGCTGGTCTCGGTGACGATCTGGAACTCCGGCGCCACCTGGCCCGTCGTGGCCAGGGGCGTGGAGGGCGGCACGTAGCCCGGGCGGAAGAAGTTGAACACCGAGCCCGAGCGCAGCGGGCTCTGGCCCAGGCGGGTGGCCGGGTCGCTCAGGTTGTCGATCTTCCAGGTGCCGCGTGCCGACCGCAGCCCGAAGGTGCGGCCCCACTGCACGAAGCGCACCATGGGCTCGCGCAGGCGGCCGTACTGGGGGCTGGCAAGCCCTGCCGCGCCGCGCGCCTCCGGGTCCAGCAGCACTGTGGCAATCACGGCGCGCAGGTCGCCCCGCGTGCCGCTGCCGTTGTCGGCGAAGGCGGCGGCCACGCGCCCCACATAGGCGGGGCTGGGGTTGCTGGTGACCAGGCGCTGGATCAGCTGGCGCCCGATGAAGGGCCCCACGTTGGGGTGGTTGAACAGCGTGTCCAGCGCTGCCTTCAGCGCCGCTGGCCCCGACGTGCCCGCAGCCACGGTGGTGCCCAGGAAAGTGGCGGCCAGAGTGGAATGGCGCGCGGCGTTGAAGGCCATGGGCAGCAGCGCCTGCTGCAGCCCCGTCACCGTGCTGCCGCTCAGGTTGGTGGGCTGGTTCTTGCTGGTGTCGTAGTCGTAGCCGGTGAAGACGCGCGCGAGGTTGCTCACATCGGCTGCCGAATAGGTATCGATGCGATTGCCGTTGCCGTCGCGCTGCTCGGTGCCGTCGGGGTTGAGGCGGTAGAGGCCGATGGTGAACAGCTGCATCACCTCGCGGGCGTAGTTCTCGTCGGGCTGGCGGCCGCTGCGGGCGTCTTCCTTCTGGTTGCCGCGCGTGCTCAGGTAGATGCCCATGGCCGGGCTGAGCGTGACGGCCTCCAGCAGCGTGCGGAAGTTGCCGAAGGCATGCTGGTTCAGCAGATCCCAGTAGCCGGAGGCCAGGAAGATGCTCCAGGGCTGCTCCAGCCCCGTGGTGGAGACCACCATGATCTCCGACAGCGCCAATGCCACACGCTTGCGCACGGCGTCGCGCTCCGTGAAAAGCTGGCTCCAGAGCATGAAGTCGGAGGGATACGAGACGTTGTCGTAGCGCGTGCCGGCCTCTGCCACGCCGTAGCCGCGCTGCATCAGCCAGGCCGTGCCCGTGGTGTCCACGGGCAGCGCGAACTGCTCGGCCAGCCAGGGGCCGTAGCCCTTGGCGCGCAGCGCTGCGATCTCCTCGTCGGTGGCCGAGAACTGCGCCTGCAGCAGAAAACGTGCGGCTTCTTCATCGCTGGTGGGGGTGGCCGTGGTGCCCGTACCGGTTCCGCCACCAGGGCCGGCGCCCGTGCCGCCAGTGCCGGTGCCGGGGGCTGAATCGCCCCCACCGCCCCCGCAGGCCACCAGCAGCGCGGCCGCAAGGGAGGAGGCCAGGGCGGGAGGAATCAGGGAGCTCTTCGGTTCGTGGCCGAGGTGGCCGGGCTCTGCGCAGGCAGGCAAGGAATCCGCGGGCGCGCGGTCGGGCGGCTGCAGCGTGGAGGCTGCAGCCTGTGGTGTGGGGTGCATTGTGGGCTTTCAGGCAGAGGCCGGGGCGTGGCAACGAACTGCCTCGCTCTTCGGCGCGTGGCGCAGAGTGTTCCAAGGATTTCGGAGGTGCGCAGCCACCTTGCAGCCCAAAAGCGTGTCAAGACGTTATACGGCGCAGGGGCTGCAGGGGGCTGTATGCAGGGTTGACGCTGTGGAGCCTGGGCAAAGCCCGATGTGGGCCGCTCGCCTGCCGGTGTTCTGAGGGGATGCGCAGCGTTGTGCGGGTGCAACCATGCGGGCGGATTGTCATAGGGCTTTCTCCTGCTTCAGGCTGAAGAATGCTGCTTGACGTCTTGGGGCCGTACACCTGAGTGCGTTGCATCTGCACAGTGCCGCGTTGCCGAGCGGTATCTGTCGCCTGGTGTTCGCATGAAGGCGTCCTGAACGCTGCACGCAGGCTCAGACGCACCAGGGATGCCAAGGCCAGGCAATTCTTGGGTTGCCAGTGCTTGTAGGGTGAAGTCATCCGTGCAAGTTACCTGGATCTCAGATGTTGCACTTCATATTTGACACCACCGTAAATCAACTGTGCAAAGACAATGACAAGAATCTTCTTTATGTTGGTGGCGATCATGATTTCTGGTACCACGTCTGCTGGTGAGAAAAATTCACCACCAATCCAAGATTTAAAAGAAGTAAAGAGATCTGCAGATGAATTCTTGATGAAGGAAAACAGGCAGAAGAGAACCCAATTCACTGCTGTTCGAATCAATCCAAAAATAATAGTCGAACAGTGCGCTGTTCCACTTGAATCGGACTGGGCATCTTCAGACAGTGGAGTTCTAGGAAAAAGAGTTCAAGTTGCCTGCAGATCGACATTGCACGACAAAAAGGGTTGGCGTGTTCTGGTGCCAATTGCAGCGTCAGCCACACACAAGAATTAGAGTGAAATTCTATGCGTCAGGATGATTGGCTACCGCGCAAACGAAGGATGATTCCAAGAGGCGCTGATGCCGCTCAGCAGCGCTGTCGTTGTGGCGCAGTGCCACTGGATAAGCCCTAGGTTGTGGCAAGGGCTGGTACGGACCACCTCGCTCGTCGGGGGGGCAATGTCGGGACTTCGCGCGGCTTTGGAGTCGTTTTCTGGGAAGTTGAGGTGGATGGAGCGAGTGATATAGGGCGTAGGAGGCGCATGATCACCGGTCTGTGCTTATTGCTCGCTGCTGGCAAGCTCCCCATTTTAGATGTTCGACCTTGTTATTGAATCCGCATCCAAGTGCGATTTTGGTCATCTAGTTGCTAGGGCCTTGAAATAAAGATTCTATCCTCTACAGTATCGACAGCCTGACCGAGCTGAAGTATGGATCTATTCCGACAGCTGGCTTTGGCGATTACTTCATCGAAATCATTTGAACTCTGGTGGAAAAAATCCCGCAGCAGAGACTCCTGGAACAATATCTGCAAAAAGGTCTGGTATTAGCATGTGATTTACTTTCAAATCAATGGTTTAAAATAGGCTAAAGCTTGTGTGAGTCGGTATGTATTAAGGCAGGCTAAAATCGCCGATACACGAAGCTGGGTTTTTTGATAGATCGTCACATAAAGAATAGAACTATTGAACACCGGGGTAGGTCGCTAGCTCAACACCAGGCAAGCATTTTACATGCTCATCCAATAGACACCTCACAAACCGTGTGTAGCCTAATTTTGTCTTTTTAAAATCGATGCCTCGTAAATTACAATCAAAAAAGACTGTGCCTTGCAAATTGGCCTCTTCAAAGTAGACGTTTTTGAATACGGTATTGAAAATCTCCGCGTTGGCCAAATTCGATTTATTTAAATTTGAATTAATTATTTCGCTGTCAGATATATTTGCCTTTACCAGTCCAGCATTGATGAAGTTGCATTCAATGAAAACGCAATTTTTTATCCAAGAGCCACCAATATCGTAGCTCTCGAAATTACACCCTTGAAACATTACATCAAATGTCATGAACTCCAATGCATTAAATTCGGGGAATTTAACATCGGAGACATTGGCATGTTTTAATTTCATTGAAACTACTTCAATCAGGCTGTTGTCGTTAATTTTATTAAAAAAATCAACTATGCCGTCCTCAAGACAATGACCTGGTTTTGGTTCAATGAATAGGGAGCTATTCTTTTGCATTGATTTTGCTTCTGTAGCACTATTTTGATTAGAGCGTGTTATGAATTTTCGTTTGCTGTGTTCAGCAGCTGGCGTGGAGTTCCGCGATGCCTCGCAGGCCTTACATAACAGGTGCACCTTGGCGACTGCTGCCAAATGACCTGAGCAGTCCTTCGTGCCCCCACCAGCAGCTTCAACCAGTTACTGCTCATCTGGTGAAACAATATTCAGAATGTGCTGTTCATAGATTTCAGAGATTCGCTTCAGGACAAGCGTTTTCCCTAAAATTTCCGCATCTATAACAGCATCCCTTAATAATTCTGGAGAGACCTGCTTCAGGGCCTTTGTTGACAACGGTGCGTAACTAAGATGCCAAGGCTCAGGATACATCCCACCTTTAAAAAATTTGTAGGGTCGGAAAAATCCGTACTTGGCAATGTTTTCATCGAGCCAAAGATGCAGTGGGTGAAATACTCCACCTTTCACGGTCTCTTCCGGAAGTAGCTTAGGTTCATAGCCTACAGGCATCGCGGCGCCATCAACTACATCGATTTCTGTGCCCCACTGATGGCGGCTTCCTCCAAGTAGAGCAGACCAGTTGAGAATGCAGTCAATGACCTGAGCGTCATCTAAATTTGCCTTGTCACGAGGAACACCATTGATGTCATACAGAGGTTTTTTCCCGGAAAATTTCCCGTTCCAAATTCTCAGTTGAGTCCGAAAATCTCTAAACGAACTGAAAGGCAGTAGATCTATCCCTGATTTTTTGGCGTCGTTGCGCATTGCAAGAAATGCTTGTCCTGCATCTAGTTGGGCCGCGAATCGGGGTTCATCAAACTGGGTGACATGAGTGCGTGATCTGCCAGTAAGCTCTAGGTCATTTAGCATATGTCTTTCATTTTATTTTGGAGTCATTTGCTCTTGTTTTGCCGTAAGCAGTGTAATGTGTGCGGCCGCTTCTGGCTGTGAATTCAACCGGTCGATGCAACACAATGACTGCACCTGGCGCAAGGAGTGCTGGCCATGAAGCAACGACCTCGGATCTACTACACCGAAGCACAGAAGGCGATGATGTGGGATCGCTGGAGCAA